>Ga0207641_10000029_pt1 | contig 229383 bp, 235 predicted proteins | sample KBSSwiS62_FD_184306 | JGI IMG/M metagenome (GOLD analysis project Ga0207641, IMG submission 184306) | Switchgrass rhizosphere microbial communities from Kellogg Biological Station, Michigan, USA - KBS Switchgrass S6-2 (SPAdes) (version 2) | ecosystem: Host-associated > Plants > Roots >... | reverse complement strand
TGACCGCCCGTGCAAAATCGCAAGCTTTCCACCGCAAATCCACAGAACCTTGCAAATAACGTTACTTCAATCCCACCCAAATTCACGCTTTCCCGCGCTCCACAGAGTTTTTCACGGGCGACTAGCTTTACAGCATTCATTACGGGGAAACGGGTATAGACCGTCCAGCGGCGCCATGTCTGACGCGTGAAGAATAACAGGTCTATCGCCAGATCATCAATGCCGCCAATGGCGATGCCGACCGCAGCGAATAGCATGATTTCATGCTGAACCGCCGACAGCAATTCCAAAATAGAAATGCCCCACGCCATCATTCTGTCCCCCAACAGAATCGCATGCGAAACGAATTTCACAGATGATCGGAGCTTGCAAGGTTTCAACCTAAGTTGAATCCATTTTGGCCCATTCTTATAGCATGCGTGTAAACGTCCTTACCAGACTGATGGCGGAGAAATATCGAGAATGGATGGGTTAATTCTGCCCGTTTGCGTGACGCGGAATTGCAGATGTGATCGGCTGCGCTTCGATGAATACTGCCTATTACTTAGAAAATAGCGCCAAACAACAAAATGCCCCGGCACATAGTGCCGGGGCATTTTATTATACTCGACGGTATCTTCAGAGTTTGCCGGTCAGTTCCGGAACGACCTTGAAGAGATCACCAACGAGGCCGATGTCTGCGACCTGGAAGATCGGGGCATCCTCATCCTTGTTGATGGCGATAATGGTCTTGCTGTCCTTCATGCCCGCAAGATGCTGGATCGCGCCGGAGATGCCGACGGCGACATAGACTTCGGGAGCGACGATCTTGCCAGTCTGGCCGACCTGATAGTCGTTGGGGACATAGCCTGCATCGACGGCAGCGCGCGAAGCGCCGACGGCTGCTCCGAGCTTGTCAGCCAACGGCATGATATATTCCTCGAACGTCGGTCCATCCTTAAGCGCACGACCACCAGAGACGATGATCTTGGCCGAAGTCAGTTCAGGACGCTCCAGCTTGGCGATCTCCGCACCGACGAAGGACGAGATGCCCTTGTCGCCGGTCGAGGAAACGGCTTCGACTGCGCCGCTACCGCCATCCTTGGCTGCCTTCTCGAAGGCCGTCCCGCGCACGGTAATGACCTTCTTGGCGTCCTTGGTCTTGACCGTTGCGATGGCATTGCCGGCGTAGGTCGGACGCGTGAACGTGTCCTCGGCCTCAACCGACAGGATGTCGCTGATCTGCATGACATCGAGCAGGGCCGCGACGCGCGGGGCGATATTCTTGCCGTTCGAGGTGGCCGGTGCGACGAACGCGTCATGGCTGCCCATCAACTCAACGATCAGCGGCGCGACATTTTCGGCCAGCGCGTGATCGAACGCCGCGTCGTCGGCAACATGGACCTTGCCCACGCCGGCGATCTTGGCGGCTTCGGCAGCAACGCCGTCGACGTCCTTGCCCGCGACGATCAGATGGACTTCACCGAGCTTGCCAGCGGCGGTGACGGCGGAGAGGGTGGCGTCCTTGAGGCTGCCTGCCTCATGCTCTACCCAAACAAGCGTCTTTGTCATGCTGCAACTCCCAGAGCCTTAAGCTTCGCAACCAGTTCGTCGACATCGGCGACCTTGACGCCGGCCGAGCGCTTGGGCGGTTCGGCAACCTTCAACGTTTCCAGACGCGGGCTGACATCGACGCCATAATCGGCTGGCGTCTTCGTCGCGAGCGGCTTGGACTTCGCCTTCATGATGTTCGGCAGCGAGGCATAGCGCGGCTCGTTGAGGCGCAGGTCGGTGGTGATGATCGCCGGAGTCTTGAGCGCGACAGTCTCCAGGCCGCCATCGACTTCGCGGGTCACGTTGACCGTATCGCCAGCGACCTCGACCTTCGAAGCGAAGGTGCCCTGGCCCCAGCCCAGTAGCGCGGCCAGCATCTGGCCGGTCTGGTTGCTGTCGTCGTCGATGGCCTGCTTACCCAAGATCACGAGACCTGGCTGTTCTTCCTCGACCACCTTGGCGAGCAGCTTGGCCACGCCCAGCGGCTCGACTTCATCGTCGGTCTGAATGAGTATTGCGCGGTCAGCGCCCATGGCGAGCGACGTGCGCAGCGTTTCCTGCGCCTTGGCCACGCCGATCGAGATGGCGATGATCTCGGTGGCAACGCCTTTTTCCTTCAGGCGGATCGCTTCCTCTACCGCGATTTCATCGAACGGATTCATCGACATTTTCACGTTCGCCAGATCGACGCCCGTGCCATCCGCCTTCACTCGCGGCTTCACATTATAATCAATCACCCGCTTCACGGGCACAAGGATCTTCATCTCAACATCCTCCGGTTTGACGCCATTCGTCGGATATGCCGACAGGGACGCGACGACCTGACAACAGGCCGCCGCGTCCCATGGCGCGTCTGGTTATGTGGCTTGATTTGCGATCAGGCCGCCTTCTTCACTTCCGCCACGATCTTGCGGGCGGCATCGCCCAGATCGTCAGCCGGGACGATGGCAAGGCCGGAGCCTGCCAGAATGTCCTTGCCCTGCTGGACATTGGTGCCTTCGAGACGGACGACCAATGGAACCGACAGGTTCACTTCCTTCGCAGCGGCAACGATGCCTTCGGCGATGATGTCGCACTTCATGATGCCGCCGAAGATGTTCACCAGGATGCCCTTGACCGCAGGATCGCTCAAAATGATCTTGAACGCTGCCGTTACCTTCTCCGTGGTGGCGCCGCCGCCAACGTCCAGGAAGTTGGCGGGGAACATGCCGTTCAGCTTGATGATGTCCATCGTCGCCATGGCAAGGCCGGCACCGTTGACCATGCAGCCGATGTCGCCATCCAGCTTGATGTACGCAAGGTCATACTTGGAGGCTTCCAGTTCGGCCGGATCTTCCTCAGTCTCGTCGCGCAGTTCCATCAGGTCCTTGTGACGGAACAGAGCGTTGCCGTCGAAGCCGACCTTGGCGTCGAGCACCAGCAGGTTGTTCTGCTCAGTCAGCGCCAGCGGGTTGATCTCGATCTGCGCAGCATCGGTGGCAAGGAACGCGTCATACAGCGACTGTGCAACCTTCGACGCCTGCTTGGCGAGGTCGCCGGTCAGGCCGAGCGCGGCGGCGACGGTGCGGCCGTGATGCGGCATGAAGCCGGTTGCAGGATCGACGGAAAAGGTGTGGATCTTCTCAGGCGTCGAGTGGGCGACTTCCTCAATATCCATACCGCCTTCGGTCGACACGACGAATGCGACTTCGCTGCTGGTCCGGTCGACCAGAAGGGCCAGGTAGAATTCCTTGGCGATGTCGGCGCCGTCGGTGACATACAGGCGGTTGACCTGCTTGCCGGCGTCGCCGGTCTGGATCGTCACCAGCGTGTTGCCAAGCATGTCGGTTGCGTGGGCCTTCACCTCATCCAGGTTGAAGGCGAGGCGGACGCCGCCCTTGGCTTCCGGAGCGAGTTCCTTGAACTTGCCCTTGCCGCGGCCACCAGCGTGGATCTGCGACTTCACGACATAGAGCGGCCCAGGCAGCTTCTTGGCTGCTTCGACGGCCTCGTCGACGGTGAAGGCGGCGTGTCCGGCGGCGATGGGCGCGCCATATTTCGCCAGAAGTTCCTTCGCCTGATATTCGTGGATGTTCATGGTCGCAGCCTGCCTTTTCCTGCCGGAGGTCGTGGTCGAGGGCTGCTAAAGCACATGGAAAAGGCGAAGGCTAGTGCTGGTTTGCAGATTCACTTTGCAAAATTGCAAAACTTTTCCGCCGTTTTTTGGCCCTTTGTGCAGGCGTTTTGCAAAGTGCCTACAGGTCAGCCGGCAATCGCGCAGCTCAGCGCAGCACGGCTGGTCACCGAGAAAATCTCCGGATCATCCAGTGCACGGAGTTTGTGGAGGAAGCGATCCACGGTCATGTCCCGCATGTCCGCGCGGGGTACGGACGCGAAAGACTTGAGCGAGCGAAGCTGGTTCATGCTGAGCCGGTCGACCATCCGTTCCGCCATGCAACCGGACATGCGCGGCGAGAGGCCGGCCTCTATCAGGTTTGCACGCACCCTGGCCTCCGGCGAGACCGTCGCACATCCGGCGAGCAACAGGGCGGGGAGGGCGGCAAGCGCGGCGATGCGTAAGGGTGGAATGGCCATGGGGGATGCTATAGCAGGTCCAAGCTGAACGGGGCTTTTACAGGCGGCCGAGTGACCGGACCGCTGAGGAGATGAAGACATGGACCGGTTCTTTGCGGCATTCTCCCATCGGGTGGCGAGCTGGGCGGGGCAGCCGGCTTCATTCATGGCGGCGTTTGCCGTCGTCATCATCTGGGGCTGTACCGGACCGCTGTTTCATTATTCTGATACATGGCAGCTCGTCATCAACACCGGGACCACCATCGTCACATTCCTCATGGTGTTCCTGATCCAGAACGCCCAGAACCGGGATGCGTCGGCGATGCAGGCCAAGCTGGACGAGCTGATCCGGGCCAGCAAGGGTGCTCGCAACGACTTCATCGGCATCGAGCATTTCACCGAAGCGCAGCTGGAAAGCATCCGGGCCGAGCTGGAGAAACTGTGCGATGGTGACGATGAAGCCAAGCATGCCAAGCTGCTGCTGGACCGGGTGATCCAGCGGCGCTGACGCCCAATTCCCTTACATCGCTGGCGAAAATGCCTGGCGGTTATGTTGGCGATAGGCCCGGACCTTGGCCGTATATTCGCGGGCCAGCCCCTCATGGGCGGCGCGGCTTTCGGGGCCGTCGGCTATGGCCGCACGGAGCAGCGACACCTGTTGCCGGTGCAGTAGATAATTGACATCCATCATCATGCCCTCCTCCTCATCGCAGATCGGAACCGAGGTCGTCACGGGCCGGTCGTCCGGCTCTCTGTGAGGAGGGCAAAAACGCCCGTCCTGCGGGGCTTATAGCACGAAAAACATGGTTAACGCGAGTCGCTCGTCCCGGCAGGGGCGCGGCTCACCGTGCAAAAGGTGCCTAAAGGCTGTTTACCATGGAATTTCAATGCCTAAGCCAGCGTGGCGATGATGCGTCCTGAGCTGAGCGAGTCGTTTGGGGCTTCCCGCGGCTGGACGCGTTGCACGGCCGGAGATGTCCGATCCGCGACTCGGGACCGCACCTCCCGATTCTTAGCGGAGGGACGGTACTGTAGGACAGGATGAAACGCCCTCCGCTGCGCCGACGATGCGCCGAGGTGCGGAGGGCGGGATGGTCAGACCTTTGGCGCGGTGGCCGGGGCCGGAACAGGGCGGTTGGCGATGTGGGTGTCGCTGATCCGGGTCTTGAGATCGTCGGAAAATTCCTTGAGCGCGCCGGACTCGTAGAGCTTCTTGCCGGCATAGCCGAGGATCGCGCCGAAGATGAGGGTTCTAAGCATGGGGACTCCGTGGGTGTCTGGGTGGTTTTTTGGGGGCCGCGTTTGCGTGTTTTGCAGGGGTGTAACGGGCTGGAGCGATGCGGGTTCCCGGGGGTGGGGAAAGAGAGTGCGGAGGGGTAATGGGCGTGGGCTTCGCGCATACCCGTTCGTCCAGAGTGGCCGCTGAACTTGTCGAAGCGGAGTATCGAAGGACTTGGGTCTGGCGCTAGGGTCCTTCGATATGGGCTTTCGACTTCGCTCAATCCCTACTCAGGACGAACGGATCTTCGTAAGGGCGTTGCGGCTTGGGACAGAGCCGCTAATAGGCCGCGCGCTGGGGATCGAAGCGGGGCGCGGCCATCCATTGCGCCCATTCGGCGTTATCCGATTCCCGGATCTCCGCGACCCGCGCCTCTATGTCGGCGTCCAGCACCGCCCATTCCTCATCCGTCAGGGTCCGTGAATATCCCTCGTCGAACAGATAGTCGCCATATTCCTCGCCTTCAAAGTCGGGCGGCGGCGGAAAGCGGGTCAGCCATTGGTCGTCAAACTCACCACACCAGACGGGCGCGTCTTCCAGAGTTCCTGTCGCGGCCTCATCGCCACGGGGCCGCGCAAAACCCCTGGGATCCCTACGAAGTTGCGGAAGTTGCGGGTTGCCATCTGCATCCGTTTCTTCCGCATCGGAGGCGGCATCCGGGTCAGGCTCCGGCGGGGCGGGCGGGGCGATCTGGACGAGGCCGGACGCCTCCGCCCGTTGCCATTGCTCGATCGTCCAGTGCTGCCGCCGGTCCACGTCCAGGTCCGACGTGTCGACCTCCGCCGCCATGGAGACGCCGGTGCGGGCGAAGCGGTCGGCGCGGGCGAGCGCGATGACGGGGGCGAGGTCCGGCGCGAGGGCCGAAACGCCATCCGGGCCGGCCTGCTGCGCCAGGCACTCCGCCCGGCCATAGAGGAACAGGGCGGCGCGGGCCGGGCTGTCGCTGTCCAGCATGGCGAGGAAGGCGTCGAATTCCTGCGCGGCGATGCGGGCGGCGGCGTGCGTCCCCTCCCGCGCCTGCGCATCGGCCAGCCGGTCGAGCCGGGTCAGCATGGCGCTGGCGAGGCGGTTGTCATAACGGTGACGCTCCACCACGTCGCCATTGGCGCGGGTGATCGTCTCCACCTGCCCCTCGATCGCGCGGACCATCAGCGTGTCGGCGAGCTTCTGCCGCGCGAGCAGCAGCGCCGCGTCCCAGCCGAGCGCGAAAGCGGCCCCAGCGGCGCGGCGGCGGAAATTATAGGCGGACTGATGCGTCATGCCGACGATGCGGCATGCGGCCTCCACGCTGTGGCCCTCGGCGAGCGATTCCAGGAAGCTGCGCTGGCGGGCGGCGGTCCAGCCGTCGGTGCGGGGGGTGGGGAGGGGTTGGGCGTTTGGAGCGGGGAGGGCGGTTTGTGGGGTGGCGGGGTTTGTGGGGGCGGGGGGCGCATCCTGCTCTTCTGCGGCGCGGAAGGCGGCGTCGGCCTCTTTGAAGTCCGCCTCGCTCTCATAGTCCCAGGGCACCGGGCCGTTGCTCAGAACGGCGGCGCGCTCCTCTTCGGTCAGGTCGTTCCAGTAGGCGGGGGGATTGGGCATGGCTGTCCTCCATGGTCGGTGAATGACGCAAGTGGACAGGACAGATATGCGATTTTGTGGGGTGTAGGACAGGGTGTTGGGGAGGGGGTGCGTCAGGGATATTGTTGGCGGGTGTGTTGGATGGCGGTAATTTCGATGGAGGTTTCAGTGACGCGGTACACCATGACGTAATTAGGATGCATCACGGCTTCCCGAGTTCCAGATACGCGGCCGGGACGATACATATCTGGGTGATCGGGGAGGCGTTCTGCGGTGCGATCAAACAGATCGGCCATACGTTCAGCCGCTGCAGTATTGCGGTCGGAAATATAGTCGATGATGGCGCGATAGTCTTGCCGGGCTCTGGAGCGCCAAACGACGAGCAGCATTAGGCCGGCTTGCGCTTTTTAGCTTCGATAAGCGCGCGCATTTCCGCAACCACTTCATCATGGGGGATGGTGGGTGCAGTGTCAGCGAGCGAGGCCTCAACTTTCGCGCGGAACCAAGCGTCATAGGCTTCCGCTTCCTCGGTCGTCGCGAATTCGGACTCAATGGGGGTGAGCTTGGTCATGGAGCGATAATATCGGCAAATGTGCGGATAGTATATCCGTTTGTGGCGGGAGTTTTGTCCATATTGGACAATGATGCCGCGAAGCCGTTTATTCAGATCGACAGGAAATGTATGAGGTTGCCATGACCGATACCGGCTTTCCGCGCATCACCGTTGACCCTGCCGTTTGCGGCGGGCGACCGATCATTGCCGGGACGCGTGTGCGGGTTGCCGATATATTGGAGATGCTGGCGGCTGGCGGCAGCGTCAAGGATATAGTGAATGATTTTCCTTATGTGGGCGAGGAAGATGTGTTGGCGGCGCTAGGATATGCTGCCGTCATTGTTGATCGATCTGCGATGCTTTTGCGCCAAGGTGGAATACGCTCGTTGCGTGGGAAGTTTGATCATCAGGCAATATTGGTGGCAGATTTGGATACCGAGGTGATCGACGCCATCTTGACTGCTGAACCGGGTGAGCAATCAAAAGATTCCGGGCAGCGGTCAATCGATCCCAAAAGTTAGAAGCGGTCCTACGAACCGATGGAGTAATAACTACCTAACTTTAATTACCCTCTTCTATATTTTTATCAGAAAGGTAAGCTTTGGTAAGTGGAGATTTTATAAGTGCTTCCGGATCGCGTAACGCCGCTTCCGCAATCTTACGCTGCTGCCTCTCATTAATTTGGCTTTTTGCAAGATTAGACGCAGCAATTTTTTCTGATATCAATGTACGAATAAATCCAGGCATATTTCTATCGCGATGACTATAGGTGCTTCCGTTGAAGCAAATTCTCATATCCCGCCATTCGGCAGAATTGTGATCTTCTGTCATGCCAAATATGAACATTCCAGGGATATGTACATAAACGAAGCTTTCGCTAGAATTCGCAAGTAAGTCAAAATCTGTTGCGTGAAATATATACCTGTTTATGCCTTCCGGCAGGCCGGATCCTCCTACAATGTCGTCGAAAAACAACCAGTATATTCTAAACTTACCGGGATTATTCTCTTGTAAAAGAGCGTTGCTCCATGCTTCGAACGCGCTATCGGTGCGACTATAGTCATTTCCGAAAGTGAGATGATTTAGTTCTGGATGGGATCTAGCGTTGCTTAAAACTCTCCAAACTAGCGATAAGCAAAATAGAGCGTCCAATTTCCTATAGCGAATTGGTTCGGACCGATGTTCATAAAAATGCTTATATATCGGTGCGAATGATCTCTCGTAGCGGCCAAATTTTTGCTCACATGCGCCGCATAGAATGTAGTCTTTTGGACCATCTTGCACTCGTTGGTTTGGGTTAAAAGTGGAGCGCAAAAAGCCAGTAGGAGCTCGAACCGATGAGTGCTTAAAAATGAACGCTGGAATAATATGGCTAAGTCTTCGAGGACCGCCATCGCCGCACAACGCACAAGGCAAATTCGGATCTAGCAAACTGATCCCAGGAATCTGCAGACTCACTCCGCCGCCACACTCTCTAACCCCAGCAGCGGCGCGAGATAATGCCCGGTGAATGACCGCGGCTCCTTCGCTACCTTTTCCGGCGTTCCCTCCGCCACAACTTCGCCGCCCTTCACGCCGCCCTCGGGGCCCATGTCGATGATCCAGTCGGCGGTCTTGATGACGTCGAGGTTGTGTTCGATCACGACCACGCTGTTGCCCTGGTCGACCAGCGCGTGGAGGACTTCCAATAACTTCCGGACGTCCTCGAAATGGAGCCCGGTGGTGGGTTCGTCCAAGATGTAGAGCGTGTTGCCGGTGGCTCTCCGGGAGAGTTCCTTGGCGAGTTTCACGCGCTGGGCCTCGCCGCCCGACAGGGTCGTCGCTTGCTGGCCGACCTTGACATAGCCCAGGCCCACTTCGGCCAGCATCGCCATCTTGTCGCGGATCGGCGGCACGGCCTTGAAGAACTCCACCGCGTCCTCGACCGTCATGTCCAGCACGTCGGCGATGCTCATCCCCTTGAACTTCACCTCCAGCGTCTCGCGGTTGTAGCGCGCGCCGTGGCACACGTCGCAGGTGACATAGACGTCGGGGAGGAAGTGCATCTCTATCTTCAGCACGCCGTCGCCCTGGCACGCCTCGCACCGGCCGCCCTTCACGTTGAAGCTGAAGCGGCCGGGCTTGTAGCCGCGCGCCTGGCTTTCGGGGAGGCCCGCGAACCAGTCGCGGATGTTGGTGAAGGCGCCGGTATAGGTGGCGGGGTTGGAGCGCGGAGTGCGGCCGATGGGCGACTGGTCGATGTCGATCACCTTGTCGCAATGTTCGAGGCCCGTCACCTTGTCATGTGCGCCGGCGATGATGCGCGCGCCGTTCAGCGCGCGGGCCGACGCGGCGTAGAGCGTGTCGATGGTGAAGCTGGACTTGCCCGATCCGGATACGCCGGTGATGCAGGTGAAGGTGCCGAGCGGGATTGACGCGGTGACGCCGCGCAGATTGTTGGCGCGGGCGTTGTGGACGGTGAGCTTCTTGCCCGAGCCCTTGCGGCGCTTGACCGGCACGTCGATGCGGCGGGTGCCGTTGAGGTAATCGGCGGTGACGCTGTCCTTGTGCGCCAGGATTTCCGGCAGGGTGCCCTCCGCAACGATGCGGCCGCCATGGACGCCCGCGCCCGGACCCATATCGACGATATAGTCGGCGGTGCGGATCGCGTCCTCGTCATGCTCGACGACGATGACGGTGTTGCCGAGATCGCGCAGGCGCTTCAGCGTAATGAGCAGCCGGTCATTGTCGCGCTGGTGCAGGCCGATGCTTGGCTCGTCGAGGACGTAGAGGACGCCGGAGAGGCCCGAGCCGATCTGCGACGCAAGGCGGATGCGCTGGCTCTCGCCGCCCGACAGGGTACCGGACGTGCGGTCGAGGTTCAGATAGTCGAGGCCGACATTGTTGAGGAAGCCGAGGCGCTCGACGATTTCCTTCAGGATGGCCTTGGCGATCTGGTTCTGCTGATTGTTGAGGTGATCGGGCAGGGTCTGAAAGAAGGCGAGCGCATCTACCACCGAGCGGCGGGTGGAGATGGAGATGTCCTCCCCGGCGATCTTGACCGCGCGCGCCTCCGGCTTCAGGCGGGCGCCGTGGCAGGTTTCGCAGGGCTGGGCGGTCTGGTACTTGCCGAGCTCCTCGCGCATCCAGGCGCTCTCGGTCTGGAGCATGCGGCGGTTGAGATTGCCGATGACGCCCTCGAACGCCTTCTTCACTTCATAGGATTTGCGGCCGTCCATGAAGCGCAGGGTGACCGGCTTGCCGCCGGTGCCGTGCAGGATGATGAGCTGAACCTCGCCGGGCAGCTCCTTCCACGGGGTTTCGAGGGAGAAGCCGAACTCCTTCGCGAGGGAGGAGAGGACCTGCATATAATAGGGGCTGGGCGGGTTGGACTTGGCCCAGGGGACGACCGCGCCCTTCTTGAGGGAAAGGTCTTCGTTCGGGACGACGAGTTGCTGGTCGAATTCGAGTTTCTCGCCCAGGCCATCGCAGGCGGGGCAGGCGCCCTGGGGGGCATTGAAGGAGAAGAGGCGCGGCTCGATCTCCGGAATTGTGAAGCCGGAGACGGGGCAGGCGAATTTCTCGGAAAAGACGATGCGGTTGGCGGGGATGCCCGCGCCCTTCATCTTTCCTTCCGTCATCCCAGCGGAGGCTGGGATCTCGGGAGCGGCCGTGTTGTCATTGCCTGAGGCCCCAGCCTTCGCTGGGGCGACGGTTTTGGAGTCCGTAGTCTTACCATTAGACGACAGGGCATCGACGGTTGTGTCCGCCAAATCCACATAGGCCAGCCCCTCGGCCAGCTTCAGCGCTGCCTCGAAGCTTTCGGCGAGGCGCGTGGACATGTCGGCCTTTACCGCCAGACGGTCGACCACGACTTCGATGTCATGCTTGTATTTCTTGTCGAGGGCGGGGGCGTCCTGAATCTCGTAGAGTTCGCCGTCGATGCGGACGCGGGTGAAGCCCGCCTTCTGCCATTCGGCCAGTTCCTTGCGATATTCGCCCTTCCGTCCGCGCACGACGGGGGCGAGCAGGTAGAAGCGCGTCCCCTCCGGCAGGGTCATGACGCGGTCGACCATCTGGCTGACCGTCTGCGCGCTGATGGGCAGGCCCGTTGCGGGCGAATAGGGCACGCCGACCCGCGCCCAGAGCAGGCGCATATAGTCGTAAATCTCGGTGACGGTGGCGACGGTGGAGCGTGGGTTGCGGCTGGTCGTCTTCTGCTCGATCGAGATGGCCGGGGAGAGGCCGTCAATATGCTCGACGTCCGGCTTCTGCATCATCTCCAGGAACTGGCGCGCATAGGCGGAGAGGGACTCGACATAGCGCCGCTGCCCCTCGGCATAGATGGTGTCGAAGGCGAGGGACGACTTGCCCGACCCCGACAGGCCGGTGATGACGATCAGGCTGTCGCGGGGCAGATCAACATCCACGCCCTTGAGATTATGTTCGCGCGCACCGCGCACGCTTATATGAGTCAGCATGAGGGTGCTTGTTCCATATTTGTTCTTTGAGGGCAAGGCTGCAGACCCCGAATATGGGGGCATTATGCCGCAGGTGCAATGCAGCGCATCGCGGCGGCGGCGTACTTTTTTGACGTCATGGCGTCAGAAATTGGTCTTGGTTGGGCTCAAGCGTGCTTCTGCGAAAGCAGGAGTCCAGTTCAGACGCCGAAACTAGACTCCTGCTTTCGCAGGAGCACGCTGTATTTCAGTTTCAGGATCGCCGTACGGAACGTAATTCACCGCTCGGGCCTAACGGACCTGCCCAAGCCAGTCGTTGAGATTATAGTGGTTGCTCACCCGGGCAATCTTCCCGTCGGCGAAGTCGAAGAAGGCGCCTACGCGCAGCGCATAGTCCTGACCGCGTGCGGCCGGCAGGTCGCCGTCGGTTTCCAGATAGGTTCCGGTCAGCTTGAATTCCGCCGCGCCTTGCCGGCCGTCCGCCGACACCATGAATATGGGATCGACGACCGCCTCACGGTAGCAGCGGGCCATATGGTCCCAGAACTCGCCGAAGGCAGCCACGCCGACACGGCCTTGTCCCTGGCTTGGCTCATGCAGCACATCGGGCGCAAGCGTCGCGAGCATCGCCGCCTTGTCGCCCGCGTTGAAGGCGGAGTAATAGGTTTCCAGCAATTCCACGCTCATGGCATCACCCGTTCAGTCTTTGCGCATGCCATTCCAGATGTTTGGCCATGAAAGTGGAGATGAAATAATAGCTGTGGTCGTAGCCCGGATGGACCGTCAGGCTGAGGTCGATGCCCGCCGCTGCGCAGGCCGCCGTGAGCAGATCGGGCCGCAATTCCTTTTCGAGGAAATTGTCCGCTCCGCCCTGATCCACCAGGAGGGCGGGGATGTGCGCGCCATCCTCGATCAGCGCCACCGCGTCGTGCCGTCGCCATGCCTGCTGGTCCGCGCCCAGATAGCCGCCCAGCGCCTTCTGCCCCCAAGGGACCTGGGACGGTGCAACGATCGGTGCGAATGCCGATATCGCCCGAAAGCGTTCCGGGAAGGTCAGGCCGATCGTCAGCGCGCCATGGCCGCCCATCGAATGGCCCATGATCGACTGGCGATCCAGATCGGCGGGGAATTCCGCGCCGATCAGTTCGGGAAGCTCCTGCGTTACATAGGACCACATCTGATAATGCTGTGCGAAGGGCGCCTGCGTCGCATCGACATAGAAGCCCGCCCCCAGACCGAAATCATAGGCGGCGGCAGGATCGTCCGGAACGCCTTCGCCCCGTGGACTGGTGTCCGGCGCGACGAAGATCAGGCCCAGTTCCGCGCAAACGCGGCGAAACTCGCCTTTCTCCGTCACATTGGCATGGGTGCAGGTGAGGCCGGAAAGATACCAGACCACCGGCAGCTTCGTGTCCGGCGCATGATCGGGCACGAACACGGAGAAGGTCATCTCCGTCCCCGTCGCGGCAGAGGCGTGGCGATATACGCCCTGCACCCCGCCAAACGCCGCGTTGGTCGATACGGTTTCCAGCCCCATGTCGTCAGGCGGCCCGATACACGCCGCACAGTTTATTGCCGGCCGGATCACGCATATAGGCCAGATAGATCGGCCCCATGCCGCTTTCGCGCACGCCCGGCGGGTCCTCGCAGGTCGATCCGCCTGCCGCAATCCCGGCCGCATGCCACGCCGCCGCCTGTTCTGGCGATTCCATTGCAAAGCCCAAAGTGCCACCATTTGCATGGCATGCGGGTTCACCGTTGATCGGCTTCGTGATCATCAGCATGCCGCCATTATGCATATACATGAAGCGGGTGTCGTCGACCGGCACGGCTGGCTGTCCGCCAATCGCGCCGATCACCGCGTCGTAAAATGCCTTGGATTCCTCAAGATCGTTGGCGCCAAGCACCACATGGCTGAACATCGGATATATCCTCTCGTTGTCGATTCAGAGTTGTCCTGTCAGAACAACACAACGCTTCTGATGCTCTCGCCCGCATGCATCAAGTCGAAACCCTTGTTGATGTCATCAAGGGTGAGGACATGGGTGATCATCGGGTCGATCTCGATCTTGCCGTTCATGTACCAGTCGATGATCTTGGGGACGTCGGTGCGCCCCTTTGCGCCGCCGAACGCGGTGCCGCGCCAGTTGCGGCCGGTGACGAGCTGGAACGGGCGGGTGCTGATTTCCTTGCCCGCCTCGGCCACGCCGATGACGATGCTGGTGCCCCAGCCGCGATGACACGCCTCAAGCGCGGTACGCATGACTTCGGTGTTGCCGGTGCAGTCGAAAGTATAGTCCGCGCCGCCGTCGGTCAGTTCGACGATCTTGGCGACGGTATCTTCGCGCGAGAGGCCCTTGCCGTTGAGGAAGTCGGTCATACCGAAGCGGCGGCCCCATTCCTCCCGGTCCGGATTGATGTCGACGCCGATGATCTTGTTCGCGCCCGCCATCTTCGCGCCCTGCAGTACGTTGAGGCCGATGCCGCCCAGGCCGAACACCACGACATTGTCGCCGACCTGGACCTTCGCCGTGTTCACTACCGCGCCGACGCCCGTTGTCACGCCGCAGCCAACATAGCAGCTGGTCTTGAACGGCGCGTCCTCCCGAATCTTCGCCACGGCGATTTCCGGCAGCACGGTGAAGTTGGAGAAGGTGGAGCAGCCCATATAATGGAAGATCGTCTGCCCCTTGTAGGAGAAGCGCGAGGTACCGTCGGGCATCAGGCCCTTGCCCTGCGTCGCGCGGATCGCGGTGCACAGGTTGGTCTTGCCGGACAGGCAGCTTTTGCACTGGCGGCATTCGGGGGTGTAGAGCGGGATCACATGATCGCCCGGCTTCACGGAGGTCACGCCGACGCCGACCTCGCGCACGATGCCGGCGCCCTCATGGCCCAGCACGCTGGGGAAGATGCCTTCGCTGTCGAGACCGTCCAGCGTGTAGGCGTCGGTGTGGCAGATGCCCGTCGCCATGATCTCCACAAGGACCTCGCCAGCCTTCGGCCCTTCAAGGTCGAGTTCGACGATTTCCAGGGGCTTTTTGGCTTCGAAAGCGACGGCGGCGCGGGTCTTCATGGCTTTGCTCCAACGGAATTTCGGGAGGGGTAGTAGCCGTTGCTCGGTCGGGGATAAAGGACCGAATGAGGGTGGCCTGGGAGGGGCGATGCACGAAAAAGGGCAGTCCCTGCAGGGACCGCCCTTTCGTTTGACCGTAACGTTTGATCAGAACTTATAGTTGGCGCTGATCGTGAAGTTGCGCGGGGGGCCATAGCGATACTGATCGTAGAAGCCGATCTGCGCGAAATATTTCTTGTTGGTCAGGTTTTCGAGGTTCCCCTGGACAGAGAATTGCTCGGTCACGTCCAGGCGCGCCATCAGGCTGACCAGGGCATAGCCATCCTGCTGGAAGCGGAACGGCGCGCCCGTCACCGTGTTCAGCCCTTCCGAGTAGGCCTTGCTGCGATAGTTCACGCCACCGCCGAAGGTGAAGCCGGACAGGATGTCGGGCAGGGTGTAGGTGGTGAATAGCTTGAGCAGCTTGCGCGGCTGGTTGACGGAAACGGCGTTGCCGTCTGCGTCCTTGGCCTTGAACTGGCTGTAGCCGAAGTTGATGTTCCAGTTCTCCATCGGGCTACCGTTGACCTCAAATTCGAAGCCGGTGCTCCGCGTGCCGTCGATGGCGATAGAGGGTTGCGTCGGCAGTCCGCCGGGCGGGGTGATCGGCGGCGCGGTCAGATCAACCTGCGCCAAATTATCCTGCTCGATGCGGAACAGGGCGATCGAGGTTTGAAGCTTCTCATCGAAGAACGCGCTCTTCAGGCCGATTTCATAGGCATTGCCCTCCAGCGGATCGAGCTGACGCAGGTTGGCGTCGAGCGCGCTCTGTGGCTGGAAAATCTTGGTGTAGCTCGCATAGAGGCGATGGCTGGACGTGACATCGAACAGTGCGCCGACATAGGGAATGAAGACATTTTTGTCACCATAATCGCTGACGACGCCGTAGCTGAGGCCGGTCTGCTTCCATGTCGCGAGACGTCCGCCGCCGATCAGCTTGAACTGGTCGGCGATGTTGAAGCGCAGCGCGCCATACACGCCGCTCTGTGTCACCTTTTCCTCGACCGCGCGGAACGGCGTGGTGGAGAAGCCGGGGTTTGTATAAGCGTCGCCCGTCTCGGCGACGAAGTTCGGTCCGGCGGGGAATGCGAGAGCGCTGAAGCTGTCGGTGTAGCGCTTCTGGATGCTCTTCATGCCGCCAAGCACGAGTTCATGATCGCGGCCCAAGACGTTGAACGATCCCTTGAGCTGAACGTCATAGGCGTTCTGGTTGCTCTGGCCGGAATCCTTGTAGGGAAAGGCGAACTGGATGTTGCCGGTGGCCTTGTCGACCGCGCCGGACAGATAGAGGAGCTGCGCCTTCTCGGCGTTCTTCAGGCGGTTATAGTTGGCGGTGATCGACCAGTTGTCGCCGATCTCCTGACGGAGCGTCGCAAAGATATTCTGGTTGATCGTGTTCCAGTAGGTCCAGTCGCCGGTCGTGCTCTTCGAGCGGCTCCAGTTGGTGAGGGTGCCGTCCGTGTAGAAGGTCGGCAGATTGCCCCAGGAGGGGGAATCGCGATCGGTGTCCTGATGGCTGATGCCGGCGCGGATCAGCGTGGTGTCCGTCACGTCGGCGTCGATGACGCCGTACAGGACGAGCCGCTTGTCGCTGAAACGGTCGATATAGCTGTCGCCCTGCTCGTAGCGGCCAACCACGCGGGCGCGGATGCGGCCGTCGGTGGTGATTGGCGTGCTGATGTCGGCCGAACCGCGCCACCGGTCCCAGCTGCCATAGCTGGCGTTGGCATAGCCGGTCAGTTCCTTGGCGTCGGCATGCTTGCGTACGAAGTTGATCGAGGCGGAAGGATCGCCGGCGCCGGTCAGCAGGCCGGTGGCGCCACGGACGATTTCAACGCGCTCATAGATGGAGACGTCGGTGCTGGTCTCGCCCGCGCCGCCCGCCAGCGTCCAGGCCAGCGGAATGCCGTCATACTGGAAATTGCGGACTTCGAAGCCGCGCGCGTAGAACTGGTTGCGCAGATCGTCGAGATTGTTGACCGAGATGCCCACGCCGTTGCGCAGCACGTCGGCGGCGGTGACTAGATTCTGGTCGAGGATGCGCTGAGCGGTGAGGATGGTTACCGACTGCGGGGTTTCGCGGACGGTGAGGCCGAGGCCAGTCGCCGTGTCAATCTTGTCAGGGACGATATATTTGCCGGTGACCAAGATTTCCTCTTCGCCTGCGGCGTCCTCCGGCGCGGTCTGGGCCATGGCTGGCATGGCGAGTGCGGCGAGCGCTACGCTGCCGAGGAAATAGGTGAATTTGGATGTCATAGCTGCCCCCTTTTATTGCGAATGCCTTACAATTGCGGGCGCGTCTAAGATAAATAATAATCATTCGCAATAGCGATTTTCGGGGCAAATACGACTTTGGTTGCATGCGCCAGACGTGGTGTCCTTCGTGCAACAGAATTGCATGCGCTAACTGCATCTGGTCGATGCGCTGGCCGGGATGAAGACTGTTCCTCCCTATCCTCCGGTCTTCCCCATAGCAGGGAGATTTGCGTTTGCTTTCGTTCGCACTGGTAAGGACACACAGAAAAGGGCGGCCCCTTGCGGGACCGCCCTTTTCTTATCCGGTGAACCGGAAGAAAGCTTACTTGAGCTCGACGGTCGCGCCGGCTTCTTCAAGCTGCTTCTTGACCTTCTCGGCCTCGTCCTTGCTGACGCCTTCCTTGATCGCCTTCGGCGCGGATTCGACCAGCGTCTTGGCTTCGGTCAGGCCCAGGCCGGTGAGAGCGCGGACTTCCTTGATGACGTTGATCTTCTTGCCACCGTCGCCGGTGAGGATGACGTCGAATTCGGTCTGCTCTTCAACAGCGGCGGCGGCCGGACCGGCAGCCGGGCCGGCGACGGCGACGGCAGCGGCGGCGGAAACGCCCCACTTCTCTTCCAGAGCCTTCGACAGGTCGGCGGCTTCGAGAACGGTGAGAGCCGAGAGCTGCTCTACGAGTGCATTGATGTCTGCCATGATGATATTCCTACTTTCTGCGGGGCTTTGCCCCAGGATTTCCACTGAACGATAGGGGTTCGCTTAGGCGGCGTCTTTTTCCGCATAGGCGTTGAATACCCGCGCAAGCTGCGAAGCCGGGGTCTGGATGACGGTGGCGAGCTTGGTTGCCGGCGCCTGAATGAGGCCGATAATCTTCGCACGCAGTTCGTCCAGCGACGGCATCGATGCCAGGGCCTTAATCCCCTCCGCATCGAGCAGCAGTTCGCCCATCGCGCCGCCAACGATCTCTAGCTTGTCGTTGGTCTTGGCGAATTCGATCGCAACCTTGGCGGCGGCGACCGGATCGGTCGAGGAAGCAAGACCCACGGGGCCGGTCAGCAGGTCGCTGATGGCCTCATAAGGGGTGCCCTTGATCGCGATCTTGGCGAGGCGGTTCTTCGTAACCTTGTAGGACGCGCCGGCTTCCCGCATCTTCTGGCGCAGGACAGTCGACTGTGCGACGGTCATGCCGAGATTGCGCGTCACGACGACGACGCCCATCTCGCCCAGATTGGCGTTCAGACCGGAAACGACCTCAGCTTTCTGATTACGATCCATGCCATTCTCCACTTCATTCCTGCCGGACCATCCGACAGGAAAACCCGCACAACGACGCGAACGCCGCCAAGCGGGGACTTAAGTCCGAGGGGAGAGGTTGACGGCCCATAACGTTCACGCAGGAACGGATTGGCAGACCCAGACGACGCAAAAGCGCGCCCGGCAAAGAACTTTTCCCCGTCTAGGCTGGGCATTAAGAAGGGCATATTCCCTTCACCAACTGTCTCGGACGGACGCACCCCGAAGGATGCGGTGGCGGGCCTTTAGCGGGACGGGGGCGGTTTGTCACCTGTTTTGTGGGGTTGGGATGATCCACACGCTTCCGTCATGCCAGCGAAGGCTGGCATCTCAGGCCGGTTCAGATAAGCTTCGCCTATGGCGCGGGGCGGCTGGACCTATATCATGACGAACAAGCCGCGCGGCGTGCTTTACGTCGGCGTGACGGCGGACATCGCTGCGCGGGTCTTTCAGCATCGCAATGGTTCGGGATCGGACTTTTGCCGGAAATACAATCTGACGCGGTTGGTACTGGCTGAACCTCACGACGACATCATGTGGGCGATCGCTAGGGAAAAGGCGCTGAAGGCTTGGAGGCGTGAGTGGAAAATTCGTTTGATCGAGGAGGCAAACCCGGGCTGGGAGGATTTGTTCGAACGTCTTGTCTAGTGGCCTGAGATGCCAGCCTTCGCTGGCATGACGGATAAAAATATGGCCCCCTCCGCGTACGGAGAGGGCCTTGTTTCGTCCGGTGTCCCGTCGCGCTCAGTTGCAGCGGCGGACCTTGCGGTGGTGGACCCAAACAGTGCGGCAATGCTTCTGCTTGTGCCAGCGGCGCTTGTCGTCATGGCGGCCGTCGTGCCGGTCATTGTCGTGGCGTACGCCGGGGCGGCCATTGTCATGCCATTGCGCAGAGACCGGCGCGGACAGGCCGAGGCCGGCGGTGGCAAGGGCTGCAACGGCGGCGATCATCTTGAATTTCATAGCGTATCTCCTGTGGCCTGACGGCGCGGGATGCTGATACGCGTGAGGTATCGGAAACGTTCCGGACACAAAAAAGGCCCCGTCCGTGAGGCGGGGCCTTTTTCAGAAATTGTGCGTCGGATCAGGCCGAGGCGACTTCCGCCACGTCGACCTTCACGCCTGGACCCATCGAAGAGGACAGGGCGATCTTGCGGACATATTTGCCCTTCGAGCCGGTCGGCTTGGCCTTGACGATCGCATCGACGAACGCGTCGAAATTCTTGCGAAGGTCGGCGGCCGAGAAGCTGGCCTTGCCCAGACCGGCGTGGATGATGCCGGCCTTCTCAACGCGGAATTCGATCTGACCACCCTTGGCGGCCTTCACGGCTTCGGCGACGTTCGGCGTGACGGTGCCGAGCTTCGGGTTCGGCATCAGGCCCTTGGGACCCAGCACCTTGCCGAGGCGACCAACCAGACCCATCATGTCCGGCGTCGCAATGACGCGCTGGAAATCGATGTTGCCGGCCTGGATGCTCTCCAGCAGGTCTTCCGCGCCAACGACGTCAGCGCCGGCGGCGGTTGCGGCCTCAGCCTTGTCGCCACGGGCGAACACGGCGACGCGAACGTCCTTGCCGGTGCCGGCGGGCAGGGTGACGACGCCGCGGACCATCTGGTCGGCGTGGCGGGGATCGACGCCCAGGTTGATCGCGATCTCGACGCTCTCGTCGAACTTGGCGGTCGCGTGGGTCTTGATCAGCGCCAGCGCGTCGTCAACGGCGTGCAGCTTTTCCCGGTCGATAGCGGTTGCGAGGGCCTTTGCCTTCTTCGTGATCTTGGTCATGTCTTAGCCCTCCACCACTTCGAGGCCCATCGCGCGGGCGGAGCCTTCAATGATCTTCGTCGCGGCTTCGATGTCGTTCGCGTTCAGATCCTTCATCTTGATCTGGGCGACTTCCGCCAGCTGCGAACGCTTGATCTTGCCGGCGACGACCTTGCCCGGCTCCTTGGAACCCGACTTGAGGCCGGCGGCCTTCTTGATCAGGAAGGTGGCAGGCGGCGTCTTGGTGACGAACGAGAAGCTGCGGTCGGCATAGACGGTGATGACGGTGGGGAGGGGCGTGCCCTTTTCCACGTCGCCGGTCGCCGCGTTGAAGCCCTTGCAGAACTCCATGATGTTCACACCGCGCTGACCCAGCGCAGGGCCGATCGGCGGCGAGGGGTTGGCGGCTCCAGCGGGCACCTGGAGCTTGATATAGCCCGTAATCTTCTTGGCCATGTTTACTCACTCTGTTGCTGGACGGACCCGAGGGTTCGTCCGGTTCAAGTTTAGCGGTCAAGCAGGCCTCCTGAGAAGCCCTCCCGCAGTTTCCTTGTCGTCATCCCAGCGAAGGCTGGGACCTCAGGCCGCAAGGGAACGGCCTGAAGGCACGAGATCCCAGCCTTCGCTGGGATGACGTGAATTCTTACTTCGCCAATTCTACCTGTTCGAAGTCCAGTTCGACCGGGGTCGCGCGGCCGAAGATCGAGACGGAGACCTTCACGCGGCTCTTCTCGAAATCCAGTTCCTCGACCGTGCCGTTGAAGCTGGCGAACGGGCCGTCCAGCACCTTGACGCTGTCGCCGATCTCGTAATTGACGTTGATCTTGTGCTTGGGCGCGGCGGCGGCTTCCTCCTTGGTGTTGAGGATGCGCGCGGCTTCCGCCTCGCTGATCGCCTGCGGCTTGCCCATCGATCCCAGGAAGCCGGTGACCTTGGGCGTGTTCTTGACGAGATGGTACACGTCATCGTTCATCGCCAGCTTGGCCAGAACGTAGCCGGGGAAGAATTTCCGCTCCGACTGGATCTTCTTGCCGCGGCGGACCTCGGTCACGGTCTCGGTCGGGACCTCGACGGACTCGACGAGCTGGGAAAGGCCCAGGCGCTCGGCATCGGCCACGATCTGATCGCGGACCTTGTTCTCAAAGCCTGAATAAGCGTGGATGATGTACCAGCGCGCCATGTTATTCCTTCAAATGTTCCGCACCGTAGCGCTTATGCCTGCCCAGCGGCAAAGGTCAGCAGCCACTTCACGATCGCCCCGAAGATGGTGTCGATGCCGAAGAAGAACAGGCCGAGGATGGAGGTCATGATGACCACCATCACCGCCGTCATCATGGTTTCCCGCCGCGTCGGCCAAACGATCTTGCCCGCTTCGGTTTTCACCTGATTGAAGAATTCGACTGCGGATGTCTTCGCCATCTTTTCGTGCTCAACCTGCTTCAAAAACAAACGCCAAACCGCGAAGCAATACGCCGCCCTCCGGGCCTTGCCTGCTTCGGCATCCCGGATGCGGCCACTGCTTCGCGACCATTTCTCACGAGGCCCATTAGACCTGCGCCGCACATGGCGCAAGTCCATGGGCGCAGGTCGTGGCAGGAGTGGAGGGACTCGAACCCACGGCATTCGGTTTTGGAGACCGACGCTCTACCAGCTGAGCTACACTCCTGTATCCCGCGAGAGGGGCGCTTTAGCCAAGGGGAGGGTGGAGGGCAAGGGGGGATCGCACCCGGATGCGCGTCATCGCATTAGGGGATTATCAATGCTCCTGCGCGAGGATGCGAGCAGACGCCTTCGGGGGGAAGTCGCATGCATATTCGCCGCATCACCTTTGTTGTTGGCCTGATGACGGTCGCCATGATGTCCGCGCCGGCGCAGGCGAAGGGTTTTCCCATCATCTACAATCCGGGCAATGTCCGCGTGGAAACGGTGGCTGAACTGCCCGATACGCCCGAATACAGCTCGCCCGAGGGGCATGTGGACCTAGGTTGGGCGTATAAGGATTATTCGATTTACGGCATGCCGCTATGGTCAAGCGAGGCCGAGGGGTTCGTACTGAAGGCCGGGGATGGATATTTTACCCTGACGCCGGGCGCGCTGGAACGGATATCCACGCAGACAGGGCATGATTATGCTGCGGAATATCGTTTCAACCCCGTCGCCCATCTTTGGGGTTGGCTCATCATATTCGGGCTGATCGGCGTTACGATATGGCGCAAGCAATCGCGCGATGCTGCGGTCCCTTCGAGCGCGACCGCGCCAGTTACAGGCCGGGCGCATGCGGCGGATCATGAAGAAGCCCCAGCGGGAGGATTCGGTCCTGAAGTTGAGGCGCGGGTGATGGCGAGATTCGAGGCGGCCGCAGCCAGGCACAATTCCAGCCAAGACGGTGTTAACGCTCCCCAACCGACCGCAGCCGCGAGAGCGCCCGTCACTTTCGGACGAAGGGTCGCGCCGCCCACGGGATGAGGCTCTCCAGCGGCTCCCGGAGGTAGCTGATGCGGAGTTTCTGGAGGCGTCGCAGGCCTCAGGAGCGGCCCGGAAGGGCGAGCATGAACGGGCAGTGGGACGAGTTGTCGCGCAGGATGTGCGGTCCCGCTATCCAAACCAGCAGCATTTGCTATGTCGGGGGAGATGACGATCGACCCGCTCTTGCTGCTGCAGGCCTACGCCATCGGCGTGTTCCCGATGTCCGACGACAGGGATGCGGAGGAAATCTACTGGGTGGAGCCAAAGCAGCGGGCGATATTGCCGCTGGGCGGCTTTCATCTTTCGCATTCGCTGGCCAAGACCGTGCGGCGGGAACAGTTCCGGGTGTCGGTGAACGCGGACTTTGCGGGCGTGGTCGCCAAATGCGCGGAGGTGGCCGACGACCGGCCATCGACATGGATCAACCGCCAGATCGAGGCGGCCTACAGCAATCTCCACGATCTGGGCTTTGCCCATTCGGTGGAATGCTGGGAGGGCGACGAACTGGTCGGCGGCCTGTATGGCGTGGCGCTGGGGCGAGCCTTCTTCGGCGAAAGCATGTTCTCCCGCCGGACCGATGCGTCGAAGGTGGCGCTGGCATGGCTGGTCGGGCGGATGCGGGCGAGTGGCTTCACTCTGCTCGACTGTCAGTTCATGACCGACCATTTGCGCTCACTGGGCGCGGCGGAGATCAGCCAGAAGGCCTATCTGGTGTTGCTGGGCGAGGCCGTGGAGGGCGTGCCGTTCGCGGCCGGGCGCGGCTTGCTGGGGGCTGGCGCGGGCGGCGCGGCGTCGGTGGCGTTTCCGCTGTCGGGATCGGCGCTGTCGCCGGAGGACTTGCGGCGGGACGCGCCGCTCTTGTCGCCGAGCTTGACGGTTTCGGGACCGGTCTCGGGCCATTCCATCGTGCAGCTCTTGACCCAGACGTCATAAATGGGGTGCTGAACGACGTTGCGTTCCGGGCGCTCCTTGAAGAGCCAGCCGGAAAAGACGCGACGCCATTTGTCGTCGGCGCTGGAGCGCACGTCGAGCTGCACGAAGGCGCCGGTCTCGGGCGTATTCTCCCAGGGCGCGGTCTGCTCGCAGGCCTGGAGGCGCACGATGGCGTCGCCCACGCGCAGGGCCTCGCCGGGCTTCATGGTGAGGTCGCGGGTCAGGCCGTTGCGCTTGTTCAGCAGGCCGACGACGGCAACCCGATCCTTCATAGGCGTACCGAGCAGGACGGCGTCGCGGCTGGTCGTGACTTTCGCGCCCTCGACGCGCACCGGGCCGGATTGATTGGTGTCAGGCAGCTCGTCTCCGCCGCCACAGCCGGCGAGGAGCAACAGGAGCGGCAGGGTCGCCCCCGCCGTCACGCGGATCATGATGCGTCGGGGCTCCATGCCTCATAGTCGCCGGTGGCGGCGGCGCGAAGGCCGCCCTTTTCGATCGCGCCGGCAGGGCGGTAGGCAGTGGCCAGGCCGGTCTGGTTGGGCGTGAAGTCCTTTTCCCAGATGCGCGGCGGCGGCAGGAAACTCTCGGGCGTGCCCTCGATCGTGTGGTGCAGCCAGCCATGCCATTCGGCGGGCACGCGGCTCGCATCGTTGGGGCCGTTATAGATCACCCAGCGGCGCGTGCGGCCCATCGTATCGACGCCGCCCTCATAATAGATATTGCCGGCATGATCCTCGCCGATCTTCGATCCCTTGCGGGACGTGTAGAGCGATGTGCCGATGGTGGCGCCGTCCCACCAGGTGAAGATGTTCGCGAGGATTCCCATGGGGGAAGCGCTTAGCCGTTCGCGGGCCGCCTTGGCAACAGGGGATTGAAGGTGGGTGGGTGAGTTTGGGGTTGGCTCCGCTTCATAGGTTTCTCGACTGCTCTCGAAACGAACGGAGGGGAGTGCGATTTCAGCTTGGGCAAAAATTCAGGCTGTCCCATGCTTCGTCCGGGCGCGTGGGAGCGGCGCAGTTGCCCCATTGGACGGTCGCCTTCTCATCTATGCCGAGCGCGGCGGCGCGTCCCCCGTTCAGTTCGACGATGCCGGCGACAGGGACGCCCGCCGAGACCGGCTCACGCGAATAGGGCTTCGTGTTTGCGGCGATCATCGCAATCGTGCCGTCGGTCCTCACGAAGATCATATCGAGCGGGATGACCGTGTTCTCCATCCAGAAGCTCTTCGTCTGCGGCGGCGTGAAGGGGAAGACCATGCCGCCATTGGTGGCGAGCGACTTTCGGAACATGAGGCCCTTGGCCTGCTCTTCCTTCGTCAGCGCGACTTCTACGTCGAAGCGGTGGGGCTTGCCGTTGGCGGTTATGGTGAGGGGGATGGTTGCAGGGCGCGGGGTCGAGGTGGTGGCGGTCGCGCTGTTTTCGCCCTTGTCCTTGGCGGGCGAGCAGGCGGCGAGGAGGGCGAGGGGGAGGAGAAAGGTAAGGCGCATGGGGTGGGATATAACAGGCTGTGCGTGAGGAGAAAGCCCGTCATCCCAGCGAAGGCTGGGATCTCGTGAGGCTAGGTTGGATGCTGCCTCCTGAGATGCCAGCCTGCGCTGGCATGACGGTGAGGGGGGCTTCACCCCTCTTCCGGCATTTCCCCCGGCTCCGCATGCACCCAGGCCCGCGCCGTCGCGAAGTCATGGCCGGCGCGCAGGAAGGCGGCGATCTGTTTTTCGCGGACGTCGCGTTCGGCGGGTTCGCGGGCGAAGGGGCCGATGCGCTTGCGGCGGGCGAAGGTTTCAGCCGCCATCCATTTGCCTGAACGCGCGGAGTCTAGCGCGTCGGTGCGGTCGGGTTCCTCGACGCCGTCCGCGCGCAAAGCCTCGCCGATCCGCCGCGCGCCATAGCCGCGTCGGCCAAGCGCCGCGCCCTTCATGACGGCGAAGCCTGCGTCGTCGATATAGCGCAGCTCCGCCATGCGGGCGACGATGGCGTCGGGGTCCGCCGGGCGGTCGCCGCTCCAGCCGCGTTCGCGCAGTTTGCGGCGCAGATAGGCGGCCAGTTTCGCCCGTGTGGTGGCGTAGCGGGCGACATAATGTAAAGCCATGTCGTTCAGGCGCGTGTCATCCAAGGGTGGTATGGGGCGTTTTTCGCGGGTTTTCGGCTGGTTTTGGGTCACGCGCCATTTTTGTGCCACAGTCGGGCCGGAATTTGAACGCGCCTTGTGGGCTAGAAGCGCAGGCTGGAGTGCAGTATGCGGTTCAACCCGGATATAGTAGAGCAGCCGGGAGGGGCCTTAAACCTTGATGGATAGTGACATTGGGTGAAACCAGTATGACGGGTTCGCAGACCAACCTGATTGCCACGCCGACGCTGGATGAGTTGCCGCGTCGTTTTTCGGATTTCGCCACGCTTGGCGAGGCGCTGGATTATGCCGCGCGCGGTAAACGCGGGCTGAATTTTCACGATCCGCGCGGGAATCTGGCGCAGGCCTATTCTTATGCGCAACTACGAGGCGACGCGATCGAGTGCGCGTACCGCCTGATCGCGCATGGCGTGCGGCCGCACGACCGCATCGCGCTGATCGCCGAGACGGGGCCTGAATTCGCGCAGATGTTCTTCGGCATTGTCTATGCGGGCGCCTGGCCGGTGCCGCTGCCGCTGCCGACGAGCTTCGGCGGCAAGGAAAGCTATATCGACCAGTTGGTCGTCCAGCTTTCCAGCTGCGACCCCAAGGCGCTGTTCTTCCCGGACGAACTGTCCGACATGGCGGCGGAAGCCGCGCGGCAGAAGGGCGTGGAGCCGCTGTCCTATCAGGGTTTCCTGGAGCGCGAGGTCCGGCAGTGCCCGTTGCCGCAGGCGGCGACCGACGACATCGCCTATCTGCAATATTCCAGCGGATCGACCCGCTTCCCGCATGGCGTGGCGGTGACGCACAACGCGCTGCTCAGCAACCTGTCGGCGCACAGCCATGGCATGGAATTGCAGGACAGCGACCGCTGCATCAGCTGGCTGCCCTGGTATCATGACATGGGGCTGGTCGGCTGTTTCCTGTCGGTCGTCGCCAACCAGGTGTCGACCGATTATATGAAGACCGAGGATTTCGCGCGGCGTCCGCTGGCGTGGCTTGACCTGATCAGCCGCAACGAAGGCACGTCGATCAGCTATTCGCCGACCTTCGGATACGACATCTGCGCGCGGCGTATGTCCAGCCAGACCAAGGCCGCAGATCGCTTCGACCTGTCGCGCTGGCGGCTGGCGGGCAATGGCGCGGACATGATCCGCCCGGACGTCATGCAGAGCTTCGTCGATGCGTTCGGCGACGCGGGCTTCGCGCCGACCGCCTTCCTGCCGAGTTACGGCCTGGCCGAGGCGACGCTGGCCGTCACCATCATGCCGCCGGGCGAGGGCATTGTCGTCGAACTGGTCGAGGAAACCGACCTGTCGGACGGCGACGCGCTGGAGGGGCGCCCGCAGCGGTTCCGCGCCATCGTCAATTGCGGCAAGCCCGCCAAGGACATGGTCGTCGAAATCCGGGACGAGGATGGCGCCGTCATCAACGACCGGCAGATCGGCAAGGTGTGGACCACCGGACCCTCGCTGATGGTTGGCTATTTCCGCGATCAGGAAGCGACCGACGCCTGCCTGGTCGACGGCTGGCTGGACACGGGCGACATGGGATATCTGAGCGACGGCTATCTCTACATCGTCGGCCGCGCCAAGGACATGATCATCATCAACGGCAAGAATCACTGGCCGCAGGATATCGAGTGGGCCGTGGAGCAGCTTCCCGGCTTCAAGCAGGGCGACATCGCCGCCTTCGCGATCACGACACCGGGCGGCGAGGAAGCACCCGCCGTGCTGGTGCATTGCCGTACATCGGACAATGAGGAGCGGTCGCGCCTGCGCGATCAGATCCGCGAGCGGGTACGGGCGATTACGGGTATGAACTGTGTCGTCGAGCTAGTGCCGCCGCGCACTTTGCCGCGCACCAGTTCGGGCAAGCTCAGTCGGTCCAAGGCGCGCAACCTGTACCTGTCCGGTGAAATCCGCCCCTACGATATCGCCGCCTGAGACAAAACCGGTGGTTTTGGCTGTTTTTCCCGGAAATCCGATGAATTGTGGGGCGGCGCTTACCTGTTGCTAACCTTGGGTAGGTTAGACGGCAGGGGTGACGTCGGAAATCTCGCACCCCCAGTCCGGAGCCCTTCCGGAAAAGCTTCCGCTTCTGGTTCTTGCCGGATTCGTGAAGCCGCGTGTTGTCGAGGCCGAAAAGCTCTATCGTGCGCAGCTCTGGTCTTCGGACCGGCTGTTGATCCTCAGCCTGTTTCTCTATCTCGCGGCCGTGGCCTTCGTCTGGGGCATTTTCCACGCGACGGCCGATATGGTGGCCCTGAGCTGCTGGACGGTTATCGCGTTGGTGTTCATGCTGCTGCCCGCCCGGCAAAGCCAGGAGCGTATCCGCAACGATTATGTCGGCGTGACGGGCTGGTCGGTGATCGGCCACGGGCTGACCGCCATGGGGCAGGGCCTGTGCTGGACCGCCGCAATGCTGATCCTCGGCCGGCATTCCGATCCGGCGCAGGTGGTTGCGATCTGGACGCTGACAAGCTGCCTGATGGTGGGGGCTGCGGTCGCCTTCTCCGCCTTGCCGCTCGCCACGATCGGCTTCCTTCTGCCCACGGGCATCGGCAGCATCCTGCTGTTCAAGGATACCAAGCAGCTCCCGGCGCTGGTCGCCTGCTATGCGCTGGTACTGCTGATCGCGAGCCTCAAACATGCGCGCGAGTTCGGCAAGCAGCTCAGCACCAGCACCGAGCTGGAGGAGAAGAGCGCGGTCGTCAGCCTGTTGCTGCGCGAATATGAGGATACCGGGTCGGACTGGCTGTGGCAGACGGATGCGGCCCGGCGGATCAACGGCGTGTCATCGCGCTTCGCGAGCATCATGGGCGTTGAGCCCGCCGATCTGGAAGGCAAGCCGCTCGTGCAGATATTGGCCGGCAGCGCGTGGGAAAGCGGGAAGTTCGCTGCGGCGCTCCACGACCTGGCCGAAAAACTGAAGCGGCGCGAGAGTTTCAGCAACATCATCATCCCGGTCGAGATTGCCGGCGAGATTCGCTGGTGGGAGCTGTCTGCCTCGCCCCGCGTCGATGACAAGGGCGTTTATCTCGGCTTCCGTGGCGTCGGGTCCGACGTGACCGTGCAGCGCGAGTCGGCCGACAAGATCGCGCAGCTGGCGCGTTTCGATGCGCTGACCGATCTGCCCAACCGCATGCAGCTTGCCGATGCGCTGAGCGCATCGCTGGATGGCGTAGAGCGCTGGAACAGCCGCTGCGCTTTCCTGATGATCGACCTCGACCGGTTCAAGGCGGTGAACGATACGCTGGGCCATCAGGTCGGCGACCGTCTGCTGCAGCGCGTGGCGGAGCGGCTGCGCCAGGTCTGTTCGGCCAACGAGATATGCGGGCGCATCGGCGGCGACGAGTTCGCCATCGTCATCCGCGAGGTGGTCGACACCCATTATGTCGACCAGGTGGCGGAAGCGACGATCGAACTGCTTTCGCGCCCCTATGAGGTCGACCAGCATACGCTGTATATCGGCGCGAGCATCGGCTCTGCGCTGGCTCCGCGCGACGGGCGCACGACCGAGACGCTGATCCGCAGCGCCGACCTTGCGCTCTATCGCGCCAAGGAAGAGGGCGGCGGCAAGCATTGCCATTATGAGCCGCGTTTGCATCTGCACGCCGAGGAGCGCCGCACGCTGGAGGTCGCTCTGCGCGAGGCGCTTGAGAAGCAGCAACTGAGCGTCGTTTATCAGCCGGTGGTGAACGCCAAGTCAGGCGCGGTCGAAGGGTTCGAATCACTGATCCGCTGGACCCATCCGGAGATGGGGCCGATCTCGCCCGCCAAGTTCATTCCGGTGGCCGAAGATGCGCGCCTGATCGCGCCGATCGGCGAATGGGTGCTGCGCACCGCTTGCCATGAGGCGATGAACTGGCCGGCGCATATCCGCGTCGCCGTGAACGTGTCGGCCGAACAGCTCGGCCATCCCAGCTTCGTGTCGACGGTGATGTCGGCGCTGGCGCAGAGCGGCCTGCCCGCGCACCGGCTGGAGCTGGAAGTCACCGAGAGCGTGTTCATGCGCGAGGGCAATGGCGCGACGCAGGTGCTGGAGCAGATATTGGCGCTCGGCATCAAGCTGTCGCTCGACGATTTCGGGACGGGCTATTCCTCGCTCGGTTATCTCAGCCGCACGCGGTTCAGCACGATCAAGGTGGACCGCAGCTTCGTGGTCGGCGCGTCGAAGAATGTGCCCGAGAGCGTCGCGATCGTGCGCGCCGTGGTGGCGCTGGCCGAGAGCCTGGGCATGGCGACGACAGCGGAAGGCGTGGAGACGGAGGCGGAGGTCGAGATGGTCAATCGCCTTGGCTGCACCAAGATACAGGGCTTCTATTTCGGCCGTCCCATGCCCGCCGAGGAAGCGCGCGGATTGTTCGGGCGGGGCGGCATCAGCGCAGTGGCGTGAGATAGGCCTGTCAGAACCCTGTTTGTTTTCGTCGCCCCAGCGCAGGCTGGGGTCTCAGGCCTTACGTTCCGACCAAGCTCCACGAGATCCCAGCCTTCGCTGGGATGACGGGAATATGGTCACCCCTTTGCCAGCCGCCGTTCTATTCCGGTCCACAGATTGGCGAACTCTCGCGCGGCGGGGCTTGTCGGCGCGAACTCGCCGAGCGGTTTGTGCTTCACCGTCATCTGCTCGATGGCGCTGGCCATCGGGATGACTGGCCAGCTTGGCTGTTCCTCCATGGCTGTCCGGTGGAGGCCCCGGCGGCGATCGACCATCGAAAAGACCGGGAGGATCGGCGCATGCTTGCCGCCGCGCTGGACTAGGTAGCGGGCGACTTCGCCAAGCGCGCGTTGCGACAGGGGGGCGGGGATGACCGGCACGATCACCAAGTCGGCCGCGCGTAGCACCTGCTCGCTGGTCTCGGTGAGGCCTGGCGGGCAATCGAGGATGATGCGATCATATTCCTTGCCAAGCGTCTCGATCAGCTTTTGCAGGCGCTTCTTCTTGCCCATCTCGAACAGCAACCGGTCGAGGCCGCGCAGGGACGTGTCGGCGGCGATCAGGTCGATGCCGGGGACGGTCGAAGGACGGATCAGCGAGCGGACATCGATATCCTTGCTGAAGATCGCCTGCGCGGCGTCCCGGCCCGAACGGTCGGCGGACAGCAGCCAGGTGGCGGCGGCCTGAGGGTCAAGGTCCCACAGCAGCGTGCGGCGCTTGGACACGACGGCCGACGCCCATGACAGGTTGATCGCGAAGGTCGTCTTACCGACGCCCCCTTTCAGGCTGTAGACCGCGATCGTGGCCAATGCGACGTCCTTGCTCATGGCGGCAAGGCTATGCCCGCGCGCCTCCCTTGGGAAGGCTAAACATGCGAAATGTTACGGATTGGAGACGGTGAACGGGTAGGTGTGCCGGGGTGGGGCGGTAAGGATGGGCCTGGTACAAGGGGCCCGGATCAAGTCCGGATGACGATAGGAGGGGGAAGCGTCCTTTTAAACCAACTCCACCCTGAGCGTGGTTCCGTCCGCGCCGACGATCCGCACCCAGGCGCCAGCATCCGCATCCGCGCCGCGCGCCGTCCAGACGCTGTCGCCGACCTTCACCCGGCCTTGTCCAGCGACGATCGGCTCCACCACGACAACCGTCTCGCCGATCATGCGCGCGACGCGGTCGTTGAGATTGGGGTCCTGCGAATCGACCGGATTATCCGCGTACCAGCGCCGCCCGCCACAGGTAGCGATGAGGCATAGCACCGCGAACAGCACGATCTGGCTGGCCAGGCTTATGCCCGTCGCCATCGCGATCCCGCCAGTCAGCGCCGCCGCGATCGCCACCCATATCAGGAACACGCCCGGGACGACGATCTCGCCGATGCCCAGCGCCACCGCTAGGATCAGCCACCACCAATGGTCGTGGAAATCGATGCCGGACAGCGCCTCCATCAGCGGCCGCCCTGCTCGAACGGGCCGGGGCGGGGACGCGGTGCGGGCGGAGCCGGGGGCGTTACGCCATCACCAAGCGCTTCCTTGGCCAAAGCGCCTATACCGCCCAGCGTGCCGATCAGCTGCGTCGCCTCGACCGGGAACAGGATGGTCTTGGCGTTGGGCGAGGTTGCGAACTGGCTGACCGCTTCGGTATATTTCTGGGCGATGAAGTAGTTGAGCGCCTGCGGATTGCCCGCCGAAATGGCGTCGGACACCATCTGCGTCGCCTTGGCCTCCGCCTCCGCCTCGCGCTCGCGGGCCTCGGCGTCGCGGAAGGCGGCTTCGCGGCGGCCCTCGGCTTCCAGGATCTGGCTCTGCTTGGCGCCCTCGGCCTTCAGGATTTCGGAGGCGCGCAGGCCCTCGGATTCGAGGATCAGCGCGCGCTTCTCGCGCTCCGCCTTCATCTGGCGGCCCATCGCGTTGACGATGTCGGCGGGCGGACGAATGTCCTTCAACTCCACGCGGGTGATCTTGATGCCCCAAGCGTTGGTTGCGTGATCGACGACCGACAGCAGCCGCGCGTTGATTTCGTCGCGCTTCGATAGTGTTTCATCGAGATCCATCGATCCCATGACGGTGCGCAGGTTGGTGGTCGCCAACTGCATGATCGCGACATAAAGCTCGGACACTTCATAGGCGGCCTTGGCGGCGTCCAGCACCTGGAAGAAGACGACGCCGTCGACCGACACCATCGCGTTGTCCTTGGTGATGATCTCCTGCCCCGGAATATCAACAACCTGCTCCATCATGTTGATCTTGCGGCCAACCGAATAGAAGAAGGCGGGGTAGAAATTGAGGCCGGGCCGCGCCACCTCCGTAAAGCGGCCGAACCGCTCGATCGTATATTGATAGCCCTGCCGCACGATCTTCATGCTGCTCGCCAGATAGATGATGACCAATATGGCGACCGTCAGTGCAAAAGTCGTGACCATCGATATCTCCCCCGATTGCTGGTCTTGACTATGCCGCCAAAAGGGAGAGTGGGGAAGCTGTTTCCCAGGTGGAAGGATGTTTAAGGCCCATGCTCAACCATAATTTCCAGCTTCACCACGCCCGTTCCCTCCTGTTCTTGCCCGCGTCGAATGCGCGCGCGGTGGAGAAGGCGCGGGGACTGGACTGCGACATGGTCATCCTGGATCTTGAGGACGCCGTGCCTGACGATCGCAAGGAGGAGGCGCGGGCCGGTGTGATCGACGCGGCGGCAGGCTATTCCGGCAAGCTGGTCGGCATACGCATCAATATGGCCGGCACGCCCTGGCATGGGGCGGATATGGTTGCGGTGAAGAACAGCGCCGCCGACTTCGTGGTTCTGCCCAAGGTTGAGACGCCAAAGCAGGTGCATGACGTCTATGGCGTATGCGCCAAGCCGGTGATCGCGATGATCGAGAGCGCGCTTGGTGTGACGCAGGCGGTTGCCATCGGCGGCTTCGCGGGCGTCGCCGGCCTGTTTATGGGCAATAACGACCTGCGCCGCGATCTCAGTATCCCGGCGAGCGCGGGACGTGCCGGGCTATCCTTCGCGCTGCAATCCGTGGTGCTGGCCGCCCGCGCGTCGGGCAAGGCGGTGTTCGACGGCGTTTATAACAGGCTGGACGATAGCGAAGGGTTCGCTGCGGAATGTCGGGAGGGGCATGCGCTCGGCTTCGACGGCAAGACGCTGATCCACCCCAACCAGGTGGATATCGCCAATGCGACCTTCGGCCCGGACGAGGCGGCGCTGGCCGATGCGCGGCGGTTGATCGATGCGGCGACCGGCGGGGCGGAACGGCATGAAGGCGCGATGATCGAGACGATGCATGTCGAAGCGGCAAAGGCGCTGATCGCCCGGGCGGAGGCTGTGAAGCGGTAGATGCCTTTAATCGATCTACGCCGTTCGCCCTGAGTAGGGGCTGAGCGAAGCCGAAGACCCATATCGAAGGGCCTGCGCCAAGCTCATGTCTTTCGATATGCCACTTCGACTTCGCTCAGTGGCTACTCTGGACGAACGGCGGTTGAATGTTTGCCATTGATGGCAATAGAGCTTGATCATCACTGCACCCGCGTCACCCTGAACCCCTGTCGCTCCAACAGCGCAATCAGATTGTCCGGCCCCGCCAGATGCGCCGCGCCCACGGCGATGAAAGGCCGCCCCTTCATCGCGGCAACCTTGTCAGCCCAGGCGCGGTTGCGATCGGTCAGCAGTGGGCCGATAAGCTCCGGGTCGGTCGCCATCTCCGCCGCGAAGTCGCGGGCGATGGCGTCCATGTCGCCTTTCAGCCAGGCGGTTTTCATCCGCTCGAATTGCGTCGCGACATCCTGCGACTGGCCCACCGTCTCCGCCAGGAAGGCGCGCTGGGTTTTCTCGGGCATGCGGTCGAAGATGCCCAGTTGTTGTTCTATGGTCTCAAGTCCCTCGACGGGCTTTCCAGCTGTCCGGAAATCGGCCGTGAGCGCCGCCTCCACGCCCTCGTCGCCGGATAGCTTCAGCTCCTGCTGGCTGACGGTCGACATCAGCATGGCCGCCGCCCAGCTTTCGTAGGCGGACAGCATCTGCGCGCTCATGCCGCCGCGCCGGATCAGCGCATCGAGCGCGGCGCGCTTGTCGGGCGGCACGCGGTCGGTGATCGGCGGCAGGCCGGGACTTTGCCCCAGCCGCGCGAAGATGGCTTGCGATCCGGCAGCGTCGTCGAGCCCCGCCGCCTCCAGCACCAGCCGGTCGGACCCGGCCATGGCGTCGCGCATCCCCTGCGTTTCCCATGCCAGCCCCTTGGGCAGCACATGGATCGTGCCGAAGACATGGGCGGTGGTTTCGCCTCTCTGTACCTTCCACAGGGCAGGACCCTGACGATCCTCCCGCAACGAAGGCTCCGCCCTGCAAGCCGTGAGCAGCAGCAGGGCAAGGCCGAGGAAGGTCGTGAGGGACTTGCGCATCGGATCGAGGTTAGAAACTTTCAGGCCCAAATAAAAACCGTTCGTGCTGAGTAGGGACTGAGCTTGTCGAAGCGCATTGGGTCGGATCGTCCCCCGGACGATCCTGAAACATCCGGGGGATGTTTCACCCGATGCGATATCGAAGCATCATGTAGGTCCTTCGATACGCCATTTCGACTTCGCTCAATGGCACTCAGGACGAACGGAGAACTGTACATAGAGGCTTTGAGGGCGATCATTCACCATTTTACTTCCCCTTAAAGTCGCTCGCCTCGACCCGTTTTACCGCAATTTTGCCCGCCGCCAGATCGGCGATCACGCTCTTGGGGCCAGCCAGATGTCCGGCGCCCACCGCGATGAACACCGTGCCCGGCGTCTTCATCCGTTCGGCGATCCACGCGGCCCATTTGGCGTTGCGGCCATAGAGTAGCACCTGCGCCAGTTCCGGCGTGGCCTCTAGAGATCGGTTCATCTGGCGGGAGAGGCTGTCGGGTTTTCCCGCTTTCCACGCCTTGATTAGGGTCGCGAATTCGGCGTCTGCCTGGGGCAGGCCATCCACCGTTTCGTTCAGGAACGCGACCTGCTGGGCGTCCGGCAGGGCCGCGAAATAGCCCAGCTGCTCCGACGCGGTTTCCAGACCGCCAATCTTCTTGCCCGAGGCCGTTGCCGCAGCGCTCAGCACCTTTTCGACGCCCTCTTCGGCCAGATAGCCGCCCTTCACCAGCGGCATGACCGACAGCATGACGCCCGGCATCCACGGCTGGAACCGCTCGAACGATTGCCAGGGAATGCCCGCCTGCTCCATCGCCGCCTGATATTTGGCGCGCGCCGGTTCGCTCAGCTTCTCCGACAACGGCTTGCCGTCCTTGGCGAGGCCGAGTTCGCCCATCGTCTGCGCCATTTCGGCGGCGGGCGGCTCGATCATTTCCAGCACCAGCTCGTCCGACCGGTCGAACGCCGCCTTCACCTCGTCATCGAACCACACGGTTCCGGGTTTCAGCACATGTACGGTGCCGAAAAGATAGATGGTCGTGTCCGCATCCTTCACCACCCACAGCGCAGGGCTGGCGCTCGCCGGCTCTTTGGCGGCAAGCGGCAGGGGCGCGAAAAGCAGGCCGATGCCGGCGAACAGGGAAAGCAGTCTGGTCATGTCGTCTCCATGCGGCCCGGGCGGGACCGGGGCAAGCGCCTTCTATCCGGCGAGGAGTGTACGGGATGTTACCGGGGTTTCCGGTTGGCCCAAATCCGGCGTGCTCCTGCGAACGCAGGAGCCCAGTTCCGAGCGTTGAACTAGGCTCCTGCTTTCGCAGGAGCACGCTTGCGCTAAAACAGGTGAGAGCCAACCGTCTTGACCCTGCGCCGCCCATGCGCCAAGGCACGGCGCGATTATCGGCCTGCAGAAAGCCCCTATAGCGTGCGCGAAGGCGAACCTCTTTCCTTTCAGGACATGATCCTGACCCTCCATGCCTATTGGAGCAAGCAGGGCTGCGTCATCCTGCAGCCCTATGACATGGAGGTCGGCGCCGGCACCTTCCACACCGCGACCACGCTGCGCGCGCTGGGGCCGGACGCATGGAACGCCGCCTTCGTCCAGCCCAGCCGCCGCCCGACCGACGGCCGCTATGGCGAGAACCCCAACCGGCTGCAGCATTATTACCAGTATCAGGTGATCATGAAGCCAAGCCCGGCGAACCTGCAGGAGCTGTATCTGGGGTCGCTGGTGGAGATCGGCATCGATCCGCTGGTCCACGACATCCGCTTCGTCGAGGACGACTGGGAAAGCCCGACGCTGGGCGCCTGGGGCCTTGGCTGGGAGGTGTGGTGCGACGGCATGGAAGTCAGCCAGTTCACCTATTTCCAGCAGATGGGCGGCTTCGACTGCAAGCCGGTGTCGGGCGAACTGACCTACGGCCTTGAGCGGCTGGCCATGTATATCCAGAATGTCGACAGCGTGTACAAGCTCAAGTTCAATGACGTCGGCGTGACCTATGGCGACATCTTCCTGGAAAATGAGAAGCAGATGTCGAAATGGAATTTCGAGATCGCCGACACCGACAAACTGTTCCGCTGGTTCAAGGATGCGGAGGCCGAGTGCCAGCAATGCATCGAACAGGATGTGCCGCTTGCCGCCTATGAACAGGCGATCAAGGCGAGCCATGTCTTCAACCTGCTGCAGGCGCGTGGTGTTATCTCCGTCCAGGAACGCGCCAGCTACATCGCCCGCGTCCGCGACCTGGCGAAGGGATCGTGCGAGGCTTGGATGAAAACCAACGGATGGGCGGCGTGATGGGCGGGGATATGGAAAATCCGTTCGTCCTGAGTGCCGCTGAGCTTGTCGAAGCGGCGTATCGAAGGACGTGGCTGGGCGCAGAGATGCTTCGATATGGGCCTTCGACTTCGCTCAGTCCCTACTCAGCACGAACGGGCTTTGAATTGCGGGAGGAGATATGAACGACTTCCTCCTCGAACTGCGCTGCGAGGAAATTCCCGCGCGCATGCAATTGAAGGCGTCCGAGGACCTTGCTCGCCTGTTCACCGAGGAACTGGCGAAGGCAGGTCTTAAACCCGACGCCATCGACTCCTTCGTTACGCCCCGCCGTCTGGCGTTGATCGCGCGCGGCCTGCCGCTCCAGACCGATCCGGTCAGCGAAGAGCGCAAGGGGCCGCGCGCCGACGCGCCTGCCCAGGCGCTCGAAGGCTTCCTGCGCTCAACCGGCCTCACCCGCGAGCAACTGGTCGAGCGCGCGGACGCCAAGGGCAACGCCATCCTGTTCGCGGTGATCGAGAAGCCCGGCCGCGCCACCAGCGACGTTCTGGCCGAGGCGATCCCGGCGATCGTGCGCGCCTTCCCCTGGCCCAAGTCGATGCGCTGGGGCAAAGCGAGCCAGACCACGGAAAGCCTGCGCTGGGTCCGCCCGTTGCAGGGTATCGTCGCCATCCTGGGCGATGATCTGGTCGATATCGAGATTGACAGCGTGCGCTCCGGCTTCACCACCGTCGGCCATCGCTTCCATCATTCCGGCGATATCACCATCGGCGGCGCAAACGACTATGCCGAGAAGCTGCGCGCCTGCCATGTGATCGTCAGCCATGCCGAGCGGCAGGCGATCATCGCGGAGAAGGCGGCGGAGGCCGCCGCGTCCAAGGGCTATGTGCTGGTCGAGGACAAGGGGCTGGTCGCGGAGAATGCGGGCCTCACCGAATGGCCGGTGCCGCTGATCGGCGATTTCGACCCGGCCTTCCTTGAGGTTCCGCCTGAGGTCATCCAGCTGACCCTGCGCGTGAACCAGAAATATTTCGTGGTTCAGGATGCGGACGGCAAACTTGCGCCCGCCTTCATCTGCGCCGCGAATATCGAGGCGAAGGACGGCGGCGCGGCGATCGTCGCGGGCAACCGCAAGGTGCTGGCCGCGCGCCTCAGCGATGCGCGCTTCTTCTGGGAACAGGACCGCAAGACTTCGCTTGAGGAGCATGCGAAGAAGCTGGGTCGCATCACCTTCCACAAGAAGTTGGGAACCGTCGCCGATAAGGTGGAGCGCGTGGCGAAGCTGGCGCGGTGGTTGGTTGAGGAGGGGATTGTTGGGGGCCGTGCTCCTGCGCAAGCAGGAGCCCAGGGCGACCAGGCGCAATCTGACCCTGGGCTCCTGCCTTCGCAGGAGCACGGCAAGGAAGACCTCGCCAATCTCGCCGAACAGGCCGCGCGCCTCGCCAAGGCTGATCTCGTTACCGAGATGGTCGGCGAGTTCCCCGAACTGCAGGGCGTGATGGGCGGCTACTACGCCCGCGCAGAGGGCCTGCCGGACGCCGTGGCCGACGCGATCCGCGACCATTACAAGCCGGTCGGGCAGGGCGACGACGTCCCGACCGCGCCGGTGACGGTGGCTGTGAGTTTGGCGGATAAGCTGGATACGCTGGTAGGTTTTTTTGCTGAGAACGAGCAACCGACGGGCTCGCGAGATCCTTTTGCGCTCCGGCGAGCGGCGCTCGGATTTATTAGGCTGTTGATCGACAATGACCTTCGGGGTTCATTGCGGAAGTGCTTGGAGAACTCGATTGATATTCATCGTTGGACGAGTCTCATTCGTGCAGATGTGTCAGATGTTCCACCATTTAGAGATTATGGAGATCGGAATATAGAACTTCTCCAAGAAGGAGGTTCTATAACGCTGATGATCGGCGGACAACCAATCTACGGGCCCGTTCCATTTGAAGCAAAGGGGCTGCAACGATTTGATCGCCTTTCGAAATTAAAAGGAGTGGAAGAGGCTGTCCTCGACTTCTTCGCCGACCGCCTCAAAGTCCAGCAACGCGAAGCCGGTGTCCGCCACGACCTGATCGACGCTGTATTCGCGCTCGGCGGCGAGGACGATCTCGTCCGCCTGCTCGCGCGGGTGAAGGCGTTGCAGGCGTTCGTTGCGACCGAGGATGGCGCGAACCTGCTCGCCGGGTACAAGCGGGCGGCGAATATCCTGAAGAAGGAAGCGCCCGGCGCATCCAGTGTTCCTGCGAAAGCAGGAACCCAGGGTGATGATGCGCAATCCGGCCTTGGGCTCCTGCCTTCGCAGGAGCACGGAAGGAGCGATGCGGCCCTATCCTACACCCCTGAACCCGCCGAAGCCGCCCTCATCGCCGCGCTCGATGCCGCCGAACCGCGCGCCGCCGCTGCTGTCGAGTCCGAGGATTTCGAGGGCGCCATGTCCGCTCTTGCCTCCCTGCGCGCGCCGATCGACGCCTTTTTCGAGGAAGTGACCGTCAACGACGCGGACCCGGACAAGCGCGCCGCGCGGCTTGGCCTGCTCGCGCGCGTCCGTGCGGCCGTCCATGGCGTCGCGGATTTCTCTCGGATCGAGGGATAGGCGCTGCTCCTAATCGGCGTCGCCGCGACTTTTTCCGGACTCGTTTTGGCTGGCCCGAATTGATACAGGGCTGAAACGCCGCCGGTTAGGCTTGATCGAATCCGTGCTGCAATGCACAACGACGCCCTTGGTTTTGGATATGAAGGGCCAGAAATGGTGGATGTGATGGAAGTGCAGACCCAGAATATCACGACGGACGGCCGCTATGTTTACCGTTTCGGCGGCGGCGTGAATGACGGCGGCAAGGGTGACAAGAACCTGCTGGGCGGCAAGGGCGCCAATCTGGACGGCATGGCCTCCATCGGTTTGCCGGTTCCTCCGGGCTTCACCATCACGACCGAAATGTGCACCCGCTATTATGTTGATGGCGAGGTCTTCCCGGACAGCCTGCGCGCGGAAGTCGCCAACGGCATCGCCCATATCGAGGGCATCACCGGCAAGCGTTTCGGCGATCAGGCCGATCCGCTGCTGGTCTCCGTCCGCTCCGGCGCGCGCGTGTCGATGCCCGGCATGATGGACACCGTGCTGAACCTGGGCCTAAACGACCGCACCGTCATCGGCCTCGCCTCCGCGTCGGGCGACGAGCGTTTCGCCTGGGACAGCTATCGCCGCTTCATCCAGATGTATTCGGACGTGGTGCTTGAGCTGGATCATGGCGCGTTCGAGGAAGCGCTGGAGATCGCCAAGGAAGACCAGGGCTACACGCTCGATACAGAGATGACCGCCGACGACTGGAAAGGCCTGGTCGCCGAGTACAAAACGATCGTCGACAAGCAGTGGGGCAAGCCCTTCCCGCAGGACGTGCATGACCAGCTCTGGGGCGCGATCAGCGCCGTGTTCGGCAGCTGGCAGGCGGACCGTGCGAAGGTCTATCGCCGCCTCAACGACATCCCCGGCGACTGGGGCACGGCCGTCAATGTGCAGGCGATGGTGTTCGGCAATATGGGCGACACGTCGGCCACCGGCGTCGCCTTCACGCGCGATCCGGCGACCGGCGAGAATGTCTATTATGGCGAATTCCTGATCAACGCGCAGGGCGAGGACGTCGTTGCCGGCATCCGCACTCCGCAATATCTGACCACCGCCGCGCGCGAGCGGGCAGGGGCGAAGCCGCTGTCGATGGAAGAGGCGATGCCGGAGACCTATGCCGAGCTGGCAAACGTCTTCAACATCCTTGAAACCCATTATCGCGACATGCAGGACATCGAGTTCACGGTGCAGCAGGGCAAGCTCTGGATGCTCCAGACCCGGTCGGGCAAGCGCACCGCCAAGGCCGCGCTGAAGATCGCCGTGGACATGGCCGCCGAGGGTCTGATCACCGAAGAGGAAGCCGTCGCCCGCGTCGATCCTTCCGCGCTCGACCAGCTTTTGCACCCGACGCTCGACCCCAGCGCGCCGCGCGATGTGCTGACCAAGGGGCTTCCGGCCTCTCCGGGCGCAGCCTCCGGCATCGTCGTGTTCGACGCCGACACGGCCGAGCGCCGCAGCGAACTGGGCGACGCCGTCATCTTGGTCCGCACCGAAACCTCGCCAGAAGATATTCACGGCATGCACGCGGCCAAGGGCATCCTGACCGCGCGCGGCGGCATGACCAGCCACGCCGCCGTGGTGGCGCGCGGCATGGGCCGTCCCTGCGTCTCCGGCGCGGGCAGCCTGTCGATCGACGCCAAGGCGAAGATACTGCGCGTCGGCGGCCGTGAGCTGACCGAGGGCGACGTCATGACCATCGACGGGTCCACCGGCGAGGTGATGGCGGGCGAGGTTCCGACCGTGCAGCCCGAGCTGGCCGGCGATTTCGGCACGCTGATGGTGTGGGCCGACAAGGTCCGCCGCCTGAAGGTGCGCGCCAATGCGGAAACGCCGCAGGACTGCAAGACCGCGCGCGAATTCGGCGCGGAGGGCGTTGGCCTGTGCCGCACCGAGCATATGTTCTTTGACGCCGCCCGCATCACTGCCGTGCGCCAGATGATCTTGGCCGACAGCGAGAAGGGCCGCCGCGAGGCGCTGGAGAAGCTGTTGCCCGAGCAGCGGGACGACTTCGCGCAGATATTCATGGTGATGGCCGGCCTGCCGGTAACCATCCGCCTGCTCGATCCGCCGCTGCACGAGTTCCTGCCGCATGAGGAGGCCGAGTTCACCGAAGTCGCCAAGGCGGCTGGCGTAGGAGTCGACGAACTGCGCCGTCGCGCGTCGGAACTGCACGAGTTCAACCCGATGCTCGGCCATCGTGGCTGCCGCTTGGGCGTGACCTATCCTGAAATCTACGAAATGCAGGCGCAGGCGATCTTCGAGGCGGCTCTTATCGTCAAGAAGCGCTCCGGCGCGGCCCCGATCCCCGAGGTCATGATCCCGCTCGTCGCCACCCGCAAAGAGCTGGAGCTGATGAAGGCGATCGTCGATCGCGTGGCGAAGGAAGTCTTCGCGGCGGAAGGCGACAGCGTCGAATATCTCGTCGGCACGATGATCGAGCTGCCGCGCGCCGCGCTGAAGGCCGGTGAGATCGCCGAAGTGGGCGAATTCTTCTCCTTCGGCACCAACGACCTGACGCAGACCACGATCGGCATCAGCCGTGACGATGCTGGCCGATTCCTGGGCAGCTATGTCGACAAGGGCATCTTCCCGCGCGACCCGTTCGTCAGCATCGACGTCGAGGGCGTGGGCGAACTGATCCAGATCGCCGTGGAGCGTGGTCGTAAGTCACGCCCAGACATTAAGCTGGGCATCTGCGGCGAGCATGGTGGCGATCCCGCCTCGATCGCCTTCTGCGAGCAGACCGGCCTCGATTATGTCTCCGCCTCGCCCTACCGCGTTCCCATCGCCCGCCTCGCGGCGGCGCAGGCAGCGCTCAAGGCCAAGGGCTGAGCCTATCCCGTTAGCTTAACCCGTTACAGGCGCGTCACACCACCCGGTGGGACGCGCCGTAACGCTCCAGATGCTCTTGGCTGTTACCGGCGGCCAGCAGCTTTGCCTGTTGGCGCCATTGCTCGTCACGGATCGACCCGCGCTCGCGATGCAGCCTGTCCTCCAGCGCCCGCTCGTCCGACGCGCCAAGGCTGGCGATCTGGTCATAGCGGTAATAGCCCGCCTCATTCAGCCGGATTTCATCTTGCGGATCGACGCCGGTAATCGCGGACAGGCGGTCACGGCCCTCCGCAGTGCTGTCCTTACCAAGAATGAGCGGAGCGGGCGCTGAGGCCGCGAGGGCCTGCTTCTGCTCCAGTTCGGCGATACGCGCGTCGCGATGCGCAAAAGCGCTGTCCCGATCGCGAATCAGCACCGCCCGTTCCTTCTCGAGCTTTTCGCGCAGCCGCACTTCCTCCCGCCAGCGGCGCTTATGCTTGCCGGCATTGCTGACGAACAGGCCGAAGATAAATCCGATCAGCAGGGTGATGCCCAGCATGACCCACAGATTTGCCGTGATAACCATCCTTCATCCTCCACCATGTCATGGCGTTAGAACCGGCAATCGGGCGTTTGGTTGCGGCCCAGGGAAAAGGCGGAGGAGGGTGCGTCAGATAATCCGTTGAAAGGGGGTTGCCAGAACCGATTCCCCCTTCTATCTGCGCACTTCCCTTGTGCACCCGTAGCTCAGCTGGATAGAGCATCAGACTACGAATCTGAGGGCCGGGCGTTCGAATCGCTCCGGGTGCACCAGGGATTTCAGACATTTGCTAGTATCCGGCGTGTGTGCCGGCATATGGCGTTGATCAGCGCCAGTGATTGCATGTGGGCGCTCCCCAAGGCGCTCGCCTTCGCGGCATTTCCTCTTCCTTGTTGACCTCAGGCTGACCGGAGATATCAGTGTGCGGTCATCGCGACGCTCAGCGATTGGGAGAGTATCCGAACATGCATGTTGCCGAAGCCGTAGCCACGCGTCGCTCGATCCGCGCCTTTACCGACAAAGCTGTACCGCTCGAAACCATCAGGGATATACTCGACCAGGCGCGCATGGCGCCGTCCGGGTGTAATTTCCAGCCATGGGAAGCGATCGTGCTCACGGGCGCTCCGCTTGAGAAGCTTCAAGCGCGCCTGCTGGCGAGCCAGCCCGACGATCCGCTGGAATATGATTTTTCCGCGCCGGGACAGCATGAGAAATACCAGTCCCGGCTACGCGCTGTGGGCGCACAAATGTACGGCGCGATGAATATCGGTCGGGACCAGGCCGATATGCGCGACGCCTTCACGCGGGTGAATATGCTGAGCTTCGGCGCGCCGGTGCTGTTGCTGGCGCACTTCCCCAAATTCATGAAGGAGCCGCAATGGTCCGATGTCGGCATGTGGTTGCAGACGATCATGCTGCTCCTGCGCGGCGAGGGGCTTGATAGCTGTTCGCAAGAATATATGGGCGTCTACGGCCGAACCATCAAAGCGGAACTCGGCCTGCCGGACGATACCATGCTGTTCTGTGGCCTGGCCATTGGATGGCGCGACGCGGAATCGCCGGTCAACGGCTTTGAGCGTGAGCGGGTGCCGCTGGACGAGCAGATAAGCTTTCTCGGATTCCAGTGATATCCGAGAAACGTTTGACGGTTGATCAGTTGAAGGACCTGCTGCTCGCGCGGCTGGTCAGGGATCACGGCGGCATCAGGTGGGAATGGCGCAAGCGCGTTGGGGACATCCGCCTCTACAGCGTGTCCACCCATCCGCATTGCAATTGGGCCATCGATGCCGTGGGCACCCGTGCGCAAGTCGAAGCCATCGAAACACTGATCGATGATCTTAGGCTCAGGCACCCAATCCTGATGTGACCTGATCGTCCAGCGCCTAGCGTAAGACGGTAAATTCGGCATTTGCAATTCTTTTGCAGTTGCGTAATGATCGGGTCTCCGATGGACGCGGCATGCCGCGTGGCTAGTCCCGGCGCCTAACCCCGGGAAACCAATTGCGTTTCAGTGTGAATACGACCGCTATAGATTGCTGATCGTAGGACTGAACCGTCGTCGGTTTCGGAAAATCCCCGTACATGGCTATTCTACCCGACAGGGACGCTGAACAGCGTTTGAGGTCCGACCCTTCGCCAGAGCGGAAGCGATCCTTCCCCGGTGGCCGACAGGTTCTCCACAGTGCCCATCTCCCGCGAGTTGACCCATGACGGTCAGGATCGCGCGCGCCAGCGGTTGGGGCATGGGCGGCAGCCCGGTGCGTTTCGTTGCGACCGTTAATGCCCGATTGATCGAACTCGTCGTCCCGAAAGCCCTTTGGCTGAGAGCCCTAAAAGACAGCGGCCAGCAAACGGAAGAAAGTGCGATCGGCCTCGCACGCGGTCGGGCCTATCGGCTCATCGAGGCGGAGGCTACGCAGCAGGTCCATCTAGGGAATAAACCGGTCGGATCGGTCCTGCATCTGGCGAACCCTGCTCTGGATTAGCGTCAGCGGGATAGGCTTGTGGTTCGTGCCTGCCCGCCTGCGCGCTCCGCTATCCTCCTTTTCGCCATGGAACCAATGGCATCGCCGATATTTTAGCTTATGCCAACATCATGCGACCGTTGGTTTGAGCGCCTCGCGTCCCATAGCGCGAGGCGTTCTTTTTGTGTCGCCGCTCATGCCGCCTCGCGAGGTTAAGGAGAGACGATGAATCGCATCATTCGGATCGCCCGGCGGATGGTCTGGTTTGCGATTATGGTTGCGATGGCGCTGGTGGCCTATGCCCTGATGCGGGGCCGGCCGCAGGATCTTCCGTGGACGCCGCTCGACCTTTCCCAACCGATAGGTCAGTTTACCGGCCGGAAGCTGGCCGGGCTGACGACCGACGCGCCGCAATGCCGCGACCTGCTGCGCAAGGCGGGCATTGCCTTCACGCCGATGCAGCCGGGAGGAGCGGGACAATGCCGCTATGCCGATGCGGTGCGTCTGAAAGCGACCGACGGCGCGATTGCCCTATCACCTGCGAGCGTCGCGCCCTCCTGTCCGGTAGTAGCGGCGCTGAAACTGTGGGAATGGCACATCGTCCAGCCCGCAGCCCAGCGCATCTTCGGCCAGCCCGTCGCCCGGATCACCCATTATGGCAGCTATAGCTGCCGCCGAATGTACGGGCGATCCACGGGGGATTTCAGCGAGCATGCGACCGCCGACGCCATCGACATAGCGGGCTTCGTCCTGGCCGACGGCAGGAAGGTGACCGTCGTCGGTGATTGGCGCGGTGGGGAAGGGCGGCGCGACAAGGCGGCTGCCTTCCTGCACGAAGTGCGGGATGGGGCGTGCAGCCTGTTCTCCACGGTGCTGTCGCCTGACTATAATGCAGCGCATCGCGACCATTTGCATCTGGATCAGGCGGAGCGGGGCAAGGTCGGCTGGCGCGCCTGCCGCTGAAGTCGCCTAACCGGGACCGCCCGCCGCGTCACTTTGCGACCCGCGCGATCAGGCGATCCCGGGCTGGCATCTGGCCAGCGGAAATAGTGACGGCAGAGTTATTGTAGAACCGTAAAATAAAAATGCTGAAGAGATCTGGATGTTTTCAGTCGAATTATAATAATGGTTCTCATGAACAATGATGGAACGAGTTTATGCTAATCTCTGCTTCATGAAGAGCATAAAATAATATGGTATAACCCTCTACCGCAGCATAATAACGCTGTTCATTTTCGGTTCAGCGATCGGGAATTGCGTCGATTTTTACGCGCGATGATCTTTGGAGGTCAGAAAGCGGCAGTCGCCAGTAATGCGGCGAGGATGCCCGTTTCGACCAATTCAATCCCGGCGCCGTGGCCATCGCCGGATATGCCGCCGAGCGTAGTGCTGATGCGCCAGCCCCACAGTGCGATGAAGAGGGGTGTCACAAGGATAGCGGGAACGAATACAGCGCAGACGATAAACGCGCCGCCCCATAGAGCGATGTCGATGCCGCGCACGCTGTCCTTGAAGCGCGCGGCCAGACCGGCATGAAGCGGCGGCAGCCAGAGCGTCCAGGCCAGCGGACCGATCCGCGCGGCGAAGGGCACGCCTATAACCAATGGGGTGAGGCCAAAGGCTATGAGGCCGTGCAGCAAAACCAGCTTGGCGATCATCTGCAGGACGATCGCCACCACGCCGAAGCTGCCCACATGCGGATCGGCTAGCACCGCCAGCAACCGTTCCCGGTCCTTGTGCGCCGCTCCGCCCGCATCGGCGAGATCGGCGAGGCCATCCAGATGCAGCGCGCCAGTCACCAGCACCCACATGGCCAGCCCTGCAAGCGCACCGGACCATGGATCGATATGCTGTCCGATCCACGCCGCGCCGGCCACCAGCAGGCCAATGACCAGACCTGCTGCCGGGAACCAGCGCATCGACGCGGCAAACGCCGCCTCGTCCGCCTCCACGCGGGGCGTGGGCAGGCGGGTCAGGAACTGCAGGGCGATGATAAACCCCTTCATCGCGCAAGCCCGATGATCTGCGCGGCAGGTGCTTGGCCCGGCCATATCCGCAGGGACAGCAGGGCGGCATAGGGTAGGTCGAACGCCCATACTTGCCGATGATCGAAACCCAGAAGCGCAGCCAGCGCCGCCCGGATCGCGCCGCCATGGGTGACGACCAAGGTATCGACAGGGGCGAGCGCAACAATCGCCGCCCGCACCCGCCTGACAATGTCTGACCAGCGTTCGCCGCCCGGCGGCGGGCATGCGTCCGGATCGTTCCAGAAAGGCGTGAGGGCGTCTGTGCCGATCTCGGCCGGGGCAATCCCGTCCCATGCGCCGAAGTCCAACTCCCGCCAACGGGGATCGACGGAGAGGGGCAAGGCCATAACCTCGGCAATGGCCTCACCTGCTTTGCTGGCCCTCATGAGGTCGGATGCTAATAGGGCGGATACATCAAGCCCGGCCACACGCTCCAGGCAGGCTGTGACGCCCTCCTGCGTAGGCGCACTGTCCGTCCGCCCAATCATTCGTCCTGCCTCGATCGGCGCGCCATGGCGCAACAGATGCAGGACGAACCCGGGCATCAGGCCGCCGAAACGCCCGCTTCGGCAAAGGTCGCCATGCCGTTATGCGCGGCAAGGGCGCTGCGGATCACCGCCACCGCGACGGCTGCGCCGCTGCCCTCGCCCAGACGCATGTCGAGTTCGAGCAGCGGCTTCAGGCCCAGCCGGTCGAGCAGGCGGATATGACCCGGCTCGGCGGAGCGGTGTCCGGCGATGCAATGTTCGGTGATGGCGGGAAAAGCGGAGGCTATCGGGGCCAGCGAAGAGCAGCTTATAAAGCCGTCCAGCACCACCGGCACATGGGCGTGGCGAGCGGTGATGATTGCGCCGGCAATCGCCGCGATCTCTCGGCCCCCGACCCGCCGTAACGTCTCGAACGGCGTCATCGGCGCATTGGCGTGGAAGGCTAGGGCGGTGTCGATCGCGCCGACCTTGCGCGCAATGCCTGTATCGTCGACGCCGGTGCCTGGCCCGACCCAGTGCGCCGCCGATCCGCCCAGGCTGCGCGCGCAGAGCGCGGCGGCGGCGGTCGAGTTGCCGATGCCCATCTCGCCCACCGCCAAAAGGTCCAGCGTAGAGTCGACCACCGCTGCGCCCTGTGACAGGGCCTGCAGGCATTCTTCTTCGCTCATGGCGGCATCGGCGGTGAAATCGTTCGTCGGACGGTCCAGGTCTAGAGCCGTGACCGTCAGTTCCATCCCCGCCGCGCCGGCCAGCGCGTTGATAGCCGCACCGCCCGCTTCGAAATTATGCACCATCTGCACTGTCACTTCGGGAGGGAAGGCGCTGACGCCATGGGCGGTGACGCCATGATTGCCTGCGAAGATCGCCATGCGCGCCTTGTTCAGGGCGGGCTTTTCCTGCCCCTGCCATCCGGCAAGGAAGATCGCGATCTCCTCCAGTCGGCCAAGCGATCCGGCGGGCTTTGTCAACTGCGCCTGCCGTGCGCGCGCGGCATCGACAGCTGTCACGTCGGGAATGGGAAGATCGCGCAGAGCCGCTTCGAACGCGGCAACAGTCGGGAAATCCATCATTCGGTCACCACAAAGCCTTCTGGAGGGGTGCGGGTGATGAAATGCCCTTTCACCCCCTGCGGCCATTTGGCGAACGGCACGCGGCCATGGTCGCTCTCGGCATAGTGCGCGGCATAGTCGAGGATCGCGCGCGCCGCTTCCTCGCCCGGCTCGAACCGGCCGAGGACATAGCCGACCTTGCCCGGCGCGCGCAGATGCACGGTGCAGAATTCGGAGCAGGCGAACAGGCAGGGCATTTCCTGCACCGCAACGCCCGCATAGGCCGGGTCGGACGCCTGAACGGCGCGGAGCGCCTCGACCAAGCGCGCGCCGCCGCGCTTGCCGTCGGCGTCCTCGCGCGCGTCCTTGCTGTTGCGGCAGGTGTTGCACGCCACGACGGCCGGACCATTTTCTACTTTTGTCAGCATCGCTGCCTCTTGCCGGATAAAATCCCCTCGCGCCACTGCGCGAGGGGGAGAGTCAGTCATCCCGCCGGGTCAGAAACGCCCTCTGATGCCGGCATATATGCTGCGGCCGAGCGAGCCGTAGCGATAGGCGGTCATATACTGCTCGTCGAACAGGTTTTCCGCCCGCGCGAACAGCGAGAAGGCCGGCGACACGGCGAACTCGGCGCGCAGGTCGACCAGCGTATAATCGTCCAGCTTCTGACTGTTCGATGCATTGTCATAGCTCTTTCCCGACCAGCGGATCGCCGCCCCGGTGGTAAGGCCGAAGGGCCATGCATAGCTGACCGACCCGTTCGCACTGTTGCGCGGGCGGCGCGGCAGCCAGTTGCCGAGCGTGCTCGATCCCGTCGAGCGATCCTCAGCCACCGTCCAGCTGTAATTGCCGTCGATCGTCAGGCGGTCGAACAGATGGACGGCCGCTTGCGCTTCGACGCCATGCGCCTGCGCGCGCGCGACATTGTCATAATAGCCGAACCGGCTGATGCTCGTACCCGGAATGAGGCAGATCGGCAGGGTCGACGGAAAGTCACAGCTCGCAAAGATGATCTGGTCGGTGGATGTCCGCTCGAAATAGGTCGCGCCGAAGGTGATGGCCCCTTCCATCAGGCGCTGCTCCACGCCCGCTTCCCAGCCGTGCGACTTTTCCGGGTTGAGCGCCGCGTTCCCATATTCGGAGAAGAGCTGGTACAGGGTCGGCGCCTTGAAGCCTTCGCCATAGCTGGCGCGCAGCACCGTTCCAGTCGGCAGCGTCCATATGCCGCCCGCCGACAGCAATGTCTTGCCACCGACCCGGTTGTGATCGTCATGGCGCACGCCACCCGTCAGCGTCAGGCCGGAGATCGGCTGCGCCTTCAACTCGCCGTAGAAGCTGGTGATCTCCGCCTTGCCGCGCGTCGGATCGGGGATGGGATCCGCCAGGAATGGCGACGGCGACACGCTGCTGAATCGCGAACGCTCATTCTCCGCGCCGAACAGCGCTGTGATCGTGTCGGTAAAGGCGAAGCTGCCCTGATATTCCAGCCGCTGGTTCCGGCCGCTGGCGGCGAAGGTTTTGGTCTGCTCCAGCGTCGGGTCGAAATTGTCGCGGTCGATGTCGGTGTAGCCGAAGCCGAAGCGGTTATGGAACCGGCCGTCGAGCAGGGCCACGTTCAATCCCGCATAACCGACGAAATTGCGGGTCTGGCCATATTCTTGGCTATCCCCGGCGAAACCATCAATATCGACGCGGCCGCGTGTGTAATAGGAGCGCAGATCGACCGAGACAGTGTCGGTCAAGGCGATCTCGACCCGGCCGGACAGGCTGCGATTGGTGTATCCGTCCTTCTCGCCACCGCCGAAAGCAGGGGTGAGGGCGGAAATGCCATCGGTCGTGAAGGTCTGCCCGCCGATGCGCCAGGTCACCGGGCCGCTCTTGCCGCCCAGCGCCGCGCGGCCGCTCACCGTCTGGCGCGATCCCGCCTCGACGTCGAAGCTGCCCTCCAGCGCCTCCTGCGGCAGCGCCATCACGACATTGACCACGCCGCCGATCGCCTGGCTGCCCCACAGCGTGGATTGCGGCCCGCGCAGCACTTCGATCTGCGAGGCGTCGCCGACCAGCAGGTTCGCAAAATCATAGCCGCCGCCGGGCGACGAGGGATCGTTCACCTTCACGCCGTCGATCACGACAACGGTCTGGTCGGCCTCCGCGCCACGGATACGCAGCGACGTCGTCGTGCCGTAGCCGCCATTGCGCGAGACGCTGACGCCGGGCGTGCGCAGCAGCATTTCGGTCACGCCGATGTCCTGCGCGCGATCGATCGCGGCCTTGTCCAGCACGGTGATCGACGCGGCGACCTGATCCAGCGGCGTCGCCAGCCGAGTGGCGGTGACGACGATCGAACTGTCGTCCGCGCCAGCGGCTGCATCGGCAGGCGGCGCATCCTGCGCGAACGCCGTCGTGGACAGCAGGAAGGAAAGAAGAGAAATGGACTTCAACATAGCAACACCCCGCATGCGGCCCCCGTCATGCCAAGGATATGCGCTGGCCAGTTGGCGACGACATTTCCCCGCACCACGCGGTCCAATCATGTCGTCACTCGGGTTAACCCCCGTCCGTCCGGCACACCCTGTCCGCACGAAGAACGACCGCAACGGGCAGGTCTCCTGGCTCGCGGGTCAGCGCCGTTCCGGTTCGCCTTCTCGGGACGGAAGTCCCAATGGCCTGTGAACCGGAGGCTCGCCGCTTACAGTTGCAGGGGCAGCCGGGGCCTTTACCCCGTTCCCATTTTCATCCCCGATCCCGGGGAACCTGTCGCAGCGGGGCCATTAGGGTAAGGCTGATAGGGCGTCAATCGTTTCGGCGGTACCATGGGGTTCCGCCCAACGGGACTATTTCGCCCGGCGGGCGCTCAGGATCATGATCTTCGGGTCGAGCATCTGGCCCTTCATCACGCCCTCGCCTTCAGTAGGGGAAGTGGGCGCGGCCAGTATCTTCTGCACCACATCCATGCCGTCGACGACATGGCCGAAGGCGGCAAAGCCGGCGATATCGCCCTCTCCGGATGCGCTGGCGTCGAGCGACTGCATCGGGCTCGCAGTGATGAAGAAGTCGGATGTCGCTGATCCGGGCGCATAGCGCGCCATGGAGATCGTGCCTGCAACATGGCTGAGGCCCGTCTGGCTGGTCGACTCATGCGCGATCGGCGGGAACAGCCGGGCGGGATCACCCCGCGCGCCGCCCTGGATCAGCCCTTCGCCCGGACCGAATTTCATGGCGCGGTAGAAAGTTACCCCGTCCAGCTTCTTGCCGTCTACATAGCGCAGGAAATTGGCCGTGGTGACGGGCGCATGCACCGGGTCGAGCGCCAGGGTAATGGGACCTTCGCTTGTCGTGAGCACCACCCGAACAAGCGCCGGGTCTGGTGTCGAAGCCGCGGACGGAACTGGCGCATCCTGCGCGAAAACGGAAACGGGCAGGGCGAGGAGAAGCGCCAGGGGCAGGGATCGCAGCATCATGCCGACATCCTACCGCGAAAATCCCGCCCCCGCAGCGATCAATCGCCGTCCTTCTTCACAATGCCATAGCCATCGGGGCTGAGTTGCAGGTCATAGGTCTTGCCGCTCAGCGCGCGGGCATCGTCGACTTTCCAGATTGGGCCATCGGGGTCAAATTCGACCTTGTTCCAGCTCTTGAACCCTTCGGACGTCAGCTTGGCGGCAATCGCCTGCATCTCCTCCTTGCTGGGCGGGCGGTCGGCGAAAGCCGGGCTGGCCGTGCAGAGGCCGATGACGATCAGGGTCATTCCGGCGGCGGCGGTCATGTTTGGGCGGATCATTGTCCTACTCCATGATGGATGATGCCCTGCAAACTGTCGAACCCCGCGCGGCGTTCCCTCGCCCTATCGTTTCAGCAACGCGGCAAATGCCGGTTGGGCCAGTGACCAGGTTTGCTCCGCCGTTTCGTGGGTAAAGGTATCGGCATGCGTCGAGGCTTCGGCCAGCCGCAGGCTCGCCTTGGTCCGCAGCAGCAATTCGCGCGGGGTCCTTACCATCGGCGTAGCCAGCGCAAGAGCCGTATCCGGCAAACTACCGGCATCGCAGAGCATGTCCGCCAGCCCGGCCGCCTGCGCCGCCTCTCCATCCAGCGTCTGCCCGGCGAGCAGCATCCGCGCCGCCCGGCTCCACCCCAGCGCGCGCAGCAGCAGCCAGCTATGGCCTCCGCCCGGATGCAGGCCGATCTTCAGAAAGCGGCTGTCGAACCGCGCGGCATGGCTCGCGACCCGCATGTCGCAGGCCAGCGCCAGATTGAATCCCGCGCCGACGGCCGGACCATTCACCGCCGCGATGGTCGGCAGGATGCTGTTCGCCACCGCCATGAAGGATCGATAGACGGTCTGCACCGCAGCGTTGTCACCGCGTGATGCCGCCTCCAGGTCCTTCAGATCGGCGCCCGCACAAAAGGCTGAGCCTGCGCCGGTAACCACCAAAACATGGACTGATTGATCGGCCTCTGCAGTCGCCACGCCCACCAGAATCGCTTCGCACATCGGAACGGTCAGGACGTTGCGCCGGTCGGGGTCATTCAGCGTTATTATGGCCACGCCATCGCGTATTTCCAATTCGACCAGACTCATCGACGTTCCTTTTCTGACATCCGTTCAAAAGCTTAGGCATCGGCAAAATCAATGCACCATATCGCCGGTCCGACTCGCCGAAAGCCGCATTTTTAAGGTTAAAAAATCATGCTATAATCTGAGTCGCCCGGGGCGATAATGGTGTGGCTTTGCCATGTTCTCGATACTGGTTGCGGGCCCAGTCGTCATCCTGAGGGGCATCATGATTGGTTCTTCCGCATTATTGCTGCTTGCCGCCGCTACAGCAGCGCCCGCACATCCGGCACCGCCTGCGCAGGCTGACGCCGGATGGGAAAACGCGCTCATCCTCGTCGGCAAAGGGTCCGATGGCGTTGTCTGGTTCGTGCGGGCGGGCGACATGGCGAACAAGGATAATTTCCGCCCCGTGGTGTGGGTGACGAAGGACCATAGCTCGGACAAGTCGACCAAGGCGCGCATTACCCGCAGCCTGCAACAGTTCGACTGCATGGCAGGCACCACTGATGTCCGTGCGACCATAGGCTTTTCTCCCAAGGGCGCAGTCCTTTGGGATGCAGAGTCCGCGCATCCTGATCCGCAGCCGATCGCCGTTTCCTCGATGGCCGACGCTGTCCGCAAAAGCGTGTGCCCGAAAATCGCGCCTGCGATGACCAGCGGCCAGAGCGGGAGCCGCTGAACCGCACATCATAATAAATGGCGCGCCATGCGATCGCGCGCTTGAACATCCGCATTGGCGCTCCCAATTTCCGTTCGCATTCGCAACGGATATGCCGAACCAAGGAGGCAGGGGTGATCGATCTCTATTATTGGACTACGCCAAACGGCCATAAGGTCACGCTCTTCCTGGAGGAGGCCGGGCTTCCCTATCGCGTTCATGGCGTGAATATCGGCAAGGGGGAGCAGTTCACGCCCGAATTCCTCGCCATTGCACCCAACAACCGTATCCCCGCCATCATCGACAATGATCCGACCGGCGGCGGCGATCCGGTCTCCCTGTTCGAATCCGGCGCGATCCTGCTCTATCTGGCGGAAAAGTCTGGCCAGTTCATTCCGTCGGGCCTGCATGGCCGTGCTGAAGTCCTGCAATGGCTGTTCTGGCAGATGGGCGGCCTTGGACCGATGGCGGGCCAGAACCACCATTTCAGCGGCTATGCGCCCGAGAAAATTCCTTATGCGATCGATCGTTATGTGAAGGAAACAAACCGGCTTTACGGCGTGCTCGACAAGCGGCTGGCCGATCGCGCGTTCGTGGCTGGCGACGATTACAGCATTGCGGACATGGCCAGCTATCCCTGGATCGTCCCCTATGCAAACCAGGGGCAGGACCTCAACAATTTCCCGAACCTGAAACGCTGGTTCGAAGCGATCGCTGCACGCCCGGCGACCATCCGCGCCTATGAACTGGCCAAGACGATCAACCCTAACCCGCCGGGCATCCGGACAGAGGAAGAACGCAAGATCCTCTTCGGCCAGACGGCTGCGGTTCTGCAGACAAAGGCGGACTGAAAGCCTCTCTCGGGAGCGAAATGCGGGCGTATCGGTTTAGACTGGGCCTGCGTTTCCTCCCGGAGATCATCCATGCTCGAAACCCTCAAATGGTTCGCGTCCATCAGTGGGATGGTCGCGGCCTTCATGGTGTCGCTCGACAGCGGCCGGAAGGTCACCGGATGGGGGTTCGTGCTGTTCGTCTTTTCCAGCATCGCCTGGATCGTGTCGGGCTTCATCGACAGTGAGGGACCGCTGACCAGCCAGAATTTCGTGCTGTTCGCGATCAACCTATTCGGAGTCTATCGCTACCTGATCCGCAAACGCGCGCCGGCGTGAATATTCTATCCGTTCGCCCTGAGCGAAGTCGAAGGGCTCGACCGACCGTTAGGGAGGTTACTTCGCTGCGCTCAGCAGAAGGCTTCGACAAGCTCAGCCCGAACGGAATAATACGGACTGACCTAAAATTCACTTTCCCGCTGGATCGCCACCGCGTCCAGTACCTTGCCGCCCGCCATGAACACCGCGCCGGTGCAGGCCAGCGCCAGCAGCTTGCCGCCAAAGCCGGGATACTGGTCCATATAGACCATGCCGCGCTCGACCGACCCCATGCCGAGCGCATAGATGATCAGGAACGCCTCAAACTTTGTCTTGATCGTGAAAAGGCGCTTGATCCGCTGCATCTCGACCCTGAAATTGTGGTGGAAACGGCGTCGCTGCCGCTTCACGACAGGTCGCGCGAAAGCTCCAAATGGTCAACAAGGCTTAACCATGATTGTTGGACCTGCCGTATCAAAGCGGGGCTTTGCAGATCGGATATAGCGATTTCCTCGGGCCATTGCGCCGCCACGACGGCGGATATTGTGTCCAGTTTTCCGTCATTTACCAGGAATCGGGGATCGATCGTCGCGGGATCGGCGACGACTCGCAGGCGCAGGCAGGCGGGGCCGCCGCCATTGGCCATGGACTGGCGCACATCGACCGGGATCAGCCTGCGGATCGGCCCGTTGCCGGCGACATGCGCCTCCAGCCAGTTCCAGACTGCGGGTATGCCCTGCGCCTCGGTCGGAAGGATCAACGCGCTGCCGCCTTCGGGCAGGGTCACGAGTTGCGCGTTGAACAGATAGCTGGCGATGGCGTCGCCAAGGCTCACCGCACTGGCGGGCACTTCGACGATCTCTACGGAGGGCAGTTTCTCACGCAGGGCGTCGAAGAAGGCCTGCTTGTCCGCAAAAGCCTGTTCATGCGCGAACAGGATGCGCTCGTTCGCCACAGCGACCACATCGTTATGAAACGCCCCGGCGGCGATAGCTTCCTCGGACTGCTGGACGAACAATGTGCGTTCGGGGTCGAGGCCGTGGATGCGGGCGATCGCCTTGCTGGCCTCGACATGCTGACGGGCCGGGAAGGGGCCGCCCGACTTGCCATAGACGAATACCTCTATGCCCGGCGCGCCATGATGATCGCACAGCCGCATATGGTTGGCCGCGCCCTCGTCGCCGAAAGGTGCGGGGATCGCGTCGTGGACGCTGAAATGCGCGCCGTCGGCAAAAGCGATGCGCAACTGCCGGATCGTGTGGGGCCATTCATGGCTGCGATGCGGCATGGTGACGAGGTTGGCGGCCGTCAGATGGCATTTGCCGTCCGCCGTATCGGCCGCCGGGGAGACTGTGGCCGCATTCGCCGCCCACATGGAGGAGGCCGACATCGCCGCCGCGCGCATGTGCGGTTCGGCGGTCGTCATGTCCGTACCCAGCTTTTCGAGCCATGCAATGTCGGGCCGCGGCTGGGGCAGGAATATCCCCTGCGTCAGACCCAGCGCAATATTCGCGCGCATCTTGCCGATGCCCTGCAAGGCCGCCGCGCGGGGATAGGCGACCGCGCCTGCATTATGCGCCGACGCCAGATTGCCGGGGCTGAGCCCCGCATAATTATGGCTCGGCCCGATGATCCCGTCGAAATTGATCTCCCGCACGCTCATCAGCGGTCCGCCAGGGTCAGCGTGTCGCCCTCGGCCATGTCGAGCAGCTTCGCGCCCGCCGCGTCCAGCGTTACCGATCCATCCTCTTGCTCGACGACGAAGGCGTAGGCGCAGCGATAGTCGCCCAGCCGTCCGCGCGCCGCCAGCACCTTCTTGCCGCCGCCGTCATGCGTTCCGGCAAACGTCACATCCCGCGCGTCGGACACGGTGCGCAGGCCGTCAATCTGCCCCACCATCGTCGGTCCGCCGTCGAAAATGTCGATATAGCCCGCATTGGCGAACCCCTCCGCCTCCAGCATCCGCATCGCGGCGCGGCCATTGGGGTGGGGCAGGCCGATCACTGATCGCGCATGGTCGGTCAGCATCGCCGTATAGATCGGCGTCTTGGGCATCAGGTCGGCGATGAACTGGTTGCCGTTGATGGCGTTGAACTCGTCCGCCTCCTGGAAGCTCATGCCGAAGAAGCGACCGGCAAGGCCATCCCAGAAGGGCGACCCGCCTGCCTCGTCAATCACCCCGCGCAGCTCCGCGATCACCTTCTCGCCAAAGCGGGCGCGATGCTGGCGGATGTAGAGATAGCGGCTGCGGGCGAGCAGAAGCCCAAGCCCCTCGGCGCGTTCGCGCGGATGCAGAAAGAGCCCGCCAACCTCGGTCGATCCTTCCAGATCAGTGGTCAGCGACAGCATTTCCGCCCGGAAAGTGCGCGCCAGTTCCCGGCTATGCTGGGTCAGCACGCCCAGGCGGTAGGAATAGAAAGGCCATTTCTGCCCCACGGTGCTGAAGATCTGACAGGTGCCGCGCACTTGACCCGTCTCGCTATTCTCCAGCACCAGGACGATCATCTCGTCCTCCATGCTGTCCGCGTCGCGCGACAGGGCCTCGGCCGTCCGCTCCAGCTTGGCGGAGAGGGACTTGCGATCAGGCGGCAGATTGGTGAAGCCGCCACCGGTCAGCTTGGCCATCTCGTACAATGTCTGGAGGTCGTCCGGCCGGGCCGGGCGCATGAAGAAAGTCAAACCGTTCCCCTTTCGGCAATCCGCATGATCGTCAGCGCCGACAGTTGCGCCCGTTCGGGCAGGCTGTCGGTCATCAGAAATTCCTCGGCGCTGTGAATGCTGCCGCCGCGCGCGCCCATCGTGTCGACGACAGGGACGCCGCACGCCGCGATATTGTTCCCGTCGCACACCCCGCCGGTATCGCGCCAGGCGATCGGCAGGCCCAGGTCAGCGCCGCATTGCTTGACCAGACCGAACAGCCGCGCCGCGCCTGCGTCGATCGGCTTGGGCGGACGACCGAAGCCGCCATGGCGGTGGATATGCACGTCATGCTCCCGCGCGACATCGGCGATCACCCTGTCCAGCAGAGCGCCCGCTGCGATCTCATCCTCCGGCGTCTTCGGCCGGAAATTGACCCGCAGCACGGCATGCGCCGGCACGACATTGTTCGGCCCACCGCCGTCGATCCGCGCCGGATTGCAGGAAAAGCCCGCGCCGCTTGCGCTTTTCAGGCGTAGCGCGATGTCGGCCGCCGCCACTAGCGCATTGCGCCCTTCCTCGGGATTGCGCCCCGCATGGGCGCTGCGCCCGGCGACGATGATCGAGAAATTGCCGCTTCCCGCCCGCGCGCCCGCCAGCGTGCCGTCAGGCAGGGCGGGCTCATAGGTGAGCGCGGCGATCTTCCCCTGCGCCGCCTGTCGGATCAGCGCGGCGGAGGAGGCGCTGCCCACTTCCTCGTCGCTGTTGATGATGATCTCATAGCCGATCCGCTCCGCCACCGGGCTGGCCTCGACCGCCTTCAGCGCGGCAAGCATCAGCGCGATCCCGCCCTTCATGTCCGCGACGCCGGGGCCGTTCAACACGCCATCCTCCAGCCAGCGCAACTCCTGGAAAGGGTCGCTCGCGGCAAAGACGGTATCCATATGGCCGGTCAGCAGGATCTGCGCCGGAGCGTCCGGCCGCACCGTCACATGCAGATGCCGGCCATGATTGATGATGCGGATCGTTCCGTCCGTATCGACGGCATCGACTTCATCGGGATTGGCCAAATCGACGTCACCGGGCAGGGCCGCGAAAGAGTCGGCCAGCAGCCCAGCCATATCGGCCAGCCCCGGCAGGTTGCGCGACCCGCTGTTGATCGCGGCCCAGCGCTCTACCTGTGCCAGCATCGGCGCATCCGCCGCTGCCTCCAATGCAGACCTCTCCGATAAGGATATTGCGCTCATCGGCAACACTCTAACAGAGCGCCGCGCCTTCCTCCACCCCTCGCCGGTGGCTTAGAAGTCGTAGACCAGCGTCGCCTTGCTCAGCGTGTCCAGCCGCTCGTCGGTCAGGCGGGTCTGGGTCTCATACTGGACGTTGTAGGAGAAATTGGCCGAGAGCCGCGACACCAGCCGGGTGGTGAGCGAGGTCTGGGCGATCAGGCTTCGCACGTCATTCTCGGCGTAGCCCGACGCGGTCTGCCGAAAGGTCAGCGTGTCGGACAGCTTCCACCCGAAATCGACCGAGGATCGCGCGCCCAGCTTCGTCTCGCCGCTGCCGTCGATATATTCGACATGACGAACGGACGGACCGGCGTCGAGCGACAGGTTCACCTTTTTGCTCTGGATCAGCTTGTAACCGATACCCGCTGATCCGGTATAGCGGCTGTCGAAGCCGATGATCGGGTCGCGCTCGAACTGGACGAGGCCATAGGCGAACCCGCTGGGATCGAACTGGTATCGCGGCTGATAAGACGCGACGAAGCGCTGGCGCGATGTCTCGCCATTGGCGCGCCGATAATCGGCGCTGCCCGACAGGGTGTGGCTCCAGTGCAGCCCGGTGCGCGTCAGGTTGAGCGCGGCGCTGATCCCGATCTCGCGTGTCGATCCGGTCGACCGGAACCCGCCGATTTCGCCGCGACCCTCCCACAGCTGGAGGACGCCCGCCTGTTCGATCTTCTCCTTCTTTTCCTCCGCCTTCTGCTTGTCATAGGCGTTGACCATCGCCGCCACCTCGGCCTGCGCGCCCGGATAGGTCTTCTGGGCGATGCGGGCGACGGTATCGATGTCGCCCTGATTGCCGCCGGCGATCGCCTGTTCGATCATCGCGCGCACGGCGGGCGGCAGGGGCACGGGTTCGTCCGCCAGGGCGGGGGTGGACAGGAACAGCAGGGACGAAAGAAGCGGGAGGCGTTTCAGCATCCGCGCCACCCTACAGCCTTTACCATATTTTTGAAGGCAGTCCGGCGCAGAAACGCGCCATATCGTCAGATAAGGTCGCGGAATTCTTTCAGGATATCGCGGTACAGCTTCTTCTTGAACGGCACGATCAGGTTGGGGAGCGTCTTGGGCTCGGTCCACTTCCAGGCGCGGAATTCCGGCTCTTCCGTTTGGATGTTCACATCCGCGTCGGTGCCGAGGAAGCGGGCAAGATACCAGATCTGCCGCTGGCCGCGATATTTCCCGCCCCAGATTTGCCCCGCCAGTTCCGGCGGCAGGTCGTAATAATGCTCTTCCTTGGACTGCGCGATGATCTTCACCAGCGATTTGTCGATGCCGGTTTCCTCGCCCAGTTCGCGGAACGCCGCCTTTTTCGGGTCTTCGCCCTTGTCGATCCCGCCCTGCGGCATCTGCCAGGCCTCGACCTTGTTGTCGATCCGCTGGCCCACGAACACGTTACCATCCATGTTGACCAGCATGATGCCGACACACGGGCGATAGGGCAGTTCGTCGTCATCAACCTTGGGCATTCGCGTCTCGTCCGGCTCGGATCAGTCATCGGGGAATCGGGTTTGCCGTACCCCCCATCCAAGCTGTAGATAGGACGCATGTTCCCTGTCGTCCATCATCTGGATTACACGCTGCGGCAGGATGGTGTCGCGGCCTTCCCGTGGGACAAATATGCGCTGGTCATGGACATGCTGCGCGCCTCGCCGCCGGTGGCCGATGAACATGAAGCGCCGGTCATGCCGCGCGCCTGGCTGGAGGCCGTTCACGACCCCGCCTATGTGGCGCAGGTGCTGGCCGCCGATGTGCCCGCGGACAAGGCACGCCGTATCGGCTTTCCCGTCACCGGCGCGCTTAGCCGCAGGGCGCAACGCACCACCGGCGGCACATGGGAAGCCGCCAAATTGGCGCTGCGCTACGGTTATGCCGCCAACACGGCGGGCGGCAGCCACCATGCGCTCTACGATACCGGCGCAGGATATTGCATCTTCAACGACCTCGCCGTCACGACGAACCGCCTGATTGCGGAAGGGGACGCCAAGCGCATCCTGATCGTCGATCTCGACGTGCATCAGGGCGACGGGACGGCCGCGCTCCTTGCCGGGCGGGAGGAGGTTGCGACATTCTCCATGCATGCCGAACGCAATTTCCCTGCGCGCAAGGCGGTATCGACCCTGGATGTCGCGCTGGCCGACGGCATGGAGGATGAGGAATATCTCGACCTGCTCGACCAGCATCTGCCCCGGATGATCGACGACAGCCGGCCCGATCTCATATTATATCAGGCGGGCGTCGACCCGCACCGGGACGACAAGCTGGGACGGCTCTCGCTCAGCGACGAAGGGCTGCACATTCGCGACAGCCTGGTCGCATCGGTAGCCCGCACGCGCGGTGTTCCGCTCGCGTCCGTTCTCGGCGGCGGATATGGCGCGGACCAGGCGGCCGTCGCCCGGCGCCATGCCGACGCCATCCGCATCATGGCGATGAGCTATTATCGGTAGGGCTTGATGACCCCAGTTTCCTCCGTTCGTCCTGAGTAGCCATTGAGCGAAGACGAAATGGCGTATCGAAGGATGCGAGCTTGGCGCTACGGTACTTCGATACGAGCCTTCGACTTCGCTCAGTCTCTACTCAGCACGAACGGAGCAGTAGGTGATTGGGCCCCGCGCGCCTCCCCCAAAACCTCCAATATCCCACGCCTGCAACAAATCTACTTGGAAGCGGTTCGATAACAGGCGTAGGTAGGTTGCAACCGGTACACCGGAGCACTGCATAGGATTGGAAGCCATGGCGACTGCCGTTCTCGATCCCCTTTCATCCGTGGCTACGGGCGCGGCGCCGGAGGCGGTCGTCGTCCGCTTTGCCGGCGATAGCGGTGACGGGATGCAGTTGACCGGCGGGCAGTTCACGCTTTCGACTGCGCTCGCGGGCAACGACCTTGCGACCTTTCCCGACTTTCCCGCCGAAATCCGCGCGCCCCAAGGCACCCTGTTCGGCGTCTCCGCCTTTCAGATCAATTTCGGTTCGACCGACATCACCACGGCGGGTGATGCGCCCGATGTGCTGGTGGCGATGAACCCGGCGGCGCTCAAGACCAATGTGAAGGATTTGAAGCCGGGTGGCCTCATCATTGCCGACGCGGGCGAGTTCGGGGACCGCAATCTGGCCAAGGCGAAATATGACGCCAACCCGCTGGAGGACGGCAGCCTTGCGAAATGGCAGCTTCTTTCCTTCGATATCTCGAAGCTCACCATGGAAAGCGTCAAGGAATTCGGCCTTGGCAACAAGGAAGCCCTGCGCTGCAAGAATATGTGGACGCTGGGTCTGGCGCTCTGGATGTTCGACCGCGACCGCCAGCCGATTATCGACTGGCTCAAGGCCAAGTTCGGCAAGGCCCCGGTGCTGGCGGACGCCAATATCGCCGCGCTCAACGCCGGTCACGCCTATGGCGAGACGGCGGAAATTGGCGGGGCGGGGCTTGGCTTGCGCCAGCTCAATATCGCCGCCGCGCCTGCGCCCGATGGTCTGTACCGCACGGTCACCGGCGCGGAGTCGATTTCGCTCGGCCTCGTTGCAGGAACCCAACTCGCCTCGGTGCCGATGTTCTTCGGCGGCTACCCGATCACGCCCGCCTCGGCGATCCTGCATCATCTGTCGCGGCTGAAGGAATATGACGTCACCACCTTCCAGGCGGAGGATGAGATCGCCGCGATCGCCTCGGCCATCGGCGCCAGCTATGCCGGGTCGCTCGGCATCACCTCATCGTCCGGCCCCGGCATCGCGCTGAAGGGGGAGGCGATCGGGCTGGCGATCATGACCGAACTGCCGCTGGTGATCGTCAACTCCCAGCGCGGCGGCCCATCCACTGGCCTGCCCACCAAGACGGAGCAGTCGGATCTCTATCAGGCCGTTTATGGCCGCAATGGCGACGCGCCCATGCCCGTTATCGCCGCCCGTTCGCCCGCCGACGCCTTCGATTGCGCGATAGAGGCGGTGCGGATCGCGGTCCACTATATGACCCCGGTCATGCTGCTGACCGACGGCTATATCGCCAATGCCGCCGAGCCGTGGAAGGTGCCGGACATGAGCAGCTATACGCCCTTCCCGGTGCGTTTCATGGAAACAGCGCAGGAGGGCGGCTTCCTGCCCTATGGCCGCGATGAGAAGCTCAAGCGCCCATGGGTCAAGCCCGGTACGCCCGGCCTGATGCATCGCATCGGCGGCATCGAGAAGGCGCTGAATACCGGCCATATCGAATATGCGCCTGCTAACCATCAGGCGATGACGGAAGTGCGCCGCGACAAGGTGCTTGGCATCGCCAACGACATTCCGGAGCAGGAGGTCGAGCTTGGGCAGAAGGGCGGCAAGCTCGCCATCGTCGGCTGGGGATCGACCTTCGGCCCGATCTATCAGGCGGTGCGCCGCGCGCGGGCGAAGGGGCTGGACGTCAGCCATATCCATCTGCGCCACATCTGGCCGATGCCGAAGAATCTCGGCGACCTCCTCAAATCCTATGAGAAGATCTTGGTGCCGGAAATGAACACCGGCCAGCTCAAGACCGTGCTGCGCGACCAGTATCTGGTCGACGCCAAACCGCTGAACAAAGTCTCCGGCCAACCCTTCCGCATCGCCGAAATCGAAGCGGCCATCGAGGAAGCCCTTGCCTAATCCCCTCTCCCGCTTGCGGGAGAGGGAGGGGCCCGTTGCGAAGCAATGGGAGGGTGAGGGCCCCCAGACCAAGACCCTCACCACTGCGACTAGGCGGCAGAGCCGCCAAGTCTCGTTGCCTCTCCCGCCTGCGGGAGAGGGGGAAGGAAGAAGCTGATGAACGACATGACCCCCGTTGCGCTGACGCCCAAGGACTGGGAGACCGACCAGGAGGTCCGCTGGTGTCCCGGCTGCGGCGACTATGCGATCCTGAAGGCCGTGCAGCGCACCCTGCCGGACATCGGCGCGACGCCGGAGAACACCGTGTTCGTGAGCGGCATCGGCTGTTCCTCGCGCTTCCCTTATTATGTGGAGAGCTACGGCTTCCACACCATCCACGGCCGTGCGCCGGCGGTGGCGACGGGGGTGAAGCTCGCCAATCCGGACCTCGACGTATGGATCGTGACCGGCGACGGCGACGGTCTGTCGATCGGTGGCAACCACACGATGCACATCCTGCGCCGCAATCTCGACTGCCAGATCCTGCTGTTCAACAATGAGATTTACGGCCTGACCAAGGGTCAATATTCCCCCACCAGCCGGGAAGGCACCAAGAGTCCCTCGACGCCCTTCGGCTCGGTCGATCACCCCGCCAAGCCCGCCGCCTTTGCGCTTGGCTCGGGTGCGCGCTTCGTCGGGCGCGGTTTCGACGTGTCCAAGAACCTGCCGGATGTCCTGAAGGCCGCTCACGCCCATAAGGGCGCGGCGTTCGTGGAAATCTTCCAGAACTGCATCGTCTACAACAAGGACGTGTTTGCCGACTTCACCGAGAAGAAGAATGCGGACGAGGGCCAGCTATGGCTGGAGCAGGGCAAGCCCATGCTGTTCGCGAAAGGCGCCAAGGGCATCGCGCTCGACATCGAGAAACTGACGCTGAAGGTCGTCACGGTCGAGAATGGCGACTGGCAGGCGGCCGGCGTCATCGTGCATGACGTCACCAACCGATCGGTCGCGCACATGCTCGTCGAAATGCCGTTCGGCGCGTTCCCGATGGCGCTTGGCGTCCTCTATGACGACCCCGTGCCCACCTTCGAAAGCGCCATCGTCCAGCAGAACCAACTTGCCGCCAAGGGCAAGACGCCGGACCTGCAGAAGCTCGTTTCCCAGGGCCAAACTTGGACGGTGAAGGCGGGGGCTGAGGGTTAGATTGAAATGAGTTCCGTTCGTCCTGAGTAGCCATTGAGCGAAGTCGAAATGGCGTATCGAAGGATCAGGGCTTGGCGCAGAGATGCTTCGATACGAGCCTTCGACTTCACTCAGTCTCTACTCAGCACGAACGGATGAAGGGTTGATTGGGAAACTCTAACCCCGCAACCCCGCCGCTGCCCGCGCCAATTCCTCGATCTGCACAACATCCACCGGCCCCTTGGGCACGACCCAACTCCCGCCGACGCATTTGACCGCCGGCTCGGCCAGCCATTTCGGCGCGCTCTCCGCCGTGATCCCCCCAGTAGGACAGAATCGCGCCGTGTAGAGCGGCGCGGCCAATGCCTTCAGCGCAGGCAATCCGCCAGACGTTTCCGCCGGGAAGAATTTAAACCGCGACAGCCCCATGTCCATGCCGCGCATGATGTCGCCCGCCGTCGCCGTGCCCGGAAGGAAGGCGACGCCGGCTGCAATCGCCGCCTTGCCGAGCGGCTTGGTCAGGCCCGGACTGACGATGAACTGCGCCCCGGCCTTCAGCGCCTTTTCCAGATCGGCGGGGTTCAGCACGGTTCCCGCGCCGACAATCGCGCCCTCGACCTGCGCCATTTCTCGCATCACCTCCAGCGCGACGGGGGTGCGCATCGTCACCTCCAGCGCGGGCAGGCCGCCTTTCACCAGCGCCTGCGCGATGGGAACGGCATCCTCCACCCGCTCGATGACGAGCACGGGGATGACGGGGGCAAGGTCCATGACCTGATCGACGGTGATGCTCATGTATGGGACTCCCGGAAGGCCGCGGCGGCGCCGAACAGGCCGATTTCTTCGTGAACGGCAAGGCGGACGGGGATCGACCCCATCAGCCCCTCAAAGCGCCCCTTGGCGGTGAAGCGGTCGTGGAAGCCGCTTTGCAGCAGCACATCCTTCATCCGCTGGGTGAGGCCACCCGCCAGCACGACGCAATGCGGCCCCTGCGCCAGCGCAAGGTCGCCCGCGACCGATCCATAGCAGAGGCAGAAACGATCCAGCACTGTCCGGGCGAAAGCGTCTGTATTGTCCAGCGCCGCCTGCCACAGGTCGGCATCGTTCATCAACTCTACGCGCTCATGATTGATCGTCGCGATCGCCTTGTAGAGATTGTTGAGGCCGGGGCCGGACACGATCCGCTCCGTCGACACGCGCCGGAACTTGTCGCGTAGATAGTCGAGGATTCGCCCCTCGAGCGGATCGAGCGGCGCGAAATCCAGATGGCCGCCCTCCGTCGCCACGACATGCGGCACGCCGTCATCATAGGCGATCATGCCGACGCCCAGGCCAGTGCCGGGGCCGAGAATGGTGACGGACCCGTCCTGCGGAAACGGCTCATCCGGACCGAACAGCAACTCCAGATTATCCTGCGGCAGCTTCGACACCGCATGAGCAACCGCCTCGAAGTCATTGACGAGCTTCAGATGATCGAGACCCAAGTCGGCGGCCAGCGTCTTGGGCCGGATCACCCAGCTGCTGTTGGTCAGCTTGATGACATCGCGACCGATGGCGGTGGCAAAGGCGATGGACGCCGCCTTGGGCAGCGGCTCGCCCTCATCCTTGGCGAACTGCTCCCATGCGGCATGCAGGCTGGGGGTTTCGGCGACCTTATATTTGCGGACGGTGCCAAGAGTGGGGACGCCGCGCTCGTCGAGCGTCGCCCGGGCGAAGCGGGCATTGGTGCCGCCAATATCGGCGGCGATGATGTCTACCATGTCAGATTTCCGTTTCCATCGCCGCGAGCATCGCGGACGCGCCCTCCTCGGCAAGGTCGCTATGATGGCGGAACAGGGCGAACAGCTCGCGCCCCGTATCGTAGGGCGGTGGCGGCGCATCTGCCCCCTCGCGCGCTTCCCATTCTTCAGGATCGACAAGCGCCTCGACCTGGCCGGTCACGGCGCACACGCGGACGATGTCTCCATCGCGCAGCTTGCCAATCGGCCCGCCGCCAAGCGCTTCGGGCGACAGGTGGATCGCGGCGGGCACCTTGCCGCTGGCGCCGGACATGCGCCCGTCGGTCAGTAGCGCGACCTTGAAACCCCGGTCCTGCAAGACGCCGAGCGAAGGCGTCAGCTTGTGCAGTTCCGGCATGCCGTTGGCGCGCGGCCCCTGGAAGCGCACGACGACAACGACATCGCGTTCCAGTTCACCCGCCTTGAACGCCTTCAACACATCGTCCTGCTCCTGGAAGACGAGGGCCGGGGCCTCTATCGTCCAGCGGGCGGGGTCGACGGCGCTGACCTTCATGATGCAGCGGCCCAGATTACCCGATAGCAGCTTCATGCCGCCATCGGGGCTGAAGGGGTCGGACACCGGGCTGAGCATCGACGCATCGCGCGATTCAGCGGGGCAATCGTTCCAGACCAGCGCCTCATTCTCCAGCGCCGGCTCCTTGCCATAGTCGGTCAGGTCGCGGCGGGCGACCGTCATGATGTCGCGATGGAGCAGGCCATTGTCGAGCAACTGGGTGATGATCCACGCCATGCCGCCGGCGGCATGGAAATGGTTCACGTCGCCCGATCCGTTCGGGTAGACCCGCGCCAGCAGCGGCACGACATCGGACAGTTCGGCAAAGTCCGTCCAGTCGATGCTGATCCCCGCCGCCCGCGCGATGGCGGGCAGGTGGATCGCATGATTGGTCGATCCCCCGGTCGAAAGCAGGCCGATGATCGCGTTCACGATCGCCTTCTCGTCGATGCAGTGGCCGAGCGGACGGTAGTCTTCGCCATCCCATCCGATGGACGCCACCCGATGCACGGCCGCCCGCGTCAGCTCGCCGCGCAGCTTCGTACCCGGATTGACGAAGGCCGCGCCGGGCATGTGCAGGCCCATCACCTCCATCATCATCTGGTTGCTGTTCGCCGTGCCGTAGAAGGTGCAGGTGCCGGCGCCATGATAGGATGCGCTCTCCGCCTCCAGCAGTTCGGCGGTGCCGACCTTGCCCTCCGCATAGAGCTGGCGGATGCGGACCTTCTCCTTGTTGGCCAGGCCCGATGGCATGGGACCGGCGGGGATCAGGATCGTCGGCAGATGGCCGAAACGCAACGCGCCGATCAGCAGGCCCGGCACGATCTTGTCGCAGATGCCGAGCATCAGATTGCCCTCGAACATCGCATGGCTCAGCGCAATGGCGGTCGCCATGGCGATGGTGTCGCGGCTGAACAGCGACAGGTCCATGCCGGCCTGTCCCTGCGTTACGCCGTCACACATGGCCGGGACACCGCCCGCCACCTGCGCCGTCGCGCCGACTTCCCGCGCGGCGATCTTGATCGCCTCGGGATAGCGGCCATAGGGCTGATGCGCCGACAGCATGTCGTTATAGGCGGTGACGATGCCGATGTTCATGGCGGAACCGGTGCGGATAACCGCCTTGTCCTCGCCCGATGCAGCAAAGCCATGGGCCAGATTGCCGCAGGACAGTTGGTCGCGGTTGGTGCCCGCGTCCCGGCCGCGCTCGATCAGGTCGAGATATTTGCGGCGGCGCGGGGCGCTGCGCTTGACGATCCGCTCCGTGACGGCGGCGATTGTTGGGTGAAGGTCAGTCATGCCAACTTGCTCCATCGCGTTCGATAAGAGCAATGGCCGAGGACGGCCCCCAGTTCCCCGATGCATAGGATGCCGGCTTCATGCCTGCCTCCTTCCAGCCATCGATGATCGAATCGATCCACACCCATTGGGCCTCCACCTCGTCGCGGCGGACGAAGAGCGTCGGGTCGCCTTCCAGCAGGTCGAGCAGCAGGCGCTCATAGGCGATGCGCCGGCGCTGGCCGCCAAACTCATGGTCCAGCGATACGTCGAGGCCGACCTCGCGCAGCTTCACGCCATCCAGGCCCGGCTCCTTCGCCATGATGAGCAGGCGGATTTTCTCTTCCGGCTGCAGGCGGATGATCAAGGTGTTGGGTTCAAGGCCCGTTCCGCCTCCGCGCTTGCCGAAGATGGAATGGGCGACCGGCTTGAACTGGATCAGGATTTCGGACTGTCGCGCGGGCATCCGCTTGCCGGTGCGCAGGTAGAAGGGCACGCCGGTCCAGCGCCAATTGTCGATAAAGCCCTTCAACGCGACGAAGGTCTCGGTGTCGGACGGTTTGCCGAGTTCGTCGACATAGCCAGTGACGATCTGGCCCGCGACCGCGCCGGGCGTATATTGCCCGCGCACGCTCTGGGCTTTCACGCTGTCCCCGTCCATCGGGCGAAGCGAGCGAAGCACCTTCACCTTCTCGTCGCGCACGGCGGTCGAATCGAAGCGGGCTGGCGGCTCCATGGCGATGATCGACAGGATCTGCAGCATATGGTTCTGCACCATGTCGCGCAGCGCGCCGACACCGTCATAATAGGAAACGCGCCCTTCCAGCCCGACCGTCTCGCCCACGGTGATCTGCACATGGTCGATGGCATTGGCGTTCCACAGCGGTTCGAACAGCATGTTGCCAAAGCGCAGCGCCAGCAGGTTCTGGACCGTCTCCTTGCCCAGATAATGGTCGACGCGGAATATGGACTCTTCGGCGAACAGCGCGCCGATGGCGTCGTTGACGACCTTCGACGAGGCAAGATCCTTGCCGATCGGCTTTTCCATCGCGATACGGGTCTTGGGACCGACCAGGCCGGCGTCGGCCAACCCCTGCGCGGTGGGCGCGAACAGGGCGGGGGGCGTGGAGAGATAGACCGAAATGCCCTTGTCCATGCGGCCCGACACACGGTCGGCCAGCGCACGGAACTGGTCGGCATTGCCTGCATCGACAGGCGAATAGATCACCATGCCGCACAGTTTTCCGGCCTGCTCGGCATCATAGCGATCGGCCGGCAGGAATTTCTGCAGCGCGTCGTCGACATCCTTGCGAAATCCCTCGTCGTCGGTCGCCGTGCGCCCGGAGGCGACGATCAGGAAGTCTTCGGGCAACAGGCCGTCGCCAAGCAGGTTGTAGAGCGAAGGGAAGAGCATGCGATGCGCCAGATCCCCGGTCGCACCGAAAAGGATAAGCGTGGCAGATGGTTCGGTCAAAAGGCGTTCCCCTTACCGTTTTCGTAAATTGGTTTTCTGCACGTGAGGGTGCTTATAGCGGCTGGTTGCCGCACCGCAACGAAAAGGCGCGCGAAAAGCGCATTTAGGGGTGGAGGGGCGTATTTGGTCGGATCGCCATCTCAGTCTGCATTAAACCAACACCCGTTCGTGTCGAGCGCAGTCGAGACACCTTAGTGCCGCGCGTGGTCCTTCGACTTCGCTCGGGATGAACGGAGGTTAGATGATTCCGATCTATCGAACGATGCTTTAAATGCCGATGCTGTCCTTTAGCGTAAAGGCCTCGCGCGCCCAACTCACGGGCGTCAGATTACGCGATGTCGTGTCCACCATTCCTGCCGTTATCATGGGGAACAACTCCGTCTCCTCGCGGTAGGCGCGATCGACCAGCCAGTCGAGGAATTCCAGGGAGGATGTGCGATAGCCATTCCAGTCCTTGGCAATCCGCTCGGGCGTCCAGTTTTTCGTATGGGTGCTATAGGCGCCGAACCGCTCGGTAAGTTCGATGCGGAAACGCTGGGCGAGGGCGCGGACATGCTCGCGCGGATCATCCTCGATCTTGCTGTAGAAGGCTCGGTCCTCGAAGGCGAGGTGGGACATGATCGTGCTCGCCATGTCCCAGCGCAGCTCGGCCAGATGGTCCATGTCCGTCGGGACGGGCTTGCGCAATATCTCCGAAATATCCTGCGCAAGCAGGCGCATCTTGTCATGGTCCTGCAGAAGTCGTTCGATCATGCCCGCATCCTGTTTTCCAGTGTTTCGCTTTCCGATATCCACCGCTCGGCCTCTAGCGCGGTCTTGAACACGCCCGCATCGGGACGCGCCAGAACCCGCTTGATCTGCATGCGGACAGGGGATTGTCCGGTGACGATCGCCAGCTTGCGGGATCGCCGCTCGGGCGTGTTTATGAAGCGGGTGAAGGCTTCCGCCACCTCCTGGCTTTGCAGCTTCATCTCCGAAATGTCGCAGATATGCACCCAGTCGCCTGTCCGGCAGCCCATGCCGGCGACGGCCTCCTGCGCGGCGCGCGCGAAGGCGCCGACCTCTTCGACGGTGAAGAAGCCCTGCAGGGTCACGCGCAGCAGTTTGCGGCGGGGATGGGCGGCGATGGTGAACAAACGGCGTGGCTTCTCTTTGTGCTGGACGACTGTGCCCAACGTCTCTCCGCGCCTGCGATCCCCACGGTTTCGGAAATCCTAATCCAGCGCAGCTTTGCGACCAAGGTCGTAGGGATTGTAGGATTTGTGCTGGATTGCGCCGCCCTATGGAATTGGGCTGGACTGTGGGCATGGATTTTGCCATCTGGGCCGCCCAGCCACTATCGGGCGACGCGCAGCCGCCGATGTTGGAACACGGTCATGCGGGCGTGGTGAAACTGGTAGACGCGCCGGACTCAAAATCCGGTTCCGAAAGGAGTGTCGGTTCGATTCCGACCGCCCGCACCACCCCCCCGCCTGCCGCACACTTCGCCGCGAACATAATCTCTGGAACTCACAGGTCGGACCGGGCATTGCGGTGTCATGCCCGACCCCGTCATCCTCTGGTTCCGCCGTGATCTTCGCCTGTCCGATCAAGCCGCCCTGATCGCCGCGGCGGGAGAGGGGCCGGTGATCCCGGTCTATATCCTCGACGACGATACGCCCCGGCACCGCCGGATGGGTGGCGCATCCCGCTGGTGGTTGCATCACAGCCTCGCCAGTCTCGACGCGTCGCTGAGGGCGAAGGGGTCTCGCCTGATCCTGCGTCGCGGGGAGAGCGCTGATGTGCTCACCAAGCTAGCCAAGGAGGCAGGCGCAACCCGCATCCACGCGCTTCACCATTACGAACCCTGGTGGCGCAACGCCGAACGGAAGGTCGCGGAGCGCCTCGACCTGTGTCTGTACGACGGCAATTACCTGCTCCCGCCCGGAACGCTGCGAACCGGCGGCGGCGGTCTGTATAAAATCTACACGCCATTCTGGCGCGCGCTGTCCGACCATATGCCGCCCGCCGCTCCGCATTCCGCCCCGGCGCGGATCGATGCGCCGTCGTCATGGCCGCGATCGGAAAAGCTGGAGGACTGGGGCCTGCTGCCCACTAAGCCCGATTGGGCCAAGGGCTTTTCCGTGGACTGGACCCCCGGCGAGGAAGCGGCGCGGGAGCGCGTTTCGGACTTTATCGATGAAGCCGCCGATTACGATCATGCCCGCAATCTTCCCTCTCGTGAGGGGACATCACGCCTCTCGGCTCATCTCCATTTCGGGGAGGTATCACCCGCCTATGTCTGGCATCGGCTGCTGAAGGCCAACGGCGATCCCACGGTGTTCCTCAAGGAAATCGCCTGGCGCGACTATGCCCAGAACATCATCTGCCAGTTCCCCTCCTACGGCCGGGAGAATGGTCGCGAGGCGTTCGATAGCATGCCGTGGCGGGACTTGCGGGAAGCCGGCAGCGATTTTCGCGCATGGAAAGAGGGACGCACCGGATACCCGATCGTTGATGCCGGGATGCGGCAACTCTGGACGACGGGCTGGATGCACAACCGTGTCCGGATGATCGCCGCCAGCTTCCTGATCAAGCATCTGCTGATCGACTGGCGTCATGGCGAACAATGGTTCTGGGACACGCTGGTCGATGCCGACTATGGCAACAACAGCGTCAACTGGCAGTGGACGGCGGGCAGCGGGGTGGACGCGAATATGTTCTCCCGCATCATGGCTCCGCTCACCCAGTCGCCCAAGTTTGAGGCTGCGGATTATATCAGGGAATGGGTGCCAGAACTGGCGGATCTGCCCGACGCGGCCATCCATGATCCGGAGACCGCGGGCTGCCGTCCGGCCGATTATCCCCCACCGCTTATTGGCCATCGCGAAGCGCGCGAAAGAGCGCTTGTCGCCTATGGAAAATCGAAAGGCTGAGATTGAAGAATCCCGCCCTCTGCGGCACTATGCGATCATGAATGCCCTCCCTCCCAAGCGCGGCCACCATCTGGTGAAGGCCGGACGCCGTTTTGCGACCGCCGGGGGTATGTTCGCGCACCTTTGGGCGGGCAGTTTTCATCGGATTCTCGACAAGATCGACGCCGGTCTGGAGCGCGGCAGGCTGGAGGCCTGGCTGCCCGACGGTGGCTTCCGGATGCTGGGCGGCCGCGCTCCGGGGCCATCGTGCGAAGTGCGCCTGCGCAGTTGGCGCGCGCTCGTCCGTCTGGTCACATCAGGTTCGGCTGGCTGGTATCGCGCATGGTCGGTCGGGGAATGGGGCAGCCCCGATCCGGTGTCCGTGTTCGAACTTTTTATGGCGAACGCGAAGAGCCTAGGCGATGTCGCGCGCGCCAGCGGCCCGGCGCGCTGGGTTGGCTGGGCCGTCCACGCCCTGCGTCGAAACAGCCGTAATGGATCACGCCGGAACATCGCCTTCCACTATGATCTCGGCAATGATTTCTATCAGCTCTGGCTTGACGAGAAGATGCATTATTCCAGTGCATTATTCGTCGACCCCAATGATGTGTCGGAACCGCTGGACGTTGCGCAACAGCGTAAGGCCAACGCGGTGCTTGCCCGCCTGGATCTGAAGGACGCGGATTCGCTGCTGGAAATCGGTTGCGGCTGGGGTGCGCTTGCCGAAGTTGCATTATCCCGCAACGCCCTACGCTATGATGGCCTGACCCTTTCGGCTGAGCAGCGGGATTATGCGCAGAAGCGGGTGGCGCCCTGGTCGCTCAAAGGCGACGCGCAAATCCTTCTTACCGATTATCGCGACATGACGGGGCAGTATGACGCCATCGCCAGTGTCGAGATGGTGGAGGCCGTGGGACAGGGATATTGGCGCGGCTATTTGTCCGCCATTCGCCGTCTCCTCAAACCGGGCGGCAAGGCGGCGCTGCAATTCATAACGATCGATGATGCGATTTTTGATCGCTATGCGGCCAATACCGATTTTATCCAGGCCTACATCTTCCCGGGCGGCTTGCTGATGTCCGAAAGCCGTTTCCGCAAACTGGCCGAAGCTGAGGGGCTGGAATGGCGCGATCCGTTGCATTTCGGCCAGCATTATGCCGAAACGCTCCGCCGCTGGCGCGAACGGTTCGATGATGTGGTGCAGGCCGGGAAGCTGCCCGCCAGTTTCGACGAATCCTTCGTGAAGCTCTGGCGCTACTATCTGATGTATTGCGAGGGCGGATTTCGCGGCGGCGGCATCAATGTAATGCAGGTCACGCTGGTCAATAAGATTTAATCGCCCACCGTCTCCCTAGCCCGGGATGACGAGCAGGGACTACATTGATGGAATCCGTCGGAGGATTTCGCGGATTTTTTCCGGTGGGCGGCCGAGGCGGACGCCTTTTTCGGTCAGGACCAAGGGGCGTTCGATCAGGATCGGATGCTGCGCCATGGCGTCGAGGATGGCGTCGTCGGTTGCCTTAGCGAGGCCGAGGTCCTTCGCGATATCCTCGCCCTTGCGCAGGCCATCGCGCGGGGTGATGCCGGCGCGGGCATAGGCGGCGGCGAGGTCCGCGCGGCTGGGTGGCGTCTTGAGATATTCGACGATCTCGACGTCAATGCCCGGCGTTGTCTCGAGAATGGCCAGCGCCTCGCGCGATTTGGAGCAGCGCGGGTTATGCCAGATGGTCGCTTTCATGCCGCCTCCAATTCATGTCCCATTTTCCGTTCGCTTCGAGCGAAGTCGAGAAGCCTTGCGCTTTTGTATCTCGACTTCGCTGAATACGAACGGATGTGGAAAAGTCTCAGTTCGCCGCGTCGCCGTCCCGCTCCAGCCATTCTTCCAGCCACTTGATCGTATAGTCGCCGTTCTGGAATTCCGGGTCGCGGAGGAGTTTCTGGTGGAGGGGGATCGTGGTCTTCATGCCCTCGATCACATATTCCTCCAGCGCGCGCTTCAGGCGCATGATGCAGCCTTCGCGGGTGCGGCCGTAGACGATCAGCTTGCCGATCATGGAGTCGTAATAAGGCGGGACCTTGTAGCCCTGATAGAGGCCGCTATCGACGCGGACGTGCATGCCGCCCGGGACGTGATAGGTGGAGACAGTGCCGGGCGAGGGGGCGAAGGTGCGTGGGTCCTCCGCATTGATGCGGCATTCGATGGCGTGGCCGGTGAAGCGCAGATCTTCCTGCGCCACGGAGAGCGGACGGCCCTCCGCTACGCGGATCTGCTCGCGGACCAGATCGACGCCAGTGATCATCTCAGTCACCGGATGCTCGACCTGAAGCCGGGTATTCATCTCGATGAAGTAGAACTCGCCATCTTCATAGAGGAACTCGATCGTGCCTGCGCCGCGATAGCCCATGTCGGCCATCGCCTTGCGCACGATCTCGCCCATGCGGTTGCGCGTTTCGGAATTGATGACGGGGGAAGGCGCTTCCTCCAGCACTTTCTGGTGGCGCCGCTGGAGCGAGCAGTCGCGCTCTCCCAGGTGAATGGCGTTGCCTTTGCCGTCGCCGAACACCTGAAATTCGATGTGGCGGGGATTACCGAGATATTTTTCGAGATAGACGGTGGCGTCGCCAAACGCGGCTTTCGCTTCGCTGCCCGCCTGGAGCATCAGGGTCTCAAGCTGGTCGGCGGAGGTGCAGACCTTCATGCCGCGACCGCCGCCGCCCGACGCGGCCTTGATGATCACTGGATAGCCGATGCGGGCGGCTATTTCCTGCGCTTCGGCGACATCGCTTATTGCGCCGTCCGAACCGGGGACGAGGGGCAGGCCGAGCGCGCCGGCGGTGCGCTTGGCCTCCACCTTGTCGCCCATGATGCGAATATGTTCAGGCTTCGGGCCTACGAAGGCGATGCCATGCGCCTCGACGATTTCGGCGAACTGGGCGTTCTCCGAGAGGAAGCCGTAGCCCGGATGGATCGCGTCCGCGCCGGAGATTTCGGCGGCGGAAATGATGTTGGCGATGTTGAGATAGCTGTCCTTCGCCGCAGGCGGGCCGATGCAGATCGCCTCGTCTGCCAGGCGGACATGCATGGCGTCCGCGTCGGCGGTGGAGTGGACCGCGACCGTCTTGATGCCCATTTCATGGCATGCGCGATGGATGCGCAGCGCTATTTCGCCGCGATTGGCGATCAGAAGCTTCTCGATGCTCATGGTCGCCTTACTCGACGATGACGAGCGGCTGGTCGAATTCGACCGGCTGCCCGTTTTCGACGAGGATGGCCTTCACCGTGCCGGCCGCAGTGGCGGAGATCTGGTTCATGACCTTCATCGCCTCGACGATCAGCAGGGTGTCGCCCGCCTTCACCTGCGCGCCGACGCGGATGAAGGGCGCTGCCTCTGGATCGGCGGCCAGGTAGACCGTGCCGACCATCGGCGACTTCACGGCATTGGCGGTGGAGGCCGCAGCAGCGACCGGCGCTGCTTCGGCGGCGGAGGCGGCAACGTGCGCAGCCAGCGGGGCGGCGGCGTATACCGGGGCCGCGGGGGCAGCGGAAATCTTGCGGGCGACGCGGATCTTGCGATCGCCGTCCTCAACCTCGATTTCGGAAAGGTTGGTGCTATCGAGCATCTCCGCCAGCTCGCGGATCAGGTCCACGTCCACCCGCATTTCGCTCTTTTCCTGCTTGTCGTTCATTTCTGACCCTTCGGAAGGCTTATTTTTCGCTTGTGGGGGATGCGCCTATTGCGGTTTGCCGCGAAGCGCAACCGTTGGCGATCCTAAAGCTCCAGCGCCGCTTCCAGTGCGAGCATGTAGGAAAGCGCCCCGAAACCAGCGATTGTTCCCTTCGCGGCCATCCCCACATAGCTCTTGTGCCGGAAGGTTTCGCGGGTGTGCGGGTTGGACAGGTGTACCTCTATCACCGGGACTTTGACGGCCTTTATGGCGTCGTGGAGCGCGACGGAGGTATGGGTGAAGGCCCCGGCGTTCAGCAGCACGGCGTGCGCGCCCTCGTCATTGGCCTCATGCAACCAGTCGACCAGATGCCCTTCATGATTAGTCTGGCGGAAATCCAGTTCGACATGGGCGCGCAGGGCAGCGTCCTCCATTCGCTCGGCAATGTCGTCCAGCGTGTCGAAGCCGTATATCTCCGGCTCCCGCGTGCCGAGCAGATTGAGGTTGGGACCGTTGAGGACGAATATCTTGCGCGTATCGGACATGGCCATCAGTCCCCGTTTGCCTGTTGCGGGATCGCCGCATCCATCCCTATATGCCGGCCAGCGGCTGGACCCTCTTAGCCGCTCGTATCGTTAAGTCGATACGGTTTCGAAAAGGGGTTACAGCTTGAGCGTCGACGGCACCATTTCGATCCATGTGAATGGAGAGCATCGCAGGATAAGGCAGGGGATGACCATTGCTGACCTGGCGAACGAACTGGGACTCGTGCCCGAGAAGGTGGCGGTCGAGCGCAATCTGGAGATCGTGCCGCGCTCCACGCTGAGCCAAGTGCTGGTTGAGGATGGCGACGAGCTGGAGATCGTGCATTTTGTGGGCGGCGGTGATGTCGCGGCGGCGGTCGACGAGGATAGCTGGTCCGTCGCGGGATTGACCTTCCGGTCGCGGCTCATCGTAGGCACGGGCAAATATAAGAGCTTCGAGCAGAATGCGGCGGCGCTGGCGGCGTCGGGCGCGGAGATCGTCACCGTGGCGGTGCGGCGCGTCAATGTGTCGGACCCCAAGGCGCCGATGCTGACCGACTATATCGACCCGAAGAAAGTGACCTATCTGCCTAACACGGCCGGATGCTTCACGGGCGAGGATGCGGTGCGGACGCTGCGCCTGGCGCGCGAAGCGGGTGGCTGGGATCTGGTGAAGCTGGAGGTGCTGGGCGAAGCGCGCACGCTCTATCCCGACATGCACGAAACGCTGCGGGCGACGGAGATTCTGGCCAACGAAGGCTTCAAGCCGATGGTCTATTGCGTCGACGATCCGATCGCAGCCAAGCGATTGGAGAATGCGGGCGCGGTTGCGATAATGCCGCTCGGCGCGCCGATCGGATCGGGCCTTGGCATCCAGAACAAGGTGACGATCCGCCTGATCGTGGAAGGCACCAAGCTGCCGGTGCTGGTCGATGCCGGCGTGGGCACGGCATCCGATGCGGCCGTCGCGATGGAACTGGGCTGCACCGGCGTCCTGATGAACACCGCGATTGCCGAGGCGCAGGACCCGATCATGATGGCCGGCGCGATGAAGCGGGCCGTCGAATCGGGCCGCATGGCGTACCGCGCCGGGCGGATGGGGCGACGCATGTATGCCGATCCGTCGAGCCCGCTTGCCGGCCTCATTTGATCCGGACCGTAATTCTTTAGTCTAAACGGACCGTTCCGCGGCTGGCGCGGCAAGATTTTGGAAACCAATATACCGCCTCATCGGACATGAACTGCGCCGGGAGTTAGGTTTATGGGTGTTCAAGTGATGGAATTCAGCCGCAGCACGGGTCGTGCGGAACGCGATGACAACTGGCCCTTCATCGGGTCGAGCGTAAAGGTGGTTGCGCCGCATGTGCCGGGGGATTCCCGCCAGGCGGTCGCAGAAAAGATCCAGAAATTCTGCGCGCTGCGTCAGGATGCGTTCGACGGCATCATCCATGACGCGCCGTTTAACCTGCTGGTCGATATGTATCTGAGCGAAAGCAAGGGCCGCCGCGTTTCGGTCGGCGATGCATGTCTTGCCTCACGCGCGCCGCAGACGACGGCCCTGCGCGCCATCCAGATGCTGGTCGAGGACGGCACTATCGAGCGCACCGGCGACGCCAGCGACAATCGCCGCAAGCTGCTGCTGCTGACCGCCAAGGGGCGCGAGCAGGTCGTGCGTTTCATCGACCGCTTCGCCGCGCTGGGTGGCTTTTAAACAATTTGTAATGTCGAAAAATGGGAACGGTTGGGCCGTTGGCTCATTGATATAGCGAGCGTGCGCAGGCTGTGCATCGCCGCCAAAATCAAGGAGATGCCCGATGGGTGAACTGATCGACAAGGTTAAGGGCTATGCGAACGAAGCGGCCGGAAACGCCAAGCAGGTCGCAGGCGAAGCCCGCAATGATCCCAACCAGAAAGCCGAAGGCAAGGGCCAGGAGCTGAAGGGCAAGGCGCAGAAGCTGGCAGGCAGCATCAAGGGTGCGCTCGGCGACAAGGTCTGAGCTTCCCAACCCGAATTATGAGAAAGGCCGCACCTCCATATGGGGCGGCCTTTTTTCATGGCGATATCCCGCAAATGGAATTCGCAACTCCAGGTTCTGAGGGAAATTGACCGGGGCGCGTGGCCAACCTATGGCCGTCCGCAACCTTTATCGTTGGGGAATGGCTGATGAAGAAAGTGTTTGCGGACGCCGCGTCCGCATTGGACGGTCTGTTGTTCGATGGGATGCATTTGTGCGCAGGCGGTTTTGGTCTTTCGGGCATTCCCGAGCGATTGATCGACGCGATCCTGGCGGCAGGGACGAAGAACCTGACCATCGCCTCCAACAACGCCGGTATCGACGGAGAGGGCCTCGGCAAGCTGCTCCGCACGCGGCAGGTCAAGAAGATGATCTCCAGCTATGTCGGCGAGAACAAGGAGTTCGAGCGGCAGTATCTGGCGGGCGAGCTTGAGGTCGAATTCTGTCCGCAGGGCACACTGGCGGAGCGCTGCCGCGCTGGTGGCGCGGGCATTCCCGGCTTCTACACCAAGACCGGCGTCGGTACGGCGGTGGCCGAGGGCAAGGAAGTCAAGAATTTCGACGGGCAGGACTATATCCTCGAGCGCGGCATCTTCGCCGACCTGGCTATCATCAAGGGCTGGAAGGCAGACGAGAGCGGCAACCTGATCTTCCGCAAGACGGCGCGCAATTTCAACCAGCCGATGGCGACGGCGGCGAAAATCTGCGTCGCTGAGATCGAGGAGATCGTACCGACCGGTAGCCTGGACCCGGATGGCATTCATCTGCCCGGCATCTATGTGAAGCGCATGATCGTGGGCGCGCCCTATGACAAGAAGATCGAATTCCGGACCGTTCGTCAGAGGGAGACCGCATAATGCCCTGGAGCCGTGATGACATGGCCGCGCGCGCGGCGAAGGAATTGCAGGACGGTTTCTATGTGAACCTGGGCATCGGCATCCCGACGCTGGTGGCGAACCATATCCCCGCCGGGGTCGAGGTGACGCTACAGTCGGAGAACGGCATGCTGGGCATCGGACCTTTCCCCTATGAGGGCGAGGAGGATGCCGACCTGATCAACGCAGGCAAGCAGACGATCAGCGAATTGCCGCAGACGGCCTACTTCTCGTCCTCCGACAGCTTCGCGATGATCCGGGGCGGGCATATCGACCTGACCGTGCTGGGCGCGATGGAGATTGCGCAGAATGGCGACATCGCCAACTGGATGATCCCGGGCAAGATGATCAAGGGCATGGGCGGCGCGATGGACCTGGTCGCGGGCGTCAAGAAGATCATCGTCGTCATGGAGCACAACTCCAAGGACGGCAGCCCGAAGTTCATCCCCGAATGCACCCTGCCGCTGACGGGCAAGAATGTCGTCGACATGATCATCACCGACCTGGCCGTATTCCAGCGGCCCGATCATGACAGCCCGTTCAAGCTGATCGAACTGGCGCCGGGCGTCACTGCCGAGGACGTGGCGGCAAAAACGACGGCGCATTATATTTCCTAGTTCCGTTCCGGTGGGGCTGGAGCGGGGGAGCGTGCAAGAATGCGGGTTCTTCTGACCGGTTCGTCCGGCTGGCTCGGCCGTCATCTGGCCCCGCGCCTTCGTGGGGCGGGGCATGAGGTGGTCGGGCTGGACGTCGCGGCGGGCTCGGACACGCATTTGGTGGGAAGCGTTGCGGATCGCTCGCTGATCGACCGGACCTTTGCCGATCATGCGATCGAGGCGGTGATCCATGCCGGCGCGCTGCACAAGCCGGACATAGCGCGCTATCCCGCGCAGGCGTTCGTCGATGTGAATGTGATCGGCACGCTCAACCTGCTGGAAGCGGCGGTTGGGGCTGGTCATAATCGCTTCGTCTTCACCTCGACCACATCGCTGATGATTACGCAGCGGATACGCGCGGGGAAAGGCGGTGGGGCGAAGGCCTCGGCGTGGCTGGACGAGAATAGTGGACCGCTGGAGCCCCGGAACATCTATGGCGTGACAAAGCTGTCCGCCGAGCATCTTTGCCGCCTGCATCATCTGGAGCATGGGCTGAACGTCGCGATCCTGCGCACCGGGCGCTTCTTTCCCGAGGATGACGACATGGCCGACGAGATCGACCATGACGGCCCCAACACCAAGGCGAACGAGTTCCTCAACCGCCGCCTGACGGTGGACGATGCTGCGGATGCGCATCTGTTTGCGCTCGAGCGCGCGGGCGGTTTGGGATGCGAGACGTTCGTGCTTTCCGCGCCCACGCCATTTTTACGCGAGGATGCGGAGGAATTGATGGCGGACGCCCCCGCTGTAATCGCGCGGTATTTTCCGGACGCGAAAGACCTGTACGGCAGGGCAGGCTGGTCGCTGCCCGCGCATATCGACAGGGTCTATGATGCGGGCAAGGCCGAGCGGCTGCTGGGTTTCCGGCGCCGAACGGATTTCCGCGCCGTGCTCGACGCATTGCGCGATGGTGTGCGCATGCCGTTCGACCATGACCCACATTATGTGTCGCCCAAGGAGCTATAAGCTGAGCTTGTAGATCGTGCGGGATTTTCGTTTGGCGGGGCCGCGCAATCGACCTTAAGCGGCGGCGGAGGGAGACAGGCATGGCCTACACATTGATCACGGCAAACCGGAACTATTCGAGCTGGTCGCTGCGGCCATGGGTGCTGATGAAGGCGCTCGGCATACCCTTTGCCGACCGGATCGAGCCATTCACCAAGCCGGTGAACTATGAGGATTTCCGCAGCTTTTCGCCCACGGGTCAGGTGCCGTTACTGATCGACGGCGCACGCAGCGTGTGGGATTCGCTCGGCATCGTCCTGTATCTGGCGGAGCGTCATGCGGGCGTGTGGGCAAAGGATGAGGCGGCGCGCGCCTGGGCGCAGAGCGCGACGGCGGAGATGCACAGCGGCTTTTCCACCCTGCGCAACGATTGCACCATGAATGTCGGCGTGCGGGTGAAGCCAAAGGCGATGTCGGCGGCGCTGAACAAGGATGTCGCGCGGCTTGGCGAATTATGGGCGCAGGGTTTGTCTGAATTCGGCGGGCCGTGGCTTGCGGGGCCGGATTTCACGGCGGTCGATGCCTTCTTCGCGCCCGTCGCCTTCCGCGTGCGGACTTATGGTCTGGACGTTGGCGATGCCGGGCGGGCGTGGGTCGATCATATCCTGGACCATCCGGCGATGCGGCAATGGGAGGCGGAGGCGCTGGCCGAAGACTGGCGCGAGGAAAGCCATGAGGCGGATCTTGCGGCCTGTGGCGCGATCATCGCGGATTACCGCACCGCATAGGAAATTCGCATCGGCGCGCGAATCACCCCCTTTAACCATTGCTCGGATGGGTTTAGGGGGCTGTCATGACTAAGCCACGCACGCTGTACGAGAAAATCTGGGACGCCCATGTCATCGAACGTCGGGATGACGGCACATGCCTCATCTATATCGACCGGCACATCATCCATGAGGTGACCAGTCCCCAGGCTTTTGAGGGCCTTCGCCTGGCGGGCCGCACGGTGCGCCGTCCGGACCTGACGCTGGCGGTTCCCGACCATAATCTGCCGACGACCGCGCGGGTGGACGCGCAGGGCAAGCGCTTGCCGATCGCAGACGTGGAGAGCGCAGAGCAACTGGCCGCGCTGGAGCGCAATGTCGCCGAGTTCGGCATTCCCTATATCGGCGCGACCGACGCGGCGCAGGGGATCGTCCATGTTGTCGGTCCCGAGCAGGGCTTCACCTTGCCCGGCACGACGCTGGTGTGCGGCGACAGCCACACGGCGGCGCATGGCGCGCTAGGCGCGCTGGCCTTCGGCATCGGTACGAGCGAAGTGGAGCATGTGTTCGCGACGCAAACGCTGCTGCTCAAGCAATCCAAGACGATGGAAGTCCGGATCGACGGCAAGCTCGGCTATGGCGTGACGCCCAAGGATGTCGTGCTCGAAATTATCGGGCGCACCGGCACGGCGGGCGGCACCGGGCATGTCATCGAATATCGTGGCTCCACCTTCCGCGACATGTCGATCGAGGGGCGCCTGACCGTCGCCAACATGGCGATCGAGGGCGGGGCGCGGTCTGGCCTGTTCGCGCCCGACGAGAAGACCTTCGCCTATCTCAAAGGGCGGCCGATGGCACCCAAGGGGGCGGACTGGGATGCCGCCGTCGCCTGGTGGAAGTCGCTGGCGACGGACGAAGGCGCTGTGTTCGACAAGACGCTGATCATCGACGCTGCGGAGATCGCGCCCAACGTCACCTGGGGCACGAGTCCGGAGGATGTCGTATCGATTACTGGGCTGGTCCCCGATCCGGACAGCTTTGCCGATGCGTCGAAGCGCGCGGCTGCCGAAAAGGCGCTGGAATATATGGGCCTGTCCAAGGGGCAGCGGATGCAGGACGTGTCCGTCGAGCATATCTTCATCGGTAGCTGCACCAACAGCCGGATCGAGGATTTGCGCGCGGCCGCGTCGGTCATCGAGGGGCGTCATATCGCCGGCACCATCAAGCAGGCGCTGGTCGTGCCCGGCTCCGGCCTGGTGAAGCGCCAGGCCGAGGAGGAGGGGCTTGACCGCATCTTCACCGAGGCGGGCTTCGAATGGCGCGAGCCCGGATGTTCGGCATGCCTGGGCATGAACCCGGACAAGGTGCCGAGCGGCGAGCGCTGCGCATCGACATCCAACCGCAATTTCATGGGACGGCAGGGGCCGGGCGCACGCACGCATCTGGTGTCGCCGGCGATGGCGGCGGCGGCGGCAGTCACGGGACGACTGGCCGATGTGCGCGAACTGATTGGTCGATAATGATGGGAGTGGTTGCATGAAGAAGGCATTCTTGCTGCTGGCGCTGGGCGCGCTGGCGAGCGCAGTGATGGCCGCGAGCCTGGGACGCGCGGCCGATGCGCCGCAGGAAATGGGCGCGAAGAAGAGCAACTGATGGACAAGGTCGATATCGTCGAGGGCAGCGCCTATCCGCTGGGTGTCAAGAATGTCGACACCGACATGATCATCGCTGCCAAATGGCTGAAGACGATCAGCCGCGCCGGCCTGGGCAAAGGCGCGTTCGAGGCGATGCGGCAGGACCCAGACAATGTGTTCGACGATCCCGCCTATGCCGGCAGCCCGATACTGATCGCCGGCGACAATTTCGGCTGCGGGTCGAGCCGCGAGCATGCTGCCTGGGCGCTCAATGACATGGGCGTCAAATCGGTGATCGCGCCGAGCTTTTCCGACATCTTCTCCGGCAACGCCTTCAAGAACGGCATATTGACCGTCGTCCTGCCGCAGGAGGCGATCGATCGCCTGATGGAGGTCGCCAAGACCGATCCGATCCATATCGACCTGGACACGCAGAGTGTTACGACGCCGTTTCAGGACCGCTTCACCTTCGAGATCGATCCGTTCCGCAAATCCTGCCTGATGGGCGGGCTGGACGAGATCGGCCTGACCCTGGCCGACGCGGACGCCATCGGCGCCTATGAGGCGAAGGTGAGCACCGACAGACCGTGGGTCTCCGCCGCCGTTGCCTAACGCGCCTGCGCGCCCTATGGCGGTTGGGAAACGATACGCACGCAATATAGGGCCTTATTGATGACGACTTTCGACGATCGCGAACGGGCTTTTGAGAATCAGTTCGCGCACGACCAGGAAATGCAGTTCCGCATCACCGCGCGCCGCAACCGCCTGCTGGGCGAATGGGCCGCGCTGAAGATGGGCCTGACCGCCGAAGAGACCGACGCCTATGCCAAGGCGGTGGTCCAGGCCGATTTCGAGGAAGCGGGCGACGAGGACGTGATCCGCAAGCTGGTGGGCGACCTGACCTCGGCCGGCGTCGATGCCGACGAGCCGACGGTGCGCGCGGCGCTGGAAGAGCAGACGGTGATCGCACGCCGCCAGTTCATGGGTCCGCAATAAGGCTTCCCCCATGCCGATGGCTGCAGACGATATTGCGGAGATGATCCTCGCCGCTATTCCCGATGCGCAGGTCGAGATTACCGATCTTGCCGGCGACGGGGATCATTATGCCGCGCGCGTGGTGTCCGAGAGCTTTCGGGGCGTCAGCAGGGTGAAGCAGCACCAGACCGTCTATGCCGCGCTGGGCGGCCGGATGGGCGGCGTGCTGCATGCCTTGCAACTGACGACCGCCGTTCCCAACTAATCTTCCATATTCAGCAATCACCGTGACAGGAATGGACACAAGCCAATGACCGACGCCGTACATGCGCGTATCGCCGCTATCGTGGGAGCGTCCGACGTCGTGCTGTTCATGAAGGGCACGCCGCTGTTCCCGCAATGCGGTTTTTCCAGCCGCGCCATCGCCATATTGGAGCATCTGGGCGTCGCCTATGACAGCGTCGACGTGCTGCAGGATCAGGGGGTGCGGCAGGGCATCAAGGAATTTTCCGACTGGCCGACCATTCCCCAGCTCTATGTGAAGGGCGAGTTCGTCGGCGGCAGCGACATTATGATGGAGATGTACGAGGCCGGAGAGCTGGAGCAGCTGATGGTCGATGAGGGCGTCGCCAAGGCCGAGTGACCTTTTGCGGGATTGAAAAAGAGCGCCGTCTCTCCGGGTGGAGGGGCGGCTTTTTTGCTTTATCTTTCTTTCGTTCGCTCTGAGCTTGTTGAAGGGCTGCACTTCTCTTCAGGAAGGACAGGGCTTCGACAAGCTCAGCCCGAACGGATGTGATGGTTTTGTGGGAGGCCACCCGGGTTGGGGATGCAGCGCGGAGACCTGCGCCACATCCCCATTATTCTAGCGGGTAGGAACATCATTATATAAGCAGGCGGCGTGCCATCTTTGGAAATGCGACTGAAATCGTCGGGTTCTAATGGTAAACGGGGTCTCGCTGGCCAAGCGATCTGTAAAGCGCCCCGACGTTTCGCTTGACCGACTACAGATGTAGTCATACATCGATTACAGATGTAGTCGAAAGTGAGTCGCGCTTTGCCCGGACATGAAAAGATCAGTGACGCGGAACATGCGGTCATGGAGGCGCTGTGGGAACAGTCGCCTCTGACGGCGACGGATGTCGCGGAGCGGCTTGCCACGGGGCGGGGGTGGAGCATCCAGACCGTCAAGACCCTGCTGTCGCGTCTGCTGGCCAAGGATATCATCGCAGCGGAGCAGGACGGGCGGCGGTTTCTCTATCGCCCGCTGGTCGGGCGTGATGCCTATGTAGCCGGGGAGTCGGGCAAATTGCTCGACCGGCTATTCGGCGGGCGGATCAGCCCGCTGGTCGCGCAGCTTGCCCGGCAGGACAGGCTGTCCGCCGATGACATTGCCGAGATCGAGGCGTTGCTGAAGGAGCTGAAGGCATGACGGGCTGGATGGTCGAGGCGCTGCTGGCGTCCACTGTGCTGATGGCGCTGGTCATGATGCTGCGGCGGCCCGTCGTCCGTATCTTCGGCGCGCGGGCGGCCTATCTGCTCTGGGCGCTGCCGGTTCTCCGGCTGCTGCTGCCACCGCTGCCGACGCAGACGGTGTTGCCGCAGGCGCTGGGGCAGGGCGCGCTGGTGGTCTTTCACCAGCAGGCGGCCACTATGACTGGCATCGTGACCGATCAGGCGGCGGGCCTGCCGTGGATCGAACTGGCGATGGCGCTGTGGATCGGCGGCGCGGTTCTTTTCGCCGGGATTCAGGTGATCGGCTATTTCCGGTTCCGCCGCATGCTGCTCGCTGATGGCGTGATCATCGGCCGGGAGGGGCGGATCACCATTATCGAGAGCGCCCATGCGTCCGGTCCGCTCGCCTTTGGCGTGCTGCGCAAATATGTCGCGCTGCCGGTGGATTTTACCGACCGTTATGAGGCGGAGGAGCGGGCTTTCGCGCTGGCGCATGAATGCGCGCATCATGACCGAGGGGATCTCGCCGCGAACATGGCTGCGCTTGGCGTGCTGGCGCTGCACTGGTGCAATCCGCTGGCCTGGATTGCCTATGGCGCTTTCCGCGCCGACCAGGAACTGGCGTGCGATGCGCTGGTGCTGGCGCGGCATAAGCATGCAGACGCCGCCGTCTATGGCCGTGCCATATTGAAAGCCGCGAGCGGGCGCCATTTCGCCGCCGCCTGCCACCTGCGGACCGTGGACAATCTGAAAGGGAGATTGAAAATGCTGGCAACCCATAGCGCGTCGCTCCACCGCATCAGCTGGGGCATGGCCGTGATCGCCGCCGTCACCGTATCCGGACTGGCGCTTACCGCGTCAGGCAGCGGCGCGGCGCGGCAGATGGCTGAGGTGTCGCGCACCGTGAGCGATGCGAAGCTGACCAAGCTGGCGTCCTTCCTGCCGATGGTTTCTGAAGTCTCACCGCCCAAGGCCGTCGTCGCGCCCAAGGCTCCGACGGCGCCAACTGCGCCGCAAGCCGCCGCCAGCGTTGCGCAGACGCATGTTCCCGCGCCGGTCATGGCGCAGGTGCCGCCGATGGCGCCCGTTGCACCGACGCCGCCCGACCTGAGCGGCGTGCCGACGGCAGAAGAGATGTCGGCGATGATCCCGCGGATCGACGTTGTGCCCGGATGCGGTCCGGACGGTCAGGTGACCACCCGGACGACGACGCGCGCGAATGGCCGGGCCGAGCATGTGCAGATCATGATCTGCCAACGCGTCGCCGACGCCCGCCGAACCGAGCGGGCGGCCGAGGCGCAGGCCCGCCGGGCGGAGCGGTCCGCCGAAGCAGCGGCGCAGCGCGGTGAAATGGCGGCGCGGCGTGGCGAGATGGAGGCGCGCCGGGGTGACATAGAGGGACGTCAGGCGGCGCTGGCCGGGCTGCGCAAGGCGCGCGAGGGTGTGGCGCGCGCGGACGGCTCACGCGACCGGGCCATGAGCGCGACCATCCGTGCGCAGGTCTTGGCCGATCTGGACCGGGAGATCGCCCGGCTGAATGCGGGCATCGACTGAGGCGGTCGCCGCAGGACGTATTCGCCAAGGCTCGTCATGCTGATGGAAATCAGCATCTATTCAGCGCTTTGCTGGTGAGGTCGCTTAGAATGGATCCTGACTCTCGTCAGGATGACGAAAAATATTCCTGTGCAGCCATTGTCCTGCGCCTTACCAATTTATATGATGTCCATCATCTATTCCGAACAGGGAGACAGATAATGAGCATCACCAAGATGTCTAGCACGGTCCTGATTACCGGCGCATCGACTGGCATAGGCGCGAAATATGCGGATCGCTATGCGCGGCGCGGCAACGACCTTATCCTGGTCGCGCGCAATGTCGCGAAGCAGGATGCGCTGGCGGATCGGCTGCGGGCGGATACCGGCGTAAAAGTCGATGTCCTCCAAGCGGATCTGACCGACAAGGCCGATCTGGCGAAGGTCGAGGCGCGGTTGCGAGACGATGACAGCATCGTTGCGCTGGTTAACAATGCCGGAGTGGCGACGGGCGTCGGCATTCTCGATGGCGATCCCGATGCGTTTGACCGGCTGATCCAGCTCAATGTCGTCGCGCCGACCCGGCTTGCGGCGGTGGCTGCGCCGGGGCTGGCCGCGCGTGGTGGTGCGATCATCAACATCGCCTCCGTCCTTGCGCTTGCCCCGGAGATGTTCAGCGGCGTGTATAGCGGCACCAAGGCGTTTATTCTGAACTTCTCCCAGTCGCTCGCCAATGAGCTGGAGCCCAAGGGCGTCCGCGTGCAGGCGGTTCTCCCCGGTGCGACCCGCACCGAGATATGGGAAACGGCCGGCACGAGCGCTGACGACCTGCCCGCCGAGATGGTGATGGGCGTGGACGAGCTTGTCGATGCGGCACTGCTCGGTTTCGACCGGGGCGAAACAGTGACCATTCCGCCGCTGGAGGAGATAGAGGAATTCGACGCCCTGACCGCAACCCGGCTGGGGCTGGCGACGAAGCTGTCCCGCAGCCGGGCCGCCAGCTGGTATCGGGTGGAAGAAACCGCCTAGTCTTCACCACTTCCCTGACGGCGGCGCTTGAAATCCGCCGCCGACATGGCACATGGGGGCTATGACCCTGCCTTTCGAAACGGCCGACCTGCCTACCGGCATCCTTGCGCAGCTCTCGCCGCTGGTCGGTCGTGTCCTGGCCCCCAATCCGTCCGCCTTCACCTACACGGGGACGGAAACCTATCTGGTCGGGACCGTCGATCTGGCTGTGATCGATCCCGGCCCCAATATTCCCGAGCATCTCGAGGCGCTGACGCAGGCGATCGGCGGGCGTCCGGTCAAGGCGATCCTGTGCACCCACACCCATCGCGACCATAGTCCGGCGGCGCGGCCACTGGCCGACGCAACGGGCGCGCCGATTATCGGCTGCGCGCCGCTGACGCTGTCGGATGACGGCCCGCGCGCCGATGCGGCGTTCGATGCGGACTATCGGCCGGACAGGGTGCTTGCCGATGGCGATCAGGTGGAGGGCAATGGCTGGACGCTGCGGGCGCTGACAACGCCCGGGCATACGTCCAATCATTTGTGCTTCGCGCTGCCGCAGGAAAAGGCGCTGTTCACCGGCGACCATATCATGGGCTGGTCGACGACGGTGGTGTCGCCGCCCGATGGCGATATGGCCGACTATATGCGGTCGATGCAGCGGCTCGCCGAGCGGGACGACGTCGTCTATTATCCGGCGCATGGCGACCAGGTCGATACGCCGCAGCGGCTGGTGCGCGGGATGATGGGCCATCGCAAACATCGCGAGGGGCAGATCGTGCGCTATCTGCGCGAGCCCGGCGGTGCGGTGATCCCCGACATGGTCAAGGAAATGTACAAGGGCGTTGATCCGCGCCTGCATCCGGCCGCAGGGCGTTCCGTTCTGGCGCATCTCCTTGATCTTAAGGCGCGTGGCATTGCGCGCGAGCATGACGGGCATTGGGAAACGGTCGCCGCATGAAGACGATCATCGGACTGGTCGTCGTCATCCTGGTCGTCTTCGGGATCGCCTTTGGCGGCGCCTATTATTTCCAGAAGGGCGTCGAGGACAAGATGGACGGCAAGGTGGACAGTATTGCCACCGCCAGCCTTCAGGGCCTGCGCGAACAGGCGCGGATGACGGCATTCATGGCAAGCTTCGTCGCGGTCGTGACTTCGACGCAGGAGCGCATGGGCCTGAAGGCCGAAAAGACGATGATCATGCCGGGCACGGTCCGCTACGAGATCGACCTCAACAAGCTGCAGCAGAAGGACGTGAAGTGGGACAAGGACAGCAATGTCCTGACCATCAACCTGCCGCCGCTGATCCTGGCCGGTCCGGATGTCGATATCGACGGGATCAAGCAATATGACGGCGGCGGCATCTTGATCTCGCTGACCGATGCGGGCGAGACGCTTGACGAGGCCAATCGCAAGCGCGGTCAGGAAGAATTGCTGAAGCAGGCCAAGGGCGAGGTGCCGATGCGGCTGGCGCAGGATGCAACCAAGTCGGCCATCGAGCGCAGTTTCGCCATGCCGTTGAAAGCCGCCGGCGTGAAGGCGACCGTGGTTGCCAAGTTTGCCGAAGAGGCGCAGGAGGCGGCGCAACAGGATCACGGACCGGCCGAAAATGCGCAGGTCGAAAACGCCCATCAGGAACCAGAAGGCGGCGCCCACACGCCAGCCGAGCAAGGGAAACATGAATAATGGACGCACGAGGCGGCATTGGCGGGAGCCTTGCGGGGCTTGACCTGCGCGCGGAGATCGACCGGCTGCGCAAGGAGCGCAACGCCGTCATTCTGGGCCATTATTACCAGAAGCCTGAGATCCAGGACCTGTCCGATTTCGTCGGGGACTCGCTGGAGCTGTCGCGCAAGGCGGCGGAGACCAACGCCGATGTGATCGCCTTCTGCGGCGTGCGCTTCATGGCCGAGACGGCCAAGATATTGTCGCCGCAGAAGATCGTGGTGCTGCCGGACATGGACGCCGGATGCAGCCTGGAGGACAGCTGCCCGCCCGCGCAGTTCAAGGCATTCCGCGAGGCGCATCCCGACCATATTGCGCTGAGCTACATCAACTGTTCGGCCGAGGTGAAGGCGCTGTCCGACATCATCGTCACCAGCTCTTCGGCCGAGAAAATCCTGTCGCAGATTCCGAAGGATCAGAAGATCATCTTCGGCCCCGACAAGCATCTGGGCGGCTATCTCAAGCGCAAGCTGGGCCGCGACATGCTGCTGTGGCCGGGCGTGTGCATCGTGCATGAATCCTTCAGCGAGACGGAGTTGCTGAAGCTGAAGGCGCAATATCCTGATGCGCCTGTCGCCGCGCATCCGGAATGCCCGCCCTACATCGTCGATCATGCCGACTATGTCGGATCGACCAGCGGCATCCTGGATTTCTCGAAGACCATGCCGGGCGACACGCTGATCGTCGCGACCGAGCCGCACATCATCCACCAGATGCAAAAGGCGGTGCCGGACAAGCTGTTCATCGGCGCGCCGGGTGCTGACGGCAACTGCAACTGCAACATCTGCCCCTATATGGCCCTTAACACGATGGAGAAGCTCTACCTTGCGCTGCGCGATCTGGAGCCGCGCATCGAGATGGAGGAAGGGCTGCGCCTGCAGGCCAAGAAGAGCCTCGACCGGATGCTCGAGATGGCGAGCGGCACCGTGGGTCAGGGCGATATCGGCGCGCGGCAGTAGATTTTACGCTGAGGCAAGGCCCCGCAATCCCTCTGGGGATTGACTAATTTCGATTAACTGTAACCCTGTTTGAGGGGGACAGTTTTATGGGCGACTCGCATTTCTGGAGCGTGGATCAGGTAGCGGCGCGGCAGCTTTTGGCCGACCTGTCGGTGGAGGCGACCGACAAGGCCATGGAAACCGTGATGGCGCATTTCGCCAGCAACAGGCAAACATCCTACACCTGGGCCGCCGAGCGCGTGCATTCCAATGTGCTGCGCAAGCTGGAGGATGGATCGGCCATCTATTTTCAGCGCGAGAGCGAGGAGTGGACGGACGGGTTCCGCTCCGCTGAGCAGCAGTTGATGGCCGTCGATCCCACCGAATTGCTTGGCACGGATTCGATCAGGCCAAGGACCAAGGGCCAGATATTGCGCGCGATGATGCGCGAGGCGCGCAACAGCTGAGCCTGCCGTTTAGGATTGACGAACTGCCGGCATCGAGCGGTTGAAATAAATCCGTTTGTCCTGAGTAGCCATTGAGCGAAGACGAAATGGCGTATCGAAGGACCAGAGCTAGGCGCAAAGATGCTTCGATACGAGCCTTCGACTTCGCTCAGTCTCTACTCAGCACGAACGGTGTCAAATTGAACTAACATCAATTGGCTCGAATCAACGCTCCAGGGTCAGCGAACCGCGCGCAATGCCGGAGCGGATTTTCCGTCCGCGACCGTGATCAGGCCCGGCTGACCGTAGATTGTCGCCGTGCCGCGGCTGGTCCGTTTCGCCTCGTATAGCGCCACGTCCGCGCGGTGGAGGAGATCGCTGCGATCCCGCACGGTGTCGTCCAGCCAGCTTGCGCCGATGGTGCCGGAAACCGGGATGGCGCCGCCCTCACATGCCACGGGATGACGCAGGTCGCCCAATAGCCGGCCCATCAGGCGGGAGAGGTTTCCGCCCGCCTTGCGCGCAGGCACGAGCAGCACGAATTCGTCACCGCCAAGCCGGGCGGCAAAGCAGTCCACAAGGTAAGGCGCGCGCAGCTTCGCGGCCATGATCCGCAGCAGATCGTCACCCGCCAGATGACCGCAGCGGTCGTTGACGGTCTTGAAATGGTCGAGGTCGATGAGAAGGAGCGCTAGGCTCTCGCCTTTTTGCCGGGCGGATGCGATTTCCTCGTCGGCGACCTGGTTGAAGCGGGCGCGGTTGGGGATCTTGGTGAGATCGTCGATATGCGCGGTTTCGCGCAGCGCCTGCTCAAGCGCATGGCGGGCGGTCACGTCCCTGAACACGCCGATGATCGCGACAGGTTTCCCATCGCGGATTTCCAGCTCTCCCATCGTGTGGACACGGCGCAGCGCCCCGCGCGCGGTGATGAAGTCGGTTTCCTCGTCGAGCGGCTGGCCGGACTGCACCGTCCGTGTGAGCGCATCGGCGATGATCGTCCTCGCCTGAGGCGGATAGAATTCCATCGCCTTTTCGACTGACGGGATCGCGCCCAGCGGCAGGTCGTGGATGGCGTAGACCTGATCGGACCATTCGAGCGCGTCCGCGTCCAGATCATATCGCCATGACCCGATATTGGCCATGCGCTCGGCTTGCCGGAACTGGCGATGACTGAGGTCAAGTTTCTGCAGCATGGTGCGCCGTTCTTCCGACAGGCGAATGGCGTTGGCGGCCGACTGACGCGCGGCGACGAGCGATTCCACCAGACCTGCGAAGTCGCGCAGGACTTTCTCATCCTCCGCGCTCAGCGATCGGGGCTTGTCGTCGATGATGCATAGCGTGCCCAAGGGATGGGAACCGGGATGCTCGGCGCCGCCATCCGCGCGGATGGGCATGCCAGCATAGAAGCGGATGTTGGGCGCGCCGGTGACCAGAGGATTGTCGGCAAAACGGGAGTCCTTGGTCGCGTCGGTGACGACCATCAATTCGTCCGCCGCGACGACATGGGCGCAAAAGGCATGTTCGCGCGGCGTTTCCACAGCGTCGATCCCGCACTTCGCCTTGAACCACTGACGGTGATCGTCGACGATGGACACCAGCGCCATCTGGCAGTTCAATGCAGCCTTCGCGCATTGCACAACGGCATCGAACTCGCGCTCGGGCGGGGTGTCCAGCAGGTCCAGGCTGGCCAGCACGGCGAGGAGTTCGGCCTCATCCTGAGCGTCGAGCGGACAGGCGGAATGGGATAAGGCGCGTCTAACCATAGTGTCGGCATAGCGGACGGCGGTTAAAAAAATTTGTGCATGACCGGCATGAAGCATCGTGATCGGTGCGAATCTCTGTTCGCCCGCCTTTTCCTCGGTTATGGCGCGGGCATGACATTCACGCTCCCCGGTTTCGACCTCGACGCTTTCATTCGCTCCACGCTGGCCGAGGATCTTGGCGAGGGGGGAGACATCACGTCCGAAGCGGTGATCCCGGCCGGGGCGCTGTTCACCGGGGTGATGGACAGCCGGGACCCGGTGACCATAGCCGGCCTGCCGATCGCCGAGGCGTTCTTCCGGCATCTCGACCCGCAGGTGGAGATCGAGCTGCTGGTGGAAGAGGGGCAACAGGTTCCGGCGGGAACCGACCTGATGCGGCTCAAGGGCAAGGCGCGGGCGATGCTGACGGCGGAGCGATCCGCGCTCAACACGGTGCAGCATCTGACGGGGATCGCGACGATGACGCGGGACTATGTCGATCGGATATTGGGAACCGGCGCAATCCTGCTGGATACCCGCAAGACCATCCCCGGCCTGCGCATGCTGGAGAAATATGCGACGCGGATGGGCGGCGCGACCAATCATCGCATGGGCCTGTGGGATGCGGCGATGATCAAGGACAATCATGTCGCCGTTGCCGGGTCCGTGGAGGAAGCGGTGCGGCGAGCGGCGGACGCGGGCATTGCAAACATCATCGTGGAGGTGGACCGGGTGGATCAGATCGAACCGGCGCTGGCGGCGGGGGCAACGCACCTGCTGCTCGACAATATGGACCCACCGACGCTGCGCGGGGCCGTGACCCTGGTTGGCGGGCGCGTGCCGACGGAGGCGTCGGGCGGCGTGCGTCTCGACACGATCCGGGCGATCGCCGAGACCGGCGTGACCTATGTCAGCGTCGGGCGGCTAACCCAGTCCGCGCCGGCGGCGGATGTCGGACTGGATTTTGCCAATGCGTAAAGCTTTGATCCCCTTCATGGTCATGGCGGCCATACCTGGCACCGGACATGCTCAGGTGGAGCAATGCGTTGCTCCCCGCATCGTGCCGCAGGTCCGCGCGGAAGGCCCGACCGAGCGGGAACCCAGGCGGGTGATCCCGATCGGCAGCTATACGCTGGCGCTGAGCTGGTCGCCGGAGCATTGCGCGGGATCGACCAGCGCGAAGGATGCTTTTCAATGTAGCGGCCGGGGTGGGCAGTTCGGTTTCGTCCTGCACGGGCTATGGCCGGACGGCACGGGCAAGACATGGCCGCAATATTGCCGGGCTTCAGGCGTGCTGCCGCCGCCCGTGATCCGTGCGAACCTGTGCGTGACGCCGAGCGCGCAACTGATCCAGCATGAATGGGCCAAGCATGGGACATGCATGACGACGCGTCCCGCCGCCTATTTCGACCGATCGCGCAAGATGTATGGCAAGCTGCGCTTTCCCGACATGGCGGCGCTGGCGCGGCGGGATGACCTGACCGCGGGCGATGTGGCCGATGCGATGGCGGCGGAGAACGCGGATCTGCGCGCCAACATGATGCGGGTGACGACGACGCGCGACGGCTGGCTCGACGAAATCTGGATGTGCCTCGACAAGCGCCTTGCCGCCGAGCCCTGCAAGGCCGGGTCGGGTAGCGTGCGACCCGGCGCGCCGATCAAGATCAGGATGCCCTGACCCCGACCAACGACTCTATCCGTCGATGATGATCGTCTGGGGGTGGTGCTTGTCGAGATGCTTGCGGATAATGCGCAGGTTCTTCGTGTTGGATTTGTAAAAGAAGTCGAAGGCGTCGCCCACGAAAGGGATTGCGCCGAGCAACGTATCGACGCCGACATTGGCGGCCATGCGGGTGAGCTGCCATTTCGACATGCCCAGATTCTTGCCTTCCCACACGATCCACGCTCCCATTGCGGCGGTCACCAGGTCGCCGATCACGGGAACCAGGCCGATCATGCTGTCGAGACCGACGCGCCGCTTAGTGCCGGGAATGACAAATAGCCCTTCGAGCAATTGCTCCATCGCCTCGACCCGCTGGCGGATCGAATGCGGATCATTGCCGAAACCGGGCAGATCGCGGGCCAAACGGTCAAAATGGTCCTGCGCGGCGCGCATGGGCTGTCTCCTTCACCCTATTAATTGGTGGCGCGGAACAGGTGATTCAATGGGTGCCGCGCGCGGGGTGAAGAGGTGAAGCCGTTGATCAGCCGCGCCGCCAGCGACCAGCGCACCGGAGCGGCGAGCGGGATATATCCCGCATGGGCGACGACCAGAGCTTCGGCGTCGGCCAGGAGGGCGAAGCGGCCATCATCCGTGGGCGCGATGGCGGCCTCGCTGAGCTTCGCGTCGGCGGCCTCGCTGCAATGCACTTTCCGGGCGCAGCTCAGGCGGCCGAGATACCAGGCGACACTGTCATAGGCGGCGACCTCGTCGATCAGCCGCAGGTCGGCGGCATCATCGTCAAGCGACACTTGCCGGGCGGGGATACCGACGCGGCGCAGGTCGGACGCGATGAGGCCGAACAGGATGCGCGCGCCTGCGCCGCCGGGAAGGGCGATGCGCAATGTTGGGACCGCCCCGTTCGCCGCGCGCCATTGATTGACGGCGTTGGCTGCGAAGGCCCGACGATCGTCGATGGACAGGCCGTGCCAGCGCGGCGTGGTGGGTGCGCGGGGCAGGTCGAGCTGCTGCGGCATAAGCGTATCGGTCACGCCCCAGCCGCCTATGTCGAAATAGCTGGTTAGCCGTTCGCGCTCAATCGCTGCAGAGATCGCGTCGCGGATCGGATCGTCATTGAGGAACGCGCCTTTTCCGGTGATGGCGAGGCCAAACAGTCCCTGCACCGGATCGATATGAACAGCGTTGTTGTCGACGCCGGATTTGGACAGCAGCGGCAGATCGGTGAAGCGGCCACCTAGGACAAGCTGGGAGAGGCCAAGGCGGAAACGGCTGATGGCCTTCGCACCGCTTTCTGCGCGTAAGACGCGGTTCTGCCAGGCCGGGACCTCCGGCGCCTCTTCGCCTTCATGCACAAGCGGGTCGTCGACCGGGCGCAGAAACAGCGCGTGCGGCCTAGGCTGTTTGCGGTAGGGGCCTGTGCCGCCCTCTACGCGGGTGATGGCCATTTGCGGCTGGGCAAGCATCTGCAGGAAATAAGGGCGGGCGGCGGCGAGACGGATTTCGATAACTTCCCCTGTCATGGGGACGACCTCCTGCACGACGTCGAGGTCTCCCAGTGGGTCAAGCGCGAGATTGGCCTTGATCCGGGATTCCAGCAGGCGGGCGACTTCTGTGGCGGTAATATGGCTGCCATCAGGCCAGCGGGCGCGGCGCAGGCGGAAGATATAGCTGCGGCCGCCATCCTCGACGATCCAGCGCTGGGCGAGGGCGGGCACGATCTGTCCGGCCTCGTCGAAGGCGACTAGGCCCTGCGCCGTGGCCTCTAGGATGAGTTTCGAGGCGGGAGCCATGACCGTCTTCAGCGGTTCGGCCAGTTCCTTGTTCGTGCCAATGACGCTGACGACCACCGGGCCAATCTGCCCGTCACCCGAGCAACTGCCGAGCAGGGTCGCCGCCGCGAGGGCGAGCAAGGACGCCATGATGTTGCGCGCAGCCATTGCCGGGCCGAAGTCCAGTCATCGTGATAAGGGTTACTCGGCCTTACAGGCCCACGCCCCATCCGCCAAGCGTGACGCGCCGGTCAGGCCTTTGGCGCGGCAAATCCGCTCATGCGGCGCGCCCATTGGAAGGCGATTACGGCGCCCTTGGCCGGCTGGATCATGGCAACGGCCAGCACCACGGCGAGGCCGGGCCACAGGATCGACTGAACAGCCATGGGGATGGAGAAGGCGTAATTCACCTCTATCATCAGCGGCACGAGGATATGGCCGAGCAGAAGGATGACGATATAGGCGGGAAAATCGTCCGCCTGATGATTTTCCCAGGATTGGCCGCATGCGGCGCAATGGCTATCGGTACGCAGGAAACGCGGAAAGAGCGGCGCATCGCCGCAGGCCGGGCAGCGGTTGCAAAGGCCGTTGCGCAGCGCCGGGCCAAGGGGGCGGTCAGTGGCGAGATCATCCTGTTGCATGGGAGGCATCTAGTCGTCGGCCATCGCAGCAGCAATATGACACTTCGTCCAAGGGCAAATTGTGAGGATGCCGGGAACGCGACGCCGCCTGCATGGTTTTCATTGCGCTTACGACGAATTGCAGAGGCTAATCTGGATCAATATGCATTTCTGCCTTTGTGCTACTTCTCCCCTCAATTGCTAAACGACACAGGATATATGCGTGACGCAGCGTTCCATTGAACTGGCCCTCACAGGCGTCGAGGGCCTTGACGACATTCTTGCGGGCGGCCTGACGCGGGGGCGGGTATTCCTGCTGGAAGGCAGTCCGGGGACGGGCAAGACGACCATAGCCACGCAGTTTCTGATGGAGGGCGCCGCCAAAGGCGAAAGGTGCCTGTACGTCACTCTCTCGGAAACGGAGGATGAGATGCGCGACAGCGCGGATTCTCATGGATGGACTCTGGAGGGCATTGATCTCTTCGAACTGGTTCCGCCCGAGAGTCTGCTCGACGACGAGCAGCAGCAGAGCCTGCTCTATTCGTCCGATCTGGAACTGGGCGAGACGACCCGGCGGATTTTCGAAGCGTTCGCGCGGGTGAAGCCGGACCGGGTGGTGCTGGACAGCCTGTCCGAAATCCGTCTGCTGGCGCAGAGCTCGCTGCGTTACCGGCGGCAGATTTTGGCGCTCAAGCACTTCTTCTCGACCCAGAAGGCGACGGTGCTGATGCTCGACGACCTGACGGCCGATGTTGCCGACAAGACTGTCCACAGCGTTGCCCATGGCGTCGTGCGTCTGGAGGAACTTTCCCCCGAATATGGCCCGGAGCGGCGGCGGATGCGGGTCATCAAATATCGCGGGCGTCGGTTTCGTGGAGGCTTCCACGACTTCGTGATCGATACCGGCGGCGTGCGTGCTTTCCCACGGCTGGTGTCGTCCGAGCACAAGACCGATTTCGTTCGCGATGTTCTCAAGAGCGATTCAGAGGAACTGGACGCATTGCTTGGCGGCGGCGTGGAGCGTGGGTCCAGCGTGCTGGTGCTGGGGCCGGCCGGTACTGGCAAATCCCTGCTGGTGTTGACCTTCGTTGCTGCGGCGATCGCGCGCGGCGAGCGCGCCGCCATGTTCGTGTTCGACGAGGAAATGGGCCTGCTGTTCAACCGCGCTAAGGGCCTTGGCATCGACATGCAGAAGATGGTCGATACCGGAAATCTGATAATCGAACAGGTCGATGCAGCCGAATTGTCTCCTGGCGAGTTCTCTCAACGGGTCCGCAATTGTGTCGAACGGCACAAGGCCCGGACGATCATCATCGACAGCCTGAACGGATATCAGGCGGCGATGCCGGAAGAGAATGCGTTGATCCTGCATATGCACGAACTGCTTCAATATCTGAACCGTCAGGGCGCCACGACCTTCCTTACCGTCGCGCAGCACGGATTGGTCGGCGACATGAAGGCGCCGGTCGATGTGACCTATCTGGCCGATACCGTCGTGCTGCTGCGCTATTTCGAGGCGCAGGGCCGGGTGCGTCGCGCCATGTCGATCATCAAGAAGCGCACCGGACGGCATGAGGATACGATCCGGGAGTTCCGGATCGGCGACTATGGCATCCGCTTGGGCGAGCCGCTGGCGGGATTCCAGGGCGTGCTGCGCGGGGTGCCGAATTTCGTTGGCACTGCGGGAAGTCCTGCGTTGCTGGAAGATGAGGCGACGTGATCCCGCATCTTTCGGAACGTGCTCTCATTCTCGCTCCGCGCGGCCGGGACGCTCCTATCGCTGCGTCCATCCTGGCGGAGGCCGGTCTTCGATCGGATATCTGCATGGCCCTGCCCGAGCTTGTTGCTGGACTGGAGCGAGGCGCGGGGTTTGCATTGCTGACGGAAGAAGGGTTGCGAACCGCCAACCTTCAGCCCTTGGCGCGATGGCTTAACGGGCAGGAGGAATGGTCCGATTTCCCGTTCATCCTGCTGACGCAGAGGGGCGGGGGGCTGGAGCGTAACCCGTCCGCGACGCGGTTTCTGGATACGCTGGGCAATGTGACATTTCTGGAACGGCCATTCCATCCCACGACGCTGGTCAGCCTGGCCCAGTCGGCGTTGAGAGGCCGCCGCCGCCAATATGAGGCGCGGTCACGGCTGGAGGACCTTCATCAGGGGGCGGCCAAATACCGGTCGCTGTTTGAATCGATCGAAGCCGGATTCTGCATCATCGAAATGGTGTTCGATGAAGAGGGCGCGCCGGCGGACTATATGTTCCTAGAGGCCAATCCGGCTTTCGAGCGCCAGACGGGGTTGAACAGCCCGGTAGGTGATTCCATGCGCTCGCTCGTGCCCGGGCATGAGCAGCACTGGTTCGACATGTACGGACGAGTGGCGCTCAACGGGGAATCGGTACGGTTCGAGGAGCATGCCGAGGCGCTGGGCGACATCTGGTATGACGTCTACGCCTTCAAGGCCGGCGATCCGGCGAGCCATCAGGTCGCCGTCCTCTTCAACGACATTTCCGAGCGGAGGCGCATGGAGATGGCGCTGCGGCGGAGCGAGGACGGATTGCGCCGCCTGAACGAGACGCTGGAGGAACGCGTTGTCGAACGCACGCGGGAGCTGGAAAAGGCGCAGGAGGCGTTGCGGCAATCCCAGAAGCTGGAATCGATGGGTCAGTTGACCGGCGGCGTCGCCCATGACTTCAACAATCTGCTGACGCCGATTGTCGGCAGCCTCGACCTGCTTCATCGGCGTGGAATCGGCACGGAGCGGGAGCAGAGACTGATCGAGGGTGCGATGCAGTCCGCCGATCGCGCCAAGACGCTGGTGCAGCGCCTGCTGGCCTTTGCGCGGCGGCAGCCACTGCAGGCGACGGCGATTGACATTGACCTATTGGTGCGCGATCTTGCCGACCTGATCGCCAGCACATGCGGCCCCCGGGTCAAGCTGGACATCGCGATCGGGCCGGACCTGCCGCCGGCCAAGGCCGATGGCAACCAGATCGAAATGGCGCTGCTCAACCTGGCGGTCAATGCGCGCGACGCCATGCCGGATGGCGGCATATTGACCATCAGCGCGGTGCTCGACACGGTCGGAGAGGGCAATCCCAATCGATTGCAATCGGGTGATTATATCCGTCTGGGCGTGGCCGATACCGGCACCGGCATGGACAAGCAGACGATCGCAAAGGCGATCGAGCCTTTCTTCACGACCAAGGGGATCGGGCAGGGCACCGGCCTTGGATTGTCGATGGTGCATGGGCTTGCCGCGCAACTGGGCGGTGGCCTGTCGATCAACAGCGCGCTGGGCGAGGGCACGACGATCAACCTGTGGTTGCCGGTCAGTTCGGTCCTCCCTGAACAGGTCGTAGCTGTTCCGGACCTGGACATTGGTTATACGAGCCGGGGTAAAGCGCTGGTTGTGGACGATGAGGATCTGGTCAGGGCCAGCACCGCACATATGCTCGGCGAACTTGGCTATTCGGTGTTCGAGGCGCGATCAGCCGAGGATGCGCTGAACATGCTGTCGGACATATGCGACATCGACCTGCTGGTGACCGATCATCTGATGCCGGGCATCACCGGCACCGACCTTGCGGAACAGGTGCGGGCCATCAAACCCGACATGCGCGTGCTGGTGGTGTCAGGCTATGCGGAGGCAAAGGGCATTTCGCCGGACCTTCCGCGCCTGACTAAGCCGTTCAAACAGAATGATCTGGCGACGAGCCTCGCCTTATTGTGATGGGCTGGCTTCGGCCAACGAGAAATCCGCCCATATCGGCAAATGATCCGACGCGCGGCGCGCCGTCGCGCTTTCGTGAACGCCGCAATTGACCAGATCGAGCCGACCGCAATACATGATGCGATCGAGCCGGGCGACCGGGCGGCGGGCATGGAAACTGCGGCCGCAGGGCGCGAAGCGGTAGTGATGCGCGAAGTCGGCCAGGCAGCCGCGATTGGCGCTCCATTCGTTGAGATCGCCCATCAGGACGGTGGGCATGGCATCGCCCAGTCCGGCGGCATGGATCACCGCCGCCGCCTGCCTGCGCCGCCAGAGGCCGGACAGGTCCAGGTGCATCCCGAACAGGCGTAGCTGCATGTCCTTCGCGCCCACCTCCGCCATGATCGCGCCGCGCGGTTCAAGGCAGGGAATATGGACGGTGGAGTGCGATCCGATCACGAAATCCTTGCGCACGAGGATGGCGTTGCCGTGCCAACCAATGCTGCCGTCGCGGATATTGACCGGAACCGCCTTATAGGCGCTGTGGCTGTCGATCAGCCGTGGCGGAAGGGTGGAGATGCGCTGGCCGTGACGACGGTCCGCCTCCTGAAGGGCGATGACGTCAGCATCGATCTCCGCCAGCACGTCAAGGATGCGTTCCGGGCTGCGGCGCATGTCGGTGCCGACGGCTTTGTGGATATTGTAACTGGCGACGCGAAAAGTCTGGCGGGTCATGAAGGTCCAATGCCCGAGAGCGGATCATGTTTCCAGTTCGGCCTTCAGAGTCACTGGTGTTCCATATTTGTTCTGGTATAGGATTCGCATGGCCAAGGCAAAACGCAAATTTGTGTGTCAGCAATGCGGGTCGATCTCCTTCCGCTGGCAGGGGCAGTGCGACGATTGCGGCGAGTGGAACAGTCTGGTCGAGGAAGCGGCCGAGACGGTGTTCTCCGCCAAGCATGATCTGCATGGCGGCGGGCGGGCGATTTCCCTCATCGGCCTGAACAGCGATGTGGCGTTGCCGCCGCGCGAGGGGACGGGCATCGCCGAGTTCGACCGGGCGCTGGGCGGCGGACTGGTGTCGGGATCGGCAACGCTGATCGGCGGCGATCCGGGCATCGGCAAGTCGACATTGCTGCTGCAGGCATCGGCGCGGATGGCGATGCGCGGGCATTCCGTCGCCTATATCAGCGGCGAGGAGGCCGCCGATCAGGTGCGGCTGCGCGCGCGCAGGCTGGGGCTGGGCAATGCGCCGGTGCAGCTGGCGAGCGCGACGTCGGTGCGGGACATTTTGACGACGCTGGCGAGCGGACCGCCGCCAGCCTTGGTGGTGATTGATTCCATCCAGACCATGCATAGCGACCTGATCGAGGGCGCGCCGGGCACGGTCAGTCAGGTGCGCGCGTCGGCGCAGGAATTGATACGCTTCGCCAAGGAGCGGGGGACGGCGGTCGTACTGGTCGGGCATGTGACCAAGGATGGCAGCATCGCCGGGCCGCGCGTGCTGGAGCATATGGTCGACACGGTGCTGAGTTTCGAGGGCGAACGCAGCCACCAGTATCGCATCCTGAGGGCGATCAAGAACCGCTTTGGCGGCACGGATGAGATCGGCGTGTTCTCCATGGCCGAGGAAGGGCTGGAGGAGGTCGCCAACCCGTCCGCTTTGTTCCTAACCAATCGCGACGAGACGGTGACCGGCGCTACGGTGTTCCCGGCGCTGGAGGGGACGCGGCCGGTGCTGGTGGAGATTCAGGCGCTAACCGTGCGGCTGGCCAGCGGCGCGACGCCACGTCGGGCGGTGGTCGGATGGGATAGCGGGCGGCTGGCAATGATCCTGGCGGTGCTGGAGGCGCGGTGCGGCCTCAGCTTCTCCACCTGTGAGGTCTATCTGAACATAGCGGGCGGATACCGGATTTCGGACCCGGCCGCCGATCTGGCGGTGGCGGGCGCGCTGATCTCCGCGCTGGCCGAGCGGCCCGTGGCGACGGACGCGGTGCTGTTCGGCGAGGTGGCGCTGTCGGGCGAGATCCGGCCGGTGTCGCATACGCCGTTGCGCTTGCGGGAAGCGGCGAAGCTGGGGTTCAACCGGGCGCTGCTGCCCTCGGCCGTGGCGGATGGGGTGAAGGGCATTTCGGTCAGCGGATACCGCACCCTTGCGCAATTTGTTGACCATATGCTGGGGCGCGGATAGCGGTTCGCTCATGACGGCTCTCGACATCATCGTTCTTCTGGCCATAGGCGGCGGCGCGCTGTTCGGCCTGCTGCGCGGGTTCGTGTGCGAGGCGCTATCGATGATCGCCTGGGTGCTGGGCATCTTCGCCGTCCGCCTGTTCCAGGAACCGGTCGCGGGGCTGCTGACACCGATGCTGGGGACGGAAAGCGGTGCGGCCGTGCTGGCGTTCGTGCTCGTGTTCGGCGTGACATTCTTCGGCGGCAAATTTCTCGCCCGGTCGCTAGGCGCGCGGACACGCACGTCGATCCTGGGGCCGGTGGACCGGGTGCTCGGCGGCGGTTTCGGCGCGGTCAAGGGACTGATCGGCGTGACGTTGATCTTCCTGGCGTTCAGCCTGGTCTATGACACCATCTATGGCGGCGAGGCGCGGCGGCCGGGCTGGCTGGCGGAATCGCGCAGCTATCCGCTGCTGAGCGCCAGCGGGTCGGCGATCAGCGCCTTTGTCGACGAGCGGCGCGACGCCGGGCATGCCGAAGAGCATAGCGGATGAGGATGTTTGTGCGCATGGACCTTTAGGAGGTTGGTTTTTCCGGCATCCATGCCCTACATGGGCGAGGCATGAGCGCATCCCTCTACAATACCGACATTCTTCGCCTGGCGGCGAGCATCCCGCACCATCAGCGGCTGGCCGAACCCCATGCCAGCGCGGAAAAGCGCACGGCCGTGTGTGGCAGCCGGGTCATTGCCGACGTGAAGGTTGATGGCGAGGGACGGTTGGTGGCGCTGGGGCTGGAGGTGCGCGCCTGTGCGCTGGGGCAAGCGTCCGCATCGCTGCTGGCGGCACATGCGTTGGGCAAGCCGGTAGATGACCTTATTGTGGCGCGGGACCGGTTGATGGCTTATCTGTCCGCCGGTGAAGGCGATCTGGAATTCTGGCCAGGCCTGAGCGTACTTTCGCCGGCGCAGGCCTATCCGGCGCGGCATGCGTCGATCACCCTGCCGTTCGAAACTTTGGCGGAAGCCGTCACAAAGGCTGCGCGCTGATGGAGGCTCACGCATCACCCATTAGCGCCACGGACATCTTGCTGTCCGAAGGCGTCATCCTGCTTGGCGCTGCGGTCCTGTTCGTCATGCTGTTCCGCCGCTTCGGGCTGGGCGCCGTGCTGGGCTATCTCGTGGCGGGTGCGCTGGTCGGGCCGCAGGGGTTCGGCCTTGTCGGCGGCGCGGAATCGAAGCTGCAGATCGCCGAGATCGGCATTGTCCTGCTGCTGTTCCTTGTCGGCCTCGAACTCAATCCGGCGCGGCTGTGGCGGCTGAAGCGGGACATTTTCGGGCTTGGTCTGGCGCAGGTGGTGCTGTGCGGCGTGGCGCTGTCGGTCATCATATTCTTCTTCACCGGCTTCTCCTGGGGCGCGGCCATTGCGCTCGGCCTGCCGCTCGGCCTGTCATCGACTGCGCAGGTTTTGCCGGGCCTCAAGAGCAGCGGCCGCATCAACTCGCCCTTCGGTGAGAAGGCTTTCTCGATCCTGCTGCTTCAGGATCTTTCGATCGTGCCGCTGATCACGATCATCGCGGCGCTATCCCGCAATCCCGCCGATGCGGGCGGGCCGCCGGGATGGCTGCTTGCGGCGGAGACGGTCGGCGCGATCGTCGGACTGGTGCTTGCCGGGCGCTTCATCCTGCGGCCGCTATTGGGGCTGGTCGGGCGGCTGGGCGAACGCGAACTGTTCGTCACCGTGGGACTGTTCACCGTCCTTGCCAGCGCGGCGCTGATGCACAGTCTGCACCTGTCGACGGCGCTTGGCGCGTTCGTGGCGGGCGTGATGCTCGCGGACTCGCCCTATCGGCATGAGATTGAGGCGGATGTGGAGCCGTTCCGCTCCATCCTGCTCGGCCTGTTCTTCCTGGCCGTTGGCATGGTGCTGGACCTGCGTGCGGTTATGGCCAATCCGTTGTTTGTGCTGAGCATGGCGGCCGCGCTGGTGGTGACCAAGGCGGGCTTGATCATGGGGCTTGCCCGGCTGTTCGGCATGGAAGGCAAGCAGGCGATCGGTCTTGGCCTGCTGCTGAGCCAGGGCGGCGAATTCGGCTTCGTGCTATTCGCGCAGGCGCAGAGCGCTTTCCTGATCGCGCCGCAGGCTGCCAGCCTGTTTTCGGCCATCGTCACCTTCTCCATGGCGACGACGCCGTTCCTGATGCTGTTCGCCCGGCGACTGGAATTCTCACGGCCCAAGGACGGGGAACAGGAAAGCCCCGACGACGCGCCGCAAGGCAGCGCGATCATCATCGGTTATGGCCGGTTCGGGCAGACCGTGGCGCAGATGCTGATGGGACATGGCTTCGCGCTGACGATGGTCGACAAGAAACCGGCGCAGATCGAACAGAGCGGACTATTCGACATCAAGGTCTATTATGGCGACGGCACGCGCGTCGACCTGCTGCGGCGCGCGGGAGCGGATGAGGCGCGGCTGATCGCCTTCTGCATGGACGACCCTGATTTCGACAGCAAGCAACTGGAGCCGATCATGGAGGCGTTCCCCCATGCGGCGATTGTGGTGCGCGCCTATGACCGGCGGCAACTGCTGCGCCTGAAGGATCTGGACGTCGCCGGAATCGTGCGGGAGGTCTATGAATCGGCGGTCTGCATGGGCATTCAGGCGATGCAGGCGCTGGGCGTGCCTGACCGCGAGATCGTGGAAGTCGAGCGGCAGTATCGCGCCAATGACGGCCAGCGGCTGGCTCTGCAGAGCGAGCAGGGGACACTGCTTGCGGCCAAGGACCTGATGTACCGGCCGGGCCGGTCGATGAATTTGTTCGATGCCAATCCATTGGAAGAGGGCGGCTGATGCTGGGTTTTTTGGCGGCCCTGTCCGCGGCGATCGCTGTTGCGGCGGGCGCGTTCGGCGCGCATGGCGCGGCCAGTCCGCAGGCGGCCGAATGGCTGAAGACCGGCGGCATGTATCAGCTCGTCCATGCGGTCGCGGCGCTGGCCGTGATGGGCGTGGCGCGGGGGCCGGCGGCGCTGTTCCTGGGCGGGGGGGCGATCTTCGCCTTTACCCTGTACGCGATGGCGATCGGCGGACCGCGCTGGCTGGGCGCCGTGACGCCGATCGGCGGCACGTTGCTGATTGCTGGATGGCTTTGGGCGGCCTGGATTTACTGGCGGGGGTAAGCCAGTTCTATCCCTAGTCTCCGTTCGTCCTGAGTAGCCATTGAGCGAAGACGAAATGGCGTATCGAAGGACTTGAGCTTGGCGCAAAGATACTTCGATACGAGCCTTCGACTTCGCTCAGTCTCTACTCAGCACAAACGGTTGTGGTTAGGGCTAACCCGCTTCCTCATCCAGAAACGCTTCCACGTCCTTGAGGTCGACATTCTTGTCGAGGAAGGTCTGGCCGATGCCGCGTGCCAGCAGGAAGGGGAGCTTGCCGCCCGCCATCTTCTTGTCGTGGAGCATATGGCCCACCAGCGTCTTGCCGCCCGCTGCGACATGGGCGCTGGCCAGGTCGTAGGGCAGTCCGGCATCGCATAGATGGGCGGTGACGCGTGCCGCCTCGGCATCGCTGCACAGGCCCTGTCGGGCGGAGAAGCGGAAGGCGAGGGCCATGCCGGCGGCGACGCCTTCGCCGTGCAGCAGCGTGTCGGAGAAACCGGTTTCCGCCTCCAGCGCATGCCCGAACGTGTGACCCAGGTTGAGCAGGGCGCGGCGACCGCTGGTTTCGCGCTCATCGTCGGCGACGATCGCGGCCTTGGCGCTGACGCTCCGTTCGATCGCATAGAGACGCGCGCCCGGGTCGCCGGAGAGCAGGGCAGTCCCATGGCTCTCGCACCAGGCGAAGAAATCGGGATCGTCGATCAGCCCATATTTCACGACCTCGGCATAGCCGGCGCGGACCTCGCGGACGGGCAGGCTGTCGAGGGTGGAAGGGTCGATGAGGACAAAGGCGGGCTGGTAAAAGGCGCCGATCAGATTCTTGCCCGCCTTGCTATTGATCGCCGTCTTGCCGCCGACCGAACTGTCGACCTGCGACAGCAGCGTGGTCGGCACCTGCACGAAGCCGCAGCCGCGCTTCAGAATGGACGCTGCGAACCCAACAAGATCGCCGATGACGCCGCCGCCAAGCGCAACGATATGGTCGCCGCGCTCGATCTCCAGCGCAAGCAGGCGGTCGAGCAGCGTTTCCAGGAAGCGCCAGCTCTTGGTGCTTTCGCCCGCCGGCAGGACGATCGGCTCGACGGCGAAGCCGCCCGACCCGAGCGCAGCCTCCAACCGGGTCAGCTGCGCGGTGGCCACATTTTCGTCGGTCACGACCACGAGCCGCTCGCCCCGCGCGAAGCGGGCGAGATGATCGGCGGCGCGGTCGAGCGCGCCTTCCTCGATCAGGATGTCATAACTGCGCGAGCCAAGCGCGACGGGCACTATCGCCATGGGATTACTGCCAATTGTCCAGAGCCTTCATGATCTTGTCCACCGCGGCCTCATGCGGCGCGGCGATGCTGCGGATGTGAATGGGCGCCAGCGCATAGACCGGATTGCGGACAGCCGCCAGTTCGGAGAGCACGGCGCGCGGGTCCTTGCCCTTCAGCAGCGGGCGGCCCTCCCGCCGGGATACGCGATCGACGAGGATGTCGATGTCCGCGTCGAGCCAGATCGCTAGCGCTTCGGCAAGAATGAGGGCGCGGGTGTCATCCTGCATAAAGGCGCCGCCGCCGGTGGCGATCACCTTTGGCGGGCCGTCGATCAGGCGCGCGATCACACGGCGTTCGCCATCGCGGAAATGGCTTTCGCCATAGCGTTCGAACATTTCGGTGATCGTCATGCCGGCCGCTTTTTCGATCTCTTCGTCGGCATCCACAAAGCCCAGGCCCAGGCGAGTGGCCAGCCGCCGGCCGACCGTGGATTTGCCCACGCCCATCATGCCGACAAGCACAATCGGACGTCCGGGAAAGGCAGGGGCGGATTTGGTGTTTCGCTGCATGGCGAGCGGGGCTATACAGCCAGCCATTCCCTGTACCAATGCCATTTCTGTGGCGAGACAGAGCCAAGAAGGCCCAAAGAAAGACATATGAAGACCAATCGCAACTACGGCAGCTTCGAAAACACCAGCCGGCGTCGCAGCCTGATATCGCTGGCGCCGCTGATTCCGATCGTGATTGCGGTTTTGGTCATCGGCTTCCTGTGGCTGATCTGGTCGCGCGGCGGCGAGCAGCCGCAGCAGCGCGTCGAAAAGGCGATCCCCGCCGAAAAGCTCGGCAAGTAGGCGCAAGAAGCGTGCGCGCGCGTCGATGGAAGATATTGGGCGGCTCGGTCGCGCTCGCCCTCGCGATCCCGGTGATCGCGCAGGCGCCCGAATCGCTGTTGCCGCCAGGCTTCGGCGATCCGGTGACGGACACCCTGCCGCCCGCGCAGCAGGGGCCGTCCGGACAACAGTCGCCGTCGCTGGTGCAGAATATTCCGTCGCTCGATCTCGCCGCGCCTGCGGACAGCGGAGGCAATAACGCCGCCGAGGCGATGAGCGACGAGGAACTGGCCGCCGAACGCGCGAAATATGACTTTCCCGACAGCGCCAAGCGCCTTCTTACCCGCGTCGGGCCACTGACGCCGGAGAGCGGCGGGTTTGCGGCCAATGCCTTCGGCAACACGCAGGGCAAGTTTCTCGTTGCGCTGATGAAGGAAAGCCGCGCGCCGTTCGCGTCGCGCTGGGCGTCGATCCTGATCCGGCGCGTGTTGCTGACCGGCGCCGACACGCCCGGCGATGTCGAGGGCGCGGACTGGGTCGCCGAGCGCGCTTGGCTGCTGCTCCGCATGGGCGAGGCGGACGCGGCGCGGATGATGATCCAGAGCGTGGACGCCGACAAATATACGCCGCGCCTCTATGCAATCGCGATGCAGACCTATCTGGCCACGGCCGACCCGGCGGGGCTTTGCCCGCTGTCGGATGGCGCGCTGCGCACCAGTCAGGAACCCGGCTGGGTCATGTCGCGCGCCTTCTGCGCCTCCTTCGCGGGTGACCAGGGGTCGGCGAGCGGCGCGCTCAACCAGGCGGAGCGGGACAAGGTCGCGCGGGGCATCGACTTCCGCCTTGCCGAAAAGGTCGTGGGCGCAGGCAACAACGCCCGCCGGTCGGTGAAGGTCGAGTGGGACGGGGTCGATAATCTGACCGCCTGGCGCTTTGGTCTCGCTACGGCGACCAATGTCGAGATTCCTGACACGCTGTACGCCACTGTTGGCCCACATGTGCGGGCGTGGGAAGCGCGCGCTTCGGTGCTGCCGGTGCCGCGCCGCCGTGTGGGCGTGGAGACTGCGGCGCGGCTGGGCGTGTTTTCCAGCGCGGCGCTGGTCGACTATTATGCCGAGCTGGCCGGTGATCCAGCCGTGCCCGCCGATTTTCAGGACAAGGCCGATGCCCTGCGCACCGCTTATTCCGGCGCGAATCCGTCGGACCGGCTGGATGCCATGCGGTCGATCTGGACCGCCGATGGCCAGACCGGGCCGGACTATGTCGGCCTGATCGCAGTGGCCCGTGCAGCGGCGGCCTTGCCGGTGATGCAGGCGTCGGCCGATGACATGGCGCACCTGATCGCGGCGATGCTGACGGCGGGATATGATCGCAGCGCCGCGCGCTGGGGCAATGCAGTGAACAATGATTCCGGGGCACAGGACGCCTGGGCGTTGTTGGCGCTCGGCGCGCCGTCCAACGCCGTGACGCTGTCCGCCGATCGCGTGTCTGCCTATGTGCAGGCGGCCGGGCCGCGCAAGGGCCGGTTGCTGGTGGCGGGCCTTGCGGGGCTCAACCGCCTGAGTGCGGCCGATGCGGGACAGCAGGCGCAGACGGCCGGCGTATCGCTGGCGGCCAACAGCCGTTGGGCCAAGGCGATCGGCGCGGCGGCGCAGCGCGGTGAAAAGGGCACGGTCGCGATTCTGGCCGGCGTCGGCCTGCAGGTCGCTGACTGGAACAAGGTTCCGCCCGAGCATCTGTTCCACATCGTGGCGGCGCTGCATCGCGTCGGGCTTGACCCGGAAGCGCGGATGATCGCCGCAGAGGCGATCGCGCGGAGTTGAGAGACGGGAAGCGGATGCCGATGTCCGACGACCTGGTCCTGATCGACCGTTTCCTGGAGATGATGGCGGCTGAACGCGGCGCCGCGCGCAACACGCTCAATGCCTATCGCACCGATTTATTGGCTGCATCCACTATGTCCGGGGGGCTGGAGAAAGCAGATACGGCTGCGCTCCAGCGGCTGACCGGGCAATGGGCGGAACTGGCCGCTTCGACTGTGGCGCGAAAAGTGTCGGCGTTGCGAGGTTTCTACGCTTTTCTGGAAGAAGAAGGACTGCGGGAGGGTAATCCCTCCTCGGCCTTGCCAAAGCCGACATTGCGCAGGCCCTTGCCGAAGATATTGACGACGGCGGAGGTCGATCGGTTCTTCACGGTGATCGAGGAGCGGCTGGCGGTGGAGCATCCCTCCTTCCTCGACGTGCGTTTGTCGGCCCTGATCGAACTTCTTTATGGGTCAGGCCTGCGCGCGACCGAGCTTGTGTCGCTGCCACATCGTGCGCTTGCCTCCGATCGGCCGTTCCTGATCCTGCGGGGCAAGGGCGGGCGCGAGCGGCTGGTGCCGATTTCCGACCGGGCGCGGGCCGCGGTTGCTGCGTGGAGCGCGCATGTGCCCAAGGAATCGCCCTGGCTGTTTCCCTCGGGCAAAAGCCATTTGAGCCGCATCCGCCTGTATCAGATGGTGAAGGACCTCGCCGTCGCGGCGGGGATTGCGCCGGAACGGGTGAGCCCGCATGTGCTGCGCCATGCCTTTGCGACCCACCTGCTTGAAGGGGGGGCTGACTTGCGCGCCCTCCAGACGATGCTGGGCCATGCGGACATCGGCACGACCCAGATTTATACGCATGTGGATAGCCGTCGTCTGGTCGAGTTGGTTAACAGCCGCCATCCCCTCGTTGACCTGAAGCGATCCGGGTCCTAACGAGCGTCGAATGGTTAGTTTTCTGGATTTCGAGAAGCCGATCGCCGCGCTGGAGGCCCGCATTGCGGAGCTTCGCGAGACGGCGGATGCTGGCGACCTCAACATCGACAGCGAGATCGACAAGCTGCAACTGCGTTCGCAGAAGATGCTGACGGACACCTATGCCAAGCTGACGCCATGGCAGAAGACGCAGGTGGCCCGGCATCCCGACCGTCCCCACTTCACCCATTATGTCGCGGGAATCTTTCAGGATTTCGTCCCCTTGGCGGGCGATCGCGCATTTGCGGACGATCAGGCGATCCTGGGCGGGTTCGGCACGATCGGCGGGCGCAAGGTGGTGGTGATCGGCCATGAGAAGGGTCATGACACCGCCAGCCGGCTGAAGCATAATTTCGGCATGGGGAAGCCAGAGGGCTATCGCAAGGCGATCCGCCTGATGCAGCTTGCCGACCGTTTCAGCCTTCCGGTGGTGACCTTGGTGGATACGTCGGGCGCTTTTCCGGGCGTACAGGCTGAAGAGCGCGGCCAGGCCGAAGCGATCGCCCGGTCGACCGAACAATGCCTGGCGCTGGGCGTACCTATTGTCGCGGCTGTGGTTGGCGAGGGTGGATCGGGCGGCGCGGTCGCGCTGGCGGCCGCCAATCGCGTGCTGATGTTCGAACATGCCGTCTATTCGGTGATTTCGCCGGAGGGTTGCGCGTCCATCCTGTGGCGCACGCCGGAAAAGGCGAGCGATGCGGCGACGGCGATGCAAGTGACGGCGCAGGACCTGAAGGGGCTGGGCATCATCGACCGGATCGTGCCGGAGCCCAAGGGCGGCGCACACCGCCAGCCGCAGGACGCGATCGCTGCGTTGGGCAAGGCGATCAGCGAGGAACTTGACGGACTGGCGGGACAGGATGCGGCAGCGCTGCGTTCGTCGCGCGCCGACAAGTTCCTGGCGATGGGGGGCTGACGCGCCGGAAAGTCGCAGCTACCCAGAGGATTGATTGCTGACAATTCGGGAGGGAGAGAGGCGTAAATGGCGAAGCAGGGGTTTCTGACGGCCGCAGCGATATGTGCGCTTGGCCTGACATCTGCATCCGGTGCGATCGGGCAACAGCGGCAGATCCGGACGGTGTCGTCCATCTCGGCGGCGGACAAGGCGTCCGGCGCAAAGGCCCATCCCCAACTCGTCAAGGAATATGGCGGCGCCTATAGCGGCAGCCAGGTGGCCTATGTCACCGCCGTCGCGCGCAAGATCGCCGTGCAATCCGGACTGTCGAACGCGCAGGGCGACTTCACCGTCACCTTGCTCAATTCGCCGGTGAACAACGCCTTTGCCATTCCCGGAGGCTATATCTACATCACGCGCCAGCTAATGGCCCTTGCCAATGACGAAGCGGAGATGGCGGGCGTTCTGGGGCATGAGATCGGCCATGTCGCCGCCCAGCACGGCCAGCGGCGGCAACAGGCGGCGCAGCGCAATGCTATCGGCGGCGCATTGCTTGGGCTTCTGACCGGCGCGGTCATTGGCGACAATGCGCTCGGCGGCCTGCTGCAGAAGGGGATAGGCACCGGCAGCCAGTTGCTGACGCTGCGCTTTTCCCGCACGCAGGAATATGAGGCTGACGATCTGGGCATCCGCTATCTGGCGAAGGCCGGTTATGATCCGCAGGCAATGTCGAGCATGCTTGCCTCGCTGGCGGCCCAGACGGCGCTGGATCAGGGCGCGACAGGCGACGCGCGGTCCGTTCCCGAATGGGCCAGCACCCACCCCGATCCGGGCGCACGCGTGGCGCGGGCCTCGCAGCGCGCGCGGGAAACGGGCGCGCGGTCCAGCCTCCGCAACCGGGACATATTCCTGACTGCGGTCGATGGCGTGCTGTATGGGGACGATCCCAAGCAGGGCGTGATCGACGGCAGCCGCTTCCTTCATCCCGAACTGCGCCTCGCCTTCACTGCACCGACAGGGTTCGGCATGCAGAATGGCAGCGATGCCGTCAGCATCACGGGATCGGGCGGGCAGGCGCAGTTTTCCGGCGCTTCCTATTCCGGCAATCTGCAATCCTATGCGGAAAATGTCTTGCGATCGCTTGCGAAGGACTCCGGAGGCGGCACATTCGGCGAGATCAGCCGGACAACGGTGAACGGCATGCCGGCCGGCTATCTGACCGTGCGGGCGCAGAGCCAGTCGAGCCAGGTCGACGTCACGGTTTTCGCTTATGAGTTCGGGCCGAATACCGCCTATCATTTCCTGCTGGTCACACCGGCGGGTTCGGGAATCGGGCCGTTTTCCTCGCTCGTCGGTTCGTTGAACCGTCTAAGCGCGGCCGAGGCAGCCGCCATCAAGCCGCGCCGCATTTCCGTGGTGACGGTGAAGGCGGGGGATACGGTGGATTCGCTGGCGGCGCGGATGGCCTATAAGAGCCTGCAGCGGGAGCGGTTCATGACGCTGAACGGCTTGCAGTCCGGCGACGCGCTGCGCCCCGGACAGAAGGTGAAGATCGTCATCAGCTGACGATCGAAGGAGGCGGGCGCGCTATAGGCGCACCCCGCCTCAGCAATTACATGTTGTTCGCGACCTTGCTGAAGGTGTTCTTCAGCTTCGTCCCCATCTGGCCCATGGCGCTGATGGCGGCGACGGCGATCAGGGCGGCGATAAGGCCATATTCAATGGCGGTCGCAGCCTTGTTGTTACGGACTAACTTGCGGATGAACGACATTATCGGGACCCCTTCCGGTAAGCGCTGTGGCGGAAACCGGACCATATTGGACCAAAACACTTAACGGTTTGATAAGCAGCTTTCGGTCCGAAAAAGATAAGAAAAAGGGGCGGCAGGATCGTGCCTGCCGCCCCGTTCTCCATCACATAATCCGTTTGGATTACATGTTGTTCGCGACGGTGCTGAAGGTGTTCTTCAGCTTCGTGCCCAGCTGACCCATCGCGGCGATGGCGGCAACCGCGATCAGAGCAGCGATCAGACCATATTCAATGGCGGTCGCGCCCTTGCTGTTCTTCATGAACTTGCGGATGGACTTCATATCATGTCTCCTGAAACTATTACCTAGAACTACCCGGCTCTTGGAAATCCCAAGTCAGCAATGGCCGGTTTAAGGGCAGTGTATTGAAAAAGTTTTAACGCGGACTGCAAAGGTGTCAGATATTGATGGTTAACTATTGCTAACTACGTTTGCGACATTGCCCCACATGTTGATTGTCTTTGTCGCTACTTGGCGGATGGCTATCATTGCCATCAGGCAGATCAGCGCGAGGATCAGTCCATATTCCACGGCCGTCGCGGCGCGTTCGCAGCGCGCGACCTTAAACAGGCCAAGAATATTCCCGATATGGCGCATGAAATCTCACCTGTTGCAGGGGGCCCGCCAAACTGTAAAACATAGGCGGTTAACAAAATCCTATGACAGCCCAGACCCCGCCATCCTCCATCCTGCATGTCGTCGCCGCCGCTCTTGTGGATGCGGACGGCCGCGTATTGTTGCAGCAGCGACCGCCGGGGAAGCCGATGGCGGATCTGTGGGAGTTTCCAGGCGGCAAGATCGAGCCGGGGGAAACGCCGGAAGCAGCGCTGGTGCGCGAACTGCACGAAGAACTGGGCATCGTCACCCATGGCAGTTGCCTGGCGCCTGCCGCCTTCGCCAGCGAGACACTGGGGGAGCGGCACCTGCTACTATTGCTCTACGTTTGCCGGAAATGGACAGGCATCGCCGAACCTCGTCATGCCACCGCTCTGAAATGGGTAAGGCCCGCGCAGATGTACGCGCTGGATATGCCGCCCGCAGACCTGCCCCTGATCGGCCTGCTCGACGCGCTTTTGTAGAACGCGGGTCGCTAGGGTTTTGGCCGCAGGGCCTGCGCCAGCGATACGGTCGCGCTGCCGCGTCGCGCGGGCTTGGCTTGCGAAGGATCGGGCTTCCAGCCGCTCAGATAGGTGATGGCGAAGCTTTCCGATGTCTTCCTGTCAGGATCGGCCGCTGCGGCGAAGTGCGCGGCGGCCTTGCCCAATATCTCGCGCGTCAACCGGGGCGCGCGTGAGACCAGGACATTGGTGGCCGCCATACCGCGCAGGTCGCCCAGCAGCCGGAACATGCTGCCGTAGCGGACAGTCAGCGTGTCGCCATCGGCCACCGGCATCGCGAATCCGGCCCGACCGAGCAAATCGCCCGCCGCGCGCACATCGACCTGCGGATGGATATGCTGCCCTGGCCTGTCGCCCTCCGCAGCGAGCAGGGCAGCGCGCAGCCGGGGCAGGGACCCAGCACCGGTAAAGGCAGCGAGCAGCAGGCCGTCAGGGCGCAGGATGCGGTTCATGAGGATCAGTGCGCCGGGCAGGTCGTTTACGCTGTCCAGCGTGCCGCAGGCGATGATGAGATCATGGCTGGCGTCGGCGAACGGAAGCGCATCCTCCTCCGCCTGCACGCCGCCGGTCGCCAAGGCATTTGCGAAACCGGCGTCGGTACAGGTGACCCGCTTGCCCATGGCGATCAGTCGATCGCGCGCATGACTGTCCGGACAACCGACGACCAGCACGTCGGAAAGGTCGCGCTGCACGTCGCCGAGCCGGTCGAGAAGTTCGTCCAGCATATGGCGATACAGGAAGTCGTGACTTGCGAAGCCCTTCGCCGCCCGGTCGCGGCGCACCGCCCGAGCTTTGCTGTCGAAGATATGCGGACTTTGGCCTTCGGTCATGCGCGGCCTTGTGCAGAAGGCGCAGCCGAAGGACAAGGGGCGGGTGAACCTGTCGCATACCCTTCGCCCGGTCCTCCGGCCTATCGTCGATTATGCCCTGCCACCGCGATGCCCGGGGTGCGGCGGGATCGTGGAGGAGGATCATCGCTTCTGCCTTGGCTGCTGGTCGTCGATGCGTTTTCTGGGTCGGCCCTGCTGCGACCGATGCGGCGCGCCCTTCGATCATGACCGGGGAGAGGACGCGCTCTGCGGCGCGTGTATCGCCGAGCCGCCCGCAATTGACCGCGCCCGCGCCGTGCTGGCCTATGGCGAGATCGCCAAGACTGTTGCGCTGCGCCTGAAATATGGGCGGCGCATCGGCCTTGCCCGCCTGATCGCCAAGCAGATGGCGCGGCATGTGCCTCAGGAGGGCAGGGACGCCATGCTGCTGGTGCCGGTTCCTCTGCACCGTTGGCGGCTGTGGTGGCGTGGTTTCAATCAGTCGGCGCTGATTGCCGGCCACCTCGGCAGGCTGTGCGGCATTCCTGTTGAGAAGGAAGTCCTGCTGCGCACTCGCAGGACACCACCCTTGCGCGGCCTCAATCCCAAACAACGCCAGCGCGTGGTGCGCGGCGCGTTCGCCATCGATCCAAGGCGGAAGGCTGTGCTGGCAGGGCGCACAGTGTTGCTGATCGACGATGTGCATACCAGTGGCGCGACGGCAGACGCCTGCGCACGGATATTGCGGCGAAACGGGGCAGCGTCGGTGCAACTGCTGTGCTGGGCGCGGGTTTTGCCTGAGGACGCAGATTCCGCATCGACTGGCGATGATGATTGGCGAGCGATTGACAATGGCCGCAGCGCCGCCAATCTTTGATCCTATAAGGAGTGTCGCATTTCATGGCTCATGTAGAAATCTATACCAAGGCCTTCTGCGGATATTGCGCGCGCGCCAAGGCGCTGCTGGACAGCAAGGGCGTGGCCTTCGAGGAATATGACATCACCATCGGCGGTCCCAAGCGTGCGGAGATGCTGGAGCGGTCAAACGGGGGATCGACCGTGCCGCAGATATTCATCGACGGGACGCATATCGGCGGCAGCGACGACCTGAGCGCGCTCGATCGCGCAGGCAAGCTCGACCTGATGCTGAGCGCCTGACCCCGAATGCGCGCTGCCCTGTTGCAGACCACGACCGGCATAGATCCGGCGGCCAACGGCCGCACGATCACCGACGCCATTGCGCGTGCTGCGCAGGACGGTGCGGACATGCTCTTCACGCCGGAGATGGTCGGCTATCTCGACCGGGATCGCGCGCGGGCCATGGAGCGTCTTACTGATGAGACGGGCAGCCTGCTGCTTCCCCAAGTGCGCGAGGCGGCGGCCAAGGTCGGGCTGTGGGTTCATCTCGGTTCGCTGCCGTTGAAGGACGAGCGCAGCGACGGGCGCTGGGCGAACCGCACGCTGGTGATCGACGATACAGGCGCAATTCGCGCGCGCTATGATAAGATCCACCTGTTCGACGTGGATTTGGCGACCGGCGAAAGCTGGCGGGAATCGAGCGTATATGGCCCCGGAGAGCAGGTGGTTGCGGTCGATACGCCTTGGGCGCGCATCGGACTGACGGTGTGCTACGATCTGCGTTTTCCCGACCTGTACCGGGCGCTGACCAATGCCGGCGCGACCATTCTTCTCATCCCCGCGGCCTTCACCGTGCCTACCGGCGAGGCGCACTGGCATGTGATGCAGCGCGCCCGCGCGATCGAGGGCGCGGCCTTCGTCATCGCACCGGCGCAGACCGGAACCCATGAGGACGGCCGCGTCACCTATGGGCATAGTCTGGCGATCGACCCGTGGGGCGAAGTGCTGCTCGATATGGGACAGGAGGCAGGCCTTGCCTTCGTCGATCTTGACCTTTCCCAGGTGGAAACAGTACGGGCGCGGGTGCCCGCCATCGCCAATCGTCGCCTCCTGCCTGCCGAAGTCACTTTGTCATGATCGTTTTCGACCTTAAATGCAGCGCGAACGATCATGTTTTCGAAGGCTGGTTCGGATCGAGCGAGGATTTTGAGAGCCAGCAGGCGCGGGGCCTTCTGTCCTGCCCGATGTGCGGGTCGCATGATGTGGCCAAGGCGCTGATGGCGCCGGCCGTTCCCGCGAAGGCTAACCGGCAATCCGCACCTGTTCCGGCCATGTCGGGCGCGGACGCGGCGAAGCTGCGCGCCGTCATGGAAAAGATGGCGCAGATACAGAGCGAGGCGCTCAAGGATTCCGAATGGGTCGGCCGCGATTTCGCCGAAACCGCGCGGGCGATGCATTATGGCGAGAAAGCCCACAAAAGCGTCCATGGCGAAGTCGCGCCCGACGAAGCGCGCGCGCTGATCGAGGAAGGCGTTGAGGTTGCTCCTCTTCCGTTCCCGATCATCCCCCCCGATGTCCAGAATTGACCGGAAACCAGCCCGGCCCTAGAGCAACGGGCGGCGCACCCATAGCTCAGCAGGATAGAGCATCAGATTCCTAATCTGGGGGCCACTGGTTCGAATCCAGTTGGGTGCACCAACTTTTCCTATGATCGCTCCGACGCCCGGCAAGGCGCATCCGTCCGATTGCCGACTATATCGGCTGGGCGGAGCATATGGTTAATGGCACTATTGCCGCCCGCCGTGATTCGGACGGCCGATCGTTTATCGGAGCATGCAATGACCGCCATCGCCCTGACGCCCGACCATGGCCCCGCCGCCATCTGGTATGATCGCAGCACGCAATGGTCGATTGCCCTGGGACCGCTCAAGATGGCTGGGACGACAACGCGGGTGCGCTATATCGGCGCTGTTGGTGGGACCCCGCCGCGATCGCGCGCGCTGATGATGTGGGCAACGGCTGCGCTGGTGCTGGGCGGCTGGCTAAGCTGGGGTTTTGCGGCTCAGGCCTCCGCGCAGCGCCCACGCTTTGTCACGCCGATCATCGACGTGGTCGTTCCCGAGGCGCCCAAGGCGGTAGCAGCGCTTGAAGACATTGCGCCATCGCGTCCCGCTGCTGCGTCGTCGCAAAAGGCTGCGCTGGCCGAGACTGTGGGCGGAGAAGCGGATATGCAGAACCCACGCAACTTCGACAAATTTCCCGCCGTCCGTCGCGCGGTTGATGCGGCGTTTCAGACGGGAGAAGCGCAGGACTGGGCTGAGGGTCCCTATCAAGGTATAGTCGTGGCCGGACTTCCCTATCCAGAAGGCGGCAAGACCTGCCGCGATACCGCCATCCTATTGCGCGATGGCGGGTTTGATGGCGTGACCAAGTCGACGGTCACCTGTCGCGCCACGCCAGTCAGTAGCGACGGGTAAAGCGGGTCAGCCTCATAGGACCGCCGAAGACGCAGGCCGGTCACCACCCGGCATATAGCCGTGGTCTGGCGCTATCCATTTGCATGGGCTGTTGCTCCCGTCCGTCCAGTTTCGTGTATCGCATGGAAAGTTCTGCGGCGATGGCGTCCTCGAAAGGTGAGCGATCGGTATCCGCGGGAATGAGGAGCCACGCTTCTATCAAATCCAGATCGTTCAGCTTCGCTGCCAGGGCAGATAAAGGCGGGGTCGGTTCAGACATGTCCAGTCCTCGCAAAAGGGGCCGGATGTGAGACGCCTGAGAGCGGATTTAGTTCTCTGGAGCAGCTCAATTTTTCGTGAGCCTTTCGTTAAAAAATGTTTCGCTATCGTACTTGAATTGAACCGAAATATCGACCGGGCGTTTATGGATCGGGCGACAGAAAACTGCGCCGGTTTGGAGATGGCGCATGGCGGTTTCGGTTCTTTGGCCAGATGGCAGCAAGCGCAATATGCCGGGACAACTCGTCAAGCGCGACAAGGACGGAATATCCTGTTTCCAGCAGATACCGATCAATTGCGATCCGATCTGGCTGTTCGTGTTCGAAAAGGGCAGGTGGCGCGCCAGGCCCCGTTTGGGTCCGGAAATCGCCCATCTTCCCGCGCGCGAAGAACCCTGCTGGTGGGAAGGGATTTGGCAGATGCGCGAAGACCGTTTGCGGCATGCGGGCGCAAAGACCTCTCTGAGTTCCGCGGCATAATCAAGGTCAGGTACTGGCAGCGTCCATCAATGGGCGAGCGTTCCAGTTATCCTGTTCAAACATGTAGCGGACATGGTTGCCACGGGTGAACCGCTGCCCGTCCCAAGCGATGACCTGAAGCTCCAGATCGTTATTGCGGTTTACATGGAGCCAGTTGAAACTTTGCAGTTCATTGTTGCGGAAGCGCGTGGAGGTGGCTGTGCCGGCCTGAATCACGAGCGCTGAACCGGCATTTTCCACCATTTTACGCGCAGCCTCGGCATAAGTGCGGTGAAAATGTCCCGCGAGCGCAATATGAACGCCGGCTTCGCATACGGCGCGGATGGCGTCATCATGACGTCCTACAGCTTCGCTCAACTCACTCCCTTCGCCGATCGGCATCGCGAAAAGCGGATGGTGCGTAACGAGGATGCGGGTCTTATTGGCGGCGACTGCTTCAAAGCGGCGATGGATCAGATCCATCTGCTCCCGGTTGATGCGCCCGTCCTTGATGGTCAGCGACCGGGCCGTGTTGATGCCAAGGACGGCAACCTCTTCATTCTCAAACCATGGACAAAGATCGCTATCAATATAGCGCTTGTAACGGCGCAGCGGCGCCGTGAAGCGGCGTGTGACATCGTAGAGTGGGACATCATGATTGCCTGGCACGGCCAGTGTCCGGAAGCCGGCGGCGCGCAGGCGGTTGAGATAGGCGGAGGCTTCGCGGAACTGGTCGACTTTCGCCCTTTGTGTGAAGTCGCCGCTGATGATGACGAGGTCGGGTTGGTGCTCTTCCAACCAGGCTTCCGTAGCGCTTACGACCTTGGGATCATGGGCGCCGAAATGGATGTCGGAGAGATGTGCGATGCGGGCCATATGGGATCAGAACGAGCGGTCGCCATTCTTGTTTCCATCATGGACCCAGTAGCTGTTCGGCGCGTTGTTGCGGCATGATAACGAAATCCGTTCCCAAACAGGCCATCCTGATCGTCAACGCGCATTCGCGAAAAGGACAAAAGCTGTTCGAGGAGGCAAAGGCCAAGCTGAAGTCGGCCGGAATCGAACTGCTAGCGGCGCATGGCGTGCGCGATCCCGAAACATTGGCGGGCATTGTGCGGGGTGCAGTCAAGAGCGGCGCGCCGATGATCATCATTGGCGGCGGCGACGGGTCGATGTCCGGCACTGTCGACGAGTTTGTCGGGAGCGACTGCGTTTTTGCCGTCCTGCCGCTGGGGACAGCAAACAGCTTCGCCCGAACGCTCGATATTCCGCTCGACCTTGACGGCGCCATAGATGCGATTGCGCATGGGCAGCGGCGCAGGATCGATCTGGGCATGATCGACGACGACTATTTCGTGAATGCCGCCTCGATCGGTCTGTCGCCGATGATCGGTGAGACGGTGCCGCATAATCTGAAAAAATATCTCGGCCGGATCGGCTACCTCGCCTGGGCAGTGCGCTGCTTCTTTGCGCTTCGTCCGTTCCGGCTGATCATCGACGACGGTAGCGGACCAAAGCGCATGTGGGCGACCGAGGTGCGCGTGCTCAATGGGCGTTTTCACGGCGGCGTTGAACTGACCGAGAATACGGACGTCGACAGCGGGGACATCATCATTCAGGCGGTGACTGGCCGCAGTCTCATCAAGCTTATCCTCGACTGGTACGCCAAATTCTTCCGGTTGCGGTCACGCGACGCGCATACGGAGGATTTTCGTGGCAAGGAATTGCTTCTGGACACCCGGCCGCATCACCGGATTTCGATCGATGGAGAGGTGCTGGCGACCACGCCGGTGAAGGTCAGGGTCGCGGCGAATGCGATCGATGTGGTTTCGCCTGCTTAATCCGTTGACGCGGCGGGTGGCGTGCAGACATCGACCCACTCTGCGCCTGTAATCGCCGCAAGACGATCCGGTGTGATTTCCACCGAAGCCGTGCGCGATCCGGCCGCCGGAAATACCGTGGTGAAGTCGCGGAGCGATATGTCGCAATAGACGGGTAATGGAGTAGCCAAGCCGAACGGGCAGACGCCGCCGACCATATGGCCGGTGAGTTCCATCACCGTCTCGGCATCCAGCATGCGCGGCTTGCCGCCAAGCGCGTCGCGGGTCTTGCGATTGTCGAGGCGGGCGTCGCCCCTCGCCACGATCAGCACAACCCGGTCGCCTACTTTCACCGATAACGTTTTCGCGATGCGGGCGGGTTCCACGCCAAGCGCCAGGGCGGCCTCAGCGACGGTGGCCGTACTCGCGGTCTGGTCAATGATCTTCAGGTCGGGTGCTGTTTCCGCGAGAAAGGCCCGGACGGACTCAAGACTCATTCGCCACGGATCTCGCCGAGCTTGCGTTCCCAGGACACGGCATGTGCAACAATCGTATCGAGATCGGCATGCTGTGGCTTCCAGGGGAAGCGGGCCATGATTGCGCGATTGTCGGAAATCAGGGCGTCAGGATCGCCGGGGCGGCGCGCCTCCAGCTTTCTCTCGATGGTCAGGTTGGTGACCCGGTCCACCGCGTCCAGGACTTCGAGCACGGAAAAGCCCTTGCCGTAACCGCAGTTGAGCGTGTGATTCTTCGCGGGGTCGGCGATCAGCGCTTCGAGTGCCAGCACATGCGCAGCGGCAAGGTCCGAAACGTGGATATAATCGCGCACGCCCGTACCGTCCGGCGTGTCATAGTCAGTGCCGAAGACCGAGACATGGCCCCGCTTGCCAAGGGCGGCCTCCACCGCAACCTTGATAAGGTGGGTGGCGCCAGCGGTCGACTGGCCTGAACGACCTTGCGGATCGGCCCCGGCGACGTTGAAATAGCGGAGCGCGCAATAATTGATGGGGTGCGCGTTGGCGACATCCGCGAGCATGATCTCCGTCATCAGCTTCGACATGCCATAAGGATTGATCGGCTGTTTCGGCGTATCTTCCCGGACCGGGCTTTCTTCGGGAATGCCGTAGGTTGCGGCTGTGGAGGAGAAGATGAAATGGGGTACGCCGCAGCGGACGGCGCTTTCGATCAGTGCGCGACTGCGCACCGTATTGTTGTGATAATATTTGAGAGGGTCGGACACGGATTCCGGCACCACGACCGATCCGGCGAAGTGCATGATCGCGCCGACCTCATGGTCGCGCAGCAGGCTTTCGACAAAGGATTGATCGGCAATGTCGCCCTCCGCAAAGGGAACATCGTCAGGAACGGCCCAGCGGAAGCCAGTGACCAGATTGTCTATGACCACAACCGGCCAGCCAGCATCGCGCAGAGCGAGAACGGCGTGGCTGCCAATGTAACCCGCGCCGCCGGTCACCAACACTGTCGGTTTGTTGCCCATCCGTATCCAACTCCTTGATTGCGCTGCGATAGTGCAGCGCAGCATGGATTGGCAAGGAACGAGATGCCTTCAGGCGGCCTTTTGCACCGCCTCGTCATAAAATAGGACACCCCGCGCCGCCATGTCGCGCAATTGCTGCGTCGGTGCGAAGCGGTCGCCATGAGTTTGCGCCAGACGGTCGAGAGTCTTCACGATATGGGTGATGCCGACCGTATCCATATGGCTAAACGGGCCGCCGGTGGATGGTGCAAAACCCCACCCGAACACCGCGCCGACATCTCCATCTTCGGGTGTTGCAAGCACGCCTTCTTCAAAGCAGCGCGCGCATTCGATAAGCTGGCGGTAGAGCAGGCGCTCGCGCACGTCATCGACGGATGGCTGCGTGGCGGCAGGCGGAAACTCGCCAGTCAGGCCCGGCCAGAGCAGTTTCTTGCCGTCCTCGGGATAGTCGTAATAGCCTTTACCGTTCTTGCGGCCGAGGCGGCCGAGTTCGACCATCTTCGCCATGACGTCGTCGGACGCCTGATGCTTATAGGCGTCGCCAAGGTCGGCCTTGGCCGCTTTCATGACCTTGTAGCCGAGCTCGATCGAGACTTCGTCCGACACGGCGAGCGGACCCACGGGCATACCAAGCTGCTTTCCGGCATTTTCGATAAGGGCAGGGGTTACACCTTCGGCGACCAGTTCAGCGCCCTCCTGCACATAAGTGCCGAAACAGCGCGATGTGTAGAAGCCGCGGCTGTCATGCACGACGATCGGCGTCTTCTTGATCTGGGCGACGAAATCCAGGGCCTTGGCAATGGCTTCCGGTCCAGTCTTCTCACCAACGATGATTTCCACGAGCGGCATTTTCTCGACCGGCGAGAAAAAATGGACGCCGATGAAATTCTCGGCCTTCGACCAAGCCTGAGCGAGGCCGGTTATGGGCAGGGTGGAGGTGTTGGAACCGAAGATGGTGTCCGCCCCCAGCACGGCTTCCGTCTTCTGCGTGGCTTCCGCCTTGATTGCCCGATCCTCGAACACGGCCTCGATCACGAAATCCGCGCCGGCCAGATCGGCAAAGTCCGTCGTGGGAGTAATGCGGGCGAGGGTGGCTGCCAGCTTCTCCGGGGTCATGCCCTTGCCGAGGCGCTTGGACAGGACGCTTTCCGCATGCGCCTTGCCTTTTTCGGCGGAGGCCATGTCGCGATCCAGCAGGACCACGTCGATCCCGGCCTGCGCGGAGACGGTGGCGATACCCGCGCCCATCATTCCGGCGCCCAGCATGGCGAGCTTGGTTGTCGGGGCCTTGGGTTCTCCCTTCGGCCGCCGCGCGCCGCGTTCCGCGGCCTGCTTGTTGACGAACAGGGTGCGGATCATGTTGCGCGCCTGCGGGTGGGATACGACCTTGGCGAAATATTTGCTCTCGATCCGGATGGCGCGGTCGAAGGGAAGCTGCGCGCCTTCATACACAGCCGACAGCAGGGCAATCGGAGCGTTCATGGTGCGCTGGGTCTGCTTCATGGTCATCGGCACAGCGCCGATGAAGGTCTGGATAAAGGCCGGGTTGAAGCCGCCCGCGCCGCCAGGAAATTTGAAATCCTTCCGGTCCCACGGCTGGATACTGGAATCCGGATTGGCCTTTACCCATGCCTTGGCCGCGTCCGTCGCGGAGCCTTGCGGGACGACGGCGTCGACGACCTTGAGCATCGCCGCTTCGGCCGGACGGAATAGCTTGCCTTGAAGCATGTAGATCAGGGCCGTCTGTACGCCAGTGATGCGCGGCAGGCGTTGGCTGCCGCCGCCGCCGGGGAACAGTCCGATCATGATCTCCGGTAGGCCAAGCTGCGTCTTGCTGCTGTCACCGACGACACGGTAATGGCAGGCGAACGCCAGTTCGAAGCCGCCGCCAATGCAGGTGCCTTCTATGGCGCAGGCAATAGGCTTGCCGCGGGTTTCCAGGCGGCGGAACAGGGCGTTCAGCACGAACACCTTGTCGAAGATGGAGGCCATATCGGCCTTACCGTCAGGGCCGGGGGCCAGCATGGCGGGCAGGGCCTTGAGATCCATGCCGCCCATGAAGCCGCTATCCTTGCCGGAGCGAATGACCGCGCCCTTGATCGCCTCTTCTCCGGTGATCCGGTCGATCGCGGCGGACAGGTCGGCAATAAATTCTGCGCCGATGACGTTCATCGACTGGCCGGGCACGTCGATGGTGAGGGTGGCGATGCCGTCAGCATCGGTTTCGAACTGGATGGTGGTCATGGTTCAAACCCTCTCGATGATCGCGCCGGTGCCCATGCCCGCGCCGATGCACAGGTTGACGAGCGCCGTGCCTTTTCCGCTGCGTTCCAGTTCCTCAAGCGCGATGCCCAGGATCATCGCTCCGGTCGCGCCGAGCGGATGGCCCATGGCGATCGCGCCGCCGTTCACATTGACGTCGGCATGGTCGAGGTCGAGCGCCTGCATGTAGCGCAAAACCACGGCGGCGAAGGCTTCGTTCAGCTCCCACAGGTCAATGTCGGTCTTCGCCATGCCGGATTTCTTGAGCAGTTTTCCCGCCACGAATTCCGGACCGGTAAGCATGATGGTCGGTTCCGAACCAATCGAGGCCATGGCCTTGATGCGAGCGCGGGGCTTCAAGCCATATTTCTCGCCCATGGCCTTGTTGCCGATCAGGATGGCGGCGGCGCCATCGACGATGCCGGAACTGTTACCGGCGTGATGCACATGATTGATACGTTCGATTTCGGGGTATTTGAGTAAGGCGACGGCGTCGAAGCCCGGCATGTCCTCACCTATGCCCGTAAAGGCGGGTTTGAGGGCACCAAGCGACTGCATATCGGCATCGGGGCGCATATGCTCGTCATGGTCGAGCGCGATGAGGCCGATGACATCCTTGACCGGCACGACCGATCGGGCGAAGCGGCCCTCGCCCCATGCATGCGCGGCGCGCTTCTGACTTTCGACGGCATAGGCGTCGACATCTGTGCGGGAGAAGCCGAATTTGGTGGCGATCAGGTCAGCGCCAATGCCTTGGGGCGCGAAATAGGTCTTCCAATTAACGGCGGGGTCCATGGCGAGCGCGCCGCCATCTGACCCCATCGGCACGCGGCTCATGGATTCCACGCCGCCGCCGATGGCGAAATCCGCCTCGCCTGAGATCACCTTTGCGGCAGCCAAATTGACCGCTTCTAACCCGGACGCGCAGAAACGGTTGATCTGCATGCCGGCGGTCGTTTCCGCATAATCGGCGTTCAGCACCGCTGCGCGTCCGATCACTGCGCCCTGTTCACCAACGGGGGTCACGCATCCCAGGATCACGTCATCGACGTCAGCCGTGTTTATGGCGGTGCGGTCGCGCACGGCCTCAAGCATTTGAGTGGCGAGTTGAATGGGGGTGATGTCGTGCAGCGAGCCATCCTTCTTGCCACGCCCACGAGGGGTGCGGACGGCGTCGTAGATGAAGGCTTCCATGGCCTGTCTCTCCAATCGGCGCCGTGGAAAGCCAGCGCGTCTGCAGCCAATGTGCGCGGGCGGCAGGGAAGTGCAAGAGGGCGTGCGAGCCTTGGTGTAGACCTCTCCGCGTTCGCCGGGCGGTGGGTAGGCTTTGCCGTAACGACATTTTCGAGACGGCGAGCGAAGAAATTTTTTTCCGTCCTGTGCTGTGAACGCTGTTTTTCGCAGGCGCAGGCTGGTCAGCGCCTGGGGCCGCCGCTAGATTCGCATGAAGACCAAGGGGTACAGCAGCATGCAACGCTATAGCCGGATCGCCATTTTCCTTCACTGGACCATCGCGGCGTTACTGGCGTTCCAGATATCGCTAGGCTGGGGCCTCCACGGCGTGGGCGCTCATGGCTTTGCCGCGTTCCAACTGCACAAGTCGGTCGGCATCACGATCCTGGTGCTTACGCTCGTCCGCATCGTTGTGCGGTACTGGAAGCCCCGCCCGGCGCCAATGGAAGGGGGGCTGACCGGCGCACTGGCAAAGGGGGTGCATGCCGGCCTTTATGTCTTCATGCTGGGCGGGCCGCTGACCGGCTGGGCGCTGGTTTCGACGGCGAAGGTCAAGGTGCCGACGCTGATATTCGGGACGATACCTTTGCCGCATCTGCCTTTGCCAATGGCTGTTCATCAGGTGGCGGAAAACGCCCATGGCCTGATCGCATGGATCGGCATGGCGCTGTTGCTGCTGCATGTCGCCGGGGCGCTGCGGCATCATGTGCTGATGCGCGATGGCCTGATCTATCGGATGGTGCCGGCGCGGTCGCTCGGCCTCATGTTGCTGCTGATCGCGGCGATCCCCGTGGGCCTGTTCTTGGGGAAAGCAGTATTGCCCAAGGCGGTCGAAGCTCCCGCTGCTCCCGTATCTGCGGAGAATTCGGTTGAACCTGACAATACCATTGTGGCTCAAGAGGATGTTTCCGCAGCCGAAAATGCGGCAGCATCAGCGGATAATGTAGCCGAGGCTAAGGAGGAAGCTCCTGTCGGCCCGCCGCCGGTTTGGACAGTGCAGCCGGGCGGCAAGATCGGTTTCTCCGTTCCCAACTACAGCGATACGATTTCCGGCGGCTTTTCGCGCTGGACCGCTAACATCGTGATGGACCCGGACCATCCCGAGACGGCCACCATTGCGGTGGATATCGATCTGGCAAGCGTTAGCGTCGGAGATCCGACGCAGGACGGCATGCTGGCCGGGGATGAGTTTCTGGCGATCGCGGCTCACCCCAAGGCGAAATTCGTTGCTAACGGCGCCGAGAAGCTGGGAACGAACAGCTATCGGGCAAAGGGCACGTTGACTTTGAAAGGCGTTTCCAAACCTCAAACCATCCGATTCACGCTGAGCGGGGCAGGACTTAAGCGTAAGGTGACGGGATCGGCCTCTATCGCCCGCGCTGCTTTCGGCGTTGGCAACGGCGACAGCAGTGGAGGCCTTGCGCCCGCGGTATCCTTAAGGTTTTCGTTCGATGCGACGGGGAAACTGCCCTGAATGAGGGACTCGCTTTCATCGGCCTTGCGCCCCATATGGGCCGCAACACGGCAATCGAGAGGACGAGGCTTTGAGTGATCCGGCGCCAGCAAAGATAGCAGTGCCCGACGACGTCGCTGATGCGATCCGCACGTTGATCCGCTGGTCGGGAGACGACCCCGAGCGCGAAGGACTGATCGATACGCCCAAGCGCGTCGCGCGCGCATGGAAGGAATATTGCCGGGGTTATGACGAAGACCCGGCCTATTATCTGTCGCGGATCTTTCATGAGGTGGGCGGTTATGACGAGATCGTCCTGCTAAAGGATATCCCGTTCCAGTCGCATTGCGAGCATCATATGGCGCCGATCACAGGCCACGCGCATATCGCGTATCTGCCGGGCGATTACGTCGTCGGTATATCCAAGCTGGCACGCGTGCTTCACGCCTTTGCGCAGCGGTTGCAGGTTCAGGAGAGGCTGACGGCAGAGGTCGCCGATTGCATCTGGGAAAATCTCAAGCCACAAGGTGTCGCCGTGGTGATCGAGGCGACCCATGGTTGCATGACGGGGCGGGGCGTTCGTACCCCGGGCGTCATCATGAAAACCAGCCGAATGATGGGTGTGTTCAGGGACGATGAGAAGAGCCGCAAGGAAGTTCTCAAGCTGATGGGCGTGTGAGTCCAATTCTATGAGCGAAAAGGGGGGCTCCTACCGTCCGCTGCGTGCGCCAGCGCCGCTTGCGCCGGAGATGACGGCTGCCTTGCCGGTTTCCGGCAAGCGGCTGGCGCTGATCACGGGCGGGCATAGGCGGCTGGGCGGGATCATTGCCGGCGCGCTGGCAAAGGCCGGTTACATCCTTGCGATTCATGGCAGCCATGACACTTTGCTCGACGGCGGTATGGCGCAACTGTTCGAAGAGCATGGGACGGCGTGGCAGGGCTTTGTCGCTGATTTTACCAATCTGGAGGCGGCCGACGAACTGGTCGCCAATGTCGCCGCAGCCTTCGGTCGCCCGCCCGACCTGTTGGTGAACAGCGCTGCGATGTTTGGGCAGGACCGGTTGGACAGTGTTACGCCCGATGACCTGATGCAGCATTTTGCCGTGAACTGCGCGGCGCCGACGCTGCTGACCAAGGCTTTCTCACTGGTGCCTGCCGGACCAACCGATCGTTGCATCGTAAATATCCTCGATCAGCGGATCGCGCAGCCGCATGGGGATCAGCTATCCTATACGCTGTCGAAAATGGCGCTCGCGGGCCTCACGCAAGTTGCCGCGCGCGAACTGGCGCCGCAGATACGCGTCAATGCGGTCGCGCCTGGTTTGACGATTGCGACACCGGACTATTCTGATGACCAGATGCGGGACCTGGCAGAAGCCATGCCGCTACATCGGCTGCCGGTTTCCGAGCAGATCGCCGAAGCGGTGCTTTATCTGGCGGGCGCAACGGCGGTGACGGGGCAGGTGCTGTACGTCGATGGCGGCGCGCATATGCAAAGCTACAGCCGGGATTTCATGCACCTGTAGCCGTAACGATTTCCGGCAGGATCGCGTCGAGCAGGAGCATCCCGGATAGTGTGACAGAGAGGCGGGCATCGTCGACAGTCAGAAAGCCGAGTGCGCTCAAGCGCGCAATCGCGTCTGAATCGACAAGGTTGGTTCTGGCGATACCGGTCATCCCGCTGATCCTGTCCAGATCGACGCCTTCGCGCAGACGCAGGCCCATCAGCAGTGCTTCGGTCGCGCGATCGGACGGGGAAAGAGCGTCCTCCGCCTTCAGGCCGTGACCGTTGCGGTTGATGGCGTCCATCCAGTTTTCCGGCTTACGGTGGCGCAGCGTCGCCGTCGCAGCGCGGCGGCCATGGGCGCCGGGGCCGATGCCTGCATAATCGCCATAGCGCCAATAGGTGAGATTGTGGCGGCTTTCCTCCCCTGGCCGGGCATGGTTGCTGATCTCATAGGCCGGAAGGCCAGCGGTATTGGTCATCGCCTGCGTCATCTCGAACAGGGTGGCGGCGTGGTCGGGGTCGGCGGGCGTGAATTCGTGACGGCGAACCATGGTCTCGAAACGGGTGCCCGGCTCTATGGTAAGTTGATAGAGTGAGAGATGGCCTGTGCCGAACGACAGCGCGCGGGCGAGTTCGGCTTCCCAGTCGGCTTCGCTCTGCCCCGGGCGGGCGTAGATCAGATCGAAGGTGACACGGGCGAAATTGCGCTGGGCCGTGTCTAGAGCACCAAGTGCCTCAGCAACGTCATGCGCGCGGCCCAGGAAGCGCAGGGCATTGTTGTCGAGAGCCTGAAGGCCGAGCGAGACTCGGTTGACGCCGGCTATGGCGAGATCGGCGAAACGCGCTGCCTCGACCGAACTGGGATTGGCCTCCAGCGTGATTTCGATGTCTGGCGTGAAACTCCAATGCTGTTCGGCAGCGGCGATCAGCGCGGCAGCCGTTTCAGCGGGCATCAGCGATGGCGTGCCGCCGCCGAAGAATATGGATGACAAGGGCCGGCCCGCCGTCAGCGCCGCCTCATGCGCCAGGTCCGCCAGCAAAGCCTTCCGCCAGGCCGCCTGGTCCACGCTGTCGCGCACATGGCTGTTAAAGTCGCAATAGGGGCATTTGGAGACGCAGAAAGGCCAATGAATATAGAGCGCTAAAGGCTCGTCGGTTCGGCCCGGGTTCATCTGCGTAAGGATAGGAGCTTCGGCCATGACGGGCGGGTTCCTTAGGCGCATTGCGCGGCGTTGGCCACTGATTGTGCTGCTGACCGCCATTCCGGCGTCGGCGCAGACGGAGCGACAGCGCAATGTGCAGGATCGCTGGTATAATCCGGACAAGCCGCAGCCCAGAGGCGACGCGTTGCTGCGCTATCATATGCTGGCTGCGCATAACCGGGCAAGGGCAGCTGTAGGCGTGGCTCCGCTGGTGTGGAATGCCGCGCTTGCTAACGAGGCGGAGGCCTACGCCCGGATATTAGCCCGGTCCAGAACCTTCAAACACAGTGACAAGAGCCAGCGATCAAAACCGCAGGGCGAGAATCTGTGGATGGGGTCGGTGGGTGGCTTCACCTACGCCGAGATGGCCGCAAGCTGGGTGAACGAGCGGCGCTATTACAAGACCCGTTCCGTTCTGCCGGATATCAGCACAACGGGCGACTGGCATGATGTTGGCCATTACACACAGGTGATCTGGCGCGCGACGACCGCAGTCGGGTGCGGCGTGGCATCCAACGATGACGACGATTATCTGGTGTGCCGTTATTCGCCGCCGGGCAATGTCTATGGGCAGGGCGCGACCGAAGGCGGCTCCCGCTCGAAATAAGGATATGGCTGACTAGAGCGGCCGGAGGACATAGCGGCTGACCAACTTGTCCTTCACTTCGAACCAGACCATGAAGGCCCGGTCCGGGCCGGGGCCTTCCACAGCGCCGATGAACGCGCCCTTGTCGCCTTCCATCACCATCTCACGCACATGGTGGGTGATCCCGACATCCTTCAATTCGGCCACGCGCGCCGCGAGAAACGCATGTACGGATTCCCGACCGTGGAGTTGCGTGGGTTCGCCGCGCGCAAAGCCATGATGTGCCCAGACCTGGGCATGGCTCCACTCGACATCAGGGTGGAAGGCCATGACCGCCGTGTCCATGTCACCCTGATCCACATGGCCGTAATAGATGGTCTGGAAGAGATGGCGGGCCTGGCTCTTGTCGCTCATGAGGTCTCCTGTGGTCTGGCTATGCGGATCTGGGCGGGATTTATGAGGCCGTGACGCGCCTTGTCCGCTGTCATGGCGAAGGCGTCGGGTAACGCCTCCAATCCATCCAGCGTGCAGCCGATCAGAGGGTCCAACTGTATGCGGCCGGTCCCGGCCAACCTCACCGTCGCCTCGAACAGCGGGCGCGTGAGGACCGAGGGAAAGGAAAAGCGGATGCTGCGGAACCGGAATGCGCTGTACGGCAGTGTGGCGGCGTCGCCATCAAAGGCGAGGCCGACCACGCGCGCTTCATCGCGCGCCATCTGCGCCGCCTGCACCAAGGTCGCATTGCCGGCCAGGCCGCGTGAAACCGGTCCGCCGGCGCATTCGAACACGATGTCCGCCCCGCGCCCGCCGGTGAATTCGCGCACAGCGGCAACCGGGTCTCCTGCGCTGGCGTCGATCACAAAGTCTGCGCCAAGCCTCAAGGCAAGATCGAGCGCTTCTTTCCGACGACCGATTGCAACGGTTCTGCCTGCGCCCGCTGCCCGGACGGCCTGAAGGCACCCGAAGCCCATTGCGCCAAGGCCGATGACCACCGCGGTGTCATCGAGCGTGGGGGCTGCGGCACGCGCAGCGGCTACGCAATCGGTAAGCGCCTGAATGGCTGCGCCGGCTTCATCGCCAACGGTAGGAGGTAGTTTTGCGAGCAGGCTCTCGGGGAAGACGCCTTCTTCAGCAAAAGCGCCGGGATAATCGAAGCCCACGATCCCCTCGGGATGCGATCCGCGCGCTGCGACACGATCGCCGATCGCGAGACTGGCGACACCTTCGCCGAGTTCGACCACCTGCCCGGAAAATTCATGGCCGAATAGCTGCGCAGGACCTTCGGCCAGTCGCCGGGCGATGATGTCATGCCCATAGGTCTTTTCGCCCTGATACAGCAGGATTTCGGTGATGCTGGGTTGGGCGACGAGGATCCTTACGCGGACCCACCCCGGCTTCGGCTTTGGCGTCGGCACATTTTCAAGCCGCATGTCGCCATAGCCATGGGTAATCCATGCCCGCATCTTTTTCATCTCTCCTGGCTCGAAGGCTAGGAGGAGGAAATAAAACAGTCAATCGTGATTGTTTTTTGTCAGAATGCGGCGGCGACAAGTTTCGCAAAAGCGTCCGCGCGGTGGCTCATCGCATGCTTGGCTTCCGGGTCCATTTCGCCGAAGCTGATGTCGTGGCCGAGGGGCTGGAACATGGCGTCATAGCCAAAGCCATTGCCGCCACGCGGCGGCCAGACCAATGTGCCGTCCACTCGGCCCTCGAACACCTCGACATGACCGTCTGGCCAGGCGAGCGCGAGCGCGCAGATGAAATGCGCATCATGGCCGACATCCGGGCCCTTTGCTTCGACCGCGTCATGGACGAGGCGCATGGCGAGGTTGAAATCCTTGTCCGGTCCCGCCCACCGTGCCGAGAAGATGCCGGGATCGCCGAGCAGCGCATCGACGCAGAGTCCGCTGTCATCGGCGAGGGCGGGAAGGCCGGAGAGGTCGGCGGCCTGCATCGCCTTCAATTCCGCATTGGCGATGAAGGTCGTACCCGTCTCTTCCGGCTCGGGTAGGTCGAGTGCGGCAGCGGACACCGGCTCGATCCCATAGGGACCGAGCAGCGCCTGTATTTCCCGCACCTTGCCGGCATTATGGCTGGCGATGACCAGCTTGCCGGGTTTCAGCTTGCGGATCGCCTGCTCATTGCCGGCATTGTCTGTCATCGTCCGGTGGCCTTGTCTTGTGCCGCGAAAATCTGTGCGCAGCCGATACGGGCAAGCCGCAACAGGCGGAGAAGTTCCTCCTCGTCAAAGGTCGCGCCTTCCGCTGTCGCCTGAACTTCGGCGAACTTGCCGTCGCCGGTCAGGATCAGGTTGGCGTCCGCCTCGGCATTGCTATCCTCGTCATAGTCGAGGTCGAGAACGGGCGTGCCCTTGTAGATGCCGCAGCTGATCGCCGCGACCTTCTGCAGGATCGGGTCCTCCTTGATGAGGCCGGCGGCGAGCAGCTTGTCGACTGCGATACGCATCGCAACCCAGGCGCCGGAGATCGAGGCGGTGCGGGTGCCGCCATCGGCCTGGATGACGTCGCAATCGAGGGTGATCTGGCGCTCGCCCAGCTTCTTCATGTCCATGACGGAACGGAGCGAGCGGCCGATGAGGCGCTGGATTTCCTGGGTGCGGCCGGACTGCTTGCCCTTGGCCGCCTCGCGCTGGCCGCGCGTATGGGTGGCGCGGGGAAGCATGCCATATTCCGCCGTCACCCAGCCTTCGCCCTTGCCGCGCATGAAGGGCGGTACGCGCTCCTCGACAGACGCGGTGACGAGCACGCGGGTCTGGCCGAAGCTGACGAGGCAGCTGCCCTCGGCATGGACGGTGAAGGCGGGCTCCATGGCGATGGTGCGCATTTGATCGGGGGTGCGGCCGGATGGGCGCATAATGTCTTTACTCCAGTTAAACTGGCGGGGGCTTAGCGCCGTCGGTGGCGTCTTGCCAGTAGAGCGTGATAAAAAGGCGGCCGGGTAGGTTAAGGCTGGATACAGCGCAACGGCTGGACAAGGTCGGCGGAGCAGGAGAGCATGATGGTACGGATAGCAGCGGCGGGTTTGGCGATGGCCGTTCTGGCGGGGTGCGCCACGTCTTCGGGCGCGGACAAGCCCGTTGCGAAGGCCGATACGATCCGCTTTTCCGCAGGTCCGTGTTTTGGCGTCTGCCCCGTTTACAGCGTGACCGTCGATCCCAAGGGATCGGGCGTACTGATCCCGCAGAAGAATACCGCCGTGCCCGGCGAGACGCGCTTTGCCGTGACGCCGCTTCAATATAAGCGGCTCCGCGACGCATTTGCGCCTTTCCGCCCAGTGACGGGCAAGGAGAAGCGGATTGCGCAAGGGGAGAATTGTGAGCGAGCCGCCACGGATATGCCGGGCTATACGATCATATGGACACGCGCCGGGCAGGATAAGACGACTCTGAATTTCTATTCCGGCTGTTTCGATCAGCGCTATGCGAAACTGCGCGCGGCCGTCCAATCGGTGCCCAAAATCCTGGATATCGAAAAGATGCTGAAAGCCGGAAAATAACGCCTATCATGCCGTCGCGATAAGAGGATGACGTGATGGCGATATTGCAGCGATTGTTCCGGGTATTGGGCATTTTATGCCTGCTGATGGGACTGCTGTGGACCGGACAGGGCCTTGGGCTTGTCCATTGGCCGCAGAGCAGTTTCATGATCGACGCCCGGCCATGGGCGTTGCGCGGCGGGTTGCTGGCGTTGTTCGGCATCGGCCTACTGGTACTGTCCCGACGTATCGCGCGATGAGGGTGGATTGAGTGTCGGACGCTTGCCGCCTACATGAGCTATGATGTCCGTTACGCCGATCACCGAACTTAACAGCCGTGCCCGCGACGTTTTCCGCGTGGTCGTGGAAAGCTATCTGGGCACGGGCGCTCCGGTGGGATCGCGCACGATCAGCAAGCTGGCGGGTTTGAACCTGTCGCCGGCCTCCATCCGCAACGTGATGCAGGATCTGGAAGAGCTTGGCCTGCTGGCAGCGCCGCATACCTCGGCGGGGCGGATGCCGACGGAGAGCGGGCTCCGCCTGTTCGTCGATGGCATGATGCAGACGGCGGAGCCATCGGCCGAGGAGCGGCGGGTTATCGAGGCGCGTCTGCCCGATGGTGGGCCGATCGAGGAGGCGCTTTCGGCAGCCACGCTGGCGCTGTCGGGTCTGTCCGCCTGCGCGGGGATCGTGATGGTGCCCAAGCGCGAGCCGGTGATGCGGCAGTTCGGTTTCGTGCCGCTCAGCCGCAGTCAGGCGCTGGCGGTGCTGGTCGGCGAGGACGGGTCGGTCGAGAACCGGGTGGTCGAACTGCCCGATGGCGTGACGCCCTCTGCGCTCAACGAGGCAGCCAACTATATGTCGGCGCGGCTTTCAGGGCTGACGCTGGGTGAGGCGCGTTTGCGGTTGCGGCGGGAGCTGGATGCGGACCGGGCGGCGCTCGATGGCGCGGCGCGGGAACTGGTGGAGCGGGGGATCGCCATCTGGTCCTCCGATACCGAGAACCGGCCAGTGCTGATCGTGCGGGGGCAGGCGAACCTGATCGACGAGACGGCATCCGCCGACCTGGAGAGAGTGCGGCAACTGCTCGACGAGCTGGAAGGCAAGCAGGAGATTTCCCGGCTGCTGGAAAGCGCGCTGGCGGGGACTGCGACCAAAATCTTCATCGGATCGGAAAACAAGCTCTTTTCTCTTTCGGGTTCCTCCGTCATAGCCGCGCCTTACCGTGGGGGTGACGGCCGGGTATTGGGGGTTGTCGGCGTGATCGGCCCCACGCGCTTGAACTATGCCCGCGTGATACCCATGGTGGATTTCACTGCACAGACCCTGTCGAGATTGATGAGATGAGCGAAGACAACAAGGATATCCAGAACGATCAGCCCGAGGTGGTGATCGATGATGCCGCGGCGCAGGAAACGTCAGAAACCGATACGGCGCTGAACGAACTGGAAGGCAAGCTGACGGCTCTGGAGAATGAGCTGGCGACGGCGAAGCAGGACGTGCTCTATGCCCATGCCGATACGCAGAATGTGCGGCGGCGGCTGGAGAAGGAATTGCAGGACGCGCGGGCCTATGCGGCGACGGCGTTCGCGCGGGACATGCTGTCGATCGCGGACAATCTTTCGCGGGCGCTACAGGCGATCCCGGCCGAACTGCGGACCGACGACAAGATGAAGAGCCTGGTCATTGGCCTGGAGGCTACCGGCCGGGAACTGGAGAGCGTGTTCCGCAAGAACGGCATCGAGAAGATCGAGGCGCTGGATCAGATCCTCGACCCGAACAAGCATCAGGCGATGGTGGAGATCCCATCGGACAAGGCGCCGGGGACGATCGTCCAGGAGATGCAGGCGGGCTATATGATCAAGGATCGGCTGCTGCGGCCGGCGATGGTCGGGGTGGCGAAAGCGCCCTGAGACCCAAGCGATAGCGAAACAAGAAAACGGTGGCGGTCCCATGGATCGCCGCCGTTTTTCTTTGCGGGATGTTTGTGGCGAAATGTGCGGATGATTGGGGTGTGAAAAAGTTTAAGATATATCTTGACTGTTCATAGATAAGATATATCTAAGCTGCATCATGAAACATATAGGAAAGACATTCATGCGATTTCACATGCACGGCCACAGGGGTGGCCACGGAAATATCCATAGCGACCGCGAGAGAGGGCGCGGTTGTGCGCCTGACGGCTTCGGCCGGGGTGGTTTTGGCGGACGCGGCTTCGGCGGCGGACGTCACGGCCATGGCGGAGGCGGACCCTTCGGAGGCGGCAGGGGCCGTCGTCGGGTGTTCGACGCCGGCGAACTGAAGCTGGTGCTGCTCAAGCTGATCGATGACGAACCGCGCCACGGCTACGACCTGATCCGCGGGATCGAGACGCTGAGCGGCGGCACTTATGCGCCCAGTCCGGGCGTCGTCTATCCCACGCTGACCCTGCTGGCCGACATGGGCCTGGCGCAGGAGCAGCCGGGCGAAGGCGCACGCAAGCTGTTCGCCATAACCGATGCAGGCAAGGCGCATCTGCTGGAAAATCGCGATGCGGCGCTGGAGGCCATGGGCCGTCTGGAAACGCTGGCGAAGATGAGCGAACGCACCGACGGCGCGCCGATCCGCCGCGCGATGGAAAATCTGAAGATGGCCCTGCGCGCACGCCTTGAAAAGGAAGGCGCGGATTCCGACACCATGTTGGAAGTCGCCGCCCTGATCGACGAGGCGGCCAGCAAGATCGAAAGGCTGAAATAATGGCGAGCATCAGTGCAACCGTGCTGACGCAGAGCGGCAGCCGTTACCTGCAGCAGCTTTGCAAACATTGGGGCCACAAGTTCGACGTCACGTTCGACGCCGAGCGTGGCACCGTGGCGCTGCCGCAGGTGCTGACGACGATGGTGGCGCAGCCGGGCACCCTGCTCGTCACAATCGATGCGGAGGACCCGGCGGTGCTGGACCGGATGAAGGGCGTCGTCGCCGAGCATCTGGACCGGTTCGCATTCAAGGAAGCGCCGCTGGCGTTTGATTGGAAGTAGGGGCGGGGCGCGCGCAACGCTCCCCGGCTACCGCCGTCGTCCTGGACTTGATCCGGGACCCATTGGCTCTCGGTAGCATGACGCCGCAAACGCTTGCGCTCATGGGTCCCGCATCAAGTGCGGGATGACGATAGTGGATGGGTTGTTGAAAAAGGGAGAGTAAGCGCCAGGCGTTACCTCCCCTTTTCTCGTTTCACCTATTCCCGTTCGGGCACCGGCACGTTGAATCCGTTCAGCGTGGTCGAGACCATGCAGTAGAGGCCGACCAGGAAGATGAGTTCGTTCGTCGCATGCTGGCCGAACAGTTTGAGCGCGCGGGCGTAGCAGGGTTCGGGGAGGACGCCGCCATTGCACAGGGCGAAGGCGACGTCGTAGGCGCAGCCTTCTTCGTCCGACAAGTCAGCCGGGCGGCAACCGGCGACCAGTGTCGATAGGCGGGCGTCTGTCATCCCCTGCTTTTCCGCCACGGCGATATGAGCGTAGAGTTCATAGGCGGCGTCGAAATGCGCGCCGACGACGAGGATTGCGACCTGTCGCACCGGATCGGCAAGGCTGGCCTGCGCCGTCATCGCCTTGGTGAGGTTCCACATGGCCGCGCCGATCTGCGGTTCATGCAGCCAGGCGTTCCATGGGCCGATCAGGGCGCCGTCCTCCGTGATCGTGCGGAAGGCGCTGAAGTCGGACGCGATGCCCGCCTTCATATCCTCATAGAGCGGCTTCTGTTCGGCGGTCAGCGTGTCGGGGGCAAGGAGGGACAGGCGCATGGGCGAGACTCCGTCTGGTGGGGGAGAGCCGAGGGTGAGCGATGCGCGCTTGGGTGGCAATGGGGACAGCCGTGCAGCGGGCCGCTTCTCGCGCAATAAATAGCTTCCCAATATCGAAGATTCGCTGATAGATCGGCGTGAAGCGGTCACTGCTCTGCCTCCGCTTGCACGGAAGGGATTATGACGACGCTGCTCCAGAACAATCCCGCCCACTCTCTCCGTGTCCCGTTCGACGGGATGGAGAGCGAGATGGCCGATATCGAGCTGTTGCACGCGATCAGCGTCGCTCTGATCGGCGAGCAGGATCTGACGGAGCTTTACGGCAAGATCGTCGATGCCGCGATCACGATTACGGGATCGCAGTTCGGAACGATGCAGTTGCTGACGCCCATGGACGAGCCGTCAGGCCGCGCGGGCAATCTGAAGCTGCTTTGTTCGCGTGGGCTTCCGGCCGAGGCAAAGGCCTTCTGGCAATGGGTGAGCCCGGCCGCGCACAGCAGTTGCACAGCGGCGCTCAAATCAGGCCAGCGCGAGATCATCCCCGATTATGAAACATGGGACGAGATTGCCGGGACCGAGGACCTGATGGCCTTCCGCCGAAGCGGAATCCGCTCCGCCCAGACGACGCCGTTGCTGACGCGCAACGGCACCCTGCTGGGCATGATCTCGACGCATTGGAGCGAACCGCACGAGCCATCCAGTCGCGATCTCCGCTTGCTCGACATTCTGGCGCGACAGGCGGCCGATCTGCTGGAGCGTACGGTCGCCGAAGACGCGCTGCGCACGCGGGAGCGGGAACTGGAACGTTCGGTGGCGGCGCTTCGGGAGTCCGAGGAACTGCAGAAGATGCTGACGGGGGAACTGAGCCATCGCGTGAAGAACATGCTGGCGACCGTTCAGGCCATCGCATCGCAGACGCTGCGCCATTGCGACGATCCGGAAGATTTCGTCGGCAAGTTCGGCGGGCGCATCCAGTCCATGTCCCGCGTGCATTCGCAGCTGAGCACGAACGAGTGGAAAGGCACGCAGCTTCACGACATCGTGCGCGAATAGATGAAACTGGGGCCGGTGGACGAGGGCCAGATTTCGGCGTCCGGGCCGCAGGTGCATCTGGATGCCGCCTCAGTACCCAACATGGCGATGCTTTTGCACGAACTGGGCACCAATTCGCTCAAATATGGCGCATTGTCGAAAACGGACGGCGCCGTGAGCATCGTGTGGGCGGTCAATGGCGGCATGCTCGATATCGGTTGGGCCGAAAAGGGCGGTCCGAAGGTCGAGGCGCCCATCCGGCGCGGCTTCGGCACCCGGTTGATCGAGGCCAGCGTGCGCGGCTCCGGGGGGAGCGCGAAGATGCTGGTCGAGGCCGATGGCGTGCGGTGGGACATCCGCTTTCCGCTGCCCGCCGACCTGTCGGTGAGTGACAAGGTGGCTGGTCCCGGCGTCGAGGAACGGGCAGTGGATGCCGGGGAAACCGCCAGGCCGGTTCGCGCGGGCGCGAGAAGGTTGGAAGGCAAGCATCCTGGTCGTCGAGGACGAGCCGTTGCTGGCGATGGATATTGCCGGGCAGTTGGAGGATGCGGGCGCGCATGTCGTCGGGCCGGCCGCCAATGCGTCCGAGGCGCTGAGCCTGATCGAGCAATATCGGTGCGACGCCGCGCTGCTGGACGCCAATCTGGATGGGCATCCGGTGGATGCGATCGCGGCCTCCCTCACGCGCAAGGGCGTGCCGTTCGTGTTCGTTAGCGGCTATGGCCGGGAATCCCTGCCGGCCGCATTCCACGATGCGGAGTTGCTGCCGAAACCGTTCAACGCCAGCCAGTTGCTGGAGGTGGCCGGCAAGCTCGCCGGTTAGGCGAGGACTCGCTGCGCGCTAATCCGGCCGCAATCCCAAATTCTATTTCGCGGGATAGGGGACGGCGACGGCCTGGAAATTGTCGAGACGGGCCTTAGGGTCCTTCTCGGCATCCCATTTCGCCTGAACGACGAATGCGGTCTTGCCGATCAGCGTCAGGCTGGCCGGGCTGTCGGGCACCTCGCTCACCGTCCGGGCGGTAGCCTTCGCGCCATCGATGGTCAGTTCGGTCAGGCGACCAGCGCCTTCGGCGACCAGGAGGGTGCGGGGGCCGGCGGCGCGCATGCCATCCGGGCTGACGAGCGGCCGGTCGGTCATGATCTGCTCGACCTTGCCGGCTTTGCCGTCTGCCAATACCGGAATATGGAACAGCAGGTTGGTCTTATAGGTGTTGATATAGACTTGGCCGTCGGCGAGGGCGATGCCATCCGCGCTAGTGAGATCCGGGCTGATGGCCCATTCCCGGAACTGGGTGTCGCCCTTCGTCAACCGTAGCACTCTGCCCTTCGGGAAGTCCGACGCATAGACCGTGCCGTCGCGGGCGATCGCCATGTCGTTGCATCCGCCGCCGCCTTCGAAGGGATAGGTTGCGCCGGGTTTGCCGGTGGCAAGGGCGAACGTCCTGATGGCGCTTTCGCGTGGTTCGTCCGTTCCGGCGGCGTCGCGATACGCGCAGGCCCATAGGAGGCCGCGCCGCTCATCCGCCACCACGCCGAGCGTATGGTCCATGCCGTCTGCTTTCGCGGTGATCCACGGCTCCGCCGTCGCCGCGCCGGGCTTGGCGAGATAGATAACGCCTGTGCCGTAGCCGGCGATCCAGACCCTGCCGTCGCGCGCGGACGTGATGCTCTCGGGATATACGGACTTGTCCTGGATGACGATGCGTTCGCGGGGTGGCGCGGTGGCGGCGATCAGGGCAGGCGCGATGATGGCCGCCAATGCCATGGTTGCGGCTCCGACCATCAGGATTTTTCCGTATTGGCGTGCGCCCGTTTTCGCTGAACCGCTCATAGTCTCTCCCTTACTTGCCGAGCCGAGGCTATTTCTGTCCCAGCGCCCAGACATAGGCCGATACAGCATCTATATCGGCAGCCGACAAGTCCGATCCGCCCGAGGGCGGCATTGCGCCGCCGAACTTCTTCGGCTTCGCCACGCCTTCGCGGATGACCTTCGCGATCGAGGCCACGGACCCGTCCGCCCATAGCCAGTGTCCGGAGATCAGGTCCGGCCCGACCGAGGTGCCCTTGGCGTCCGATCCGTGGCAGCCCGCGCAGGTGCCGCCGCGATCGGTCCCCAGATAGATGCGCTCGCCCAGTGCGACCTGATCGGCGGTGTAGCCCGGCGGCGGTGTCAGGGGATTTGCGGCGGCCGAAGCGGTTGCGTTGGCCTTGGGCGGCGGTGCGCTCTGTAGCTGGGCATCCGCCTTGCCATGATAGGTGATCCGCCAGATGCGGCCGGCCTTGTCATCGGCGATAAACAGCGCGCCGTCCGGGCCGACGGCGAGACCGGCGGGGCGGAAGGTTGCGCGGCCCGGCTCCTTATATTGGCCCGCGAAGCCGTCCGCGAAGATGGTGTAGGCGCCCGATGCCTTGCGCTTCGACAGGGGCTGGAACACGATATTATATCCGGCCTGGGGCGCGGGGGCGCGGTTCCATGATCCGTGGAAGGCGATGAATGCGCCGCCGCGATAGGCGGTAGGGAACTGGTCGCCGGTGTAGATCGCGACATCATTGGGCGCCCAGTGCGCCGGGAAGGCGGCGACGGGGGGCTTCTTGGCCGCGCAGGCGCCGACCGTCTTGCCGTCGCCGCCATATTCGGGCGCAAGCATCAGGCTCTTGCGATTGCCGTCATAATAGCAGGTGGGCCAGCCGAAATCCGCGCCGCGCGTCACCTCGAACATTTCCTCGGCGGGAAGATTTACGCCGTCATCCTCGGAAAAATGGGCGGGCCAGTTCTGGGAGAGCTGGTCGCGGCCATGCTGGGTCCCGTACAGGCGACCATCGGCGTCGAAGGCCATGCCGCCGGTGTTGCGGATGCCGGTGGCGTAGCGTTCCTTTGCGGAGAAGGGCTGGTTCGTTTTGGCCGCGTCGTAGCGCCAGATGCCGCTGCGCGTTTCAAGCTCCGTGCAGGGCTGGAGGCCGGGAGAGCCGGGCTTGCGGTTCTCCTTTTCGCAGCTGTTGGTTGCTGAGCCGGAGTTCATGAACAGGCCGCCCTGCTTGTCGATGACGAAGGGATGCATGGGGTGATCGCCCGACAGGGGCAGGCCGGTCACGATAGGGACGGCGGGACCTGAAGGCAGGCCTTCGGGTGAGAGGGGATAGCGAAGGATCGCGTCACCCTCTTCCGCATAAAGCTCGCCCTTGTATAGCGCTATGCCGACGCCGCCGGCTGCGCCCTCGGCCATGGTCTTGCCGAAGCGCTGGACGGAATCCGCCTTTCCGTCCTTGTCCGCGTCGGCGAGCCTCAGGAGGAAGCCGCCGGCCGGTGGGGGCGCTTCATTCTCATAGTAAGCGCCGCTCCAGGTGTTTAAGTAGAGCGCGCCGTCCGCCGCCACCGCCATGTGGCGGGCATGGCCCACATTGTCGGCGAACAGCGTCGCGCAAAAGCCGGGGGGTAAGGTGATGCCGGTATCCTGGGCGCAGGCCTCGCCACCTTTCTCACCCTGTGACGGCGTGGCGTCCGACCTGGCGTACCAGGCCGAAGCGCCAAGGGCCGTGGCGACGGCGACGCAAAGCACAATGGCATAGCGTGACATGCTGATCTTCACGGCGTTCCCCAGTTCCATTGAGAGGTCGGGGCGAGGGACCGTCCGTAGGAGGACCCTGTGCGCCGATTCATAGGGTTACCAGAGTAGCGGCAATTCGGCGCGCATCCAGCTTTTGTCGCGCGCTTCTACTCTGCGGCGAGGGGGAGCATCGGCTGATCGGCGAGCACGACGCGGTCGCGACCGAGATGCTTGGCCTGATACAACGCGGCGTCGGCGGTGCGGATCAGCGTGCCGCTGTCCTGGATGACGCCCGCCATCATGGAGGCAATGCCGAACGACATGGTCACCTGGCCCAGCGGTTGCCCGGCATGGTGGACGGCGAGGTCGCGGATGGCCGTGCCGAGCCGCTCCGCACGGCGCGCGAGATGGTCCATTTCCGCGCACGGGGCGATGATCGCGAATTCCTCGCCGCCATAGCGGCAGGCGACGTCGCCGTTGCGGAAATGGGTCTGGATGAGCGTGCTGACGGCGCGGAGCAGGACATCGCCCGCCTCATGCCCGAACGTGTCGTTGAAGCGCTTGAAATGATCGACATCGCACATGACGACGCTGAGCGGCGCGCCGGAGCGGGTGGCGCGGGCGATCTCGACCTCCAGCGTCTCTTCCATATAGCGGCGGTTGAACAGATTGGTGAGCGGATCGCGGATCGACTGTTCGCGCAGGCCCCGTTGCAGCTGATGATTGACCAGCGCGAGCGCGATATTCTCCATGAGGACGGTGAGGCGGAAACTCTCCTCTGCGCCGATGAAGCCCTTGAGGTAAAGCAGGCCGATGACCTCTCCACCGGCAAGGACCGGCTCGCACAGATAGGGCTCCTCGGGATGGCTGACGTGCGCGCAAACCACGTCCATGCCCGGCGTGACCAGCGCATGGCCCTGACCCCGGCGCAGCGCCCAGCAATCCTGCGGCGCAAAGCCGTCCGGCAGGCCGTCAATATCGCCCCATTCGGCAAGGCGGGTCAGCAGGGTGCGGCTATTGTTGTGGATGTAGAGCGCGCCGGGCGTGCGCGGCATCACCTGCGGCGTGGGCGTTGTGCGATTTTCGGCGGAAATCCGCCGGAATGGGCGACCAATGGCGTCTGCGCGGTCCATGCCGTGATGATCCAGGCGGAAAAGGCGATGCGCGAGAGCCTGGCGAGCCAGACGCTGGCCGATGTTGTGTCCCGCTTCGGTCGCAAGGCGCCGGGGGAATTTTTCGGCGATGTCCGGTCGTGGATCGACGGGCGGATGAGCGATCGCACCGTCCGGCGCGGCAGTCCGCCGCGCGAACCGCCCGGCTGATAATCCCACCTCTCTAGTTTTCCCGCCTTTCCACTCTTCCAGACCGGCGCGCCACCCCATTGGCGCGGCGACCGGAGGCGCGCGTCAGGTCCATTTTTTGATCCGTTTTGAAGGAGAATAGCCATGACGCAGAAGATCATCATTGCCGGTTCCGGTTTTGCCGGCCTGTGGGCCGCGCTGTCCGCCGCCCGCGCCGTCGCGCTGGCGGAGCGGGAAGGGGATGTCGAGGTGGTGGTCGTGTCGCCGACCCCCAATGTCCACATCCGCCCCCGCCTGTACGAAGCCGTGATCGAGAATATGGACCCCGATATTGCCCCGCTGCTTGCCGCCATGGGCGTTCCCCATGTTGCGGGCGTCGTTCGGACGATCGACGCAGCGCGCAAGGAGGTTGAGGTGCTGGGCAATGACGGCGCGCCCGTCGTGCTATCCTATGACCGGTTCGTGCTGGCGGCGGGCAGCACATTGTTCCAGCCGCCCGTGCCGGGACTGGCCGAGCATAGCTTCAACGTCGATCAACTGGACAGCGCCCGCAGGCTGGACGCGCATTTGAAGGCGCTGGCGGATCAGCCGGAAAGCATAGCGCGCAATACGGTGGTGGTTGCGGGCGGCGGCTTCACCGGCCTTGAGACGGTGACCGAAATGCCCACGCGCCTGCGGGCCGCACTGGGCGAGGATGCGGACATTCGGGTGGTCGTGGTCGACGGCGCTTCGGCGATCGGCGCGGAACTGGGCGATGCGCCGCTGCCCCATATTCAGGAGGCGCTGGCCGAATGCGGGGTCGAGGGGATTCCCAATACGCTGGTGACGGCGATCGACGCCGAGGGCGTGACGCTTTCGACCGGCGCGCGGATCGAGACGAAAACAGTGGTGTGGACGGCGGGCGCGCGGGCGAATCCGCTGGCTGCGCAGATTGCGGGCGAGCATGACCGCTTCGGCCGGGTGGTCGCCGATCGCTGGCTGCGCGCGCCGTCGGCGGACGGCGTGTTCGTGACCGGGGATGTCGCCGCCGCCGCCACCGACGATCTGGGCAATATGTCCGCCATGTCCTGCCAGCATGCGCTGAGCCTTGGCCGGGTGGCGGGGCATAATGCCGCGGCTGAACTGGTTGGCCTGCCCCTGCATCCCTACAGCCAGCCCAAATATGTGACCTGCCTCGACCTGGGGCCATGGGGCGCGCTGTTCACGGAAGGGTGGGATCGGCAGGTGCAACTGACCCGGGACGTCGGCAAGGCGGTCAAGCGGGAGATCAACACCCAGTGGATCTATCCGCCAGCGGCGGACCGCGAGGCGGTGATGGCCGTCGCCAATCCGGATTTTGTCATCGTCCCCTGACGAGGCTTGGCGGTAGATATCTGGGCGGCCTTCGCATTGCTGGCGAGAGTCGCCCAAATCTGCCTCATTCTTACCCCAAAGTTTGTTTAGACCGTGGTTAAACATTATGTAGGTCGGCATGTACTTGAGTGAACTCGACAGCGGCGCACTGGCTTCCGGGAAACCCGCGCTTCCGCCACGCTCCTATGAGGATAAGGCTCTGCTGCGCGCAGCGGCGGCGCTCAACCTTGAGCTTGGGCGGGCGAAACCGGCCATCTACTGGACCGACATGCTGCTGTCGGCGGCGATCGGCTATGCCGGGCTGTTCGTGGCGATTACTGCATCGTCCGTGGGCCTTGCGATTGCGGGGGCCGTGGTGGCGATGCTGGCGCTGTATCGCGCGACCAGCTTCATCCATGAGATTTCACACCTGAAGCCCGATGCCGTGCCCGGATTCCATACGGTGTGGAACATGATTGCGGGCGTACCGCTGATGATCCCGTCCTTCATGTATGAGGGCGTGCATACGCTGCATCACCACCGGGCCCGCTATGGCACGATCGACGATCCGGAATATCTGCCGCTCTCGCTGATGCGGACGCGGACCCTGGCGCTGTTCATGGCTGCGGCCGCGCTGGCGCCGATCGGCTTCCTGATCCGCCATGCCGTGCTGGTGCCGCTGTCGCTGCTGTTTCCCTCCCTGCGCGCTGCGGTGATGGAAAAATATTCGGCGCTGGCGATCAATCCCCAGTTCCGCCGCCCTGCGCCGGATGCGAAGCTGAAGCGCTCCTGGGCGGTCTGGGAAGTGCTGGCGAGCCTGTGGAGCATCGGCCTGATCGCGCTGGTCGTTGCGGGCGTCGTACCGGTGCGGGCGTTCCTGATCTATCTTGGCGTGCTGTCCGGCGCGATGATCGTCAACCAGGTGCGCACGCTGGTCGCGCATCTGTGGGAGAATGACGGCGAAGAGATGAGCATCACCGCGCAATATCTCGACAGCGTCAACGTTCCGCCGCCGGGCTATCTGCCCGCGCTGTGGGCGCCGGTGGGCCTGCGCTATCATGCGATCCACCACCTGCTGCCGGGGCTGCCCTATCATGCGCTGGGCGAGGCGCATGCCAGGCTTATCGCGGCGATGCCGGAGGACACGTCGTACCACCGGGCCAATTATCGCAGCCTGCGCGCGATGGTGATGCGGCTGGTGCGGGCCTCGATGGGGGCCAGGCGGGGTTGAACAACTCGTGCTGTTTACTAATTCACCGTTCGTCCTGAGTAGCCGCTGAGCTTGTCGAAGCGGCGTATCGAAGGACCATTGCGCAATATCCTTCGATACGGGCCTTCGGCAAGCTCAGTCCCTACTCAGGACGAACGGAATTCGGTAGGTCCTTTAGCCCCGTAAGAAAGGCAGCACTGCCTCATAGGCCGCGAGTGGTGGCTTGTCCTTCAATCGCACCCCCTGTTTCAGCAGGAAAGCATGGCGGACAATTTCGGCCTGCTGCTCTATGCCGTAGCGGTCGAAAGGCTTGCCGGGTTCCAGCGTGTAGCCGTAGCGGCAGAAGGGGTGGCGCATCAGGGGGAGCCAGTATTTCCCGCGATGCTGCGCCTGCCACACATGGGTCATCTCATGAATGAGGAGGCCCTGATGCTCCATCGGACTGGCGCAGAAATCGTCGCAGAACAGACCGTTTTTCGGATGGAACCACAAGTCGCCGTCCGGGGCCATGGTCACGCGTTTGGGCTGGAGCGGCCACCATTTGCGGTTGTGAATGCGGACGGCGTCATAATCGATCGCGTCGCCGAACATCGAGGCGGCGAGGGTGCGCTCATCCGGGGTGAGGGGGCGGGTGGTCATGCTATTTTGGACTTAAACAAAGGCCGTGCTCCTGCGAAAGCAGGAGTCCAGTTCAGGCGGTGCGACTGGGCTCCTGCTTTCGCAGGAGCACGTTATTTCCGAAGGATCAGCGCAGCCTTTAATGGGCGCCACTCGCATTACTCGCCGCGCCTGACCCGCCTTCCTTCGGCGTTGGGGCGGGTTCGCCGGTTTTCTGGATCACGGCGTCGAATTCGATGCGGTCTCCGTTCGAGAAGAGGAAGGTAAGGGGAATCGTGCCCTGCGTCACCGCAGTCTGGTTGATGCGGAACAGCATGATGTGCTTGGCCCCCGGCGCGAAGGCGACCGTCTGGCCGGCGGGGATGTCGACCTTGTCTACCGGCTTCATCGTCATCATGCCGCCCATCGCCATGCTTTCATGCATTTCGATACGCTGGGCATAGTCGGACAGCACGCCGCGCAGGGTCACGGGTGTGCCGCCCCCATGCACCACGAAATAGCCCGCAGAGGGCGAATCCGGGTTGGCCGAGAGGCGCACCCAGGCCTGATCCACGTAAAGCGGGGGCGGATCGGCGCAGGCGGCGAGCAGCAATGTCGAGGCCAAAAGTGCGCAGACGGCGGATATTCTGCTCAAAGCGCCCATTTCATCGACTCCCACTGTCTCGTTTCCGGTCGTTGGCATGCGTAATGACCATACATCCTTGTGCCAAGAAAAAGCGCGCCTATATCCAGACCCGAACGGTGACCGCACCTGGCGCTCTTTGCGGGGCGGAGCCGTCAACCGCTGAACGATTTTGGGGTTTGAAGAGGAAACAATGGCAAAAGTTATCGGTATCGATCTTGGCACGACGAATAGCTGCATCGCAGTCATGGATGGCGGCAAGCCCAAGGTTATCGAGAATGCGGAAGGCGCGCGCACGACGCCCTCCATCGTCGCCTTCGCCAAGGACGGCGAGCGCCTGATCGGCCAGCCGGCCAAGCGCCAGGCAGTCACCAATCCGGAAAGCACGGTTTTCGCAGTGAAGCGCCTTATCGGCCGCCGCTTCGACGATCCGCTGACCAAGAAGGACATGGAGCTGGTCCCCTACAGCATCACCGCAGGCTCCAATGGCGACGCCTGGGTGAAGGCCGGTGGCGAGGATTACAGCCCGTCGCAGATTTCCGCCTATATCTTGCAGAAGATGAAGGAAACCGCCGAGAGCTATCTGGGCGAGACCGTTACGCAGGCCGTCATCACCGTGCCCGCCTATTTCAACGACGCCCAGCGTCAGGCGACCAAGGACGCGGGCCGCATCGCCGGCCTTGAGGTGCTGCGCATCATTAACGAGCCGACTGCGGCTGCGCTGGCCTATGGCCTGGAGAAGCAGGACGGCAAGACCATCGCCGTCTATGACCTTGGCGGCGGCACCTTCGACATTTCCGTGCTGGAGATCGGCGACGGCGTGTTCGAGGTGAAGTCGACCAATGGCGACACCTTCCTGGGCGGCGAGGATTTCGACGCCAAGGTCGTGCAGTTCCTGGCCGACGACTTCAAGAAGGTCGAGGGCATTGACCTTACCAAGGACAAGCTGGCCCTCCAGCGCCTGAAGGAAGCGGCCGAGAAGGCGAAGATCGAGCTTTCGTCGGCGCAGTCGACCGAGGTCAACCTGCCCTTCATCACCGCCGACCAGAATGGTCCCAAGCATCTGGTGAAGACGATCACCCGCTCCGACCTGGAGAAGCTGGTCGCCGACCTCATCAAGCGCACGATGGAGCCTTGCCGCAAGGCGCTGGCCGACGCCGGCGTTTCGGCGAGCGAGATCAGCGAAGTGGTGCTCGTTGGCGGCATGACCCGTATGCCCAAGGTGCGCGAGGCCGTGAAGGAGTTCTTCGGCAAGGAGCCGCACACGGGCGTCAACCCGGATGAAGTCGTCGCCATGGGCGCGGCGATCCAGGCGGGCGTTCTGCAGGGCGACGTCAAGGACGTGCTGCTGCTCGACGTGACGCCGCTGTCGCTGGGCATCGAGACGCTGGGTGGCGTGTTCACCCGCATGATCGACCGCAACACGACGATCCCGGCGAAGAAGAGCCAGGTCTATTCGACTGCCGACGACAATCAGCAGGCGGTAACGATCCGCGTGTTCCAGGGCGAGCGCGAGATGGCGCTGGACAACAAGCTGCTCGGCCAGTTCGACCTGGTCGGCATCCCGCCCGCGCCGCGCGGCGTGCCGCAGATCGAGGTCACGTTCGACATCGACGCCAACGGCATCGTCAATGTGTCGGCGCGCGACAAGGGCACCGGCAAGGAGCAGCAGATCAAGATCCAGGCCTCTGGCGGTCTGTCCGACGCGGACATCGACCAGATGGTGAAGGATGCCGAGCGCTTCGCCGACGAGGACAAGAAAAAGCGCGAGGGCGCTGAGGCGAAGAACAACGCTGAGAGCCTGATCCACACCACCGAGCGTCAGCTGGAAGAGCATGGCGACAAGGTCGATGCGTCGCTCAAGTCCGAGATCGAGGCGGCGATCGCCGAGACCAAGTCGGCCGTCGAGGGCGGTGATCCGGAAACCATGAAGACCAAGGCGCAGGAACTCGCCACGGTCGCCATGAAGCTGGGTCAGGCCATCTACGAGAAGGAGCAGGCGCAGGCCGCTTCGCCCGCAGGCGAGGAAGCCGGTGAAGCCAAGGCCGCAGATGACGATGTCGTCGACGCGGAATTCTCCGAGGTTGATGAAGACAACAAGGCGTAAGCTAAGCCCTTTTCCCGCCATCTTTCCTATCTAGGGGATGGCGGGACGAGTGGGCGGGGGCCTGAATGACGACCGAGATTGATTTTTACGAGCTGCTTGAAATCGAGCGCACGGCGGATGCCGGAACGATCAAGAGCGCGTACCGCCGAATGGCGATGAAGTATCACCCGGACAAGACCGGGGGATGCGCAGACAGCGAAGACAAGTTCAAGGCCGTCAGCGAGGCCTATGAATGCCTGAAGGACCCGCAGAAGCGCGCGGCCTATGACCGCTTCGGCCATGCAGCCTTCAAGAATGGCGGCGGTGGTGGTCCGGGCGGCTTTGGCGGCGGCGGCGCAGGCGGCTTTTCCGACCTGGGCGATATTTTCGAGACGATATTCGGCCAGTCCGGTTTCGGCGGCGGTGGACGCCAGCAGGCGAACCGGCGCGGCGCGGACCTGCGCTACGATATGGAGATCACGCTGGAGGAGGCCTTTGCAGGCAAGTCCACGCAGATCGATATCGAAGTTTCCGAGAGTTGCGAGCCTTGCGACGGCTCCGGCGCGCAGCCCGGCACCCAGGCCAAGGCGTGCATGACCTGTCGCGGCAGCGGTCAGGTGCGCGCGCAGCAGGGCTTCTTCGTCGTGGAGCGGACATGCCCGTCCTGCCATGGCGCGGGACAGGTGATCGACAGCCCCTGCCGGTCATGCCGGGGCGAAGGCCGCGTCGATCGGCGCAAGACGCTGGAAGTCAATATTCCCGCCGGCGTGGATGAGGGCAACCGCATCCGCCTGACTGGTGAGGGCGAGGCGGGCGCGCGTGGCGCGCCGTCCGGCGACCTCTATATCTTCCTGCATGTGAAGCGGCATGCGATCTTCGAGCGGGACGGCAACACGCTGCTGTGCCGCGCGCCGGTGAGCTTCACGACGGCGGCTCTGGGTGGCACGATCGAGGTGCCGGGGCTGGACAAACAGGTCCACAAGATCGCCATTCCCGTCGGCATCCAGTCCGGCAAGCAGATCCGCCAGCGTGGCGCGGGCATGCCGGTGCTGAACAGCCGTGGCATGGGTGACATGGTCATCCAGGTCGATGTCGAGACGCCGACGAAGCTGACCGCCAGACAGCGCGAACTGCTGGAAGCGTTCCGCGAGACGGAAACGGGCGATGAATGTCCGGCGTCGACGGGGTTCTTCAGCAAGCTGAAGGATATGTTCAGCGAGTGACCGGTGTGTGGGGCTTATGCCTGTTTTACGCCCTCAAGATGCAGCGTCGACCCCACGTCCGTTCGCTTCGAGCGTAGTCGAGAAGCCTGCGCATCCGTTTCTCGACTACGCTCGAAACGAACGGATAGGTGTAAAGCTATCGCGGTCTTCAAGCCGAGAGGCTGACCAGCGATCCGGGAGATGCCACCGTGCTGTACGGGCTGGGTTGGGCGGCAAGGTCTTTCTGCTGGGCGTCGAGCGCTATCGCGTCGATCCTGTCGCGATCGAAGACCACGTCTTTTGTCCTATTGGATATATCGAGCGTCGCCTTGTACGCGCCAAAGGGGCCATCAAGAGGGCGGGCGGGATCGATATTCTTCTGCGCACGGCCGACGTCCGTGCCGTTCCGGCAGGCGTAGCCATTCACCAGTATCGGAACCGGAAAGTCAGCACTGACCGCCATGTGAATCCTGTCTGTCCCGGCGATAGTTACGCACAAAAGGCTTAACGAACGGGCCGCTACCCATCCGATCCGGCGCATTATCCGGCGGCGCATAATCATGTGGCAAGATGCGTCTCATCCATCGCCAGAAAGTAATCTCCTCTTGAAAATAAGAGTGACTCGCAATAGCGGGAGCGCCGTGGTTGGATTTCTAGAAAATCCGGCTGGGGGCGATCACGATGTTGTGGGGAATATCAATGCGTAGAAAAACCAATCTGCTTGTGTCGGCGTCAGTGGCCGCCTGCCTTTGCATGGCGAACGCCGCACAGGCTTCGGAGAACTCCATCGCAGCCGAAGACGCTGCGACGGAGACCGGAGAGGGGCCGAACGACATCATCGTGAACGGCCTCGCCATTGACGAGGGGCAGAACAAGATCACGGGCAGCGGCGCGCTGGGCAACAAGAGCCTGCTCGATACGCCCTTTTCGATCACCGTTGTCGACAGCGCGGATATTTCCAAGCGGCAGGCGACGACGATCGCGCAGATCTTCGCCAATGACCCGTCGGTATTCTCCTTTGCCACGGCCGGTACGACCAACTGGTGGGGGACGCAGATTCGCGGGCTGGGCGTGCGTAACTATTATATCGATGATGTGCCCATGCTGCTCTATTGGGGCGGCGACTTTGCGCTGGAATCGGTAGAGACGGTCGAGGCGCTGAAGGGCCTGTCGGGCTTCATGTACGGCTTCGGCGCGCCGGGCGGAACAATCAGCTACCGCACGAAGCGGCCGACGGCTGATCCCTTGCTGACGACCGAGATCGGATACCGGACCAACAGCGATTTCTTCGCGCATATTGATGCGGGCGGCCCGATCACGCAGGATGGGCGCCTAGGATATCGCGTGAACCTGGCCGGAGAAAAGGGCACGACCAATAATGACGCGCAGAATAATCGCTGGCTGGCCTCGCTTGCGCTGGAATTTGCGATAACGCCTGACGTCACATGGTATGCGACGGCGACATATGAGGACAGCAAGCTGAAGCGCGAGCCTTTCCAGGTGTACTGGGACGGGTCCGTTTATGCCGATACGGTGTTGCCCAAGCCGACCTACGATTATGCCAAGCTGAACATCGACAACAGCTATTACAAAGCGCGCACGCTGGTTACCGCGACGGGGCTGGACTGGAAGTTCGCCGAGGGCTGGTCGACCAAGCTGACCTATGGCTACACCAGCAAGCTGCACCATTCGAACAAGATGTTCGTCTACATGCTCAACAAGCAAGGCGATTATGAAGGCTATGCCTATAATTTCGCCGAGCTTGACCAGAACCATTTCGCGCAGGCGATGGTGCAGGGCGAATTCGAGACCGGACCGGTGCGGCATGCGATCGTCGCCGGCGCTTCCTATATGGCGAATGACGCCTTCTTCGGCGCGGACAGCTATTGGAGCAATGATTTCAACGGCAATATCTATGAGAACCAGGACTTCCTCGTCACGCGTAACATTAGCTGGAGCACCGAGGGATTTCCGTATCGGGAGCGACAGCGCGCAGTCTTCCTGAGCGATACACTCTACTTCGGCGATCATGTGCAGGCGATCGCAGGCGTGCGGCATACCCGTTACAAGCTGATCGACGATGATGGCGATCCAACGGCCGACGGCGGATATCGCACATCGGCGACGACGCCGACATTCGCGCTGATCCTGAAGCCCGCACCCTGGGCGTCGATCTATGGCAGCTATGTGGAATCGCTTGAGCCGGGCAGCCGTGTCGGTGGCGATTATGCCAATTTCGGAGAGATATTGCGCGCCACGGTCAGCAAGCAATATGAAGTCGGCGTCAAGGTGGAGCATGGCGGACTGAGCCTGACCGGCGCGGCCTTCCGCATCGAGCGGGCCAATACCGCCGACCGCTTCATCGATGGCGAGCGTTACCTGAAGCAGGATGGCCAGACGCTCTACAAGGGGCTGGAGGGGATCGCGAACTATAGCGTGAACAAGGACCTGAAGCTGGGTGCGGGGGTGATCTATCTCGATCCCAGTCTGCGGGCGCTGTCGGTGGACGAGGATGGCAATCCGTCACCCAATCTCGGGAATAGGCCCGCCGAGGCGGCGAAGTGGCAGGTTACGGCCAATGCCGAATATTATGTCGCCGCCGTGCCGGGTCTCAGCCTGCACGGCAATGTCCGTTATTTCGGCAAGGCGCCCACCGACGACACCAACTTCCTGTATATTCCCAGCCGGACGCTGGCCAATGCGGGCTTCCAGTATCAGACGCTGATCGGCGGGCGGAAGGTGGCCTTCACCGGGAACGTCAACAACCTGTTCAACAAGAAATATTGGGGTCTCAGCAATATCGGCGAAGGCCGGAACGGGTCGGTGAGCGCCACCATTTACTGGTGAGGCCGGCGATGGCGGCTTCTCGACTTCGCGCAGAGCGAACGGAGAGAGGTTGCCTAGCCAATTAAGGGACGCCTTCGCCCTCTATCCTGTCCTCATAATGGGCGAGTGCGGCGACGACATCCGGGTTGCTGGCATAGCGGCCGCGTAGGGCCGCAAGGCGCGCGTCGGTGCCGGTGCAGAGCTGGCGCAGATTTTCCTGGAGGAAAGCCGCGCGGTCGGCGTCGTAGGCCTCCTCGCCGCGGAAATGATCGCAGCCGTCGCGGTCGATCATGAAGGCGGTGACCGTGGAGGGGAAAGGCGTGGGGTCGCTCGCGCCGTCGCCCGGCGGCAGGTCTTCCGGCATCGCCTCCTTGATCGGGGGCGGATCGGCGACAGGCTTGTCCTTGAGCGGCGGCAGGGGCTCGTCCAGCGCAACTTCGGCGGGGGTCACTTCGGGGAGGGCGGCGTTGGCGGGCGGGGCGTCGTCAGCCGGCTCGGCGGCGGCAAGCGCGTGGACTGGCGGGGACGGGCGTTGGTCCTTGCCCGAAGGCTGTTCGGCGGGAGAGGGCGTGCAGGCCTGCAGCAGCAAAGCGCAGGCCACCCCCGGCAGGATCGTCCCCCACGGACTCATCCTCACCCGATTTCCCTTCTCAGGCTGGCAATCAAGTCCGGCACCAAGGTCAGCCTCTCCTCCTCTTCGTCCAGGATCGCGTTAAAGGCGCGTTTTCTATATCCGGCGATTGCATCGGGGGAAAGCTGCGCTCCGGCAGGGAGAGCCGAAATCACGATGTCCATCAATCGCTCTGCTCCGTGCAATCGGCCCCAGAGATAGTCGTTTTCGCGATAGGCGCGGCTGAAGAATGCGCCGAAGTTGTTGAATTCAATGCCCTTAAGCGTCGTATCCGCGCCGCCCGGACGGATGGCGGAGCAATCCTCGGGCGAAATCCGGTCGACCTTCACCGGATCATATTCGTCGAGCGCCTCGCCCTGCAGGAGGGGTAGCGTTGCGATGTCGTAGAAAGGGAAGCCGAGATAGGCGAGCAGCATCGGCCGCCGCTCTTCCTTCGGCAGACCCCAGAGCGCCTCCGACAGCATGACGTCCGTTCGCTCATCCTTGGTGCGCAGGTCGCGGGCGTCGGCGATGGCGGCAAGCGCGCGGGCGGGATCGTCCAGAGTGGCCCGCGCGGCATAGGTGGCGTCCGGACCGTAATAGTCGCTGGCGTCGCATTCCAGATAGAGCGCGAGGCTGTCATAGATGGCGTCGTGCAGTCTGGTGATGGCCTCGCTTTCCGCCGCGCTCTCGATTTCCAGCGTGTCGGTGAGGCGGCGGGCGAGGAAGCGCAGGCGGCGGACGCGGAAGCCAAGATCATGGGCGCGGAAGAACTGGACAAGCTCCGGCTTCACGCCGCCGCCGGCTTCGTTGCGGATCTGGTCTATCCCCTGTTCGCGGATGTGCGACCAGAGCGCCTGGCGATAGCGTTCGCGCATCATGGCGCTGCCGTCGCCGCCGAGGCGGAAGAGGCGGTCGGAGATATCCTCGACCATGCCGGACAGCTTGAGATGGCCGTAGGCGGGATAGGCGAAGCCCGCCGCCTGCGCGGCGCGGCCCTGCGCCTTGGCGCGCCAGCCGGAGAGGCGCGCGGGGGTGGGGCGGTTGAGGAACAGGCTGCGCCCGACGGCGGCCTCGACATCCTGCTCGATCTGTTCGCGCAGCGCGTCAGTGATGCGGCGCATGCGCCTGATCCGGCGGGAGCGGCTTTCGATCGCCTCCAGATTGTCGCGGATCGGCTGTTCGCGCGGGATGTCGCTGAGCGATCCGAGGATGGTGCGGAAGAAGCCGGGGGGCGGGGGATGCTCGCCAGCCTCCAATGGCTCCTGTTCGCCCGAACGGGTGAGGCGGATGCTGCGGTGGCGCGGCTTGGGATCGATATAGACGAAGCGGCGGTCGACCTCCCGCCGGGAGGGGCGGCTGCGCAATGCGCCGATCGCGGGGGCGAAGGGCGCGTTGGCGAGGACCGAGCCGTCGATGAGGATCGCATCCTCCGCCGTGCCGAGCACGGTGTGGCGGGGCAGGGCGCGGGCGAGGAAATCGGCGCGGCCGGGCCAGGGGCGCTCCTTGTCCTTGAGCACCTTGTCCAGTTCCCGCACGGTGAAAGGCGGAAAGGCGCCGGGGAAGCTGGCGGTGGCGCGGGCGGCGAAAACCAGTTCGGCGGAATCGGCAAGTATGCGCTCGCCAGCGCCGCGCGCCCGGAAGCCGATCGTCAGGCGATGTTCGGTCTCTATCACATGGGCGGGGCTGTTGAGGGTAAGGCTTTCGGGATAGCCCTCAAAGTCCGTCACGGTGACGAACAGGTCGAGCGGGTGGCCCGGTGGTAGCAGCGGCACGTCGCACGGCGTGGCGGCCATGGCGTCGAAGGCTTCGAGCAGCAGGGTGGTGAAACCGGCGCCGCCAAAGGGCGGCTCAAACCAGCGGGAGCGGATGAAGTTGGAGAGCTTCTGCCGGACCTCCTCCCGCGTGTCCGGCGCGACGGTGCGCTCCACCGTATCGCCGGGGCGGCGTGCGGCCATCCAGACGAGGGGGGCGGCCCAGAATTTGGTAAGGCGCGCACCGGGCCGAGCGTCCGGATCGAGCAGGCGGTCGACGTCGGCGTTCTTCAGCCACAGGTCGGTCAGCGGTTCGAGCGACTGGCCGGTTTCGGTCGCCTGGGCCAGGAAGATGCCGTTAATGCCGCCCGCGCTGGCGCCGGCGATGATGTCGGGCAAGATGCGCAGCCGGGTGCCGGTTTCCTGTTCGATATCGGCGAGGATCTGGCGATAGACCGCGCCTGTCTGTTCGGGCGCGGGCAGGCCGTCATGATAGGCGCGGCTGGCGCGGGCGAGGTGCCAAATCTCTTTGGTGATGCCGTGCATGTAGATGGCGAGGCTGACCCCGCCATAGCACACCAGCGCCAGCCTCAGTTCCTTCTCCCTCATGGGACAGGGATGGCAAATGCGTGGGCGTGTGTCATCCTTTTATCCCGGTCACGCATGGCGATCGGGGCGAAAGGCATCAGGCCCTCAGAACTGCCCGCCGACCGCGCCGATCAGCGCGACGGTGCTGCGCATATGCTGGGTGCGGAGCGCCAGCGTCGCCCGTTCCGCGTCGAGCGCGGCGGTCTGGGCAAGGACCACCTCCAGATAATCCGACGCGCCATCACGATAGCGGACGAGGGCAAGGTCACGGGTGCGGTCCGCTGCGCCTGCGGCGTCGCTCTGGTCGGTGATCTGGGTCGTCAGATAGCTGTTGGCGGCAAGGCCGTCCTCCACCTGACGGAATGCGGACAGGACGGAGGCGCGGTAGCTTGCGGCGGCTTCCTCATATTCGGCGCGGGAGATTTTCACGCGGGCGGCGCGGGCTCCGCCGTCGAAGATCGCCATGGCGGCCGACAGAGGGCCAAGCGCCCAGAAGCTGCTGGGTGAGCTGAGGAGTTGACCATGCGCCGCCTCAAAACCCACGCCGCCGCCAAGCGTGATCGAAGGGAAGATTGCAGCGCGGGCGACGCCGATGCGCGCATTGGCGGCGAAGACGCGCCGTTCGGCGGCGGCGATGTCCGGCCGCCGCTGAAGCAGTTCGGACGGCGCGCTGCCCATGACGGGCGGCGGATCGAGCGGTGTGAGGGCGGGGGCGACCGAGAAGCTGGAGGCGACTTCGCCGACAAGGGCGGCCAGTTCATGCTCGGTGGCCGCGCGTTGGTTCGCGACCTGCGAGATCTGGGCCTTGGCGCCCGAAAGCTGGGTGCGGGCGCGGTTGACGTCTATGCCCGAGGCGATGCCGCCGGTGTGGCGCTTGTCGGTCAGGTCATAGGCGCGACCGAAGGCGTCCACGGTGCGATGCAGAAGTTCGGATTCCGCGTCGAGGCCGCGCAGGCGAAAATAGGCGTCGGCGACGGCCACCTGCAGGTTGAGGCGCGCGGATTCCAGATCGCTGCCGCTCGCCTTCGCCTCAGCCCGCGCGGCGGACATGCAGTTGCGGATGCGGCCCCAGAGATCGAGTTCATAATCGAGCGCAGCACCGACCATGAAGTCATTATATTTGACCGCATTTCCATTGCCCTGGGGACGGCGCGCGGACAGGCGTTCGCGAACGGCGTCGCCGCCCACGCTTACGGTCGGGAACAGGTCGGACGTGGCCTCGCGCGCAGCGGCGCGGGCCTGGTCATAGCGGGCGAGCGCGGCCTCCAGCGTTGGGCTGGCATTGGCCATGCGGGTTTCCAGGTCGTCGAGGACCGGATCTTTGAAGGCCTTCCACCATTCCCCGCGCGGCGCGTCGTCCATCGGCTGCGCGGCGGTCCAGCCGGGCAGTTCCTTGTAGGCGGCGGGCGCGGCGACCTGCGGCGGATGATAGGCGGGTGCCATCGAGCAACCCGCCAGCAGCGCCGCCAGCCCAGCCGCCAGGGGTGTGCCGGCGAATTTATGCTTTTGCATTTCCGGGCTTCTTCTCGGCAGGCACTTTCTGGACCTCGACGCGATCGCCGGTATGGATGGCGTCGGGCGGAGCATTGATGACCTTCTCATTGCCGGAGAGGCCGGCGGTGATCTCGACCTGCGCGCCTTCATCCCGACCGACGGTGACGGACTTCATCGTCACCTTGCCCTGATTGTCGACGATGGCGACGACCGGACCCTTTTCACCGAAGATAACGGCGCTGGAAGGCAGGCGGACGGCGGTGGAACTGCCGCCGCTGGCCGGGAAGCTGACCTGTGCATAGGCGCCGGGCTTCAGCGCGCCGTCGCCATTGTCGGCCTGAAGCTCCACCAGGACCGTGCCGGACTGGACATCGACCGCTCCGGCGCTGCGCGTCAGCGTGGCGTCGAAATTGCGGCCGGGATATTCGGGCAGGGTCATCGTGGCGTGCAGGCCGGGATGCACCTGCGCCGAATACCCCTGCGGCACGCGGACATATATCCGCATACGATGGACGTCAGACACGGTGAAGAGAGGCTGGGCGGCGGCGTTGCCCGAAACGACGAGCGCGCCGATCTGCGCCGAACGGCTGGTGACGATGCCGGCGAAGGGGGCGGAGAGGCGGGTGAAGCCCTGCAGCGCGCCGAGCCGCTTGACGTCGGCGCGCGCTGCGTTGGCGACGGCGGTCTTGGCGGCGAGGTCGCCGGCCTTCTCGTCCGCCTCCTGCCGCGATACGGCGTCCTGCGTCAGCAGGTTGCTCCAACGGGCGGCGGTGGTTTTCGCCAGATTCTGGTTGGCGAGTGCGGTCTGATAGTCGGCCTGTGCCGCCGCGACCTGCTGGTCGACTTCCGGGGCGTCGAGGATGGCGAGAGCTTGCCCCGCCTGAACATGATCGCCGATGTCGGCGAGCCAGCGGCGGACATAGCCATTGGTCCGCGCGAAGATGGCGGCGCTGTTATAGGCCTGGATATTGCCGGGAAGGACCAGATCGCCGGCCCCGTCCGCTCCCGCCCTGTTGGGCGTGACGACCGTGACGGCCGGTATTGCGTTGGACTGCGCGGTTTCGGATAGGTCGCGGGTGGCGCTGCTGCGCGAGGCGATGCCGATGCCGGCGATCGCGATCGCAACGAGGGCTGCGCCGATGCCGACACGCTTCAACGAGCGGGTCTGTATTTCGGGTGCGGGTTCGTCAGACATGAGCGGGCTGAAGCTCCGTGGAGGATTCGTCCGAGCGGCGCGGCCGATGGACGAAACTGAAGATGGTGGGGACGAAGAAGAGGGTGGCGATGGTGGCTACGATCAGGCCGCCGATCACCGCGCGGCCGAGCGGCGCGTTCTGCTCGCCGCCCTCGCCAAGGCCGAACGCCATGGGGGCCATGCCGATGATCATGGCGAGCGCGGTCATGAGGACCGGGCGGAAGCGGACCATGCCGGCCTCCAGCGCCGCCTTCGTCGCGTCACCCAGTTCGGCGAACCGTTCCCGCGCGAAGCTGACGACGAGGATGGAGTTGGCGGTCGCAACGCCCATGCACATAATCGCTCCCGTAAGCGCCGGCACGGACAGGGTCGTGCCGGTGATGAACAGCATCCAGATGATGCCTGCCAGCGCTCCCGGCAAGGCCGTAACGATGACGAACGGGTCGAGCCAGCTCTGGAAATTCACCACAATCAGCAGGTAGATGAGCACGACCGCACCGAGCAGGCCGAAGCCGAGGCCAGAGAAAGCGGTGTTCATCGTGGCATATTGGCCCCGCATGTCGACGGTCACGCCCTTGGGCGTTTCCGCCTTCAGGGAGTCGATCGTCCGCTGGATATCCTTCGACACTGCACCGAGGTCGCGGCCTTCCGGCGTCGCGAAGATGTCGACCACGGGAGTGATGTTGTAATGGCTGACGATCGGGCTGGTGTTGGTGCGCTGGACCGTGCCGAGACCTCCCAGCGTCTGCGGCGTGACGCCGTTGCTGCCGGACACCGGAATATTGGTGAGGTCGGACATCGATCCGACGCGATATTCCGGGGTCTGCGCCACCACCGGATAGGACACGCCATTTTCCGGGTTCAGGAAGAAGACCGGCGCGGTCTGCGACGTACCAGCCAGAGAGTTGGCGAGGCTGGTCGTCACGTCGCGTTCGGTGAGGCCATACTGGCCGATGCGACTGCGATCGACATTGACGCTGAGCTGCGGATAGCGGGTCGTCTGGTGGATGCGAGCGTCAGCGACCCCCGGGATCGTGCGGATCTTGCGGAGCAGCTTGGCTGCGAAGGCGGAGTTCTCGGCCGCTTTCTTGCCCGAGATCTGGATGTCGATCGGCGCGGGAGACCCGAAGTTCAGGATCTGGCTGGTGATGTCGGCAGGCAGGAAGGCGAAGGTCGATTCCGGGAAGCTCTTGGGCAATTCCTTGCGGAGCAGGGCGACATATTCCTCGGTCGGCCGGTGCCCTTCGCCGAGCGTGATCATCACGTCGCCGTCCTGAGGGCCGATGGTGCCGGTGTTGTTGTAGATGGTGTTGATGCCGCTGACCGGCAGGCCGATATTGTCCACCACCGTCTTGAGTTCGTCGCCCGGGATAAGCTGGCGAACGCGCGCGGCGATCCGTTGGAATTCCGCCGAACTGTCCTCGATCCGTGAACCGACGGGCGCGCGGACGTGCATCAGGATCTGGCCCGCGTCGACGCTGGGGAAGAAATTGCTGCCGAGGAAGGGAACGAGCAGCAGTGAGAGCAGGATGACGGCGCCGAAGCCGATCATGAAGACCTTGCCGGCGCCGACCGCGCGTTCGAGCAGGCTGCTATAGACGGCGCGCACTTTTTCGAAGCGCGCCTCGAACCCGCGCTGGAACCGGACAAGCGGATTACGCGATGCAGCCGAACCAGCCATTTGCTCATCCGTGCCGATGGCATGTGGCTTGAGCAGATACATTGCCATGGTGGGCACCAGGGTGCGCGAGAGGATGAAGGACGCGATCATCGCGAAAACCACCGCAAGCGCCATCGGCACGAAAAGGAAGCCGGCCACGCCCGGCAGAAAGAACATCGGCACGAACACGATGCAGATGCAGAGCAGCGAAACGAAGGCCGGCGTCACGATCTGCGCCGCGCCGTCCAGGATCGCCTCCGTCACGCCCTTGCCCTGCTCCAGATGCCAGTTGATGTTCTCGATCGTTACCGTTGCGTCGTCGACCAGGATGCCGACCGCCAGGGCAAGACCGCCCAGCGTCATGACGTTCAGCGTCTGGCCGAAGGCAGAGAGGGCGGCGATGGCCGCGAAGATGGCGAGCGGGATCGACAGTGCGATGATGACCGTCGAGCGCCAGGAGCCAAGGAACAGCAGGATCATCAGCGATGTGAGCGCGGCGGCGATGGCGCCTTCCTTCACTACGCCCTCGACAGCGGCCGTCACGAACAGCGACTGGTCGCCGATCGCGTCGATCGTCAGCGCGTCGGGAAGCGCAGCCTTGAGGATGGGGAGCCGGTCCTTGATCCCCTGAACGATGGCGAGGGTAGAGGTCGCGCCATTCTTGAAGATGGTGATAAGGACCGATCGCTTGCCTTCGACATGCACGACGTTGGTTTGTGGCGCGCTGCCGTCGCGCACGAAGGCGACGTCGCGCATGTAGATGGTGCCGCCGTTCACGACCTTCACCGGAAGGTTGTTAAGCTCCTGGATCGAGTCCGGCGCGTTGTTCAATTTCACGCTATACTGGTAGGAGCCGATCTTCACGAAGCCGGCCGGGTTGATCTGGTTCTGCGCGGCGATGGCGTTGCCGATGTCCTGCGCGGACAGCCCTTTGGACTGGAGCGCCTGTGGGTCGATATCGACCTGCACCTGTCGCTGCTTGCCGCCGAAGGGGAAGGGGATGGCCGCGCCCGGCACGGTCACGAGCTGAGGCCGGGCCTGGTTCATCGACAGGTCGAACAGCTGCTGTTCGGACGGGCCCTTGCCGGAGACAGCCAACTGGATGATCGGCACGGTCGAGGCGTTATAGTTGAGAACCAGCGGCGGCGTGATCCCCGGCGGCATCTGGCGCAGCACCGTCTGCGAAATGGAGGTGACCTGCGCCGTGGCGGTGCGGATGTCCGCGCCGGGCTGGAAGAAGATCTTCACGATGCCGATGCCCTGGAGCGACTGGCTTTCGATATGTTCGATATCGTTGACCGTGGTCGTCAGCACGCGCTCATAGGGCGTGATGATACGTCCGGACATTTCCTCCGGCGGCAGACCTGCATAGTTGAAAGCGACGGCGATCACCGGCACGCGGATGTTGGGGAAAATATCGACGGGTGTGCGTGCAGCGGCCAGGACGCCACCGATCGCGATAAGGATCGCCATGACGATGAAGGTCAGCGGTCTGCTGAGCGCCACCTTGACTATGCCGATCATACACTAAGCTCCAGCATTGCGGAGGTGATTAGGCACCATCGTATATAACGATCGGCATGCCTGTCAGCCGCAAGGGAATTCGGGATGCCGCGCGCCATCGGGCTGGGGGACGGGACGTCGCGCGGCACTTCGCTCCTGCAATATGGAACAAGTTGCGTCCAATACATAAAATGGCATAATCAATATCTGAAACGACATGATCGGACGTCGGATGGATCTGAGGCATCTTCGCTATTTCATCAGCGTGGCGGAGGAGATGCATTTCGGTCGCGCCGCCCATCGCCTGGGCATTTCGCAACCGCCGCTGAGCCAGCAAATCCGCCTGCTCGAAGAAGAGATGGGCGTCCGTCTGTTCGACCGCACTAGCCGGCGCGTGCAATTGACCGAGGCGGGACGCATGTTCCTGCCGCAGGCGCGCCAGACGATCGAGCAGGCCCGCCATGCCGTCGAAATCGCGCAGCGCGCGCAGCGCGGGGAGGTCGGCACGCTGGCGCTGGGTTTCACGGCCTCTGCGCCGTTCGTACCCGCGATCGCCAGCGAACTTCATCGCTTCCAACAGGCGTTTCCGGAAATCCATCTGCAACTTGTGGAACGGGATCGGGAGACGCAACTGATCCATCTGGCGGAGCGGAAGCTGGATATCGGCATCATGCGCGGCTTTCTTCCGCCTATGGTCGACGAGACCCTGAAGGCCACGCTGTTGCTGGAGGAGCCGCTGCTGGCCGCCGTGCGATCGGATCATCGGCTTGTTTCGCTGGGGCGGCCATTGACGATCAAGGATCTGTCGGGGGAATCGTTCGTCCTCTACGATCAGTCATGGGGTATCGGCTTCAATGAGCATCTGGTGACGCTATGCCGGAATGCGGGATTCGAGATGCGGGTGGTGAACGAAGCCACCGGGCTGGCGACGTTGATCGGCCTGGTCGCGGCCGGGTTCGGGCTGACGGTGATCGCCACATCCCTGAGCGCGCTGCACCCCGACAATATCGCTTTCCTGCCAATCGAGCAGCCAGATGCCATAAGCCGCCTATGGCTGGTCAATCATGCCGAGATGTCAGCGGCGGCCAAGCTGTTCGTCGACGCGGTGTCTCCGGTCGCTGGCTAGCGGGCCGCCGACCTTGCCGGCGGACTGCGGCGAAGCCAGGAGGACAGGCGCGAGGCGAGGCCGGGCTGGGATATTTCCGCACCTTCCGGCAGGCCAGCGCGATGCTGGCTGTCGATCGCCGCGATCCGCATCTTTTGTTCGCTAGCGCGGATCACTGCGAGGCTGGCTGAGGCGGCGACCGCAATACGCGGGTGAAGCGCCGCGCCCGTCGTGTGGGTGGCGGGCGCACCCCACAGGTCCGCCATCATCTGGAAATCCTTGTGTCCCAGCAGGGAGAGGCCCTCCCAGCCGATCGTCCCGGGGGAAAGGTCCAGATCTTCAATGGCGGTAAAGGCTGTCACTTCAAGCTGTTCATGCGAGGCTATGCTGGCGATGGCGGCAAGGCGGTGCAGGGCGAACAGTTCATCATCCCAGCGCTGGTTCGCCTCATAACGTTCGCCGATCCGCGCGCGCAGGGCGCGGCACGCCTCGCGGAAAGCGGCGGGCTTGGGCAGATGCCGGACCGCGATAGCAAGGCGCTGGGTCGGGTCTTGGCGGATCGTCTCCAGCGCTTCTGCCCAGCTTTCGATCGGCGGCGGTGTGGATGCGCGGACCGACTCGATCCCGCGCCGTCCCTGACCCGTTCCGACATCACTAGCATGCCGACGCAGCGCCATTCTGCGCGCCTCGGCTTCCTCTTGGGTTCTCGTTTCTGTCCAAAGCATTAGCCGGTGCTATGGGCATCCGCCGACGCCCGCAATGGCGGTAGGAAATGAGCTGTGGATAGGCTGGGGATAGTCTGAGCAAACGCAGGCAGCACGGCCATGTTGGCAGGCATAAGATGCTTCGCTGTGGGACGTTGCCGACGAGGAACGGGACCATTTACGCGGTCAGAAGCCTGTTGATTTCCATTAAGACAAATGATAGTTTTTTGTAAACGCCATGAGAGCGTCCAAAGGAGAGAAAAGGCCATGGAGCGTTTCGAGGCCAGCATGTGCCAAGGCAGCTATCGCCTGCTGTTCGCCGCCAGTGGAATAGCCGGGGCTATTTCAGCGTTGGTCTATGTGATTTTCACCTGACCGGATGCTGAGAAAGATTGGTGTAGCTCGGGTCTGGCGGACACGGGGCTTCACTCGGCAGATCGGTCAGATTGTCGTTAAGCTTATCGAGCAGTCGCGATAGTTCATCGCGTTCGTCGTCCGACAGAACGCCAAAGATTTTTTCAAGCCAGATATCGCGTAATGGCGCAATTTGCTTCGCAACCGCCCGCCCGGAATCCGTCAAAACAAGTGTGCGGGCGCGTCGGTCATTTTCCACGGTTTCACGACGAAGATAGCCATCTCGCTCCAGACCATCGATGGCTTCCGTGACTGTTCTAGGCGCCAGGCCGAAGGTTCTGGTAATATCCGTCGAGCGCACCTTGTCCTGACTGTCGATATACAGCAGCAATTTGGAGCGTGCAGCCGTCGCGCCCTGAGCCTTCATCGCCTCATTCAACACCAAATGAACGCGCACGTTGAACGCCTTCAGACGATCACCAAGGTCTCTTACGTCAGTCATAAAAGATAAAAGATGGTACCATAACAAATGCACTTGCCACAATGGCTCGACGGGTGCAAGGGGCGTTAAACCCCGGACCAAAGGCGAGACCGATACATGAGCAAGGAAGCGGATGCAGCCGAGCATGAAGCGGAAGCAGGGCCGGACGAGGTCCGCATTTCGCCTCTCAAAAAACCAGGCGTGCGCCGCATCCTTTTCTTTATCGTTATCGCATTGGCGATCGGCTTGATCCTCTGGATTGTCCGGTATCAGACACATGGCAAATATCTGGAAGATACCAACGACGCTTATATTCAGGCGGACGCCGTTACGGTGTCCCCCAAGATTTCCGGCTATGTCGAGCAAGTCTATGTCGTCGATAACCTGGATGTGAAGAAGGGGCAGCCGCTGGTCCGTATCGATCCGCGCGATTACAACGCCCAGTCCGCCCAGTTCCAGGCGCAGGTCGAGGTTGCCGCAGCCAATGCCGACAATGTGCGTGCGATGATCGGAGAACAACAGGCGGCGGTTGCCCAGGCGCGCGCGCAATTGGCGACGGCGAACAGCAATGCGCAATTCGCGGCGTCGGAAGTCACGCGATACATGCCGCTCGCCGCATCCGGTGCGGAAACGCGCGAGAAGCTCACCAATTTGCGGAACCAGGCGACGCAGGCGGCCAACACCGCATCGGCGCAAAGCGCGGCGCTGGCGAGCGCCGAACGTCGGATCGCATCGCTCCAGGCGCAGGTGCGCCAGGCGCAGGCGCAGGGCGACGCAGCCAAAGCACAGCTTGCGGCAGCTAACGTCAATGTCGGATCGACTATCCTGAGGGCGAGCACAGACGGGCGTGTGGGTGACAAGTCCGTTCGCGCCGGCCAGTTCGTGCAGGCCAGCACACGCTTAATGTCCGTCGTCCCGTTGTCCGCCATTTATATCAGCGCCAATTTCAAAGAGACTCAGATCGGCCTGATGCGCATTGGCCAGCCTGTGACGATCGATATCGACGCGCTGCCCAGCGTCAGTTTGACGGGGCATGTCGAGAGCATATCGCCTGGAACTGGCGCGCAATTCTCCCTGTTGCCGCCGCAGAATGCGACCGGGAACTTCACGAAGATCGTCCAGCGCATTCCAGTCCGTATTGCCATAGATGCGGGGCCAGAGGTGCGTCGCATCCTAGTTCCCGGACTGTCGGTTACAGTAGAGGTCAATACCATATCGGCCAAGGGGTCCGAAAAGCAGATTGCGGAGCAGGAAAGGGCGCGAAGGAAGGCGGGTAAGTGACCGCGGATAACCCACCCGTGTCGCGCGGCAGAGCCGTTGCGGATGCGACGCCGGTTCCGGAGCGCGCCGATGCCGCAGCATGGCTCGCCGTCGCCGCCGGCACGCTTGGCGCCCTTATGGCCACGCTCGATATTTCGATCGTCAATTCGTCTCTGCCGACCATCCAGGGTGAGATCGGCGCGAGCGGCACGGAGGGAACGTGGATCGCCACGGCCTATCTGGTCGCCGAAATCGTCATCATTCCTTTGTCCGGGTGGCTTGAGCGAGTGTTAGGCCTCCGCACGCTGCTCTTGCTCGCGGCGTCCCTTTTTACGCTGTTTTCGATGTTGTGCGGTATTTCGACGACATTGCCGATGATGATCATCGGGCGCATCGGGCAGGGCTTTACCGGCGGCGCCCTGATACCGACGGCGATGACCATCATCGCAACGCGCTTGCCCAGATCGCAGCAGCCCGTGGGCAACGCGATGTTTGGCGTGACCGCCATCTCCGGTCCCGTGATAGGGCCAGTCATTGGCGGGTGGCTGACCGAGAATGTCAGCTGGCATTATGCATTCTTCATAAACCTGCCGGTCGGAGCCGCGCTCATCACCCTGCTGCTTGTCGCCATACCGCACATCAAGCCTAAATTCGGGCTGCTGCGGGAGGCGGACTGGCTCGGTATCGCCGGGCTCGCCCTTGGTCTTGGCGGACTGACCGTCGTGCTTGAGGAAGGAGAACGGGAGCAGTGGTTCTCGTCATCGACGATCATCTGGCTGACCTGTGTGTCCGTGCTCGGCTTCATCCTGTTGTTCGCTGGTCAATATTTTGCCCGCAGGCCCGTGATCCGTTTAGCGCTGTTGCTTGACAGACAGTTCGGCGCGGTCGTGATGATGGTCACCATGGTCGGCATGGTCATATACGGCACATCTTATGTGATCCCCCAATTCCTGTCGTCCATTGCGGGATATAATTCGCTGCAGTCCGGGCAAATCGTCCTTTTATCCGGCGTGCCGATGATCCTGATGATGCCGTTTACGCCTTTGCTGATGCGATATATCGACATTCGCGCCGCTGTGACCTTCGGCATGCTCCTGCTCGCGCTCAGCGCATTCATGGAGACGGGCCTTACCACCCTTTCGGATGGAAGCACTTTCGTTGACTCCCAGTTGCTACGGGGTGTCGGCACGGTGTTCACAATCATGTTCCTGAATCAGGCCGCGATCCGGTCGGTTCCGCCGGAACAGGCTGGTGATGCCGCAGGATTATATAACGCCGCACGGAACCTGGGCGGTTCCTTCGCGCTGGCTGGCATAGCGGTCATCCAGGACCAGCGGATGTGGCTGCACATGCGCCGGATAGAGGAGACGCTACATGCCAACGCGCTTGACGTTCAGGATTATATCGCGGCGCAGTCACAGGCCCTCGGCGGTCAGTCGGCGGCGCTCAGGTCGTTGGGCAATACGATCCAGATACAGGCCCTGACCATGACCTATTCCGACCTTTTCTGGATCCTTTGCATGGGCATTCTGGTCGTCACCCCGCTTGTCTTTTTTCTGCGTCCGTTGCCCAAGGGCGCCGGGCCTGTCACGGCACATTGAGACATATCATGCGCACAAAGCTGCCCCCTCTTTTGTCGGCTATTCTCTTGGCTGGGTGCGCTGTCGGACCCGATTACAAGACGCCTCCTGCCCTTGTATCGCATGCCAATGGCCAAAACGCTTTCGTAAGGAGCGGAGATGCGCCCGTTACAGTGCAGGCGCCGGCCGCGCGCTGGTGGGAAAGCCTGAATGATCCGGTGTTGACCGGTCTGGTGGACAAGGCGATTTCCGCCAATCCTGATGCCCAGGCTGCGAAGGCGCGGCTTCGTCAGGCGCGCTCGGCATTAGGGCTGGAAAAGGCGAACAGCGCTCCGAGCGTCAACGCCATGGCGGTCTATGCCCATGCGCATTTGCCCGGAGTGAATCTGGGCGGCAGTGATGAAGGCAGCCAAGGCAGCGGCGGGAGCGATAATGGCTCCACCGATCTCAATCTCTATAATCTGGCGTTCGACGCCAGTTGGGAAATTGACCTTTTCGGTGGGCAGCGCCGTAAGACGGAGGCAGCGCGGGCGACGGCGGAGGCCGCCGAGGCCAGCCTGGCTGACGTTCAGGTGAGCCTGTCGGCCGAAGTCGTCCAGGCCTATGTCAATCTGCGCGACCGGCAGCAGCGCATGGCGCTCAACGCCGCGTCGATAACGCGGCAGGAGCAGATGCTGGATCTCACCCGCCAGCGGGTCGAGCGCGGAACGGCGTCGGGTATCGAGTTCTCGCGCCTCAGCACGCAGCTGGACGGTACGCGTGCGCAGGCCGTTCCGCTCAATGCCGAGCGCGACGCCTATCTCGATGAGCTGGCGACGCTGATCGGCGAGGAGCCGGGGACTCTCGATGCGCAATTGGGGATCGCGGCGCCCTTGCCTCTGCCGCCTGCGATGGTCGCTATCGGCGATCCCGCCGCGCTGCTGCAGCGCCGGCCGGATATCCGTGCGGCGGAACGGACTCTTGCCGCCGACACGGCGAAGATCGGCGCGGCCGAGGCTGCCCGTTTCCCGCGCCTCAGCTTCATGGGCTTGATCGGCATAGGCGGAACGTCGCTCAGCGACCTTGGGCATCTGGATGATTTCGTGGCTCTGGCCGCGCCACAGCTCAGCTGGAATTTTCTGGACTTTGGGCGCAACCGCGCGCGCATAGGCCAGGCGGAGGCTGTGCGGGATGAGGCGGAGGCGAAATATCGCGCTACGGTCCTTGCCGCTCTGCGCGACGCGGAAGGATCGCTTTCCCGCTTTCGCTATCGTCGTATCGAAGTGGCGACGCTTGCTCGCGCCAAGGTTTCGGCCGACGAGGCCGCTCGGCTTTCCACGCAGCGTTATACGGCGGGCACGTCTTCGCTGATCGACCTGCTGGACGCTCAGCGACAGCAGATCGCTGCTGAGCAGAATCTGTCGGTGGCGCAGGCCGGATTGACCAGCGACTTCATCGCCATCCAGAAGTCGCTCGGCCTTGGCTGGTCGGGAAAGCCGGAGTAGCATAAACCGGCCTGACCGGTGCAGGACATCATGTGGACATTGTAAAGACCCGCTTCGACGTTGAGGCCTTCCTGCGCGATTATTGGCAGCGCAAGCCGCTGTTGATCCGAAACCCGTGGGCGCAGTGGACAAATCCATTGGAGCCGGACGAACTGGCGGGCCTCGCATGCGAGGAGGGTGTGGAATCGCGTTTGGTGATCCAGTCCGGCCATGGCGATTGGTTGGTCGAGCAAGGACCGATGGCCGAGACGCGCTTCAGAACGTTGGGCGGTTCCCCGTGGACGCTGCTGGTGCAGGCGGTCGATCATCACGTTCCCGATGTGGCTGCGCTGCTCGATCCATTTCGCTTCGTGCCGAACTGGCGGATCGACGATGTGATGGTCAGCTATGCCGCCGATGGCGGCGGGGTAGGGCCGCATTTCGACCAGTATGACGTGTTCCTGATCCAGGGGCTGGGCAAGCGCCGCTGGCGGATCGGCGGGCATTGCGATGAGGGGAGCGAACGCCTTCCCCATGACGATCTGCGCCTGCTCGCCCATTTCGACGCCACGGACGAATGGGTGCTTGAGCCCGGCGATATCCTCTATGTACCCCCTGGGATTGCGCATGACGGCGTGGCGGTCGACGATGACTGCATGACCTACTCCATAGGCTTCCGCGCGCCCTCGCGTAGCGAACTGATCGCGCACTGGAGTGATCATCTGCTGGACGGGTTGCAGGAGGATGACCGGTATGAAGACCCCGGCCTGTCCGTTCAGGACAATGCTGGAGAGATTTCCGAAGATGCCATTGCTCGACTGCATGCGATGATCAGTACGGCGATGTTGGACCGTGACGCCTTCGCGCGCTGGTTCGGTCAGTATAACAGCACGCCCAAATATGCCGAGGCGGATTGCCGGCCGGAAGAGCCGATAAGTAGCGACGAGATAGGCGCTGCCCTGAGCGAGGGGACGGCGCTGCTGCGCAATCCCGCCAGTCGTTTTTCCTTTATCAAAAAGACGGATGCGTTGACCCTGCTATTCGCGGATGGCGAATGTTTTGAATGCACCGGCCCAGGCATCGCGTTCGCCGAGACGCTTTGCGCGCAGGATAGCTTTGTGGCTGACCAGAAGCTCGCGCAGTCGGACGCCGGGATCGCCCTGATCGAAGCGTTGTTCAATCAGGGCAGCGTGATGTTCGACGCGGAGGATTGATCCGCAAGGCCTATCGCGATCCGGGCGTGGCCGGCGCGTCCTCCCACTCTCCCGGTTGCAGGTCATCGATCGTCCAGTCGCCGATCCGCCAGCGCACCAGCCGCAGGGTCGGATGGCCCACCGCTGCCGTCATGCGCCGCACTTGCCGGTTACGCCCTTCGTGGATCGTCAGGCTGATCCAGCAATCCGGAACGCTCTTGCGGAACCGCACAGGGGGATCGCGCGGCCATAGCGCCGGCTCTGCGATCCGTTCGGCTTCGGCGGGCAGGGTGGGGCCATCCTTCAACATCACACCGCGTCTCAGCGCTGCAAGGCTGGTTTCCGCGATGTCGCCCTCCACCTGCACGAGGTAGGTTTTGGATGTCTTGAACTTGGGATCGGCGATCCGGGCCTGCAGTCTGCCATCGTCGGTCAGTAGGAGCAGGCCTTCGCTGTCCATGTCAAGCCGCCCTGCCGGATAGACGTCCGGAAGATCGATGAAGTTCGACAAGGTGGGGCGGGCCGATCCCGCCGTTCCGCGATCGGTGAATTGGGACAGGATGCCAAACGGCTTGTTGAACAGGATCAACCTCGACACAGAATGTGCAATCTTACCGGGCTACAATCAGGCCGCATATCGTATCTCGATAGGCTCCAGGCCATCAATGGTGCCGATGACGCTATCCCCCGGCCTGATCGGCCCTACGCCCGCTGGCGTTCCGGTAAAGATCAGGTCGCCGGGGGCCAGGGTGACATAGGTCGAAAGGGTGGCGATGATCTCCGGCACGCTCCAGATCATGTCGGCGATGTCTCCCGACTGACGCTCTTCGCCATTGACGGTCAGGGCGATAGTGCCGCTGGCCGACGGTGCGCCGGGCTTTAGCGGACCGATCGGCGCGGACTCGTCGAATCCTTTTGCCATGTCCCAGGGACGCGCGCCTTTCTTGGCGACGTCCTGAAGATCGCGGCGGGTAAGGTCGATCCCGACGGAATATCCAAAGATCAACTCTTCCGCATTGTCGGTTTCGACATTGGTCCCGCCTGCGCCGAGCGCCACGACAAGTTCGACCTCATGATGGAGATTGCTGGTCTGGACCGGAAAAGCAAGGAGGCCGCCTGGCGTCACTGCGTCGGCTGGCTTGGTGAAGAAGAAGGGCGGTTCCCGCACCGGGTCGCTGCCCATCTCCCGCGCATGGTCGGCATAGTTGCGGCCGACGCAGAAAATCCGCCGCACCGGGAAACGATCCTCTGATCCCGCGATCGCGATAGTGGGGGCAATGACGATCGGCAGGTCCATGGGCAAAAATCCTTTGAGCCTTGAACGGGGACGACGACCCTATTGCGCGAATTCCTGCGCCGGAGCCAGAGAAGACCGATCAGCTAGGCATATGCGCCAGCGATAAACGGCGAACGCCGTAAAGCATCGATTTTAGGGAAGATTTTGGTGGACGCACTTGGGCTCGAACCAAGGACCCGCTGATTAAGAGTTTGGCATGACCGAGGTATGCGTGGGTATAGGTAGGTAGCGCAACGTATATAAATACCTTGATATTAAACGATTTTTAGCTCGTGGACGGTATGCGTAAGTTAGGGTAAGTATGCGCAGGCTGCTTACGACATGCTTACGGGAAGGTTATGGGCTCATGCCGCAGTTGAAATTGACGAAGGCGAACATCGACAAGGTCGCCAAACCGGGTGCCAAGAGCGACACGCTGTTCTGGGACACCGAGATTAAGGGGTTCGGGCTGCGTGTCACGCCCACGGGCAAGACCACGTTCATTGCACAGGGGCGGGTCAACGGCGTCGGGGACGCGGTGCGCGTCACGGTCGGCCCCTACGGTGTGTTCACCCCCGACCAAGCGCGGGACGCGGCTAAAGCCCACCTGCGCAACATGGAGCTGGGCGTGGACCCCCGCGACGTGAAGAAGCAGGACGAGGCAATGCGCGTCACGCTGATGGACGTCTGCACCGCATATACGTCTCGGCCGGGTAAGCTGAAAGCCAGCACGGCGGCGGAATACAAGCGGCACGTCGAGAAGGTGTTTGCGTCGTGGAAGGACAAGCCCATCGCCAGCATCACCCGAGACATGGTGCAGGAGCGCCATCGGGAGATCGCAGAGAAGGGTCTGGAAGGGAAGAAGGCTGCCCCCGCCAGCGCCAATGCCGCGTTTGTCACGCTGCGCATCCTCATCAATTTCGCGATGGACGAATACCGCCGCGCTGACGGCGAGCCGCTGATCGCTCGTAACCCTGTCGATGCGCTCAAGCACCATTGGGCAAAGCTAGGCACGCGAACCGAACGCTATATCGACAAGCGCAAGATCGGGGCGGTTTGGAATAAGCTGCACGCCATGCACGACGAAGTTGCGGGTTATGAAGCCCTTGCCTCGGTGGACCTGACTATCTTCCTACTGCTCACCGGCGCGCGTCGTGACGAAGCTGCGACGTTGACGTGGGATCGCGTGCATATTGATGACCACAACCCGGCCGAGTGCTGGTGGCATCTGGACGACCGCAAGCGTGGTGATCCGATATGGCTCCCGCTGTCGTCGCAGGCCGTGGCGCTGCTCAAGTCGCGCCCCCGCCTTAAGCTGGCGGAAGGCATCGACAGTCCGTTCGTGTTCCCGTCATGGGGTAAGACCGGGCGGATCATGGATGCCCGCGCTCCGATGGAAGCGATCAGCGAGATAGCGGGCAAACACCTGTCGCTCCACGACCTCCGCCGTTCGTTCACGAACTACGCCATGCGCGAGTGTCTGATTGAGAAGTTCCGCACCGACCTCCTCACCGGCCACAAGCCCTCGCAGGAGGACACGACCGCCCGCAATTACCTCGACCTGGCGCATCTCGACTGGCTCCAGCCCGATGTTCAGAAGGTCGGTGACTGGATCGAGCAGCAGGCCGCTATCGCTGCCAGCAAGAACGTGGTGCCGCTGCACGCCGCTGGGTGATGCACGTAAATCTCGCGCTACGCCGGGGTAGCAGCCCCGATCGCGCAGCGCCGCCGGGGTAGGGGCGAGCCAGCGGCGATCGCGCCCCACGCCGCCTTACAGCGAAGGTCGGCCCGGCCAGCCATCAAATCGCGCAACTCGGGGCAAATCGGCCGAGGCCGGCGATCCGCTAATCGCCCCCTGATCGGTTTACGGACCAAAAATCTGCCGACCCGAACGCTGCCGATGAGCGTATGGCGTGATGTATGGTGTGTATAGTTCCGCCATCCAATTCTTGGGCATCAAACCATACACACTATACATCAGCGTGAAGCGGTGTGCTGCCAGTAAAAAGTTGCCGGACCCACGCTGATTATCAAACACTTTCGCGCATACTTGCTTATACTGTTAGTGCTGGCTCGATCCTGTATCTGACAGGGTATTGCCCGCCGTATCGGCTCCACAGTGGAGTGTTCACCCGCTCGCCCGGTGATGGCGCACGGAGCCGATACTGTGACCACACTTCTGAACAATGAGGCCGCTGCGGCGGCGCTTGGCATCTCGCCCGTCACCCTCAAGATGTGGCGTTGGAAGGGCAAAGGCCCGCGCTTTATCAAACTGGGCAATTCGCCGCGCGACCGCGTGGTCTATGACCCCGCCGAGATCGAGGCTTGGAAGGCCGCGCGCACGTTCGCCAGCACTTCCGATGCCACCATGAGCCACCCCGGCAATGCGCCCGACAAGCTCGCTCGCCGATGGGTTCGCGGATCGTGACACCCTTGCCCGCGAAAAGCGGCCGGATGCCCAGCAACATCCGACCGCCTCATCCGAAAGTCCCCAATCCTCGTCGAAAGACCAGCGACATGCTTAATATGCGACGGGCCGCCGAAGGTCCGCAATGCCCGAAGGTTTCCCCGCAAAATGCAGCGCCGCGTAAAAATTCGCCGGATGCGGATGGCACCAGCGCGGGATTGACTACCGCCCCGACCGGCGCGGAGGCTCATCATGTCTGACGATGAAGAGCGCGAAGCCATCCGGGAGTTTCTTGCCCCACAGCCCCCAACGGACAAGCCCACGCCGTATCAGATGAGCCAAGGGCACATCTGGGGCGGGCCGACGCCAGAACAAGAAATCCAGAAGATCAAGGAGGTCCGCCTCGCGAAAGAGGCGGAGTTGGAGATCGCGCGGATCAAGGCGGGCGGAGGCACGCTGATACCGCGCCCCATGACGCCGATGGACGCAATACCGATGGAGGTTGCAATGAGCAGCGATACCGCAACCGTCGCCCTGCATTATCTCGTTGACCCGTTCCTGCCGAGCAGGTGTGTCGTTGGCTTCTTCGGGCGCGGTAGCACGGCCAAGTCGTCGTTTGTGGCCACACTGGGCGCGGACATTAGCGACCGCGCTTCCACGCTATGGATCAGCGTCGAGGAACGGAGCGACTGGATTAGGGTTCGGCACATGAAGATGGGCGGTGTCGAGGGCACATTGTTCGTCGTGACGGCCGCACCCATAAAGGCAGACGCACAAGGGCGCACCATAGCGTCCAGCATAGATGTGTATGAGCATCTGGAGCCAGCAATCCAGAAGGCGAAACTCGGTGCCGATACGATGTATAACCCGCCGCGCCCGCTCAGGCTGGTCGTGCTGGACACGGCGGTCGGGCTGACGGGATGGCGAAAGGGTGAAAGCCCGAACGACGACGCCTCGGTGAAGCGGCTGCTGGCTTACCTGCAAGGTGTGGCCGAGCGGTATGACGTCACCATCGTCATCATCGGTCACTCGAACAAGGGGAAGCACGAATACTTCGCTGACACCGTGGCGGGTGCGTCCGCGTGGACCAATTCGCCGCGTCTGTCGTTCGTCCATGCCCGTGACATTCGGGAGGAACACGCGAACGTGATGCGGGTGGCGAAGTCGAACCTGACCACAAGGTTCACGACGCTCTACAGCACCGAGCCGGTCCACACTCTGCACCGACGCGCGGAGGGCGCGGACTCGGTGCTGGTCCGCGTCAATATCGGTCTGACGGTTTGGGGCGAGGACGAGTCTATGGAGGTGTTCGAGGACGCCACCCGCAAACCCTCGGAGGAACGCGACGGCGAAGGCGGTGGGGGTAAGAAGGAGGGTCTTGTCGACAAGGTGATGAACGTGCTGGTCGAAGCCGTTTACCGGACAGGCCAGCCCGTCACTCGCGAGCAGGTCCACGACCTTTTCGGTCGGGAAGTCAGTCGGCGCGAATGGAGCAAGGTGGACGACCGCCTCAAGCTGTTGCAGTTCCAATACCGCGTCGTCATCGAAAGCGGCCCGCAGAACAAGGTGCTCTACGTGAAGCAGGCATAGGAGAGCTGTTACATTCGTCCCCTATGACCACAGCGAGGTAACAACGGTAACAACGGTAACAGTTGTTTGATAATTTCTAACTTTTAGACCATCGCTGTTACCGATGTTACCGTTGTTACATGGCAGGGTCTCTAGGGAGCCATGTAACAGCTCTGATCGCCCGGCTTCAGCCTGCTTGCGCCCGCTCGCGCCAATGCGTGGTCATGGCTATTGCGCTGTCCAGCATCCCAGCCAACGTCGAAGGCGAACCTTCCCACGAATGCTCAAGCTCGGCTCCATCGTTTGTGTCGATGGAACGTGCGTAAACCGCCACCCTCGCAGCGGTCGGAGGTTCAATGGAGATTTGGAAGCATTCGAACGGCGGCTTGCCCGGAACGTGGACGAAGCGCGCAGGCCGGTCCGCCCATTCAGTGAACAGCATCAGCCCATTCGCTTCCACCCAAGCGTCTATGGCACCATCAATAGAGGCGTAAGCTGTCATGACCCCAAGATGCCCCGCCGAGCCGGGAACGGCAACCGCCAATGATCTGATGTAGGGTGTGTATAGTTCGGGTGGGCGTGAACGCCTCGTTAAACCATACACACCATACATCGCGTCATGAGCGATATTGAGTTTCCCGTTCCGCCTCGCCCGAAGCCCAAACCCGGTTCGTTTCCCATGCGAGAGACGCGTGCTGATCCGCTGGAAGGGCTGGACGAGAATGCGCGCGAGCGGATCGAAGCCATTTGGAATTCGCCGACGCCGTGGGGTGAAGAACCTCCCGCGCCGCTCGCCCCGGCCAAGCCCACGACCACAAACCTCAAGAAGTTGAAAGCCGCCCGCAAGAAGGTGGCGGAATATAGTGCCGTCCTGCGCACCGACGCCTTTGACGATTGGGTTCGCCGCTGCACCGAGACGGCAGGTGAGCCGCGCGAATGGACCCGCGCCGCGCTGCTCTACGAGAGCTATGTCCGTCACGCCAAGACCTACGGCGAGAACCGCCCCGATAAGCGGCTCGCGAAAGAGGAACTGGCGACCGAAACCGCTTGGGGGAAGATGATGGGTTCCCTGTTCGGCAAGAAGCGCCGTCGGGCAGGGCAGTATTACCCCCTGCGGCTCAAGCAAGGCGCATAGCACAGGGCCGCGCAGCGCCGCGCTGGGGCGCGAAAGCAGCACGCTCGCCCCTACTGCTCGGGCAGCTCCTGCCACCCCTGTAATCGCCCCGTAGCAGCCCGCCTGCGCGTGGTCATCACGCCCAAATCGCCGGCGGGCAAATGTCCCGTTTGACGTTCAGCCACAATGGAACTGACCTAAGCAACTGTTTTTATTGCAAAACAGTTTGCGGACCTTCGGCTCGCTTAGTTACGCATAAGCCCACCGTAACTTATCAGCCGAAAGTGTAGTTCGATATGGCCGACGAAATGGACATTCGTATTTCGCCAACTCTTCACCCCGGCATCGCTGGCGAGATTGCCGATTACGATGACGACACGCGCCCGCTGCTCGGCCAGACGGAGACGGCGGTGCATGAGGCATTTCAGGCGTTGCAATCTATTCACGACGCCAAGGCCGGGGCGGCGAAGAACCCGACCCTGAACGAGTATGCCCAGCTCGTCGCGGTCGACACCCACGCTACCAAGGTCATGAACAAGGTCTATGCGTCGTGGTCGCGTGCGGTCGATACGCTCAACGCCAACATCTCCAAGCTGGACAAGGAACTGAACGCGCCCGTCGAGCAGCGCGCCACTGCGTCGATGGCTAGCGAGATTCGGTCCTACTTCCGCAGCCTCGAACAGGGGCCGCGCATGAATGCGCTGCGCAAGGCGATTGAGACGGGCGACGAGATCACGGTCACGGCAGTGCTTGGAGGGAGACCTTACCTCTCCGGCCTCGATCCCGATCTGCACGCCGAATATCTCCGTGACTGGCACAATGCCCAACGCCCGGTCGAAGCGAAGAAGCTCCGAGCAATGACGGCGGCGGCTGACATGCTCAACAACCGATACAAGCTACTCACGAAGGCGGTCACCGACGCGGTTGGCGACATCAAGATCTACGAGACCGCCGCAGACGGCAAGCGTCAGATCCTCGTCAAAACGATCACCCCCGAGATGGTGCGCAAACAGGTGAAAGAGTCCAACGCCGCGTTCGCCGTCCCGGTCTGATCGGCTGCTGTTCTTTACAGTTCGAGGCATCTTATGACTGACCTGATTGCACCACCTTGGGGAACGGACTGGAAGCCCACGCCCCCGCCTGCTCCGGTCGAAGCGGAAGACGGCAAGCCGTGGCAGTTTCAGCCCGGCCAGAGCGGCAACCCTCGCGGGCGTCCGCCGGGGCGACCGGATCGGCGCCTGCTGGCCACACAGCAGATGCTTGATGAGATGCGAAACATCATCGCCGTGCTGGTCGGCAAGGCGCTGGAAGGCGACACGAACGCCGCCAGCATTGTGTTGGCGAAAATTCTCCCCTCTGTGAAAGCGCAAGCGGAGAAGGTGAACTTCTCCTTTTCGGCGGATGCCCCGATCAGCGATCAGGTTGCCCAGGTGCTGGATGCGGTTGCCGCTGGCGCGGTCGCACCTGATGTTGGGCGGCTCATCATCGACAGCATCAAATCCCTCGCGGACGTGCGGGCGACCGAGGAACTGGCCGCTCGGATCGAAGCCTTGGAGGCGGCGTCCGATGCCCGAGGGTAATTCCAATTTACTTGCACTTCGGTTGGAAAGGTCGGCGATGCGACCGACCGGACCCCGACGATTGACACATAGGGGCACCGGCTCATGACGACGATAGCCACACAGCGAAACCGGGTCATCACGGAGGCACCGGAACCCGATGACGTGCTGGTGCAGGTCATTCTCTTCGGTGAGGGCGACACGCCCGGCACAGTTGCAGGTCGCAGCCTGCGCTACCTCCCGATCAGCGCCTATCAGGAATGCTTGGATTGGGCTGTGGCCATCGCGGACCAGATGGCGCACCGGCTCTATGTCGTCCCCGTCAGCCATGCCGACATTCTCAACACCGAGCGGTGGACGCCATACCGTGATTTCATCGCCAGCATGAACGATCAGGAGCGTGGCGAGCTGCGCCGTATCGTGGTCACCACATGCTGCGAGATCATGCGCGACTGCGACGACTGGCACGTCCGCGCTGATGCCCACGACATTCTCACTCAACTGAAGGTGATTGCATCATGACAGACACGAACGAATCCCTGAAAGCCGCCGAAGCCGGTTCGCACCCGAAGGCGGAGAAGTATGGGATGCCCATCGAATATGCGGACCGCATCGTGCAGCGCCATTTCGGTGTGACGGACGACAACGCCGCGCTCGCTGGCGGGCAGATTGCCGCTGACATTGAGATGAGCAAGGCGCTCGCCAAGAAGGGCTGACTACAGTGTCGGGCATCCGGGCACTTCAGCGCCGCGTGGCGAAGTTGGAGACCGCTCGGAAGCCGCGACCGTCGCCCATCGTCATTATGTGCGGTTCGTTCGATGCGTTCGCCGACGCCACCTATGCGGAGGTGATGGCCGGCAAGCTGGCAGGAGACTTCTTGCATATTCTCGATCACCTCCGCGAGTGGGACGAGGGCGGGGTATGGGCGCTGGCGTATGCACGCTGACGGTGAACCCGCGTGGCTGGTAGAATGGCGCGAGCGCGACCGTCAGCGCTGGCCGATGATCCCTAGTATTTCATGATAGCGCGCATCGTTGATGCCATTATGCTGCTCAAATGCTATCTTTTCTTGGTTTTCGGGATTTACATAAAGGGATGGGCGTTTTGTCGGTTCCCTGAACTGAATGACGACAGGAGTGCCTATCGATCCCGGATAAGCTGGAAGCTCGTTAGCGAGCGTGCCTATGTGGGTAGGTTCGGAGTTGCCATCAACGTCGTAGAGTTCCAGGTATCGCTCGAATGTTGGCCAGTCCACCTCAGCCCAAGCTCCCCATCCGAAGTAGCCTGCATCCTCGGTAAAAGGCACTTCAAGAACACAGCGGATGAAGTTGCGATCATTGAATTGGCAAAGGTCGTTGTTGAAGCGCGCTTTGTCCGCTCTTTCTGCCTCAGGTATCGCCCACACCTCATCAGGCAGGGTATAAGCCCAGTCAGTGACAAGCCCCGCGTGTTCCTCTCCGCAAATCGAACATATGAACCGATCTTCCAAGTGGCCCTCCCGTTTACCTCGCAGGGAATAGCACTCCATGAGGCGGATCGCACCCTTCCTCTGCCGCATCCTGCGCCCTCGGGCGTGGGGTGCTGCTATGATGGGTGCTTGTACGCCGCGCTGCCGCTTACGATTTGCTTATGGCGAAAACGTAAGCAGTTTCAGAGCGACTCGCGCCCGGCATAGGCGTTTGATTTTATTAGGAAAAATGGTGGACGCACTAGGGCTCGAACCTAGGACCCGCTGATTAAGAGCGAAAATCAGCGGGTCTCAAAGAGTTTCATATCGTTCCAGAACCCTTGCAGAACAACACGTTATGTGATTCACTGTTCCAATAGATGCCGGGGTATTCCGGGCAAAGTGTTACCTAAGGTAACGCCCACGCCCGACCCGCTGACGAGGATTCAGTGGCATGGGACAAGGCTCGATTGGACTGACCGACGCGAAGCTCAAGGCCATGAAGCCGCCCGCGTCGGGCCAAGTGGAAATAAGCGATCAGGTCGTGCCCGGCTTGCGCATTCGTATGGGTGTATCCGGCGCGCAAACCTTTGTCGTCCGCAAGCGCATTGGAGGCAAGCCAAGGAACATCACTGTCGGCCGCTACTCGCCGAGGTTCGGTTTGGCGGACGCCCGCAAGAAAGCGAGGGCGATCTTGTCTGACATCGACGCTGGTGCCGATCCGGCGGCAACGCTCCCCACGCCCCGGAAGCGCGGAGTTACTGCGCACACCGTTCGAGGAATGTGGCCCGATTACAAGGCAGCCAAGGCCGAGCGGCGCTCGATCAAGGAAATCGAGCGTGTGTTCAACCGGCACATCCTGCCGCAATTCGGTGATCGGATGGCCGACGCAATCACCCGCGCGGAAATAACCCGCTTCATTGACGGAATCGCACATACCGCACCGGTGATGGCTAGAAATGTGCTCGCACATTTCTCGTCCTTCTATGGATGGGCGTTGCCTCGACTGGATCGCTTGCAGAGCAACCCATGTCGTGATGCTGGACGACCGCCCGCGCCGAAATCCCGTGACCGCGTCTTGAGCGATGCGGAGATCGGAATTCTGTGGAACGTCCTAGACGGCGAGGCTGCGCCGTTCGGCCCGGCGATCAAGCTGCTCCTCTTGACCGGCCAACGCCGCAACGAGGTGTTCAATGCTGATCGGAGCGAGATCGACCGCAAAGCGGCGCTATGGACGATCCCCGGCGATCGAGCCAAGAACGGCGTCTCCCATTTGTTGCCGTTGTCACGCGAGGCATTGGCCGTGATCGCGGGTCTTGCGGATCAGGGCGACAGCGAGAAGCTATTTCCGGCCCGTGGTAACGGTGACAATGGTCCGAGCGGGTTCAGCAAGACGATGATCCGCATCCGCGAGGCAATGGAGAAGCAGGCCGAGCGGCCAATAGCCCATTGGACCCTTCACGATCTACGCCGGACGCTGGCGACCGGTTTGCAGCGGCTAGGTGTGCGGCTCGAAGTCACCGAAGCAGTATTGAACCACGTCTCCGGCTCGCGCGCTGGGATTGTGGGGGTCTATCAACGCCACGACTATTTCGCTGAAAAGCGGCAGGCTCTCGACACCTGGGCGCGAGAGGTACGGCGATTGGCGAAAGCCCGCCGCTTAAAAGCACGAACGGATGTCAGCGCCGATCACAAGGCTCAGCGCGAGTCGTCAGCGACCGAGTAGAACATCGGGTTTCGCATCCACGCATTGATAGCAGACTCTCGCCAACCGGTGCATCGCGTGGCGATGCGGACCTGCTTTGGAAACGTGCCGGTCTGGACTTTCCGGTAAAGCGTCGAACGGCTGAGGCCCGTGCGATCGAGCACGGCATTGAGGCGAAGAATGCGGTCGGGCGTTTCGGTCGGCATGGAATTGTCCTGTATCGCGTGAGTTCCACTTGCTCCCCGTCGATACATTTGAGACGCCAGATTCGTTCGCGCAAGAGTGCCAAAAACAGTGCCAAGCTAACGATAGATAGCGTTTGTAGTCCAGTAGAGTGCACCGGAGTGCATTAGGGTGCAGCAAGGGGCATTTGGGAGCGCGAAATAAATCTCTTTCGACATAAATTATTGTCGATTGAGTCTCATTTTGTCCCGGATCGTCTTATTTAACGCCAGACGGTGTGATGGTGTCCTACGCCGTACAGGACCTAAGGCATCGCAGCCGAATTATCCGGCGCGGAGTTTTTCCAGCCGCGCGACCTCTTTCTCCACCGCCTCACGGATGAAGGATGCCCGTTTCTGTTTGCCCACCAGCACATCGATCCGCTCGCCCAGACCTTGCGGCAGGCGAACTACCGTCGATTTCACTCCGAGTGGCGGCCGTCCCATATGCGATCCCTATCCGACGAAGGGAGGTTCGCAATCGAAACCCGAATAACCGATATCGGTTATTGACCAGAGGCGATCATCTACTGCATAAGCGATATCGGTTAATGCCGTCGCGAAATTTCGACCTGCCTCTTGGCGGGGGCAACTGCGAATCGCGACGGATGCGAAAGCGGAGATGCATATGGCCGATATCGGTTACGCCACATCGCGGCGCTCTCTGTTAAAGGTGCTCTCGGTCGCGCAAATCGCGACGTTGCCGGGAAGCATGGCCGCGTCGCCTTGGGATGCGGCCATCGCGGCGTTGCCTTACCACGACGAACCCGTCGTGCTTAGACGGACGCGCGCCGGGCGCCGCGACAGCCGGTTCCGCTATCACAATGCCGAGAGCTTTTTTTTTGGAATAGAGAAGGGGATCGTGCGGGATCAGCACGACAGGCTCTACCAGACCGGCATCGTTCTTCAGTTGGGCTTGAGTTCGCATCTGTTCGATGTCGGCTTTACCGATCAATGGTGCGCCCACCATGTCGGCCTCAATGTCGTCAGGTCGCTCGCCTACGCCAATGCAAGCGGCTTCGGGTTCGAGTTGGCCGAGTTTGACCTACTCGCGGCGGTCCTCTCGCCCTACAGCAAATGGCGCTTCCCGCAGCCGCGCGAACGGGCGGGAGAGCTGCCTTTCACGCCCGAGCAAATTCAGATGCTCACCCGCATGTTGCTCGATCATGTGCATCATGTGACCGGCCACCCCCGCCCGCGAGGGTGGAACGCGCGCAATGCCTGACGACAAGCCAAGGCTGACGGAAGAGGAGCAGCGCCACTACGTCGAAGCGCTCGAAACCCTTCCGCTGTTGACGCGGACGGTATTCCTGCTCGCAAGTCGCGACAGTTTTCCATACGCGGAAATCGGTTGGCGGTGCGGAATCAGCGTCGAAGAGGTGCAGGTTCGTGTGGCCGACGCCCTGCTTGCTGTGGGTCGGCATATGCGGACGGGGCCAACCTTGGCCGGCCGAATCCGACGCGCATTGCTGCCGTGGCGCGATGCCTGGGCAACGGCGCGCGCGAGGGAAGGTGATCGGCGGTTAGCGCCTTGGCTTTCGCCGGAAAACAGACCGGGCAGACGCGGCGCGATTGACTGGATTGCATGGGCTTTCGAACACACGGTCCGATGACGATACGTCATGCGTCGGCAGCGTGAGATTCGAATGCGCGTCTGCCGCGCCGTCGCCATAGGCCCAACGCATCGTCGCGCCGGTCGCTACGTAATGTCGCGGCTGCCTCAATAAGCAGACCGAAGATCACCGCTCGATCATCGTCGGTGAGTTCGACCAGTCCGGCTTTCGCGACCAAGCCGCCGAGTTCGATAAGGTGTCGCGTCCGTTCGCGGCGTTTCACCTGCCATGCCCGCGTGTCACTTCTTGCTCGCTTCGCCAGAAGCCGGTTGCGCGCTGCCGCCGCCCGCCGGAGCGCCGCGCGCGTCGCCGCGATTGCGGCGCGCGGCGCTCCGGCTTGCCGATTGAAAGAAAGCAGCGCCTCGTTGGCGCCAACCCTCCATAGTAGCAGCGTCGTTGGTTCCGATCGCCACCAGCATCGCGCCGGCTAGTACATCGATCGGGAGCACATCCGCACCCGTCGCAATCACCAACTCGCCAAGCTGGCACAGCTTGCGTTCTTTCAGCAGCTTCGCCCGCTCGTTGAGCGCCTTCATTTCCGAATCAAAGTCGCGGGGTTTACGCATCACATCGTCCCTCGATTGAGCATCGACGGCGGATCAGTTATCGGGTGGATCGATCAGGCTCAATGCCCTGAAATCTCTTGGGATTACGCGGTCCCGAGATAGATGAAATCTTTCGAGGGCGCGCTTATACGTCGTGCCGACGTGCTGCTTTGAGTGTAATTGGATTGCCGTCATGGCGATCTACCATTTCTCGGCCAAGGTCATTTCCCGCGCCAACGGATCGAGCGCGGTGGCATCCGCCGCCTATCGTTCGGCGTCACGGCTGCATGACGAGCGGCTCGATCGGCACCATGATTTCTCGAACAAGGCGGGCGTCGTTCATTCCGAGGTGATGCTCCCAGACGGCGCGGCCGAGCATTTGTCCGACCGCGAGCGGCTGTGGAACGACGTTGAAGCGGGCGAGAAGCGGATCGACGCGCAGTTGGCACGGGAGATCGAGTTCGCGATTCCGCGCGAACTCGATCAGGCCGAGGGCATCCGGCTGGCGCAGGAATTCGTGCACGCCGAGTTCGTTGATCGCGGAATGATCGCCGACCTCAATGTCCATTGGGACATCGGCGCGGATGGCATGCCCAAGCCCCACGCCCATGTCATGCTCACCATGCGCGAGGTGGACGGGGAGGGGTTCGGCTCCAAGGTCCGCGACTGGAATCGTACCGACGTGTTGGAGCATTGGCGCGGAGCCTGGGCCGAACATGCGAACCGGCGGCTTGCCGAACTCGATATCGACGCGCGCGTCGATCACCGTTCGTTGGAGGCGCAGGGCATCGACCTTGAACCACAGCACAAGATCGGCCCCGCCGCATCGCGAATGGCCGCCCAAGGGCTGGCATCCGAACGGCTCGACGAACATCACGATATTGCGCGGTCGAACGGCGAGAAGATCATCGCTTCCCCAAGCATCGCACTCGACGCGATCACTCGCACCCAAGCAACTTTCACGACGCGCGATCTGGCGATGTTCGTGCATCGACACAGCGACGACAAGCATCAGTTCGACCGGGTAATGAGCGCGGTGCGCAATGCGCCCGACTTGATCGCGCTTGGCAAGGACGGTCCCGGTGAAGATCGCTTCACCAGTCGCGACATGATCGAGGCTGAACAGCGTCTTGAGCGCAGTGCGGGAAGGCTTGACGATCGCGCGGGTCACCGTGTCCCCGAGGCGGCCATGGATGGCGCCATCGCCGCCTCGGCAAGCAACGGCCTTGTTCTCTCGGAAGAACAACGCGCGGCGTTCGAGCGGGTGACGCAACCGGGTGATCTTGCGATCGTGGTCGGCTATGCCGGGACCGGCAAATCGGCCATGTTGAGCGTAGCGCGCGACGCATGGGAACGCGGCGGTTACCAGCCGATCGGCGCTGCGCTCTCGGGCATCGCTGCGGAAAATCTGGAAAGCGGATCGGGCATCGCATCGCGCACGATTGCGAGCCTGGAGCACCAATGGTCGCAAGGCCGCGATTTGCTCGGCCCCGGCAACGTGCTGGTGATCGACGAGGCTGGAATGATCGGTTCGCGCCAGATGGAGCGCGTAATTGGCGAGGCCGAGAAGCGGGGTGCGAAGGTTGTGCTGGTCGGCGATCCGCAACAGTTGCAAGCGATCGAGGCGGGTGCGGCGTTCCGATCGATTGCCGAGCGGCATGGCAGCGTCGAGATCACCGACATTCGCCGCCAGCGTGACGACTGGCAGCGCGACGCAACCCGACATCTTGCGACCGGGCGAACCGGCGAGGCGGTGCGCGCCTATGAGGAGCACGGGGCTGTTCATGCCGCCGAGACCCGCGAGCAAGCGCGCGCCGACCTGATCGGCGGTTGGGATCGCGACCGACACGCGCGGCCCGACGCCACGAGGATCATCCTCGCACATACCAATGACGAGGTGCATACGCTCAACCTGGCGGCGCGAGATCGGCTCCGCGCCTCGGGCGAGCTTGGCGAAGACATCGCGATCCGCGCCGAACGGGGCGAACGCCAGTTTGCAACCGGCGACCGCATCATGTTCCTGAAAAACGAGCGCAGCCTTGGCGTCAAAAACGGCTCGCTTGGCCGCGTGGAAAGCGTGACGGCGACCCGCATCGCCGTGCAACTCGATGATGGCCGTTCGATCGCTTTCGATGTGAAGGACTACAGTGAGGTCGATCACGGCTACGCCGCCACGATCCACAAGGCACAGGGCGTGACGGTCGATCGCGCCCATGTGCTCGCAACCCCCGGCCTTGATCGCCACGCGGCATATGTTGCGCTGTCCCGACACCGCGATGGCGTCGAACTTCACTATGGCCGCGACGACTTCGCCGATCAGGGCCGGTTGGTCCGGGCGCTGTCGCGCGACCGGGCGAAGGATATGGCGTCCGACTACGGGCGTGATTTTGTCGATCGACGCGCGATGATCATGCAGCCGCCGGCGATTGTGCCAAGCGAACGAGTGGACCCAGCTCCGCCCACGCGCGGGATGTTCGACGGCCTCAAACTTCGGGTAGCGCCGATTGTGGACGCGGAATCGTCCGCGTCATCGCTGTTGTCGTCGGCAGTCCAGCGTTATGCACGAGCGACGGCGGACATCCTGAAAATGCGCGGGCAGGGGGTGGAGGAATTGCCGCACCAGCGTGTGGCCTTCGATTCCGCAGGTGCGGCGTTGAACACTGTCAGACCCGACGGCGCGCGCGATCTTCGCAGCGCATTCGTGCGGGATCGGGGGGTGATCGACGAGGCCGCGAACGGGCGAACGACTGCCGCTATCCGCGCGATGATGCTGGAAAGCGAGGTCCGAGCGGATCCGACGCTTCGCGCGGATCGCTTCGTCGAGGATTGGCAGAAGCTGGGCGGTCAGCGGCAGGCACTGCAATACGCGGGTGACGATGCCGGGATGCGTCGCGTCCGAAGCGACATGAGCGCAATGGCAAAGAGCCTTGAGCGCGACGCCCAGGTCGAGTCGCTGCTGAAAAAGCGCTTGCCTGAGCTTGGAATGAAGGTGTCCGGGAGCGCATCTTTGTCCCATGACCTCCAAGAATGGCTCGGCATCTCGCGCAGTCGTGGGTTGGGACGATAAGGCTGGCGCATGGAGCCATACGCCAATCCGCCGGTCGCGCATGACGATCCCACCAGCGCCTTCGCAGCCTTGCGCGGTGAAGTGAGCTTGTTGCGCCGCGCGGTCGAAGGATTGACGGCCGAGCGCCAGAATGCTCCCGATTACACCCCGACTCTGACGGGATTGTCGAGCAGGCTTACCCGTACTGAGGAGCTGCTCGGCAAGATCGCCGAGAGCCCAGCGATGCGGCTGACACCGGAAAATCTCGCTGTGAGCATTGCCCGAGCCAGCGAAACCGCGCGGGCAGGCGATCGTGAAACGCTGGACAAATCGGGTGCCACCTTGCGAGCCTCGATCGCCAGCATCAATGGGGTCGTCGAGCACGCGTGGGCTGCCGACCGTCAGTGGAAACAGCTTTATTGGACGGGCGGAGGGGGCCTGCTTATGGGTGCGCTCGGCGCCCTATCCATTTTGCATTTGATCGGCTGACTCCCCTAGGTCACGGTCAATACGGCAGCCACCCTGCCGAATCCCGGTAGGGTCAGAGTGTACGGTGTAACTTGACACCGAACGGTTGGCGGATTATCTAGCACCATGAAGATCAGAAACGTGATCCATAAGGGGTTACGGCGTTTCATCGAGGATGACGATGCCAGCGGGTTGCAGCCCGCTGTCATCTCCAAGGTGCAGCGCATCGTCTCCTTCCTCCAGGACATGGAGCGCGAGGAGGAATTGCGCACCGTGCCGAGTTGGAAGGCGCATATGTTGACCGGCGACCGCAAAGGAACCTGGAGCCTGTTTGTCACCAAAAACTGGCGGATGACGTTTCGAATCGACCGCGATGAGATCGAGATCATCGACCTCGATTATGAGGATTACCATTAGGAGGTGGCCATGAGTGCGATTGCAGGCATTCGTATGAAAAACCCGGCGCATCCGGGCGGTTTCGTGAAGTCCGAGATCATCGAGCCGCTGGGCCTGTCGGTGACGGCGGCCGCACAGGTGCTGGGTGTCACGCGCGCCACGCTTTCGACGCTGCTCAACGAGCATTCGCAGCTTTCGCCGGAAATGGCGCTACGGGTCGAAAAGGCGTTCGGCGTGTCGATGGACACGCTAATGCGGATGCAGAATAGCTATGACATCGCGCAAGCCCGCAAACGCGAGGGCGAGATCAACGTCACCCCCTTCAAGGACCTACCAGCGAACGCCCGTTCATTCGTTGCGCCATAAGTTTGTGTGTCGCCCATAAAGGCAACGGCGATGGCTTACCACGGTGTGCCCAAATTACTGCTTGTATCGCGCGAAAGCTAAAGGACCGGCAAGGCGGCGTTAGGGTCTCGCGGATAGGCTGATACAGGCCTCATAACGGACTGGAGGGAGATGAAGAATGGGGCCGAAGCTGGGCAGGCTGGTAACGCTACGGGCGACCGATGTTTGGGGCAACGAACCGCAGGTGTTTACGCCGTGGCTATCACAAAATCTCGACCTCCTGGCGGAAGCCTTGCAGATTGATGAGCTGGAACTGAAAGGCACTGAGGTTGCTGCGGGTGACTTTCGGCTCGACATTCTGGCGGAGGATTCCGAAGGGCATCCCGTGCTGATCGAAAACCAATTTGGTGCCACCGATCATCGACATCTCGGCCAGCTTATCAGCTATGTTGCCAGCCAAGCAGGACAGGCAACTGTCGTATGGGTAGCAGAACGGTTCAAGGAAGATCACCGCGCCGCGATCGACTGGCTCAACACCAACACCATCGACGATTTCGGCTTTTTTGCAGTTGAGATTGAGGCTTTGCAGATTGGGGACAGTGATCCGGCACCATTCTTCAATGTCGTCGCCAAACCGAACGCATGGGCGCGTAGCGTGGGCGCTGTTGCTCGCCAAGCGGTAAGCGGCGCTGAACCCGAACGCCATCGTGTCCGGCTTGCCTACTGGACGTCATTTTCGGAATACCTGAAAGAGCGCAAGTCCGTCTTTGCCATCCGCCGTCCCGGTAAGGATCACTGGCATTCTTTTGCCGCCGGTCGGGCGGGGATTGTCATCAGTGCCACCATCTACACGAAGAAGAAGCGCATCGGGATGGAGTTGTATCTTCACAATGACCCGATGAAAGTGGGCATACGCCGGCTTGCGGCGGAGAAGGCGGCGATAGAGGCTGAATTTGGCGAGCCGTTGGAATGGCAGGAACTGCCGACCAAGAAGGCCAGCCGCATCGTGATTTTTCGCGATGGCTTTGATCCGGCAGACGCTGCGACATTTTCAGAGCAACACGCTTGGATGCTGACACGGATGGAAGCGTTCCGGCGGGTGTTTGGCGATCGGATCAAGGCGCTTGATTTGAGCGGAGCGATCGGATTTGAAGAGGAAAGCGAAGAGCCTTGATCGGCTAAACCGTTAAAGCGCCCAGTCGGTTGCTATGGCGTTCGCTTGCTCAAGCACAAGATCGACGGCTGCTTTCTGTAAATCCGGGGGATAGCCGTATCGAGCCAGCAGCTTTCTCACCTCGATCCGCATTTTGGCGCGAACACTTTCCTTCTGCGTCCAATCTACTGTGACTGTGCTGCGGATGATTTTGACGAGAGATTGGGCGAGGAAGCGGAGCTGCTCGTGCTCCATGAGCGCCTTTGCTGAGCCATTTTCGGCTAAGGCGTCATAGAATGCGACCTCTTCGGGAGCCATGCCCAGTTCATTCCCCCGCTTGGCAGAGCTAGCAACGTCACGCGCAAGGGAAATCAGTTCATCAATAACTTGAAGGCTATCGACGGCACGGTTGTGGTAACGGGTGAGGACATCATCCAGCCTCTCGCTGAGCTTCTTGGCCTCAACGATATTGAGCCGTTCACGTGCTTTAATATTGCCCTGTAATAGCCGCCGCAGCGTCTCCACAGCCAAATTTGGTTGTTTGGTCTGCTTAACTTCCAATAGGAAGTCATCGGAAAGAATCGCTAAATCGGGCTGTTCGAGGCCAGCGTCCTTAAATACGTCGAGGATTCCGTCGGACATCACGGCTTGCGACATCAGCTGCCGGATTTCCTGTTCGATCGCTTGCCTACCGCGCCCGCCCTTGCCAGATGTATATTTGATGAGGTTGACGCGCAAAGCGACGATGAGCGCCACCTCTTGCCGCTTTGCGGAGGCCCGTTCATCGCCGGCAGTGATCGCGAATGCGGCTTCTGCTTGTGTGGCAATATCGACGAATTCAGCGCGTCGATCCTTGGACAAGATTTCTTCGAGGCATTGCTTGAGGATAGTCAGCCGCGCGGTCGGGTCGGCATCGAAAAACGCCTTCCAATTTGCTTTACCAAGCAGGGCTAGGGCGGACTCGACCTTCGCTAGCAGTTGGCGCACTGCCTCATCCATGTTGAGGCTGATTTGCTCCCGGTCACGGTCGCTATATTGCGCCAGCGCAGCGCGCAATTCCGCGCCGATGCCGAGATAATCGACAATCAATCCACCGGGCTTCGCCCCGAACACGCGATTGACCCGCGCGATAGCTTGCATGAGGCCGTGACCGCGCATGGGCTTATCGATGTAAAGGGTATGGAGCGACGGCGCGTCAAAGCCGGTGAGCCACATATCCCGCACAATCACCAGGTCAAAGCCGGACGCAGGATTCTTGAAGCGGTCAGCAAGACCCTCCAGCCGCGTCTTTGTGCGGATATGCGGCTGCATATTTTCAGGATCGGAGTTGTTGCCGGTGATGACGACTTTCATCATCCCGCTGGCGTCGTCGCCCGGATCACCTTCAATCCACGCGGGGCGCAAGCGCCCGATCTCATTGTAAACCGCAACCGCGACTTGGCGACTGACCGTCACGACCATGCCCTTGCCGCCGCCCATCGCTAACCTGCGTTCTTCAAAGTGGGCGACGATGTCAGCCGCGACGGTTGCGACCCGCTCTGGCGATCCAACAATCTCTTCAAACCGGCTGAACCGCGCTTTCAATTGTTCTGCCGCCTGAGCCTCGCTCCCTTCGGTCAACTCTTCGGCCAGCGCGTCAAGCTCAGCGCGCTGGTCGTCATCAAGGTTGAGCCGCAATTTGGCGAGCCGTGCGGAGTAGTGGATCGGCACCGTTGCCTTGTCGATCACCGATTGGGTCATGTCGTAAGTGTCGATTACATCGCCAAAGACGGCTGAGGTGCTTCGATCACGTTCGTCAATTGGCGTGCCGGTAAAGCCGATGAACGTGGCGTTGGGCAGGGCCTGGCGGAGATATTCCGCAAAACCAACTTCTTCTCGCACCTCGTCGCCGCGCGTCACGAAGCGACGGTTGAGACCATACTGCGAGCGATGCGCCTCATCGGCGATGACGATGACATTGCTGCGGTCGGTCAGTAGCGGATGCTCGCCATCTTCGCCGCGAAACCGCTGGATAGTTGTGAATACTAGCCCGCCAATATCGACGCGCAACAGCTCCCGCACCGCCGCCACGGTATCGGCATTTCTTGGCGCGCCTCGAATTGCGGAGCCGTGCGCTACAAAGGTTTTGAAAAGCTGGTCATCAAGATCGTTGCGATCGGTGACAACGACGATTGTCGGGTTTTTCAACTTCTTCGCCAGTTGGAGCTGGCGAACATAGAATAACATCGTGAGCGATTTGCCGCTGCCCTGCGTATGCCAAACGACGCCGCCCTTCCGATGGCCGCCTTCTCCTGCCGCCCTGATTGTAGAGGTCAGTGCACGGCGCACGGCGTGAAATTGGTGATAGCCCGCCAGCTTCTTCGATTTGATGATGCCGTCGGCTGTCTCAAAGGCCGTATAGTCCATCGCTAGGTCGAGCAGCCGGGCCGGATCGAACGCGCCACGGATCAGCACCTCCAACTCCGCCCGTCCGAAATCGTCGTGCTTATCTCCCTCTATCGTCCGCCACGGCTGGAAGCGATCAATGCCCGCCGTGAGCGAGCCGATCCGTGCCTCCATGCCGTCACTGATGACCAGCGCCGCGTTGAAGCGGAATAGCTCCGCCGCCTTGTTTTTGTAGTTTTGAAGCTGGTTATGCGCTCGCTCCATCGTCGCGTTTTCATCAGCTGGATTTTTCAACTCCAGCACGACAATGGGAAGGCCGTTCACAAATAGCACAATATCGGGCCGGACGGTTTCCCGCTCGCCTTGCACGACAAACTGGTTGGCGGCGATGAAACTGTTGTTGGTCAGCGTTTTGCGGTCGATCAGCTTGAGTCTGACTGTCTGGCTTTCGCCATCCTGGTTCAACTCAACTGGGACGCCGTAAACGAGAAGGTCATGGGCTATCCGGTTGTTTTCCAACAGGTTTTGACTGGGCGCGGCCAGTACTGCTCGCACCGCCATTTCAATCATTGATGATGTGGCGTCTGGATTGAGTGTGGCAAGCGCATCGCGCAACTGCCCCTCTAGGATGGTTTGTCGGTAATCGACGCGAGCGCCCATCGGACCATCGGGGGCAAGATAATCGCCTGGCATTACCCGCCAGCCGCTTAGATCAAGCCAGCTCATTGCCGCTAGCTCCACCGCACCCTCGTTGAGACGGCTAGAGGTTGAGGAGCCGCCCGTGGGATAGGTCATGCGGCGACTTCCTGTTGCTCGTCCGCTGGATTAGCCAAGCGCCATTCGGTAAGCGTCGCCTCATATTGTGTGGGATCGAGCGTGAACAAAATCCGGCTTGGTTCAAAACTCGATCCGGCGATTTCGACCAGCTCATATTCAATGTCGAGGGTGTCGTTGAACTCGGTTTCCAGTGCGTAGGATGGTCCATCGGGCGCTTCGACTTCTTCGGACGGACGGCTCCACGCGACATCAAGCAGAAAGGAAACCAACGCATCGCACAGTCCGCCAAGCATGTAGGCGTGTTGGCGTTGCAGGACGGCCCAATCGAGCGCGCCGCCGTGGCGCATATTGGGAATGTTGCTCAGCCGTGCCAGAGCAGTGGTGGTTTCTTCAATCCCCTTGATAAGCGCGGTAAGCTCATCATGGATCTTGGCACCGTCTGGGTGATCGGTCAGCGAAAAATCGAACGCCTCGATAACCTTGGTCATCCGGCCAGGGAGTCCATCCCTGCCGAACTCGATTTTGAGATGCAGGCCGATCGATGCCTGAGCTGCCTCGAAAATGGTTCGCACGCTGGCAAGGCAGGTGTTGGGGAGTGTCTCAATACTTTGCTCGAGCGCCGCGACATGAAGCCCCAGATTGCCCGCGCGTTCGGGGTGCCGGTCGATCAGGCCTCGAAGAAGTTGGAGCTGAAAGGCCATGCGCTATCCCTATGCCGCCGCAACCTTATCGGCAGCTTCTTCAACCCGAAGCTCCCCCGATAGAAGTTTGGGAAGGAGTGTATCACGCAACTGTTCAAGATCGCGGCATTCAGCCAGCTTCTCGCTGATCGGATCGAGATATGAACGCGCCATTTCATTGAACATCTCAACAACCGCGCCGTCATCTGTCGCAAAAACCTGTTCTGCCAAATGCGACCACTCTGCCCTTGGCATTCGCGTTCCTGTCGATGCGCCCGATGCAGAACCCACAAATCGTTCATCGCTAAATGCGAGATACATATATGATGCGTTGTCCACGCCTTTCGCGCGAAAGACGAAAATATCGGAAGATGCTATACCATCTACGGGAGCGATCGAGACTTTATGAAAGTATGGGCGCAATTTCCCGAACAACAAGTCACCTTTTTGAAAGGCGAGTTTGTTGCTGTCCACTTCACGCGCTTCGCCATACTCAAAGAGGCCCAACGATTTTCGCGGCAAATGCTCTAGTCCGACATAGGGCGTGTCCGATGGGATCGACTTGGGATCAACCGCCGACCGGATGGAAAGCGCGATTTCATCAGCCCTTTGCCAACGCCATCCTTCAGGCAGTCCATCGTCACCAAGACTATTTGGAAATAATGCGGCAATTTCCATAGGTAAGCCGGAATCCCTGCCTTCGGCCTTGGCATAAACGGGATCAAAATTGACGAACCAGCTATTAAACAACGTCCGCGCCATCTGCTCCAAGGTCGCAGCCAGATTGCGATTCAGGGCAATCTTATCATCTAAGGTTTCCAGAATATGAGCAATTCTATCCTGCTCGTCCCGGTCGGGCTGAGGGACGGCCAAGTCCTCAAGGTTGGACTTAGTGAGAGCATTTCGCGTCGCTCCAGCTCCAGCAATGGCTAAAAGACGCGCCTTCATTTTCGGATCAAGAAGTGCGTAAAGCAAAAATCTCTGAGAGAACTCGTTAGGGTCTGCCCGAATTATAGAAACATGTTGGTTCACTCGCGCTGGGAGCGCATTAGCATCAACTATGCAGGCCCGTGCTACAGAGTCTCCAGTAATATTTAGCAGTATATCATTGGGAAGAACCTCGACATTCCTCAATTCATCTGCTTGACCCTGATCGATATAAGCTAGCCCTTCAAAACGAAACTGAAAATCATGCACATTCTGGCTACGAATTAGGGCAAAAGGACCGTCAGCGAGATAGACTTCCTTTCCTCCACGGGGAGTTGCTCCGCTGCCTATCTTCTGTGTTCGAGGGCCAAGATCAACCTTTGGAAACTCACCAGCCATGACCGACCTTTTGGAGTTGGCGGCGGATTTCCAGGTTAAGCACGTTGCCCCGTTCCATTTGTGTTTTGAGCGTTGCGGCGAGGCGAGTCATTTTGTCAGCGAATGGCTCATCATCCTCAGTGCGGGCAAGTTGCTCGACAAACATCCCCGGCGTCAGCACATAGCGTTTGGCCGCAATGTCGTTGGTTTTAGCCGATTTAGAGAAGCCGGGGACATCTTCATACTTGCCCGCCTTCTCCCGCCACGCATGATAGGTATCAGCGATCAGGGCAATGTCCGCATCCGTTAATTCCTTGAGCGTGCGAGTTTTCATCGTACCCATGTTGCGCGCATCGATGAATAGAACGTCGCCGCGCCGGTCGCGCAGCTTCTTGTCCTTGACCAAGCCGTTCGATTTGTCGCGCGCGATGAACCACAGGCATACGGAGATTTGTGTGGTCGAGAAGAGCTGACCCGGCAGCGACACGATGCAATCGACTAAATCCTTGTCCACTAGCTTCTGCCGGATTTCTCCTTCGCCCGATTGCTGACTGGACAGCGAACCGTTGGCCAGCACGACGCCAGCGATGCCGAAGGGGGCAAGGTGAGAGATTATGTGTTGTAGCCATGCGAAGTTGGCGTTGCCCGCCGGTGGCGTACCAAACTGCCACCTCTGGTCGCCGACCAGCTTGTCCTGCCCCCAATCGCTATCATTGAAAGGCGGATTGGCCAGGACATAATGGGCGCCAACGCCGGGGTGCATATCCTCATGGAAGGTGTCAGCCCATTTGCTGCCAAGATTAGCCTCGATCCCCCGGATCGACAGGTTCATTTTGGCCAGACGCCATGTCGTCGGGTTTGATTCCTGCCCGTAAATCGAAATGTCATTGCGCTTGCCGTTGTGTGCCTGAATGAACTGTTCGGACTGCACGAACATTCCGCCAGACCCGCAGCATGGGTCATATACGCGGCCCTTGAACGGCTCGATCATGGCGACAAGTAGCCGAACGACGCAGCCTGCCGTGTAATATTGCCCGCCGCGTTTGCCTTCAGCGATCGCAAACTGACCGAGGAAATATTCATAGACGCGCCCCAGCACGTCCTGCCCGTGGTGCTCATCGCGGAACGCCAAATCGGAGAACAGCTTGACCACTTCCGCCAACTTGGATTGGTCCAGCTCTGGCCGGGCGTAATTTTTGGTCAGCACGCCTTTCAATGTTGGGTTCTCCGCCTCGATCGACAGCATGGCCTTGTCGATCAGCGCGCCGATCGTGGGATCGGTGCTGGTGGCGTTCTCTTTCAGATACTCCCACCGTGCGTGTTCCGGCACCCAGAACACGCTTTCCGACGAATACCAGTCGCGTTCATCGGCAAGGAAAGCATCTTCAGGGCTTGCCAGCGCCTCTGCGCGGCGTTCATTGAAGCGATCGGAAATATATTTGAGGAATATCAGGCCAAGCGCGACATGCTTATATTCGGCGGCATCCATGTTGCCGCGAAGCTTGTCTGCCGCTGCCCACAAGGGGGCTTCAAACGCGCGGGCATTGGGCTTTTCCGGCTCGATTGCGACTTTCCTAGGTCGTCCACGAGCCATACGAATCCCTCCTGCTGCGTTACGATAGCGCGCTCTTTATCGACAGTTCTCCACCATTCCTACCAAAGATCGAACCGCCAGACTAATAATTGTATTATTTCAATGACTTACCTGTTTTGCGGAGTTAAAAACCCGTTGGACCATCCGCAAATCAGCGTCAGGATCATCCGGGCGGGTGTGAACACCGAAGAAAGGTAAAATATTTCAGCTCTTCAGTGTTACCTACGTTGTTACCTAGGCCGTCAATGGCAAATTCCGCGTCCCGCGGAAAGCCTCTAACTAACTCGAAAATAACCGAAAATGGTGGACGCACTTGGGCTCGAACCAAGGACCCGCTGATTAAGAGTCAGCTGCTCTACCAACTGAGCTATGCGTCCATCGCGGCCTTGGGAGCCACATGCCGGGTTGGTTTTCCCGGTGAGGCGCGGCGGTTAGCATGATCCTTCATCTTTGCAAACATGAAATGCAGGCAGCCGCGATTTTTTGCCAGTGCTTTGTGTCAGGTCCAGCTGCCAGGGCTTTTCTGACCCCGGTCGATAGCCAGGATAATCCCGATGCACAGCATCACGGTCAGCATCGAAGATCCCCCATAGGACATGAAGGGGAGGGGGATGCCGACAACCGGCGCCAGCCCCATGACCATCAGCATGTTGATGGCGACGTAGAAGAAGATCGTCGTGGTGAGGCCCGCGGCGACCAGCCGGGAAAATTTGTCCGTGGTGCGCAGGGCGACGCGAATCCCCCAACGGAACAGCATGGCGAAGGACAATATGAGGGCCATGCCGCCCATCAGGCCCCATTCCTCCGCCATGGTCGCGAAGACGAAATCGGTGTGTCCCTCCGGCAGATAGTCGAGGTGGCTTTGCGTGCCGTTGAGGAAGCCCTTGCCGAATATGCCACCCGAACCAATGGCGATCTTCGACTGGCTGATATGATAGCCGGCGCCGAGCGGATCACTCTCAGGATCGAGGAAAATCAGGACGCGCTTCTGCTGATAATCGTGCAGGAAGCTGAAGGCGATCGGGATGGCGGCCGCGACCGCCAGGCCTGATCCGATGAAGAGGCGAAGCGGCAGTCCGGCAAGAAACATGGCTGTCACGCCGCCCGCCACGATCATGATCGAGGTTCCAAGGTCAGGCTGGATAAGCACGAGACCGGCAGGAAAGCCGATCAGCACCAGTGCCGGCCATATTGCCCCCCAGCGCCGCAATTCGCCCACCGGCAATTGTGCGTAGAATTGCGATACTGCCAGGACGATCATGGGCTTCATGAATTCGGACGGCTGCAACTGCATGAAGCCCAGGTTGATCCAGCGCTGACTGCCCCCCGCCACGCCGCCGATCAGTTCCACCAGCACGAGCGCGCCGAGAATGGCGGCATAGCCGGGGAGGGCTATCTTCGCGAACAGCGAGACCGGCAGACGGGAGATGCCAAGCGCCATGGCGAGGAAAATGCAGAAGCGGGCCGCCTGATTGATCGCCCAAGGGGTGAAGCTTCCTCCGGCTGCGCTGTAGAGCACGACCGTCCCGAACGTGGCGATGCAGCTCAGCAGGATCAGCAGGCGCCAAGGCAGGCTTGCTATGGGCGCAGGGATCAGGCTGCTCATTCCGGCACCTCCCCGTCGTGCGCCGCATTGGCGGTGGCAGGCGGCTGGTCGTCGGCATCGGCGGCTGCGTTGGCAGCGTTTGTTTCGGCATCAGGCACAGCGCTTCCGGGTACAGGCTGCAGGCCCTTTACGCGTCGATACTCGGCCATTTGCGCGATGGCGCGCTCGGCTGGCGGGCCGCCCCATTCCTTCTCATATTTCTCAAGCCGCTCGGTGGCTTTTGCCGGATCGAAGAGATAGCTCATCACATCGGCGGAAATCATCGGCGCATCCTGCACGCGGCTGACATGGCCGCCATGCTCCAGGATCGTGCCGATGGCGTAGCGCGGATTGTCGAAGGGGGCGAAGCCTTGGAAGAGGGCATGGTCGCGTAGTTTGAACGGAAGGGATGCGTTGCCCCGTACGCCGCCGGCGCGCTCCGCCATGGTGATGCGCCTGACCTGCGCGGTGCCGGTTTTCCCGGCCATCAGCACGTCCGGAACGGGCAGGCGCGCCGCTCCGCCGGTGCCTCCGCCGTTCACCACGGCGCTCATGGCGTTGTGGATGATGTCCAGATGCGCCTGCGACACGCCCATGGAGCGTGGCGGGGCGCGATCCTTCTGGAACAACAGTTGCGGCATCAACTCCTTGCCGGAGGCGAGGCGGGAGGCCATCACCGCAAGCTGGGTCGGGTTGATGAGCATATAGCCCTGACCGATCGTGGCATTGACCGTGTCGTATATCTGCCAGTCCTGCTTGTATTTCTTCAGCTTCCATGCCGGGTCGGGCACGGTGCCATAGCTCTGGCTGGGGTAGGGCAGCGGGAATTTCTGTCCCATGCCAAGCCGCCGGGCCATATCCGCAATCACCTGCATGCCCATGCGCTGCGCCATCACATAGAAATAGATGTCGCAGCTCTGGGCGATGCCCCGATGCATGTTGACGGCGCCATGGCCACGGCGGCTCCAGCAATGGAAAAGCGCGTTGCCGACCCGGATCGCCCCGGAGCAATTCACGGTCTCCTCCGGGCCAAGGCCAGCCTCCAGGAAGGAGAGGGCCGCCATGGGTTTCACCGTCGATCCGGGGGGGTAAAGGCCCTTCAGCGTCTTGTTGCGGAGCGGGATATGGTCGTCCTGCGACAGCATGTCCCATTCCGCATGGCTGATGCCGTCAGAAAAGCTGTTGGGATCGTAACTGGGCATCGAGGCCATGGCGAGCAGGTCGCCGCTATGGCAGTCAATCACCACGACCGAACCGGACTGGGTGCCGAGCCGGCGGCCGGCATATTCCTGCAATCCGGCATCGATCGTCATGCGTATGGTATTGCCTGGCGTGTCAGGACGGGTCGTGAGTTCCCGCACCACCTTGCCCCGTGCTGTGACCTCGACCCGCTTGGCGCCGGGCTTGCCGGTCAGTTGCAGGTCGAAGGTGCGTTCCAGCCCGTCCTTGCCCAGCTTGAACCCCGGCGTGATGAGCAGGGGGTCCTTGCGGGCCTCATAGTCCTTGGCCGAGGCGGTGCCGACATAGCCGATCAGATGGCCGACGGTCGCGCCGCCGGGATAGTGGCGGGAAAAGCCCTGCGCAGGAGCGACGCCGGGAAGATCGGGAAGGCGGACGCTGACGGCGGCATATTGCTCATAGTCGAGGTCAGCGGCGACCTCTACTGGTTGGAAGCCGGCGGCTTTTTCGAGATCCTCATGGATGCGTTCCACTTCATCCGGCGCGATCGAGAGGATGTTGGCGAGGGCGGCGACCGTGGCGTCCTTGTCCCGCAGCCGCTCGGGTATAATGTCGACGCGAAAGTCCGTGCGATTGTTCGCCAGCGGCCTGCCGTTGCGGTCCACGATCCAGCCACGCCGGGGAGGAACCAGGGTCAGGTTGACCCGGTTGCTTTCCGACATGAGCTGGTATTTCTCATTCTCCGCGACGCTGATCCACGCCATGCGCCCGGCCAGCAGCAGGCCGATGCCGCCCTGGATGCCGCCCAATACCATGGCGCGGCGCGTGAAGGAGAAGGACTGGCTTGCCTGGGTAACGATCTTGCCGCTGGACTTGCCGAACTTCATGCCATGATGCGCCAGCGATCAAGCCACGCGCACTGACGCGCGACGAATGGATAGAGCAATATGGACCACAGAATCTGCGGCGCGATCAGCATCATCGTTCCCCCGCCGCCGGTCACGCGCGCGAACAAGAGACCCCCTGAAAGGCAGAAGATAATGGCAGCGGCGGCGAGAAGCCAGTCCTGCCAGTAATCGCGCCAATAAAGCTGACGCTCGGTGGAATCGACGACGATCAGCGTGATCGTCCAGAGGAACATAGCGCTGCCCAGCGGCTGCCCGCTCATGATGTCGTCGAACAGGCCAAGAGGTAGGGCGATCCAGGCCTGCCACAGTTCCGGCCGCAACAGGCGCCAGGAGAGCAGCAGCAGAAGCCCGAAAGGCGGCATGACGGGCGAGGATACGACGACGGGCAGCGCCGTTACCATCGACCCCAGCATGACCGTTATCACTGGCGTCCCTTCGAGGCGGAACCGCGTGGGGTGATTGCCGAGTTTCGGACCCTGGGGGATCATTGCGCCACGCTCGCGGCATTGTCTGCAGGAGGGGGAGCGGGCGCAGCGGCTTCGACCGGTGCTGGCGCTGCGGTTGTTGTGACGGTGGGCGCAGTTCGCGGCGGCGGCGTCCCCGGCGTCGCCGTCCCTGCGGGCCGGGCCAGGCTTGCCTCGAAGGGACGCTGCACCATGACCATTTCCACGCGGGCGGGACTGGCGAGGGGGACGGCGACGGCATCGTCTCCGGCGATCCGGACGACGATCGCGACCGGTATATTCGGCTGATAGATGCCGCCTGTTCCCGACGTCACCAGGATATCGCCAGGCTTGAAGGGATTGCGCCCGGCCGTAAGCGATTTCACCGTCAGCGATCCGTCGTCGCTTCCCGTCGAGATTCCCGCGATATTGTCCGTCGAGCGCCGCACCGGGACGACATTGGTGCTGTCGGTGAGCAACAGCACGTCGGAGGTGTTCGGTCCTGCGGTATAGATGCGGCCGATCAGGCCCTCCGGAGCGCGCACGGGCATTCCGGGATACGCGCCCTGGGAACGCCCGGCGTTCAGGCGCGCCAGCCGTCGCGTACTGGACGAGGAGGAACTGATCAACCGCGCCGCGACAACCTCGTCCTTTTCCTCATCGACCAGCTTCAGCAGTTTCTTGAGCCGGACATTCTCCTGCTCGATGGCGGCGGCCTCGATCAGGCGGGTGCGATTGATATCGACCTGTCGGCGCAGCGAAACATTCTGCGACCCGGCCTTGTAGAAGGCGGCGATCCGCTCATCGACGGTGCCGATGCCACTGACCAATTCCTTGAGGCCCGAGGAAACAGGACGCGTGATCTCGGCCCCCGCGGACCGGATTACCGCGAAGCCCGTGGGATCGAACATGGCTATGATAATCAGCAGCAGGCCAGCCAGCGCTCCGGTGACGGCAACGACATAGCTTGCAAAGAGGCTATACTGCGCCTTCCGGTTGTGGCCGGGGCGCCGGCTGGGCGGCCGCGCCATCTGTCGTCCCCTTTACGCCTAAGCGGTCTGCAACACGCCCCGGAACATCGGATCTTCCATCGCGCGGCCGGTGCCGATCGCGACGCAGGTCAGCGGGTCTTCCGCGACGGTGACGGGCAGGCCGGTCTCGTCGCGCAGTTCGTCGTCCAGGCCCTTCAGCAGTGCGCCGCCGCCGGTCAGGACGATGCCCTGGTCGACAATGTCCGCCGCCAGTTCCGGCGCGGTGTTTTCGAGCGCGATGCGCACGCCCTCGACGATGGTGCTGATCGGCTCGGCCAGCGCATCGGCGATCTGGCCCTGATTGATCGAGATTTCCTTAGGCACGCCGTTCACCAGATCGCGGCCCTTGATGTGGATCGTCTCGCCCACGCCGTCGGCAGGCGACTGCGCCACGCCATATTGCTTCTTGATCCGCTCCGCCGTGGCCTCGCCGATCAGCAGGTTATGGTGACGGCGGACATAGGAGACGATGGCTTCGTCCATCTTGTCTCCGCCGACGCGAACGGAGGTGGTGTAGGCCAGGCCGCGCAGCGAAAGCACGGCGACTTCGGTGGTGCCGCCGCCGATATCGACGACCATGGAACCGATCGGCTCAGTGACGGGCATGTCCGCGCCGATCGCGGCGGCCATCGGCTCCTCGATCAGGAACACCTGGCTCGCGCCGGCATTGCTGGCAGCGTCGCGAATGGCGCGGCGCTCGACGCTGGTCGAGCCCGAAGGCACGCAGATCACGATCTCGGGGAACCGCCACGGACGCGCCTTGCCGCCGTGCACCTTCGTGATGAAGTGCTTGATCATCTGCTCGGCCACGTCGATGTCAGCGATGACGCCGTCGCGCAGCGGCCGGATGGCTTCAATCGAATCGGGGGTCTTGCCCATCATCAGCTTGGCGTCGTCGCCGACCGCCTTCACCCGCTTGATGCCGTTCAGTGTTTCCACCGCCACCACGGACGGTTCGTTCAGCACGATGCCACGTCCGCGCACATAGACCACGGTGTTGGCGGTGCCCAGGTCGATGGCCATGTCCTGGGAAGAGAATTTGAACAAACGCGAGAAGACCGACATGCTGTTTCCTGTCCCGTGCGAGGGCCCCGGAGCGCTCGGGACACAGCGCAATATTCATCTGCTTTCCGCATGCGCACGGCCTGCAACGGCGAAATATTTGTCGGTCGGCGGGTCGCGGAAAGCGTTCGCTTGGGCTAGTCCCTGACATATGTCAATACGCCGCCTGCCCGAGCATCTGGTCAATCGCATCGCCGCGGGCGAAGTGGTGGAGAGGCCAGCCAGCGCGCTGAAGGAAGTGGTCGAAAACGCCGTTGATGCGGGGGCTCGCAGAATCGCCATTCGCCTGTCCAATGGCGGTCTGGACGGCATCGAAGTCAGTGACGACGGATGCGGCATGAGTCGCGCCGACATGGCGCTCGCGCTGGAGCGGCATGCGACATCGAAGCTGCCCGATGACGCCATAGAAATGGTCTCCACGTTGGGTTTTCGCGGTGAAGCGCTGCCCTCCATCGCCAGCGTGGCGCGCATGTCTATCGAAAGCCGCCCAGCGGGCGACGATGGCTGGCAGCGAGTCGTGGACAATGGGGCGGTGGTTTCCGAGGGACCGGCCGCCATTCCCAAGGGCACGCGCATCCGGATCGAGCAACTGTTTGCCCGCGTTCCCGCCCGGCGCAAGTTCCTGCGGTCTGCGCGATCGGAATATGCGGCCTGCCTGGATGTCGTGCGCCGGCTGGCGATGTCGCGGCCCGATATCGCCTTCAGTCTGGAGCATGACGGCCGCCGGTCGCTGGGTGTGCAGGCGGACGAGGAACGGGAGGACCGAGTCGCGGCGCTGACCGACCGGGCGCTTGCCGACAATCATGTGATCATTGACCTTCTGCGGGAGGGCATCGCGCTGACAGGGGTAGCAGGCTTGCCCACCTATCATCGCGGCGTCGCGGATCATCAGTTCCTGTTCGTGAACGGGCGACCGGTGCGCGACCGATTGCTGGTGGGGGCGGTGCGCGCTGCCTATGCGGATATGCTGGCGAAGGACCGGCATCCCGTTGTTGCCCTGTTCCTAGATATGCCGCCGGGCGAGGTCGATGTGAACGTCCATCCGGCCAAAACGGAGGTGCGCTTCCGCGAACCGGCGCTGGTCCGGGGCATGATTGTCAGCGGCATCCGCCGGGCACTGGATGAAGCGGGCTTCCGATCGGTACAGCGCGCCGATCCGACGGCGCTCGGCGCATGGAAGAGCGAACCGGTGTCGCCGACGCCAATCGGGGCGATGCCGATCTTCGACGCCGTCGGCGCTTCCACAGGTGCGGCCGCGCTGTTCGAACGTGGCGATCGGGGTGGCTACTCTTCGTCCGTCGCCGACCGCCGCCCCTCCTTCCTCACACCGCCGCCTATGGCGCGGGCAGAGCCGGCGACGCAGGCCGCGCCGGAGGTGCACAGCTTTCCGCTCGGCGTAGCGCGCGGGCAGGTGGCCAAGACCTACATTGTCGCGGAGGCGGAGGATGGGCTGGTGATCGTGGATCAGCATGCGGCCCACGAGCGGCTGGTGCTGGAGCGTATGCGCCGGGCGATGGAGGGAACGGGCGTACAGCGGCAGGCGCTGCTGTTACCGGAAGTCGTGGAACTGGATGAGCCTGCCTGCGACCGGCTGGAGGCGCGCATATCCGAACTGGCCGAGTTCGGGCTGGAGCTTGAGCGCTTCGGGCCTTCGGCCATGCTGGTCAGGGCGACACCGGCGATGCTCGGCACAGGTGATGTGCAGGGGCTGGTCACGGACCTCGCAGACGACCTTGCCGCTTACGACACGGCCTTGTCGCTGAAGGAGCGGCTGGACCATGTCGCCGCGACGATGGCTTGCCACGGCTCCGTGCGCGCCGGGCGGGTCTTGTCGGTTACGGAGATGAACGCCCTGCTGCGCGAGATGGAGGTGACCCCGCGCAGCGGCCAGTGCAACCATGGCCGCCCCACCTGGGTGAAGCTGGGCCATGGAGATATCGAGAAGCTGTTCGGACGCAAATAACGGTATCCGTCGGGTTGCGGATCCCAATTATGCAGGGTCGGTCGGCCGCGTGCGGATCATCAGGATTGCGATCATGGTCATCACGGGCGCGTCGTCCTGATTGAACACGCTAGTGCGCATCCGGACGATTCCCCGGTCAGGCTTGCTGCGCGAGGGTGTCTTTTCCAGCACCTCGGTTTCGCAGCGCAGGACATCGCCCGGATACACTGGCCGTGGCCAGCGCAGTTCGTCCATGCCCATCCCGCCAAAGCTTGCTTCCTGAACGCCCGGCTGTTCCTGCATATGGGCGACGGTCATCGCCATCATCATTGAACAGGTGTGCCATCCGCTGGCCGCCAGCCGACCGAAATGGGTCTGGGCGGCGGCCTCGTCGGACAGGTGGAAAGGTTGGGCGTCATATTTGGAGGCGAAGTCGATAACTTCGTCCCGGGTTACTTCGTAGCGGCCGAAGCTGTCCTTCTCGCCGACTTCGATATCTTCGAACCATCCTGCCATGCCTACGGCCTATGGCGCGGTGACGAGGCCGTCAAGCGTGGCCGGGTCGCCGTCGCCGGGCAGCGGCGCGATGCCGATCAGCCGGGCGAGGAAGGGATAGACATCGACATTGTCGAAACCGGGCCGCACCGACATCCCACGACGGATCGCGGGGCCGCTGGCTATGAAGAGAGCGGCCATGTCCGGCGCGGCATTGTCATAGCCGTGCGTGCCGCCTGTCGAAGCCTCTTTCGGCGCGGTCTTTTCGATCAGCCAGCCATCATCGGCTAGGCAGAAATAGGGTGGAATGCGCGGGTTGGTCCCATAGTGAAGGCGCGCGGGGATGTCCGCCTTGCGCCAGCAAGTGAGGTGAGCGCGCGGTGTGAACAGTGCCGCCTCCAGCTTCGCCTCATGACCGGGCACTGGGTAGATGCTGGCAAAGGGGCCGCTTTCCAGCACGCGATAGTCTGCTGGATCGGCGACTTTGTCGAGCGCGATCCAGCGGTCGGTGGAGGCGGCCGCCATGCCATGGTCGGAAACGATGACGAGATTGGCCGGCTGGCCAAGCGCGGCAAGTTGCTGGACAAGCTGGCCGATGCTCCGATCGACCTGGGCCATGGCGTCACGCGTCTGGGAGGCGTCCGGGCCGAATTGATGCCCGGCGGTGTCTACCGTGTCAAAATAGAGGGTAAGGAAGGCAGGCCGGGTTTCGGCAGGCCGGCGGAGCCAGTCGATTACGGCGTCGGCGCGCTGGTCACCGCCTATCGCCTGATTGAACTGCATCCAGTTCGACGGGCGCGTACCGCCGGTGATGGGGTTGGGCCACTTCGGATCGCGCGTTCCGCCCCAGGCCACGTTCGATCCTGGCCAGAACATCGTGGCCGTCCGGACGCCTGCTTTCTCGGCGGCGACCCAGATGGGTTCGGCCTCATTCCACCAGAAGGGATCGTCGCTCGCCATGGTGAAGGTCTCGCCGGGGCGGCGCGGGTCCTCCATGCTGTTGGCGACGATGCCATTATGGTCGGGCCGCTTGCCGGTGACGATCGACCAGTGGTTGGGGAAGGTCTTTGAGGGGAAGGAAGGACGCATCGACGCTGTGACGCCCTCCGCCGCGAGTTTCGACAGGTTGGGCGTGACGCCGCGCTGCAGATAGTCGGGGCGAAAGCCGTCGATTGAGACGAGGATCGTTACCGGCGATCGCGCCTCCTGCGCCGTCGCTGTGGCGGGCCGTTCCTGCACCGGGGCGCAGGATGCGACGATCATGAGAACGGAAAGAAAGGCGGCGCGGAGGCAAAAGGTCATTGGCGAGTCCCGATATTTTCTCTCCCCCTAACAGAGGCCCAGTGACGGAACCATGACGCCGCCGGGCCATTCGTCGCCTCAGTCGCCCAGCGACAGCTTGGCGAAGGCCGTCCATCCGAACGGGCTTTTGCCATAGGCCGCGTCAAGCGCGTGGGGCTTGTCATACACCGCGCCGGACCCGCCCAGCGCGAGCCCGAACAGCTTGCCCAGCGGAATGCGATAGGCATAGCCCGCCTGCATCTTCGTCACGCGGAACACCTGCCCATGCAGCGGCTCGCCCTCCGGAAACAGCTCGTCATTCTCGACATTCTCGACCCGGCCGAACAGGTTGTGGCCGCCAGCCGGATTCCAGTTCGCTTCCAGCAGCCAGGCGGTCAGCACCGGGCCGGGCAGGCGGTTCTTGGCCGAGAAGGCTCCCGTGACGGACAGGCGGCGGTCGCCATAGCCGATGCTGGCGGTCAGCCGCCCTTCATCCTCGTCGTCATGCAGCGCCTCCGGGCTTTTGATCCGGCCGTAACTGACCTGTGCGGCCCAGTTGGGCGACGGGGTCCATGTGCCGCGCACCGACCAGCTGTCGAGCTTTGGCGTTTCGATGTCCCACCGCTCCTCGTCCGGCTCGCGGCCACGGAAGGCCGACGCCTCGATCTGGAACCGGCTCGCCGATACCCCCGCCGTCACCACGCCATAGGTGATGTGCGTGCTGTCGAACCAGTGGTGGGTGATCGGCGCCTCGGCATTGTAGCGGGACGAGCGGCGCATCATGAAGGCGCTTGGCCCCAGCGCCGGTTCGCCGACCGGCCCGCCATAGAGGAAGGCGGTTGCGCCGGGCGCGATATCGACATCGATCCGCGCCGCCAGCTCCATGAACAGGTCATGGGGATGCTGCCGGTCGATCAGGCCGATGCCGTTCGCCGTCTCCCCGGTCGCGAAGAGGTTGGGATAGCCGCGCGCTGACATCAGCGGCTCCAGGCTGAACATGGATTTCAGCGTCAGCTGCGCGCCTTCGCCCAGCGGGCGCTGTGCCGTCGCCATCAGCATCGACTGGACATAGGCTTTGTCATCGCCGCGCGCGCCGCCCTGATCGGTATAGACGCCCCAGGCATAGCCGTGCGCCATCAGCATCCAGTCGCCGGACATAATGTGGAGGCCTCCCGGCATATGACGCGATGGAGGGCCAGAGCATCCGCCCCCCATAGTGCCTTCGCGCCCGGGAAGGCGGCTCGTTCCTGATCCATTGCTGTATCTTGGGACAAGGATGACCGGCATACATATGTCAGGTAGTTGCTTATCTGAATTAGCGGCGGGGGACGTGCCGTGGCCCATCTGGTCATGGTCCATCATCCCATGATCCATGTCCTGCGCCATTGCGGGCATGGAGATCGTCGCCGCAGCGAAAGCCGCGACGCGCCAATATCGTCTGTTCATCGTGATAATCCTGTCTGAAACGCAATCGGGAAGGCGCGGGCCTTCCATCGGTTCAGGCGCGGAGTCTGGGCGGAGGCGTTTCCGGCGCTGGCGCGGCGGCGGTCAGCAGAGGGGACGCCGTGCGGTCGTGGCGCAGCGCGAGGACGTGCCGGTAGGGCGCAGCGATGCGCGCAAGGGTGAAGGATGGCGGGATGCAGCCGATGCAGTCGTGCGCCGGGGCGGACTTGGCCGGCATGGGTTTTGCTGGCATCGGGCCATGGCCCATATGCGCGTGATCCATCGTCATGGCGTCCTGCACGGGCATCGGCGCGGATGCCGGCTCCGCGCAATGCGGCGCGGCGAGCGCGGGGATCGCCAGGCAGGCGATCAACAGGGCGAGGAGGAAGCGCATTTGTCTCTCCCGTACAGAATTGTGCGAAGTCTGACCATCCCTCCCTCCGTTCGCTTCGAGCGTAGTCGAGAAGTCTGCACACCCACTTCTCGACTACGCTCGAAGCGAACGGGGTGGGGGAGTAGGCGGATCGGTAGGTTGAGCGGTCTAGGCCAGAAAGCCTGCAATCTCGCGCCACGCCTCCAACTTACCCGCGCGAGACAAGCCCGCATAGGCCGCGCTGGAGGACGGAAGGTCGAGCAGCGCATATCCTGCGAAGCTCTCAAGCTGCCTGCGCCCACGCCGCGACGCCTCGCCGCCATTGAAGGCTATCGCGCGCAGGTCGGGCAGGGTCGCGGCGAGGCCCGCGAGATCGCGATGGGTCGCGTCGCGGATTGCGCCGTCCAGGCTGCCCTGTCGTCGCGCTGTGGCGATGACGTCCCACAGGCCGATATGGCGCGCCTTCAGGCGGGCGAGGCGCTCGGCATAGGGTAAAGCGGGCAGCGGTTCGCCGATGACTTCGCCGATCAGCCACCAGAAGGCGTTGGTCGGGTGGGCGTAATATTGGTTCGCGGCAAGGGATCGCTCGCCGGGCAGGCTGCCGAGGATCAGGACGCGGGTCTGCGCGTCGACGCTTGGCGGAAATGCGGATTTGAGCGTAGTCACCTTGGCTTGATCCTCAAGTGCTCCTGCGAAAGCAGGAGACCAGGGGATCGGGCAGCGCATGGGGCCTTGGGTTCCTGCTTTTGCAGGAACACGAGACAATCACACGTTGAACCGGAACAGCATGATGTCGCCGTCCTGCGTGACATATTCCTTGCCTTCCGCGCGCCATTTGCCTGCGTCCTTGGCCCCGGCCTCGCCGTTGTACTGGACATAGTCGGCATAGGCCATGGTTTCGGCGCGGATGAAGCCCTTCTCGAAATCGCTGTGGATCGCGCCGGCGGCCTGCGGGGCTTTGGAGCCCTTGTTGACGGTCCAGGCGCGCGCTTCCTTGGGACCTACGGTGAAGAAGGTGATGAGGCCGAGCAGTTCATAGCCCGCGCGGATGATGCGGGCGAGCCCGGCTTCGGCAAGGCCCAGCGCTTCGAGATATTCGCCGCGTTCCTCGACCGGCATGGTGACCAGTTCCGCTTCGATCGCGGCGGAGACGATGACGGCCTTGGCGCCCTCGGCCGCCGCCTTCTCGAACACGCGGGCGGAATAGGCGTTGCCTTCGGACGCCGCGCCTTCCTCGACATTGCAGACATAGAGAACGGGCTTGGCGGTCAGCAGTTGCGCCTGCTCGAACAGGCGGGTCTCTTCCTCATCCCGCGGCTTGGTGAGGCGAGCAGGTTTGCCCTCACGCAACAGGTCGAGCGCCTGCCCCAGCACGGTGGCGGCGGCCTTAGCCTCCTTGTCGCCCTGCGTGCCCTTTTTCTGGAGGGCGGGGACACGCTTTTCCAAGCTCTCCAGATCGGCGAGCATCAGTTCGGTCTCGACCGTCTCGGCGTCGGCGATCGGATCGACCTTGCCCTCGACGTGGGTGATGTCGTCATCCTCGAAACAGCGCAGGACATGGACGATAGCGTCGGTCTCGCGGATGTTCGCGAGGAACTGGTTGCCCAGACCTTCGCCCTTGGACGCGCCGCGCACCAGGCCGGCAATGTCGACGAAGGCGAGTTGGGTTTCGATGATCTTGGCCGATCCGCCGATCTTCGCGATCTGCTGCAACCGGTCGTCGGGGACGGCGACGCGGCCCTCGTTCGGCTCGATCGTGCAGAAGGGATAGTTGGCCGCCTGCGCCGCCTGCGTTTCCGTCAGCGCATTGAACAGCGTCGACTTGCCGACATTGGGAAGGCCCACGATACCGCAACGAAAACCCATGAGAAACGCCCTGCAATCCTACAAAGTAGCGCCCGATACAGGCTTCGGCCCGGATTGGCCAGTGGCTTGGAACTGGCCGCAGCGGGAAACAGGGAAGAGACAAATCTTCACCCCGTGGAAATGCATTGGAAACAGCGCGGCGTTATCGGCCCGGCTTCATGCGACATATTCTGCTGGCGGCGCTCGGCGCGGTCTCATCCATCGGCCTGACGACGCAGGCGCACGCCGAAACCCGCCATGACGAGCAGGTCTGGTTGAACCTCACCGTCATGGGACCGGTAAAGGGCAAGCTGGTCTATTTCGCCGAGCTTCAGCCGCGTTTCGGCGACGGCGCGTCGCGCACGGTGACGGCGATCATGCGCGGCGCAATCGGGTGGAAGCTGAGCGCCAGGGTGACAGTCTATCAAGGCTACGCCCATGTCGTGCAGCCGGTGGCGGGCGGAAGGGATGTCAATGAGGAGCGCAGTTTCCAGCAGATAAGCTGGAACATCGGCAAGCCGTGGGGCGGCGAACTGTCATCGCGCAGCCGGCTGGAGCAGCGCTGGCGATCGGACGGGGCTGACATGGGGTGGCGCCTGCGGGAGATGCTGCGGTTCGAGAAGCCCCTGAAGCCCGGCTCGCATGGGCCGAGCGCGCTGGTCTATTCGGAGGCGTTCGTCGCGCTCAACGACACCGACTGGGGCGTGCAGAGCGGCTTCGACCAGATCCGCAATTTTGTGGGGCTCGAGATTCCGGTGAAGGGGGCCACCACGATAGAGGCGGGCTATCTCAATCAGCACATCAACCAAACCGGCAATCGCAGTCGCATGAACCATGCCGCCGCGATCAGCTTGTGGGTGCGGCATTGACCGACGGGGAGAAAGTTTCGCTGGCTTTTGTCCAGGGATCGGGGATTGTGGCGGGCGTCCTCCTGCGGCCATAATCAGTGGCCGCTATCATCGGGAACGAAGTCATGAGCACGCTGGATATGCGCGAACATCAGATGTTTCCCGTGCTGAGCGCCGCGCATGTCGAATCCGCGCTGCGTTTCGCAAGTGGTCCGGAATGTCGCTTTGCCCCACAGCAGACGATCTACGCCATAGGTGAGCAGGGTGTTCCCGCCTGGCTGGTCCTGGACGGATCCATAGAAGTGGTCCGGCGCGATGGCCTCAATCGGGAAGCGCGGCTGACTGTGCATGGCCCGGGGCAGTTCAGCGGCGAGGTCAACCAGCTCGCCGGCCGGCCATCCATCGCGGCGGGACGCGCGGGGCCGGACGGATGCACCGCCGTGCCGATAGACTCGGCACATCTGCGCGCATTGATGGTGGGCTCTGCTGACGTCGGCGAGATCGTGATGCGCGCGCTGATCCTGCGCCGCGTCGGCCTGATCGAGGAAGGCGGCGCGGGGACGATCCTGATCGGCGTTCCCGGGAGTCCGGAGGTCGTACGCCTGCAGGGGTTTCTGACCCGCAGCGGCTTTCCCAACCTGATGCTCGACGCCACGGCGGAAGGCGAAGGGCGTGCTCTGGTCGAGCGGATCGGCGTGCAGCCGGATGAGTTGCCGCTGGTGGTGTGCCCAAGCGGATCGCTGCTGAAGAAGCCGAGCGAGGCGCAGGTGGCCGCATGTCTTGGCATGACGCCTGACATCGATCCGGACAAGACATATGACGTGGCGATCGTGGGCGCGGGTCCCGCGGGCCTTGCCGCGGCAGTTTATGCCGCGTCGGAAGGCCTTTCGGTGATCGTCCTGGACGAACGGGCCATGGGCGGTCAGGCGGGGGCGTCGGCGCGCATCGAAAACTATCTCGGCTTTCCGACCGGCATTTCCGGACAGGCGCTGACGGGACGGGCATTCAATCAGGCGCTGAAGTTCGGCGCGGAGATTGCCGCGCCGTTGCAGGTGAAGCATATCGACTGTGCGCCGGGCGGCCTCGCGCTGGACCTGTCCTGCGACCGCCGCATTCCTGCCCGCGCCATCATCGTGGCGTCTGGCGTCCAATATCGGCGGCCTGACATCGCCAACCTCTCCACCTTTGAGGGGGCAGGCATATCCTATTGGGCTTCACCGGTCGAAGCGCGGCTGTGCGCAGGGGAGGAGGTTGCGCTGGTCGGCGGGGGCAATTCGGCGGGGCAGGCCGTCGTGTTTCTCGCGCCGCAGGTAAAGCGGCTGCGGCTATTCGTTCGTCGCGCGCTGGAGGAGACCATGTCCCGCTACCTGATCGACAGGATCGCTGCCCTGCCAAACGTGGACATCCATGTGGGAACCGAAGTGGTCGGGCTGGAGGGCGAGCGCGCCACCGGGTTGTCCGCCATCACTGTTCGGGATCATGCCAACGGTGGAGGCGAAAGCCGGATGCCGGTGCGCCACGTTTTCCTGTTCATCGGGGCTGACCCCAATACGGCGTGGCTGAACGGGTGCGCGGACACGGACGACAAGGGGTTCATCGTCACGGGGCGGAACGCCCTGCCGCTGGAAACCAGCGTTCCTGGCGTATTCGCCATCGGCGATGTTCGCGCAGGATCAACCAAGCGGGTCGCCGCCGCCGTGGGCGAAGGCGCGGCAGTGGTCGCGCAAATTCACAGCGCGTTCGCGCAACAGGTCCACCACGCGCATGCGCAGGTGGAGATGACGACATGACCCGTTGCGCCCACAGCATCACGATCGCCGATGTCACGCCCAGCGCGCGTGGCTGCGAGGAATGCTTGAAAACCGGCAGCCCGTGGGTTCACCTCCGCATATGCCGGTCGTGCGGCCATGTCGGATGTTGCGACCAGTCGCCAAACCGCCACGCCACCGCCCATTTTCACGCGACCCATCATCCGGTCATCGAGGGTTATGATCCGCCGGAAGGCTGGGGCTGGTGCTATGTCGATGAGATGATGATCGACCTGCCGAGCCAGACGCCGCAACGCGGTCCGATCCCGCGCTATGTCTGAGCGCGGGCGCTTCCCGGCAATCAATCCGCGAGCCGTCCTGCCACGTCGCTCATGAACCGCACATCGTCATTCTTCGCCAGCCATTCCGCCTCCGCACCGATGGCCGCCAGCATGTCCGACAGTGGGTCAATCTCCGCCTTCGCGTAATTGCCCAGCACATAGCCATGAACCCGGTCCTTGTGTCCGGGATGGCCGATGCCGATCCGCACCCGGCGGAAGGGGTTGCCGATATGCGCCTCGGTCGATCGCAGGCCGTTATGCCCAGCGGTGCCGCCCCCGCGCTTCACCTTCACCTTCATCGGTGCAAGGTCGAGTTCGTCATGGAAGACAGTGACGTCCTCCGCGACAAGCTTGTAGAAGCGCATCGCCTCGCCGACGGCGCGGCCGCTTTCGTTCATGAAAGTGGCGGGCTTGAGCAACAGAATCTTCTCCGGGCCGATGCGACCTTCGGAGAACCAGCCCTGGAACTGGCGTTTTGGCGAGGACAGGCCGTACATTTCCCGCAGAAGATCGGCCGCCATGAAGCCGACATTATGCCGGTTGAGGGCATATTCGGCGCCCGGATTGCCAAGGCCGACCCACAGTTGCACGCGCGATACCTCCCCAAAAAGAAAAATCCCGCCCGGACCATAGGCCGGGGCGGGACTATTCCAAACCCGTTCGGGCGGCGGATTACTCCGCTTCGCCCTCCGCAGGTGTTTCGCTGTCGCCTTCGCTGCTCTTGAGCGCGGAAGGCGCAACGATCGTCGCGATCGTGAAGTCGCGATCCTCGATGGCCGACTTGGCGCCCTTGGGCAGGGCGACGGCGCTGATGTGGATCGAATCGCCGACATCGAAGCCGGTCAGATCGACGACCACGTCATCGGGGATTTCGGCCGCATCGACGACCAGTTCGACGTCATGGCGCACGATGTTGAGGACGCCGCCGCGCTTCAGGCCAGGCGATGCCTCTTCATTCTCGAAGCGGACCGGCACGTTGACATGCACGCTGGCATGTTCGGACACGCGCAGGAAATCGACGTGCAGCGGGCGATCGGTGACGGGATGGAACGCCACATCCTTGGGCAGGGTGCGGACACCGTTGACCATGACGACGCTGTTCATGAAGTGGCCGGTGCCAAGGAGCTTGTTCAGCGCCTTTTCCTCGACATGAACCATCGTGGGTTCTTCGTTCATTCCGTATATGACGGCGGGTACGCGGCCCTCTCGGCGGAGAGCGCGGGAGGCTCCCTTGCCTGCCCGATCGCGTGCCTCGGCCGACAGCGTAAGCTGATCGCTCATTGCATGTCTCCAAAAGCTGGTTGAGTGTATTTGCCCGCCACGCCTCCAGGGATGACCATAACGGGACGCGGGGCCATTAGCGGGGGATGGCGGGAAAAGCAAGGGGCGAACCAATCCCCGTTCGTGTCGAGCGTAGTCGAGACACCGTGCGCATGTGTCTCGACTACGCTCGACACGAACGGATGTGGGGCAACCTCACCGATCGTTAAGCGTCGTCACGCTCGCAACCACGTCATGATGCTCGACCTTCTCCGGCCGGTCGAGCAGGAATCGGTCATCGTCCGGGTAATAGCGCGCCTTGTCCACGTCATCGCCGGCAAAACCCCTTATATCCTCCATCGCGCGCCACCAACTGAGCGTCGTCACCCCGCTAATTCCATCGCCCACATCGCGGAAGAGCATCTGGAACCCCAGATTGCCGGGGGTGGACCGGTAGTCGTCGCCACCGGTCCCGGCGATATAGGCGGCATAGGCCTCCCGGTCCGCCGTCCGGATGCGTCCGGTCCAGCGGCGCAGGATCATGCCTTCGCCCGCTCCGCAATATGCGCGTCGATGTTCCGGCCGAGCACTGTCATCGGCACATTGCCGCCCTTGACCACCGCGTCGTCGAACAGGCGCAGGTCGTATTTCGCGCCCAGCGCCGTCTTGGCCTTCTCGCGCAGGCGGACGATCTCGCTATGGCCGACCTTATAGCCGCAGGCCTGGCCCGGCCATGCGCAATAGCGGTCGACCTCACCCTGGACTTCCTCGACCGTGGAGCCGTTGGTGCTGACGAACCAGTCAATCGCCTGCGCGCGCGTCCAGCGTTTCGCGTGGAGGCCGGTGTCGACGACGAGGCGGCAGGCGCGGAAGCTGATGGACTGGAGATAGCCGAGCTTGCCGACCGTATCGCCCTCATAGACGCCCAGTTCGTCGGCAAGTTGTTCGGCATAGAGCGCCCAGCCTTCCGAATAGGCGTTGAAGGCGAGGAGCGAACGGACCAGCGGCAGCTTGAACGTATATTCGCCCTGCCAGACATGGCCGGGAATGCCCTCATGATAGCTGAGCGTTGGCAGCGACTGGCGCGGCCACATGCTCGTATCACGCAGGTTGATGTAATAATTACCCGGCACGGAGCCGTCCATCGTGCCCGGTCCGGCATAGCCGCCCGGCGCGCCGGCCTCGATCTCCACCGGCACACGCTTGACGATCAACCGCCCGGGGACGAGCGTCGCGAAGGCGCGGGGCAGGCGCGTGCGGATATCGGCGATGCGGCCGTTGATATAATCGAGGATCTGCTGACGCCCCGCATCGGTGTTGGGGAACAGATATTTGGGATCATTGCCGAGTGCGGTCATGCGCTCGCCGACCGTGCCCTTCGTCATGCCCAGGCTCTTGAGCAGGACATCCATCTGCGACTGGAGCGCCTTCAACTGCTCCTGCCCCATCTGGTGAACCTCGTCCGGGGATTTGGTTGTGGTCGTGCCCGCCTTCAGCGCCCAAGCATAATAGGCCTCGCCATCCTTCAGCTTCCACACGCCCGCATCATCGGTCGCCTTCATGCGGTGGGAGGCCAGTTCGTCCGCCTGCCGCTTGAGCGCGGGCGCTACCTTGTCGGTCACGATAGCCAGCGCCTTCGCGCCGTAGTCGCCGGGATAATCTTTGGCGCGCTTGGCGATGGACGTCACCGGCACCCACTGCGCAAGGGGTTGCGCCAACGCCCCCTGCTGTTGCTTCAATGTCTTGTCGAGCAGGAAGGCAGGCAGGATCACGCCGCGTGCGGCATCCGCCTTTAGCCGCGCTGTTTCGCCATCCAGATTGCGGGCGTAGCTTTCCAGCCGGGCAAGATAGGCGTCCGCGTCAGCGGCTTTCGCGATCTGGTGACTGCTGTCGAGAAAGTCTGGCGTCTCCACGAAGGCGCCGGTGTTCTGCGCCACGACATAAGGGGAGTTGCGATAGGACCAGTTGCTGTTGATCGCGGCCATGTCGCCGAACGGGAAAGCGTAGCCCTCCATCGCGGTCTCATGCGCGGTCCGCACGACGTCCACATCGGTGGCGGTCCCGGCGGAGAGCGCCTTGAGGTCGATGGCTTTCAACTTGTCCAGCCGGGTCATTGCGTGACTCTTCGCCGCCTCGACGCCTGCGGGCGTGCGGTCGAACAGTTTGGACTTGAGGGAGGCGCGCGCATCCTTGTCGATGCCGAGGCTCGTGGCGCTTTCGGGATAATCGGCGAGCATCTGCTCGGCCATGTCGGCAAGCGCCGCCTCGGCCTTCGCGTCGCTGGTTTGCGCGGCATCGGCGGGCAGGGTGGACAGCGCAAGGGTCGCGCCCGATGCGATCAGGAAATCGCGGCGGCTGGTGGTCGTGGGGGAGGTCATGGGGGGAGGTCTCCGGCTTTTATATGCCGGGGTTTATGGGCGCGGTGTCTCGCCTTGGCAACACGGACCGGCCCGAAGGCGCTTCAAGTCTTGGGCTTTTTCTTACGGCCGCTGATCTGGCGGGACAGTTCGAGACCGAATTCCTCGGCCAGCTTCTCGCGCACGCCGCCGCCCCGGATCAGCATACTGCCCCAGCCGGCATGGGCATTGATGACGTTGATGCGGAAACTGCCCATGGGCTGGCCGCTGCCAGCGTCGAATATCTCTACCATGCCGGCCAACTGGTCGTAGGAGCCCACGAGTATGGCCACTGCCGCATCAGCGGTTTTCAACGTGTCCAGCGTGATGCGCAGCTTCACCGCCCGGCCTTGCGCCAGACCCCATTCCTTCGTCACGTCGCGCATCACAAGCGGGAACATCTGTTTGAAGGGCAGGGTGGGATAATGCTCCTGCGCGGTTGGTCCCACCGGATAGCTGTTGACGTCGAGCGGAGCCAGGCCAGTCGCCGCCCGCTTATGGGCCGCCTTCGCGTCGCTCTCGCCTTGTTCTCGCCGGAACGCCTCGGCGAATACCAGATCCATGCCCGTGACGCGCACGCCCTGCGTCGCATCGAAGGTCAGCGGCGTTAATGGCGTGACCTGTTTGGCGGCGGCGGGCTGCGCGACGATCACGGCAAGGACAAGAAAGGCAAAACGGCGCATGCGGGGGTCTCCGATGGAACAGAGACGCCGTAGCTGCAGAAGGATGACGGACGGTTAGGGCAGATAGTTAAAACGACGCTACGCGGGGCCATGGGTCGGAGAATTCTTCCAGCGCGGAAGCCGCCCTACCCCGCGATCTGAGCGCCGCTATATCCGGTTGGCGTGTCCGCGATGATCAGATCGAGGATCGCCTGGGCGACCACTTCGGGTCCTTTCAGCGTTGCCGGGTCTTCGCCCGGAAAGGCCTTCGCGCGCATTGCTGTTCGGGTCGCGCCCGGGTTGACGATGTGCGTGCGGATGGCGGAGATATTCTTCATCTCCTCACCATAGCATTGCACCAATATTTCCAGCGCCGCCTTCGACGCGCCATAGGCGCCCCAATACGCCCGGGGTATCTGCCCGACCGTTGACGTCAGCGCCACGATCCGCGCATCCTTGCTTGACCGCAGCATTGGGTCGAAGGCCGCGATCAATGCCTGCTGCGCCGTCACGTTCAGCGTCATTAAGCGCGCAAATTCCTTCGCGTCGATGGCCGGGACGGCGGCCAGCGTGCCCAGCATTGCGGCGTTCAGCACGAGATAGTCCAGTGCCTGCCAGCGACCGCCGACCGCTCCAGCGAGCCGCCCGATGCTTTCGCCATCCGTGAGGTCGAGTGGCGCGATGGTCGCGCTGCCGCCAGCCTCGTGGATCGCTTCCTCGATCTCCTCCAGCGCGCCGCTGGTCCGTGCCGTCAGCACCACATGCGCGCCCGCCTTGCCCAACGCGAGAGCCGTTTGCGCGCCAATGCCTCGGCTTGCGCCGGTGACAAGCGCCAGCTTGCCGGAAAGGGGAAGGGTGTGAGTCATGATAATCCCGGGGCGAAAGGAGGCTGGTCAGACGACCCGTTCGGCCAGAAGCTCGAACTGGTTCTGCACCACGGCCTCATCCTGGTCGGTCAATGTGGTGGGATAGTCGCCCGTAAAGCAGGCGTCGCAATATTGCGGACGGATGTCGGCCCGCTTTGCTTCGCCCAACGCCTTGTAGAGGCCATCGATCGAGATGAAGGACAGGCTGTCGGCATGGATGAAATCCTGCATGCCGCCCACGTCCAGCTTATGGGCAAGCAGCTTGGTCCGCTCCGGCGTGTCGACACCATAGAAGCAGCTATGCTTGGTAGGGGGGCTGGCGATCCGCATATGGACCTCCGCAGCGCCGGCCTCGCGCATCATCTGCACGATCTTGAGCGAGGTAGTTCCGCGAACGATGCTGTCGTCGATCAGCACAATCCGCTTGCCCTCGATGAGGGCGCGGTTGGCGTTGTGCTTCAGCTTGACGCCCAGATGGCGGACCTTGTCGCTCGGCTGAATGAATGTGCGGCCGACATAGTGCGACCGGATGATGCCGAGTTCGAACGGGATGCCGGATTGTTGCGCGTAACCGATCGCCGCCGGCACGCCGCTGTCGGGCACGGGGATCACATAGTCCGCCTCGACCGGGTTCTCGATCGCCAGTTGTGCGCCGATAGCCTTGCGGGCGGAATAGACGCTCGTGCCGTCGATGATCGAATCGGGGCGGGAGAAATAGACCTGCTCGAAGATGCAAGGGCGGGCATGGGTGTCGCCGAACGGACGGTGGCTGCGCACTTCCCCGCTCGTGGTCACGATTACCAGCTCGCCAGGATCGATCGAGCGGACATAGTCCGCGCCGACAACGTCCAACGCCACAGTCTCGGACGCGAAGATCACCGAATCGCCCAGCTTGCCCATCACCAGCGGACGGATGCCCAGCGGGTCGCGGCAGGCGATCATGCCTTCGGGCGTCATGCAGATCAGCGAGTAGGCGCCTTCCACCTGCTTGAGCGCATCGATGAACTTGTCGAGCAACGTGCGGTAATTGGATGTCGCGACCAGATGGATGATGACTTCTGTGTCGGACGTCGACTGGAAGATCGATCCGCGCCGCACCAGTTCCCGGCGCAGCTTCATCGCGTTGGAGATGTTGCCGTTGTGCGCGATCGCGAATCCGCCCGAGGCAAGATCGGCATAGAGCGGCTGCACGTTGCGCAGGGATGTCTCGCCGGTGGTCGAATAGCGGACATGGCCGCATCCCGATCCGCCGGGCAGCGCGCGAATCACTTCGTCGCGATCGAAATTCCCGGCGACATGACCCATGGCCCTGTGCGTATGGAAATCATGCCCATCCCAACTGGTGATTCCCGCGGCCTCCTGGCCCCGGTGCTGGAGTGCATGAAGGCCAAGCGCGACCACAGCCGAAGCGGTCTCCACATTGGAAATGCCGAATATGCCGCATTCTTCGCGCAACTTATCGTCGTCGAATGGATGGGTGGTAAGCATGTGCCGAAAGGTCCGCTGCCAATCTGCGCCCCACGGGCGCCTGATGGGGGGCATATAGGCGCAGCTTTCTGATTTGTCGCCCTCTTGTCACAAAAAAGCGCCAGGCCGGTTTCAGCGCCTATGCATGGCGTCGTCATAAAGCATAGCTGGCCTTGGCTTTCCACCGGGGCTAAAGACGCCGAACAATGCACGCATTCGCGAATCCCGCACGGTTCCTGTCCATCGCCCGTCCGCTGACGCCCTGGCTGTTCTGGCCGGGCCTGTTGCTGCTTGCGGCTGGGTGTTTCGCCGGTCTGTTCTTCACCCCCGCCGATTATCTGCAGGGGGAGACTGTCCGTATTCTCTATATCCACGTCCCGGCCGCATGGCTGGGGATGAGCGGCTGGACGGGTATTGCGGTCGCCGGGATCTTCCAGATTGTATGGCGCCATCCGCTGGCGGCGGTGGCCGGTCGCGCGATCGCCGCGCCGGGCGCGCTGTTCACCGCGATATGCCTCATTTCCGGCGCCGTCTGGGGACGGCCGACCTGGGGAACCTATTGGCAATGGGATGGGCGGATGACGTCCATGCTGATCCTGTTTTTCCTCTATCTGGGCTATATCGCGCTCGCCAGCGCCAGTGCGTCTTCGGGCGAGCAGGGCGGGGTCAGCCGGGTGACGGCGATCTTCGGTCTGGTCGGGGCGGTCAACATCCCGATCATCAACCGTTCGGTCGTCTGGTGGAACAGCCTGCATCAGGGGCCGAGCATCACGCTGACCGGCTCCAGCATCGCGCCGTCGCTGCTCTGGCCTCTCGGGCTGACCCTGCTTGGGTTCAGCCTGCTGTTCGGGGCGATCGTCCTGATGCGCATGCGCACGATCCTGGCCGAGACGCGCATAGAGGCTCGTATGCGCCGCATGGCGCGGGATTAGGCGAGTCATGAATCCCTGGCCCTTCGTTATCGTCGCTTATGGCGTCACCCTGCTTGGCACCGCCGGGCTGTGCCTGTGGAGTTGGCGCACTATGCGTTCGGCGGAGCGCCGCGCGGACCAGATCAAGCGGGACCGGGATTGATGGCGATGAAGGCGAAGCATCAGCGCCTGATCCTCGTGCTCGCGGCGCTTGCCGCGTTGATCGCGGCTGCCCTACTGGCCGCCTCCGCCCTCAAGGATGAAGCCGCATATTTCTACACGCCGAGCGACGCGAAGACCAAGGGCGTCGAACCGGGCAAGGCGATCCGCCTGGGCGGCATGGTCGTTAAGGGCAGCCTGCATCGCTTGCCGGATGGCGTCACCATTCGCTTCGACGTGACGGACAACAAAGCGATCGTTCCGGCGAAGTTTACGGGGATCGCACCCGATCTGTTTCGCGAAGGGTCCGGCGTGGTTGCGGAAGGGGCGTTCGATCCGAGCGGTACGTTTGTTGCTACAAACCTCCTCGCCAAGCATGACGAACGCTACATGCCCAGAGAGCTTGAAGGCATGACCTATGACGAGAAGAGCCACGAGTTGAGGAAGGCGAAGTGAGGGCGCGTTTTTATCCCCACGCCCGTCATGCTGAACTTGTTTCAGCATCCATGAGCGCTCCGCATATGGTTCGCGCAACCTTGGAGCCAATGGATCCTGACTTTCGTCAGGATGACGATATCGGCGTTCGGACGCAATGATCGCCGAAGCCGGCCTTGTCGCGCTGTGGCTCGCCGCTGCGCTTGCCTTCCTTCAACTGGCGCTTGCTTGGTTCGGGCTTGTCGGGGGCAAGGATGAGTTGCTGGAGGCCATGCGGCCCGTCGCCGTTACCCAGGGGGTGCTGACCGGACTGTCCTTCCTGTTGCTGATCACCCTGTTCGTGCAGTCGGACATGTCGGTCGCGCTGGTCGCAACCAACAGCCATTCGATGAAGCCCTGGCTCTACAAGGTCGCCGGGACATGGGGAAACCATGAGGGCTCGATGCTCCTGTGGGTCACCGTCATGGGCGTCGCGGGCGGCGCCGTCGCCCTGTTCGAGCGCGCGCTGCGCCGGGATACGCATATGGCGACGCTAGGCGCGCAGGCGGCGATCAGCCTAGGCTTCTATGCTTTCCTGCTGTTCGCCTCCAATCCCTTCGCGCGGTTGGAGACCCCGCCGCCGGACGGGCAGGGGCTCAATCCGCTGCTGCAGGACCCCGGCCTCGCTTTCCATCCGCCGACGCTCTACGTCGGCTATGTCGGGCTTTCCGTGGCCTTCTCCTTCGCTGTTGGAGCATTGCTGACCCGCCGGGTCGATGCGGCCTTTGCCAAGGCGATGCGCCCCTGGGTGCTGGCCGCCTGGATCATGCTGACGCTCGGCATCACCGCGGGCAGCTACTGGGCCTATTATGAGCTGGGCTGGGGCGGCTGGTGGTTCTGGGACCCGGTCGAGAATGCGTCGCTGATGCCTTGGCTCGCTGCGACTGCCCTGCTGCACAGCGCCACGGTTCTTGCCACCCGCGATGCCTTGCGGGCCTGGACCATCATGCTGGCCGTGGTCGCCTTTTCCATGTCGATGGTCGGCACATTCCTTGTCCGGTCCGGCATCCTAACCAGTGTTCATGCTTTTGCCGTCGATCCGCAGCGGGGGACATTTATCCTGGGCCTCCTTGCCCTCTATATCGGCGGCGCGCTGGCGCTGTTCGCCTTGCGCATCGGCACTGTGCGAGAGGGACAGCAGTTTGAACTGGTCAGCCGGGAAACGACGCTGGTCATCAACAACCTGCTGCTCACGGTCATCCTCGGCCTCGTCCTCATCGGTACTCTTTATCCGCTGATGACCGAAGCGTTCGGGCATAAGGTATCCGTCGGGCCGCCCTATTTCGACCGGATCGTCGGCCCAATCACGCTCGTCCTGGTGATGTTCATGGCCGCCGGGCCGCTAACCCGCTGGCGCAAGGATCGGGCGAAGGCAGTCGGCACGCGCATGCTGGTTCCTGCGATAGTTTTGGTCGTTGCTTTCGTTGCATTGGGCGCGCTGGCATGGGGCCGCATGGGCATCCTGCCGTTCCTTGGCCTGACAGTCGCGGCGGCCGTCGCAGTTGGCAGCGTCGCGCCGCTTTGGAAGCGTAACCTTCGCCGCACGCCGCTTTTCACCTGGGGCATGGTGATCGCGCATCTGGGCTGCGCCGTCAGCCTTGCCGGCATGGCTTCGGACTCCGCTTTCACCGTGGAGAAGCTGGTGGCCGCAAAGCCGGGTGATACGATCAGCACGGCGGGCTGGACGCTGCATTTCGACCGGATCGTGCCCGTCGCTGGTGACAATTGGACGGCGCTTCAGGGCGATATGACGGTGTCGCGCGGCAATGGTGCAGCCGTTGCCATCCACCCGCAATCGCGCTTCTTCACCAATCCGCCGACCACTACGACGGAGGCTGCGCTGCTCACGCGCTGGGACGGCCAACTCTATGTCGTGCTGGGGCAGGAGGCGGAGCAGGGACGCTGGCAGATGCGGATATGGTGGAAGCCGTTCGTGACACTGATCTGGCTTGGCGGGATCATGATCGCCCTTGGCGGCGCGCTGGCGTTGCTGGGTCGTGAGCGGCGTGGCTGGGTCATGAAGATCCGCAAGAGGAGGGCGATGGCATGACGCGCACGCTGATCTGGCTTCCGCTACTGCTGTTTCTGGCGTTTTTTGGCCTGTTCGCCAGCGGGCTGCTGAAGCCTGACGATCATCTCATCAATTCGCGCCTCGTCGGCCAGCCGCTCCCGGCCTTCTCGCTGCCAGCCGCCGCAAGTGATCGACCGGCCCTCGACAGCACGGAGTTTGCCACCGGCAAGCCGCGCCTGCTCAATATCTTTGCAAGCTGGTGCGTGCCCTGCGCGGCGGAGGCGCCCCAGTTGCTGGCGCTAAAGCAAGCGGGTGTCGAGATCGATGCCATAGCCATTCGTGATGCGCGTCCGGATGTCGATCGCTTCCTCACCCGTTACGGCAATCCCTATACCCGCATCGGCCTTGATGCGCGCAGCACCGTCCAGATGGCGCTCGGCTCTTCCGGGGTCCCCGAAACCTTCGTGGTCGATGGCCGGGGCAAAATATTGCACCAGCATATCGGCGATATCCGCGCAGACGATGTGCCCGATATCCTGAAGATCGTGAAGGATGCGCGGTGAAACGGTTGCTGGCCCTTATTCTGCTGGTCTTTGCCGCGCCGGCGCTCGCGCAGACAGCGCTCCCGCCTGCGCCCTATGCCGACCGGCAACTTGACGATCCGGCGCTGGAGGCCAAGGCGCGCGATCTGATGACGACGATCCGCTGTCTGACTTGTCAGAGCCAGTCGATCGCCGACAGCAACGCCAGCCTGGCCGGCGACATGCGATCGGAAATCCGCCAGCGCATAGCGCAGGGTGAGGCGCCCGAACATATCCGCGCATGGCTTATCCAACGCTATGGTGATTGGGTCAGCTATGTCCCCACCGCCGCGCCGATCCTGTGGCCGCTCTGGGCTGCGCCGTTGGTGCTTCTCTTCCTGGGCGGGCTTCTGGTCCGTAGCCGCATTCGCAGGCGGCGGCGTTGATGGGCTGGGTTATCGCCACGGGTCTCGCGTTCCTTGCCGCTGCGGCAATCATCGGTATCGGCCGATTGCCGCGCGCAACATGGGAGTTGGTGGGCGCAGCGCTCATTCTGGGTCTGGCCGGCTATGCCTGGCAAGGCCGGCCCGGTTTGGCCGCCGCGCCGCGAGCCGCACAGGCGCAGGCCAGCGCTTTTGATGAAAAGGCGGCGGAGACGCGTCGGTCGATGGAGGACCGCTTTGGCAAGGCTGCGCAGTGGCTGGTCCTTTCGGATGGTCTCGCCCGGCAGGGCAAGACGCGGGAAGCCGCGAACGTGCTCGTTTCCGGTTTGCGGCAGAGCCCGGACGACCCCAATCTCTGGGCGGCGCTCGGCAATGCGCTGGTGGCGAATGGCAACGGCATCCTCTCGCCCTCAGCGGACTTTGCTTTTCGCCGCGCCATGACCCTCGATCCGGCAAAGCCGGCTGCGCCCTATTTCTATGGTATTGCGTTGATCCGATCCGGCCAACTCGAAGCCGCGCGCCCGGTCTGGGCCGGACTGGCGGCACAATTGCCGCCGAAAAGCGACCTGCGTGCCGAACTTGAGCAGAAGCTGATCGTCATCGATCGCCTGCTCGCCGCCGACCAATCGAAAGCGCCATAGTCCTTTCGAAACTCTCTCGAAACCGGACAGTCTTTAGTGCGTTGTTCAGCTTTATTGCACCGCACTATGAGCCATGATAGGGCGCACGCGTTGCATCTCATCCGGTAGGTCTGGTCGGGGCGCGAAGGCAGGTAACACCAGCATGACAGCATCTCTGTCCGCATATGACCGACTCGGATAAGACCGCCCCCGTGGCGGCTGAGTCGGGGGATGGCGACCATGCTCATGCCACCGATGGTCATGCCCATGGCAAAGCGACGCTGAAGCTTGCCGTCGGAGCCATCGGCATCGTTTTCGGCGACATCGGCACCAGCCCGCTTTACGCCTTTCGAGAGACATTTGCGGGCCACCACAAGCTGACGCTGGACCCCGACCATATATTGGGCGTCATCAGCCTGATGTTCTGGTCCATGATGCTGGTCGTGACCCTGAAATATGTCACCACCATCATGCGTGCGGACAATAAGGGGGAGGGCGGCAGCCTGGCTCTGCTCGCTTTGATCAGCGGCCAGACGCGGACCAAGCGCTGGTCGTCCGGTATCATCCTGCTTGGCGTTTTCGCCACCGCTCTCTTCTATGGCGACTCCATGATCACGCCTGCGGTGTCGGTCCTCTCTGCCGTAGAAGGCCTGGCGGTCTATAACCGTGCGCTGGAACCGCTCATTTTGCCCGCAGCGGTCATAATCCTGTTGGGGCTATTCTGGATACAAAGCGCGGGCACCAATCGGGTCGCGACCCTGTTCGGCCCCATCATGCTCCTCTATTTCTGCACGATCGCGGCGCTTGGCCTGATCAGCATCTGGCATACGCCGGGCATTCTGCAGGCCTTCAATCCCTATTGGGCTTTCATGTTCTTCGTCACCAGCCCGTTGCCGGCTTTCCTGGCGCTGGGCGCGGTCGTGCTGGCGGTGACGGGCGCGGAGGCGCTTTATGCCGACATGGGGCATTTCGGTCGCAATCCGATCCGCGTGTCGTGGCTGTTCTTCGTGCTGCCCGCGCTCATGTGCAACTATATGGGGCAGGGGGCCTTGTTGTTCCGCGAGGGCGCGTCGGCGCTTCACAGCCCCTTCTACAATCTCGCGCCGCAATCGCTGCAGTTGCCCCTGATCGCGCTTGCCACGATGGCGGCGATCATCGCGTCGCAGGCGGTGATTTCCGGCGCTTTCTCCGTCACGCAACAAGCGATCCAGCTGGGCTTCATGCCGCGCCTGCGCATCTCCCATACCAGCGCCTCTACGGCCGGGCAGATTTATATCCCGCTGATCAACTGGGGCCTGATGGTCATGGTGATCCTGCTGGTGCTGAGCTTCCGCACCTCGTCCAACCTGACGGCCGCCTATGGCATCGCCGTTACCGGCGCGATGTTCATCGACAATGTCCTGCTGACCGTTTTGGTCTTCAAGCTATGGAAATGGCACTGGGCGGGAGCAGTGGCGTTGCTCAGCGTCTTCTATATCGTCGACGGGGCCTATTTGGCGGCGAACCTCACCAAGATACCCGATGGCGGCTGGTTCCCGCTGTTCATCGGCTTCATCGTCTTCACGCTCCTCACTACCTGGTCGCGCGGCCGCAAATTGATGATCGAACGGATGCGGGAGTCGGCCATGCCGATCCCGGTATTCGTCGCCTCGGCCGCCAACAGCGCGGTCCGCGTGCCTGGCACGGCGGTGTTCATGACGTCGACGCCAGACGGTGTCCCGCATGCGCTGCTCCACAATCTGAAGCACAACAAGGTTCTCCACGAACGGGTGATCCTGCTGACCGTCAAGATCATGGACGTTCCCGCCGTCGAGCAGGATAATCGCTGCAAGCTGGAGGATCTCGGCCGGGGCTTCTTCCGCCTCGTCCTCTATTATGGCTTCATGCAGGAGCCGGACGTGCCCGCCGCCCTCAAGACCATCACGGGATGTGGCCAGTCTTTCAAGATGATGGACACCAGCTTCTTCCTGGCGCGGCAGACGCTGTTGCCCTCGGCGCGTCCCGGCATGCCGATCTGGCGGGAAAAGCTGTTCGCCTGGATGCTCCGCAACGCGGAAAGCGCGATGGAGTTCTTCCGATTGCCGACGAACCGCGTCGTCGAACTGGGCAGCCAGGTCGAGATTTAGCGCCAGAAATTACGTCGGTTTTGGGCCTTTTTCTCTCTATCGATGGATGGAATTTCTTCACGCTTCCGCTCTATCGCGTCCGGAGAATATCGGGGGGACGGGCGATGAAGAGATTTATCCGGCTATGGTCGACCACGGCCTGCACGGCGCTGCTGCTGTCGGGATGCGGTGGCGATTCGGGGAATATTGGCGACTATCCGGGCGGCTCCATATCCACTCCCGCGCCTGCGCCTGCGCCAACCCCCACACCCACCGCCGGCTGCTCGGTCCGCGAGCGCCAGAATTGGGCGGCCGACCAGATGCGCGAATGGTATCTATTCCCTGAGACGCTGCCGACCACTCTCGACCCCTCGGGATATTCGACAGTGGACGCCTATATCGACGCGCTGACGGCAAATGCGCGAGGGCTGGGGAAGGACCGCTATTTCACCTATCTGACCTCCATCGCGGAGGAGAACGCCTATTACAGTTCCGGCTCAAGCGCGGGGCTTGGCCTGCGTCTTGCGACGGATTCGACGCAACGGCGCGTTTTCGTGACGGAGGCGTTTGAGGGCGGTCCGGGTCTTGCTGCGGGTATCGATCGCGGCGCGGAGATCATGGCGATCGGCACAACATCGGCCAATATGCGCACCGTCAGCGCCATTACAGGCAGCGAAGGGCTGGATGGCGTCACCAATGCGCTGGGTCCCGACACAACGGGAACTACGCGCATCCTGCGGATTGACGATGCGTCGGGGACGCGGGATGTCAGCGTGACCAAGCGGGACTTCGACATTACCCCGGTGTCCAACCGCTATGGCGCGCAGATCCTGACCGATAGCGGCCGCCAGGTCGGATATGTCAACCTAAGGACGTTCATCACGACTGCGGGACCCGCCCTAAGGGACGCCTTTGCGCGTTTCCGGTCGCAGGGCGTCACCGACGTGATTGTCGATCTCCGCTACAATGGCGGCGGTCTGGTATCTGTCGCGACGCTTCTTGGCGATCTGCTGGGAGGCGGGCGGTCCACTTCGGACGTGTTGACGCGCACTACCTTCAGGCCTGAAAAGGCTTCGGAAAATGAGACGCGCTATTTCGCTTCGCAGCCGGAATCCATAGCGCCGACGCGCATTGCTTTTATAGGCATGCGCGGCACGGCCTCTGCGAGCGAGTTGGTGATCAACAGCTTCATACCCTATCTGAACGCAAATGCGGGCCTGATTGGCACGAACACGTACGGCAAACCGGTCGGGCAAATCGCGCTGGATCGCTCCGCCTGTGACGACCGGCTGCGCGTGGTCGCATTCGCCACCCAGAATAGCGCGGGCAATTCGAACTATTTCGGCGGACTTGCCGGTTCCGTTCAGGCCAGCTGCCAGGCGCCGGACGACATCGGCTATCAGCTTGGCGATCCGCGCGAAGCATCGACCCGCCAGGCGCTCGATTTCCTCGCGGGGGCGTCATGCACGCCGATCTCGGGCACAGTGTCGAGCCAGTCTGTCAATCAGCAGCGCCGCGACCTGCTGACGCCGCAACGGCCGGGAACCGCGCAGCGTGAGGTGCCGGGCCTGTTCTAAAAGCGGCGATTCAGGTGACGGCGTCTAGCAATGCCTGCAGCACGGGGTCGGATTCGTCGGCCAGTTCGAGCATCGCTTTGTGAGGATCGCCCGCCAGGCCAAGTACCTTGGCAAAAGCGGGTCGTCTAATCGCCCCTCTGTCAAGCCAAGCAAATTGGTCGTGATAGCAACACCTTGCGTATGCCGGGTACAGGGTCGTCTACGCGGTCGACGCAAGTTGATC
>Ga0207641_10000028_pt1 | contig 232451 bp, 200 predicted proteins | sample KBSSwiS62_FD_184306 | JGI IMG/M metagenome (GOLD analysis project Ga0207641, IMG submission 184306) | Switchgrass rhizosphere microbial communities from Kellogg Biological Station, Michigan, USA - KBS Switchgrass S6-2 (SPAdes) (version 2) | ecosystem: Host-associated > Plants > Roots >... | reverse complement strand
CATGGCTCACCAGAAGCGATCACGCCCGATAGCCTGGGCTCCTACAAGGCAGCGATGAACGCGCTCGGCAATGCGCAAAAGCAGGAGGTCGGACGCTGGGCCAACGACCGGGTTGAGAACAGCCACCTGCCGTTCCGACGGCGCGAGCGGGTGATGCTGCGGTTCAGAGGAGTGAAGACGCTCCAGAAGTCCGCCTCGGTCCACGCCAACATCCATAATCGCTTCAACCTGGAACGCCACCTCGTCGATCCACAGACCGATAAGAAACGCCGCTCAGCCGCACTGACTGAGTGGCAATCGGTCATGAGCTGATGCGATGCACCCTCTGCCCGAATTGCGCACGGTGGAGATGAGACCGCATTAGACTGACAGCACCCGCCGCGGGCGTATAGTACTCTTCCACACGTACAAATGCTGGGGCTTCGTGACATGGACCCTCGTTGGCCGAGATCTCCGCGCCCGCGAGCCGGTCCGCTCGCGAAGGGAGTCATGAAATTGAGCTTTTCGGCCGCTGACGACGCATAATATTGCGGAGCGAGATAAGTGTTCGCACTTTGCTTGACGCACGTGATGACCTCAGCGCGTACGGTGATGCCGATCATTCATGGTCGTTGAAGTCCGAGAGCGCCGAGCATGTTCGCATCGACAGGATTCGCTACAGCCCCTCGCTCCGGCCTGCCGCTAACCCGTCGCCATGCGGCGCTGTGGCTCACGGGCGTGGTCAGCGCGACCCTGATATTCCTCAATTTCCCCACAGCAAAAGGCGGAAAGGCGGCTGCCCTGCTCACAGCGGAGGAGACACGCACGCTGGAAGCGATCTGCGATACGCTGGTGCCGGGAGCAATTCAGGCCGGCGTGGGAGCCTTCGTAAACGCAATGCTCAGCGATTCGGACCGGATGCTGGCTTGTGAACTGACCGGGCTTCCCGTGGCGGCGATAGACTTTTACCCTGCAGCGCTGGCCGCATTGAACAGGCTTGCGATACAAATCGGCGGTGCGGAAATGACCGCTTTGTCTCTGACAGACCGTCAGCGCGTTGTTGACGCTTTGCTCGCTCCGGGCACGGCCAATTGGTCGGGGCCGCCGGCCGCGCTCGTTTATTGGGCCATGAGAAACGATGCGGTCGATGCGGTCTATGGCGTGGCGCGCGGCTATTATCAGCTCGGCGTGCCGTATGCAGAGCATATCATGCCGCCGCGGCCCTGGTAGCATGGCCGAAGCCGACGTTGCGATCATCGGAAGCGGGGCGACGGGCGCGCTTATGGCGGCCCGGCTGGGTGCCGCCGGCCACCGCGTGATCATCCTGGAAAGTGGTCCCTCCCGCAGCCTCGATCATATGTACAGTTCCACCATATGGTCGCGGCGCCTGAAATGGGGCGGTAGCCCGGTGGAATCGGCGGGAGCCAATCGGATCGCCATACCGTTTGAATCAGGATGGGGGACGGGCGGCGCAGCGCTCCATCACTATGCCTGTTGGTTCCGCCTGCACGAAGAGGACTTCCACCGACATTCCGCGGCCAGAATCGCCGCCGACTGGCCGATTTCCTATGCCGATCTGCGGCCTTGGTACGACGCGCTGCAGGATGAAGTCGGCATCTCCGGGGACCATGAAAGGGAGAGGTGGCGTCCGCCTGGCAATCCTTATCCGATGCCGGCCCTACCGATCTTTCCGCAGGGCGATATCATCGCGCGCGGCTTCGAGGCCTTGGATATGCACGTCGCGCCTCTGCCGATGGCGATCAATTCGGTCGAATATCGCGGACGGCCCGCGTGCATCCAGGATGGCTGGTGCGATGCCGGGTGCCCGACCGGCGCTTTGGCCAATCCTATCGTGCTCTACGAAAGGGCGTTGAAAGAAGCGGGGGTCGAGACGCGTCACCACGCGACCGTCTCTCGCATTCTCACCGACGCTTCCGGCAAACGGGCGTCGGGGGTGGAATATTTCGACGAAGCCGGCGCGTTGCGCGTGCTGTCGACAAATGTCGTCGTGGTTGCGGCCTTTTCGGTGGAATCACCCCGGTTGCTTCTCAACTCCGCAAGCGCGAAGCACCCCGCCGGCCTGGCAAACTCCTCGGGCCAGGTCGGGCGCAACTTCATGGCGCACGGTGCGGTGAATCTCTATGCGCTGTTCGACGAACCGACCTATAATTATCTCGGTCGCACTGGCGGGCAACTCGTCAACCAGGATCGCTATGCTGATGCGCCGGGCGGCTACGGCAGCGCGTGCACATGGCGCATCGGTCCAGCCTTCAAGCTGGGCGATCTTGGCGGACTCGCTGCGTCACGCGGTGATCTGTATGGTGAGCCCCTGACCATCTTTATGAAGGACGCGGCGACGAACCTCGGTTCGATGACCGCGCTGGTCGAATCCGGCGGGACGGCCGGAAACCATATCGAATTGAGCAGTGTCAAGGATCGCCACGGCATCCCGACGGCGCGGGCCCATCATGCGCTGGACGACCGGTCGCTGAGCGCCCTCGCTCGTGCCGCCGACGAAGGCTCGCATGTTCTCAAGGCAGCAAAAGCCCGCGAGATCTGGCACGCACCGTTTCGTACGGAGCATATGATGGGGTCGCTCCGCATGGGCGCGGACCCGGCCCGATCCGTCGCCAACGGGTTTGGGCAGAGCCATGACGTCGACAATCTATTCATCGCCGGCCCAGCGCTTTTCCCCAGCATAGGTGCTGTGAACCCTACCTTCACCGCTGTGGCGCTTGCCGCACGGACGGCGGACTATATCGGCCGCGAATGGCGCGCTTTCGCGTCGGCTACAGTATAGTCGGATAAAGATCGCCTATTAATCGGGTACGATACGGGGCCTGTTTGCTCAGTGACGCTAAGACTTGCAGAATGGTGCAAAGTTTCACCACGCCCGCGTGGAATCGCAAGCAATTGCGTGGGAAAGCGGGCTCGGTCTGCTATATTCAAGATGCGCGCGGCCAAAGCCGGCACGGTTTTGATATCCAGAGGTCGTTATGAACGCTGAACCTGACATGAAATTTCATCGCCGTTTTGACTTGCCGTTCGATCCGATCCCGGCCGCTGCCTACACGTCGCAGGAATATTACAACCGTGAGATCGAGACGATCTTCAAGAAGGACTGGCTCTGGCTCGCGCGAGACGAGGAGATTCCGAACGCAGGCGACTACAAGGTAAAACGGCTGGGTTTCGCGAACACGGCGATCATCCTGATCCGGGGCAAGGACGGCAAGGTCCGTGGCTTCCATAACATCTGCCGTCATCGCGGCAACAAGGTGATCACCGAGACCGGAGGCGAAGAAACCTTCGGCAGCAACCGCGCCGCCGTCGTAATGTGTCGCTTCCACGGATGGGTCTACAATGCGGAAGGCAAGCTCGTCGAAGTTCCCGAGCGCGAGAAGTTCCCGAACTGCTTCAGCAAGGACGACAACGGCCTGATCCCGGTCCCGACAGATGTTTGGGAAGGCTTCATCTTCATAAATCTCAATCCGACGCCCGAAAAGACGCTGACCGAATTCCTGGGCCCGGTCATCGAGCACTACGAGGGCTTTCCGTTCGGGGAGCTTTCCGAGGTCCGTACCTATTATGCGGAGATAAAGAGCAACTGGAAGGTGGGCATGGATGCCTTCATGGAAGGCTATCATGTACCGACCATCCATGCTGGCTCATTCCCCGGCCTGACCAATTACTGGCAGGGGGACATCACGATTCAGGGTGACCATCGCTCGATCGCCTTTTACACCGATGGCGTGAATCCCGAGACTCCGGTCGGCACGCTCGCCAACTCGATCTTCCGCTCCTCGATCGCGCTTGAGCGCGACACGAGCTTCGAGCTGCCGAAGTTGGTCAACCCCGATCGCAGCCCTTTTTGGGGTTTCGAGCAGATGACCGTGTTTCCACAGACCCTGATCCATGTCGGCCATGGTCTCTGGTTCACTCACGTCTTCTGGCCGGTCACGCAAGACACCTGCCTGTGGGAGGGTAAATATTTCCTGCCTAAGCCCAAGACCAATTCGCAGCGTTGGGCCCAACATTATGCGACGCTGTTGCAGCGCAATGCCTGGCTTGAGGATACCGCGACCATGGAAGACACGCAGACTGCACTGAAGTCGGGCGTGCTCGACAAAGTCAACCTGCAGGATGAAGAAATCATGCTGCGGCATCAATATGAAGTGATCAAGCGTCGCGTCGGCTCGCTTGAAGATGTTACCGGGGAGATCGCATAATGTCCGTCACCCTTCCTGCCGAGTTCTCCGATCTTCAGCCGCTCGTAAAATGGGCTATCCCGACGGAATATGAGCGCATGAAAGTTCGTCGTTTCGCCACCTCGGAAGAACTCAAGGCCTTCTATGATGTTATGCTGGCGCGCATGCCTGCCGTCCTCGAAACGCTCGACAGCTTTCCGCTGAACGAAATCCCCGCGTCGCACAGCTCGCTGATGCACATGGCGATGTCGCTGGCCGAGGTCGCGCCGCATGTGGAGCTCTACAAGCTTGACCCGAACGTCCCTTACGCGTTCCAGGAAGACCGCCTGATGGGCCCCGAAATGGGCATTGCCGACGACTGATCGGCTGATTCAGGCGCAAAACAGGGTGACGATGACGAGCGAAGGGTAATTTGCCCTTCGCCCGTTTCGCGAGAGCCGAAAGCGTTCTTTAATGCCAAAACTATCTGGTCCTATCCGGCTTGGCGCCATTGACGCGTCCAATCGCATATTGATGGCGCCCCTTACGCGCGCCAGGGCAAGGCGGAACTTCGTTCCTACTCCGATGATGGCCGAATATTATGCGCGGCGGGCGTCGGCGGGCTGATTCTTTCCGAGGCGATCGGCATCAATCGTGAAGGATTGGGCTGGCCTTATGCGCCTGGCATCCGGAGCGACGAACAGACCGAGGCGTGGAAGCCCGTCACTGCTGTCGTTGCCTGATCCCGGTAGCAACGGGTCTGTGTCATTCAGCGCTTCTTTGCTCGAAGCGAGTATCGGCTGCAGTGACGTGGGTATATCGCGACGTAATCCGACAACAGGAGTGCAGCATGGCCCAGTCGAGCCCCATCCCGATAGGAAAGTATTTCGACACGAAGGCCGGCTATCGAATCCATTATCACGAGGCCGGCACCCTGAATTCCACTAAGCCAAGTGTGTTATTGCTGCACGGCAGCGGTCCGGGGGCGAGCGGCTATTCCAATTTCAAAGGCAATTTCCCTTTCCTGGCTGAACAGGGCTACCACTGCATCATTCCTGATTGTCTAGGCTACGGCCTTTCCTCGAAGCCGGTCGACTTCATTTATTCGGCTGACAACCAGGTCGAATTGCTGCGTGAACTGCTTACACATATCGGCGCCAGCAAGGTCTCGGTGGTGGGCAATTCGCTGGGTGGCTGGTTCGGACTGCATCACGCTATCATGTATCCTGACGAGGTTTCCAAGCTGATCCTCATGGCTCCCGGTGGACTGGAGGCGCCCGAGAAATTCGTTTCGCAGATGGAGGGCTTGAAGGAACTGTTCCGCATCCCATTCGAACGGGATTTCAGCATCGAGACAATGCGGAAGCTCTTCTCGTTGTTCATGTACGAGCCCGCCGATACGCCGGATGTCGTGCTTGCAGAACGGCTCGAGATTGCGCGCCAACAGCCGGTTGAGGTCTACAAGACGCTTGGTGGTACGCCCTCCACCCCCCGGCTTGGGGAGATAAAGGCACCGGCACTTATCTTCTGGGGATATCACGATAAATTTGTGCCCTATCGCCATTCGCAGTATCTGATGGAAGGGTTGCGCAACGCCCGGCTCGTTTCGTCGAACCGTGCCGGGCACTGGTTCATGATCGAACAGCCCGAACTATTTAATCGACTATCCCTCGAATTCCTAAACGAATAGAATCCATGCTGACTCTGGATAAAGCTAATGCGCTCATCGTCACGGCCCTTCAGGAGGGCGCTCGGCTTGGGATCGCTCCCAAGCTGGCGGTTGCCGTCCTGGATGCGGGGGGGCATCTTCGAGCTCTCGTTCGTCAGGATCAGGCGTCGTCGATGCGCGGGACAATCGCCATCGCAAAGGCATCTGGCGCTCTTGCTCTGGGCGTTTCGTCTCGCCGGATCGCCGAAATGGCGATCGAGCGGCCCACCTTCATCGCATCGTTGGCACCGATATCTCCGGCCGGCATAGTCCCGGCGGCCGGTGGCATGCTGGTGATCGACGATCACGGGAATGTCGTCGGCGCCGTGGGAATTTCGGGAGATACTTCCGATAATGACGAAGCGTGCGCCCTTGCAGGAATAGCCGCCGTCGGCTTTCACGCCGGCGGCTAATTCCCGATTACATTCGAAAACCGCCGTTAGCTGCGATCACTTCGCCGGTGATCCAGCCTGATGCATCGGAGGCCAGGAAGCTGACTACCTTCGCGATGTCTTCGGGCGTGCCGACGCGCGCCAGCCAGGTCCGCGAGGCTATAAAGCCGTGCGTCCCCGGATCATTGGGCAGGAGGGCGGTGTCGGTCGGCCCTGGCGCCACGGCATTTACGCGGATGTTCTTTGCGCCGAGTTCCGCTGCAAGCACCCGGGTGACCGCCTCGATGCCACCCTTGCTTGCTGCATAGGGTGTCTGGCCAGCCAGCGGCTGCTGGGCGATCGCCGACCCGATGTTGATGATCGCGCCGCCTTCGGCGGGAAACAGCGGCAGCGCCCTTGCGGAGCAGAGGATGGGTGCTTTCAGGTTGATGTCGATGACATCGCCTAGCGATTCCCCAACAAGCTCGCCCAGCATCGCCTCGCCGGAAACTCCGGCGTTGTTCACAAGGACGTCGATACGCCCGAATCGCTTGCTGATCTCGGTGAACAGCGCATTGATCTCCTCTTCCTTGCGAACGTCGACCTTGATGGTAACGGCCTGTCCTGACACGCCGTTGACTTCGTCCGCGACGGCCGCGGCCCCCGCGGGATCGGACGAATATGTCAGCACGACGGCGTAGCCGCTATCGGCCAGCGATCGCGCGATGGCGGCGCCGATACCCTTGCTTGCGCCGACAATGACGGCAATCTTTCGCTGAGTCATATCTGAATCTCCCTGTTCGAGGATCAATCGGAGCGATCGAAGGACGGGCGTAATTAAGCTGCTGAACATGTGCCTGCGCGAAGCTGCAGCCAATGGTCAGTGCCTGCAAAAACCGCGAATTTCGGGGCCTTCGAGAACTCCCGCACGCTGTTTTTGCTGCACAGGCTCATGTAGCCAAGTCCCATTCAGTGGAGACTCTAGACATGGCATTGTCGAAGGATATTGTTGAACTTCTGACGTCAGGCACGGTCAGGGAAATCGGGGCTGCTTATCGTTCGCGGGCGCTGTCCGTCGAAGCGGCTGCGCGCTGGTATCTCGATCGTATCGAGGCTTTCAACCAGCGGGGGCCGGCGCTAAATTGCGTTAAATATATTTCGCCCAAGGCCGTGGCCGAAGCGAAGGCGCTCGATGCGAAGTTGTCGGCAGGAGAAGATCTGGGAGCGCTGCACGGGATCCCGTTGCTCGTAAAGTCCAATGTGATGATGGGCGAGGAATTCACCGTCCATGCCGGTGTGGCCGCGTTGAAGGAATTCCGACCCAAGGAAATCGCGGAGATGGTGGTGAGGCTCCGGGCGGCCGGTGTGGTTATCCTGGGTCAAACAAACCTCACCGAATTTGCCGATTATGTGTCGGATTACATGCCAGCCGAGTTCAGCGGCGCCGAAGGCGTGGTGAAGAATCCGCATGGCATATCCTATGGCCGTGGCCAGGGCTCCAGCGTTGGTTCCGCCGCCGCGATTGCGGCAGGCTTCGCACCGCTGGCCATTGGTGGCGAAACGCAGAATTCGATCCAGACGCCGTCTTCCTATTCGTCGGTCGTGGGCTTCAAAAGCAGCGTGGGCGTCATCCCCCGTGCCGGCATCATGCCGCTAGTGCCGAGCCAGGATGCGCCCGGCTTCCTTGGTCGGACCGTCGACGATGTCGTGATCGCGACAGAGGCGGTCTCGGGCGCCGACCCGCGCGATCCCGTTTCGATGGCGCTGGTCCTGGCCAAACATGACCGGCCAGCCAAACCGACATCGCTGAAGGACGTTCGGATCGGCGTTCCTCGCCGGGCGCAGGCCGATCGCGAGCAGTTCGAGCAGGTGATGCCGCTTTTCAACAAAGCATTGGAGGCGCTTTCGGCGGCCGGCGCAACCATCGTTGACCCTTGCGATATGCCCAGTGCCGAGCAGATGCAGGACGTCCGTTCCACCGTCTTCGCTACCGAGTTTAAAGCGGCGGTCAACGCCTTCCTGCTGGATCAGGGTGCACCCGGCGGCATTGGCTCGCTCGCTGAACTCATCGCGTGGAACGCGCAGCGCCCCGACCTCATTCCTTATGGCCAGTCATTGCTGGCGAATGCGGAAAAGACGCTAGGCCTCAACCATCCAAACTACATCAATGATCGTTACAGGGACATTGTGCTGAGTCGGACGGCCGGCATTGATGCCGCGCTGGCGATCGGCGATGCCGATGTCCTGATTGCGCCGATGGGCGCCGCGGCGAAGTGCACCGGTAAAGCGGGTGCGCCGACCCTGGCGATCCCGGTGGGCCTCGACGACGAAGGCACCCCGTTCGGCGTTACCCTCTACACTCAGCTTGGTGGTGATGAGACGCTCGTCAACGTCGCGCGGCTGGTTGAAGCGGTGATCGGCGATCGGCGCCTTCCGGCGCTGTAGGAGGTGGCTGGAAAGATTCCTGCTGGATTAGTGCAAGCAGGGCGGATTGGCTGCAGTATCCCGGTAGAGGATAGTGCAGCCCAATCTTATGCGGAGACAATAACACTATCGATAGGACGCCTGGGTGCAGAAACTAGCCTATTGCGGCATTGGTGCAGCCGATATTGAAGCCTTCAAGCAACTCACCGTCGACATATTAGGTATGATGCCCGACGAGCGGGCGGGCGTCCGGCGTCTCCGTATCGACAATCGTTCATGGCGGTTCGCCTTACATCCTTCGAGTATCGACGACATTCTGTATGTCGGCATTGATCTGGGCACAGAGGCGGCTCTCGACTCAATGCGCTTACGCCTCGTTTCCAATGGGCTGGCCTGCACCGAAATGGATGCGCACGAATGTGCCGAGCGCCAGGTTTTGCGGGGCGTCTGGCTCAGCGACCCGGACGGTTTGCGGTTCGAGCTGGTCGTCGATCACGCTTCCTCCGATATGGCTTTCCAGTCCCCGCTTGTTGGTGGTTTCGTGACGGGTGAACAGGGGCTCGGCCATGTGGTGCTGACGGTTTCCGATCTAAATTGCTCGATCGCGTTCTTCGAGAAGCTAGGTTTCTCGCTCAGCGATTTCATCAGTTCGTCGATGGGAGGGCACGAGCTCAGGGTGGCTTTCCTCCACTGCAATTCTCGCCATCATTCGCTCGCACTGGTCGCGATCCCCGGCAAGCGGCTCAACCATGTGATGATCGAAGTCGAGGAGGTGGATGATGTGATCCAGGCGCATCGCCGGTGCCTGGAGGCCAAGCTGCCCGTTGGCCATATCGGCCGCCATCCCAATGATATGATGCTGTCATTTTACGTGCCTACGCCGGCCGGCTTCGAAATCGAGTTTGGCTGGGGTGGTAGGACGATTCAGCCGGGTGGTGAGGTGGTCGAATATGATCGCTTCAGCCTCTGGGGCCATCGCTAGGGCGTGGATGCATCACAAAGCCCAGGATTGGTAACAAACGATGATCACCATCGAAACCCTGAATGCATCGGGCAAGAGGCCGGTCCTGCAATGGCCGAGCGAAGACGGCGCGCACGTGCCATATCGCCTGTTCTTCGAGCGCGAAATATTTGACCGGGAGCAGGAACGAATCTTCCGAGGGTCGAACTGGTCGTTCGTTGGCCTGTCCGTCGAAGTCCCCCGGCTGGGCGATTATAAATCGACTTATATCGGCGATACGCCCGTCGTGATCGTGCGCGGGAAGGAGGGAGAAATCCACGGGTGGGTGAACCGGTGCGGCCATCGTGGCGCGAAGGTCTGCCGGCATCTGCGCGGAAATGTCCGCAACTTCACCTGCATCTATCATCAATGGCAATATGGGCTTGACGGCAGCCTGTTGGGCGTCCCTTTCCGCAAGGGTCTCAAGACCATGCATGGGATGCCCGCGGACTTCGAGATGAGCGCCCATGGGCTGCAGCCTCTGCGCGTCGGAAGCTACCGGGATCTCGTCTTCGCTACATTCAGCGACGATGCGCCACCGCTGATCGACTTTCTTGGGCCGGAGATGACGCCCCTGATCGATGCGGTTTTCTGCAAGCCGATCACGTTCCTCGGCATCACGAGGCAACGGATCAAGGCCAATTGGAAGCTCTATATCGAAAATGTGAAGGACCCCTATCACGGGCACCTGCTGCATCTGTTCCACAACAGCTTCAATGTCAGCCGTCCGACCATGGATGTCGGCAACCGGCTCGATCCACGCGGCCTGCATTCCGCGATCATGGGCATCGCCAATGAAGCGATGCACGACACCTCAATCTATGTGAGCGATAAGGTCGGCACCTTCAAGGAGGATGCGACGCTCGCTGATCCGGAGGTCATTCGCGCCCGGCCCGAGACCAGCCCGCAGGTGAAGAGCCTGGTCCAGTCCATTTTCCCGTCACTGGTCGTCCAGCGCATCCACAACAGCCTTGCCGCTCGCCAAATCGTGCCGCGTGGTCCCGATGAGTTCGAGCTGGTCTTCCATATGTTCGGCTATGCCGACGACGACGCTGAGCTGGCCGACATGCGCTTGCTGCAAGCCAATCTCGTCGGACCGGCGGGCTTCATCTCGATGGAGGACGGCGAAGCGACCGAAATCGTCCAGGCTGCGATATCGCAGCCCGGCAATGAAGCACATTCTGGCATGTTTATGGGACGCGGCGCGCCGGAAGGTCACGTTTCGCTGATCACCGAAGAACTAATTCGGGCCTTTTGGCGCGGATATCGCGCAATGATGGCGGACTGAGAATGGCTGAACCTCTCCTGCCGCCAAAGCTGCTCGCGCGTCTCGAGGTCGAAGAATTTTACGGCGACTATATCGCATGCCTTGATGAGGCGCGTATCGAGGAATGGCCTGATTTTTTCGCGGAAGAGGCCTCCTACCGCGTGGTGTCACGAGAAAACTGGGAAGCCGGACTCCCCATCTCCATCTTCCTGTGCCGAAATCGCCGCCAGATACAGGACCGCGTCGCGTCCTATCTCGAAGCAAACATCTACCCTGACCAATGGAACCGCCATCTCATCAGTGCTGTCCAACTGACCGACGTGCGTGAGAACGAGATTTTCGTGGCCAGTAACTACGGGATTTTGCAGACACGCCAGGACGGCGAGACCAGAATCTATCAATCAGGCCGTTGCTACGACCGTCTCGTCAGAACGGACGGGCGACTTCGCATCCACTCGCGCGAACTTGTCTACGACACGCATGCGGTGGCGACCTTGTTCGTGATGCCGATCTGAATGTGAACTGAAACAAGGCTGCAGAACAAGCGGCCGCGGAACGCCCGTAGGGATTCCGCAAGGAGAGGATATCATGAGCCATCTATCGCATTCCGACACCATCGGCGCGGCGCTGGCACGCGCTGCGAGAAAATATCGGGGCCGGACGGCGTTGATTTTCGGAGACCGTTCCTGGTCTTATGACGACATCGATCGGGCGGCTGACAATATCGCGTCGGTCCTTTTGAAGGCGGGCTGCGCGAAGGGCGACCGCGTGGCTGCATTCGGGCGCAATTCCGACGCCTATCTGCTCACTTGGTTCGGATGCGCGCGAGCGGGGCTGGTGCATGTCCCGATCAATTACCATCTCCATGGCGAGGCGCTCACCTTCATCTTGCGCCAGAGCGGGGCGCGTGCGCTGGTCACCGACGAAAATTTGATTGCCATGACCGCCGACCTGCGGGATTTGCCGGAACTCGCCATCCGTGGAACTTTCGCCGGCGGTAGCGACCTTGACATGCTGTCAGCCGCCCGAAAGCTGCAGCGAAATATGCCTGATGTTGTCGTAGAGGGCGGCGATCTGGCTCAGATCCAGTATACGTCCGGCACGACTGCTACCCCTAAGGGCGCGATGATGGCGCATCGGGCGATACTGTTCGAATATATGTCCTGCCTGCACGATTTGGATTATTCGGCTGACGATCGCTGTCTGGCCGCGCTTCCGCTTTATCACACCGCCCAGATGCACTGCTTCAGTACGCCCCAGATGTTGGGTGGCGCTCTCACCGTGCTGATCGATGGCCCCGCGCCCGCGCAGGTGTTCGGCTGCATGTCTCGCTATAGGCTTAATTCGCTTTTCGCGCCGCCCACTGTGTGGATCAATCTTCTGCGTCAGCCGGGTTTCGACGAGCATTTCGGATCACTACGCAAGCTTTATTATGGCGCCTCGATCATGCCGGGCCCCGTTCTGGCGGAGATCCGTTCCAGATTGCCGGAAGCCGGTGTCTACAATGTCTACGGGCAAAGTGAGATTGGCCCGGTCGCGACGGTGCTGTCTCCCAGCGATCATGCTCTACGTCCGCTGTCGGTCGGGCGCCCGGTGATCAACGTGGAAACCCGGATCGTCGATGCGGACATGAACGACGTTGCTCCGCACGAGCATGGCGAGATCGTTCACCGATCGCCCCAGTTGCTCAGCGGCTATTGGCAGCGGCCCGATGAGACCGAAGAGGCGTTCCGCGGCGGCTGGTTCCATTCTGGCGATCTCGGATATGCCGACGAGGAAGGATATATCTACATCGTCGATCGCATCCGCGACGTGATCAACACTGGCGGCGTGCTCGTGGCCGGGCGCGAGGTTGAGGATGCTCTGTTCACCCACCCGGCGGTGGCGGAGGTCGCGGTGATCGGTCTGCCCGACCCGCTATGGATCGAAGCCGTCACCGCAATAGTGGTGCTCGCGCCGGACGCGGCGGCCGATGTCGAAGAACTCAAGGCGCATGCGCGATCCAAATTAGCGCCGCATCAGCTTCCCAAGCGCATCATCTTTATCGACGATTTGCCGCGCAACGCGTCGGGCAAAGTGCTGAAGCGGGCATTGCGCGAACAGTTTGCCGCATAGTCCCACTTGGGCGCGCGCCGCCGATCGCGGCGGACCAATGCAGGACGGTTGCACGAATTGCGCAGCAGTTGCGCTGCCAAGGCGGTGCCGCATCCCGAGATCGAATAACGTGACAAAATAAAGAATGCCAAAACACTGGCCAAATCGAATGCAAGCACAAGGGGGTAGAGCATGCGGTTATCTATCGAAAAGCATAAGCGATTGATCGGAATCGGCCTGTTCGCACTGGCGGTTGGCATGGCGCCGCCTGCCGCTAACGCGCAGAGTACGACGGAGCCCGATGGTGCGTCGGACGATATCATCGTTACCGCGCAAAAGGTCGCTGAGCCGCTTTCCAAGATACCCGTGACGATTTCCGCGTTGAGCGCGGAAGCGCTCGAGGATCGCAACTACACGTCCCTTGCCGATTTCACTGGTGCGGTCCCCGGCTTGCAGGTGAACAACTATGTGGGGCAGGCGCGTACCAACATTCGCGGCATTGGCCAGAACAGTCTCAGTCTCGGGGCGGATTCGCAGGTGCCCTACAGCCTCGACGGCGTGTATGTCGGGCAGGCATTTTCCGCAGCCCAGGCGTTCCTGGACCTGGAGCGTGTGGAAGTTCTGCGCGGGCCGCAGGGTACGCTCTACGGACGCAATGCCACCGGCGGCGTGATCAACCTAATCACCCCAAAGCCCAAGGACAAGCTGGAGGCCAAGGCCGAGCTCACCGTAGGCAATTATAATCTGATCCATGGCGAGGCGGTAATCAGTGGTCCGCTCGCAGTCGGCATCAAGGCTCGGCTCGCGGTTGCCGCCGAGGATCGAAAGGGCTATTCCTACAACCTGTTCGATCGCCATCGCTATGATGATTCTACTTGGCAGGCCGCACGCGGCACGCTCGTATTCGACCTTTCCGACGCACTGTCGCTGACCGTCATCGGCGATTACTACCACGCTAACGACGGCTCCTATGCGACGCATCTGTTTGGCAAGTCGCCCGGCAAAGACGTGATTACCGGTGTTTTCCTTGGCGGCCACACGGTTCCCCTCGATGCCGCGGGACAGGCGATCAATCCTCGCCTGCTGAATATCGACACCAAGCCTGAGCATCGCGAGGAGAGTGGCGGCGTGCTCGGTGTCCTGGCTTGGAATTTTACCGACCAGCTCAGCTTCAAGTCGTTGAGCGGCTGGCGCAAGGCCGACCTCTATTTCACCCTGGATTTCGACTCGACCGAAATTCCGTTCGAGGGCCTGGACGCGGGCAAGAACATGTCGGTTTACCAGACGTCCGAACAGTTCAGCCAGGAATTCCAGTTCATTGGTAATCTCGACAGGCTCCGCTGGGTCTCGGGGCTTTATTATTTCCACCAGAACATCGATCCCGGCTTCTTCAGGATCGGCCTCAACTTTGGCGTGCCTACAGCGCCGTTCATCGTTCCGTTGGAGCTTGGCGGCACTGCCAAGACTGATGCCTATGCGGCGTTCGGGCAGGCAACCTATGAGGTCACCGATCGGCTTTCGGCAACCCTCGGGCTGCGATACAGTCACGAAAAGCGCCGCGCCACGCTACGGCAGCTCGTGCCGTTGTTCGGCGGTGCCGCTGATGCCTTTGATGCCGACAAAACGAGCTTCAGCGACCTGTCGCCCAAATTCACACTCGATTATCAGGCGACCGATCAGTTCCTGATCTATGGGACAGTCAGCAAGGGCTTTCAGAGCGGTGGCTTCGATATCAGCGCGCAACCGCCGCTCGCCGCTTATGCGCCTGAGCGTGTCTGGAATTACGAGATCGGTGCCAAGTTCCGTAATCGGTTGCTATCGCTCGATCTGGCGGCGTTCTATTACGACTATACTGATCTGCAGGTTGCCCAGATCGTAAATGGCCTCCCAGTAACGGCTAATGCAGCCAGTTCCGTGATCAAGGGCGCTGAAGCGTCGATCACGGTGCGGCCGGTGCGAAATCTTACCCTTACCGGCAGTTTCTCGATGATCGACTCCAAATTTAAGGACTTCATCAACGTTGATCCGCTTTCCGGTGCGCCCGTGGATCTGGAAGGCAACCGGCTGCCCGGCGCAGCCAAATATTCGGCGAATATCTCAGCCGACTACACTATCCCGCTGGCCAATGGGAACTCGATCGCGCTATTCGGCGAATGGAACTGGCGCGATCGGATATACTTCAGCGAGTTCAATTCGAAGCAGGTGTCGCAGCCAGGCGTAAGCACCATCAACGCATCGATCAGCTTCAATACCGGCGGTGGGCTCTCTTTCGAAGCCTTCGGTAAAAATCTGAGCAACGAGCGGATCGCGGTCGCCAAATATATCACCGGCGCCGGTTATGGATCGATGGTGCTGGGCCAGCTTGCGGCGCCGCGCACCTATGGAATCCGTGCCCGTTATCAATTCTGATAGCGGCCGCGGAAGCTCCCCTATTCCAGCAAGGCGACGGAGATGAACGCTCGAGCAGTGGTCTTCGATCGCGTCGGCGGTCCCGAGGTACTGAGGATCGAAGAGATCCCCATGCCGGTACCGGGGCCTGGCGAAGTGCTGGTCGAAATGCGTGCCATTGGCATCAATCGTGCCGATTCCGCTTTTCGAACCGGTAAATATCTGGTGCAGCCGTCCGGCGCGTCCCGGCTCGGCCTCGAGGGGGCCGGGGTGGTGCTGGACCCGGGCGCAGGCGCTGATCGCTTCGCGCCCGGCGAACGCGTCTGTGTGCTGCCCGCGTTCATCCAGGGCGGCCGCTATGCCACCTATGCTACCCATGCGATCTTTCCCGAAGCGGCTTTGATCGCCGCGCCGGATCAACTGACCGACGTCGAGTCTGCGGCACTCTGGGTCTCGTTCCTCACCTCCTGGGGCGCCATGGTCGAGCTGGGGCGGCTGTCGCGCGGTCAGTTTGTCCTTATCTCGGCTGCGGCAAGCGCGGTCGGGTTGGCAGCGCTGCAGGTCGCCAATCGGGTCGGCGCCGTGCCAATCGCAACTACGCGAACGCGCGCGAAAAGGATATTGCTGGAAAACGGCGGCGCTGCCCATGTCATCCTTAGCGAGGAAAGCGATGTGGGCGCCGAAATCCGGAGGATCACCGAAGGATCCGGATTAAGTGTCGCACTGGATGCCATTGCGGGCCCTTTTACCGAAGCGCTCGTGCCTTGCATGGCACCGGAAGGCGTTATCTTCGTCTATGGCGGCCTGAGCGATCAGCCCATCATGTTCGATCGGCGACCGATCATCGCGAAAGGGATCAGCATGGCAGGATTCACCGTCGCGCAGATTTTGCGGCATATGGATCGCCTTGATCGCGGTGTGTCTTTCATCCTCGAAGGGCTGGCCGACGGCAGCCTGAGCCCGTCAGTGTCGCGCACTTTTGCTTTCGAGGATGTTGCCGAGGCGCACCGCATCATGGATGCCAATACCAACAGCGGGAAGCTCGTTCTGGCCCTTTGACCCAGTGCGCTAACCGTGGTGACCATTTTGATCTTGCTGGAAATCCCCGATTTCCCGGTTGTCGCATAATGTTAGCCATGGAAGCGCGATCAAGATGACGAGGAACGATCGGGCCATGTTGACGTTGCGGTTTGCCATGAATCCAGCCAGTCGGCGATGGTCAATCCTCGGTCGACACCGGGCGCCTGACTTCCGATCCGCCAAGGGCGGCGCCTTTCATCGAGCGCATACCACCTTGCCCGGGACCAAAAGGCGTTGGGGGTGTACTACGAGGATAAATTGTTTACTCTGCCTGTCCAAGAGGGCAGGAATCGTCTTATGCAGATCGCCAGCGAAGGATTTGCGACCGACGATGTAGGCATGTGTCGCGACTATATCTATCGCCACACCGGCACGCATCGTTTCGAGCCGCGTGCCAAGGGGACGTTTTCGACGTTCGAGCATCAGGGCTCGGCGCTTGGCCATATCTCGCTCAACAAGATGGAACTGCATTGCTCGAACGGTTTTACCATCAGCAAGCAAGAGAAAGCGTCCTATTTCTCCTTCCAGTTCGTTCTGGGAGGTGACTGCCGCATCGAGAAGGGGGATGATCGGTTCTGCGCTAAGGCGGGCGATATATTCGTCCTTGCGCCCACCGATGTCGTTCGTGAGGAGTGGTCGGATCTCTGCCGGCAGTTCTTGATCCGCATCTCCGCCGAGCATATCGAGCGGGCGATTGCCGATCGCGTCGGCCGCCGTCCGTCCGATCTGCGTTTCAAGCTGGTAGTCCAGGATCCCGGCATCGCCCCCTGGCTTAATCAGATGCTTCTGATGCTTGCGGACGAACAGACGAGCGCGCTGCTTGGCGATTCGAGCTTGAGCCATCACCTTGAGCAAAGCCTGATGCTGATGATGCTTACCGGGCTCGAGCATAGCGTCTCTTCGGACATGCGCCGTCATGACGTAGGGTTGGCCCCATATTATGTTCGTCGCGTGGAACGCTTCTTCCAGGATAATTTCCGCGAGGAAATCACCATGAAAGATGTTGTGGCCGCAGCGGGGGTGAGCGTCAGGACGATATTCTACGGATTCCAGCGGTGGCGCGGCACGACCCCGATGAACTATCTTCGCGACTTGCGGCTGGACCACGCACGGACCGAGCTATGTAGTGAGAGCAACCTGCCCGGAGCTGTCAGCTCAGCCGCCATCGCCGCGGGTTTCACGAATTTCGGCCAATTTTCCAAACTTTATCGCGGACGTTTCGGTGAAAAGCCGTCAACCACGGCTATGCGTGCGCGCAACTGAGCATTTGCGCCTCAACGCCGCAAATTGTGAGCGAGTGCAACGAATGGCCGGGGCGGAAGCGGCCGATGGCGTTTCCCTCTGTTAGGAACCGGACGTCTGGGTAATGTCGCTGGCAGGCAGATCGCTCCCAGTTACGGAAGAGCATCGACCTGCAACGCACGATCATGACGGGCAGTTTCGAATGAGCGATCTTGAGCGACGTATGCGCCGTCTGGAAGCTCTGGAAGCGATCCGCACCTGCATATTCTCCTACGCCGCAGCCGGAGACCGACACAATGATCCCAAGGTCGTCAGCCGGCTCTTCGCCGAGGATGGCAGCTATGAGATGGTCGGCCTGATGCACGCGATCGGACGCGAAGAGGTCGTCCGGCAGCTCACGGAGATTGGCGAGACATTCGTCCTCTTCTCCTTCCACCACCCTGGCGGTCCCCTCATCGAATTGGCCGATGATGGGCTGACGGCGCGCGCCTTCTGGTGGTGCTGGATACCGGTCCGCGTCTCCAACGGAGATGGGACCTCGTCGACACGATTCGGGGCGGGTCACTATAATGGCCAGTTCAAGGAAGTTGGCGGTGAATGGAAGATTGCCAAGATGAAATTCGAGCCGAAGCTTCAGGCGCCGGTCGAAGCTCCTTGGTCCGAAATCGAAGGAGAATTCGAATGGCTGGTGTAATGGCCATTCGCGTAACAGCGAGTTTCGAAACCGACATGATCGAGATTTGTGAATGCGCCCAGGTCCCGGGCGATGCGGGCCTGCGGGTGGATGTTGCCGACATCGGGGCAGTTGCCGTGTTTCGTCATGAGGGCGGCTACTATGTCACCGACGACAAATGCACGCATGGAGAAGCCTCGCTGTCCGAAGGCGAGGTTTTTGGCGAAGAAGTGGAATGCCCCTTTCACAAAGGCGCGTTCAGTTTCCGCACCGGCAAGCCCACCGCACGGCCATGCCTGATTCCGTTAAAGACTTATCCGGTGCATGTAGCGGATGGCAAAGTCTACATTCTTCTGGATTGATCATGGCAACCGTGTCCATCGAAGATACTGATGTCAGCTTCGATTGTCCGCCGCATGAGACGATCCTGCGCTCCGGGCTGCGGCACGGCCTAGGCATGCCGTATGATTGCAGCGTCGGCACATGTGGCGAATGCAAAATCCAGCTGGTCGACGGCAAGCTGCAGGACAATGGCGGGCCACGGCCCGCCGGCCTGACCGAGCGTGACGTGGCGCGGGGCCGGGTGCTGGCGTGTCAATCGGTCCCCGACGGAGACTGCACGATCGGAGTGCATCTGGAAGACCGTTACGCGCGGGACATTCCGCCCGATTATCATGGTGCGCGTCTAGTGAGCGTGGAGTCGGTCAGTCCGGAGATGATGCTGTGCAGCTTCGCGACTCAAAGCCGTGCCGCTTATCTGCCGGGTCAATATGCTCGGCTGCAGATCCCTGGCACTAGCCAATGGCGCGCCTTTTCCATGGCCAACCTGCCGAATGAGGCTGGCGTGTGGGAATTCCTGATCCGCGTTGTTCCCGGTGGGCTGGCGTCTGAATATCTGTTCGGTTCCGGCCGCACAGGCGAAACCTTTCTTATGGATGCGCCCTACGGCAATGCCTATCACCGCACTGGCGGGCGCCATGTCGTCTGTATCGCAGGCGGTGCGGGACTGGCGCCGACATTGGCGGCTGCCCGTTCCGCGGCAATCGATCCCGCCTGTGAATCCATTCTCTTCGTCTATGGCGGGCGCAACCCCGCAGATCTATGTGCAGAACGATTCCTGTCTACGTTCGACCGGCCTGGTCTGGCAGTTGAATATAGCAGCATAGTGTCCGGCGATTGCCCCGAGTGGAATGGGCCGAAAGGTTTTGTCCACGAGCATCTGGAAGGCCGGTTGGAAGCCTTGAAAGAGGCGGCCGACTATTATGTGGCTGGGCCTCCCGCCATGGTGGATGCCGTACTGACCACGCTCGCCACCAACGCGGCCATTCCTCACGATCGCATCTTCTACGATCGGTTCTTCTAAACCGCCGGAGAGGCCGCTCTATGCGCAGCGCTTCCTGGGCGAATCTGACTAGAATTGTTGCTATCCCGGCTCGATAGGGCCGGCAGTTCCGTTGTGGATTTTAATCCGGTCGGTCGTCAGCGAACCCTCGCAGAGGGCGGGGAAAAGGGGGTGCAGCTCCTAAAATGCGATCGACACGCCACACTCAAGCCGCTCGCGTTTCTCCCAGCCGCGCCTGAATTGCCTTTGCGCAACTGACAAGCTCGGGCGGCGGTCGCTTCAGATGGTCACGTGAGCCTGCCATCGACAATGAGATCGCGGCGAGGACGCGGCCGTCGTCGCGTTGAAGAGGCAGTGCGATGCAGAACAGCCCGTCCGCGATTTCCTCGTCGTCCGTGGCATAGCCGTCGAGCTTGGCACGCTGCAACACTGCCCTGATCCGCTCGGGTTCGACGACGGTCTGCGCAGTCAACGCCACAAATGGGCCCGCGGCCAGATAGGCCTCCTGTTTCACAGCATCCATATGTGCGAGCAATACCTTCCCGATCGCTGAGCAATAGGCCTCGAGCTGGCCACCCTCGCGGGTGAACAGTTTTGCGCCATGGCCGCTCTCCTTCACCAGATAGGTGACCATGTCGTCGCCCCAGACGCCGAGATGCGCGGTTGCCCGGGTCTTGCGAGCCAGGCGGCGCAGCAGCGGTCGGGCGGCATCGGCGAGAGTCGCGTTGGGATCGTTACCCGCCGCCAGATCGATCAGGGTCAGGCCCGCTCGATAATGGCCACGTCGGGCCGGTGCGATGAGCCCGCGTCGTACCAGCAGCGCTGCCATACGATATGCCGTGGAAGAGGGCAGGCCGATATCCATCGCGATTGCGCTGAGCGGACGGGCACCGCCATTGTGGACCAGCGCCTCGAACAGGTCGAGGGTCCGGCCGATCGCGGCTGTGCCGGCCAACGCGAAGGATGGGTGCTCCATCCTCCCATATTATGAGAGGATGGAGCCTTTAGCAAATTGCTTGCCAAGGGCATGGAGGGTTATGCTTCGCTGACAGCAAATGCTTGGGAGCAGGAAGCTTTGGCGAGTCTGGAGAACACCGCGGCGGCTTTGCGTGCAGCCTATGGCAAAGGTGCTATCGCGCCGCTGCGTGATGTGCTGGAACCTACCGATGTCGTCGGCGCATACGCCGTGCAGGCGATCAACACCCGCCATTGGGTCGATGCCGGACGGCGAATTGCGGGGCGCAAGATCGGGCTGACCGCCAAGGCGGTGCAGGCGCAGCTTGGTGTCGACCAGCCCGATTTTGGCGTCCTGTTCCACGACATGGCGATTGCTGACGGTGGCGTGCTGGCGGCTTCAAAGGTGCTGCAACCCAAGGCCGAGGTTGAGATAGCCTTGGTGATGGGCCGTGACCTCGATCTCGTCGGTGCCACTCCCGATGCCGTCGCGGCGGCAGTTGAATATGTCGTCACGGCGATCGAGATCGTCGACAGCCGGATCGCCGATTGGAAGATCACCTTTGCCGATACGGTGGCCGACAATGGGTCGTCCGCTTTTTATGTGCTGGGCGAGGACCGCAAACCACTCGACGGCCTCGATCTATACACATGCGGCATGGTGCTGGAGGTGAACGGCTTAGTCGCTTCACTGGGGGCGGGTGCTGCCTGCCTAGGCCATCCGCTCAATGCCGCCGCCTGGCTGGCGCGCACCATGGCCGGTCTCGGTGAACCTCTGCGGGCGGGCGATGTCGTGCTGACGGGCGCATTGGGACCGCTGGTGCCACTAAATCCCGGCGATGCCGTGATCGCCAGGATCGGTGGGCTGGGCAGCGCATCCTTTCGCTACGGTGGAGATGCGTGATGGCCGCAAAGATGAAGGTCGCGATCATCGGATCGGGCAATATCGGCACCGATCTGATGATCAAGATCATGCGCCATTCGGACGTGCTGGAGATGGGCGCGTTGGTCGGTATCGACCCCGACAGCGATGGCCTGAAGCATGCGGAGCGCATGGGAATCGCGATCACCCACGATGGCATCAAAGGGCTGCAGCGGCTCGCTGTGTGGCGCGAAATTGGCATCGTCTTTGATGCGACTTCGGCGGGCGCGCATAAGCAACATAGCGATATCGTCACCGGAGCCGGCAAAGTGATTATCGATCTCACCCCCGCCGCGATCGGGCCCTATGTCATCCCGGTCGTCAACGGCGACGAGCATCTCGACGCGCCGAATGTCAACATGGTGACCTGTGGGGGGCAGGCAACGATCCCGATCGTGGCCGCGGTCTCCGCGATCGCAACGGTCCATTATGCCGAGATCGTGGCGTCGATCTCGTCAAAGAGCGCGGGGCCTGGCACCCGCGCCAATATCGACGAGTTCACGGAGACGACCAGCCTTGGCATCGAGAAGGTCGCCGGCGCGGCGCGGGGCAAGGCGATCATCGTCCTCAACCCCGCCGAACCGCCGCTGTTGATGCGCGACACGGTCTTCACCCTGTCCTCGGGGGCCGAGGAGGCCGAAATCGAGGCGGCGATCGTCGCGATGGTGGCAAAGGTGAACGCATATGTACCGGGCTACCGGCTGAAGCAGAAGGTGCAGTTCGAACGGTTCGGATCGAACAATCCCGTGCGCATCCCCGGCCTCGGCGCGTTCGAGGGGATCAAGACCAGCGTGTTCCTCGAGGTCGAGGGGGCGGCGCATTATCTGCCTGCCTATGCCGGCAATCTCGACATCATGACCTCGGCCGGCCTCGCCACCGCCGAGAAGATCGCCACCCGGCGGTTGCGGAAGGAGGCCGCGTGATGGGCTTGGATCCGACTCAGACCAAGCTCTACATCCAGGATGTAACCCTGCGCGATGGCATGCATGCCATCCGCCACCAATATGGCATCGACCATGTCCGCAAAATTGCCAAGGCGCTTGATGATGCGGGCGTGGACGCGATCGAGGTGGCGCATGGTGACGGACTGAATGGCGGCAGTTTCAACTATGGCTTCGGCGCCCATACCGACTGGGAATGGATCGAGGCTGTGGCCGATGTCGTCGAGCATTCGATACTGACGACCTTGTTGCTGCCCGGCATCGGTACGGTGCACGATCTCAAGCAGGCCTATGGTCTCGGCGTCCGCTCCGTCCGCGTCGCCACCCATTGCACCGAGGCCGATGTGTCGAAGCAGCATATCAAGGCGGCCCGCGACCTAGGCATGGATACGATCGGCTTCCTGATGATGAGCCATATGATTGAACCCGAGGCGCTGGCCCAGCAGGCCAAGCTGATGGAAAGCTACGGCGCGACGTGCGTCTATGTCACCGACAGTGGCGGGGCGATGGACATGGACGACTATCGCGCGCGCTGCGAGGCCTATGACCGGGTGCTCAAAGCTGAGACCCAGCGCGGCATCCACGCCCATCACAATCTGTCGCTCGGCGTCGCCAATTCGATCGTCGGCGTGCAAGCTGGTGCGATCCGTGTCGATGCGAGTCTGGCCGGGATGGGCGCGGGTGCGGGCAATACGCCGCTTGAGGTGTTCATAGCCGCCGCCGAGCGCAAGGGCTGGCTGCATGGCTGTGATCTCTACAAGCTGATGGACGCCGCCGAGGAACTGGTGCGGCCGTTGCAGGATCGTCCCGTGCGGGTCGATCGCGAGACGCTGAGCCTCGGCTATGCCGGGGTCTATTCTTCCTTCCTGCGCCATGCCGAGAAGGCGAGCGAGGATTATGGAATTGATACCCGCAAGATCCTGGTCGAGCTCGGCCGGCGCCGCATGGTCGGCGGCCAGGAGGACATGATCGTCGATGTTGCGCTTGATCTGGCGAAGCAAGCTTGATCTGCATCTTGCAAGACCATAGCCGAGCGGATCGTCGAGCAGTGCCATGCGCTTGGCGTCGTGGCGGCCATCGCACCGCGGACTTCTGCTATCGATGCTGATATTGAAGGTGGCGCCAGCGTTGATCACGGGTAATCCCGTTATCGAAAACCCGCGCCAACCACGTCGCGCACGACAATTCTGCTCGGCGAAATCGCCGCTGGTATCTAGCCGTCCCGCGCTTTTCAGAGACTGTGCTCAGGCGCTTCATCCTCGTCAGCTCTGAAGGAAAATCTTCATGAAAGCTTTATTGTGCACGGGGTTTGGCCCACCGGAGTCATTGGTCATCCGTGAGGTCGAACGGATCGCTCCGGCGGCCGGGAAGGTCGTGATCGCCGTCAGGGCCTGCGGCATCAACTTCCCCGACGCGCTGATTATAGAAAACAAATATCAGTTCAAACCGGAGTTGCCTTTCTCTCCAGGTGGAGAGGTAGCCGGAGTCATCACCGCAGTAGGTGCTGGCGTCCAGGGCTGGTTGGTGGGCGATGAAGTGATCGCCTTCCTCCTGTGGGGTGGTCTGGCCGAAGAGGTCGCCACGGATGCCGGTAATCTAATGCCAAAACCCGAAGGCATGTCCTTCGAAGAGGCCGCCGGGTTTCTGGTCGCCTATGGCACGGCGTTTCATGCGCTTTGCGATCGGGGTGGATTGAAGGCGGGCGAGACCTTGCTGGTGCTAGGTGCCGCCGGCGGGGTCGGTACGGCGGCGATCCAGATCGGCAAGGGACTGGGTGCGCGCGTGATCGCAGCGACATCGTCAGAAACGAAAAATAACCTTTGCCGCGACCTCGGAGCGGACGCGTGCATCGATTACTCGACCGGAGATATGAAGGGTGAGCTTCGCGAACTTACCAGAAACGAGGGCGTCAACATGGTCTTTGATCCAGTCGGAGGTCCGATTTCCGAGGTCGCGCTTCGATCGATTGCCTGGAAGGGGCGGTATATGGTTCTGGGCTTCGCTAGTGGCGAAATCCCGAAGATTCCTCTGAATCTAGTTCTTCTGAAAGGCGCAGCCATAATCGGTGTCTTCTGGGGTGCGTTTTTTGATCGTGACGCCGGCGAGCGGGCCGCTCATCTTGCCGGGCTGCGGAATTTATATGATCGTGGTCTAGTGCATCCCCATATCTCAGCCGTCTACCCGCTGACGGAAGCCGCCCAGGCCATTCGTGATCTGCGGGATCGGCGAGCGACCGGCAAGGTCGTGGTGACCATCACATAGCTCCCCAGGCGCGTCTGATTTTATCGATCGTTCTTAACACGAGTGCGGTCGCGTCGTCAGACGAACGCTGTAAGGCGTCGAAGCACGCTTTTAGCAGTCGAGCGTCGTGTCGCGCTCCCATTGCGTGAGGTGGCGCGCATAATCGTTCCACTCATTATGCTTGAGCTTTAGATATGCCGGCACGAAATCACCAAGCGCCGCAGTGAGGACCTCCGATGCCTCGAGCGCGCGCAGGGAGTCGAGCAGGTTCAGCGGAAGCTTCTTCACGTCGCCGACCTTATGTCCTTCGGTGTACATGTTGATGTCGAGGCGCTTGCCCGGGTCGCGGTCGTTGTCGATCCCGTCGAGCCCGGCGGCAAGCACGGCCGCCGGCATCAGATAAGGGTTGGTCGCGCCGTCGGCCAGGCGAAGCTCGAACCTGTCGCCCTCGGGCACCCTGATCATGTGAGTCCGGTTGTTGCCGGTCCAGGTCACCGAATTCGGAGCCCAGGTGGCGCCGGAGAGGGTGCGCGGCGCGTTGATCCTCTTGTAGCTGTTGACCGACGGATTGAGGATCGCGGCCAGTGCGTCGGCGGAATTGATGATGCCGCCGATGAAGTTGAGGCCGAGCTGCGACAGGCCGGCCGGATCGTCGTCGGCGATGAACGCATTGTCGTCTCCGCGCCACATCGAAACGTGCATGTGGCAGCCATTGCCGGTCAGATGCACGAACGGCTTGGGCATGAAGGTGGCGCGCAGGCCATGTTTCTCGGCGATCGATTTCACCATATATTTGAAGAAGGCATGGCGGTCGGCGGTGATCAGCGCATCGTCGAATTGCCAGTTCATCTCGAACTGGCCGTTCGCGTCCTCATGGTCGTTCTGATAGGGTTGCCAGCCGAGCGCGAGCATGCAGTCGCAGATTTCTGTGATGACGTCGTAGCGGCGCATCAGCGCCAGCTGGTCGTAGCAGGGCTTGACCTGACTGTCGGCGCTGTCTGCAATCGTCGATCCGTCGGCCGAGATGAGGAAGAACTCGCATTCGACGCCAGTCTTCATCTGAAGGCCCTTTTCCGCCGCACGCGCGATTTGCGCCTTGAGCAGGTTTCGCGGCCCATGCTCGACCGGCTGGTCGTTCATCCACAGATCGGCGGCGAGCCAGCCCACCTCGGGTTTCCAGGGAAGCTGGATCAAGCTCGCCGGGTCGGGCCGCGCGAACAGGTCGGGATCGGCAGGGGTCATATCGAGCCAGGTCGCGAAGCCGGCAAACCCTGCGCCCGATTTCTGCATTCCCGCGATCGCGGCGGCAGGAACGAGCTTGGCGCGCTGACTGCCGAACAGGTCGGTGTAGGAGATAAGAAAATATTTGATCGATTGCTTCTCAGCAATCTCGGCAAGACTTATCGACATTCCAATCCCTCCCTGTGACATGCGGACCGCGTCAGTGTTCAATCTGCTCTAGCCGACTCACTAGAGATCGGCCCCGCCGGGGATCCAGTTGGTGCCCGCCAGCGGGATGCGCGCCATCGCGGCGGCCTCGATGGTCAGAGCGACGAGATCCTCGGGCTCAAGATTGTGAAGGTCGCTCTTGCCGCACGCGCGCGCGATGGTCTGCGCCTCGAGTGTCAGCACGGCGAGGTAATTGGCGAGACGGCGGCCCGCGGCAACCGGATCGAGCCGCGCCGCAAGCACCGGATCCTGGGTGGTGATCCCTGCCGGATCGCGTCCTTCGTGCCAATCGTCGTACGCGCCCGCCGTCGTGCCCAACGCGCGATATTCCTGCTCGAGCGCGGGATCATTGTCGCCCAGCGCCACGAGCGCGGCGGTGCCGATCGCCACCGCGTCCGCACCGAGCGCGAGCGCCTTGGCGACATCGGCGCCGTTGCGGATGCCGCCCGACACGATCAGCTGCACCTTGCGGTGCATGCCCAGCTCCTGAAGCGCCTGCACAGCCGGCCGGATCGCGGCGAGGATCGGGATGCCGACATGCTCGATGAAGACCTCCTGGGTCGCCGCGGTGCCGCCTTGCATGCCGTCGAGCACGACCACGTCGGCACCCGATTTCACGGCGAGCGCGACGTCATAATAAGGGCGGGTGGCGCCGATCTTGACGTAGATCGGCTTTTCCCAATCGGTGATCTCACGCAATTCCTCGATCTTGATCTCGAGATCGTCGGGGCCCGTCCAATCGGGATGACGGCACGCCGAGCGCTGGTCGATGCCCTTCGGCAGATTGCGCATCGCCGCGACGCGGTCCGATATCTTCTGGCCGAGCAGCATTCCGCCGCCGCCCGGCTTTGCGCCTTGCCCCACCACGACCTCGATCGCATCGGCCTTGCGCAGATCGTCGGGGTTCATGCCGTAGCGCGAGGGAAGATATTGGTAGACCAGTGTCTGCGACTGGCCGCGCTCTTCCGGCGTCATGCCCCCGTCTCCGGTGGTCGTCGATGTTCCGGCGATCGACGCGCCGCGACCGAGCGCTTCCTTGGCCTGCGCCGAAAGCGAGCCGAAGCTCATGCCGGCGATCGTGACCGGGATCTTGAGATGGATCGGCTTCTTCGCGAAGCGGGTGCCGAGCCAGACGTCGGTCGAGCATTTCTCGCGATAGCCTTCGAGCGGATAGCGCGAAATCGACGCGCCGAGGAAAAGCAGATCGTCGAAGTGGGGAAGCTGACGCTTCGTGCCCGCGCCCCTGATGTCATAGATGCCTGTCGCGGCGGCGCGCCGGATCTCGGCCATCGCTCTCGGATCGAAGGTCGCGGACTGGCGCGGCGGCGTCTGGGGGATGTGCGTCAGGTCCATCTAGGCGAAATCCTCAATATGCTGCGGCATTGTCGACGTGGAAATTGTAGAGCGTGCGCCCGGAACCATAGCGCTTGAACTGCTCGGGTCTGACGCCGTCGTCGATGCCGGCGCTGTCGAGCAGCCTGCGAAGCTCCGCGAGATGCTCCTCGCGCATCTCTTTCTCGACGCAGTCGGCGCCGAGGCCGCGCACCGTTCCCCGCACGAACAGCCTGGCTTCATAGATTGAATCGCCGAGCGCCTCGCCGGCGTCTCCGAGCACGACCAGCGTCCCGGATTGCGCCATGAATGCGCTCATCGGGCCGATCGAACCTTTGACGACGATGTCGACGCCCTTCATCGAGATGCCGCAGCGCGCCGAGGCATTGCCCTCGACGACGAGCAGGCCGCCCTGCGCGGTCGCGCCCGCCGCCTGGCTGGCGTCGCCTTTGACCACGACTTTTCCCGACATCATGTTCTCGGCGACGCCGACGCCTGCGTTGCCGTCGATGACGATCGTCGCCTGCTGGTTCATGCCGCCACAATAATAACCCGCGTGACCGGCGATCTCGACCGTGATCGGAGCGTCCAGCCCTACCGCGAGCGCGTGCTGTCCTTGGGGATTCTCGACCCGCCACAGCGTCTCGTTGGTGTCGGGTGCGAGCGCATGGAGCGCGTTGTTGAGCGCACGGCGGCCGGTTTCGGCCAGGTCGATCACGCGCATCAATTGTGCTCCCACACGTAGACGCGCGCCGGTTCGGGTTCGAACACTTTGGCGCCCTCGATGCCAGGAAGCCCGACCAGCGCACGATATTCCGAGGCGAACGCCACATATCGGTCGGTCTCGGCCATCACCGCCGGCTTGCACGAGATGGGATCGCGCAGCACGGCAAAGCCGCTTTCGGTTCCGACGACGAACGTGAAGAAGCCATCGAGGTCGTCAAGGCTGGCTTCCAACGCTTGCGCGAGGCTGGCTCCGCCCATCAGCTTCCAGCTGAGGTAGCCCGCGGCGACCTCGCTGTCATTGTCGGTCGCGAAGTTGATGCCCACAGGCTTCAACATGCGGCGAAGGCTATAGTGGTTCGAAAGCGAGCCGTTGTGAACCAGGCACTGGTCGGCCCCGGTCGAAAAGGGATGCGCTCCGGCGGTCGTCACCGCACTCTCCGTCGCCATGCGGGTGTGGCCGATGCCGTGGCTTCCCGACATCGCGGGCAGGCCGAATTGCGTCGCGACGTCGGCGGGAAGGCCGACTTCCTTGTAGAGCTCGATCCGGTGTCCGCTGCCGATGACGGCAAGATCCGGCCGGTTGGTGGCGAGCCAGGCGCGGACCACGTCCTCGTTATCGTTGGGGAAGGAGAGCACCAGATGGGTATGGCGCACCGTTCCTTGCGCATATTGCGTCAGGCTATCCACGACTTCGTGAAGCCGCGTGCCGCGCACCGTCAGCTTCAGATGGTTCGCGTCGCCGGCGCCGTAGACCGCAAATCCCGCGCTGTCCGGCCCGCGGTCGGTCATCACCTCGAGCATCTCGGCGAGGAGGGCGCCAAGCTCCGGTTCGAGCGCCTTGTCCTTCAGGAACAGCCCAACAATTCCGCACATATTTCCCTCGATGTCTGCCCGCTTTCGGTAGCTAACATCCAGGGCAACTGTCAATCAGTGAGAAAAAGATATTCCCATCAGGAAAGTACTAACTCACGTCCTGGGGTAGACGATGATCGAGAGGAAGCGGGTGTCGGCGCCGGCCAGGCTTTCCGGGCCGTGCAGCGCGCTACTGTCGAAGAGCAGCGAATCGCCAGGCTTCAAATGATAGATCTCCGAACCGTGACGGTAATCGACTTCGCCTTCGAGCATGTAGATGAACTCGATCCCGCTATGCCGGAAGCCGGTATGCGCCGCTGCGTCCTCCTTGAGCGTGATCAGATAAGGCTCGACGACGACATCGCCGCGCAGCACGTGGCCGAGCAATTGATAGACATGGCCGACCTTGGTGCCGCGACGATCGATGCTGACCCCTGACCCGGCCGGAACGTAGGAGCAGTCCTGCCTTTCCTCGAATGAGGCGAACAGGCTTGAGAGGGGCACCTGGAGCACGGTCGAGATCGCCTGCAGCGTGCCGAGCGACGCGGAAATCCCGCCATTTTCGATCTTCGACAGCATGCCGTTCGAGATTCCCGCGGCGCTTGCCAGATCGGCGACCGACAGATCCTGCTGCCGTCGGATCGTGCGGATCTGGTGCCCGAGCGCGCGTTCCAGATTGCGCTCCGGAGCCTGCGGTGCGGACGACCCGGTTCGAGGTCCGTAATTGTCTGGAAGTAGCTGCACCTTCGCCTCGTCGGAATGTCTGACCATCGGTGCCGCCTTTGTGTCGATGCATCCTTTGAGTAAACTTTTTTTTCGCGAAGAACATCGGTCCCGGGGCGCAGGTCATTGAATCGGAACCGGCGGAACGAGGGTCGGCCGCGCGGCATAACGCGCGTCGAGCGATAAGCCGGTCGCCGACGAAGCCTTCGCCGCGTCGACCGTGTTGCGCAGCAGACAGGCGATCGTCATCGGTCCGACGCCTCCGGGAACGGGGGTGATCGCGCCGGCGACCGCCGCCGCTTCGTCGAACGCGACGTCGCCGACGAGACGCGCCTTGCCGTCTTCGCCAGCGACGCGATTGATACCCACGTCGATCACGATTGCACCGGGCTTTATCCAGTCACCACGGATCATCTCCGCGCGCCCTACGGCGACGACGAGGATGTCCGCGCCGCGCACGAGCGAGGCGACGTCGGTCGTGTAGCGATGCGCGATCGTGACCGTGCAATCTTCCTTGAGCAGAAGCTGCGCCATCGGCCTGCCGACGATGTTCGACCGGCCGACGATCACCGCGGACAAGCCCCTGAGATCCTTGCGCACCTTCTTGAGCAGGATGATCGCTCCAAGCGGCGTGCAAGGCACCAGTCCGCCGCTTCCCGACGCAACCAGCCCGACGTTCAGCGGATGGAAGCCGTCGACATCCTTGGCCGGATCGATCGCCTGCAGCACCTTTTCGCTGTCGATATGGCGCGGCAACGGCAGTTGGACGAGGATGCCATGCACTCTGGGATCGGTGTTGAGGCTCGCGATGAGCGCGAGCAGCTCGGCTTCGGATATGTCGGCGGGAAGGTCATGCTTGAACGAGGCCATGCCGACTTCGAGCGTCTGCTTCGCCTTGGATCTGACGTAGACGTGGCTCGCCGGGTCGTCGCCGGCAATGACGACGGCAAGGCCGGGCGTGATGCCGCGCTCGGTGAGCAGGCTAACTTCGTGCGCGATTTCGGAGCGGATTTCGGCCGCGACGGCTTTGCCGTCGATGAGCATTGCGGTCATCGGTCAATCGCGGAATATGATGGTTTTGGAGCCATTGACGAGCGAACGGCCGTCGAGGTGAAAGCCGACGGCGCGCGCCAGCACGCGGCGTTCGATGTCGCGGCCCTTGCTGACAAGATCCTCGGGGGTGTCGTGGTGGCTGATCCGCTCGACATCCTGCTCGATGATCGGCCCCTCGTCGAGGTCGGCGGTGACATAATGGGCGGTCGCGCCGATCAGCTTCACCCCGCGCGCATGGGCCTGGTGGTAAGGCTTCGCGCCCTTGAACCCCGGCAGGAAGCTGTGGTGGATGTTGATGCAGCGGCCGGCGAGAAACGACGCGAGATCGTCCGACAGGATCTGCATATAGCGCGCGAGCACGACGAGATCGGCGCTCGTCGCGATGGCGATCTCCTTGATCTGCTGCTCTTGCTGCGCCTTGGTGTCCTTGGTGACCGGAAGGTAATGGAACGGAATGGCCCCGAAGCCGATCTCGGAATAGGTCGCCAGCGGATGGTTCGAGATGACGCCGACCACGTTCATCCGCAGCTCGCCGATGCGGCAGCGATAAAGCAGATCGATCAGGCAATGGTCGAACTTGGAGACGAGCAGGAGTACCTTTGGTCGCTCGTCGCGCCTCCGCATCGCCCAGTCCATGCCGAACTGCTCCGCGATAGGAACGAAGTCGGCCAGCAGCCGTGCCGGATCGCGACCTTCGGGAAGGCTGAACACGATCCGGGTGAAGAAGGTCCCGGTTTCGGTGTCGTCGAATTGGTGCGCTTCCATGATGTTGCCGCCATGGCTGAATAGCTCGGTCGTGACGCGCGCGACGATGCCGGGCTGATTGGGGCAGGACAGGGTGAGAAGGTAGGCCGAGCCGGTCATGCAAGTTCCTCGGGTGCGGTTCGTGGGTGATTCACAGGGCTGCGGCAGAAATCGCGAGCCAGTGGCGGAAGCTCGCTTCGAAGCTTCTGAAGACGGCGACGTCGTAGGCGGGGGCGTCACCGATCTGCCAGATGATGACCCCGATATGCGCGATCACCGTCGTCGCGGCCGAGCCGGCGGCGAAGGCCTTCGGATCGAGATCGATCGAGGCACCGCGCTGCAGGATCGTGCGCGCGCCCGGTCCCTCGAGGCGAAAGACGACATAGGCGCCGCTCTGGTCCGACACCGCCGCATGCCCCGTTAGCCGGCCGGCCAGCGTGTGTGCCCAAGTCGGCGCGGCATCGGCCGTGACGGCAAGCCAGGCAGCCGGCGCTATGCCGATCAACAGGCTGTCGGCTCCCTCCACCCAGGCTGAGCTGGGGGGAAGCGCGCCCGCTCCGAGAGCGGTGGCGAGTGCCGCATGGTTGCCGTCCCTCGAGGCCATGATCGTGGCGATTCCGAGGTCGTCGCGCCGCGTGATGTGGATGTGCTCAGCCACGGAGACGCGTCCCCTCCGGATCGACGAAGACGGGGTTGCAGATTTCCACGGCCACATCGGATCCCCGCACCGGATCGTGCGCGACGATCGTCTCGCCATACCGCCCGGGGCCGCCGGCCAGCAAAGCCAGCCCGATCCAGTGGCCGAGCACGGGCGAGAATGCGACCGAGGTGACGAAGCCTTGATCGTGATCGGCGACAGGGCGAACGCCCTCCGGAAGCAGATGCGCGCCGGCACGAAGGCGCGCATCCGGCGCCTTGGGTCTGATGCCCACCAGCGAGGGCCTGGCAGGATCGAGCAGGGCGGGGCGATTTGCCATCACGCGGCCGATGAAATCCTTCTTCTGCGACATCATCCGCGCCATGCCTAGGTCGCGTGCCGTCGTTTGTCCGTTGAGCTCGTTGCCGGCGGCATGGCCCTTCTCGATCCGCATCACGCCGAGCGCTTCGGTCCCGTAGGGCGTGACGTCGAAAGCGCTGCCGGCCTCGAACAGGGCGCGGACGAGGCGATCGCCGAACGAGGCCGGCGCGCTGATCTCATAGGCGAGCTCGCCGGAGAATGAGAGGCGGAAGAGCCGCGCCGGCGCGCCCATCCATTCGAACTCCGCCGCGCCCATGTAGGGGAAGTTCTCGTTCGACAGGTCGACCGCCGGCAGCAGCTTCTGAAGGAGCATGCGTGAGCGTGGTCCTGCTACCGCATAGGTCGACCACTGCTCGGTGACAGAAGTCGCTTGCACGTCGAGCTCCGGCCACAGGACCTGCCGTGCGAAATCGATATGCTGCATCACCCGGGCCGCGTTGACAGTCGTGGTCGTCACGAAGAAGCGATCCTCCGCGAAGCGCGTCGTGGTGCCGTCGTCGAGCACGAAGCCGTCTTCGCGCAGCATCAGGCCGTAGCGCGCCTTGCCTATGGCGAGGGTCGAGAAGGTGTTGACGTAGAGCCGGTCGAGCAACAGCCCGGCGTCGCGGCCGTGAACATCGATCTTGCCGAGCGTGGAGACGTCGCAGATTCCGACCCCGCCGCGCGTCGCGTTGACTTCGCGCGCGACCGTATCCGACCAGTCGCGGTCGCCGGGCCGCGCGAACCATTGCGCGCGTTTCCATTGTCCCGCGTCGACGAACGTCGCACCCTGTTCTTCAGCCCATTCATGGCTTGCGGTGCGCCGCTCGGGCCGGAAATGCCGGCCGCGGTGATGCCCCGCCAACACGCCGATCGCAACCGGCAGATAGGGCGGGCGGGACAGGATCGTGCCGGCCTCGGCAATCGTCTTCCCGGTCGCCGCCGCGAGCACGGCGTGGCCATTGACCTGGCTGGTCTTGCCCTGATCGGTCGCCATGCCCAGGGTCGTATAGCGCTTGAGATGCTCTACCGACGTGAAGCCTTCGGATGCGGCGAGGTCGATGTCCTTGGCGGTCACGTCGTTCTGAAAATCGACGAACGCTTTTCCCGGGCGGCCGCGGACCGGGTGCGGCGGCGACGTCGAGGCCGGTTCCGCCTCCGCCGCAGGGGCTTCGGCGGCGATCGTCACGCCCATCTCGGAACCCGCCTTGACCGCGGCGGCAATGCCGCTTGCCAGGGCGTCGGCGAGGCTCAAGGCGCCGGCGGCAGCGCCTGCGGGCGTCATCCCCCGTGGGGGCGTATCGAGCAGGAAGGCATTGGCTGAATCCGACCACGACGGACGGCAGCCAAGGTTGCTGCCGATGCCGATCGACGGATTCCAGCCGCCCGCCATGGCCACCAGATCGACTGCGACCGTATGCGCGCGGCCGCTCGAATCGATGATCGTCGCGGCGCGCGTGCGTCTGCCGGCGACATTGGCGACGGCGGCCTGCTCGAATATCCTGATGCCGGCCCGGCGCAGCCGCTCGGCCGCCGGTGGAGGGCTGCCACGCGCATCGACGACGGCGGCGACGTCGCATCCGGCGGCGACCAGATCCTCCGCGGCGGACCAGCCGCTGTCGGATGTGGTGAAGACCAAAGCGCGCTTGCCCGGCGCGACGGCAAAGCGATTGATATAAGCGGTCACCGCAGACGCCATCATCACGCCCGGCCGGTCATTGCCGCCAAACACGATTGGCCGCTCGATCGCGCCGGAGGCCAGCAGCGTATGCCGGGCGACGATTTTCCAGAGCCGCTGGCGCGGCTGGCCGGGGAGGGACGATGCGAGATGATCGCTGACCCGTTCGACCGCGCCATATTCGCCGCCGTCATAGGCCCCGAAAACGATCGTGCGCGGAAGCGACGTTACGTTGGGAAACGTGGCGAGCTCTACGGCGGCCGCATCTGCCCAGGCCGGGCCGTCCATACCGTCGACCTTATGGCGCTCGGCCAGCAGGCGCCCCCCGAACCTTTCGTCCTCGTCGGCGATGATGACGCGAAGACCGGCGCGTCCCGCCGCCCGTGCTGCAGCCAGGCCCGCCGGTCCGGCGCCGATGACAAGCAGGTCGCAGAAGGCGTGGCTGCGATCATAATGATCGGGGTCCGGCAGCATCGAGAGCGCGCCTAGCCCGGCGGCGCGCCTGATCAGGGGCTCGTAAACCTTTTCCCAAAAGGCCGCGGGCCACATGAAAGTCTTGTAGTAAAAGCCGGCGACGAAGATTGGCGAGGCCAGCTGGTTGAGCGCCAACACGTCGAAGGCGAGGCTCGGCCAGCGGTTCTGGCTGGTGGCGGCAAGGCCGTCGAACAATGGGATCACGGTCGCGCGGCTGTTGGGCTCGGCGTGTGCACCGCTGCGCAATGTCACCAGCGCGTTGGGCTCTTCGCTGCCGGCCGTGAGGATGCCGCGCGGCCGGTGATATTTGAATGAGCGTCCGACAAGCGGCACGTTGTTGGCGAGCAGGGCCGAGGCGAGCGTGTCGCCCGCGAACCCTGTGTAGGCCTTGCCGTCGAACGTGAAGGACAGCGGCCGCGCGCGGTCGATCAATCCGCCGGTGGCGAGGCGATGGGTCTGCCCCCTCACTGGCTGGATCTCCGGGCGAGTGCCGCGCCTTCGATCTCATGCGTCAGCGTGTCGCGCGTCACCACGAGCCAGTTGCGGCAGCCTTGGGCATGATACCAATGTTCGCGCATCGTCCCAGCGACGTTGTCGCGGAGGTAGACATAGGCAAAGAAAGAGTCGTCGTGGGTCGGCCGCGTCGGACCAGCATCGCCGCGATAGACGAATTCCTGAATGTCTCGGCTGCCACAATAGGGGCAGGGGATGCGCATGTGCTTTGTCCTTAATGCAGATTGGGGTGCGCCCCGCTGCCCTTTTCGTCGATGAGATGGCCCGTCGCGAAGCGATCGAGACGGTAAGCGGCGGCGACCGGGTGGAGCTCGTCGCGGGCGAGAAGATGCGCGAAGCACCAGCCTGAGGCGGGCGTCGCCTTGAAACCGCCGTAGCACCAGCCAGCGTTGAGATAGAGGCCGTCGATCGGGCTCCTGTCGATGATCGGGGAACCGTCCATCGACATATCGACGACTCCCCCCCAGGAGCGCAGCAGCCGCGCGCGTCCGATCATCGGCATCAAGGCCATTCCGCCTTCGCACACATCCTCGACAACGGGGAGGTTTCCGCGCTGCGCGTAGCTGTTGTAGCCATCGAGATCGCCGCCGAAGACGAGGCCGCCCTTGTCTGACTGGCTGATGTAGAAATGACCGGCGCCAAAGGTGATTACGCCCGGGATCACCGGCTTGAGCCCTTCGCTCACAAACGCCTGAAGCACGTGGCTTTCGATCGGAAGTCGCAGGCCCGCCATCGCCGCGACCCGCGAAGAATTTCCGGCAACCGCCAGACCGACCTTGTTGGCCGTGATCGTGCCGCGGCTTGTTTCGATGCCGCTTATCCGCCCCCGACTCCCCCTGAGGAACCCGGTCACCTCGCAATTCTGGATAATGTCCACACCGCGGTCGGACGCGCCGCGCGCATAGCCCCACGCAACCGCGTCATGCCGCGCGGTCCCGCCCCGCCTTTGCAGAAGGCCGCCCATGATCGGGAAGCGCGCCTGGTCAAAATCCAGGAACGGCGTCATTGCCCGGACCGCGTCGGCATCAAGCAATTCGGCATCGATGCCGTGCAGGCGCATCGCGTTGCCGCGCCGGGCGTACGCATCGCGTTGAGCATCCGAATGATAGAGGTTGAGCACGCCGCGCTGGCTCACCATCGCATTGTAGTTGAAATCCTGCTCGAGCCCTTCCCAGAGCTTCATTCCCCATTCGTAAAAGGGAGTGTTGCCATCGAGACCGTAGTTGGAGCGGATGATAGTGGTGTTTCGGCCGACGTTGCCGCCGCCGATCCATCCCTTTTCGACAACGGCGACATCGCGGATGCCGTGAGTCTTCGCGAGATAATAAGCGGTGGCGAGGCCATGGCCGCCGCCGCCGACGACGATTACGTCATAATGTGCGCGGGGGCTGGCGTCCCGCCACATTCGCTTCCAGTGGCGGTGGCCGGTGAGCGCGTTTTTCGCGAGGTTAAGGATCGAATAGCGTGTCATGATGCAAGAACCCGTTGATCGGGGAAGTCTGTAGCGCATAAACAGGCAGACGATTGCTCCGAGAGCGACACGATCTGGCCCATGAGCGACAGGCGATGACGAATTCCAATCCGCGCACGCTGGGTCTGCTATTGGTCGATGGCTTCGCTCTGATGTCCTACGCTTCCGTCATCGAACCCTTCCGCGCAGCGAATGTGCTTGCCGACACCAATCTCTACGAATGGCTCCATGTGACGGTCGACGGCGGTCCCGCGCGCGCTTCGAACGGCGCAAGCGTGATTGCAGACCGCAAGGTGGGCGAGGCGCTTCAATGCGACACCTTGTTCGTCTTCGCGGCGGGGGATCCGGCCTCCTTTAGCGATGCTGCAACCTTTGCCTGGCTGCGCAAGCTCGCGCTCTCGGGTACGCGGCTCGCCGGTGTTTCCGGTGGACCGTTCCTGCTGGCACGTGCGGGTCTTCTCGAAGGCTATCGTGCGACTATCCATTGGGACCATCAGCTGGCGTTCTTCGAACAATTCCCCGGCGTGACGCTGGATCCCGCGCTTTACGTGGTGGATCGCCGCAGGCTGACCTGCGCCGGGGGCACTGCCGGGCTTGACCTCGCGGTCGAGCTGATCGAGCGCGAGCACGGCTATGATTTGGCGACGCGGGTCGGCGAATGGTTCATTCGGACCGAAACCAGGAGAGCTGACGGGCCCCAGCGCCTCAGCCTTCGTGACCGCTATGCCGTGCATGACGACCGCCTGTTGAAGGTGCTTGCCGAAATGGAGGCGAGCGTCGAGGATCCGCTCTCGCGAAAGGACCTGGCCACGGTCGCGGGGATTTCCGTTCGGCAGCTCGAACGGCTTTTCCTGCTCAACCTGGGCGAGAGCGTCAACGGCGCTTATATGCGGATCCGGCTCGATCAGGCGCACCGGCTGGTTCAAAAATCCGGCATGTCGATCATGACGGTGGCGGTTGCTTGCGGATTTCGCAGTGCAAGCCATTTTGCGCGGGCATACAGGCGGCGCTTTTCTGTCAGCCCATCGCGCCAGCGCGCGACGTGAAAGTGGCCCAGGACGGCTTTGTCAAAGGGCTCTGTCGAAGCAACTCGGCGGGCAGGGGGAGGGCGCTGCCGGCGGCTGCAGATGAGCACGTCCCGGAACCCGTTTCGCCTCTTCAATTCATCGCCCGAGGTGATCCGCTTGGTGATGATGATGTACGTCCGCTTCCCGCTGTTGCTGCGGAATGTTGAGGATCGCTGTTCGAGCGCGGCATCGACCTGTGCCACGAGACGGTGAGGCTCGAGATGAGTTCGCATTAGCCTGACAGCGCCCCACCGCTGCACGTATTTCGTCAATGTCCGCAAGGAGTCGAAATCACGCTTAAGCGAGCACCCGATCTAAATCTCTATTTCCCCGCCAGCCATATCAGGCGCCGCCCTCAAATCCGCGGCCAGCAGCAGCGCGATTGCGGCCGGATCGTTTGGCTTCGTACAAGGCCTTGTCAGCGGCCTCGACCAGTATATCGGCGCTGCTTCCGCGCTGGGGTGTTATCGTCGCGGTGCCGACGCTGACCGTCACCCATTGGCCGGTCGTGGAGGAGGCATGCGGAAGCCGAAGCGCCTCGACCGCTTTGGCAAGTTTCTGCCCGGTTGCAAGGGCATCGGCGCCGGCCATCAGCGGAAACACCAGCGCGAATTCCTCGCCGCCGAAGCGAGCTGCCACATCGGTATTGCGTTTGCAGCTTTCCTTGACGACGTTGGCGACGCGGCGAAGGACTTCGTCGCCCGCGAGATGGCCATAACGGTCGTTGTACAATTTGAAGTGATCGATATCGATCATCAGCACCGACACCGGCGTCCGCACGCGGCTTGCATGCTTCCATTCCGATTCCAGGCATTCGTCAAGGTAGCGTCGATTGCTCAGCCCGGTCAGTCCATCGACATTGGTGAGACGCTGCAGTTCCAGATTGGTTTCCATCAATTCCTGCTGGCTGCGCCGGAGTGCACGATAGGCTTCGTCGCGCTGAAGCTGCGCCAGGAATGCGCTGCTATGATAGCGGATGCGGGCGACCAGCTCGATCGTGTCGGGCAGCTTGACGAGATAATCGTTGGCGCCGAGCCGGAAGGCCTCGCTTTTCACCGACGCCTCTTCCTTGGTCGAAAGAACGATGATCGGTATCTGGCTGGTTGCCGGATCGCTGCGGTAGCGCGCGACGAGGTCGAGACCATTGACTCCGGGCATGACGAGATCCTGGAGAATGACGGTCGGCTGCACGCGCTTCGCAGTCTCGAGCGCATGCTCGCAATCCGAGCAGAAGTGAAATTCGAGTTCGGGATGATCGAGCAATGCGCGGCGGACGGCTTCGCCAATGACGACCTGATCGTCAACCAGCAGCACCATGATGTTCTGGCGGAACGGAAGCGCGGCAGCGGCCGCGACGGATGTCAGCGCGTTCATGCGGTGATTTCCTTTTCGACAAGCCGCGGGATAAGCAGATCAACGAGACGCGGCGCAATGGAATCGAGCGGCAGTATTTCCACCGCGGCGGAAAGGGCGGCGGCGGCCTTGGGCATACCGTAGACGGCGCTGGTGTCACGATCCTGCGCGATGGTATGGTGGCCACGGTCACGCAACGCCTTGAGGCCGAGTGCGCCGTCGGAGCCCATGCCGGTCAGCAATATCCCGGTCACGCGGCCCTGCCAGTGGCTGCAGATGCTGCGAAAGAAGACATTGACCGAGGGCCGGTAGATCTCCTCGCTGGGCTGGGGCGTATAGCCAAGCCGGTCGCCTGCCTTGAACACCAGATGATCGCCGGTTCCGGCGAGCAGGACGTTGCCGCGCGACGGCTGGTCGCCCTCACGGGCCAGGCAGACGGGCAGCACACTTTGCTGGTCGAGCCATTCCGCCATGCCTGCGGCAAAGCGTTCATCGACATGCTGGACGATGATGATAGCCGCCGGAAAATCCTTCGGCAGCGCCTTGAGCATCGCGGCGAGAGCCGCTGGGCCGCCAGCCGACGCACCAATGGCCACCAGAGGTGGCGACGACCTGACCGTCTTGCGCGGAAGCTCTTCCAGCGACCGGTCCCCGACCAAATGCTTCAGCGTTGCTATCTTGCCTAGCATCAGTTTCGCGCTCGTCTTCGGATCGGTTGAATCGAGCAACGGCAGGTCGACGGCATCAAGCGCGCCATGGCCCATTGCGGCGAAGGTCCGGCCGGCATTTTCCGCGACGCTGGCAGTGACGATGAGGATTGCGCAGGGGCTCTCGGCCATGATCCTGCGGGTCGCCTCGATACCGTCCATGCGCGGCATGATCAGGTCCATCAAGATCAGATCGGGCCGATCCGAGGCACACATCCGCACCGCCTCGGCGCCATCGCCGGCTGTCCAGGCAATCTGATGCTCGGGAGCAGCATCGATGATCCGGCGGAGCAATTCGACGGCGAAGGGCATATCGTTGACGATCGCGATTCTCATGATTGGGCCTCGCCGATGAGATCGCGCACCGCATCGATCAGCGCATCATTCTGATAGGTGCCCTTGGTGAGATAATAATCCGCACCTGCATCGAGGCCCCGGCGCCGATCGTCCTCGCGATCCTTGTAGGACAGGATCATCACCGGAAGGGTATGCAGATTGGGGTCCTTCTTGATCAGGCCGACGAGCTGGATGCCGTCCATGCGGGGCATGTCGACATCGGTGACGACGAGATCGAAGTTCCCGCCACGAACCGCGTTCCAGCCATCAGCACCATCGACTGCTACTTCGACGTCGTAGCCGTAATGATCGAGCAGCTTCCGCTGCAGTTCACGGACGGTGAAGCTGTCGTCGACGACAAGGATACGCTTGCGCGAGTGTGCCGTCGCGGACTGGCTCTCGCCATCTCTGACCCGGTTCAGCCGGTCGGACGCTGCAAGCTTTTCGATCGAGTGAACCATATCTTCAGCATCAAGAATGAGCAGCGGCGATCCATCCTCCATCAATGCGCCGGCACTTATGTCCTTGATCTTGCCGAGACGCGGATCGAGCGGCTGGACGACGAGTTCGCGCCCGCCGAGAAAGCGGTCGACCGCGACGCCGTTCATGCTTTGATGGCTTCCGATCACCACGACCGGGACGCCCTGTTCATCGTGCGCCACCGACCCGCAATCGAGGATCTGATGCGCGCCGACGAGAGCGACCTGCTTGCCGTCGAGCATGAAATGCTGGCGGCCTTCGACCGTGCCGATATCGGCGGGCGCAATCTTGATCGCCCGCAGTATCTGCGCGAAGGAAAAGGCGTAGGCCTCGCCGCTGATCTCCACCAGCAAGGCTCGAATAACCGAAAGGGTGAGCGGCAACTGAAGCTGGAAGCGCGTGCCTTCGCCAGGGCGCGATGTAATGTATACCCGGCCGCCGACCTTCTTGACCATGTCTTGCACCGCGTCGAGGCCGACGCCGCGGCCGGAAATGTGGGTTACCTCATCCTTCATCGTAAAGCCGGGAAGGAACAGGAATTCGAGCAGCTCCGCCTCGCTCAAATTGGCAGCGACTTCTTCGGTGGCGAGCTTGCGCGCGACGACGGTGGAGCGGATTCGCTCGAGATCGATGCCATGGCCATCGTCGCTGACCTGGATCTGCAGCGTGCCGGCGCTGTGATGGGCGCTCAGCGTGATGACGGCTTCCGCCGGCTTGCCGGCGCCGGTCCGCTCGTCGGGCAGTTCGATACCATGATCGATCGCATTGCGAAGCAAATGGCCAAGCGGCGCATCGAGCCGTTCCAATATGTCGCGATCGACCTGGGTAGCCGACCCGGCGACTTCGAGCCGGACATTCTTGCCGAGCGAATGGGCAATGTCGCGAACCATGCGGGGATAAGCGGCAATGCCGTCGGCGAACGGCCGCATCCGCACCATCAGCGCCTGGTCGTACAGCCGGTGCGCCAAAGCAGTCGCCTGGAAATCGGCACTTTCGACGTCGGTGATCCGTTCGCCAAGAAATTGGCGGCACTGGACGATGTTGCGTTCGGCCGCAGTGAGTGCCGCACGCGCCTCGGCTGTGAGCAGTTCGGGCGCAAGCAGGTCGCGAAGCGCGTCGATCGATTGCGCTGTATTTTGCTGCAGGCGCTTGAGCCGGTGAAGCGACTGGCCAAGTGGCTTGAGCCGGCGGGACTCGACAAGCGATTCGCCGGCGAGATCGAGCAAGCGGTTGAGGTTGTCGGCACTGACCCGCATCGCGCGATCGGATGCCGCAGCCCCGGCCAGGGACTCCGCATCGGCGGCCGGCACGGTTTCCGGGGTAACGTCCGGAATGTCCTGTTCCGTTTCAGCGGAGCCTTCCAGCGCAGCATCGAGCAGCTGGACATAAAGATCGGCTTGCGCTTCCCAATCCAGCTCGCCTGCGGGCTGGTCCTCCGCATTGGCAATCATGCCGATCAAGTCGACGCCCTTTAAAAGCACGTCGATCTGCGCGCGGCTGAGTAATGTCCGCCCTTCCTGCGCAGCGACGAACAATTCCTCCATCGCATGGGCAACGATGACACCACCGCCGATGTCCACGATGCGGGCCGCACCCTTGAGCGAGTGGGCGGCGCGCATGCATTCCTCCAGCTGATCGGCGCGGCGGGGATTCTGCTCGAGCGCAAGCAGACCGGCAGTGAGCACCTGGGCCTGGGCCTGGGCCTCGATCTTGAACAGCTCGCGCATCGAGAAATCCCCAAGATCGGCGTTCATGCGATGATCCTGTCGATGGCGGCGAACAGCCGTGCTTCGTCGAGTTTGCCGGCGGTCCGCGCCGGGCCGGCGAGCAGCCCCGTCGTGAAACTGTTTTCCGAGCGCGTGACCGTCGCAGGCGGAGGCGCCAGCTCGCCGTCGTGATAGCGCTGTGCGTGCTGGACCTCGTCAACCGGGATCGCGACACGTCCGGTCTCGGATCGAAGCACCAGCAACCGGCGTCGCTTGCTCGCATCGCGCGCATCATCCTCGGCAACCCCAAGCACGCGACCGAGCGACAAGCAGACGATCAACTCGCCACGGACGTTGGCGATGCCCAGGATCGCGGGATTGCGGCGGTGCGGGAGCGCATGGATCGGTCGTGGCTCGACGACTTCGTCGAAGGCCGCAGTCGCTACCGCAAACCATTCGACGCCAAGCCGGAAGATAACCGCGGAGCGATCCTTCGGCCGATCGGCCACCGCTTGTTCGTTGTAGTGAGACGTATCGCTAGAAGCCGCCGGGCGCGCCCGGTCCAGCAATGACATCGCCGCATCGGAATAAGTCGGGCAGTTGCGGCAATGCGCATGCGTCAGAAGCGCAGGACAGCTTTTATCGCCAGCAACGCCAATGCTGTTCCAGCAGCTATGGAGCTGCGCCTGTTCGGTCTCGGACGGATCTAGCGGGCGCATCAGCAGGCCTCCACTTCACCGAGGCGACTGGCCCGTTCACGCATCCGCCGTGCGCCATTGATGTCGCCCGCCCGATCAAGCAACAGCGCAACATGGGCAATCGCATCACGATGTCCGGGGTCGAGATAAAGCGCCTTCTTGTAATAAGCGATGGCCCGCGCAGCATCACCGCCGGCCTCGCTGATCACGCCGAGCAAATGCAATGCTTCCGGCGTCGGCGCGTTCTTGCGCAGATAGGCTTCGCCCTTGGCGAGCGCCCCGGCGATGTCGCCGCGATCGGCGAGAGCATGGATTTCGTCGATCGACGCGGCCGGATGTGCAGCGAGCGCGGAAGGAGCCGGCTTCGGCGGGGCGGCAGGCCGGGTTTTTCGGTACGAAGGAACGCGCGACGGATCCGCGGAAATTTTCTTGCGTGCGACGGGCCGGACAACCGCCGGGGGCGACTTGCGAACCTCCTGCCCGCGGAATGCGAAGGCGAGCGGCATTTTCGCCGAGGCGAAGCCCTCGCCCATCATGAGGCTAGCTTCGGAATGACCGACGAAGATCATGCCATCGGGCGCCAGCATCCGGCGGAGCACGCCGACCGCGCGCCGCTGATCGGCTGCATCGAAGTAAATGAGCAGATTGCGGCAGAAAATCACGTCATAAGCAGCATCGGGTGCGGCGAGCTCGAAGAGATTGCCCTGCGCGAAGCGGACGGTGCGGCACACTTTGTCCGCGAGTTGCCAGCCAGTGCCGGCCGGCGTGAAATAGCGCTCGCGGTAACCAAGGTCGCTGCCACGGAACGAATTGCGCCCATAGATGGCCTTGCCGGCCTGTTCGAGGGAATGGCGGCTGATGTCGATGCCGTCGATTCGGAAATCGCCGGGCCGAAACCCGGCGTCCAGCAGCGACATTGCAAGCGTATAAGGTTCCTCGCCGGTCGAGCAGGGCAGACTGAGCAACCGGAGCGGCGTGCCTTCGGCGCGGCGCGGAAGCCATTCGGTCGTGACCATCCTGACCGCCGCAGCAAAGGCCTCGCGATCCCGGAAGAACCAGGTTTCGGGAACGATGACGGTTTCGACGAGGGCTTGGAGTTCGGCCGGGGAAGTGCTGAGCAATTCCCAATAAGCCTCAACATCCGAAATCCGGCAGGATCGGATGCGCGCCTCGACTGCGCGAAGCACAGCCGATGATCCGATCGACGCAGCATCGAGGCCGATCGACTCCTTGAGCAAATGTTCGATGCGAGTGACGATCATGGCCTGCCGTCATCCCCGACAAGCAACAGATCGGCAGGAATTTCAGACAGCAACTGGTCAGTATCGAGCATCTGGACCAGGCCGCGCGGGCCGGGCGCGAACGGTGTGAATGCATCGGGCTCGCAGCGCATCGTCTGGGTGGCACTTTCGACGATCAAACCGAGTAGAAAGTGCCGTTCCTCGCGTTCGATCGTGACGAGGACGATCCGGGTTCCCATGCGGTCGGGAGCCGGCCGGCCCAGCTGAAGCTGGCCAAGATCAATCACCGGAATGAATGTGCCACGGTAGCTGATCAAACCGCCGCACGCGCTCGCAACCCCGCCGATCTTCTGCACGTCCAGAAGCGGCAGGATTTCGACGATGCGATCCGCGGCGAGAGCGAAGCCCTGATCACCGACCTGAAAAGCTAGGAAGAGCATGGCTAGGACCCGCTAACTGGAAAGATCAGGCGGCATCCAGCCTGAAGCGAGAGACGCTGCCATGGAGCGTGCCCGAGAGCTGGCTGAGGTCCTCGATCGCGGTGTTCGACTGGCGAAGCGATTCGACTGTTTGGCGGGTGGTTTCGGTCAGCTGGGTCAATGCCTCGCTGATCTGTTCGGCGCCGGTTGCCTGAGCCTGCATGCCTTCATTGACGCTTTCGAAGCGCGGCGCCAGCGTCTGGACCTGGGCGATCACTTCCGAAAGTTTGCTGCCGATTTCCTGGACGTCCTCCATGCCGCGCCGCACCTCCTCGGAGAATTTGTCCATTCCCATGACCCCGGCCGACACTGCCGACTGGATCTCCTTGACCATCTCCTCAATGTCGAAGGTGGCCACCGCGGTCTGATCAGCGAGGCGCCGGATCTCGGACGAGACAACGGCAAAACCACGGCCATATTCGCCGGCCTTCTCGGCCTCGATCGCGGCATTGAGCGAAAGCAGATTGGTCTGGTCCGCCACTTTGGTGATGGTGGTGACGACCTGGTTGATGTTGCCGGCCTTTTCGTTGAGTACCGCCAGCTTGGCGTTGATCGAGCCGGCCGCTTCCATCACCTGGCCCATCGTATCTTCCATATGGGCAAGGCCAGCCTTGCCGCTGCTTGCGAGGTCCGCCGCTTCCTCGGCAACGACGGCCACTTCGGTCATCGTCCGAACGAGTTCCTTGGACGTCGCCGAAATTTCGCGCGACGTTGCGCCGATTTCGGTGGTGGTCGCAGCGACTTCCGATGCGGTTGCCTGTTGCTGCTTGGACGTTGCGGCAATTTCGGTCATCGAGGTGCTGACCCGAATGCCGGATTTCTGAACCTGGTCGACAAGGCTCATAACTTCGTCGGCCATGCGATTATAGCCTTCGGCAAGATCGCCGAATTCGTCCTTGCGGACTGCCTGCATCCGCTGTGAAAAATCACCCTCGCGCATCAGTTCGAGCAGCTCCGACAGCCGGTTCAACGGCAGCGAAATGGCGCGCAGCAAATGTGCGCCGCTGATGCAGGCGATGACGAACGCGCCGCCGATGCCAGCCATCAATGCAATGCGGATGGAATGGATGCGCGCCGATGCCTCGGCACCGCCCGCCTGGGCCGCAGCGAACTCTTCCAGTTCCAGCAGATGCCCGTGCGCATAATAGCCAACGCCGAGCAAGAGCAGGACCAGCAGCGCAAAACTACCGATGATCTTGTGACGAATGCTGAGATCTTTCATTGCCAGACGCCCTTAGAAAATTGCCGATCCAAGCAGACGGCGTTGATGCGTCGGAAACGTTAGGCAAATGTAGTTAATCTTCCGATAACCCGGACAAGCGGGAACCACAGGTCGAGGGACTCTGTCAAAGCGACTTGGCGGCCAGCGGAGGGCGCAGCAGCGGGCGCGGATGAGCACATACCGGAACCCTGTTTCGCTCCTTCAATTGCGCGCGCCATGTATCGCTGTGCATTTTTGAGAGCGGGAACGTTATCCGGACGATCACCGTTCTGCAGGCAAAGGAGACCATATGGCAGACGGCAAATCGACGCAGGACGGTAGCAATCGCAACCGGGTTTCCGGCGATCAGGGATATGAGCTGAGCTATCTCGCGGAGAAGCGCGGCATCTCGGTCGAGCAGGCGCTCCAGCTGATCGAGGAGCACGGGAACGACCGGGAAGCATTGGACCGCGCTGCTGAGCGATTGAGCGCATAATGGCTAAGCCTCCGCCCAGCGGGCCGCATCCTGACCTGGACAGAGCCGACCGAGATTTGCCCGAAGTCATGCCTGATCGTGATCCGAAGAAAGGCACTGCAAAGGAAATCGAGCAAGCTGAGGAAAACTCCGCGGGCCGGCCGCCCGATTCGGGGAAGCTGAGCGACGAAGACGCCGATAAGGCCGGCAAAATGGAGGGATATTGATAGTCGGGTGCCGGGAGGGGGCTGTCCCCTGGTTACTTGGGGCGAATGGTGGGTGAGGCTTCGGAGTTGATGGCGTCGAGGACGGATTTCGCGTCCGGTGCCTGCACCATCGCCTCGGAAACCTCATCGATCCGATCGGCCACCGACGGCAGATCGCGCCGCAATTCTTCGATAAGTGCGATGATCTTCGCGGATTTTTGTTCGCTCAGCAGCGCCAGCTGAAGGGTCAGTTCGGCGCGTCGCTCCGCGAGCGCGTCATCACGGCGCTGGGTGGCAAGAATCAGTGCTGCCAGGAGCAGGGCTGCCAGCGTGGCAGTGAGCTCGAGCGCGGTGAACGGTGGCGGGTCCACCGCAGCGCCGCCGGCGCGGTGGACCACAAGATTAAGACCGATCCACACCGCGACCGCGGCGGCCAGAAGCAGGACCGACAGCGACCGTCCGAGTGTCGAAGTGAGGGCTTGGGCTGCCCTGTCCAGCGCGGTCGCACTGCGCTGATGGGTTGCGTGGACTTCGGCGACGGTCTGGACTGTTTCCTCGACGTGCGGGGCAAGTTTGGCTTCGGGCATCGATCCGACTTCCATTGATTCACCGGCAAGAATCATTGTGCGGCGGCGCGAGATTACCGGCAGCCAGGACGCCGGCAGCGCATTTGCTACGCAGCGGCGATCGTCTTCTCCACGTCACGCACCGAATGCCCCGTCAGGTCTTTGGGGATCTCGCCGACCAGCACGGCCGAAAGCGTCTTATGATAGTGCTTGCGCAACTCGCCGAGGGTTTTTGGTGCCGCCACAATGACAAGCTGCTCGATCTTCCCGGCCAGCACGCGCTGGTTCAGCACCTCCGCTATGCCGCCGGCAAATCCATCCTCATCCTGCTGGGTGTCGGAAGGATTGGCTGAACTGTTATGATGGCGGCCGCCCGAGCTGTTGTTTCCCGTAGCGACGTGGGCGTCCGGAAGCGCGACCAGCTTGGGCGATGCCTCCTCGCCGACATTGCGGAACAGGTTGAGGATCTCTCCATCGGCCACAGCCACGACAGCGTTCTTGGGTATCTTCATTGAATTTCCTTTTAGAGCTACCGAGGACGCAACGTATGGGAACGGCGAACGGGGCCGAGGATCCTCGGCCGTCCGTCCGGCTCAGAGCGTCATAAGGCTGGCATTGCCGCCGGCGGCGGTCGTGTTGACGGACACCGACACTTCTTCGAGCAGCCATTCCGCGCGATAGGCGTTGGGGTGCGCCATCTGCTCGGGGCAAGCCGACTGCGCGACCACGATCGCCCCCGGTCTTTCCGCCAGCTCGACCAGCAGTTTGGCCGTGTCTGCGGGCTGTCCCTCGATCAAGGCGCCGGCGAGCCTATCTGAAGGCCGAAGCCGTTTGCGCACGCTTGCGGGCAGCTCGGCCAGTATCGCAACCAGCGCAGCGTCGGCCTCCACGGCAAAGTCGTTGCCCGTCGCAAGCGCGGCTGACATCTGATGCAGCAGCCCGAGGCGGGTTGTTGGCCGCAGCAGGATCGTGCCGCGCCGCCGCAGGGTATAGAGATTGCGCTCGCCAACCGGGCCGGCAAGCTCCCGCTCCGAACCGGTCGGTGCCGCTGATCCTAATCGGCTGGTAATGTGCCAGGCGGCGGTTTCGTCATTATCCTGCAGCCATTGCATCAGGTCGAACAAAGCGGGGTCGGCCGGCGCAATCCTGTTCGGCGGTGGTTCGGGCAGCTGCCGCACCAGGCGCCTGAGGTAGAGCGGGCCGCCCGCCTTGGGGCCGGTGCCCGAAAGCCCGCGCCCTCCGAAGGGCTGGACTCCGACGACCGCACCGATGACGTTGCGGTTGATATAGATATTACCCGCCTCCACTTGCCGGCTCACCTTGGCGATGGTGTCGTCCAGCCTGGTGTGGAGCCCGAACGTGAGGCCGTATCCGGTCGCGTTGATGCTATCGATCAAAGTGTCGAGTTCGTCACGGCGGTAACGGACGACATGCAGGACCGGGCCGAACACCTCGCGCTCGACTCGCGCGATAGCGTCGATCTCGATGATGGTCGGCGCCACGAACGTGCCGTTGCTCGTGTCGCTGGAAAGCGGGAAGGCTTCCACCACGCATCCGGACCGGCGCATCGCATCCACATGGCCGTCTATCGTCGCTTTCGCCTCCTTGCTGATGACGGGTCCGACATCGACCGCGAGCCTGTCGGTATTACCGACACGAAGTTCGCGAAGCGCCCCTTTGAGCATCACGAGCGTGCGGTCGGCGATCTCCTCCTGCAGGCAGAGGATGCGCAGCGCCGAGCAACGCTGCCCGGCACTGTCAAAGGCCGAGGCGATGACGTCGGCGACCACCTGTTCCGCGAGCGCCGAGGAATCGACGATCATAGCATTCTGTCCGCCGGTCTCCGCGATGAAGGGTATGGGTCGCCCATCCGGCAACAGGCGGCCGGCAAGCGTCTTCTGGATGGACCGCGCGACCTCGGTGGAGCCGGTGAACATCACCGCCTGGATCTCGGGCGCCGACACCAGCGCCGCCCCGATCGAACCCTCGCCGGGAAGGCATGAAAGCGCGTCCTGCGGAATTCCGGATTCATGCAGGATGCGAACCGCCTCGGCGGCGATGAGAGGGGTCTCTTCGGCGGGTTTGGCGAGGACCGGATTGCCGGCGGCGAGTGCCGCGGCAATCTGGCCCGTGAATATGGCGAGCGGGAAATTCCACGGGCTGATGCACACGACGGGGCCAAGCGGACGGTGGTCCGATCCGAATTCGGTTCGCGCCTGATCCGCATAATATCTCAGGAAATCGACCGCCTCGCGTACCTCGGCGATCGCATTGGGCAGCGATTTTCCGGCCTCCCGGATGATCAATCCAAGCAGGTGCGGCATCCGCGCCTGCAAGATGTCCGCTGCGCGCTCCAGGTAATCGGCGCGCGCGGGGGCGGCCGTCATGGGCCAGGACGATCCAGCCGCGCGCGCGGCGGCGTGCGCCGCATCGTCGGCCAGCGCGAACGCGACCGTGCCGACGACGTCTTCATGGTTGGCAGGGTTGATGACCGGCTGCTTCGCGCGCTCGACCTGAAGGTCCGCAACCATTGGCTCCGCCGACCATTTCACCTCGGCGCTTGCGCGAAGCGCGTCGGACAGCTCCGCGAGGACGTTCTCGTCGGTCAGATCCAGGCCGGCGGAGTTCAATCTCTTGCCGTAGAGCTGTGACGGCAGCGCGATCTGGTCATGCTTGCTGCCCGGATCGGGCATTGCCCAAAATTGCTCCAGCGGATCGGCGATCAGCTCGCCGATCGCGATGTCGGGATTGCTGATGCGGTTCACGAAGGAGGAGTTCGCACCATTCTCCAGCAACCGGCGGACGAGGTAGGCGAGCAATGTCTCATGCGTGCCGACCGGCGCGTAGATCCGGCACGGGCGGTTCAAACCTGTGGGACCGACCACTTCCTCGTACAGCGGCTCGCCCATGCCGTGCAGGCACTGGAATTCATACGCGCCCTTGGCGAAATCGGGGCCGGCCATCGCGTAAATCGTCGCCAATGTCTGTGCGTTGTGCGTCGCGAATTGCGGAAAGACGAATTGTGTCGCCGCGAGCAGCTTCCTAGCGCAGGCGATATAGGCGATGTCGGTGTGGATCTTGCGGGTATAGACCGGGAAGTCGGGCAGCCCGTCGACCTGCGCGCGCTTGATTTCGGAATCCCAATATGCGCCCTTGACGAGGCGTACCATCAGGCGCCGGTTCGCCCGGCGCGCCAGATCGACGATCCAGTCGATCACATAGGGGCATCTTTTGCCATAGGCCTGCACGACGAACCCCAGGCCGTCCCAGTTTTCCAGATCCTGGTCGAGTGCAAGATGTTCGAGCAGGTCGAGCGAGAGTTCGAGGCGATCGGCCTCCTCGGCATCGATGTTGAAACCAATGCCGAACGACTTCGAAAGCGCGGCAAGCGCTTTCACGCGCGGCAGCAGTTCGGTCATCACGCGCTCTGCCTGCGCCCGCGAATAGCGGGGGTGCAGCGCGGAGAGCTTTATCGATATGCCCGGCCCGTCATATATGCCGCGGCCCGCCGACGCCTTGCCGATCGCAAGAATGGCGGTCTCATAGCCGCGGTAGTAACGCTGCGCATCGGCGTCGGTAACCGCGGCTTCGCCGAGCATATCGTACGAATAGCCGAAGCCCTTGGCTTCCATCTCGCGCGACCGCTCGAGCGCCTCTGTTATGGTTTCGCCGGTCACGAACTGCTCGCCCATCATCCTCATGGCGAGGTCGACCGCGCGCCTGATCACTGGTTCGCCCACACGCGCGACCAGCCGCGTCAGCGCCGCCGTCAGGCCCCGGTCGTCCGCACTCTCCACTAGTTTGCCCGTGACGATCAGCCCCCATGTCGCCGCGTTCACGAACAATGACCGGCCGTCGCCCCAATGCGATTTCCAGTCGCCATCGGCGATTTTGTCGCGAATGAGCGCATCGCGAGTCGCGTTGTCGGGAATCCGCAGAAGCGCTTCGGCGAGGCACATCAACGCTACGCCTTCCTGGCTGGACAGCGCATATTCTTGGACAAGCGCTTCGACGCCCCGGCCGTGCTGCTTGGCGCGGAGCGCTTCGACGAGCCTGCGTGCCGTTTCGCTCGCGGCCGCGCGGACATTATCCGGCAGGGCCGCCATGGCGATCAGGGCAGTCATGCACTCCGGCTCGGAACGACGATAGGCTGCCGTGATCGCCCGGCGCAGGGGTGTCGGCTCTGAGACTGGCGGGGCGAACTCAGCAAAAGGTTCGGTGGACATAGCCCGAATCTATCACTTCAAACCTTGTCTATCCGACCAAATTAGGCCTTAACATGAGCCGAATTCACTTATTTTCGCGGAAATGTCGGGATAATTGTATGGAGAAGGCCACGTTAGAAGGCGAATTGGATGAATTCGACCGGAAGATCATTGGTGTGTTGGCAGTCGAAGGGCGGATCAGCGTCACCGAGTTGGCTGCGAGAGTGGGGTTGTCGAAGACACCCTGTCAGGTGCGCATGCGCCGACTGATCGACAGCGGCGTCATTCTGGGCTTCCGGGCAATATTCGATCCGGCCCGACTGGGGCTAGATCATGTCGCATTTGCCGAAGTGAAATTGTCGGACACGCGCGAGCACGCCCTCAAGGCGTTCAACGCCGCCGTGCGGCGCATCCGCGAGGTTGAGGAATGCCACATGATCGCCGGCAGCTTCGACTATCTGCTCAAGGTTCGAACCGCCGACATCCGCCGGTATCGAATCGTCCTGGGCGAGAAGATCTCGCAACTGCCCCACGTCGCCAGCACGTCGACATTCGTCGCAATGGAGACGGTTCACGAGCGTTGAATGCAGATGTGTAGGCTGACCGGTGCGCGCTTCATCGAAGCTGCCTGAAACAGTCCCGGATTTCGGTCACGAATAATTCGGGTACTGATACCGGTTGGAAGGTCGGTCTGTCCCATGTTGAGCCCATTCGCGAGGCTTTGCCAATTTAGCCGGGCGGACGCGGCGCCGGGCCCGGGAAGCCAAGGACGCATGCGGCTCGGGTGGCGCTGCCGTGCAGTTCCTTCTGCGCCGTTAACCAAAACTGAGCCTTTTGTTCTTATCGCCGGTTCATGGAAGACGTCGGGCATGTCTCGTCGGAAACGGCGCATCGATTGCAGCTCGGAGACGAGGAACCCGGTCACTCGCTGACCGGCTCGGCCGGCCGCACCATGCTGCCCGCCGTACGCGGCGGCGTTTATCTGCCCGTGCGGGCAAAATTCACGCTGTCGGTGCTGATCGCCTTTGCCTGGATGGCGCTGAGCATCTGGCTTTCCCGGCGGTGGCTCGCCGATCTTGCGGCGGTGACGAATTTTGCGTTTGCGCTGATCGCCATTGGGTTCATCGCGTACGTCCCCGGTTTCATGAATGCATTTTTGATATCGACATTGCTGTTCGACCGGCGGCCCGCACGACGCGGTTTCACCCAATATCCCGCGGTCAGCGTGCTGGTGGCGGCCTATAATGAATCCGCGGCGATCAAAGACACCATGTCCAGCCTCGCCGTGCAGGATTATGCCGGCGAATTCGAAGTGCTCGTTCTCAATGACGGCTCCAGGGACGACACGCTGGAACTGGCACGAAGCGCCGCCGAAGAGCTCAGCCTGCCCGCCAACGGCTCGATCCGAGTTATCGATTTTCCGGTGAACAGGGGAAAATCCGCCGTTCTGAACGACGGACTGAAGGTCGCCCGTCACGATCTGGTCATCACCATCGACGGGGATTCCTGGGTACGTCGGGACGGACTGTCCCAGATCGTCGGGCGCCTGCTGTCGGATCCGTCCGATACGGCTGCCGTGGCGGGCGCCGTAATGGTGCGCAATTCGCGCGAAAACTTCCTGACCCGCGGGCAGGAGTGGGATTATTTTCACGGTATTGCCGCGGTCAAGCGCATGCAGGGAATGTATCACGGCACATTGGTGGCCCAGGGAGCATTCTCCCTCTATCGCCGCTCCGCCCTCGATGAGGTCGGCGGCTGGCCGGAATGCGTCGGCGAAGACATCGTCGTGTCCTGGGCGATCCTTGAGAAAGGCCATCGCATCGGCTACGCCGACAGCGCGCTCGTATTCACCAATGTGCCGACCACCTTTCGACAGTTTGCGCTGCAGCGCAAACGATGGTCGCGTGGCCTCATGGAGGCGTTCAAGGTTCACTGGCGGCTGATCTTCCGCTGGCGCATGTCCACCTTGTTCATCTGGTGGAACATCTGTTTCCTTCCATTGGACCTGGTCTACACCTTCGTCTTCATTCCGGGCCTGATCCTAGCCTGCTTCGGAATTTTTTACATCGCCGGGCCGCTGACCCTGGCTGTGCTGCCTTTGACCATCCTGTGGAACGGGGTGATCTACCGAATCCAGGGCGGGATGTATCGCCGCGAAGGGCTGAAGGTGCGCCGTAACGCCGCAGGATTCCTGTTCTATTCGCTGGCCTACAGCCTGCTGATGCAGCCGGTCTGCGTGTGGGGCTACGTCGTTGAAATTCTGGGAATGCGCAAACAATGGGGAACCAAATGACCGGGGCACGTCTCGCGCTGGCTGGCTGCTTTCTATCGATCTTGCCGGTCTGTTCCGCGCAGGCCGCGGACGTGTTCGAGCACGCGGCCGGCACCGACCTGTTCGTATCGACCGACGCCGACGATACCGACGTCGTAAAGGGAGGTATCAACCTCGACTGGCGCTTCAAGGGTCCCGAATTGTACCAGGGCATTCGCCTGGAGCGAGCCTGGTTCAAGCCGCTCGGCGGCAAATCGAAGGACTTTGACCGTGCCTATCTGCGCTACGGCGATGCCAGTGGGCATTGGGCCTGGACCACCCAAGCCGGCACCGACGGTCATACTGCCCTGGGCTCTGTCACCGTCCATGACGATGCGCGCTTCCGGAAGGAGTTCTTCCTGGAGCGGGAAATTTTGGAGACCCCGCAGGGCATTCGTAAAGGCCTCTATTATACCTTTGGCGGCGCCGCGCTCGACTTGCCGATTAACGAACGCAACAACGTCACGCTCGTGGCAGGCTTGCAGGAATTCACTGGCAAGAATGAGCGCCTGCACCTCAGGGGCATATATACGCACGTTGTGAAGCCCGACTGGGGTCTCAGCCTTCAGCTGCGTGGCCGTTATTTTTACAGCAGCCATCCCGGCGAATATGATTATTTCTCGCCGCGCTGGTATTCGGAAGTCCTGCCGGTCCTGCAACTTCGCAGATTTAGCGCAGGCTGGCGCTATTCGGTTGCGGCAGGGTTTGGCGCTCAGAGGGACTCCGCGTCCGACTGGCGAGCCTCACGCTACGTCAATGCACAGGTTACCAGCCCCGCCGTCGGCCATCATTGGTTCGTCAAGGCGGGCCTCGTCTACAGCAATACGCCCGTCGGCAGCGGTTATGTCTACGATTACACCCAATTCAATATCGCATTCACGCACGCATTCTGACGCACACTCGGCCGCCGTTCGCAAACGGAGGTTGTTGAATGGTCGCGGAGAAAACTTAGGGTTTGACCTAAGTATATGCGGTGAATATGACGCGGCAATGCCTCGCGCCCGCCCCATCTTTCGCTTCGAGCTTCGCTGGCCCAGGTCATGATGCAGCAGCAGGGCGTCACGGCGTCGCCCACCCACGCGATCGACGGGATCTTCCGCGCTTTGTCCGACCCCACGCGCCGTCACGTCGTCGAGCGGCTGAGCGTCAAGCCTTCGTCGGTTTCCGAACTGGCCGCTTGTTTTCCGATGGCGCTGCCCTCGTTCGTCGAGCATCTGCGCGTGCTCGAGCGCAGCGGCCTCGTCCGTTCGAAGAAGGTCGGGCGGGTCCGCACTTACGAGCTTGCGCCTGCACAGCTGAAGGTTGCCACTTTATGGCTCGAACGGCAGCGCGCGATGTGGGAGCGAAGGCTGGATCGTCTCGACGCCTATCTATTGTCAAAGCATAAGGAGAAATCGTGATGCTTGCGAACCTGGTGAATCCCGACCCCAATCTCGACCTCGTTCTGGAACGCGAGCTTGACGTACCCGTCGAGCTGGTCTGGAATGCCTGGACCGATCCCGAGAGCATCAAGCACTGGTTCTGTCCCAAGCCCTGGGTGGTGACCGAATGCAAGATCGACCTTCGGCCCGGCGGCAGCTTCTACAGCGTGATGCGCGGGCCCGAGGGTCAGGAGTTTCCGAACCATGGCTGCTATCTCGAGATCGTTCCAAACCAGCGGCTGATCTTCACCGACACCCTGCTCCCCGGTTTTCGGCCTTCACCCAAGCCGTTCTTCACGGCCGCGCTCCTCCTCGAAGCCAAGGGCTCGGGCACGCGATACACCGCGATTGCGATCCACGGCGACGAGGCCGGCCGCAAGACGCACGAGGAAATGGGCTTCTATCAGGGCTGGTCGACAGTGGTCGATCAGATGGTCGAACATATCAAGGCGACCGCCGGGTAATCGTATTGGAGGGTGGCCCGCAACGCCGGCGCGCGACATGTTGTTTGATTGCAACACGCCGCCGCAAACCATGGCGCGCGACGGATTAGGCCATGACTTGTCCGCGCTGTTCCCATAGCATTCTTCGGTCAAGAGACGCCAATTGCCAGGTTCAGGACATATTCGCATCCTCGTAACGAGTGAGCGGATCATGAGGGGGGAAGCCGAACATGCCCGGGCCGCAAGGTCCGGGCATTTTCATGGCCAGCGCCGCAAACGAATGGCTGCCACAAAAAAAGAGGCCAGCGCGAGGCTGGCCCAGGTTCAGGAAGGGGGAAGGGGAGGCCTCCCCCCAAGCTTCCTTAAACCAGTGAATTACGTTTTTGCAACCTGCTACGTGCATTTTTTGCATATGCGATCGCAACTCCCGTCGCTCGACGTGACGGTCTGTGCCGCGAACCCGCGCCCTAACTTGCATTCTGTTCGAGCGCAGGACTATTGCACACGGGCATGGCGGCGGCTCGACAGACGCGAGCAACGTCAGGCAAACCGGCCGAGCATCGAGGGCCTGACGCCGAGGCGCACTCAGGGTTGGATCGCTCTATCGAAACAATCGCGAGAAAGCGCTCTTCGTATCGGGACAGTCAATGACAGTCGAAGATAATTATTGGAAGACAGAAGAACCAGCCGCCAGAGTTTCTGCAAACGTGATCGTCACGGCGGCTATTACGCTCAGGAATTGAACGTATGTCGTAGAATGCAAAGACTTCATTTTACCCACCATTTCTTGTTTTGCTGCACCGCAACATAAGCTTTTGCCTACGGCTTGGCGATTGCTAAGATGGGAAATGCGCATGCACGCGCTGCATTTGTTTACTTTTTACTAATCCGGAGGATTTCGTGGATCAACGCACCAGGCTGCGCAGCTATGTTTCCGGCGGCCATCGCCAGGTGGCCGGCTGGCTGGCTCAACGCAGCGCCGCGATGATAGCCGCACTGGCGATCCACCAGCATAATCGCGGGCTCAGCGGCGCGGTCGGCGAAATCGGGGTTCATCACGGCCGCCTGTTCATCCTCCTCGCGCTTGCCGCCGAGCCCACGGAAAAGCTCTTCGCCATCGACGTGTTCGAACAGCAGGAACTCAACAAGGATCAGTCGGGCTCCGGCGACCGCGACATCTTCTACGCTAATCTTCGCAACAACGGGCTGGTCCCCGAGGCGATGACGATCATCACCGCTAGCAGCCTGGACGTCACCGGCAGTCAGCTCAAGGATCAGGTGGGCGAAGTCCGCATGCTGTCGATCGACGGCGGCCACACCGAGGAATGCATTCTCAACGACCTCGCCATCGCCGACGATGTGCTGGCGGATCACGGCATCATCATCATGGACGATGTGTTCAACTCGACCTGGCCGTCGGTCGCTTCCGGCTACGCCCGTTATCTGCTCGCCTCGCCGCAGACGGTGCCGTTCGCGAGCGCGCCCAACAAGGTCTTCGCCTGCCGCCCCGAATATGTCGAAAGCTATCGTCAATTCCTGCGCAAGACCTTCGCGAAGATCCACGACCGCTCCGACGCATTCTTTGGTTTTCCAATGGATTGCTACGGGATGTGGAACCGGCGCGCCGCTTGACGCAAGCACGGGTCCGGGCGATGGGGCGGCAACGACTCATTGCTGGAGCGATCCGAATGTGATCGCCGATCCCGCATAGTCCGTTTCTTCGTTAGCGTTCAGGGAGCAACATCTTGGCCACCACGGCTCAGCCACCACAAGTGCAGCCCGCCGGCCCGCGTCCGAAGATAAGCTGTCTGATGGTGACCAAGGGAGACCTGTTCCCGGCGGGCTTCGCCATTCAATGCTATCGCCGGCAGACCTATCCGAACCGCGAGCTCGTCGTCGTCTGCGACCGACCCGACAACGGGGTGAAACGCTGGATCGAACAGCTGAACGATCCTTCGATCCGCTATATCGAGGCTGAAAAAGCGACGCTTGGCGCGTTGCGCAACATCAGCGTCGAGGCGGCCGAAGGGGAACTGCTTTGTCAGTGGGACGACGACGATCTCTATCACCCGCGCCGTCTTGGCTTTCAGCACCGCCAGCTCGTGAAAAGCGGCAAGGCTGCCCATTTCCTTTCGAATTGGGTCATCTGGTGGCCCAAGCGGCGATTGCTGGGCATTTCCAACGCGCGCGTCTGGGAAGGATCGATGCTGGTCCGCAAGGATATCTTCCCTAAATATCCGGAAAAGGCGCTGGGCGAAGATACGCATGCGATCGTCGCGCTCTCCCGGAAGCACAAGTTCGAGATGACCAGGGCGCCCGGCCTCTATTGCTACATCGTGCACGGCAACAACAGCTGGAACACCCAGCATTTCGAAACCATGTTCAAGATGGCGGCACGGCTCGTTCCGCAGGAGCGCTATGACGCGCAGGTGGAAAATCTCGCCAAGCATATGCCGCTGAAGGCCTATGCGGCGGGTATCGCGAAGAAGGCCGATACCTATTCGTTGATCGACTGAGCGATCGCGAAGGGAACGTGGTCGGCGGTCGATCCGTTGGGGTGCCGAAACAACTGCGGATTAGCTGATGAGAATTCTTCCCGCTGCGCTCGGCGTCGTGATCCTGCTTTCGTCCTGCGGCCCGAAGACCCTCGCATTGCCGTCCGATCCGGTCGATCGCGCCGCGACATGCGGTGTCGTTGCCGCGATCGAGGCGCGCGCCGCGACACCGGACGTGAAGGCCGACCTTTCGTTCGCCGCGCAGGGCCGGATCATCCATTACGCCTTGCTCGCCGGCGCCGAAGGAGGGGGCTTTTCGAGCGAGCGGGCGGCGGCGGTGAACGCGCGGATGGTTGCGCTCGAACCGGCCATCGTCAAAAGCAAGTGGCAGGACCTCGTGCCGCCCTGCCGCGCGGCCTTCCCGCTTGCGGCGACGCAGTCGGTCAATCTCCCGAAGGACACGCTCCGCGCCCGCCTTGGCTGCGATGCGCTCGGCGATTTCCTTCTCAAGGCGATGGCCAAACAGGATTCGGCCTATGCCAAGGAATTTCTTGCCTATCGGCAGCTGAGCGAAAAGCTCGACCGTTCGACGATGATCGGGGCGCTACGGGGACGCGCGGGCACCGACCAGGAGGCCCGGCGCGACGAACGGGACAAAGCGCTTGGCGAGATAGTCCAGTCCGGATCTCCGGCAGCGGTCATGGATGAGTGCATCGTCCGCTACGGCTGACATTGCGCTGCGGGAATGATCGATGCACTGAAGATGCCCGATGGCGCTCGTGATGCGGCTCGGCTAATTGCCCGTCGCTTCTACTTCAGTCAGGGTCCTATCGTGCTCAGTCTCAGCTTCATCCGCGACAATCGTCCGGTCGTCGAAAAGGCGATTGTCGACAAGAATGTGCGGCTCGATCTCGACGCCCTTCTTGCGCTCGATACCGAGGTGCGGGCGATGAAGAGCGGTATCGACGAGTTGCGGCGGCAGCGCAATGAACTCAGCGCGCGATTCAAGGATGCCGATCCGGCGGAGCGCCCTGCGCTTGGCGCCAAGGCCAAGGAAATGGGTGCGCGGGCCGGTGAGATCGAAGCCGCGCTTGCCGACAAGAGTGCGGCGCTCGATGCCATGCTGCTGTCGCTGCCCGGCATACCGTGGGACGGCGCCCCGGTCGGTCCCGATGAAAGCTTCAACACCGTCGTTCGCCAGGAAGGCGCGGTTCCCGCTTTCGACTTCGAGCCGCTCGACCATGTCGCGCTGATCGAGCGCAACGACTGGGCCGACCTGGCTCGCATCACCCGGGTCTCGGGCTCGCGCACCTATTGCCTGAAGGGACGGCTCGCACTGCTCGAGCAGGCGCTGATGTTCTGGGCGCAGCAGAAGCTGGCGGGGGAGGGCTTCACGCTGATGACGGTGCCCGCGCTCGCCCGTCCCGCGGCATTCATCGCCACCGGCCACTTTCCGGGGCACGAGGAAGAGGCTTACGAAATTCCGAAGGACGATCTCTATCTGGCCGGCACCGGCGAGATCGCGCTGACCAGCCTGCACAGCGGCGAGATCCTGGAGGCCGACCAGCTGCCGATCCTCTACGCCGGCTACTCGCCCTGCTTCCGGCGCGAGGCGGGAAGTGCCGGGCGCGACGTGCGCGGGTTGCTGCGCGTCCACCAATTCTACAAGCTCGAGCAATATGTGATCTGCGCCGACGATGATGAGGAATCGGCGCGCTGGCATGCGCGGCTGCTCGCCAATGCCGAGGCCCTGCTTGCTGACCTCGAAATCCCCTATCAGGTGATCGAGGCCTCGACTGGCGATATGGGCCTCGGCAAGTTCCGAATGAACGATATCGAAAGCTGGGTTCCCTCGCTCGGCAAATATCGCGAGACGCACAGCTGCTCGACGCTGCACGACTGGCAGGCGCGGCGCGCCGACCTGCGCTGGCGCGATGGCGAGCGCAAGGTCCGCTTCGTTCATACGCTCAACAACACCGCGCTCGCCAGCCCGCGCATCCTTGTTCCCCTGCTCGAGAACCATCAGACCCCCGATGGACGGGTCCGCCTTCCGCGCGCTCTTCAGGGCCTCATGGGCGGCGAGTTCCTCTGACGGGTCACAGGCCGGACGCGTGAGACATCCGGAGCATCTTCCGCCGCCGCGCCGCCTTCTCCTGCTGGAAGGGCTCGCGATCATGAGCCGTTCCTGGCGCGCCTTCGGTCATCTCGGCGAACGCGGACCAAGCGATGGCCGGCCGGTGATGATCATACCCGGCTTCTTTGCCTCCGACCGGTCGACGCTCGGCCTCCAGCGCGGATTGGCCCGTGCCGGCTATCGCGTCGCCGGCTGGGGGCTCGGCACCAACCATGGTGTGCACAGCCGGATGCTCGACGACATCATCGCGCGCCTCGAGCAGTTTTCATCGGGACGTCCGGTGATCCTGGTCGGCTGGAGCCTGGGCGGCCTCTTCGCGCGCGAAGTCGCCAAGCTTCGGCCTGACCTTGTCTCGCACGTCTTCACGATGGGCTCGCCATTTTCGGGCGACCCACGCGCCAACAATGCGTGGCGCCTTTACGAACGGGTCACCGGCCATCCGGTCGACCGGCCGCCGATCCAGGTCGACATCGGCGGGAAGCCGCCGGTACCCACCGTCGCGCTCTGGTCGCGGCGCGACGGCATGGTAGCGCCGGCGTCGGCGCGCGGGACCGACCTGGAGCGCGACCGGCATGTCGAACTGACCTGCCGGCACATGGGCTTCGCCACAAGCCGGCGCGCGATCCGCGACGTCGTTCGGATCATCGGCCAAGATGCTCCGCCATAAGAGGAGTTCGGCCGGATCGATGAATCCGTTTATCGTCGGAAAAGCCCCGGTCGTCGCGGACCGGAAAAAGAACGAAATGGTTAAGCATCTATGAATAAACGATATCTTGTCCTTGCGCGCAACCGCACGCTCAAGTAACATCATTGCACGTCGCAAGTGGTCCTAAGTTGCGACGGGCATGTCCGATTTCTCGGATATGGGGGTCACCTGTCAAAAGAGTTCGCTTACTGCTTCCGTGGATAGAGAGGCAGTAAAGGAGAATGTATGCCTAAGGGAATTAAGTGGATTGCCGCTTTTGCGGCAATTGCCATCGCGCCGACGCACGCCTTCGCCAATAATTATGGGGAGTCCGTTGCTTGGCAGTTCCAGACGACTGCCGATAAGGTCAATCAGGCGATCATCCAGGACCTTATTCAGAAGCGCAAGCATGGCATGTATGCGGCGCCAGTCTACAATACATATGTAGACAAACAGTTCAATTGCACCGTCCAGTCGAGCGCTGTTGGCAACAGCGCCACCAATGGTCAGGTCGGCAACTCTCCGACGACGAGCGGCGCCGTGTCCAACGCTATCGGCAACACGAGCACGACTGATGTCCATGGCGGCAAGCTGGGCTCGAGCAGCGGTACGGACGTGACCGGCACGCAGGACAATAGCGGCGACATCCATTCCAACATCGATGGCGGCACCAGCACCGATGTGCGTGGCGACGTCGATCAGGTGCTCAACAATACCCAGACCAATAGCGGAAACCAAAGCGCGAGTGTCTCGGGAAGCACCGGCTGCGCCTTCGGCGGCGCACTGAACTAGGGACTGAGGGGGAAATATGAACAGCTCTAGTCTGGCGGGCCGCAGCCGCGCCTCGCGTACGCTCCTGCTCTCGGTTCTTGCCGCATCTACGCTGCTGTCCGCATGTACGACGCCGCGCGTGCAGAAGGTCGGCAAGGGCGAGATTCCGCTGATCCTCGGGCCGTCGGTCCGCACCAATCGCACCCCGATGGAAGGCGTGTTCGCATGCTATTCGGATCGCCTCGCGACCGATCCCTACGCGCCGCGCCGGCCGATCATCGTCGCTGTCGGCGACGTCAAGGATTATACCGGCAAATATAATATCAACGAAGGCAATGCGATCACCCAGGGCGGCGCGCTGATGGTCTATTCGGCGCTCGGCAAGTTCGGCGGCACGATCGGCGTTGCCGAGCGCTTCGATCCCACCGTTGCCGAACGCGAGCTTGGCTATACCGACAGGCGCCAGCTCGGCGACGGCGAGATTCACGAGGTTGCGGGACCGCAGGGCGGCCAGCGCGTGCCGTGGGTGCCATATTATGGCGGCACCATCATCAAGTCCGATTATTATATCGTCGGCGGCATCACCGAGCTCAATTACAACATCAATTCAGGCGGCTTCGAAGTCGGCGTCAACCAGATCGGCGGCAAGGCACGTACCTATAGCCAGTCGATCGCGGTCGACCTGCGCATCGTCGACACCAAGACATTGATGGTCGTGAAGACTGTCAGCCTCACCAAGCAGCTGGTCGGCTATGAAGTCGGCTTCAACATCTTCCGCTTCTTCGGCAGCGACCTGTTCGACGTCAATCTTGGCGCCAAGGGTCAGGAGCCGCTCCAGCTCGGTATCCGGACCACGCTTGAGGAGGCCGTCGTCCGCCTGGTGAGTTCGGTGACGCGGGTCGATCCGACAGCGTGCCTCGATGCCAAGCCGGGCTGGCACATCCCCGAAAAGACCGCGGAAGAGATGCGTCAGGTGCCAGTGGCCGCGCCGGCCGCGGACATGCCGGCACCGCCGCCGATCGCTCCGGCGCCGGTCGAGCCCTCATCTCCGCCGGTCCAGCCGACCAACGGTGCGATCAACGCCACGTCCGAGGGCAGCCGTCCGTCCGCGGAATCGCTGACCATCTCGTTCGAATTCGGCAGCGCCAACATCGCCGGCGGTTCGTTGAATGTCCTCGACCGGGCCGCGGCAATGTCGAAGATCGGCCCGGTCGATCTTCTGGTCGTTGCGCGCGACACCGAAAATTATGATCCCGGCCAGCGCGACCAGCTGACCAACCAGCGCATCTTCGCGATCATGGCGGCGCTCGCGCAGCGGGGCATTTCGGCAGCCGGTATCGTCACGACCTGGCGGCCGGCTTCTTCGGATACCTCGATCCACCGAGACGGGCCGGGAATGCAGGAAATTGCGAAGCTTAGAATTGGGGCCTGATCAGGCTTCGTTGATGTGCTTGTCGGCCGCTCGGCCAAGTTGAATATTTGAAAAACAGGGAGATTGTGATGACCAGGACAACCAGCATCCGCACAGGGCGCAGCGTCAATCGGGCACGGCTCCTCGCCGGAGTGGGTACCGCCGTATTTGCCTCGATTGCCGCTCAGTCTGCCAATGCGGCGGAAACCGAATATAATCTCGGGATTCCCTCGGTCACTGGACAATATACTTCGCAGGCGACGGTCACTAATCCGGGAAGCGCGATCGCGGTCATTCCCGGAACCGCGATGACGATCAACACCGGCACCCAGAATGCGACGAACAACCTGGTCAACAACAACCAGATCCTCGGCACGGCCACGGGCAATAAGGCGGTTGCGATCATCACTGGGATCGAGCCTGAGAGCAACGGCATTGCTTCGCTCGTCGTCGAAGAGAATAGCGGCATTATAGCCAGCACCGTCTCTGGCGCGTCCCTGACCATCGCGATCGATGAGGCGCCGACCGGTACGGCCCAGATCGCCAACAACATCATTTCCTCGACCGCCAGCGTGAACCACTCGCGCTCGCTGGTCGAAGCGCCGATTGGTGGCGGCGACTCGTCGCCCACGGCCGGGGATACATTGTTCATCGACTTCGGCACGCCCGGCGGTGGCATCTATCAGGCCGAAGCCACGATCGCGACACAGACGGTGCAGGCCAATGACGAAGGCGGCAACGGTACGGCTTTCAATACCAACAGCACCCTCAGCCTTAACGTCGACGTCGATGGCGGCGGCGCCATTGCGATCCCGACTGTCGCCACGATCAACGACAATCTCGTGACCGCTGGCTTTAGCGGCAACGACGCCAACACCGGCATCGTTATCGAGGACGGCGGCAATCCGGTGTTCGAAGGATCCGCGGCTGTTCTAAGCTATCAGTATAACGGCCAGGACACGAACGAGAATTTCCAAACCCTCGTTAGTGGAACGAACATAACCGGCTTCGTCGGCAGCTCGGCTGCGGATGCCGGCGATCCGACTTTCAACGGCACTTTGTCGGTGACGGGCAATAGGATAACGGGGGCGTCCAGCGGCAATAGCGCGCTCGGGGCGTTGGACGGCGACGGCAATGCCACCGCCGGAAACAAAATCGTGCTCGAAGGCACCGAGTCCTTTTTGGGTGTCGACGGTCAGAACCAGGATAATCTTACAGTCTTTTTTCCAGGCTTCCTGATCCTCGATGTCGAGGCCGGACTGGTCATCAACAGCGTCCAGCAGAACATCAATTCGGACAACCTAAATTCGCGGCTCCTCAACAACCTCATCCAGGGCCAGGTCCAGACCGCGACAGGTGGCACGCTCGACGTGTCCGACAATTTGATCAGCGCTGCGGCCAGCAGCAATACGGTGTTCAACAGCATTTCCAATGACGGCCCTGCAGCGTCGTTCGCAGGCTCCGCCGCAATAGCGAACTTCCAGTCCAATTACGGCGACGACCTCGATACCGAGACTCGGGCGCGAAATATCAACGGCGACGTGATCGCGCTCGTCGGTGACGGCAACGCATTCGACCAGGTGGACGGCACGACCGTTCTTCTGGACGGCAATGCGGTGCTCTCGTCGGCGACCGGCAACGCTGCGGTCAACGTGCTGGATCTGGACGCCAACACCGTGGATATCGGCACGGCACCCGCCGATCTGGCGCTCGGTTTCTTCGGCCCTGTGCTCCAGAACAGCGATGGCTCGCTGACGATCAACAATGCCCAGGTCAATGTCGATTCCCCGACGACGTCGCGCAATTCGCTGAGCCAGATTCAGATCAGCGCCGACAACGGTGCGGTTGACGGGTCAGTGGTCATCGACAGCACATTGTCGGCATCGGGCAATACGCAGGAATCCTTCGCTTCCGGCAACAGCGCCGGCAACACGCTCACGCTCAACGGCAATAGCGTCGGCACCGGTGCGGGGATCAACAACGCCCAGGGCGGCGACAATGTGATCGCGCTGTTCCTTGGCAGCACGTCGATCGTGACGTCCTTCGACGTCGCGGCGAGCGACCTCAGCGTCGATGACAATCTCCAGCGCGCGCGGGCGTTCGGAAACAGTGCCGCGAATGGCCTGTCGGTAACCGCTAATGCAATCACGCTGGATCCGGCCGGCGCTGAAGTCGCCAGCTCGGTCGACACCGATGTCTCCACGACCTCGGCGGGCTACGCGGTCCAGAACGTCCAGGGCCAGTTTGGCACCGTGGATGCTGACATCTTTGCCGACAGCGAGCAGAATGTTCCGCAGACCGATCCGCTTCTTTTCGTCGATGTCGGCAATGGCCTCAGCGATGGCGCGTCGATCGGCATCGACGGTAACGGGATCGGCACCGGCGCGTTCGGTAACGATGCGGCCAACACGCTCGACCTTGCCGTCAACAACCTCGACGTAATCGAAGATGGCTTCGCGCATGTCGCGGCTATTACCAACGGGCAATATCTTGGCGCAGATGTTTCCTCCATTGTGAACCCCGAGACCAATGCCATCCAGGTAACCGTGGCTGCGGACGTCGAGGGCTCCTCGACGATCACAGCCAACGAAAATGCCCTCGAAGCGACTGCGGTCGGCAACCGGACCACCCGGAACGATCTCACCGTAAGCGGCAACAATATCGCCTCCGCTGCATCCGGAATCGATCAGCGCGGGTTCGTCAACAATGATGCGCCTATCGAGGCGGATGCGGCATTCGTTGTCCAGAACGTTCAGCTCAACGAGGCCGAGTCGGTCGAGGCCTTTATCGGCAGCGGAATCAACGGCGGCGTGCCCGATATCTTTATCGACCTCGATCTTGGTGTCGAAGACGCGGTGGTTTCGGCTGACGGCAACGGCTTTGCCGCCCGCGCAACCGGCAACAGCGCGTCGAGCAGCCTGGCCTTCGATCGGGTTAATAACCTCCAGGCGACCGCCGCCCTCCAGAACTTCCAGGAGACCGACGGCAGCGTGACCGCGACCGCCGGCGATCTTGAAAGCGACAGCGGAATCGAGATTGATGCGGGCAGCGTCGGCGACCCGGACGGCCGCCGCATCGTGGACAGCACCCTCAGCATCTCCGGCAACGACCGTACGGCAACCGCGATCGGCAACGACGGTTCGGTGACGATGGACATCGTCGCCAATTCGATGCTGGCTGCCGGCAACGGCCTCTCGGCATTCGCCGACAATCTCGGCGCGGGTGCCGATTTCACGGTTGGCAACTTCCAGGATGTCACCGGTGCGCTGATCACTGCCAATGCATCCAGCATATTGGTGATCTCGTCCGAAGGTGACACCAACGTATCCGGCTCGTCGTTCGATATCGTCGGCAACACCCAGTCTGCGGTGGCTGTCGGAAACACCGGCGACAACGCGCTCTCGATCGTCGCGAACAACATGCTGAGCGGCGGCGAGGGAGTCGGCATCAACTCGGCACTGGTTTCGGTGCAGCGCGGCGGTGACGGCGAAACCATCGCCAATTCGGGCCTGCTCATTTCGACGCCGGCCGAAGTCTCGGGATCTGCCATCAACCTGTCGGATAACCGCAACACCGCGCTTGGCGTCATCAACGACGTCATCAACACGGTCGACATCAAGGCGTCGAACATCGAAGGCCTGAATGACGCGACAGCCAATGCCGACTTCACCGGTCCGGAAAGCGACATCACCTCGGATCATGTCCTGAACAGCATTCAGACGTCGAGCGGCGAAGTGGGGGCCAATGCCTTTACCCTGATCGGCAATGCCGACACCGGCACGGCGAACATGAACGCCAGCTCCTTCTCGGTAACCGGCAATGTGACGGCGACCGAAGCGACAGCCAATCGGGCGGAGAATACCCTGACCATCAATGGCTTGGCGTCCAACCAGGCGTCGGCCGGCGTTGCGAATTATCAGGACAGCTCTACGATCGTCGACTCTACTGCAAGCACGAGCATCAATCTGTTCGGGGCTCCAGCCGACGACTCGTCGATTGCCGACAGCAGCGCCAGCCTGAACGATAACACCACGAGCGCATTGGCCCGCGGCAATTCGGCGCTGAACGCGCTCAATTACTCGGGTGGTTCGCTTAGCCCGACGGTCAATACGCTGGCGACCAGCTCGCTGAACGGAAGCGCGTTGACCGGAACCGCCAATGCTCTGGTGCTCAATGCCCAGAACAACGCGGGCGCGGTGACGGCAACGGCGACCAAGACCATCGGTGTGACGCTCAATGGTTCGCCCAACGCTGCAAGCGCATCGTCGATCTCGGCGAGCGGCAACGTGGTCAACGCATCGGGCTACGGCAACTATGCGGTCAACACGCTCACCACCACTGGAATACTCAATGGTGCCAGCGCCGGCATCGCCTCCAACCAGGTCAACAGCGCGACCGTCACCGCGACGGCGAGCGGGGTCAACATAGCAATCACGGCGGCGACCGGCGCGGTTGTCGGAAGCTCGCTCGGTATCACCGGCAACACCGTCAGCGCGACCGCGATCGGCAACTCGGTCACCAACATAATGACCGCCCACTGATAGTTCGGAACCGCAAATCGAGGGCCTGCCGGAGCAATTCGGCAGGCCCTTTTTTGTGCAACGTCGGGCGACCGGCTATGAACTTTGGAGCGGCCCGCTCCCCATCTGCGTCAGCACGAACGCAAAGGCCTCCGCTTCCTCGCGGATCGAATCCCAGCGGCCCGACTTGCCGCCGTGGCCCGCCCCCATATTGGTCTTGAGCAGCAGCAGATTGTCGTCGGTCCTGGCTGCGCGAAGCCGCGCGGTCCATTTGGCCGGTTCCCAATACGTGACGCGCGGGTCGTGCAGTCCGGCGGTGACCAGCATCGGCGGGTAGGCCTGCGTGCGTACGTTGTCGTACGGGCTGTAACTCAGGATTGTTTCGAACGCCGCCTTGTCGGCAAGCGGATTGCCCCATTCGGGCCATTCGAGCGGCGTCAGCGGCAGGCTGTCGTCGAGCATCGTGTTGAGGACATCGACGAACGGCACGTCGGCGACCACCGCGCCCCACAGGTCGGGATCGCTGTTGGCGACTGCCGCAACCAATTCACCGCCGGCCGATCCGCCACGGATTGCGATATTGCCCGCCTGTGCGAATCCGGCCGCGACCAGACCGCGCGCGCTGTCGACAAAGTCGTTGAAGCTGTTGGCGCGATGTTCGAGCTTGCCGTCGAGGTACCAGCCATAGCCAAGGTCGTCGCCGCCCCGGATATGCGCGATCGCATAGGCATATCCGCGGTCGAGCAGGCTCAGCCGGATCGCCGAGAAATAAGGCGGGATCGCATAGCCATAGGCACCGTAGCCGTAGAGGAACAATTTGCCCGATCCGTCCCTCGGAAAATCCCTCCGATAGACCACCGAAACCGGAACCCTTTTGCCATCGCGCGCCGGCAGCATCAGCCGCTCGCTCGCATATTCGCCTGGGTCATAGCCCGACGGGATTTCGGTGACCTTCAGGACCTCCAGCCGATCCTCGGCGGCGTGATAATCGTACACGGTCGAAGGCGTGACCATCGACGTATAGCTGATCCGATAGACCTCGGGCGCATATTCGGGGTTGTTGCTGAACGAGGCGCTGTAGCTCGGCTCGGCAAACGGAATGCGCCTTTCGCTGCCGTCGTATCCGCGCAGCACCAGCTGGTCGAGGCCGTCGACCCGCTGGGTGATGGCCAGATGGTCACGAAACGCGCTTATCCCGCGCAGATAGACCCGGTCGCTTCCCGCGATGACTGTCGTCCAGTCACCTGGGCTGGCGGGGTCGGCTTCGGCCAGGCGAAAATTGATATGCTCGTCGTTGGTCAGGATCCACAGCCTGCCATGGCTTGAATCCGCCTCGTAACGTCGTCCTTCCTGACGTGGCACAATCAGGATTGGCGGGCTTTCCGGGCTGGCGGCCGACACGAAGCGTATCTCTGTCGTCGACGAATTGCCGCTGGCGATGAAGATCAGGCTGCGGTCCTGCGCGCGCGTGACGCTGACCGTGAACCCCGGATCATTTTCTTCATAGACCAGGATGTCGTCATCTGCGGCGCTCCCAAGCCGGTGCAGCCGGGCGCGATAGCTCCGCCACTGGTCGTTGACCTCGCAGATCATGATGGCCTTGCTGTCGCCGCTCCAGACCGGCGTGCCGATCCCCATTTCGGTCACCGTTTCGATATCCTGTCCGGTTTCCAGATCGCGGACGCGAAGCTTGAACCGTTCCGAACCCTCGTCGTCGACCATGGTCGCGATCAGCCGCGCATCGGGGCTGACCTCCAGTTCGTCGAGCCGGAAATAGTCCTTGCCCTCCGCCTCGGCTGCCTCGTCGAAAATAAGCTGATTGGCCCCTCCGCCGACCGGCTTGCGATACCATTGCCGATATTGCGCTCCGGGCTCGAACGCCCACCAGTAGAGGAAAGCGCCGTCGCGGACCGGGACCGAGGAATCGTCTTCCTTGATCCGTCCCTTCATCTCCTCGAACAATGTATCGATCAGCTTCTGGTGCGGCGCCATCGCCGCGTCGAAATAATCATTCTCGGCGCTTATATAGGCAAGCACGTCCGGGTCCTTGACCTCGGGAAAGGCGGGATCGCGCAGCCAGTGGTACGGGTCTTCGAGGATGTGGCCGTGATATTCGGCGCGATGCATCCGCTGCTCTGCGCTGGGTGCAGGAGGAAGCGACGACATGACCTCTTTCGATGCCGGGGGTGCTGGTCTATCTGCCATGGCTTGCGACTCCCATAGCTGCAGCACAGGATTTTGCCATGTCGACCTATGAAGCCCGCCTTGCCGCGTTGCGCGACCAGCTGAAGCGCGAGCGGCTCGATGGATTCGTCGTTCCGCTGACCGACGAGCATATGAGCGAATATGTCGGCAGCTACGCGCAACGGCTTGCCTGGCTGACCGGTTTCCAGGGGTCGGCCGGTTCGGCGGTCGTGCTCCCGCAGGAAGCGGCGATCTTCACGGACGGCCGCTACACGCTTCAGGTTCGCGCGCAGGTTGACGGGCATCACTGGAGCTATGAATCGGTCCCCGAGACGAGCGTCGCCGACTGGCTCAAGGAGCATGCGCCCAGCGGTGGGCGGATCGGCTATGATCCATGGCTGCATACCAGGGACTGGGCGTCAAAAGCCCGCACCGCGCTTGCCGAGGTCGGTGCCGAGCTGGTGCCCGTGGCGCGCAATCCGGTCGATGCTGTCTGGGACGACCGACCCGAACCGTCCAAGGCGCATCTCGTCGTGCAGCCCGATTCGCTTGCTGGACAGTCCTCGGCTGCAAAGCGTCAGGAGATTGCCGACTGGCTGAGGGCGCAGAAAGCAGATCTGGTCGTTCTGTCCGCGCTCGATTCGATAGCCTGGACTTTCAACGTGCGCGGCAAGGACATCGATCACACCCCGGTCGCGCTCGCCTTCGCGCTGGTCAACGAAGACGGCACCGCCGATCTTTTCGTCGCGGGTGAAAAGATCGATGCGGATGTGCGCCAGCATCTCGGTAATGGCGTCCGGCTGCACGAGCGCGACGCATTCGAGCCTTTTCTGGCCAATCTTGGCGGCAAGAGTGTTGCCGTCGATCCCGAGCGTTCGGTCGCCGCAATCTTCGAATCTTTGCGCTCCGCTGGCGCGAAAATAGTGGAGAAGCGCGACCCCGCCGTCCTTCCCAAGGCGCTCAAGAATGCGGTCGAGATCTCCGGCCATCGCGCGGCGCAGGCCCGCGACGGCGCCGCCGTCTCGCGCTTCCTGCACTGGCTGTCGGCCGAGGCGCCGAAGGGCGGGCTCGACGAGCTTACGGCCGCCGCGCGGCTCGAGCAGTTCCGGCGCGACGGCGGCGACCTGCGCGATCTCAGCTTCGATACGATTTCGGGCGCGGGTCCCAACGGCGCCGTCGTCCATTACCGCGCGAGCGAGGAGACCAACCGGCCGATCGAGCCGGGCATTCTCTTTCTCGTCGATTCGGGCGGCCAATATGTCGACGGCACGACAGACATCACGCGTACGATCGCGATCGGCACGCCCACAGCCGAAATGCGCGAGCGTTTCACGCTCGTGCTCAAGGGCCATATCGCGCTTGCTCGGGCGCTGTTTCCGCAAGGCACGCGCGGCAACCAGCTCGACATTCTTGCGAGGCAGTATCTGTGGCGGCAGGGTCTCGATTATGCCCACGGCACCGGCCATGGCGTCGGTGCCTATCTGTCGGTGCATGAGGGGCCGCAGCGGATCGCGACATTCGGCGGCGGCGACGAACCGCTCCGTCCCGGCATGATCCTGTCCAACGAGCCGGGATATTATAAGACCGGCGAATATGGCATCCGCATCGAGAATCTGGTGCTGGTCGTCGAGCGCGACGTGCCCGGTGCCGAAAAGAAGATGCTCGGCTTCGACACGCTGACGTTCGTGCCGATCGACCGCAGCCTCATCGATACTGGCATGCTCGACGATGCGGAGCGTGGCTGGGTCGACGACTATCACCATCAGGTCGTCGCGATCGTCGGTCCGCAGCTGGACGGCGACGCGCGTACATGGCTCGAAGCGGCCTGCCGTCCGCTCGACGCAGGATAACCGGCGTCGAGATCAGTCCTGCTGTCGCGCGTGGTCCGGCGGCGTTTCACGCGTGGCGCGTGCCTGCTCTTTCCGGCGTCGCAGGTTTTCGCGCAGCGCTTCGGCAAGCCGCCGTTCGCGTTCGTCGTCCTTCCGGGTCATGCGCATGGACTAGGCGGCGGCGCCGCGCCCGGCAACTCGCTTGACAAGCGAGCGGCGCATTCCGCATAGCGCCGCGTCCCCGACCGCCCTTCTGCTTGGCGATGCGAGGCGATGCTGCCGTAGCTCAGTGGTAGAGCGCATCCTTGGTAAGGCTGAGGTCGTGAGTTCAATCCTCACCGGCAGCACCACCCAGTCTTTGTTTCTGGGTTTTAGCCGTCTTGGGTCAGACGGCCCGAATCCCGCGCTTCTGCGGTGTTCAAAGCCGACCCGAGCCGCAATGTGGCGCACCAGAGCCAGGGTGTGGCCGCGGCGGCTCTTTAGAATCCTACTGCATCACCACCCTTGAGGCTAAGCATAGCCCGGGCTTTCGCAGGGTGTCGCAGCTTCCAGGCCAAGTCCTTCGATGGTGTGCCGGACCCCGCGTGACCTGGGCGGCATTGCTCGGTGCCAGTTTCCCTTTGTCGAGCCAGAGACTGTCCTCGAGACCGACGCGAACATGCCCTCCCATTGCCGCTGCCCGCGCCGCAACCTGCATCTGGCTGCGACCGGCGGCCAGCACGGACCATCGGTAATGGCGCAACTAATAATGACCTTGCCGGCCATATCCTGTCTCCTGCTTGCATGCGGGGCCAACGTCACCGGTCGGTCCGCAACGGCTGTCCTCAAATCTCGCCAATGCCCGACATCGTCCCGACGCACGACTTCAGTTTTCAATTGCTCGCTGGATACGTGCAGACGACCGCGCGGGCCGAGTTTTTGCCTCTTCCGACATCGAGTGCGTAGAGACCGCTGAATCCGCGTAGGAAATAATAAACTGTGGCGCGTAGGGGTCGGCTTCTAGCGCGAAGCAGTTCGGCTGCGTTCACGATGCCCGATGGCAAGGCCCTAACCCAGGCTTATCATGACCGCCATTAACGGGCTCCAGGACCTGCAACCGATATTCGACGTGATTCCGAATGCGGTTTTCGTCAAGGATCGCAACCACCAGATCGTCTTGCTCAACGCCAGCGCGTGCGCACTTTTCGGGCATCCCCGCGACGTGCTGCTGAGCCGCCCGGACACCGACTTGTTCCCTGCCGCCGAAGTGAAGGTTTTCCATGACGCGGACGACGCGGTCTTTGCTGCCGGGATCGATCATGAAAGCGAGGAGGATATCACAAATGCCGAAGGGAAGACGATCAGCGTCATCACCCGCAAGCGGCTGATCCGCCTCGATGGACAGGACTTCCTGGTTGCGGTCGTCACCGACGTCACCGCCCGCCGCGCGGCCGAATCGCGCAATCATTATCTGGCTTTTCACGATGCACTCACCGGCTTGCCGAACCGCGGCCAGCTCAGCGACCGGATCGAACAGATCCTGCAGTTCGGACCCGACGGTCCGAGGGACTGCGCGCTGCTCTACATCGACCTCGACCGGTTCAAGGAGGTCAACGACGGCCATGGTCATCAGGTTGGCGACGGCCTGATCCGTGACTTTGCGGAGCGGCTGTCGGGCGTCGTTCGCGGATCGGATATGGTTGCACGCATTGGCGGCGACGAGTTCGCGATATTGATGCCCGAGGCGACGCACATCGACGTCAATCACCTCTGCCGCCGGATATTGGCGGCAGCGTCGCTGGCCTTCGAGGTGCGGGAGGGCCAGGTCTTCGTCGGTGCCTCGATCGGCGTCGCATTCGCACCGCCCGGCAGCGTAACCCCGATAGAATTTCATCGGCGCGCCGATGTCGCTCTGTATGAGGCCAAGCGTACGGGCCGAAGTTGCTGGCGCGTGTTCGCTGCGGACCTCGACGACCGCATTCGCAAGCACAGCCGGATCGAGGCGGAGATGCGGGAGGCGCTCGATCACCGCGTCGGCTTTGAAGTCCATTACCAGCCAGTCCATTCGGCGCGTGGTGAGCAGCTGGTCGGTGTCGAAGCCTTGGTCCGCTGGCAACACCCGCGGCTCGGACTGCTGCTGCCAGACCAGTTCATTCCGATCGCGGAGGAGACCGGTCTGATCGTCAGGATCGGCCAGATTGTGCTCGACAAGGCGCTCGCCATGATCGGCGACTGGCCGTCGTTCTCGGTGGCCGTGAACGTATCCCCGGTGCAACTGCGCTATAGCGGCTTGGCCAGCGACATCATCGCGAGTCTCGACCGGGCGGGCGTCAGTCCCGACCGTCTCCAGGCCGAGATCACCGAAAGCGCCATTCTCGAATCAAACGGCCCGGCGTCCCAGGCCCTTACCGTGCTGCGCACTGCCGGGGTCAAAATCGTCCTCGACGATTTCGGCACCGGCTACTCGAGCCTGAGCCATCTTCAGAAGCTTCACGTCGACAAGATCAAGATCGATCGCTCCTTTGTGGATCAGATCGGAAAGGCGGCGGATTCGGAAGCCATCATCGAGGCAGTGGCTTCACTATGTTGCAAGCTTGGCATTGCGGTAACCGCCGAGGGCGTCGAGACCGACGAACAGCGCAAGTTCCTGCGCCATTCCGCGTGTACCGAACTTCAAGGTTTTCTTTTTTCGCCGCCGCTTTCGGAGCGGGATATAGTGGTATATCTCGACGCCGCGCTGAAGACGGACCGGGCCGCGGCCTGAAAGCATGGTCCCCGGACGCCTCCGCATCGCGCATTGGGCGCTCCGTCGAAAGCCGCGAAGCAGGCCCCGGATTTCGGGGACCAGGGCATTCTGGGCGCGGCCCAGTCTCGCCGGCTCAACGGAGTTGATCTTAACCATTAAGGTCCACGCCCTGCTTCCTATGAACAGAGGGAGCTTTTCCATGCCGAAGCAGGCCACAGGAGTGACTGATCGCGCGGACCTGCTCCAGCCGGCTTCCATCGGCGCGACTCCCAGGGCGCATGCAAATGGATAAGGGCGATCCCGTCATGATGACGGCCCCACCGCCGCCCGCGCCTACTCCACCGCGCGCCGTTCGCGCGACACCGTTGCCGGCACCCAACCGGCTCGAGCATTTCGAGGCGTATCGCGATCTATTGGAGGCGGCTCCCGATGCGATGCTGGTGGTCGATCACGAAGGCAAGATCGTCCTTCTCAACGCCCAGGCCGAAATGCGGTTCGGCTACCGCCGCAGGCAGCTGATCGGACGCAAGGTCACCGACATCATCCCGGAGGGCTTCGCCGAGCGGCTGATCGCCGACGGTACGCGCACCGCAGCTGAGGCACTGGCACAGCAGATCGGCACGGGAATCGAGCTGATCGCGTGCCGCAAGGACGGCACCCAATTTCCGATCGAGATCATGCTGAGCCCGATGGAAGGCCCGAACGGCATTTTAGTGACCGCCGCGATCCGCGACATTTCCGTTCGCAAGCGCGCCGAAGAGCATCTCGCCCGCACCGAGCGCAGGTATCGCGGCCTGCTCGAAGCTGCCCCCGACGCCATGGTCGTGGTCGACGAAGGCGGCAGGATCGTCCTGCTCAACCTCCAGGCGGAGAGTCAGTTCGGCTATTTTCGTGACGAGTTGATCGGACGCAAGGTGACCGACATCATTCCGGTCGGCTTCGCCGAACGATTGATCGCCGACGGCACCCGCACCGCGGCCGAAGCGCTGGCGCAGCAGATCGGAATGGGCATCGAGCTGATCGCCCGCCGCAAGGACGGCAGTGAATTCCCGATCGAAATCATGCTCAGCCCGATGGAAAGCGCCGAGGGGATATTGGTCACCGCCGCGATACGCGACATCAGCGTCCGCAAGCGCGCCGAGGAACAGCTTGCCCGTACCGAGCGCCGCTATCGCGGCCTGCTGGAAGCGGCGCCGGACGCCATGGTCGTCGTGGACCAGGACGGCCGGATCGTCCTTGTCAATGTCCAGGCCGAAAAGAAATTCGCTTATTATCGCGACGAACTCATCGGTCAGCCGGTCACCAACATCATCCCGGTCGGCTTTGCCGAGCGCCTGATCGCCGACGGCCTGCGGTCGCCCGAAGATGCACTGGCGCAGCAGATCGACACCGGCATCGAATTGGTTGCCCGTTGCAAGAACGGCATCGAATTTCCGATCGAGATCATGCTCAGTCCGCTTGAAAGCGCGGACGGAATTCTCGTCACCGCCGCGATCCGCGACATCGCCGTACGCAAACGGGCCGAAGCGCACCTCTTGGAGAAAATGGCCGAACTGCATCGATCCAACGAAGAGCTCGGGCAGTTTGCATATATCGCATCGCACGACCTGCAGGAGCCCCTGCGGATGGTGGCAAGCTACACGCAGCTCCTGGCGAAACGCTACACGGGCAAGCTGGACTCGGACGCCGACGAATTCATCGCCTTTGCGGTTGATGGCGCGAATCGTATGCAACGACTGATCCAGGACCTGCTGGCATTTTCGCGCGTCAGCACGGCCGGGACCGAATTGGGCCCGGTCTCGAGCGAGCATGCGCTCAGCGAGGCGCTGCGGAATTTGAGCGGCATCATCGGGGAACGTGGCGCGGTGATCAGCTCCGATCGCCTTCCCGAAGTCCATGCCGACGAGACCCAGCTTGCCCAGATGTTCCAGAATCTGATCGGAAATGCGATCAAATATCAGGTCAGGAAAATCCCAAAGATCCATGTCTCGGCGGCGCGGAGCGACGACGACATCTGGCTTTTCTCGGTGAAGGACAATGGCATCGGCATCGAGAAGAAATATTTCGAGCGCATTTTCGGAATGTTCCAGAGGCTGCATGGCCGTGACGAATTTTCCGGCACCGGCATCGGCCTGGCGATCTGCAAGAAGATCATCGAGCGGCACGGCGGGAGCATTTCGGTCAGCTCGCGCCCCAGTCACGGATCCACCTTCACATTCTCGCTGGAAGGAAGCCACTGATGACAGCGGCGGCACACAATTCAGGCACTTCGATCGAAGTGCTGTTGATCGAGGACAGCCCGGGCGACGTCCGCCTGACGCGCGAAGCCTTCAGCAATGCAAATGTTGCGATCCGGGTGCACGTGGCATCGGATGGCGTGGAGGCTCTCGCCTTTCTCAGCCGGAAAGGGAAGCACGCTGCCAGCCCGCGGCCTGACCTGATCCTGCTTGATCTCAATTTGCCCAGGATGGACGGACGCGAGGTTCTGGCCAGGATCAAGGAGGACCGGAACCTCAAAAGCATTCCGACCGTCATCCTCACAACCTCGGACGCCGAGGCCGATATCGTCACCAGCTATCGGCTCCAGGCCAATTGCTACCTGCGCAAGCCGGTCCAGCTCGAAGCCTTCGAGAGCCTCGTTGCGAGCATCAGCGATTTCTGGCTGACCAAGGCCAGATTGCCTCAATCTCGAGAGGGGTGACGCGTCGATGAAAACCATATTGCTCATTGAGGACAATAGCGGCGACGCGCGCCTGCTTCAGGAAATGCTTAACGAGCAGGAAGCGGATGCGACCATGCTCGTCCGGGTGTCGACGATGCGGGAAGCGGAAACCTATCTCGCCGCCCATGCCGTCGACATGGTCCTCCTCGATTTGGGCTTGCCCGACGCCGAAGGACTGGAGGCGCTCCGCCGCACACGCGCCGTCGCGCCGCGCCTGCCGACTGTCGTGTTCACCGGAATGGACGACGAAGAACTGGCCCGGCAGGCGTTGCTGGAAGGCGCGCAGGATTATCTGATCAAGGGCGAGATCGAAGGGCGAGGACTGGTGCGCGCGTTGCGCTATGCGATCGACCGCAAGGCGATGGAGGAAAACGCACGCGCGTTGACCCGGGAAATTGCCCATTCCGCCGAGCACGATTCACTCACCGGCTTGCCGAACCGCGTTCTTCTCCACGATCGCGTGGGCCAGGCGATTGCGCATGCCGAGCGGCATGGGACGAAGGCGGCAGTCCTGTTCCTCGATCTGGACGGCTTCAAGCATATCAACGATTCGCTTGGTCACTCGACCGGGGACAAATTGCTCCAATCGATCGCTGGTCGGCTGGGGACCTGTGTGCGGACCGGCGATACGGTAAGCCGGCAGGGCGGCGACGAGTTTGTGGTGCTTCTGTCGGAGGTCGACAAGCCCGAGGCGGCCGCGATCATCGGCGACAGAATATTGCGGGCGGTGAGCACGCCTCACTCGATAAACGACGACATCCTTCACATCACGACGAGCGTCGGGATCAGCATATTTCCGGACGATGGCTGCACCGTCGAAGCACTGATCAAGAATGCCGATACGGCAATGTATCAGGCAAAGGAGATGGGCCGCCAAAGCTACCGCTTTTTCACGCCAGCGATGAACGACCGCGCCGTCGAGCGTCGGGCACTTGAGGAAGGACTGCGCTACGCGCTCGAACGCAACGAGATGCAGCTGCATTATCAACCCAAGGTGAATCTCCGGACTGGTGTGGTGTCCGGGGCCGAAGCCCTGTTGCGCTGGACCCATCCGGTGCGGGGGGAGGTTGCCCCGGCTGCCTTTATCCCGATCGCCGAGGAAAGCGGTCTCATTCGTTCGATCGGAGACTGGGTCCTGCAGGAGGCGTGCCGGCAGGCAAAGGCCTGGGTCGATGGCGGCCTTGCCTTCGGGACGATGGCGGTGAACGTTTCGGCGGTCCAGTTTGCCGACAAGAATTTCCCCGATCGCCTGCTGGCGATCCTGGACCAGACGAGCCTTGAACCCAGCGCGCTTGAGTTGGAGCTCACCGAAAGCGTGCTCATGAAGCGCGTGGAATCGACTGCGGAGACCCTGCAGGCCATTCGCGAGCGGGGCGTGCAGATCTCGATCGACGACTTTGGCACCGGCTATTCGTGCCTTAGCTACCTTCAGAACTTTCCGGTGGATATTCTCAAGATCGATCAGTCCTTTGTTCAGGGGATTGGTGCCAAGGATCAGAGCGTGCTCGTAGCCGCCGTCATCGATATGGCGCGCGCGCTCCGGCTGCGTGTCGTCGCCGAGGGTATCGAGACGCGCGAACAGATGGACTTTCTCGCCGGGCTGGGCTGCGATGAGGGCCAAGGATATTATTTCTGCAGGGCCGTGGGCCCGGAGGTCTTCGGCGAGATGCTGCACACCTTGAATAAACGACTTCCCCTGCAGATCGCGGCCTGAGGAGGCTTGGCGACGCGCCGCGCTTACGGTCAGCCGGGCGCGTGGGAGATCAAAACCTGCGTGCCGGGGTGCGCGTCGGTCACTTTCACCGTCCCGCCGAGTTGCTGCGAGATTGCATCCACGATGCCCGTTCCCAGTCCGGGCTTGGCGCCGAACACTCCTGTGCGGACGCCGATCCCGTCATCGCGGACTGACAACGTCCATTGCTCTCCGTCGGAGCGATAGTCGACGATAATCCTGCCGTTGCGATGGTTTGGAAATGCATGTTTCAGCGCGTTGATCACAAGCTCGGTGACGATCAGACCGATGCTCACTGAAACATCCGCGCTGACCGCGCTGTCGTCGCCCGTCACCTCCAGCGAAAGCTGCTCCGTGTCACGGATCATCGATGCGCTGATGCTGGAGCATAACTCGTTCAAATAGGGCAGCAGGTCGATGGCGCCGATGCGCGATGGTGCGAGCTGACGCTGAATGGCGGCGACTGACATCACCCGATTATGCGCCTCGAACAGATGAACGCGCGTCTCGTCCGAATCCACCGATCGCGCATTCTGGATGAGTACGCTCGCGATGATCTGAAGGCTGTTGGCAACCCTGTGCTGAAGCTCCTGGAGCAGGATCGTCTTCTCCCGCAGCAGGTCGTCCTTTACTTTGTTGCTGTCGCGGACATCGGTCACGTCGGTAATCGTCAGCAGCAGCCTGACATCGTCGGAATCATAGTCGAGCTTGCATGCGTTTAGCTCCAGGCTTCTGCTCGCCTGTCCTTCTCGCACTAGATCCATTTCGTAGGAATCGATCCTGGCAGCGCCGGACAGAGTCGACTTGAGGAGCGATATGAGCTGGCGGGCGCTCCATTCGCCGGTTCCGAGCTTCGATATCTGTTGGCCTTGGATCCGTACCGGATCCAGTCCGAACGTGCGCGAAAACGACGTGCTGGACGCGACCACCGTCAACGTGGAATCGAGCAGCAGAACCGGAGTGCGCGACGAAATCATCAGAGCCTGCGCGAGGCCATCGAGGGGAGCGGGACTCGCGGCGTTCATGAGATGTCCTTCGCAGCCCACGGCGTACGAGGCGGGCCTGGCCTCGGCACACGTCGCAGGGCAACGACCAACGTCTATCACGATCCTAGTCGACATGTAACAAAAATCTTAATCACCTAAAATAAAATATAGAACAATGTAAATATGAGCAAATTGACGATGTAAATAATGCATGTTTCTCTTCGATCGCGAAGCGATAAAAGATAAATCCATGCTGAAGTTGGATTTACAGACTTCTAGTAAAAACATCGGATGAATGGGCAATTTTGTTTATCAAACCGAAATAAACCCAGTACTAATACGGTACATAAATTATTACTACATTCATGCAAATACGCCCATTACCATGTTCCAGAAATCTCGAGGATGGGCCAGCACGATGATCCTGATCGTAGACGATGATGAGCTAGTCGTGGCGTTGGTTCGGCAGGCGCTTGAATCATGTGGATATATTGTCGGCGCGGTCGATGACGGGGTTTCGGTTATCGGCATTGTCGAGCTGAAACGTCCCGAGCTGGTTATACTCGATTGCGGGCTTCCGACATTTCCGGGAATCGAGGCACTCCGGCAGATCCGTCTCTCGGCGACATGTTTCGACACGCCCGTCCTTGTGCTGACGGGACGGCGCGGGGAGGCCGACGAGGCCATCGCAATACGCGCCGGCGCCGATGACTATCTGCGCAAACCCTTCGATTGCGACAACCTCATCGTTCGGGCCGAGCAGCTGATCGCGCGCGCCAGGGCCAGGAAAGAAGCGCTCAATCCGCCGCTCCACCCATGGATCAAGCGCCAATCCGAATTGGGCGCGCGCTGACGTGGCCCATTCGGTGCGCTCCGCCGTGCCAGGGGCCGTCCAGCCCGATGTGAAGCATAGGATTGCCGAGAGTCTTCCCGGCCTAATAGCCATTCTCGCTGGTGCCTTGGCGGCATTGCTGCTGCTGGTTTTCCGCCCCTACTCGGACGCGGCGATGCTCGCGCCGGCGTTCGACATGATCGGCCCGACGATCGCAGTCGGTCTTCTTGCGGCAGCCGGAGCCGCGCTGCTGCGTAACTGGCTGGGGCGCCACGTCGTCCAGGGCGTTGGCATATGCATTCTGACAGTCGGCCTGGTCCACCTTGCGGCGGCGCTGGTCCGCGCGCGCTTCGGCCTCGACCTCTCGTACTTCGCGGATCTGCATCCCTGGATGTGGGCCCTGTGGCCTGACCAGCTTGGCGTGGGAACGAGCCTTGCCCTGACGATATTGGGTGGCGCGGCACTCGCCGCCGACGGCAGCGGGTCGAGGACGGTCGCTATTGCGCAGGCATGCTGTCTGCTGATTATCGTCGCGAGCGTGTTTTCGCTCTTTGCGCATATCCTCGGCGCAATCTCGGCGCACACCGCCCCGCCCTACGATTTCGCCCCGCTCTTTGCCGCGATCACATTGCTGCCTCTGTCTGCTTCGGTGATGCTGCTGAGGCCGGACATGGGCGTGATGGGAATCATCAGGAACAAGGGGCCCACCGGCTCGCTGGCGCGAACCGGCCTGATTTTCGTACTATTGGTGCCGGCCGTGATCGGCCTCGTGTGCGCGCTGGGTGAACGGCTCGGATTTTATGGCGCATTGGGGACCATCGTTGCCCAGCTGTTCGCCAACGCTGCCGCCGCGTTGATGCTGCTGGGGCGGGGTGTCGCCCTGCTCCTGCACTCGGATTCCGAACGGCATGAATGCGAACGCGTGGCCGCCCTCAGTGCAGCCCGCTATCGCGCCGCGGAACAGGGTGCGCACGCCGGCCAATGTGTCGCGGAAGCCGCTTCTGCCTCAAAAGCGGCATTCCTTGCCAATATGAGCCATGAGATTCGCACCCCGATGAACGGGGTGATGGGCTTTGCCGAGCTGCTCCTCGATAGCCACCTCGGCGCCAAGCAGAAACGCTATGCGGAGATGATCCGCGAGTCCGCGCAGACCTTGCTGAAGCTGTTGAACGACATTCTCGATGTCTCGAAGATCGAGGCCGGCCAGCTCGATATATTGGCCGAGCCGACAAACGTCCGAAGGAAGATCGAGCAATGCCTGCGCCTCATGCAACCGCTTGCCGAGCAGAAGGGATTGCAGCTCACTTCGAACTTCGAGAAGGATTTCCCCGAATATGTCCTGACCGATGGTCTGCGTTTGCGCCAGATATTGGTGAACCTGCTTGGCAATGCGGTGAAGTTCACGCCGCATGGCTCGATCTCCACGTCGCTTCGCTCGTCGCTGGCCGAGGACGGGTCGCCGACCTTCCTGATCACCGTCGCCGACACGGGAGTGGGCATCGACGCCGATCGCATGGAGGCCGTGTTCGAATCCTTCGAGCAGGCCGATGTATCGATTTCGCGCCGGTATGGCGGCTCCGGCCTCGGCCTCAGCATAAGCGGCCGCTTGTGCCGGCTGATGGGCGGATCGATCACGCTCGACAGCAAGGAAGGCGAAGGCACGCTCGTGTCGATCGTCCTCCCGCTTGCAGCGACGGGGCCGGTCAGTGCAGTCGACGATACGCTGGTGGGGACCGAAGACATCGTACCGACCTTGCCCTCGCGAAGCCGATCTGTGCTCCTCGTGGAGGACATCGATCTCAATCAGGAACTCATCTGCGAGATGCTCGAGCGCCTCGGCTGCCGGGTCGAGGTCGCATCGAACGGTGCCGAGGCGCTCGAACGCGTACGCCGTGCCGCCGAGGACGGCTTCGGATGGGACCTCATCCTCATGGATATCCAGATGCCGGTCATGGACGGCCTTGCGTCGACCCGGGCGATCCGCGCGCTTGGCGATCGTGCTGCCTCGACGCCGATCGTCGCGCTTACCGCGAGTGCCTTTGCGGTCGAGATCCAGGAATGCCGCGACGCAGGGATGGACGACCATATCGCGAAGCCGGTCTCGCTGGCGATGCTTGGCACTGCATTGAATCGGTGGATCGGCGAAGCCGGCGGGACGCGTTCATTGTCGGCGAGCGACCAGAGTCAGCTGGCCGAGCGCTTCGATGACCGGTGCCATATCTCGGCACAGCGATTGCGGCTGCTCGTCAAGGAGATCGCGGCGGCTGGAAGCGAAGCGCAGCGGCCGCTGCTGCGCGAAGCGGAAGAGCTAGCGCATATCATTGCCGGAACTGCAGGCATGTTCGGCCGCCCGAAGCTGGGCACGATCGCCAACCAGCTCGAGCAGGAAATGCGGCTGCTCAGCCGTTCGGAGGGCTGGCTTGACATAGAACCGCTTCGCGTGCCGATAGCGCGATTTATCGGCGCACTTTCGCGCGGCCTCGCCGCTGGCCATCGCGAGTCGGATGCGGAGGACTGCGGTGATGCCGGTCGTTCAATCCCGAGCCGCAAGCCGCAAAAGAAGCCCCGCGGAATGGTCAAGGCCCAGCTCAAATCGCAAGCAGGCGTCTATTCGTCGACCGAATCGAAGCCGCGCCGGAGCGCGGAGCTGGGAAGTATGCGAACGGCGATCGCGGCTGAGAAATTGGGCAGGGCGGCAAAAACCGGCGCGCAGCCGTTGGCATTATCGGATCATGCCGTGTCCATGGCTGGAGCGGGCGGGCGGAACTCCTCCTTGAGTGGTTCGGCGCAGGCGCAACCGCAGGCACCCGACCTGTCGCTCCCCGGCACCTTGTTTTCCGGCCGGCGGATTCTCGTCGTCGAGGACGAAGTGCTGGTCGCGATGGTTATCGAGAACATGCTGTGCGATCTGGGCTGCGACTCGGTGACGGTCGCCGCCACGGCCGAACAGGCGTTGGCCCGGATCGACGCACAGGACTTCGACGTCGCCATGTTGGACATGAACCTCAATGGCGTCGTCACTTTCGAGGTCGCCGATGCGCTCGCGGCGCGGTCGGTGCCCTTCCTTTTCTCCACCGGCAGCACGGGTATTCCCTCGAACCACGCCTATGCCGACCGGCCGACCCTCACCAAACCCTATCAATATCAGCAGCTCGCGGCGATGCTGTCCGAACTCCTGGCGCACGAGCCGCCCAATCCGCTTCGCGAGCAATTCGCGCGCAGGTAGCGCCCGTGCTCGGGTCCTGGAATTTCAGCGCTCTGCGGCATGGGCTGCAAGGAAGCTTTCCCACATCGCGCGAAGCTTCAGGCGCTCGACCTTTCCCATCACGTTTCGCGGCAGGGCATCGACCAGCATGATCTTGGTGCGCTGGGCCGTCATCAACTTGGTTGCCGCCGCCGCTCGCACGCGCGCCTCATCGAAACCCTCGCCGGCAACGACCGCGATCCCGCATTGATCGATCCCCCGCTTGCCGGGGACGGCAAAGGCAGCGGCTTCCTTCACGCCAGGACAGGCGGAAACTGCCACGTCGATTGTGCCCGGCAGAATCTTGTGGCCGCCGAGGTTCATCAGCTCGTCGGCACGGCCTTCGAGGAACAACAGGCCATCATCGGTCAACCGGCCAAGATCGGTCGAATGGAACCAGCCGTCGCGGAAATGCCGCGCGGTGCCTTCCGGATCTCCCGCATATCCTGTTGCCAGTTTCTCGCTCGACACGCAGATCCGCCCAAGCTCGCCTGGCGGCACTTCCTCGCCCGCGTCGTCGAGCAGCCGGACATGGACGCCGGGCAGGAGATAGCCCGTCGCAAGCGGGTGGCGTTGCAGCAGGCCGAGGCCGCCGACGCTCACGCCGCTCGTCTCGGTGGCGCCGTAACCATTGATCACATGATTGGTCAGCCGCTGGCCGACCTGTTCCGCCATTTGCGGCGGGATCGCCGATCCCGCGCTGATCAGCGTCAATGGCCATTTCGGATGGTCCGCGGGGATCAGGTCGAGAAGCCACTGAATGTGGACCGGTAGCAGCCCGAGCAGCCGCGGCTTGAGCTGCAACATGGCTGCGATATTCGGACCCATTCCCACCGCCGCCGGATAGCCGCAGACATGTGCCGCGAGCATGATGTAATAGCCGAACGGGGTTCGCTCTCCGGTCGTTACCCACCACAGGCCGGGTCTCGAGCCATGCCAGGCGATCGTATCCATGATGTTGGCGCCCAGCACCCGCCAGCTGATCGCGATCCGCTTTGGCTCGCCAGTGGTGCCGGATGTCCGGAAGATCCGCCCCAGGGCATCCGGATGTGCCCACCGGCGCATCTGCCTGCGCTCGGGCCCGCTTTCGATAGCGCGCAGCTGGTCCGCGCCCAGCACGAGCACATTGGCACCCGTCGCTTGCGCATTGTCGGTGACACGATATTCGGATTCGATATCGTCGGCGGGGCCGGAGGCGGTTCCCAGCCGCGACAGCGCCAGGTTCATCACCCAGTCGAGATAGGGCGTCTGCAGCGCGACGGCGACCGATTGTCCTGGCTCCGCCTTGAGGTCGCCAAGTGCAAAAGCGGCCCGGCGTATGTCCTGCTCCAGCTTGCGGAACGTTATGCGTTCCAGGCCGATTATGGCCGGCGCGTTCGGCCTCGTCCGGGCATGATAGCTTATATATTCGTCGAGCATGTCGGCCTCTCGAATCGACCCGCGAAATGATGGCATTTCGTGCTGGATACCGCGGACGCGGCAGTTCGGGCGGCATCGGGATATTGTCAAACCGTGGCACCGAGGGCAAGCCTAAGCAGGGGGGCGCCAGCACAGGGGGGCGAACATGTTTGAAATGATGATGTTCCAACTCTCAGCGGTCGAGGTCTCCGCGGCGCCGGTCGAAACGGGAATCATGACTTCCGCTGTGGCCGTGCAAAGCGACGGCCGCACGCTCGATGACATCGTCGTGACCGCGCAGAAGCGCGAGCAACGGCTTCAGGACGTGCCGATTTCGCTCACGGTCGTGGACGCGGCGACGCTGCGATCCAATCGGATCGAAAATGTCATCGATCTCAGCGCCGCCGTCCCCAATCTCACCGCGCGCCCGGTGTCGGGGGGTCTTAGCCTGCCATCGATCTCGCTGCGCGGCGTGCTGAGCCTCGGTGCGGTGCCGGGTGCGGACCGCGAGGTCGGGCTCTATCTCGACGGAGTCTATATCGGCAGCCCGGCCGGGTCAGTGTTCGACGTCGCCGATATCCAGCGCATCGAGGTTCTCAGAGGTCCGCAGGGTACCTTGTTCGGCCGCAATTCGACCGCCGGCGCGATCAATATCATCACGCGCGATCCCGACGGCCAATTCGGTCTGCACCAAGAGATCGGCCTCGGGAATTTCGACCAGTTCAGATCCAGGACCCGGCTGAATCTTCCGTCGTTCGGGCCCTTCAGCGCGCGCGCCACTTATGTCCATTCGGAGCGCCGCGGCGACGTGCGAAACCTCGGCGCGGGAACGAGCTGGGATTATCGCGGCACGCCGCAGACCGCATTCGGCCTCGAGCGCTCGCCGCGCTGGCTTGGCGACCAGAATGTCGAGGCGGTGGGTGTGACGATCAAATTCGCGTCGGGCGATCTCGACGCGAGCTACAAGTTCGACTGGACCGAAAATCATTTTTCTCCGGAAGCCGTCGGCGTGATCGGCATCCATCCGCCGGGCGCGGGGCCGGCCGGCGGCGCGCTGATCAGCGGCCTGCTCGCAACCCAGCCTCCGGGCGCAATGCTGACCCCGATCACCAATCGGCGTCCCGACGCCGTGAACAACTGGTTCACGACGCCGTCCTACGTCAGGCATGGCGGCCACAATCTGACCGCCCGATACCGGCTCACCGACAATCTATCGATCCTGAATATCCTCGCCTATCGCTCATCCTATGCCAAATCCGCCTATCAGATCGATGGATTTGGCGGGCTGGTGAGCACGATACCGCCGTCGGCGTCCTTCCCGATCCCGCTCGGCACCCCGTTTCTCATCTATGGCAGCGTCGCCGAGAGCCGGGCCCACCAGTGGAGCAATGAATTCCAGCTCAATTATTCGAGGAAGGCGCTGACGCTCACCGCCGGCTACCTTCATTTCAAGGGCAAGGTGATCCAGGGCACACCGGGTGGCGTGCCCAGCGGCAACGCGTTCAAATTCTACCCCAATTTCGTCATCCCGGCGACCTCCGAGCAGCCGAGCCGCTCGCGCACGCGCTCGGACGCTTTGTTCGCGCAGGCCGAGCTTGAGGTCGTGCCGCGCCTCGCCGTCGTCGCCGGCTATCGGCACACCTGGGATTACAAGATCGGCATCGCGCATTATCCCGGCCTGCCTGAGCGGTCGGTCTACAAGAAGGACGAGCCCGCATTCACCGTCGGCGTGAACTACAAGCCGGACCGGGACGCCTTGCTCTACGCCAAATATTCCGCGGCTTTCGTGTCCGGCGGTTCGTTTTCAGGGCTGGCCTATGATCCCGAGCACGCAAGGTCGTGGGAAGTGGGAGCCAAGGCCGAGTGGTTCGATCGACGCGTCACGACCAATCTGGCGCTGTTCACGGTGACCTACCGCGACCTGCAGCAGACGTCGTCGGGCGCGAACCTGGCGCGCAGCAGCGGACGGCCCGAACTTGCCCAGCTCAGCGCATTGCTCGTCAACGCCGGATCGGCGCGGGCCAGAGGCGCCGAGTTCGAAGGCCGCGCGGTGCCGTTCGACAATATGATGCTCCAGGCAGGCGTCGGCTATACCAAGACCCGCTTCCTCTCCGTCAATCCGCTGTTCGGCACCCTCGCGACCAACGGGGTGACCTTCCGGCCCAAGTGGACCATCAACCTCGCGGCGCAATATGCGACCGATCCGGTCTGGGGCGACGCCCGCATGCGGTTCCGGGTCGATGCCAATTACCGATCCGAATATGACGTTTCGGTGACCGACCCCACGCCGGCGCTGGCGGCGGTTGCGCACAGCCCAGCCGCATGGGTCGTCAATGGCCGGATCGCGCTTGCCGATCTGTCGTTCGTCCGCAGCAAGGCGGAGCTTGCCGTCTGGGGCCGCAACATCTTCAACGACAAGTCCATCACTTTCGCGAGCGCCCTGCCGTTCATCTTCTCGGCCAGCTACGAACGGGCCCGGACCTACGGTGTGGAGCTGAGTTTCGATTTCTGATCCGGATACGGATATTCGATGATGGTATGCTAGCCGTCGCCCGGATCACTGGCTGCCAGCCTTATCGCAACCTGCGAGGTTCGGAATGCGAACAATATCACCAGGATTGCCGCCGCACTGGTCACGACGAGATCGAAACCGGACATCGATGCTACATTGCTCGGCGCGGGACCCAGCCAGAACATCCCGACCGTCAACCCTATCAGGACCAGTCGAAGCTCGGTCGGGCCGGCTGCGAGATAGGACAATTTGAAATCCCCGCATACCTTCGCCGCCAGATACGCATGGATCGAAAGAAGGAGATATGCCGACAAGGTGAACAGGGCGACGTCGAGCCGAACGAACGGGCTCAGGCCCATCCCGCCGAGAATGAGCAATGTGGCAAGGCCGTCGCAGCTATGGTCGACGAAATATCCGTATGAAGGTCGCTCAATGGCGCGGAACCTCGCCAGACTTCCGTCCATCGAATCGCCGAACCAGTTGATCACATAGCCGAGGATCGCGACCCACAGCCACATCGCGCCTTGATTGCTGGCCACATAGCCAAGGAAGACCAAGGCGGCGCCGGCCATGCCCAATATCGTAAGCCGGTCGGGAGATACCCAGCGGGGCATTCTGCGGCACAGCCAGGTGAGCAGCAACCGCTCCGAGGATGCCAGGACATTCTCCTGGATGCGCCGCACGGGTGGCCCGGCTGGTTGATAACCCTCTCTCATGGAGTCTTATTGCGGACGTCGACTATATACATCCAGAGTAAACTGCAGTCGAACCATGCCGTTCCGCTTCATGCACCTGCGTTGAAAGGACATTTTCTTTGCGGACTAAGTGGCAAAGTCGATGATCGGGAACTCCGGCTGAGTCTGTGCGAATGCCTTGCGCGTCTCCTCCAGATGCACCGAATATCCGAAGGCGAGCTTCCTTCCCTTGACGCCGAAATTGGCGGTCCAGTTTATTTCGTCGCGACCTGCGAAGAGCCGGATATCATTAAATCTGTGGATGCCACCGTGAACGGCGTCGAGCTTCGCGGCCTCTGCCTCCAGCCGGTCTCGCACCACGGAAAGCGGAACGGCCTGGTAGAAGGACATGCGACCTTGTGTCGCCGCCTAATTCACGGGCTGGCGGGCTTGTCGTCGTTCTTGACCAGCAGCGCGATCGCAACGCCCAGGGCGACCACGACCAGGAAAAGAATGACCGGGCTGGACGTGCTGTCCCACAAATGCTGGCCGTCGAGCGTCTCCTGCGCGGGAGCAACCTGCACCGGGGCCTGTGCCGGAGCGGCGAGGACGTTGCTGGTAACCAGACCGGTCGCGACCGCAGCGACGATAAGCTTCTTCAACACCCTATTTCTCCCTCGGCATATTGACGGCGCCTAATATCATGCGGGCGAAATTTCCAGTTCAATCTTCCGCTTAGGCCCGAAAGCCGGGCCCGCGATGCTCCGGCAGGGCGGAGCGGTTCGTTTCGGCGATTGACGATCCCGCCCGACGCTCGCAGGGACTGGACATGCGTTTCTTCTCCGACAATGCCGCCTCCGTATGCCCGGAGGTGATGGCGGCGCTGGCCGAGGCCAACCATATCGATACCGCTTATGACGGCGACCGCTGGAGCCGCGCGCTGAACGCTGCATTCTCGACGCTGTTCGAGACGCAGGTTACCGCTTTCTGGGTGTCGACCGGCACCGCCGCCAACGCGCTCGCGCTTGCTGCTGTGTGTCCGCCATTCGGAAGCGTCATCTGTCACCGCGACGCGCATATCCAGAATGACGAATGCGGCGCGCCCGCATTCTTCACGCATGGCGCATCGCTTCTGCTTCTCGACGGCACGGGTGCGAAGATCGATCCGGCCGCGATCCGGGCGCAGCTCGGCTTGGTGCGCAAGGACGTCCACCAGATGCAGCCGGCTGCGGTCTCGATCACCAATGCCAGCGAATATGGGCTGGTCTATTCGCCGGCCGAAGTCGCTGCCATCGGAGCTTTGTGCAGGGGCGAGGGGCTGCGTCTCCACATGGACGGCGCGCGCTTCGCCAATGCCGTTGCCACGCTCGGATGCACGCCCGCCGACCTGACCTGGCGCGCCGGCGTCGACGTGCTCAGCTTCGGCTTCGTCAAGAATGGCGGCATGTCGGCGGAAGCACTGATCTTCTTCGATCCGGCGCTTGCCGCGGCGACCGACTATCGCCGCAAGCGCGCCGGGCATTTGCTGTCGAAGGGCCGTTATCTGGCGGTGCAGCTGCTTGCGATGCTGGAGGGAGACGTCTGGCTCCGCAACGCGCGCGCCGCCAATGCTGGCGCCCAGACGCTTGCCGCCGCTGCCGGCGCCCGCCTCGTCCTGCCGGTCGAGGCCAACGAACTGTTTCTAAAGGTCAGCCCGGTGGAGGCCAGGGCACTGCGCGATCAGGGCTTCGACTTCTACGACTGGGCGCCGGGCGAGATACGGCTGGTGCTGAGCTGGGACCAGCCCGGCGAGCATGTCCGCGCCCTGGCGGCGGCGATAGCGGCATTATGATCGCTTGCCCGCGCGCGTCATGAGCGACAACGAAGCGGGCGGCTTTCAGCCGCGTATCATCATCCTCTTTTGCCTGGTCACTTTGATCTGGAGTTCGACCTGGCTCGTGATCAAGGCGCAGCTGACAAGCGTGCCGCCGTCCTGGTCGGTCACCTATCGGTTCACGATCGGCGCCGCCGCCATGTTCGTTTACGCCGCCGTGAGCCGATCATCGCTGCGTATCGGCCGTGACGGCCATGTGCTTGCGGCGGCATGCGGGATTCTCCAATTCTCGGTGAACTTCAATCTGATCTATCTGGCGTCGCGGCACGTGACGTCCGGCCTGCTGGCGGTGATCTTCGCGCTGCTGCTGGTCCCCAACAGCCTGTTCGCCCGGCTGTTTCTCAAGCATCGCGCCGATCGCAATTTTGTCGCCGGATCGTTCGTCGCCATCGTCGGCGTCGCCTTGCTGATCATCCAGGAGTTGCGGAACAACCGGCTCGATTCCGGAGAAATATTATTGGGTGTCGGGCTGGCTTTGCTTTCGCTCCTGAGCGCATCGGCCGGCAACGTCCTGCAGGCCGCGGAACGGCTGCGCTCGCGCTCTTTGCCCGGGCTGATCGCTTGGGCGATGGCTTATGGTGCGCTTGCCGATGCGCTCTTCTCTTCGACCTTCCACGGTCCGCCGACGTTCGACACCAGCATCATCTACGTCGGTGGACTGCTCTATCTGGGGCTGGTCGGCTCGGCGCTGGCATTCAGCTTCTATCTCACGGTGATCCGCGCGATCGGGCCCGCCAGGGCCGCTTATTCCGGCCTCATCATCCCCATTCTCGCAATGCTCCTGTCGACGTGGGTCGAAGGCTATCGCTGGTCGGCGCTTGCCGCCATGGGAGGAATATTGGGAATCGCCGGCCTGTTCATCGCCTTGCGCGCGAATCGGAAGGACGCGCGGATCGTCATCCCGGTCGAATGATGCACTCCAATTTTTCGGGCCGCCGTCACTTCCAGTCGCTTGGCATCGCGCCGAACGTTGCGCCCGAACGTGGCGACGCGTACTGCCCATGCCATGCATGACGCGAGGACGTCTCCCGCCGCACCGCCAACTGCAATAAGGCGCACAGAATATCAGCCGCCCAGCTGGCTGGTGCCGCGCATCGAGCTCGACTTCGCGCTCGACGCGACGCGCACGATCGTCAAGTCGCGTCTGCATGTCGAGCGCGCCGGCGACGACATCGATGCGCTGGTCCTGAACGGCGACTCGCTCGAATTGCTCTCGCTCCTCGTCAACGGCAAGCCAGCCAAATACCGCTTCGCCGACAATCTCCTGCATGTGCCTATCAAGGGCGCGAAGGCGATCGTCGACATCGAGGTGGCGATCGCACCGGCCGCCAACAGCCAGCTGATGGGCCTGTATGAATCGGGCGGCATGCTGTGCACGCAATGCGAGGCCGAAGGATTCCGACGGATCACTTTCTTTCCCGATCGTCCCGACGTGCTCAGCCGCTATCACGTCCGGATGACCGCCGACCGGTTGCGCTATCCGGTTCTGCTTGCCAATGGCGACCCGGTTGCAAAAGGGGTGCTTCGCGGCGGCCGGCACTGGGCCGAATGGGACGATCCCTTCCCTAAGCCGAGCTATCTGTTCGCGATCGTCGCGGGCGATCTGGTCGCCAACACAGACAGCTTCGTGACTCGTTCCGGCAAGACTGTCGACCTGGCGATCTGGGTGCGTGAAGCGGACCTGTCCAAGACCGAGCATGCGATGCAGTCGCTCAAGACGGCGATGGCGTGGGACGAGAAGGTCTATGGTCGCGAATATGATCTCGACGTCTTCAACATCGTTGCGGTCGCCGATTTCAATTCGGGGGCGATGGAGAACAAGGGCCTCAATATCTTCAACTCGCGCTACATATTGGCCGACGCCGATACCGCGACCGATGCCGATTATGACAATGTCGCCGGCGTCGTCGCGCACGAATATTTCCACAACTGGTCGGGCAATCGCGTCACCTGCCGCGACTGGTTCCAGCTGTCGCTCAAGGAAGGCTTCACGGTCTTCCGCGATCAGCAATTCTCGGCCGACCAGGGCTCGGCCGCGGTCAAGCGGATCGAGGACGTGCGCGTGCTTCGCGCGTCGCAATTTCCGGAGGATGCCGGGCCGCTCGCGCATCCGGTCCGCCCGGAAAGCTATATCGAGATCGCCAATTTCTACACCGCGACCGTGTACAACAAGGGTGCCGAGCTGATCCGGATGATCGAGACGATTCTCGGTCCCGAGAAATTCCGCGCCGGCACCGACCTCTATTTCGACCGCCACGACGGCCAGGCCGCGACCTGCGAGGATTTCGTGCGCGCGATGGAAGATGCCAGCGGCGTCGACCTCGGCAGGTTCCGCTTATGGTATTCGCAGGCCGGCACGCCGAAGGTGAGCGCGCGGCTCCTGCATGCGCCCGGCGACGGGCGCGCGCATCTGACGCTTGGCCAGACGATCCCGCCGACGCCGGGGCAGGAGCGCAAGCAGCCGATGGTCATCCCGCTGCGCCTCGCTCTGTTCGGTGAGCTTACCGGGGAAAAATATGCCGAGCAGCTGGTCCTGCTCGAAGACCGTACCAAGGAGATCATCTTCGACGGCATCGGCGAACGCCCGATCCTGTCGATCAACCGCGACTTCTCGGCCCCGATCGTCGTCGAGTCCGATCGCAGCCTGCAGGACCTGGCCTTCCTGTCCGCCAACGACGACGATCCGTTCGCCCGTTACGAAGCGATGCAGCAGCTGATGCTCAACACGTTGCTCACCGCGATAGCGAGCGGCGGCAAGGACGCGGACCACGGCCCGGTCGTCGATGCCGTGCGCGATACGCTCGCGGACGACGCGCTCGAGGCAGCCTTCGTCGGTGAAGCCGTGCTGCTTCCGAGCCAGACCTTCATCGGCGATCATATGGAAAGCGTCGATCCCGAGGCGATCCATCGCGCCCATCAGGCGCTTCGCGTCGATCTCGGCCAGCAGCTCGAGCCCGAGTGGCGGCGCGCCTACGCGGCCAGCTCGGTCGCCAACCGTTTCGAATATTCGCCCGCCGGCAAGGGCTGGCGCCGCCTGCGTTCGGCCGCCTTGGGCTATCTGATGACCGGCAGCGCGGACGGCGCGGCGGCGCTGGCTTATGGCCAGTTCAGCAACGCCGACAATATGACCGACCGGCAGGGCGCAATGAAGATCCTCGCCGACAGCGACGCGCCCGAACGCACCGCCGCGCTGGCGGCTTTCTACCGCCGTTTTCGCGACGATCCTCTGGTCATCGATAAATGGTTCACCGTGCAGGCGCTCTCGCTACGCGACGACACCGCTGCCGCTGTCGAGGCATTGTCCGAGCATCCCGACTTCACGATGCTCAATCCCAACCGCCTGCGCGCTTTGGTCGGTTCCTTCGCCAACAACCAGCGCGCCTTCCACGACCCATCGGGCCGCGGCTACCGCTTCCTGGCGCGCATGATCCTGGCCGTCGACAAGCTCAACCCACAGGTCGCAGCGCGCTTCGTCCCGCCGCTCGGACGCTGGCGCCGCTTCGAACCAACCCGCGCCAAAAAGATGAAGGAAGAACTCGAACGCATCGTCCGCACCGACGGACTGTCGAAGGACGTCTACGAACAGGCCTCGAAGAGTTTGATCTGATCGCCAGACGCGCCGGTCTTTAGCATAGTAATTCGGCGACGGTGCACTTATTGGCTCGACGCCAAGGCGCTTACGAGATCCTGCATGGCACGGCTGGCGCGCGCGATATTTCCGGATCATCCGCACCATGTGACCCAGCGCGGCAATGGGCGGGCGCAGACGTATTCTGCGACGACTATCGTCGCTATGCCGGCCATGTCCACGCCAGATTGGGGCGCACCGGTCATTTCTGGCAGGGCCGCTTCGCGTGCATTGCAATGGAAGGTGCACCTGGGTGCGGCGGTGCGTTATATCGCTGAATCCGGTGCGCGCGAAGCTGGCCGGCCGCGCGGTGGATTGGCCCTGGTCCAGCGTTCATGCGCATCTGGGCTTGCGCGCGACGGCGTGACGATGACCGGGCCGACCGACGCTCGCTTCGCTGATTTCGCTGCAATGCTTCCGTTGGCGAAGACGATGCAATGTCCGATCGCCTGCGCCGCGCCGAAGCGGTTGGCCGGCCGATCGCCGACACCCGCCAAGCGCCGCCGCAAACCAAGAATTAGTGCACTGTCACCGTAATGCTCCGGCTTTGCGGATCGCGGCCGCTGCCCGCTCGGCCTTGCCAAGATCGTCATGCGCAACAACGACCTCGGCGCCAGCTCGCGCCAGCGTCTCCGCTATGGCTTGGGCAATGCCCGAGCCCCCGCCCGTCAAGATCGCTTTCTTGCCGCAGAGTCCGAACGCTTCGCTGACAGCGTCCGTCGCCATGTCATTCCCCTCGGCGGATCGGTCCGCAGGAGTTCCAAGTGAACCCGATTGGCACCCTCGCCGGGAGGGATATCCAGCATCGGGTCAATCCAGCTTGGCGATCACTTTTTCTCCAAAGTCGTGCGCAAGTTCGCACCAGGCTGATCGCTGCTCTGTCGCGATCATGAGGGTGACGGCCTTGACGCCCCTCGACCGATAGTCACTCAGGGTATCGACCATCTCCTGCCGGTCATATTCGGGCGTGATTGCGGTCAAGCCGGAGAGATGAAGCTCCGGCGGGACTTCACGCCCGATCTTCTCGCAATGTTCCTTGAGATAGGCGAGACCCGCCTCCAGATCGTCTTCACCTGAGAAAGAGGTCGTGCGCGCAGTCTTGGACACGGTGGCCGGTGCGAAAAACGGATTCCAGGCGTCTCCGAATTCGACTGCATGGCGAATAGCCATACGACTGTTTCCCCCGACCACGAGCGGCGGATGCGGCTTTTGAACCGGCGTCGGGAGCATCCGGTTGCCAGGAGCCGAATAGCCGCTTCCCTCAAAGGCGAAATCCTCGCCCTTCCATGCGAGCTTCATCGCCGTCGCATATTCGCTCATTAGCTCGTTGCGGCGATCCAGATCGACCCCCAGTGCCTTGTATTCCGCCTTCAGATACCCGGCACCTACCCCCAACGATACTCGTCCGCCCGAAAAGACATCCAGACTGGACACCGCGCGCGCTGTGATAAAGGGATTGCGATAGGGCAAGACGAGGATGTTGGTCTGCAGCCTCAGGCGGGTCGTCACCGCGGCGATCAGGGCCAGCATGACGAATGGATCCTGGGCATAATGGCCCCCGTTTTCCAGCCAGCGCGTCCCGGGAATTGGATGATCGGTGACACTCGCCGTGTCGAACCCCGCCGCCTCCAGCGCTTGCGCCATGTCCCGGACGGCATCCATCGTCATGAACTCGTCGGGGAGATCGATATGATCGACCGGAAGCGTGACACCGACAGGGAAACCCATTTTTCAATCCTCCTTGTGGCAACTACCCCGAGACATGATAGGCGCCCGGGCGTGGTAGTTTATGTTTCTCTCCGAAATTCCGGGGACACTATACTTAATTTTTTCGTACGATTCGTTTGCTAACATGCTTGCATGGCGAGGCTCGCCGGCGTTGGCCAGAAGCGACGGCGCCGAATTAAGTAGGGTGTCCCCGAAACTCGACGCATCGTCCGCACCGACGGCCTATCGAAGGACGCGTACGGGCAGGCGTCGAAGAGACTGGTCTGGAGCGGCCTGAGCGCAACCTGCTTATTTTTCCGTTCGGGCTGAGCTTGTCGAAACCCTCCACTTTATCTTAATCGGCAAAAAGGAAAGCCCTTCGACGAGCTCAGGCCGAACGGGCCAGGTTTAAGGTTTGGCGTTATAGCCGGTAACGTCAGGCGGTCAGTTCCCGATCCACTTCGCGACATCCGCCGCGATCTGGTTCGCCGCCTGGTTCAGCGCCGGACCAACCGTCGCCGAGCTTGCCGTCCCCACGGGAACGCGTGCTTCGAAGCGGCGCGTTTCGACCTTGTCCTCGCCGCGGGCGAGCGCGGCATCGAACACCGCCACCGCTTCCATTGTATCGCCGTCGACTCCGAACGACTGCAGCTGCCCGGTCAGCCGCGTACCTGGGTCGAAGACCGCCTGGCGGGCGTCGAGCACCATCCGCCCGGTCGTCGACGCGATCGTCTCGGACAGCACGCGCGCGAACAGGGCGTTGGGCATTTCAACCCATTGCGCATCCTTCAGATAGGCGACCTGGGTCGCGCCGCTGCGGACCGGCACGCGCAAGGTCGCCAGCTCCTGCGGCACCGACGGCACGAAGACGGTCACGGCCTGCCCGGCAGCGCCGGTGCGGACGCTGTTTTCCGCGGACAAGGTGCTCGCGGGAGTCAGGCGCATCAGTTGCGCGGGCGGCTTGGCGCCGAAGCTGAAGCAGGCACTGAGCGCAAAAGCCGCGAACGGCGTCAGAAGAAGAATCTTTTTCATTTCTTGGGCTCATAGTCCGGAAGCTTCGGGGAAGACAGGATCGAGGCAGCTCCCTGCTGGTCGATCCTGGTCGTGATCGAACGCAATGCCGCGGTCGTGTCGCGAAGGTCGCGAACCAGCTGGCCGACTTCGGGCAGGGTCTGCTTGGTCAGCGACTGCACGCCGGGGCGGGCATCGCTCAAAGTGGCGTTGAGCGTCTCCATGCTTGCCTGCGCGGCCTTGATCGTCTGCCGCAGGTCGGCGACGAGCGGCCGCCCATCCTGATTGACCATGCGATCGGTCGAATCGGCGAGCTTGCCGATCCGTTCGGCGGCAACCCCAGCATGCTGGATGGCCACCCGCGCCTCGACGAGCGCCTCGGCGATCTCGGGCGAACGCTGTGCGATCGATTGGCTGATCGTCTCGACATTGTCGAGGATGCCCGCGATCGATGCCTGGTTGCGGTCGGACAGCAGCTCGGTCAGCCGCTCGGTCAGCGTCGAGATGCGCTCGAGCAGTTCCGGAGCGCTGTTGAGCAATTGCCCGAGCGCGCCCGGCTTGGCGGGGATCACCGGCACTCCATAGGGCCCCGGCTGAACGATCGGCGGCGCGCCGCGCGCCGCGCCATCGAGCTGGATCTGCGAGACTCCGGTGAAGCCCACACCCTCGATTGTCGCGGTCGTTCCCTGCAGCACCGGCGTCTCATCCTTGACCGACACGCGCACCCGGACGAACTCGGGGCTGTCCGGTTCGAGGTTGATCGATTCCACCTGTCCCACAGGAACGCCCGAAAAGCTTACCGCCGATCCTTTCGCCAGGCCGTCGACCGCCTGCTTGAAGAAGACGTCATATTCCTTGGTGGCATTGCCCGACGCCTGGCTCAGCCAGATGATGAAGGCGAGCACCGCGACGATCAGGGTCAGGACGACGCCGCCGACGAGAATATGGTTGGAACGCGTTTCCATCAGACGTCAGCGCCCCCGGTCTTGGTCATTGCGGCTGCCCTCCCGCGTGGCCCCCGGAAATATTCTTCGATCCACGGGTGATCCAGGGCCAATAATTCCGGAATCGTACCGACCGCAACAACCTTCTTGTCGGCAAGCACCGCGACACGGTCGCAGATTGCGTAGAGCGAGTCGAGATCATGCGTGATCAGGAAGACGGTAAGTCCGAGCGCGCTCTGCAAATCGCGGATCAGTTCGTCGAACGCCGCGGCGCCGATCGGATCGAGCCCGGCGGTCGGCTCGTCGAGGAAAAGCAGTTCCGGGTCGAGCGCGAGCGCGCGGGCGACGCCGGCGCGCTTCTTCATGCCGCCGGATAGCTCGGCCGGGAATTTGGGTCCTGCTTCGGCGGGAAGCCCGCTCATCACGACCTTGTAGGCCGCGATTTCGTCGTTCAGATCTTCGTCGATGTCGGGAAAGAATTCGCGGATCGGGACCTGGACATTTTCGGCTACCGTCAGCGTCGAAAACAGCGCGCCGCTCTGGAACAATATCCCCCAGCGCTGCCGGATAAGCTTCAGCTCATCCTCGTTGCGGCCGAGGATATGCTCGCCGAACACCTTGATCTCGCCTTCGTCGGGCTGCTGCAGCCCGATGATCGATCGCATCAGCACCGATTTGCCGGTGCCCGATCCGCCGACCACGCCCAGTATTTCGCCCTTCCGCACGTCGAGGTCGAGATCCTCGTGGATGACCTGTTCGCCGAAGCTGTTGCGCAGCCCGCGCACCGAGATGATCGGCTCGTCGTCGCTCATGGCCAGCCGATCGAGGTGAAGAAGACCGCGAAGAAGGCGTCGAGCACGATCACCAGGAAGATCGACTGCACCACCGCCGAAGTCGTCCGCAGTCCGACCTCTTCGGCGCTGCCCTCGACCAGCATCCCCTGGAAACAGCCGGCCATGGCGATGATCAGGCCGAACACCGGCGCCTTGATCAAAGTCTGATAGAGGTCGGTCATCGGCACGACCTCGCGAATGCGCTGCACGAACGTCACTGGTGGAATGTCGAGCGCCATCCAGGTGAACACGCCGCCGCCGATCACCGCCAGCATCGCGGCATAAAAGCCAAGCAATGGCATCATCAGCACGGTGGCGAACACGCGCGGGAACACCAGAGCCTCCATCGGCGACACGCCGATCGTTGTCATCGCCGCGACTTCCTCGTTCAGCTTCATCGATCCGATCTGCGCGGCGAAGGCCGAGCTCGAACGGCCCGCGACCATGATCGCGGTCATCAGCACGCCAAGTTCCTTGACAGCGCTGCGGCCGATCAGATTGACGGTGAACACCTCGGCGCCGAACTGGCGCAACTGCACCGCGCCCTGCTGCGCAATGACGATCCCGACCAGGAAGCTCATCAGGCCGATGATTCCGAGCGCGTCAGCGCCCACCACCTCGAATTGCTGCACGACCGCGTTGAAGCGGAACCGGCGCGGATGGCGGATCAGGTTGAAGCTCGCGATCACCAGCGATCCGAAGAAGCCGAGCAGGCCGAGCATCGTGCGTCCCGCCTGCACGGTCGCCAGACCGATCTGGCCGAGCACCCGATACAAAGGCGGGGTCCGGTCGGGCCGCATCTTCACCGGCTGGTCGGCCTGGCTCACCTGTTCGATCAGCGCCGCCGCATCTTCCGAGCAGCCCTTGATCTCGGCATTGTCGTCGCGGGCAAGCTTGTGGATCAGCCACGCGCCGACGGTATCTACCGACGACACGTCCGAAAGGTCGACGACCATGTCGCGCCGGTTCAGCGCGTTCAGCCGTTTCGGCAGGTTGCCAAGGCCAGCCAGCGTGAGCGCTCCCGAAAAGCGCACAACCTGTCTGCCCCCGTCTTCGGCTACGGTGAAATCGGCCGGTGAATCCATCGGCCGCGACACTGCTGCAATAAGCGTGGTTGGGCAAGCGCCAAGCTAGGGCGCGGACCCTGGCGGTGGACAAAGCGAAGCGGCTATGCTTGCCGGGCCGGATGAAGACCGCACTCGCCATATACGACATGGACCGGACGCTGACGCGGCGCGCCACCTATACGCCGTTCCTGCTGCATGTGTCGCTGCGGCTTGCACCCTGGCGCCTGATCCTGGCGCCGTTCGTGATCCTCGCGATGATCGCCTATCTGCTCGGGCTGGTGCAGCGCGGGCGGCTCAAGGAGATCAACTATCGCCTGCTCGTCGGTGGAGGCATCGCCCCCGAACGGCTGGCGCCGGTGGTCGAAAGCTTTGCCGCGGCCCAGGTCCGGACCAATATCCTGCCCGGTGCGCTCGCCAGCATCGCCGCCGACAAGGCGGCCGGACGGCGCTTGGTGATGGCGACCGCATCCTACCGCCTCTATGCCGCGGAGATCGCCCGGCTGCTCGGCTTCGACGATGTCATCGCCACCGAGACCCGGCTGGATTCGCGCGGCCGGGTCGTCGCCAGGATCGAGGGCGACAATGTCTATGGCGACGCCAAGCTCGCCGCGATCCAGGCGTGGCTGGAGGGCGAGGGCATGAGCCGCGACGCGGTCCACATCCGCTTCTATTCCGACCATGTCTCGGACGCCTGCGTCCATCACTGGTCGGACGAGCCGGTCGCCGCCAACGCCCACGACCGCCTCGTCCGCCTCGCTGAGACTGAAGGCTGGGAAGTCGCCGAATGGCGCTAAGCCGCTAGATGCTCGCCAATGCCTGGTCGAAATCGGCGATCAGATCGTCGGCATCCTCGACGCCGACCGATATTCGCACCAGATTGTCGCTGATCCCGAGCGCCGCCTTGCGCTCGTCCGGCACCGACAGATGCGTCATCGCCGCCGGCGCGCTGGCCAGCGTTTCGGTGCCGCCAAGGCTGACCGCGAGCTTGGCGATCTTGAGCGCGTCGAGGAAAGCAAAGGCCTCGCGCTCGCCGCCCTTCAGATAGAGCGAGAAGGTCGAGCCCGCGCCGGTGCAGTGCCGCCGGAAGATATCGGCCTGCCGGTCGTTCTCGAGGAATCCGAGATAGCCGACCGTCTCGATCTTCGGATGATCGCGCAGGAATGCGCACACCTTGGCCGCATTCTCGCCCGCGCGCGTCATGCGCAGCTCCAGCGTCTCCAGGCTGCGCAGCAGCATCCAGGCCGAATTCGGATCGGTGATCGTCCCGATCGTGTTGCGCATCGCCCGGATCGGATCGATCAGCGCCTTGGCGCCGACGACACCGCCGGCGACCAGGTCGCTGTGCCCGCCGGCATATTTGGTCAGCGAATAGACGCTGAGATCGGCGCCGAGCTTGAGCGGCTGCTGCCACAATGGCCCAAGGAAGGTATTGTCGATCGCGATCGGTGGTCGATTGTCCGGGAACAGCCTGTCGCGGACCGCCGCGACTGCCTGAATGTCGACCAGCACATTGGTCGGGTTGGCCGGGCTTTCCAGATAGATGAGCGACACGCGGCCAAGGCCCTGCGCCTCGACGATCACGCGCTCGATTTCCTCGGGCGTCGCACCGGCTGGAAAGTCCAGCCATTTGACTCCGAACCGGCCGAGGATTCGTCCGATCAAAGTCTCGGTCGCCGCATAGAGTGGCCCGGAATGAACAATCACGTCGCCCGGCGCGACCATCGCCAGCAGCAATGTCGCGATCGCCGACATGCCGCTCGAGAAGGTCAACGCTTCCTCGGCATCCTCCCAGACGCTCAGCCGATGCTCGAGTATCTCCTGATTGGGCCCGTTGAAGCGCGAATAGACCAGGCCTTCGGCGCCGCCCGGACGCTTGCCGGTCACCCCTTCGAAGTGCCGTTTGCCCGCCGCCGCATTCTCGAACACGAAGGTCGATGTCAGGAAGATCGGCGGCTTCAGCGATCCTTCCGACAGCGCCGGATCGAAGCCATGGCCCATCATCAATGTCGACGGCTTCAGCTTGCGACCGCCGATCTCCATGATGTCGGGCTTGGGACGGCGCGGCGGGGTCACGCCGCTCAGGTCTGCTTCGTCTTCCATGATCATTGCTCGCGAAATTGGGGACTGGACGCACCCTAGGCCCGGCCGGTCCAGCATCCAAACACTTCGCACGGAGAAGGAATCACCCCGGCAGCGCGATCAGCGAAATCTGTCGCCCATAGTCGGGCTCGCCGCGATGCGTCGCGCGCCGGTAGCTGTAGAAGCGCTCGGGATCGGAATAGGTATCGAGGCCGAGCGCCTCGACGCGTGGCACGCCGGCATCGGCAAGGCGCGAGACGACATAGCCTTCGAGGTCGAACTGGTGGTGGCCGGGCTGCCCGTCCGCGAAGAATCGCTCGGCCGCCGGGTCGTCGCTCGTCAGCCGCGCGAGAAAGGCGTCGTCGACCTCATAGGATTTGCGCGCGATCGTCGGTCCGACTGCCGCCTTGATGTCGTGCCTTCTCGCGCCCAATCCTTCCATCGCCGACACCGTGGCCGCGATCACGCCGCCGAACGCGCCTTTCCAGCCCGCGTGCGCCGCCCCGATCACGCCCGCAACCGGGTCCGCGAACAGCACCGGCGTGCAGTCTGCAGTGAGGATCCCGAGCGCCAGGCCGGGCCGATCGGTGACCATCGCGTCGGCATGGGGGCGCGCATCGTCGGGATAAGGCGCGGTAACGGCTACCGCGGTCGGCGAATGCACCTGGTAGACGGTGACGAGGCGCGCCCCGGGCGTCGCTGCCGCGAGTGCGCGCTGGCGGTTGATGTCGATCGCCGCGCGGTCGTCGCCGCTGCCGACACCGAGGTTGAGGCCGGCGAACAAGCCCTCCGATGCGCCGCCGCGGCGGCCGAGAAAACCATGCGGAACGCTGTCGAGCAGCGCCGCGCGAATGACCTCGACACTCATCCTTCGTCCCGCAGCGAAAGCCCGAAAATCTCGTCGCGGTCGATCTGCTTGCCGACCGGATAATCATAAGGCGCGACGAAGCTGAAGCCGTAGCGGCTGTAGAATTTCCGCGCGCGGTGATTCTCGGTCCAGACCGACAGATACAGCTTCGCGGCCCCGCTCGCCCGCGCCGTGTCGAGGACCCATTCCATCAGCCGCTGCGCCACGCCTTCGCCCTGCCAGCGCTTGATGATGTACAATTGCTTGAGCTCGATCGATGTGTCCGGGTCGTCGACCGGAAGCGTGACCGGTCCGACCTTGGCCAGCGCGATCGCCTCATCGTCGGCCGTCGCGATCCGGATCGCCAGCTTTCCCGATTCGATCTGGCTTCGCCACGCCGCTTCGTCGTGGTTGGCGAGGAACGCGTTCAGATCCTCTTCGCGATATAGATGGCCGAAGGTCTCCATGAAGCTCGCCTTGAACAGGCTTGCCAGCCTCGCCGCATCCTCGGGCCGCGCATCGCGATAGGTGATGTCCATCAAAACCCCGCCGGCTCTGCCCAGCCCGACGCTACCAGCGCCATCACCTTGAACAGGCTTCCCATCTGGCCGTCCGCGGTCAGGCGCAGGCGCGCCGCCTCGACCTCGTCCGCGCGCTCCGGCGATTGCTCGCATAGCGCTGCGGCACGCACGTCGATGCCGAGCGCGCCTAGCCACGCGCCTTGCTCGACCGGTCCGAACACGGCGACACCGTCGCTTGTTGCGGCGCCAGACAGGGCTTCGAAATCGACATGCGCGGTCAAATCATTCTCTCCAGGCGCCGTCCACGGATCGGCGAATGCGTGCGCGTGCACCGCCTGCAAAGTCTCGCCGGTGCACGATCGCACATGTCCATAATCGATGATCAGCGCTGCGCCACCCTGCGCTGCGATACGCTCAGCAATATCGGCCACGATCGCCATCGACAGCGGTGACGATTCGCATATCGTCCCGGTCACCGCCGGGCGGCGCGGGCCATCCTCGACTGGCGCACCGGCAAAGGGAACGAAGCGGCCTTCGACTTGGTCGACCATCCGCTCGTTCCACCCGGCTGGCCCGGCCACGAACTGGCGTATCGGCAAGGCGTCGAAAAACTCGTTGGCGACGATCAGCAGCGGGCCCCAGTCGGGCAGACTTGCGATCCCGTCGTGCCAGCGCGCGTGCGGAACGCGCTCGGCCTGAGCGCGCTTCAGGATCGGGCTGGTCTCGACGAATTCGACGGCCGGTGTGAGGCCTGCGCTATTCATCGCCCGCAACGCGTCGCTGGCGAGCGTTCCGCGGCCTGGCCCTAGCTCGACGTAGCGGCAATCCTCCGGCCGCCCGGACCGCAGCCACAGGTCGGCGAGCCAAAGGCCCACCAGCTCGCCGAACATCTGGCTGATTTCGGGCGCGGTGATGAAGTCGCCGCCGCGGCCGAATGGATCGCGCGTCGCATAATAACAGGCATTCGCTTGGGCCATGTAGTCGGCGACCGTCAGCGGGCCGTCCGATGCAATCCGTCGTGCCAGCTGCTGCGCGAGGCTTGCGTCGGCGACGGCTATGTCAGGCGACGCTTTCACCGCCCGCAATCGGTTCGACTCTTTGCCGCCGCTTCTTCGCCGTGAGGACGAAATAGAGTCCTAGAATGATCATCGGGATCGAAAGCCACTGGCCCATGTGCAGCCCCGTGCGTGCCGCGAATTCGACCAGCTGCGCGTCGGGCTCGCGCACGAACTCGACCGCGAAGCGGCTGATTCCGTAGCCGAGCAGGAAGGTGCCGACCAGCTTCCCCGGCTCGTAGCGCGCCTGCGTCTTCCAGAACATCCACCACAGGATGGCGAACAGCAGCAGGCCCTCGAGCGCGGCCTCGTAAAGCTGCGTCGGGTGGCGCGGCACGCCCAGCGGGTCGGCGGGGAATATCACCCCCCATGGCCTAAGCGTCGGAGCGCCCCACAATTCGCCGTTCACGAAATTCGCGAGCCGTCCGAAAAACAGCCCGAACGGTATGCAGCAGGCGACATAATCGTGGACCCGCAGCCAGCTTAGCTTCTGCCTCCAGCACAGATAGAAGATTCCCAGGCTGACGCCGATCACGCCGCCATGGAACGACATCCCGCCTTCCCATAGCTTGAGTATATCGGCCGGGTTCCGAAATATTTCCGGAGCGTAGAAAATCACATAGGCGAGCCGCCCGCCGAGGATGATTCCGATCGTCGCGTAGAACACCATATCCTCGGCATGCCGCCGGGCGAGCGGCGCACCCGGCCGCGCGATCAGCCGCGTGAGATACCACCAGCCAACGACGATGCCGGCCAGATAAGCCATCGAATACCAGCGCAGCTGGAACCCGCCGATATGGAAGATAACCGGATGCAGTCCCAGCGGACCTTCGGTCGGCAATTGCGCCAAATAGGAAAGGATCAAGGCATTCCCCGTCATTTTGTCCGATCCTCTTAGCCAGCGGCAGGGCAAAGGCAAAGCAACGCTTGTGGCGTACGCGCCCAGTGATCGGTATCAGGCGCCATGGCGGGTGCTCCCAGATTCCAGCTCAACCGGCGCAAGCTGCTGATTGGCGGCGGCGTCGGCGCCGGCCTGCTCGTCGCCTGGACTTTGTGGCCGCGCCACTATGCGCTCAACCTTCGTGCCGGGCCCGGCGAATCCATATTCAACGCCTTCCTCAAGATCGCCGAGGATGGACGCGTCATCGTCGCCGTTCCGCAGGCCGAGCTTGGCCAGGGCGTGCTGACCAGCCTGCCGCAGATCCTCGCCGATGAGCTTGGCGCCGACTGGCGGACGATCGGCGTCGAGGCGGCACCGATCAGCCCGTTCTACGCGAACGATGTGCTGGCCCAGGAGCTCGCCGGTGAGCACCTGCCCGCGCTGATGCACGGCGTCGAGCATTGGGCGGTGCGCGAATATGCGACCCGCAACGCGATGATGCTGACCGGCGGCTCGACCTCGGTGCGGGCGTTTGAAACGCGGATGCGCGAGGCCGGCTCGGCTGCGCGCGTGCTGCTCAGCAAGGCCGCGGCCAGGCGCTGGAAAAGCGACTGGGAGTCGCTGGACACCGGGGCGGGCTTCGTCTGGCACGGCAAGCAAAGGCTCAGTTTCGGCGAACTGGCAGCGGAGGCGGCGCGGCTCGAGTTGCCCGATGACCTTCCGACGCGGCAAGGCGACGAGAACCGCTTGAGCGGACAGTCGGTGCCGAGGATCGACACTCCGTCCAAGGTCGATGGTTCGGCGCAATTCGCCGCCGACGTGCGGCTTCCCGGCATGCTCTATGCTTCGGTGCGCCAGGGGCCGGTCGGCAAGGCGCGCCTTGTCCGGGTCGATCGTTCCGAGGCGCAGAACGTTCCCGGCGTGGTGAAGATCGTCGAAATGCCGGACTGGGTGGCCGTCGTCGCCACCAACTGGTGGGCGGCCAATCACGCGCTCGAAATGCTGCATCCCCGCTTCGAGGTCCCAGAAGGTCTGGTCGGATCCGAATCGATCGATCGCGCGCTAGCCGAAGCACTGGCGTCGGGCGGCGGAAAGCAGGTTTTCGGCCGGGGCGATGCGGCGGGCGCGCTCAAGGGCGAGGGCGTCATCCGCGCGTCCTATGCGGCCGGGCTCGTGCCCAATGCCGCGATGGAAACGCTGACCGCGACGGCGCGGCTCAGCGGCGGCAAGCTCGAAATCTGGGCGCCGACCCAGGCGCCGGTCTTCGCTCACGCTGCCGCGGCGCGCGGGGCAGGGGTCAGCGAGAGCAAGGTCACGCTGTATCCGATGCTCGCTGGCAACGGCTATGGCCGCAAGCTCGAGACCGCGGCGATTGAGCAGGCGGCCACGCTTGCCGTCCTTGTCGAACGTCCCGTCCAGCTGACCTGGTCGCGGATCGAGGAAACGCTGCACGACGGGTTTCGCCCGCCCGCGCATGCCGCGCTCGAGGCTTTGCTCAACGGCGGGCGCATCCAGGCCTGGCGCGCACGTATCGCTGCGCCGTCGACAGTCGCCGAGGTCGGCAAGCGGCTCCGTTCGGGGCGGCAGACGGCGGGCGGAAAGCTCGAGGCCGCCGCAGTCGCCGGTGCGGTCCCGCCATATGCGATCGACTCGGTCGCGATCGACCATGTTCCGGTGCGCGTCGGGGTCCCGACCGGCATCTGGCGCTCGCAGGCGCATAGCTACACCGCATTTTTCACCGAATCCTTCGTCGACGAACTCGCGCACCTCGTGCACGCGGAACCGATGTCCTTCCGGATGCAGATGCTTCGCGACAATCCACGGCTGGCGCGGGTGCTGTCGAGTGCGGCGATGATCGGCGGCTGGGACGGCGGCGCATCGGGCAGCGCGATGGGGATCGCGGCGCATAGCGCGTTCGGATCGCACGCCGCCTTGGTGGTCGAGGTCGAGATCGGTCCGGACGGCGGCATCCGTGTCAGGCGCGCGACCTGCTCGGTGGATTGCGGTCGCGTCGTCAACCCTGAAATCGTCCGGCAACTGGTGGAGGGCGGGATCATGTTCGGAATTGCCGGCGCGCTCGGCCGTCCGATCCGCTACGACCGCGGACTTCCGACCGCGATTGGCTTTGGCGACCTTGGATTGCCGCTGCTTGCCGATACTCCGGAGATCACGGTCGAACTCGTCGCGAGCGACGCGGAGCCCGGCGGCGTGACCGAGCTTGCGGTCCCGCCAGTGGCGCCGGCGATCGCCAATGCCGTGTTCGCGCTGACCGGGACGCGCCTTCGCACCCTGCCGCTGACGGTCGGCGGCCGATGACGATCGTGCCGGCGCAGGGCGCCAGGGTTGGAATCCTCCTCATCAATCTCGGCACGCCCGACGCGCCCGAGCCGGCGGCGATCCGGTCCTATCTAAGGGAATTCCTTTCGGATCGCCGCGTCGTCGAAATCCCTGCCTTGCTTTGGCAGCCGATCCTGCGCGGAATCATCCTCCCTTTGCGTCCCCGCAAGTCGGCGCTTGCCTATCGCCAGATCTGGACCGGGGAAGGCTCGCCGCTTGCGGTGATCACGGCACGGCAATCACGCGCGCTGGCCGACGCCTTCGGCGAGAATGTCGTCGTCGACCATGCGATGCGCTACGGTCGACCGAAGATCGGCGAGCGGCTCGACGCGCTGATCGCGAGCGGCTGCGACCGGATCCTGCTCGCGCCGCTCTACCCGCAATATAGCTCTGCCACGACGGCAACCGGACTGGATGCCGCCTTTGCCCATCTCGCAAGATTGCGGCGTCAGCCGGCGATTCGAACGCTGCCGCCCTATTTCGATTCCACGGCCTATATCGACGCATTGGCGACCAGCGTCGCCGATAGCCTGGCCGCGCTGCCGTTCACGCCCGACGCGCTGGTCGCGAGCTTTCACGGAATGCCGCAAAGGACGGTCAGGCTCGGCGATCCTTATTATCATCATTGCCTGGAAACCGCGCGCCTCCTTGCCGAACGCCTGGGCCGCGAACTGACCATTACCTTCCAGTCCAGGTTCGGGCGTGCCAAATGGATCGAGCCGGCAACCGATCAGGTCCTTGCCGCCTTGCCCGGCGAAGGCAGCAAGCGGGTCGCGATATTTGCTCCCGGATTTGCTGCGGACTGCCTTGAGACGCTCGAGGAGCTTGCGATCCGCGGCCGTGAACAATTTATGGATGCGGGCGGAAGCGATTTTGCCTATCTCCCGTGTCTGAACGACAGCGGGCCTGGCCTGAGCATGTTGCGATCGCTCATAACCGCCGAGCTTGCAGTTTGGGTGGCCCCTCAATAATTACAATAAAATAAGATGGGAGCGGAAGCTATGGAACGCGTTGCAATCGTAACTGGCGGTACGCGCGGCATTGGCGAGGCGATCAGCCTCGCCCTGCGCGACAAGGGAATGAAGGTGGCCGCTAATTATGCGGGCAACACCGAAAAGGCGCGCGCATTCACCGATCGCACCGGCATCAAAGCCTATCAGTGGGACGTGTCGGATTTCGATGCATGCATCGCAGGCGTCGCCGATGTGGAAGCGGACCTTGGCCCCGTCGACGTGCTGATCAACAACGCCGGCATCACGCGCGACGGCACGATGAAGAAGATGAACGCGCGGATGTGGCAGGACGTGATCGAGGTCAATCTGGGCGGCGTGTTCAATATGACCAAGGCGGTTTTTGACGGCATGGCCGACCGCAAATATGGCCGCATCGTCAATATCGGCTCGATCAACGGACAGGCCGGTCAATATGGGCAGGTCAATTACGCCGCGGCCAAATCGGGGATTCACGGCTTCACTAAGGCGCTCGCGCAGGAAGGGGCGCGCGCTGGCGTCACGGTCAACGCGATCGCGCCCGGCTATATCGATACCGAGATGGTCGCCGCCGTCCCCGACGACGTGCTTCAGAAGATCGTCGGACGCATTCCGATCGGACGCCTTGGCCGTGCCGAGGAGATTGCGCGCGGGGTCGCCTTCCTGTGTGCGGAGGATGCCGGCTTCATCACCGGATCGACGCTGTCGATCAATGGCGGGCAGCACATGTATTGACGGCCGGCGGCACCGGCCCCGTCAAGCGGTCGATGATGATCGCCGGCCATGCGACGTCGATCAGCCTTGAGCCTGTATTCTGGACGGCACTGCGCGAAGCCGCGGCGGAAATGCAGCTCCCGCTCAATGCACTGGTGGCGCGCATCGACGCCGAGCGCGTATCGGCGCCGAACCCGCCCAACCTGGCCAGCGCAATCCGCCTCTGGCTGTTCGAACGCGCGCGCAACCAACCCTCTCTCTAGTTCCTCTCCTTTGTATAGACCGGGGAGACAGAGGCCCTGTTTCTCTTTTACCGTGCCAGAAGAACTCGCGCCTGGGCTGCAATCTGCGCGAGCATCGACAGGCTGGTCGTAACCGTCCGCGCTCTGTCGACCAGCTCACGAAACTGGGCAAGGCGCGCCTGATGGGTTTGGAGCCATGTCTCGACCGCCGATTCGGGGTCGGGTCCTGCGTGCCGGTCAAGGAAGCCGAGCCGGAGTTGCTCGAAGTCGCGCGCGAGGCTCGCCGTCAATGACCGCTCCCACTGGTCGACGGGTACGACCCGCGCGATCGCGCTTTGCGCCCAGTCCAGCCCCAGCGCTTCGCCGAGCCGCGTATAGGCCCGGGTGAGCGCAAGCTCGTCGACCTCGTGCTTGCGGCCGAGCGCGGCGATTCCGATCGCTCCATTCATCTTGAACAGATGGACGATATGCGACGCCACCTCTTTCAATACGCCCTCGGAGCGCAACTGCGCGGTGATCGCGTCGGCCTGCGCGCGTGCTTCGCTGCGCAGCAACTGGTCGACCGATGCTTCGAGCTTCGCGAGGCCTGGCGCCAGGAACTCGGTGATCTCGCCGCTCTTCATCTCCGGATCGACCGATCGGATGATATCGCTGATGTGAAACTGCAGCGCGTTGCCAACTTGATGGAACAGCCGCAGGCGGACGTCTTCGGCAATTTCGAGCTGGTCGATCTCGCGCCATAAAGGTGTCGTATTGAAAAGCCGCTCGGCCGCCGCGAACCCTGCCGCTGCCTGGGCCCATGACGCGCCCTCCTCCTCGGCAAGCGCGAATGGCGCCAGGAATCCGAGCCGATTGACGAACCGGTTGGCCAGTCGCGTGGAGATGATCTCGCGGCGCAGGCGGTGCTTGCGTATCGCCTCGGCGTGATGCTTTTGCATGCGCCTGGGGAAGTCGTTCATCAGGTCGATCTCGAGTGCCGGATCGTCCGGGAGAGGGCTCGCCTCGATGGCTTCCTGCAACGCCATCTTGGACGTCGACAACAGCACCGACAGTTCGGGCCGCGTCAGGCCGCGGCGATCGCCGACCCGGCGCAGCAGCGCGTCATTGCTGTCGAGACCTTCGACCACGCGATTCAATCGCCCGTTTTGCTCGAGGATCTCGATGGCACGAACCTGTGCCGGTACGGCACCCGGGCCGCCAAGCTCGGCGATCGACAGCGCCAGCGTCTGCAGCCGGTTATTCTCCAGGACCAGCTGCGCGACGTCGTCGGTCATGTCCGCGAGCAGCTTGTTGCGCTGCTTTTCCGTCAGCCGCCCCTCGGCCATTTCCCGGTTGAGCGGGATCTTGATGTTGACCTCATTGTCCGAGCAGTCGACGCCGGCGCTATTGTCGATGAAGTCGGTGTTGATCCGCCCGCCGGCCTGCGCGAATTCGATCCGCCCTTGCTGCGTGACGGCCAGGTTTGCGCCCTCGCCGATTACCTTGGCGCGGATCTCGATGCCGTCGACGCGGAGCGCATCATTGCCGGGATCGCCGACTTCCGCATCATTCTCGTGCGACGACTTCACGAACGTGCCGATGCCACCGAAAAAGATCAGGTCGATCGGCGCCTTGAGTAAAAGGTTGATCAGCGTCGTCGGGTCGCTTTCGTTGAGGTCGGTGGCGAGCAGCTGCTTGATCTCGGGCGATAGCCGGATCGACTTCTGGCTTCGCGGGAAGACACCGCCGCCCTTCGAAATCAGCTTGCGCTCGTAATCGTCCCAGCTCGAGCGCGGCAGCTCGAACAGCCGTTTGCGCTCGCCCCAGCTTCTTGCCGGATCGGGATCGGGATCGAAGAAAATGTGGCGGTGATCGAACGCCGCGACCAGCTTGATCGCTTTCGACAGCAGCATGCCGTTGCCGAACACGTCGCCCGACATGTCGCCGCAGCCGACCACGCGAACCGGCTGGGTCTGGATATCGACGCCTGCTTCGGCGAAATGGCGCATCACCGAGATCCAGGCCCCCCGCGCGGTGATCGCCATTTCCTTATGGTCGTAGCCGTTGCTGCCGCCGCTCGCGAAGGCGTCGCCGAGCCAGAAGCCCTTTTCCTGTGCGATCTCGTTGGCGATATCGGAGAAGCTCGCGGTGCCCTTGTCCGCGGCGACCACGAAATAGGGATCGTCCTGGTCGCGGATGACCATCTGGTCGGGATGCACCACCGCGTCGCCGACGATATTGTCGGTCACCGACAGTAGCGAGCGGATGAAGATTCGATAGGCTTCGCTACCTTCCGCCAGCCACGCTTCGCGCTGGGCCGGGGGTGGGAGCAGCTTGGGATAGAAGCCGCCCTTGGCGCCAGTCGGGACGATCACCGCATTCTTGACGATCTGCGCCTTGAGCAGACCGAGGATCTCGGTGCGGAAATCGTCGCGGCGGTCCGACCAGCGGATGCCGCCGCGCGCGATCGGCCCGGCCCGCAAATGGATACCCTCGACCCGCGGCGAATAGATCCAGATCTCGCGCCACGGCACCGGGGCAGGGATGTTGGGAACGAGGCTGCTGTCGATCTTGAAGGCGAGCGCGTCATTTGCGGCGGGCGTGAAGGCGTTGGTGCGCAACGTCGCCAATATCACGAAGCGCAACATGCGCAGGATGCGGTCTTCGTCGATTGCCGCGACCGCCACCAGCCCGTCGCTGATCGCTGCATCCGCCGCCGCGATGGCCGCGTCGCGCTTGCCGCGCCGCGACGGATCGTGAAGCGCGCGGAACAGGTCGTTGAGGCTGTGCGCGACCGCCGGCGCCTTGCGCAGCGCCTCCACGGTGGTGCCGAGCCCATAGGACAGGCCGATCTGACGCAGGTAGCGGAACCAGGCCCGGAACAGCACCACCGCCTGTGGATCGAGCGCGGCGGCGACCACGAGCTGGTTGAACGCGTCATTCTCGGCCCGGTTTTCGAGGACCGCCGCGATCGTCCGTTCGATGATGTCGGCCCGCGCGAGCACCGCCTTGGCATCGACCGGAGCCTCGAGCAGGAATTCATGGATGTGGCCGAGACCGTCTTCGAGCGCCGTCGAATGCTCCTCGACGACACGAAATCCGAAATTCTCGAATACCGGCACCGCTTCGGACAAGGCGATTGTGCCGCCGAGCCGGTAGGTCTTGAGCCGCAGCTGGTTCGGCGTTCCTCCATCGCGCGGCAGCAGCCTGGCGCCGCGGCTCGCCAGATCACCGAGCGCGGCGATGCGAAGCACATCCTCGGCTGCTTCGGCGGTGCCGGTCCGGGCGCGGTAGCTTTCCGGGAATGCCTTTACGAGGCCGAGGCCGAGCCGCGTTGCCTGGGCCGATCCGACCTGCGAAACCAGCGCCTCCTCGACCGCGGGCTGCCAGCCGCGCAGCATCGCGTTGAGCTGCAGGTCGAGCTTGTTCGAATCGGGCGTCTTCCTCTTGGGATCGACGTCGATCGTGTAGCGGATCAGCGCCAGGTCGCCTTCGCCCAGTTCGACCGACCAGTTCGATATCCTGCCCTTGGACTCGGCTTCCAGCAATTCGCCGATCGCGAGGCGTCGCTCGGTCGCCATCTCGTCGCGCGGCAGCCAGACGAACGCGAACAAATGGCCCTTGAGCACGCTCGGCACCAGTTCGACAGTGGCGCGCGGACGGTCGGCGAGCGACATTGCGGTCGCGACCAGCCGCCGCACCACCTGCGGCCTCAGGCTGACGAGAAGATCGCGCGGCAGCGACGTCACCGCATGGCGCAGCGCCTTGCCGGCATGGCCGCGCGGATCGAATCCGAAACTTTCCTCCAGCGCGGCGAGGCGTCGCCTGAGCACCGGCACCTGTTCGGCCGGTATCTCGAGCGCTTGGCTCGTCCACAGTCCGGCATGGACGTGGATGCCGGTGACTTTGTCGCCCTCGCGCTCGGGAAGGACGACGAGGTCGAGCGGCACGCGGCGGTGGACGGTCGATCGGCGGTCGGCCTTGGCGATCAGCGGCGCGGCGCCGCCCTCCTGGAAATAGGCGACCGCCGCGGCGCCGCTGTCCGCGTCCCACGCCGGCTCGTTCGATCGCCGCAGCACGCCGAGCGCATCGACCGGCTTCGATCCCGGACGCTCGACATGATAGCCGAGCAAGGTCATCGCGCCGTCGGCGAACCAGTGCAGCAGCGCCGCGGCTTCCTCATTGTCGAGCGCATCCGCGTCGCTGCGCAGCTTCGCCTGCATCTGCGCCCAGTCGGTGACCGCCGAACGAACGTCGCCGAGCACTTCGGCCAGATGCTGGCACAGGCGTCGCCGCTGCGTCGCCGGCGCCCGGTCGATCTCGAGATAAAGGAAGGATTCGGCGATCGTGCCGTCGCTGCCCTTGGCGCCGATTCCGGTCAGCACGCCCTTGGCGGTTCGGCTTACGCCAAGCACCGGGTGCAGCAGCCGGTGCGTGACCAGGCCTTCGGCTGCCACCGCGGCAGCGACCGAATCGACCAGGAATGGCATGTCGTCGTTGATCGCGGCGAGCCGCATCCGCCGATGGCCGATCGCACCGCCGATCGATTCCAGGCGGACGATTGGCGTTCCCGGCATCCTTCGTTCGGCGGACTCGACGAGGAAGCGGGCGACGTCGGCGCATTCGGCGCGATCGAGATCGGCGACCTCGGCGCGCAGCGCTCCGGCGATCAGCGCGTCGGTCAGGCTGTCGATGACTTTGGCGGCCGCGGCCTTTTCAGGGCCCTTGGCCGCTGCCGTTCGGACCAGATCCATACAACCACTCCTGGCGCGCGCGGTCTAGTCCGCTTGCTCAGGCGCGGCTATATTCCCGGAATATTGCACCAGCAAGGACAGCCGGAGCAGATCATAAGCTATTGGGATCAGATGCTCTTGCGGATCGCACGCTCGATCAGGCCCTGGTCGGCGCGGACCGGGGCGATAAGCGCGAGCCGTCCATCGCTTTCGCGGCGGGCGATCAGCAGCACGAATTCGGCGCCTTCGTCGGGCACATCGGTCAGCGCGATCGGGGCGGCGGCGCGCAGCATCTCGCGTGCCTCTTCGCCGGCATCGGCGCGCGGCTCGGGCCGGCGCGCGCGCCGTTCCGCCTGCACCACGGCCTTGAGCCCGCCGTCGAAGCGCTCGAGGAAGCCCTTCATTTCACCCGCTGGCAGCTGCTGGCGGCGGCAATAGGACAGCGCGGCGGCGAATTCGGTCAGCCGCGCCTTGTCGTAATCGGCGCCGAACACCAGCTTGACGACCGGCGTCATCGGCGCGCGCTGCTGGACGCTGAGCCCGGCATCTTCGAGCAGTTCCACGAACCCATCGGGGTCCGCGTCCGCGGCCAGCGCGAAATCATAGGCCTCGCCGAGCGCGTGATACAGCGCCTGGCGGCTCCTGCCATCGGCCGACTTCACGGCCTCGGCGCTGTCGCGCGCTACGCTCAGGCGATCGGCAAGCGCGCTGACATCGTCGGGGTCGAGCCCCGGCGGGAATGCGATGCTGTGCTGATCCTCGATATAATGGACGCCGAGCTCGAGCGTATCGTCGGTCTCGGCAAAGGCGGGGAGGGCGGGCTGCAGCACGACCTCGCTGTCGCTCGCGTGCGGGCCGTCCGCCCAGACCGGGCTGGCCTCGATCGCCGGCGGTGCCGCGAGCGCGCGATCGACCTGCTCGTTGATCTGGGTCATCGTGTTGCTGTCCGCCAGCTCTTTCCAGTTGATCACTCCATAGATGAAGTCGATCGTCTCGCCGTCGGACGACAGCGGCATCAATATGCCGCGGTACATCGTATTATAGCCTTTCATGCTGACGAATTCGGCTTCGAAGCCGATCGGCGCACGATTGGCGATGATCTGCAGATAATGGTCGGTCAGGCGCGACAGCAACGAACGGTGCGGGACCTGGCTGACCGCGTCGATGTCCGCGGTCATGTCGCATTGCTCGCGCAGCATCGGCCCGACATAGGCGATCGCCGGATTGTCGCTGCCCTGCGTGAAGTCGAGCAGTACGCTGTGCGGTCCGAAATCGTCGAGGTCGGCGGGTTCGAGATCCTCGATCGAGGGATAGGCGCGGCCGCCCAGCAGCGACACCCAATAATTATAGGCGCGGACATGCATGCGGCGCTCGTCGAAGCCGATCTCCGGCGGAGCTTCCATGCGGACCTCCTCCTCTTCATCAATACTGAGACCGGCATTCTCGTCGAATGCCCGCAGATTGTCCATTATAGCTGTCCTTGCAGCATCCCGCTATCGTCGGCGACACTGCACCGCTCATGGTTGAAAAACCGTTAAGCTTGGTAAACGGGAAACCGTCAGCCTTGTCTTGCCGGGGGGGCGCTGATAAGGCGCCGACATTCCGGAATGCCGCCTTAGCTCAGCTGGTAGAGCATCGCATTCGTAATGCGGGGGTCACAGGTTCGAGTCCTGTAGGCGGCACCATTTGCGGATTGTCCCGCGCCGCCCCGAACGGGGCGCGATATCGTCGCCGCCCGATTACTATTTAATCGCTTAGTTAAGGCGGGCAGGCGCGGTTCGAGCAGCCTCGAAGCTTGCAATGTGGGAAATTATCTGAGACAGGGAAGATGTGGAACAAACCAGGAACGAATCGCGCCCATCAAACACCTTCGCCATCCACCCCGAATTTCGGTTCCTGGGCCGAACCCATGGCAACCGTCAATTTCATCAACTTCGCAGGCGCGGTTCGCGCTTATTCGGCGGCGGCCGCCTGGTCCGCTTCGGCCTTCTGATTCGCTTCCTCGGCCGGTTTGACGCCAAGCGCGGTCAGGTAGCGCGCCGAATAAGCGAACTCGCCGATATGGTTGATGTCCTCGTCGACGCACACCCACAACGGGCGCCGCATCCGTCCCGACCAGCGGTGACAGAAGGAGAAGTCTTCAGAAAACGCCGTCTCCTTCACCTTGACCAGGTCGAAGAACCCCCAGCTCTTCAGCTCGACGCCCTTGCCGAATCGGTCGATCCTCTGGTCGACCACGCCCGCCGCGATCATCTCCTGCAGCGCCGACTTCTTGATCAGGCAGACCGCCATGCCGACCGCCGCGAAGGCGTAGAAATTGCCGCGCGTCCTGACCGCGCCGCGGTCCTTGCCCCAATGCCGCAGCACGTTGAACCGCGAAGCCTCCGCGCGTGCGCGGTCCATATCGCCATGTTCGCGGATCGCCGCCGCGAACTTCTCGAGGTCGAGTTCGCGCGTCGTGCAGGCGGCAGCGGCGACCGGCACGTTGAGCGCGATCATCCGCAGGATCGCCTTCGGTTTGAACTGCATGTCGGAATCGATGAACAGCAAACTGTCCCAATGGTCGGAATCGAGCACCAGATTGGCGTAGCGGTTGCGCGCGGTGACGATGTCCGAATTGTCGATATTGTGGATATCGGCGTCGAAGCCGTTGCGGGTCAGCACCTTCATCAGCCTCACGAGGCTGTCGGTCGTCTTCGCCTTCACGGTCCCGCCGGTCGTGGGGACCGCGATCAAAATCCTGCCTGCTTGTTTCGCTTCGGCCACGCCCGCTCTTTCCCTGTAGGAGTGCATCTTGTCTGTCGGATGGCCCGATCACCCGCGCCGCGACGCGGCCAGACATATGGGAGCGCGGCGGGCGCCGCAAGGAATGTGCGTCCGACGACGGCGCTCGAGCCGGGCGCGGGCAAAAGCGTCGCGGACCCACAAGGATTCAACACGCGCGACGCCATTATTCAGCCGATTCAAACGCTTTGTCCTATGCCTGCCGCGCCCCGTCGCGCCTCCGAAACAAACGTTGCTGCGGCGCAACAGCCACCCCTCCAAACACCGTTATCGAGGGAAATCATCTGTCATCCGTCGATTTTTTTGTGATGAGAGGCTTGATTCTTGCGCCCGGATGAACCAAACCGGCCGTCTGTAACCATGCCGCGGGGCGTGGCCAAACCTATAAGCGTTGCCGAAAAAGGGGAAAATCAAATGGTTCGTTCGAAGGCTCAGCTCCTCGCCGGAGGCGTGTCTCTGCTAGCGCTCACTGTAATGGCGCCGGGAGTGGCTCTTGCTCAGAACTCCTTTGATCAGGACAATGGTGTCTATCAAGCTGGTGAACACCCGAACATCTACCACATCACGACCGACACCGAGCAGGGCACGACCTGGGTCGCTGACGATGGCGGCGCGGCCGAGAATATAAAGGTCTATATCACCTGCGCCGAAACCGGCCCTGGCAACGATTGCACCGGCACCCTCGTCCCCGACACAGAGAGCGGCACTGGGCCGGTCTTTGCGGAAGGCGCATGGCCGGGCATGGTCTATCAGACCACCGGCCTGACCACCGAGGCGCACAACAGCATTGAGGCAGACGCTGATCTCCTCATCCGCGGCAATGCGACCGCCGTCGCGGGCACCGAGGCGATTGCGGGCGCTTCGATCCCAGCCGGCACGTTCCCCTCCGATATCAACGCCGGAATCCATCAGGGCATCGCCTTCGCCGACACCGGCCTCAATGAAATCAACGTCAACGCCGGCAACTCGATCACCGTTCGCCTCGAGGCCAATGCTACGGCGACCGGCGAGAATGGCCAGGCTCTGGCAACTGCGCAGATCAACGGCGGCGCGATCCAACAGTGGATCTTCTTCGCCGACGACGCCACCAACCGCGTAACCAACGACGGCACGCTCTCCGTTCTCGTCAACGCCGATGCCGATGCCGGCACCGGGGGCGCGAGTGCGCAAGCCAGCCTTGACGGCTGGGGCATCGGCCAGCTTGCGATCGGCACCGAAGCGCACAACATCGTCGACAACAGCGGTTCGCTCGGCATTGTCGTAAGCGCTAATGCCACCGCTTTCTCGGAAGAGGGCGACGGCGGCTACGCGCATGCGCGGGCGTTCATGGATTCGGGTATCGACCAGATCGCTTTCGGTGAGGACGCCGCATCGGCCAGCATCACCAATTCGCCTGACGCGACTCTCCACATCGCCGCGCTTGCGCACGCGTCCGGAAGCGAGGGGACCGCGACGGCCACGATCGGCATGCAGTTCTTCACCATCGTCAATCACCAGGCGATCGGCCAGTTTGCGTTTGCAGACACCGGCGCAGCGACAGTCAATCTGGACAACGACGGCGTGATCGACATCGAGGCGAATGCCTCGGCACGCGGCACCGAGGAAGGCGCCGAAGCCAACGCACTGATTGGCAAGGGCATCCTGCAGAGCGCCGGAGGATTCTTCGGGGGAGCGTCCAGCGCCAACGTCGGCATCGACAACACCGGCAGCATCAGCCTCCAGGCAGTTGCTTCGGCGAACGCGCTCGGAGTCGGCGACGAGAGCGCCGATGGCGACGCCTTTGCTCTGGCCTATGTCGGATTTGGCATCGGCCAGGCCGCCTATGTCAACCAGTCGGCAGACACCGAGGCAGCCAATGCGGCGCACATCACGTTCGACAACACCGGCAACATCGACATCGGCGCCTCTGCTCGCGCGACGGGCAGCGAGACTGCCTATGCGCACGCTTATGTGGACTCGGGCATCTATCAGGACGCCTATGCCGGCGCGGCCGGCACCGAGGTCGGTGCCGACGCCGACGTTTCATTCAGCAATGGTGCCGCCGGCTCCGTCACCATCGCCGCCAATGCGCGTGCGGATGGCTACAATTGGGCCTATGCCGACGCCTATATCGGGACCGGAATCTATCAAAGCGCTGCCGCCTTCGGTTCCGAGGGTGGTGCCGATGCCGACGCCACCTTCAACAACAGCGGCAGCATCCTGATCAGCCTCAACGCCGTCGCCAACGCGACGGACGCCGACATCACCGGCACGTTCGGTGGCGACGTCGTCTTTGGTGACGCGACCGCCGAGGCGGTTCTCGGCACCGCGCTTTATCAGCACGTCCTCGCCGTCGGCGATGATGTCACGAACAGCGGGGCGGTCGCCGGTGCGGCCAATGCCCAGGGCATCATCACCAACCCAGGCGATTTCGTGGTCAACGTTCTCGCCGAGGCCAATGGCGGCGACGCTTATGCGCGCGCCTATGTCGATCCGATTGTGGTTCAGGACGTCGAGGCTTACGGCGGTCCCAGCGCCGTTGCCAATGCAACGATGACCAACGAAGGGACTTATGATGTCCTCGTTCAGGCGGTAGCGAACGGCGTCAGCGAAGCCGACGCTTATGCCACCTTCGGCCAGGGCATCTATCAGCGCGCTTATGCGCACACCATCGACGAGGATGGCAATGCCACCGCACATGGTGAGATCACCAACCCGGGCGACATCGTGCTCGACGCGCATGCATTTGCCAAGGCGACCACGGTTCTCGTCATCGGCACCGAAGCCTCGACCCAGTCGACCGACATCGGCGAAGCATTCGCTCTGGCGACCAACGACAATGGCATCGACCAGCAAGCCACCGCGACTGGTTCGTTCACCGGCGAGCAGGCCGGCGTAGCGCATGCCGATCTAAGCCTCGACAACAGCGGCAGCATCGCGATCAGTGCGCGTGCCACTGCATCCGGCGCATCCGAAGCTTATGCCTTCGCCTACATCCGTGACAATGGCATCGAGCAATCGGCCGAAGCCAATGCCACGGAGCTCGCCACCGCCGGTAACGATATTATCAACAGCGGCTCGATCTCGATCCTCGCCCACGCGCAGGTTGACGTGCTTGATCACATTCTTGCAGGCACCGCTGGCGTGATTACGGGCCAGATCCCGGTCGCCACGGCCGCTGCCTATATTGAAGATGGCATCGAGCAGTCTGCTTTCGCTGATGGCCACACCACCACCGAAGCATCAGGTTTCAGCGGCGATGCAAATGCCAGCAACACCCTGACAAACGACGGCGTGATCGGGATCACCGCGCGTGCCAGTGCGACTGGTGGCGACGTCTATGCGGCAGCCTATATCGGCAATTCTATCTTCAATCGCGGGAACAACTTCGACTTTGCAATCGTCCAGGACGCCGAAGCGGATGGTGGCGGCGATGCGGTCGAAGGTTCCGACATCAGCGCTGCCAACATTCTCGACAACAGCGCTTCGATCAGCATCCTCGCCGCTGCGCACGCCGATGGTGAGCTCTATGCTGAGGCTTACGCCTATATCGCTGGCGGCATCGCCCAATATGCGGACGCCTACAGCTATGGCGCAGGCACCGGCACTGCGTCGGACGACCTGACGAACAGCGGCAACATCTCGATCCTTGCCGATGCTTATGCGATCGCCAGCCCGGTCCACGTCCTCGGCGTCAACCCGGGTTCGACTGCCCACCTCGTCTATCCGAATGCTTATGCTGACGCTTATGTCGGCATCGGCATCGGCCAGGGGGCTAACGCGAATATCCAGGCCGACGCCTCCGAGACCGGCGAAGGTGCGGACGGTACCGACACTACTACTTTCACTTATGCGGGTAACGCCAACGCATCTGTCAGCCTCGACAACACCGGCAGCATCAGCATCGGTGCGGTCGCTTATGCCGAAGCCTATCAGGCTTATGCCGAATCCTATATCGGCGTCGGCATCATCCAGGGCGCCCATGCGGGCGGTGCGCTCACTGCCAATGAAGACGGCGGTGCAGCGACGGCCGTTGCCAGCGCCGACCTGACCAACTCGGGTGACATCGCAATCCATGCTATGGCCGAAGCACATGGCACAGGCTTTGCGTCTGGTTATGCGCAGCTCAATGTGGGCATCGAACAGTCTGTTTCGGCTTCTGCCGACGGCATCGACTCGACCGCCAATGCCAGCGCTTCGCTCAGCAACTCGGGCAACATCCTGATCACTGTCGATGCCGTCGCCGATGCGTTCGGAACCCAGCCGGTCACCGGCGACATCTATCGCGGCACGGCCACGGCGACTGGCTATATCGACGCTGGTATCCGTCAGGCTGCCTATGCAGACGCTTATGGTCTGCTCAGCACGACGAGCGATCTTCTCGACGGCACCGATACGATCGACCAGAATGTCTACGGCGGCGGTGCCGCCACGGCGGGTGTGTCGCTCGACAACAGCGGAACCGTCATGGTTGACGCCCACGCCGTTGCGTCTGCCGATCATGCCGTTGCGAATGCCGGCATCAACGAAGTCGGCATTGGGCAGGACGCCAGGGCATTCGGTCCCGCTGGTGCGGATGCGGATGTATCGCTGCTGAATAACGGCAGCATCTGGATCGGCGCATTGGCCGAGGCCAACGGTAGCGAAGCGGCAACCGCTGATGCGTATATCGGCACCGGTATAGCTCAGGGTGCGTTGGCTCGCGCCTCGGACGGAACGGTTGGTCAGGTCAACGAAACTGAGAGTTTCAATACCTTCGACCGGAGCGGGCCTGCCAACGCCTCCGCCTCGCTGGTCAACAACGGCCTGATCGTCGTCAAGTCGAAGGCAGTCGCCAACGGCGTCCATCAGTTCGACGAGGATTTCAGCCCGAACCAGAATGCCAATGCGGAAGCCTACATCGACAATGGCATCGTCCAATACGCCGCTGCTTATGGCACCGAAGGCACCGGATCGGCGCTGCTCGACAACGCCGGCTCCATCTACGTCAGCGTGATCGCTTCCGCGACAGGCCAAGACGCCGTCGCAAGGGCAGTGCTCGGCGAAGCCGGCATCGGTCAGTATGTCGATGGTCCGGATCGGGCGTATGCCGACATTGAGAACACCGGTTCGATCAGCGTCATTGCCGACGCGAACCCGAACGGTGACGGTGACGAATATGCCAGTGGCTATGCCAACATCGGCACGGGCATCGAGCAATTCGCTACTGCCACGACCCAGTTTGGCGGTGCGGCCACGGCTGAGCTCGACAACGACGGGACCATCCTCATCTCTGCTGACGCTCGCGGCGCGATCGCCAGCGAGGGTGCGGCGGAAGCGGGTGCCATCATCAACTACGGCATCTACCAGGATGTTGTGTCGTCCGAACTGGCGGTCGCTTCGATCGCCAACAGCGGCGACATCACCATCATCGCCAACGCTTCTGCGTCTGCGGATGACGAAGGCAACAATGTCCGGGCATTCATCTACAATCCGATCACCCAATATGCGCTCGCCCTGGCTGGTCAGGAAAACTACAACCCCGATGCCACCGAGCCGGGTCATGCCTCTGCGGTGATCTCCAACAGCGGCCAGATCTTCATCGGCGCCTCTGGATCGGTGCTCGCTGCGGACCAGATCGACGTCCGGGCTGGAATCGGGTCGATCGATCAATATGCGACGGCTTACTTCGGCTCCGCATTTGCCGGTGTCGAGAACACCAATTCGATCATCGAGATGGCGCGTGCGACCGGGCTTGGCGGTCAGGATGGGTTTGCGTCAGCCGGCGCGGACGGCATCTATCAGGATGCCTACGCCTACACGACGGCGACCGCAGAGGTGGTCAACAGCGGCGATTATATCGTCACCGCGAGTGCCAGCCTGCACGTCGGCAACGACACCGATAAGGGCGCCGAAGCGGACGTCCATGCGGATGCCCACGGTCTGCGTCAGTATGCCAGCGCGTCGGATTACGATCGTGCTCTCTTCTTCAACGGAAACATTGAAACTGCCGTTGAGGAAGGTGCTACCGTAGTTGTGACCTCGCCGTTCGACACCGAAACCGCGGTTGCCTCGGACACCCAGGAGGGCGTCGGTTATACCCTGACGACCAATGGTAGCCGGACGATGACCGGAGCGGCGACGGCGCGGCTGGACAACAGCGGTTCCTTCATCGTCTCTGCCCGTGCCTTCGGTTACGCCGACGATACGGCTCAAGTATCGGCGGATGCAGGCGGCGCGAAGCAGTATGCCGAGGGTCTCACGGCTCTCGCCACTGCCGTCAACGATGCCACGTTCCGCGTCTCGGCGCGGGCGACCGGCTCGGCGCTGGATGGTGGTTACGCCTATGCGCAGGCCTACGGAATCCGGCAGTTCGCTTATGCGGCCGACGGTGCGTTCGTTCATGCGTATCATGGCACGGCCGACCTGCACCTCACTCAGACGGTCGACAGTGCTTTGGTTACTGAGTTTGGCAACGTCGCGCTGCTCTCGGAGGATCACGACTACACTTACACTGCGGTCGGCCACGCTCGTGCCAATGTCAGCAACAGCGGGGCAATCACTGTCCTCGCCAACGCCGACATGACCGTACAGCTTGGTGCACAGAACACCGCGGTCACGACGACGGGTGCTCATGCGGCTGCTTATGCCGGCGGCATCTACCAGGCTGCATATGGTCTGACGGCCGAAGCGACCGTAGCCAACAGCGGTGACATCACCGTGCTAGCCAACGCTGTCGTCACCGGAGCGACCGAGGCTGCGGCTTATGCCAATGCTTACGGTATCGACCAGAATGTCGGCGCTGCGGATACGCATTTCCACTCCCATACCGAGTTTGACACGGTCCTCGACGAAGAGGGTCACACTCAGGAGGCGTATCTCCAGAGCACTGGCACCTACGACGTAACACCGGTCGGCCATGCGGTTGCCAACTTCTTCAACACGGGCACGCTGACGGTTGCTGCTCTTGCGGACGCTCTTGGTTCGGACACCGTCCTGGCCCAGGCGACCGCTCTCGGCATCCATCAGCTCGCGATCGGCGCGACTGCTACGGCAAATGTCGAAAACGATGGCTTCATCGGGGTCGATGCCGAAGCGACAGCTTCGGGCAACAATGCGACTGCCGGTGCGGTCGCTCACGGTGCCGTCCAGACCGCCAATGCAGTCGGCTACACCTACCACTATGCCTACACCTACGATGAGCTCGGCGGGAGTGCGACTACGGTCACCACGACCTCGAACGTATCTCCGGTCGGCGTGGCAAACGTCAGCTTCATCAACACCGGCTCACTGTCGGTCACTGCTGATGCGCTTGCGGACGGCGGAGACCTCGCGACGGCGGATGCCACCGCGATCGGTGTCAGCCAGCATGCTTTCGGTGAGGATTGGACTGCGACCTTCGACAACTCCGGCTCGTTCCGGGTGCTCGCGGTCGCCAGTGCGCTCGCCGATGCTGACGGAGTAGCGGTCGCTCACGCCAACGCGGTTGGTTACAGCCTCGTTGCTTCGGGTGGCACGGTTACGATCACCAACTCGACCCCGTATCTGGTGACGGCGGACGCCGCGGCGGTGGGTGCAACCCACACCTCGACGGCCGACGCCTTCGGCTACAAGCTCACCGGTGAGATCATCGGCACTGGAACCGAAGCCACGCCTGGCTTCATCCATGGCACGATCACCAACACGAGCCTGGTTGACGTCCGTGCGATCGTGAACAGCTCGACGGGTACCGCCCACGCGGTGGGTATCCAGGTCCTTGGTGATCCGGCGGCAACGCCGGGCGCGCCTGGCGGCCTGGTGATCACCAACGACGGCGGCGTGATCCGTGCGGCGAACAGCCACAACGGCGGCACCGTCTGGACCCACGGCATGGCGATCGACGTCTCCGGCGCCAACAACGGCGGCACGGCGATCAACCTGCTGGGTACCGGCCTTGTCTACGGCGATATCGACCTGGCTGACGGCCTGGCCGACGTGATCACCGTCAGCGACGGCACGACCACGTTCGACGGCATCATCAATCCGGAAGATCACCCGCAGCCCGGCGTGCCGCGCGATGCAACCCAGGGTGTCGATCCGAGCCCGCCGTTCGACGGTACGCTCACGATTGCCACCGGCGGTCGCCTCCTGCTGGTCAACAACAAGTCCGCGAGCAACAACTTCTACGATGGTCCTGCGAAGGCTTATGTCGGTGAGTTCAACACGAGCGGCATCCTCGCCCTCGAGTTGCAGACTGCCGGCTCGGCTGCCGCTGCGACCGAAGACTATCCGCAGATTTTCGCGAACACCGCGAACCTCGGCGGACAGCTTGAGATCGTAGTCAACAACTCGGGGATCACCGGACCGCTGCTCTATGACGACGATGTCCTGTACGACAACGTCATCGAGGCGGACGTCCGCAACGGTACCTTCACCGGTCCGAACGGTGGCCTGATCTTCACGCCTCCTGGACCGCTGATCGATGCAGAGATCATCTACGATGCCAACAACAACGTGGATATCGGCCTGCACCGGACACCGTTCGACGTCGGTTGCGAAGAGTTCGACGGAACGTTCAACCAGTGCTCGACCGCCGGAGGCATCGAGAATGTCTACAGCGTCTCGCTGACTGGGCCGTTCGCCACCGTGGTTGGCCAGCTGTTCACGCTGACCGCTCCGGGTTACCTCAATGCGCTGGATCAGCTGGCCGCCGCTCAATATGCGAGCTTCGTCCAGGGTATCCGCAACAGCCAGTTCACGCTGAACACCAACATCTCGGATCAGATCGACTGTGCCGTGAAGTTGTCCAACGTGAGCAACTGTGAGGATCACACGGGTCGGTTCTGGGTCGAAGGCGCGTACAACTGGTCGAAGGTCGATGGCGACGTCGAGGCCGGGAAGTACAAGACCAAGGGTTGGACCGGCACGCTCGGCGCCGACTACACCTGGTCGAACTTCACGCTCGGTGCGTTCGCCGGTTACCGTAACCTTGACTTCAACATGAGCTGGTTCAACGGCGACATGAAGGCCAAGGGTTGGCATGCGGGCCTCTACGGCCAGTATGACACCGGCAAGTTCTACGTGAAGGCGATCGGCAGCTACTCGGGTCTCGATGGCAACAGCCGGCGCGGCGTGAACTTCGGTACCATCATCGGCACCATCAACGGCGATCCGGACACCACGCTCTGGTCGATCTACGGTGAAGCCGGTGCGCGGTTCGACCTCGGCGGTTCGTGGCTGACCCCGTTCGCGGCGGTTGACCACACCAGCGTCAAGCTCAAGTCCTTCACCGAAACCGGGCTGCCGGGTGCGAACCTGCGGTACGACAGCGAAACGGAGTCGCAGACTTCGACCTTGCTGGGTGTGAAGTGGGCTGGTCAGTTCGGTGGCATCGTGCCTGAAGCGAAGGTCGCCTGGAGGCACAACTTCGGTGACAAGCGGTTCATGGTTACGCCGGAATTCGCCGATGCGCCTGCTGGCAGCGAACATGACATCATCTCGCAGCGGATTAAGTCTGAATCGCTGCTGGTCGGTCTCTCGCTCAACGCGGCACTCGGATCGAAGGTCTCTGGACGCCTCGGCTACCAGGGCGAGTATAACGGCGACATCACGAGCCATAAGGTCTTCGGCTCGCTGACGGTCCACTTCGGTGGTGCCGCTCCGCCGCCGCCGCCTCCGCCGCCACCCCCGCCGCCGCCGCCGCCGCCGGAGCCAGCTCCGCCGCCAGTGGTTGCACCGGGACCGTTCATCGTGTTCTTCGATTGGGACAAGGATGAGATCACGCCTCAGGCTGCGGCGATCCTGGACAATGCGGCTGCTGCCTATCAGCAGACCGGATCGGCTCAGGTCGTCCTGGCGGGCAACGCCGACAAGTCGGGCTCCTCGCAGTACAACGTTGGCCTGTCGCAACGGCGCGCCAACAACGTGAAGAGCTATCTGGCTGGTCGCGGTGTTCCTGACGGTGCGATGGCTACGGAAGCCAATGGTGAGGATCGGCCGCTGGTCGAAACCGCCGACGGTGTCCGCGAGCCGCAGAACCGGAACGTGCAGATCACCTTCGGACCTGGCTCGGGACAATAATCCCGGCCGCCTGAAGGCGAGGAAATCGGGGAGCCGGCAGCGATGCCGGCTCCCTTTTTCTTGTTGGACAGCCGGCGAGCGGATAATGCCGCAGCGCCGTCACGCCGGATCCGGGTGGGACGCCCGGACGCGAAGGGATTCAATGACGACCGATCCGAAACCAGCCAGCGGCTCGGCGGGACAGCGCGTCCTGATGGTTGGCGGTGCGATGCGCAGCGGCACGACGGTGATCCACCGCGCCTTGTGCACGGCCGCCAACTCCAACCCTTATATCTCGGAGAGCTGGTTCCTCCACGACATCATGAACCTCTACAAATGGAACCTCTCACGTTATGAGGTCCGCAGCGCCGATCAGTTCGGCTCGGTCAACAATTTCAACGAGCTGATCCGCTTCAACGTCCAGCAGTACCTGACCATCGTCTCGGCGCGCTATCAGGATCCCGAAGTCCTGATCCTCAAGCACCCCGAGCTCACGCGCCATTTCCCGGAACTCGCCGCCATGTTCCCGGCGATGCTGTTCCTCGCGATCGTCCGCGATCCGCGCGACGTCATCGCCAGCATCCGCGAAGCCGCCGACAAGCATGTCCGCGACGGCATCGTCAGTCCCGTCTCGCGCCTCGGAAGCATCGAGGACCTGTGCGGTCATTATCTGTCATATTACGATCGGCTGCTCCGCCTTGCCGCGCGGCTTGGAAAGCGGCTCCGCTTCGTCCGCTACGAAGACGTGATGCGTGAGCCGCACAAGACGATTGCCGCGATCGGTGCCTTCGCCGGCGCCGACTATGATCCCGAGGCCGCGAAGAGCTTCAGCGAGGAACATGCCGCCAGCAGCAACTTCAACAAGGAATTGCGGCTCAAGGACCCGCTCAGTGGCGCATTCTGGTCCGACCTCTATACGAAGGACCTGTCGCCCGAACGGATCGGCCGCTTCGGCGAGCGGCTTGGTGCCGACGAGGTCGCGCAGATCCAGTCGCTGCTTGCCAATATCGGCGCCCGCTTCAACTATTGGTGATGGAGACCGCAATGCCCGCACCCAAGAAGAAATCCGATGCGGCCGTTGCCGAGGTGCAGCCGGCCGCCTTTCCGCCGCTTGGGGCAATCGCCGATCCTGTCCTGCAAAGGATCGTCGCCGAGCTCAGCAGCATTCGCGGCGTCGCCGCGATCGGTATCGGCGGTTCGCGTTCGATCGGAACGGCGGTGCCGGGCTCTGACTATGACGTGATCCTGTTCACCGTCGGCGACAATGACGTCGACCAGGAGGCCGTGGAGACCTGCATCCGGAAACTGGGCGGCGAGTGGATCGGCAAGCAGCACAAGTTGCTGGCCGAGCTCGAGATCGACGGCCGCAAGGTCGAGCTCTTCTTCCGCAGCATTCCCAAGCTTGCCGCCGAGGTCGAAGCGGCGCGCAAAGGCGTCTTCCGCAGGTCGATGAACGCGCTGCATGTGATCGGCTTCCTGTCGACGATAATGGTCAGCTACGCGACTTATGTGCGTCCGTTGTGGGATCCGCAGGGTCTGCTCAGGCAGTTGATCGCAAGCGCCTTCCCCTATCCGGAGCCGCTTCGCGAAAAGATGATCTCGACCTTCCTGACCGAAGGCAAGCTCGCCCTGATCCATGCCGGCAAGGTCCGCTCGGTCAACGACATCGCGCATCTGATGGGGCTTTATGCGCGCGCCAACATGTCCTGGCTGCTGGTCCTGTTTGCGGTGAACCGGCAATATCCGGTCATCGACAAGGGCGGCCGCCGTCTGGTCGCCTCCTTTCCGAACATCCCGAACAGCTTCGAATTCCGGACCAAGGCGATTTTCCGCGCTGCCGCGGCCGGCGATCTCAAGGGCGCGATCGACGAAGCCAATCGGCTGCACGCAGAAGTCGCCGCTTGTTCGCGCCAGCAGGGCGGTGGTGCTGCCCTCGATACACCTAAGGTGCCGGGTGCCGATGCGGCCTGACGCCGCGGCTCATTGTGGTCTTTGCGTCTCAGTCGCTTGATTTTGCGGGGGGTTCCGCCATTCTGCCTCGCCCTGTACGGTTCGGTTTGCTAAGGCCGGTCCACGGGGCTACGATCCCGCGACGGGCACCCCGCGAAATCAGGAGTTGTAATGGCCGACACTAATACCGCTGCGCGTGGCAACGCAGCTCCACCCCCGGGACAGGTCAGGCGCCAGGTCTCGCTCTCGCCGGCAAAGGCCGTGGAACAGGCGGGCCAATATTTTACGCAGGGGAAATATGCCCAGGCGGAGGATCTTGCACGCCAGATCGTCAAGCTTAACCCGAAGCAGGCGGATGCCTATAATATCCTCGGCGTGGCGCTGAATGCGCTCGGCAAGCCCAAGGAAGGGCTCGCGATGATACGCGAAGCGATCAAGCTGGCGCCGCGCAACCCGGTCTTCTACGCCAATCTCGGCGAGGTCGAGCGTCAGCGCAAGCATCCGGTCGAGGCGCGCCAGGCATTGCTCAAGGCGGTCGAACTCGACCCCAATCAGAGCTCGGCGCACAACAATCTCGGTATCCTGCATTTCGAGCGCCGCGAGTTCCGCGAGGCGATCGCCAGCTACGAGCGGGCCGTGAAGGCCAATCCGCGTTTCGCCGAAGCACACAACAACATGGGCAATGCGCTGCGCTTCACCGGTCAGCACGACAAGGCGCTGGCGCAATATCACAAGGCGCTCCAGTTCCGCGAAAGATATCCGGAGGCCTATAACAACCTCGGAACATTGCTGCGCGATCAGGGCAAGTTCCCTGAGGCCGAGCACGCCTATCGCAAGGCGTTGAACCAGAATTCCAAATATATGGACGCCTATAATAATCTGGCGACCCTCTTCTACGTCACCAATCGCGACACCGAAGCGCTCCGGGTGCTGGGCGACGCGCTGCGCGTGCAGGAAGATCATCCGGTAACCCTGGTGCTCACCTCCCGCTGCCAGCTGCGACGCGGCAACCTTCAGCAGGCCGAGCAGGCGGTGCGGCGCGCACTTACCGCCGATGAGAAGAACGCCGACGCAATGGTTGCGCTGGGACAGATCTATCACGAGACCGACCGCTTCGAAGAAGCGGTGGCGATCCTCGAAAAGGCAGTCGCGGCTGCACCCAATTCGCCCGAAGCGCATAATTTCTTCGGCGTCGCGCTCAAATCAGTGGGTCGGCTCGAGGAAGGCAAGGCGCAGATTCTCAGGGCGCTCGAGCTCAATTCCAACAATTACGGCTCCTACGCGAACCTCAACGACCTCGTCGATTACAAGGACGCGCCCGAGCTCGTCGAGAAGATGGAAAATATCTTCAAGGAATCGCGCAACCCCGACGATCCGCGGCTGATGCCGCTGCACTTCGGCTTCGCCAAGGCGCTTGACGATCTTGGGCAGCATCCGCGCGCGCTCGAACATTATATCAAGGGCGCCAAGCAGAAGCGCGCCACCCTCACCTATAATGAGGAAGACACCGCAAACTTCTACAAGAGTATCCGTGACACGTTCAGCGCAGAGGTGTTCGCCAATCGGCCTTTCGCGGGCCTTCCGAACAATCGGCTGGTGTTCATCATCGGCATGCCGCGCTCGGGCTCGACGCTGTGCGAACAGATATTGTCGAGCCATCCCGACGTATATGGCGCCGGCGAGGTCAAGCATCTTGCCCGCTCGCTCGGCCAGCTTCGCGACCGTTTCCCCTCGATGGGCAAGTTCCCCGAGGTCCTTTCGGAGATGGAGCCCTTCCATTTCGAGACCATCGGCCGCAATTATCTGCGTCAGCTGCTGCCGACGGCGGGTGAAGCGAAGAAGATCACCGACAAGCTGCTCACCAACTATTTCTTCGCCGGGCTGATCCATCTGATCTTCCCCAATGCGAAGTTCGTCCACACCCGCCGCAACCCAGTCGATACATGCCTGTCCGCCTTCACCAAGCTGTTCAAGGACGACATGCCGCACAGCTACGACTTCGGCGAGCTCGGGCGTTATTATCTGTTCTACCAGGAGCTGATGGACCATTGGCACAAGGTGCTGCCGCCGGGCACGATCATGGACGTCAATTATGAGGATGTCGTCGCCGACGTTGAAGGCAGTGCGCGCAGGCTGATCGATTTCGTCGGCCTCGACTGGGATCCGGCCTGCGTCGAATTCCACAAGTCGAGCCGCCCGGTGAAGACGGCGAGCGTCGCGCAGGTGCGCAAGCCCGTCTACACCGCATCGGTCGAGCGTTGGCGCAAATATGGCGATGGCCTGCAGCCGCTGATCGACGCGCTGCATTATGTGCCCAAGGATGCCGCCGCCGCCGCCAAACCGGCAAAGGCTGAACCGGCCCAGGCTAAGTCTGCCGAACCCGTGAAGGCAAAGACGGCTGAGCCTGCCAAGGCAAAGGCGGCCGAGCCGGCGAAGCCCAAGAAGGTGGAAGCCGCTCCGGCCAAGGCCGACGCCAAGCCTGCTGCGGCCAAGAAGCCCGCTAAAAAGTAGGACTCAACCCGGCCGCTGCGCTTCTCCATCTCCCCTCCCGCTTGCGGGAGGGGCCGGGGGTGGGCAGGCGCCGGGTAATCTTAGCGCTTCGGGGCGGGCCCGCGGCGCCGTGCGGCGTTGATTTCCTGCGCGGACAGCACGCCATTATTATCCTTGTCGATGGCCTCGAAGCCGCGTTGCGCGCGCGCGATCGCCTCATTGGCGTCGACCGTGCCGTTACGGTCGATATCGTTGTTGGCGAACCATGGACTGGCGGTCGGCGCGGTGCGCTGCGGCGCGATGGCATCGAATTCCGTGCGGCTGATCGATCCGTCCTTGTTGGTATCGAGCTTGGCGAAGTCGGCGGCCAGTGCCTGCTTGCGCCGTGCATCCTGCGCCGCCCGCGAAGCGGCCCACGCTGCATCGGCCTCCGCCTTGGTGACCTTTCCGTCCTTGTTGGTATCGATCCTCTGGAACATGGCCTTCGCCTGGGCTTCCGCCATCGCCTTGGTTGGCGCCTGGGGCGCCGGCTTCGGCGCTGGAGTGGCGGCTGCTTGAGCGAGAGCAAATATCATCGCGGCACCAAAGAGCATTGAGTCACGTCCTTTTCGATCTGGAAGCGCGGGTCTAGCCACAACCACCCTGTCTATCGGATGAACGCCAGTCCCGTTGCGGCGCGCATAGCAGCAAATTCGCGCCGTTACACCCCATGACCTGTCTTGGACGCAACCAGGCGCTTCTGACACGGGCCGCACTTGCTTCCGGCCCGGATCGGTCGGACAAGGACATCGAGGGGAGACAAACATGCGGCATATCGCGATCATGGTCCTGGCGACGCTGCTCGGAGCGTGCACGTCGGGCGTCTATTCGGACAAGCCATTGTTCGAGATGAGCGGTCCGCAGCCTGCCAACGGGCTGTGGGCGCTGCTGCCCGACGGGTGCGCCGCGCCGACATCCTCCTCGATGACCAAATGGCCCGAATGCGCGGTGCCGATCTGGCTGAGCGACGGCACCGCGACCACAATGGTCAACATGTCGCTCGTCCATCTGCCCCTGGTCATGGCCGATGGAAGGCCGCGCATCATCCAGACGCTGGCGGTGCAGTCGCCGCAGCATCAGGCCGCCGCTGTGGCGACCGAAGCCATTGCCGGCGCGATGACCGAAACCGGGCCGGGCGAGGAGGCCGCGTCGACCCCGGCGTCGAGCGACGAATCGCTGCCGGGCTACCAATATTGGGCCTTCGCTCCCGACGGACCGCCGCCATTTCGCAAGGGCCGCTTATGGAATATCGCCTGCCCGGAAACCGAGATCCCCGGGATCACCAAGGTGGACGAGCAGAGCTGCACCGCAGCCACCGCCGATGCCGTCCGCGCCGCCAGCCTGCTCCCGGCGCAGGACGACAAACTGCGCACCGCCGTCTGGATCGCGGCGCAGGACTGAGGGCTGCGCTTATGCTAGACCATGTCGCGCAGAACTGATCGAAAAGGGACCTCAAAGTGGCTGACGTACCGCAAGTCAAACCCGGCGATTGGATCAAGGTCGGATCGACCGATTGCGTGGTGTCGCACGTCCGTGGCGTCGAGCCGGAGGGCGGCGATCTGGAGGCGCTGTGCAATTCGGAACAGCCGTCGGCCTATCAGGTGAACTGGGACGACAAGGCTTGGGCTTTCGCGACCCCGATGCGCGGCATCGTCGCCCAGCACGTGCCCCGACTCGATCAATATGTCGCCATCCTCAAGAAGGGGCGCAGTCACTGACGGTTGGATAATTGGTCGGGGAGAGAGGATTCGAACCTCCGGCCCCTGCCTCCCGAAGACAGTGCTCTACCAGGCTGAGCTACTCCCCGACCGCGTCCGGCTTGCGCCGACCGGAAGACAGGCGCACGCCTATAGGTGCCGGGGCAGGGGAGCGCAAGGCATGGGAGACGCCTTTGCAAGACGCTATGCGCGGGCACCCAGCATTTCGTGGATGCGCGTGAATTTCTCGCGCGGCGAGCCTTCGCGGGCACGTGCAGTCTCGGCCGCCTCGATGTTTTGCCACGCGGCAAAATGCACCACATCGGTGCCGCGCGTGGCCAGCAGCGCATCGAGGCCCGCGCCGCCCAGCTTGCCGCTGTCGTCGGTCAGCGTCGCGACCTGTTCGGCCGCCTGCGCGCCGTCTGGCTTGTTCGTTCCGATCGTCCCGGTCGGTCCGCGCCGCGCCCAGCCGACCGCGAACAGGCCGTCGCCGATCACGCCGTCCTGGTTGGCGAAACGGCCCTGCCGCTCGTCGAACGGGACGCCGTCGATCTTCGGCGTGACATAGCCGATGCAGCTCACAACCAGCCCGCAGTCGATAGCGTAAGTCTCGCCGGTGCCGACCGCGCGCCTGTCGCCGTCGAGCCTGCTGCGTTCGACGATGATGCGCTCGACCTTGCCGTCGCCCTCGATCCTGACCGGCATCGCGAAGAAGTCCATGTCGATCGTCTTGGCCTTGCCGCCCGGCAAGTCGGCGAAGCTGCGCAGATGCGTGACCGACTTGCGAAGCCCAGGATCGAGCGTGCCATCCTCTTCGATGGGCGGAAAGTCGGCCATGTCGACGATGGGCGTCGCCGCTTCGAGGTGGCCGAGTTCGCCCAGCTCCTTGGGTGTCATGGCGATCTGATGCGGCCCCCTGCGTCCAAGCACGTGGACGGTCCGGATGCTGGATGCTTCGAGCGCGTCGATCGCGTGGTTGACGATGTCCGATCCCGAGAATTCGGCGCGCGTCTTCGACAATATCCGCGCGACGTCGAGCGCGACATTGCCGTTGCCGATCACCACCGCCGACTCCACGTCGAGCGGCGGATCGAGGTCCGCGAAATCCGGATGGCCGTTGTACCAGCCGACGAACGCTGCCGATCCGATCACGCCCGGCAGATCGTCGCCAGCTATGCCGATGCGCCGGTCATGCGGTGCGCCGGTCGCGAGCACCACCGCATCGTAGAGGGATTTGAGTTCTTCGACCGACACGTCGGCGCCGACCGTGACATTGCCGAGGAAGCGGACTTGCGGGCTGAGCGCGACCTGCTCATACCGCCGCGACACCGCCTTGATCGACTGATGGTCCGGCGCAACGCCCGACCGGATCAGGCCGTAGGGGACGGGAAGGCGGTCGATCATGTCGATCCTCACCTCGTCGCCCAGCAGCTTGAGCAAGGATTCGGCGGTATAGTAACCGGCTGGCCCCGATCCGATCACCGCCACATGCCGCATCCCAGTCTCCTCTCGCTTTTTGTGCCTGCGGAGAGACTAGAGCGATTTCCGGGAGGATGTCATCTCTTGTCTTCCAGCAATTCGCCGCCCTTGCTGGTGAGGAAGTCTCGGATCTGGCCGCCGAACATTGCGAGCAGTGCCGGAAGCGCGACTTCGATACGCACGACCTTGTCCTTGACGTCGATATGGCTCGCGACCTGCTGCCCCATCGCGCCGATCGAGAGGTTCAGGCGGTCGCCCTGCCACTCGGACTTGACGTCGGCGCCGCCCGGAAGAAAGCCGGTCAGGCGGCCGATTCCGCCAGCGATACGCTTGCGCGCCTCGTCCTTGCCGAGTTTGTGGGGGAGATCGACGACCAAGGGGCTCATGCGCCGGCCATAGCGCGACTTGGCTCGCTCGGAAACCGGGGGAAGATCGCGAAGCTGCTTGAAGAGGTGGCGGGCGGGGGCGCTGTACGCCCGAAACGCGTCAGAATGTCCAGTCGAGCTTCGCCAGCTGATGCACGAGCATGACGATCTGGATGAATATGTGCTCGCTGTAGAATCCGCCGAACGCCATGTAATCGAACAGGGCGCACAGGGCGAGCGATCCAAGGATGGCCTTCAGCATGGCCGGCATCATATGCGATCATTGTTAACGAAAATTAAATCACTGGGGCCCGTTGATCGCCGGGACGTGCCACAGGCGCGGATACTGCCTATGACCAGCCAATGTCTTGGCTGATCAGGCTGCTCGTTCTCGCCGCGCTGATGCTCGCGCCCGAAGCACTGGCGCGCGAGCAGAGCCGCCATTTCTGGGACCCGTTCGCGCCGGGTGCGGACGCGGCGGACCAGGCTGTCGATGGCCAGGCCCATGCCGATTATCTCGCCTGGCTCGCCCGAAGCCCCGCGTCGCAGGCGCAAGTGCTTGGTTTCAAGCAATTTATTGAGACCGAGAAGGTCAACGACATCATCCCGACCTGGCAGCTGCTTCGCACCGCCAGCATGTGGCGTGAATGCAATGGGCCGCGCTTCGAAGTCCCGCCGTTCACCGAATGGAACCACATCGCCGCGACGCTGCGCTTCATACGTGCGCATGTCGTCCCGGTGATCGGTGAGGTCGAAGCGGTATCGGGCTATCGCAACGAGACCCTGAACCAATGCGCGCACGGCGCCAGGGAAAGCGCGCACCGCCACTTCTATGCGCTCGATCTGGTGCCGCTGCGGCCGCTTGGCCGCACCGGACTGATTCGCAGCATCTGCGCGATCCACAATTTCCGCGGCCGCGACTATGACATTGGCCTCGGCTTCTACTCCGGCGTGCGCTTCCACCTCGACAGCAAGGGCTTCCGCCGCTGGGGTCCCGACGGCAAAGGCGAAACCTCCCCCTGCGTCACTGGGGTGTAGGCCAGGCACGAAAACGGCGATGGCTCGCGCCACCGCCGCTTTCCGGGTCCTAGAATTGGATCAGTTTGCCTGTGGTGCCGCCGCGCTCGGGTCGATCGGCAGGCCGCCGAGTTGGGTGACGAGCTGCTTATAGGCGTCGAGATAGGCGAGCACGATCACCTGGCCGATGTCGGTATTGGCATAGCCGCCGCCGCCCAGCGCCGCGAAGCCGCCCCACCAGCCGGCGCCGCCGCCGGCGCCGAAGCCGACGTCGGTCTTGCGATAATAGCCTTCGGTCATCCGCTCCTGCTCGGTGGTGCGCGCATTGACCAGGGTAAGGAGCACATTGGCTTCCTTCTTCTTGATGCTGATGCCGCCGGCGATCGCGCCGAACGTGCTGCCGCCGAGGAAGCCGCCAAGCGCACCGCCGATATTGCCGCCGCCGCTGTCCGAATTCTTCGACACGATGTCGGGGACGATGAAATAATCGGCGGCCTTGACCTGGCCGCGGCCGATGTTGGATCCGCCCTGCAGCTCGCCATTGTCGGCCAGCGCGCGCTCGATGTTGCGGCCCTGCAGGCCCTTGTTGCGATCGACCAGGCCGAAGCAACCCGATTTCATCACGAACATCTTGATCACCGCTTCGGGGCTGCCGAGCCCGAGCGCCTGCCACCAATTATTGTCGGGCTCGATGACCGCGATCGTTCCGAGGCGCTTCTGGCAAATCGGGATTTCCTGCATCCCGCGTTCCTGCGCCTTACGGCCCGATGATTTGGCAAACGCCGGTGCACTCGTCAGTGCTACTGCTGCTGCGGCCGCAATCAAAGCCAGTTTACGCATCGAAAAACCCCCTTCTGAACGGTGAAAATGCGCGGGGGTGCACGCTCGCCACAAGCGAAAGCCCCCGCTTCAACGCCGCGCGTCTTACCACCATGGCTGCACGGGCGGAAGCGAAATCAGGCTTTTGGTGGGTGACCCGGGCCGAGTGGGGGCGGATAGGCCACGGCCCTTCGACGCCTTGGTTGTGACGGCAAGATGGACCTTTCGGGCCGGCCGATGCTATCGGGCGCCGGTGGCAATGCGCCGCTTCCTTCATGGCAGTTCACGTGACCGATTTAGATATCATTCGCAACTTCTCGATCATCGCCCATATCGATCATGGCAAATCGACGCTGGCCGACCGGTTGATCCAGACCACGGGCGGTCTCACTGCGCGCGAAATGTCGGCGCAGGTGCTCGACAATATGGATATCGAGAAGGAGCGTGGCATCACCATCAAGGCGCAGACCGTGCGCCTCGATTACAAGGCGCGCGACGGCAAATCCTATGTCCTGAACCTGATGGACACGCCCGGCCACGTCGACTTCGCTTATGAGGTCAGCCGCAGCCTGTCCGCTTGCGAGGGCGCGCTGCTGGTCGTCGATGCCGCGCAGGGCGTCGAGGCGCAGACGCTGGCCAATGTCTATCAGTCGATCGAGCATGATCATGAGATCGTTCCGGTCATCAACAAGGTCGATCTTCCGTCCGCCGATCCCGAGCGCGTCCGCAAGGAGATCGAGGATATCGTCGGCATCCCCGCCGACGATGCGGTGCTGACCTCGGCCAAGACCGGCATCGGCATCGAGGACGTGCTCGAGGCGCTGGTCAAGCGCATCCCGCCGCCCAAGGGCGACATCGATGCGCCGCTGAAGGCGATGCTCGTCGACAGCTGGTACGATCCCTATCTCGGCGTCGTCATCCTGATCCGGGTGATCGACGGCTCGATCCGCAAGGGCCAGCAGATCAAGTTCATGCAGGACGGCACCGTGCACCTCGTCGACCGCGTCGGCGTGTTCCGCCCCAAGATCGAGATCATGAGCGATCTCGGTCCCGGCGAGATCGGCTTCATCACCGCGCAGATCAAGGAAATCGCCGAAACCCGTGTCGGCGATACGATCACCGACGCGCGCCGTCCTGCCGCCGAAGCGCTGCCGGGCTTCAAGGAAGTGCAGCCGGTGGTGTTCTGCGGCCTGTTCCCGGTCGACGCCAACGACTTCGAGAAATTGCGCGATTCGATCCAGAAGCTGCGCCTCAACGACGCCAGCTTCAGCTTCGAGATGGAAACCTCCGCCGCGCTCGGCTTCGGCTATCGCTGCGGCTTCCTCGGCCTGCTCCACCTCGAGATCATCCAGGAACGGCTGACCCGCGAATATGACCTCGACCTGATCACCACCGCGCCGAGCGTCGTCTACCGCATCCATTTGACCCACAAGGATCCGTCGGGGATCGACCTGATCGAGCTGCACAACCCGGCCGACATGCCCGATCCCAACCGGATCGCGATGATCGAGGAGCCGTGGATCGAGGCCACCATCTACGTTCCCGACGAATATCTCGGCCCGATCCTCAAGCTCTGCCAGGACCGGCGCGGCATCCAGAAGAATTTGACCTATGTCGCCGGCCGCGCGCAGCTCAGCTACGAGCTGCCGCTCAACGAAGTCGTGTTCGATTTCTACGACCGGCTGAAATCGATCAGCCGCGGCTATGCCAGTTTCGACTATCATCAGATCGGGCACCGCGAGGGCGATCTCGTCAAGATGAACATCCTGGTCAACAACGAGCCGGTCGACGCTTTGTCGATGATCGTCCACCGCGCCGCCGCGGACGCGCGCGGCAGGCATATGGTCGAGCGCCTGAAGGACCTCATCCCGCGCCATTTGTTCAAGATACCGATCCAGGCCGCGATCGGCGGCAAGGTGATCGCGCGCGAGACGATCGCGGCGCTGCGCAAGGACGTCACAGCGAAATGCTATGGCGGCGACATAAGCCGAAAGCGCAAGCTGCTCGAAAAGCAGAAAGAGGGTAAGAAAAGGATGCGCGAATATGGATCGGTGTCCATACCGCAGGAGGCGTTCATCGCCGCTTTGAGAATGGGGGACGAGGGTTGACGACTGCTGAAGCGACCGCCGGGGAAGGTCCGCGATCCTACACCGAAGCCGCGGCGATTCCGACGCCCGCGCCGCATCCGGGCCCCTATGTTGTGGGCGTCCTGCCCGGCGAGGGGGTCGGGCCGCAGCTGACCAGCATCTGCATGGACATGCTCGGCGTGCTCTCCGAACGCTTCGGGCGAACGTTCGATATCCGGACCGGGGGCCCGATCGGGCTGGAGGCCTTCCGGCAGGGTGGCAGCGTGTTGTCCGACGATGTCGGCAGCTTCTGCACGCAGGTTTTCGACGCCGGCGGCGCGATATTCGCGGGCCCCGGCGGCGGCCGCTTCGTCTACGAAATGCGCCGCCGGTTCGATCTTTACGTCAAGCTCAATCCGCTGACCCGCTACGCCGAGCTTGCCGGCGAGGCCGCGGTGCAATGGCGCAACAAGGTCCCGATCGATATCGTCGTCGTGCGCGAGAATATGGGCGGCCTGTACCAGGGCCGTTCGGAAATGACCGAAGATGGTGCCGGGCCCTGCGTCGAGCACACGTTCGGCTATTCGGATCAGGATGTCGCGCGCGTGGTCGATGCTGCCGCGCGTCTCGCGGCCGCGCGCAGCCGCCACCTCACCGTGGTTGCCAAGGACGCCGGTTTGCCCGACCTCACCCGCCTCTGGTTCGACAATGCCCGCCGCGCCGCGCGCCGCCATGATGTCGACCTTCGCACCATGGACATGGATTTCGCCGTCTACGCCTTCATGACGGCGCCGGAAGATTTCGATGTCGTCGCCGTGCCCAATTGCTTCGGCGACATCCTTGCCGATCTCGGCGGCGTCGTCTGTGGCTCGCGCGGAACCACCTTCGGCGGCAGCTATTCGCCGAGCGGCGCCGCAGTCTACCAGACAAACCATGGTTCGGCATATGATCTTGCCGGCACTGACACCGCCAATCCGGTCGGCCAGATTTTGTCGCTCGCGATGATGCTGCGCGAGACTTTCCGGCTCGACGAAGAAGCCGACGCGGTCGTCGATGCGGTGCTGGCGACCTGGCGCGGCGGCTGGCGAACCGCCGATCTGATGGCGCCCGGCCGGCGGCTGGCGAGCACCAGCGAATTTGCCGCGCAGGTGACGGAGCGGCTGTCGCAGGCGACCGACACGACCGCGGCGGCATGACCGCAGTCCTGGTCCTGGTCGACCTGCAGGAAGATTTCCTCGCCGAACCCGGACTGGAACCGCACCGCGACACCGTGGTTGCCGGCGCAGCCGCACTGCTGGATGCGGCGCGCGCCAACGGCTTTCGCGTCGTCCACGTCCACACCAAGGTGTCGCGCGAGCCGGACGATCGCATGCCGCACTGGAAGGCCGCCGGGCGCTGGTCCTGTGTTGCCGGCACGCCGGGGCAGGCGCCGCCCGATCTGCTCGCGCCCTTGGCTGGCGAAAAGGTGGTGGAGAAATCGGGTTTCGGCGCCGGTGCCGGTGCACTCGAGGTAGCGGCAGAGGGCTGCGACATAGCCGTGGTCGCGGGCGTCCATACCCACGCCTGCGTTCGCCAGGCAGCAGTCGCCCTGCACGAGGCTGGCCTCGCCGTCATCGTGGCGGCGGACGCCGTTGGCAGCCACGAGCCGGCACATGCCGCCCAGACCGAAGCCTGGCTTCGCAAGCGCGGCGTCCCGTTCCTGTCCAATCACGACATCATTGCCCGCTGCACCGGGGGCAGCCTGCACCATGCGCCTCCCGCGGCGGGATTTGCGCCTGTCGTTCGTTTTCCCGAAGCCGACTTGGCGAAGCGGGTGCATGTGCTCGAATCGGTGGCGGCGCTGGTCGATGCGCATGCTGCCGCGCTTGCCGAACAGATCGTCATCGAGGTCGGCAAGCCGATCCGTTACGCGCGCGGCGAAGTCGCACGTACCGCGGCGCTGTTTCGCGCCGTCGCCGGTCGCCTTGCGCGGCAGGAACTCGAGAGCGCCGAGCCCGAGGCCGTCGTCCGGCGCCGTCCGCTCGGGACCGTGGCGGTCATAACGCCCTGGAACAATCCGCTCGCCATCGCCGCCGGCCAGCTCGCGCCTGCGTTCGCTTATGGCAATGCGATCGTCTGGAAACCCTCGCCGGCCGGTCAGGATATTGCGCGTCAATTCCACGAGCTGATGCTGGCGGGCGGCGTCGATCGGCACACATGCGCCCTCATGTACGGCGGCGCCGATGCGGCACTCGCGCTCGTGAGTCAGCCGGTGATCGACGCCGTCTGCTTCACCGGATCGACCGCTGCCGGCAGGATCTATGCGGCATTGTGCAGCGAGCGCGGCGTTCCGCTTCAGGCCGAACTCGGCGGCAACAATGCCGCAATCGTGACAGCTTCGGCTGATCTTGCGGACGCCGCGGGGCGGATCGCCGACGCCGCCTTCGGCTGTGCCGGCCAGCGCTGCACGGCGACGCGCCGGGTCGTCGTGCTTGCGGAAATCCATGATCGCTTCGTCGGTCTGCTCGAAGCGGCGACCGCGAGCCTTGCATGGGGCGATCCGCACCGCGACGACACGATCGTGGGTCCGATGCTGAGCGCGCACCATGCAGAAAAAATGGAGCGGCTCGTGGCCCGGACGAAGGCCGGCGGCAATGCGATCCGTCAGCCGCATGTGACGCGGCCCGATGGTCCCGCTTTCTACCCGCCGACCATCGTCCTGTGCGACGATCCCGGCGCCGAGATCGTCCAGGAAGAAAGCTTCGGTCCGATCCTGGTCGTCCAGCGCGCCGATGATTTCGCCCACGCCCTCCACCTACAGGGCAATGTGCGGCAGGGTCTGGCCGCGGCGCTGTTCAGCACCGACCCCGGTGAGCAGCACGCGTTCCTGAAAACGGCCCGCGCCGGCCTGCTCAAGCTCAATCAGGCGACGGTCGAGGCAGGAGTCGACGTTCCTTTCCTCGGCTGGAAAGCATCCGGAATCGGCCCGCCGCAGCACGGCACCGGCAACCTCGAATTCTTCACCCGGGCCCAAGCTGTGTATGGGCAGGCGGAACGGGTTTAAGACCCCCTACGTCATTCCCGCGAAAGCGGGAATCCAGCTTCCTTTACAACATTGACGAAGCAAGAAGCTGGACCCCCGCCTTCGCGGGGGTGACGTAGCAAAATCCGCCCGAACCGGCTGACCGCGGATCAAGGATAGGTCGTATCCCAGGCGTCCGGATAGGGCGCTTTCCAGGGGTTTCCACGGACCCACGCGGTACCACGCGGCGCGAAACCCTCCTCGACGGTCCCGATCCGTTGCATCGCGTCCTTGATGGCCGCATCCTGGCAGCTCGGCACAACGCTGGAGGACGTGTCGGTTTCACCCAGCTTTTCGCACAGATAGCGCGACGTAAGGCGGATGCGGTGCCGCAGTATGTCGCGCCCGGCCTGGGTGCTAAGGTCGAGATCGGCATAGCTGACAGGCTGGGACGCGCTTTGCACGCTGTCGGGCAATTTGCCGTAGCGGCCGGTGACGATGATGTCTTCGTTGGCGGGCTGCGCCAGCAGCGGCGCCGATGCGCCAAGCATCGCGGCTCCGGCCACGAAAACGCCGAGGCGCGCGGAAACGGATATATTTTTCATGATAATATCCTTCCTAAAATGCGCCTTGTTGCCGCGGCGTCGCAGCTCGGCGCGTGTGCTGGTTAACGCGCCAGCTTCCGGAGAGGTTTCATTTGGCGTCTGTTCAGCGCGCGGGCGGCTACGGTCAGTCCCGCGCGACGTCCAGTGAAGCGATGAATTTCTCGGCGTTGATCGCGACATCGTCTGCGCCGATCTGGTCGAACGGATTTTCGAGATGGTCCTGGATGTTGGCAAGTCCGACGAGGATCAGCACAAACAGCACCGGGGTGATGAAAAACAGCCAGGGCGCCTGCTGGCCGGCCTGATAGGCGAAATAGGGGCCGTAGAGGATTGGCAGCACGAAGATGAAGAAGGTGCTGAACGCGCGCAGCGTCCGCGGCGTCCGATATTCGTAGATATGCTTCAGTTTCTCGAACGCGAGCGCCATGCGGCTGAGATACTGGTTGCAGCGCGAGATTTCATTGGCCGCCAGCCCGTTGTCGCGCATGCCTTCGACGAACAGCGAAAGATCGGAAAACGTACGGTGGATTCGTGGTTCATACCGGTCCATTTCAGAGATCGGATTGGTGAACATGTCGTGGCACGACTGCAGCATCTCGCGTAATATCGCCTTGACCGTTGCCGCGCGATCCGCGTCGCCGTCGTTCGGCCGCCAGTCGCGCGCCGCCAGATACAGCGCACGGCTGTGCGCCTTGATGCTGGCATATTCCTCCAGCGCGCTGTCGCGGCGCCGGTAGGCGGTGCTGATCGAGAAAACGAGCGGGAACACCACCGCGGTGGCGATCAGGGTCAGCGGGAAGTCGGCAACGATGTTGAATCTGAGGCACAGCCAGGTCGAAAGCACCGCAAGACCGCTGATCAGCAGGCTTTTGAGGTCGATGATCTGGGTGAGGCTGCGGAATCGATGCACCATCGGCCTTATAACGGGCGACGGCGGTGCCACAATATGGTCGCGGTCAGCTGCGCGAGTCGGGAAAAGGTTCGAAGCTTCCGATCATCTCCGCCACGGCCGACGATCTTGGCGCAGGTGCCCTGGCTCGCTCAAGCGCGGCAAACAGGCTTTCGGCGTCGAACGGCTTGTGCAGGCAGCCGACCGCAAGGTCGCGGCTGGTCGTCGGCGGCAGTTCGGCACTCATCAGCACGCAGGGTACGCCCATATGCTTGAGTTCGATGGCAATCTCGATACCCGACGATTCGTTGGCGAGCCTGAGGTCGACCAGGGCGACGTCGGGCGGGTCGTGATCCAGATGGTTGCGGGCCGAGATCATATCGTCGGCGACTGCCACCTCGTGCTTTGCGGTTTCGAGGAGAAACTGGAGCGAATCCGCGACCAGGGCTTCGTCTTCCACGATGAGAATCTTCATCGGCCCTCCAGCACCTCTCATGGATAGGAATCTGTTCCAACTTGGATTCAATGACAAGCGAATCCAGCCTTTCATGGTCGCAATAATGGCCCTACGAGTGGCGGGCCCGCTGGAACCATCAAACAGGCTCGGACCGGCGTGCGGAAATCTCGCTACGGCGCAAGAGAAGAAGTTGGCTCGACCGCTTCTCCAGAGGGCGTGTCGGGCGGGCATTCGAATCATGCCCTGTATCGTGCTTTTGAACGGACTGTTCCTCGATGTTTCTTTCCCGTCTCCTCCGGCTACCCTCGCATGGCATGGCCATTGATCTCGGGACTGCCAACACCGTCGTTTACGTGCGCGACAAGGGCATCGTGCTCAACGAACCTTCGGTCGTCGCGCTCGAGATGCGCGACGGGATCAGGCGGGTCAAATCGGTCGGCAAGAATGCCAAGCTGATGATGGGCAAGACTCCCGACAACATGCAGGTGATCCGGCCGTTGCGCGACGGGGTGATCACCGACATCGACGTCGCCGAACAGATGATCAAGCATTTCATCGAACAGGCGCATGGCGGCCGCACCCGGCTGCCGCGCAGCCCGGAAGTGGTGATTTGCGTGCCTTCGGGATCGACGACCGTCGAGCGCCGCGCGATCAGGGATGCGGCCACCAATGCTGGTGCATCCAAGGTCTGGCTGATCGAGGAACCGATGGCGGCCGCGATCGGCGCGGGATTGCCCGTGCTCGAGCCGGTCGGTGCGATGGTGGTCGACATCGGCGGCGGCACGACCGAGGTCGCGATCCTGTCGCTCCGCGGCCTTGCCTACAGCACGTCGGTCCGTGTCGGCGGCGATAAGATGGACGAGGCGATCGCCGCAGCCGTGCGCCGCAAATATAATCTGATGATCGGTGAAACGACTGCCGAGCGGATCAAATATGAGCTCGGCAGCGCGCTGGCGCCCGATGGCGAGCCGAAGACGATCGCCGTCCGGGGACGCCATCTCGTCAAGGGCATGCCCAAGGAGATCATGATCAGCCAGGATGAGGTCGCTGCCGCCATTTCCGAGCCGGTGAGCCAGATCATCGGTGCGGTGCGCGACGCGCTCGAAAACACCGCGCCCGAGCTAGCCGCCGATATCGTCGATCAGGGCATCGTCATGACCGGGGGCGGCTCGCTGCTGCATCGTCTCGACGAGGCGCTGTCGCGCGCCACCGGTCTCCCGGTGGTGGTGGCGCCCGACCCGCTGATGTGCGTTGCGATGGGTGCGGGCCGCGCGCTCGAGGATCCCGACTATCGCGCCGTCCTTACGGCTGCGTAGGATCGGGGCTTCTTCGGGTTGGGACCGGCGCCTGGCCGTGCAGCAGTGTCCAGCCGGGCGGCAGATAGTCGGTCGACATATAATAATAGAATGAGCACGTCCCGTCGGGGCTGTAGTCCCCGCCCTTGACGATTCCGAAGGCGATCGTCCCGTTGAACACGGGCCCGCCGCTGTCGCCGCGCTTGCACACGGGACCCGCGACCGTGACCCAGGTCGGGTCGCACGGCCCGCCGCACAGGTCGCGCGGTGGAGCGAAGTCGACCAGTTCGACCAGCGAGCAGCTATAGCCGGTCTTGGCGCCGCGATGACAGACCGCGTCGCCGGCCCGCGTGCTCGCGCGGTTGCGCCAGCTCGTCAGCACCCGCGCTTCGGCTTCAGTGCCGTCGATCGAGAATAACGGCAGCAACGGCTCCGGGCTGATGTTGATCTGCACGTCCTGGTAGCGCGCGCCCCATTCGCCGCCATAGGCCAGCTCGCTCTTGGCGCCGTCGGGCCTCGAATAGGTCAATGTGTCGGGGCAATGCGCGGCGGTCGCGATCGCGAACTGCCGGCCATCGGCGACGACAAAGCCCGTCGTGCAGGCGAAACGGCCGCCCGAATATTTATCGGTCCCCACCACCCGCAGGCCGCCCGCCGCCGATAGGTCATGCGTCGTCGTCCCGAGGATCCGGACCTGAACCGGCACGCCGGTCATCGCTTCGAGCTGTGACACCATCTCGTCACGGCTGAACCGCTCGACATCGGATGGCGACGCCATGACCAACAAAGCGCCGGTGCGCGGATCGAATCCGATCGCCGAACCGGGCATTTTCTCGCGTATCTCCTCGCGATGCGCCGACATCGCCGCGAGTATCTCGTCGCGCGTCGCGATCGCGCCGGTGTGGAAGACGATCGGGACATTCATCCCGCCGGCAAACACGCTTTGGTCGGGGACAGGCGCCGATCCGGTCAGCAACACGACAATCCGATAGACCGGCAGATGCTCGATCGCGATTCCGGCGAGCCGGTCGCGGTACAGCGCCTGGATCCGGTCGGTCGTCGCTACGCTTTCCTCCTGCGCGCGCAGCCGCCGCATCGCCTCGTCGAGCGGGACATTCATTTGCCGGGCATATTCGCGCGCATCCTGCGCGAGCGCTTCCATTGCGGTCTGGATCTGCGGGGCGGCAGGGGGCGCTGCGACCGGTACCGGTGGAACCTCCACGGCAGGCGCTTGTGCAAATGCGGTCGACGACTCGACGACGGCGCAAGCGGCCAGCAGCATCAAACGGAACCACGCTCTCATGTGCCGAGACTAGCGGGCGCGGATTGATGCAAGCTGACTATCCCAACGGCGGCCGGGGCGAATATGTCCGTAGCCAAAATAGCGTGTCGGGTTATATACTTAGTGGCGCTATCGCATTTGGAAATGGCCTGCTCCATGATTGCGACCGACGCCGGAACTGCCGCTATCGCCGATTTCGATGCACGGCGCGACCGAATCCTCGCGGCGCTCGCTGCTGCTCTATTTCATATCCTGCTCGGCTATATCCTGGTGACCGCCTTTGGCGTGCGCATCGTCAGTACGGTCAGCGAAAGCCTCAAGATCTTCAACATCACCGAGCCGCCGCCACCGCCGCGCGCAACGCCGGCCAAACCAAAGCAGGGCAAGGTTGCAAAAAAGCGGACGCCAAAGCGGGAAGGTGCCGCCTCGCCGCGCAATAAGATGGATAGCCCAAAGCCGGTCGTCGCGCCGCCGCCGGTCATTCCGATACCGGTGCCGCCGCCGATCGTTGCCGCGCCGACCGCGGGGCAGGGGGTGAAGGCTGCCTCGGGCGCCTCGACCCTGCCTGGCCCTGGGACCGGCAGCGGCGGCATCGGCAGCGGCACCGGCAGCGGCCGCGAGGGCGACGGGCCCGGTGGTGGGGGCGGTGGCGGATCGATGCCGCCGCGCTGGGTTAGCGGCCGGATCATGGACTCGGACTATCCGGCTGCCGCGGTAAAAGCACATGCCGATGGCACCGTTTATATGCGCTTCGTCATCGCACCCGACGGCCGAGTGCGCGACTGCCGGGTGACACGCTCGAGCGGCCGCGCAGATTTCGACGAGGTGACCTGCCGGCTGATCAAGCAGCGGCTTCGCTACCGCCCGGCGCGCGACGGGGCCGGAAACCCGATCGCTTATGTGATGCGGGGCGAGCAAGACTGGCGAATCACCCACCGCAGCGACGTGCCGGATGACGATCCGGAATGAAGCGTCGGACCTCTCAGCGCCATTTGCATCACGCGAATATCGACATACGCTAGCCCGCGACGTGCGCCTTGCAATCGTCCAGCACCTGGCGCCCGATCGGCATCAGTTGCGCGGCGCCTTCGATGACGGCGACGCCGTCGTGGAACAGCTCGGCTGCCTTGGTCGCACGCTCGAGGCTCAGTTCCTTCAATTCGTCGCTTGCGCCCGGCGCATTCGCCTGCGCCTGCAGCGCGCGCCAGATCCGCGCCGCGACGATCGTTGCATGATAGACGCCGTCCATCGTGCGCGGTGCTTTGCGGATCGGCGAGTAATGCAATTCTTCCGGATCGTTGGTCAGCAACGGTTCGTCGATCGCCAGGCCGAAGAGCGTGAGGTGCGTCACCTCATGGGCGATCATCTCGACGACGTCCAGCGCGTCGCGCATCTGCGAAGGATTGACCATCAGCGATCCCCACGCCTGGAAACAGGATACGGCGGCGGCGGTGAAACCGTGGCCCGGCTTCTGCCCGACCAGCAGCAATTCGCTCAGCAGCGCATGGAGCTCGCCGTCTAGCGAGGGGTCGTTCGCCTTTACCAGGCGAAGGCCCGCCTCGATATGCGGGAGCGCCGCTGCGATGGCCTCGGGATCGGGGATCGTGAGATCGAGCTGCTCGGCTTTCTCGAGGTCTGCGAACCGGTCGAACAGCGCGACCGGCCTTGCGCTGTCGTCATCCGCTTCCGCCGACCGTATCGCGAGGCCCGGCGCGGCGGGCTCTTGCGCCAGCATCCGTGCTGCGATTCTGTTCGCGCTGTTCTGATCGCCTTCCTCGAGCGCGGCGACGAGCGCGTGGAACAGAAGGTGGATTAACGGATCGGCGCGCTCGGCGCTTTCTACGCGGGCGATCCAGGCGTCGAACGAATTGCCCGGATCAAGCCCGTCAACTTCCCCGAAAATATAGTGCAGGCTGCTCCAGAGCCGACGGTCAACCTCGGCCCGCAATGCAGCAGTGCGCGCAGGATCAGGCTCGAAGCTCCAGTAGACACTGCTCATATTCGGGCGGCGAAATGGCGCCCCTCAGGCGGAGTGACTCAGAAAACCTTCCCGGCGGCTGCGCCCAGGCCCTTGGTCGACAGCAGCATCGCACGGTCCAGCGGTGTCTTGCCTGCAGCGGCTCCGAGGCCCTTGGTCGAGAGCAGGCGGCCGCGCTCGAGGTCCGTCTTGCCAGCGGCGGCGCCAAGGCCCTTGGTGGAAAGCAGGCGCTTGTTCTGCAGGTCGGACTTGCCGGCCGCTGCATCGAGCCCTTTGGTCGACAGCAGGCGGCTGGTCTGCAGATTGACCTTGCCCGCGGCAGCGTCGATCCCCTTGGTCGACAGCAGCCGGCGCGTATCCATTCCGGATTTGCCGGCCGCCGAGCCGAGGCCCTTGGTCGACAGAAGCTTTTCGGACGTGATCGTCGACTTGAGCGCCGCCGACTGCAGCCCCCGGGTCGACAGCAAATATGAGGAAGGCAACGGCTTTTGTGAGATAGTGGCTTTCCCCGGAGCGACCGTCAGGCCTTTTGTGGAGAGCAATCTCGCCGGCTCAAGCGCCGACTTTCCTGCCGCCGCAGTGATACCCTTGCTGGCAAGCAGCCGCGTGCGATCGAAGTTGGTCATGGTCACCCCTATTGAATTCATGCGCCGAATTTGCCTAGCAAGTTACCGACTGTTGAAATAGGCGTCTACCCCTTTCGCGATCTCCGCGAACAAATGTCCCGATGATTCACTTCATAATAACGCCCGGATACGAATATACTTACGCCGCTCTGGTCAGCGAACAGCTGCGCGCGCGTGCTCTCCCGGTGCGTCTTTGGAACTACTCGGGCGTGTTTGCGATGGAGCGCCTGCCGCCGGGTGCCTGGGTTTTTTCCGATCTTGAACGTCTCGCGGTCTGGGAATTGCGGCTCGCGGGCGAGGTCGCACGTCTGATCCGCGAAGCCGGCAGCGCTGCCGGCTTTACGCTCTACAACGATCCGGCGGTTGCGGCCTGCCGCTACGAGCTTCTGCTCCGCCTTCACCAGGCCGGTTTGAACCACTTCCGTGCATGGCGCGCCGAGGACGGCGTGCCGCCCGCCCGTTTTCCGGTCTTCATGCGGCTGGAATCGAACCACCGCTGGCCACTGACCGACCTCATCCACACACCTGCCGCACTGGAGAAGGAGCTGGATGATCTCGCCCGCCAGGGCATCTCGCGGCGCGGCGTGCTGATTATCGAATATCAGGCGGAGCCCTTTGCGCCGAACATCTGGCGCAAATATGCGGTCTACCGGGTCGGCGACCGGATCATCGCCGATCACATCGTCCACGACGTGTCGTGGCTGGCCAAATTTGGCCATGAGGACGCCTGGTCGGACGCGGTCATGGCCGAAGAAGCCGATTGGGTGCGTGACAATCCGCATGCCGACGCGATCATGAAGGCGTTTCAAGTTGCCGGGATCGACTATGGCCGTGCCGATTACGGGCTGGTCGGCGGCGTCCCGCAGATCTGGGAAATAAACACCAATCCGCAGCTTCCCGTGCCGCGCCTCGACAAGATGGCGCCGGGTCGTCATGCGGCCGCGTTGCTGTCGCGTGATCGCAGGTTGGACGCGATCGAGGCGCTCGACATTCCTCGCGGGGGATCGCCGATCACGCTGGACTCCGAGCCGCTGACGCGCCATCGCAAACGGCAGAATCCCAACCGGCGCGACGTGATCCGGGACTAGTTCCGAGCCTTCACGACTTCGCGCTGCAATGCACCAGGTCAAGGTAATAACCGGCGAGCAGCGAATGCGCGCGTGCCGCGTCGGGATGCGGCGCCTGCCTGGCGAGCGCGATTTCCGCCTCGGCACGCTCGGTGAAATAGTCCCGCTCGCCTTCATCGAGCGCGCCGCTCTTGCCGCGCCCTAGGAAGCGGTTCCAGTTGAGCGCCTGCGGACCGGCATCGCCGGTTATGCCGATCCGGCCCTCTTTCGGCATGTTGCGATCGGCAAGCGCATGTGCTGTGAATCGTTGCTGTTCCATGACCCCTCTCGGCAAGGTTTCATCAGTATGATGGACCCGAACCGAACCAATATCTACCGGGTCGCTAGAGAATAAAGCCGAACCGAAATGCGCCTGCGACGGGCGGCTGGACGTCGATTCCTACCGCCTCGCCACGGCCTCAGTCGGCGATGAACGCCTTCACGAATTCGCTCGCCGGACGCTCGCGAATTTCCGTCGGCGGCGCGAATTGCTCGATCGTGCCGGCATTCAATATCGCCACGCGGTCGGATAGCGCGAATGCCTCGTCGCGGTCGTGGGTGACGAAGATCGAGGTTACCCCGATCTGCTTGTGGATGTTGAGCAAAGCCTCGCGTAATTCCTTGCGGACCTTGGCGTCGAGCGCACCGAACGGCTCGTCGAGCAGCAGGAAGTCGGGATCGCGGGCGAGCGCGCGGGCAAGCGCGACTCGCTGGCGCTGGCCGCCGGACAGTTGCGCAGGAAAGCGCTTTCCGAGTCCCGGCAGCTGAACGAGGTTCAGCAGCGATTCGACGCGGGACTGGATATCGGCCTTCGACGGCCGGCTGCGCCGCTTCATCACCTTGAGGCCGAAGGCGATATTGTCGGCAACGGTCATGTGGCCGAACAAGGCATAATGCTGGAACACGAAGCCGATTCCGCGTTCCGAGGCGGGCAGGCGGGTGACGTCGCGGTCGCCGAAGCGGATATTTCCATAATCCGAATATTCAAGGCCGGCGATGATTCGCAGCAGCGTCGTCTTGCCTGACCCCGACGGACCCAGCAGCGCCACGAACTCGCCGTCCTCGATGGCGAGCGAAACGCCCTTGAGTGCCGGATAGTGGCCGAACTCCTTCGAGACGTCCCGAACGTCGATACTCATATTCGCTGCCTGCGCTTCGCGGAGGCGCGGCGCTGCCCGTTCGTCATACGTCTTGCTCCGATCCTCTATTCCGGGCTGCAGCGTCGGGCGTTCGTCCAACTGGGTGCTCATAGTCAATGTCCCAATGCTGCGATGGCATCCCGATGACGCCATTCGAGGAAACTCTTGAGGGCAAGCGTGACGAGGGCAAGCAACGCAAGCAGCGATGCGACGGCAAACGCAGCGACGAAATTATATTCGTTATACAACACTTCGATTTGCAATGGCATGGTGTTGGTTTCGCCGCGAATATGGCCCGACACGACCGATACCGCGCCGAATTCGCCCATCGCGCGTGCGTTGCACAGCAACACGCCGTACAGCAGGCCCCAGCGGATGTTGGGCAGGGTCACGTGCCAGAAGGTCTGCCAGCCGTTGGCACCGAGCGACAGCGCGGCTTCTTCGTCGGTGCGCCCCTGGGCGGTCATCAGCGGGATCAGTTCGCGCGCGACGAACGGAAAGGTGACGAATATGGTCGCGATCACTATCCCGGGAACCGCGAACACGATCTGGATATCGCGGCTGACCAGATATTCGCCGAACCAGCCCTGCGCGCCGAACAGCAGCACGTAGATCAGCCCCGACACGACCGGCGAAACCGAAAATGGCAGGTCGATCAGCGTTATCAGCAGATCCTTGCCCTTGAAGTCGTGCTTGGTGATGGCCCAGGCCGCGGCCAGCCCGAATATGACGTTCAACGGAACCGCGATCGCTGCGACCAGCAAGGTCAGCTTGATTGCCGAAATGGCGTCGGGGTCGATGATCGCGGTGAACCAGGCACCCAGGCCTTTCCGGAACGCCTCGGCAAAGACTGCTGCCAGCGGAAGCAGCAGGATCAGCCCGATATAGGCGAGCGCGACGAGGATCAGCGTCCACTTGACCAGCGCGCCTTCGGTGAGAGGAGAGCGGAACTTCACAGTGCCACCCGTTTGCGCTGCCATCCCTGGATCCCGTTGAGCAGGAGCAGCATCGCGAACGAGACGATCAACATCACCGCCGCGATCGCGGTGGCGCCGGCATAATCATATTGCTCGAGCTGGGTGATGATCAGCAACGGCGCGATCTCGGTGCGGAACGGCATGTTGCCGGCAATGAAGATCACCGATCCATATTCGCCGACGCCGCGCGCGAAAGCGAGGCTGAAGCCGGTCGCAAGCGACGGTATGATGGTCGGCAATATCACCCGGACGAAGGTCTGCAGCCGGTTTGCACCCAGCGTTGCCGCTGCCTCCTCGGTCTCCTTGCCCATCTGCTGGAGCACCGGCTCGACCGTCCGCACGATGAACGGCAGGCCGATGAATGTGAGCGCGATGACGATACCCGAAAAATGATAGGCGATGGCGATGCCGGCGGGGGCAAGCGGTTTTCCGACCCATCCGGTGTCGGCGTAGATCGCGGTCAGCGCGATGCCCGCGACCGCCGTCGGCAGCGCGAACGGCAGGTCGACGAAGCCGTTGATCAGGCGCTTCAACGGAAAATCATAGCGCACCAGTACCCATGCAACGAGCAACCCGAAGACGCTGTTGATCGCCGCCGCGATGGCGGCAGCGCCGAAGCTGACCCGATAAGCAGCGATTGCGCGGTCGCTGCCCGCCGCCTCCCAGAACGCCGTCCAGCCGCCCGTGGCGCTGCGCACGAACACCGCCGAGAGCGGGATGAGCACGATCAGCGACAGCCAGAGCAACGTCAGGCCCATCGACAGGCCGAAGCCGGGCATCGAGGTTCGAGCCCGACTTCTTTTGCCCGGAAGTGGCAATGTGACCGCGGTCAAAAGTCCAGATGCAGACGCGTTGCCACGGCATCCCCTTTCGTCTTTGAGCCAATGGGATCGAGCGGTGTGTTGTCGCCGCTGAACCGCACCCAGTCAAACAGGATCTTGGCATAGGGGTTGAGGTACCAGTTGACGCCAAGCGTCCAACTCTGCGCCTTGTTCCCGGCGCGGGCAAGGACTGGCGTGTTCGAGAGGTCGAGCCGATCGTAGCGAAGCGCCAATTCGATTGCGCCGAAGCCGTCCTGGCCGGCTGTGGTGAATGGCCGCACGCGGTCAAAATTCCCGTTTTTGAAGGGCCTGGTCTCGCCGGTGATGAACCAGGTGCCGTAGACATAGAAGCCGTCGAACGATTCGTTTGCGAGGCCAGGACGGTCGAGCCATAGCTTGCCATATTCGCCGGCAATTGTGACAGGACCGAATACGCCCGCCGCCTCGCCGCCCAGGTAGCGCAGCGACTTGACCCCGGTGATCACACCCGAATCGGCGATATTGCCATTGTCGACGCGGATGTTCGGACGGTCGTTAAGGCGAACCGCATCCTCGACGTCACCCGATTTGAGTGCGGTGCGATAGAAGCCCGAGACACCAAGGTGGAGGATCTTGCCGGTGTCGAAGATCGGCTCCCAGGTAACGCGCGCGTTGCCGCCCCAGCTTTCGTCGGGCGTGTTGTCCACCGGCGCGACCGATGACCGCTGGATGCTTTCATTGTCGCCCTGGAGCGAGACCGCCGCGTTCAGCGTATCGCTCGTATAGGCGATCTGGGCGCCGATCCTGCGCTCGGCGCCGGCATTGCCGAACGCATTGGTGAACATGCCGCGCTCGAGGAAGGTGTTGTAATTGTCGCTGTTGTTCGATTCGAGGCCGAACGGCGCCTTGAACTGGCCGGCGGTGACGTTCCATTTCGGATTGATCACATATTGCAGATAGGCATCCTGCAGCGCGACGACGTTGCCGGCGAAATCCACTTCGACACGCCAGTTGAATTTCTTGAAGGCGGTGCCTTCGAGGCCGATGCGCGCGCGCCGGAAGCCGGTGCCGTTATTATAGTCGTAACCGCCTTTGCGCTCGAAGAAGCCCGCGGCATCCGCCTCGATCACGCCGCGTGGCTTGAAGGTGAAGCCGCCGCTGGTGTCCGAGGTGGTCGGCAGCCAGCCGAACTGAACCGCCTTGGCCGAACGCTGTTCGACCGACTGGATCCGGCCCTGGTTGAGCTCGGCCTGCTCCTCGAGTTCCGCATTGCGCTTTTCGAGCCGCGAGACCTTGGCTTCAAGCGCGTTGAGGCGGTCGAGCACCGGGTCGCCGGTCGGCGCGGGCGCCGCCGCCTCGTCGCTCGGGGTCGCATCCTCGATCGTGTCGATCGTTCCGCTGGGAGCTTCCTCGGCGGGAACCTGGTCGGAGCTGATATCCTGGCTGGGATCGGCGCCGCCCGGCGTCGTCTGGGCAAGCGCGGGAACCGAAGTGAGGGCAAGCATGGACACAGCCGTCATGAGCAGGCGACGCATGGTCGTTCCTTTCGCTGGGATAAAAAGCGGTCCAGGTTACCGAACCGCAGGGGGAGGAGCGCTGCTAGGGGATCAGCGCTTTGCACTCTCGAAAATCTGGTCGAACAATGCGCCGTCGTTGAAGAAGGTCGTTTGCGCCTTGTTCCATCCGCCGAACGTGTTGATCGTCATCAGCCTGACATTGGCGAAATTGCCTTTGTATTTCGCGGCGATGGCGGCGTTGCGTGGCCGATAATAATTCTTCGCAATGATTTCCTGGGCCTCGGGCGTGTAGAGGAATTTGAGATAGGCCTCGGCAACCTTGCGCGTGCCGTGCTTGTCGACATTCTTGTCGACGATCGCGACCGGCGGCTCGGCGAGGATCGAAAGCGGCGGTGTGACGATATCGAACTTGCCCTTGCCGAGCTCGTTGACGGCGAGATGCGCCTCGTTTTCCCATGCGAGCAGGACATCGCCCTGGCCGCGCTGGACGAAGGTGGTGGTCGAGCCGCGCGCGCCGCTGTCGAGTACCGGCACGTTCTTGAACAGCTTGACCAGGAAGTCCTTGGCCTTGGCCGGCGTGCCATATTTGCGTAGCGCAAAACCCCATGCGGCGAGGAAATTCCAGCGCGCGCCGCCGCTGGTCTTCGGGTTGGGCGTGATCACTTTCACGTCGGGGCGGATCAGATCGTCCCAATCGCTGATCTTCTTCGGATTGCCCTTGCGGACCAGGAAGACGATCGTCGAATAATAAGGCGTGCTGTTGTTCGGCAGCCGGGCCTGCCAGCCGGGCGCGATCAGCTTCGCCTTGTTGACGATTTCGTCGATGTCATAGGCCAGCGCAAGCGTGACGACATCAGCCTGCAACCCGTCGATCACCGAGCGAGCCTGCTTGCCCGATCCGCCGTGGCTCTGCTTGATATCGACCTGTTGGCCGGTCGACGCCTGCCAGCGGCTCGCGAATTTGGCGTTGACGTCGCGATAAAGCTCGCGTGTCGGATCATAGGATACGTTGAGCAGCTGGACCGGTGCCGCAGCCGCGGCGACCGAAGTCACGCTGATCGCGGCAACCGCTGCGGCGCCAACCAGCTTCTTAAAAATCGACATTCGGACCTCCCCGCTGAGTCGTAAGACTGATAAACCCTAGTACACTAGTAGGGAATAGGGATAAGCATTCGGTTCGTCGCTAATTTAGAACGTGCTATCGACGAATCAGGTCTCGATGTGTGCCGCCTGCGCCAAATTCATATTGTCCAGGATTGCGGCACTCGTATCGCGCACTACTAGCATCACCCGCCGGATCGCGCAGGTCGCTTCGTCGTGGCAATCGCCGCATCTGGCGTAGAAATTGACGCTGGCGCACGGGACGAGCGCAATCGGCCCCTCCAGGTTTCTGATGACCTCGCCGAAGCTGATCTCCTCCGCCGGCCGGGCAAGGCGATAGCCGCCCGACGGGCCGCGCACGCTGGTTACGATGCCGGCCTTCTTGAGATCGAGCATGATCAGCTCGAGATATTTACGTGGTATCTGCTGCGTCTCGGCGATCGCGCCAAGCTGCACCGGCCTCTCGCCGCCGCTTTCGACGAGGTAGAGCAGCGAGCGCAAGGCATAACGGGTTTTCTGTGAAATCATGCCGCTTCATAGGCTAGTGTCGGGCTCGGGTATAGAGGTCCGTGCCGGCGCTGCGCTTGGCAGGTTTTGCGCTTGTTCCCCGCCTTGACCTTTGATCTCCCTCGCGCAATGAGGCGCACATGGTCGCAACCCGGTCCGCGTCGATCCTTTCCCACCTTCGCCATTGGCGATGGCCGGTCGATGCGTGCTGGCGGGCCGTGCCGCGCTAAACACTGCGCGATCGGCGCGGTGGAATGTTCGGGGATCCGCGAACGAGCGGGTCTTTTCCAGGTTGCGAGATCAAGTCGATGTCCTCGGATATGAAAATGGATGATGCGGCCCATGCGCGGGCCGCGCCGCTATCGGTCGACCAGGCGATTGACCGCGTCTGCGCCGGCGACCATCTCAGCGAAGCCGAGGCGGAATCCTTGTTCGCGCGCGTCGCGGCCGGCGAGGTCGGGGACGTGCTTCTCGCCGGCCTGCTCGTCGCGCTGAAGGCCAAAGGCGAGGCCGCCGCCGAACTGATCGGCGCGGCATTGGCGTTTCGCGCCGCGGCCGAACCCTTTCCCCGACCCGATTATCTGTTTGCCGACACTTGCGGCACCGGCGGCGACGGCTCGGGCACGATCAACGTTTCCACCGCAGTCGCCTTTGTCGCTGCCGCCTGCGGCCTGCCCGTGGTCAAGCACGGCAACCGGTCGGTCACCTCGCGCTGCGGATCGGCCGATGTGCTCGAACAGCTCGGTGGCCGCATCGACCTTGCCCCCGAACAGTCGCGCCGCGTGCTTGACGCGGCCGGGGTCTGCTTCCTGTTCGCCCCGCAATATCATCCGGCGATGCGCCACGCCGGGGCGGTGCGCAGGGCGCTCGGCGTGCGCACATTGTTCAACATGCTCGGTCCCTGCCTCAATCCGGCCCGGCCACCGGTCCAGATCGTCGGCGTCGCCGAGCCGCGCCTGGTCGCGCCTGTCGCCGAGGTCTTGCGCGCGCTCGGCTGCGAACGCGCGTTGGTGGTGCACGGCGACGGCCTTGACGAGATAGCATTGCACGCCGCCACCGATGCGATCCGTCTCTCCGACGGCCGGTTCGAGCAGATGGTGATATTGCCCGAAGATGCCGGACTTGCGAGCGCGCCGCGCGACGCATTGGTCGGCGGCGATATGATCGAGAACGCCGGCCGCCTGCGCGCCTTGCTTTCGGGCCAGGGCCATGCGGCCGAACGCGACATCGTCGCGATCAATGCCGGTGCCCTGCTGATGACCGCAGGGCTCGCCGTCGATCTCAAGGCAGGCACGGGCGCCGCGCTCGCCGCGCTCTCCGAGGGTCTCGCGCGGCAGCGGCTCGAAGCGTTCGTCGAGGCAAGCAATGCTTGAGCCCGGCGGAGTCCTCGGCGAAATCGTCTCCCGCAAGCGCGCGGACGTCGCTGCGCGGCTGGAGGGCAGGGACCTTCCATCGCTCCGCGCGCACGCCGCCCCGACGACGCGCAGCCTCGAAGCCGCGCTCCGGCACAGCGGCGCCCGTTTCATCATGGAGATGAAGCGCAAATCGCCCTCCAAGGGCGATTCCGCCGGTCACGAACCGCTCGCCGTCGCGCAGGCCTATGCCGGCGTCGCCGACGCGATGAGCGTACTCACCGATACGCCTTATTTCGGCGGCTCGTTCGATGACATCGCGATCGTCCGGCAGGCGTTCCACGGCCCGATTCTGTGCAAGGATTTCACCGTCGATCCCCGGCAGGTGCCCGAAGCACGCCTGCATGGCGCCGACGCCGTGCTGGTGATGCTGTCGGTCCTCGAAGATGCCGAGGCCGCGGCCTGCATCGCGGAGGCTGATCGCCTGTCGATGGGTGCGCTCGTCGAAGTCCATGACGAAGCCGAGCTCGAACGCGCGCTGGGGCTGAAAGCGCGCCTGATCGGCATCAACAATCGCGATCTCAAGACGCTGCGCACCGACCTCGCCGTCACCGAACGGCTCGCGCCGCAGGTTCCCCCAGGTCCGCTGCTGGTCTCCGAGTCGGGGATCTCGATCCACGCCGACGTCGAACGGCTAGCGCCTCTGGTTGATGGCTTCCTCGTGGGATCGTCGCTGATGGCCGAGCCCGATATTGCGGGCGCAGCGCGTCGGCTGGCGTTCGGCCGGGTCAAGATCTGCGGCCTGACCCGCGAGCAGGATATCGACGCCGCGCGTTCCAGCGGCGCGAGCTTCGGCGGCCTGATCTTCGTACCCGACAGCCCACGCTACCTCTCGGCCGAGCGAGCGGCAGTCCTCGCTGCCCACGCCGCCACGCTTGGCCTGCCGCTGGTAGGAGTCTTCCGCAACGCACTGGCCCAGGATGTCGCGCGCGAAGCCGGGCGGCTCGGGCTTGCCGCGGTCCAGCTCCACGGCAGCGAGGATTCCGGCTATGTCGCCGATCTTCGACGGCGCCTGCCGCCCGGCTGTCAGATATGGAACGCCGTGATGATCGAACCCGGCGGCGACGATGCGGGCGAGAGCCCGGGCGACCGCACCCTGTTCGATACCAAAGTTGGCAGCAGCTCGGGCGGGACTGGTCTGGCTTTCGACTGGGACCGGGTTCGAGGCCGCGGCGACCTCGACCGTAGCCTGATCGCCGGCGGTCTTACGCCCGACAATGTTGCCGCGGCTGCCCGTGTCGGTGCATGGGCGCTCGACGTCAATTCGGGGGTCGAGGATTCGCCCGGCATCAAGTCGGCCGAGCGGCTCGCCGCCTTGTTCGAGGCGCTACGCCCGCCGAGCCGCGAAGGGAAACGCACATGCTGAGCCGCGGCCGTTTCGGCACCTTCGGGGGTGCTTATGTCCCGGAGATATTGATGCCCGCGCTCGAGCAGCTCGAAGCCGCGTTCGTCGCTGCCGGCAATGATCCGGCCTTCCATGCCGAGCTTGATGAGCTGCTCACCAAATATGCCGGCCGTCCAACGCCGCTGACCCTGTGCCGCAATCTCACCCGCGCGCCGGTGCGGCTCTACCTCAAGCGCGAGGACCTGCTGCACGGCGGCGCACACAAGACCAACCAGGTACTTGGCCAGGGGCTGCTCGCCAAACGGATGGGCAAGACCCGGCTGATCGCCGAAACCGGCGCCGGTCAGCATGGCGTTGCGACCGCGATCGTCGGCGCTTTGCTCGGCTTCACCACCCGCATCTACATGGGCGCGCACGACGTCGAGCGGCAGAAGCTCAACGTCTTCCGGATGCGCCTGATGGGCGCCGAGGTGATTCCGGTGACCAGCGGCGGCCAGACGCTCAAGGACGCCGTCAACGAGGCGCTGCGCGACTGGACGGCGAGCTTCGCCGACACCCATTATCTGCTCGGCACCGCCGCCGGCCCGCATCCGTTCCCGACCATGGTCCGCGACTTCCAGCGCGTCATCGGCAAGGAGGCACGCGCGCAGATCCTTGACGAGACGGGCGCGCTTCCCGACGCCGTGATCGCCTGCGTCGGCGGCGGATCGAATGCGATCGGCATGTTCGCCGATTTCGTCGACGACGATTCGGTACGGCTGATCGGGGTCGAAGCGGCCGGCAAGGGGCTCGACGGCGCCGAACATGGCGCCAGCCTGCTGCGCGGGCGGCCGGGTATCATCCATGGCGCCGAAACCTATCTGCTCCAGGACCAGGACGGTCAGATCACCGACACCTGGTCGGTGTCGGCCGGGCTCGACTATCCCGGCGTCGGGCCCGAGCACAGCTATCTGATGGACATCGGCCGCGCGCAATATGTCGGCGCGACCGACGTCGAGGCGCTCGACGCTTTCCAGCTGCTTGCCCGCTCGGAAGGGATCGTTCCGGCGTTCGAAAGCGCTCATGCCCTCGCTTACGCACTTAAGCTAGCGCGCGAGGCCGAGGCCGCGGGCGAGGCACTGACGCTGATCGTCAACCTGTCCGGCCGCGGCGACAAGGATATGGAGCAAGCCAGCCGAATGTTGGATCTCGCATGAGCCTTGTCATGCGCTACCAGGCGATGTTCGAGGGCCTCGCGCAAAAAGGGCAGGGCGCCTTCGGTGCTTTCCTGATGCTCGGCGATCCCGATCTCGAAACCAGCGCCCGGCTGCTTCACGCTGCCGCGGCTGCCGGGGCCGATATGCTCGAGGTCGGCATCCCTTTCTCCGATCCGATCGCCGACGGGCCGGTCATCCAGGCCGCTGCCGATCGTGCGCTGAGGGCCGGGGTCACGACCGCCGACTGCTTTGCCTTGATCGGTGAATTTCGCGCTGCCTGGCCTAATATTCCGATCGGTGTCCTCACCTACGCCAACCTCGTCATCGCGCGCGGCCGTGATGCCTTCTACGGCGCCTCGGTCCAGGTCGGGCTCGACAGCATGTTGGTCGCCGACGTGCCGGTGTTCGAGGCGGAGCCGTTCGTCCAGTCGGCGCGCAACGCCGGCGTCGCGCCGGTGCTGATCGCCGCGCCCAACACGCCCGACCATATCCTGGAGCGGATCGCCGTGCTCGGCGGCGGCTACACCTATTGCGTCGCGCGCGCCGGCGTCACCGGCGTCGACGACACGCTCAATCTCGATCACCGCAGATTGTTCGAAACGCTTGCCCGCCTTGGCGCGCCGCCGCCGGTGCTCGGCTTCGGCATATCGAAGCCGGACCATGTCCGTGCCGCGCTCGACATGGGCGCCGCTGGCGTGATCTCGGGCTCGGCGATCGTCCGCCTCGTCGCCGACAATCTTAGCGATCCGTTCGCGATGGAGGACGCCATCGCCGGCTTCATCCGCGGCATGAAGGCGGCGACCGGGTAAGCAACATGCCTCGTGCCATCTTCGCGGGCTGTGCGCGTTCCTGCGCCAAATATCTTCCGGGCGTGCTCGCCAATATCGACGCGCTCGCCGCCACCTATGACGATTTTGCCGTGGCCATCGTCGAAAATGATTCGACCGACGACACCCGCGCCTTGCTGCGGGCCTGGGCCGCCGATCGTCCGCAGGTCCGCCTGATCCTGCTCGACGACCTCGAAACGCAGCATCCGTTGCGCACCGATCGCATCGCTTACGGCCGCAACCTGTGCCTGTCGTTCGCGCGCGAGCCCGGCTTCGTCGATTTCGAGGATCTCGTCCTGCTCGATTTCGACGAGGTCAACAGCCGGCCGCTCGACGTCGCTGCATTTTCGGCCGCGCGCGCCTGGCTGTGGGGACACCGCGATCGCCGCGCCGTGTTCGCCAATCCCCAGCCCTTTTACTATGACGTCTGGGCGCTGCGTCACCCGGGCTGGAGCCCCGACGATTGCTGGGAGCAGGTCCGTGCGTCGCAAGGCACGCTGTCGCTGCTGGAGGCCAAGCGCCGCCACATCTTTGCGCGCCAGATTTCGATTCCCGCCGACAGCGAGCCGATCCTTGTCGAATCGGCATTCGGCGGTCTTGGCATCTATCGGCGCGCCACTGCGCTGCACGCGCATTATCAGGGACTCGACGAAGCCGGCGCCGAGATATGCGAGCATGTCGCGTTCAACCGCGCCGTCGCCGGGCGCGCCGGCAAGATGGCGATCTTTCCGGCCCTGACCAACAGCGGTCCGGGCCGGCACATCCTGGGGGTGATCAAGGGCGGCAAGCTGATCGCGCTCGACCAGGATGGTGCCTCATGCACTTTGATCGGTACGCGCGACCATCCGCTCGAAACCTATCGCGCCGAGCATCCGCTCTACGACCGCAGGCTGCCCCAGCTCGCCCGGCTGATCAGCGACCAAGCGCCGCATGCCACGTTCATCGATGTCGGGGCGAATATCGGCGACACCGTCGCGCTGGCGCGGCTCGCCGGCGCGACCATGCCCGCGGTCGCGATCGAAGCGTCGCTGACCTATTGCAAGTTCCTGTGGGCCAATATGCTGCGGACCCCCGACCTCATGTCCGATGTCCGGATCGCCTGGGGCTATGTCGGCGCAGCCGGCGCCGAGGCGGAAGTGCGGCTCGGTGCCGGCACCGGAAGCGCCGCGGGGACGGGCGATGGTGCCGTCACCGAAAAGGCGCCTGCGCTCGCGCTCGATCGGGTGGCGCGGACGCTCGATGTCGCCCTCGTCAAGACCGATACCGATGGCTTCGACCAGGACGTGCTGGCGTCAGAGCTGCCGTTCCTCAAGGCCAAGCATCCGATCGTCTGGGCCGAAGCGCAGACCGAATGCGCCGCGGACGAGCAGAAATGGCGCCGTCTGCTCGCCAGGATGCAGGGCGAGTGGCCCAACATGATACTGTTCGACAATTTCGGCTTCGCGATCGCCGCCGGAAGTACGGCGCGCCTCGCCGATCAGGCGGTGTCGATGATGGCCTATGCGCGCCGGCAGCGCCGCGAAAGCGGCTCGCAGGGGATCAGACCGAGCTTTTACTATCTCGATCTCGCGCTTTTTCCCAAGCGCTTCGACACGGTTTACGGTGCGTTTGTGGAGGCATTGCCCGAATTGCACGACTGAAGGCTGCAAACCAGCGCGTTTTACCTGAATAAACCATATTTCTGAGGATTTTATCCCCACCAACTCGGTTCGTCGCAAAGTGCGTCGATATGGCTTTCGGGACCCGATTTTTAACTAAGCATCAAGCCTCTTTTGCTAGCGACTGTTTTCCTGGCCGCTGCGTATTGGGCACCGATGTTTCATTCCCCTGTTGCCACTGATCAGTCGCCCGACCCGGCAGTGGCCCAGTTTGAAGGGGAGGATATTGCCGCGGACGTCGGCAATGACGAACTGCGCGATATCCATCTGCGCACCTCCCAGCTCCAGGCGCGCGCTTTGTTCGCGCCCTATCTGGCGGGCGCCGGCATCGTCACCGCATTGCTGGTCGCCTGGGCACTCTTTGAAAATCTGCCGCTGGCAGTGATCGGCGGCTGGCTCGCCGCCGTCGCCGCCGCAAACTGGCTGACGTGGCGCGCTTCGGTGAATGCGGCGTTCGACCTTGGCCATAACGTCAAGCGGCGCGCCGCCTGGCTGCCGATCGCCGAGGCGGTCGGGCTGGCCGGCGTGTGGATGGTCGTTCCGGCCATCGGCTTCACCATAGCCGATCCGGAGGTGCACACCGTCATCGGCTGCACGATGGCGGCGATGATCATTGCCGGAATCTCGCTCGCGTCGGTGCCCGCCGCCGCCGTGGCCTGGATCGTGACGCTCGTCGGCGGCCTGTGCGCGGGCTATTTGCTCGGTAGCCGCGGCGTCGATGCCAGGCTCGGCGTTACCTTTGCCGCGATCGCCGGTATCGCCATGTTCGGGGTCGGGCGCATCACCCGCTGGAGCTTCTCGCAGCTCGAGGCGATGGCAGCGATTCGCGCCCAGGCCGAGGCCATCCATCTGTTGCTCAAGGAATATGAACACCGCGGCGTCGGCTGGCTGTGGCAGGTCGATGCCGAAAATCGCGTCGTTTATATCTCCTCGCGCATGACCGCGCTGCTGGGCCGCTCGACCAATCAGTTGATCGGCCATTCGCTGCCCGCCTCGCTTGGCGGCAACAGCCTGCTCGGCCGCGCATTGCTGGAACGTCAGCCGTTCGCGAACCTCGAAATGGAATTGCGCACCCGCCGCGGTACGCGCTGGATCAGTCTTGCCGGCGATCCGATCATCGACATGGCGGGCGTGTTCCAGGGCTTCCGCGGCGTCGGATCGGACATCACCGAGGTCCGCAAGACGCAGGAGCGCCTGACCAACCTCGCCAATATGGACGTCCTTTCCGGCCTGCCCAACCGCGGCCGCGTCCGCCAGCTGCTTGGCGAGGCCTTGTCCAACGCGCAGGCGACCAGCATTCCTTGCGCGATCATGTTCCTCGACCTCGACGGCTTCAAGCCGGTCAACGACACGTTCGGCCACCCCAAGGGCGACACCGTCCTCAAGGCGGTCGCGCAGCGCCTCGTCAAGGAACTTGGCGATGCCGGGCATGTCGGCCGGATGGGCGGCGACGAATTCGCGATCGTGATCCGCGACGGCCAGAGCCGCAAGATCATCGAGGATCTCGCCAGCCGCCTGATCCGCGCGGTCGCCGAACCTTACCATATCGACAAGACCGAGATCCGCATCGGCGTCTCGATCGGCTGCGCGTTCGGCCCGATCGACGGCCAGAGCGTCGACGACCTGATCCAGAAGGCCGACATGGCGCTCTACGAGGCCAAGGGCCAGGGCCGCGGCACGTGCCGTTACTTCAGCGCCGACATGCAGAGCGAGGCCGAGGATCGGATCAAGCTCGAGCAGGACCTCAGCACCGCGCTCGCGCTCAAGCAGTTCCGGCTCGATTATCAGCCGTTGATCCGCGCCGGCGACCAGAGCTTGGTCGGCTTCGAGGCGCTGATCCGCTGGCATCATCCCACTCGCGGCCTTGTCTCGCCGCTCGAATTCATCCCTCTCGCCGAGGAGACCGGACTGATCGTCCAGCTCGGCGAATGGGTCATCCAGGAGGCCACCCGCGCCGCCTCGCACTGGCCCGAGCATATCAGCGTCGCGCTGAACCTGTCGGCCAAGCAATTGCTCGTCCGCTCGCTCCCCAATGTCGTCAGCGATGCGCTCACTCGCTACCGCGTCCCGGCCAACCGCATCGAGCTTGAGGTGACCGAAAGCGTCTTCCTGTGCGACAGCGACGGCGCGCTCGACGTCCTGAAGCGCCTGCGCGCGCTCGGCGTCGGCATCGCGCTCGACGATTTCGGCACCGGCTATTCGTCGCTTGGCTATCTGAACAAGGCGGTGTTCCACAAATTGAAGATCGACGGCAGCTTCGTGCGCGACGCCGCGCATAACCGCGAGACGGTGGCGATCATCCAGTCGATCGTCAGCCTCGCCAAGAGCTTCCGCATGACGGTCACTGCCGAAGGCGTCGAGACCGCCGACGACTTCACCCGCATGCGCGACCTCGGCTGCCACCAGATCCAGGGCTATCTGTTCGGCCGCCCGATGAACTTCGACCGCGCCAGCGAACTGGTCAACGGCGTCCAGGCCCGCCTGAGCGCCTAAGGCTGGGCAGTGCTCAGCCTTACTTCATTCTGCTAATGCTCAAGACTTTGGCATCTCGCCTGGAAATTTCGATCGCCGGCCTGCCTCCCCCGGTGACTACATTCAAATAGGGTATTCCCTCTGCCGATTCTTGTATGCCGGCAGGACCCGGCGAAGACGGATAAGCATAGACGGTCCAGACACCGTCCTCCAACTCCGCCATAAATTCGTCGCCTTCCGTTATTTGCTTGAACTTCGGTTCGCCAAAATATGCCTTCAAGATCGGTATTGCTATTTCGATAGCAGTCTTCTTGTCTGGCACGGCGTCTTTGGCCAATCCATCGGCCGATGCCGCGCAATGCAATAGGACTCCTGCCGTACATGCAATCAACAAGGCCATCCTACGCACGGAATGTTCCTTTTATCAGGTTCCCGTTTTTGATCGTTGTGGTTAGTCTGTCAATTGACGGTGGCGGGGGCCGTCGTGCACTGCTCCCGGACTAGAATCCCACCACAACTACCCTCACCCATGGTGTCGATAGCCTATCGCAAGGATCTCGATGGGCTGCGCTGCGTCGCCGTCCTCGCGATCGTCCTCTTCCACGCCTCGCCGCCAAGCCTTCCCGGCGGCTTCGTCGGGGTCGATATCTTCTTCGTCCTGTCCGGTTTCCTGATCACCTCGATCATCGTCACCGAGATCGGCGAGGATCGGTTCAGCCTGCTGCGCTTCTACGGCCGCCGCATCCGCCGCCTGTTTCCTGCGCTTGCTCTGGTGCTTGCCGCGACCCTGGCAGCCGGATGGTTCATGCTGAGCGCCGACGATTATGTGTCGCTTGGCCGCCAGACCGTCGCCGGCGCCGCTTTCTACGCAAATTTCCACTTCTGGGGTGCCAGCGGCTATTTCGACGCCTCAACCCAGACCATGCCACTCCTCCATCTCTGGTCGCTCGGCGTCGAGGAGCAATTCTATGTCATGTGGCCGCTGACCCTGTGGGCGATCTTGCGGATGCGCGTCCGGCCGCTCTGGGTGCTTGGTATGTTGACGGCGGCCTCCTTTGCGTTCTGCCTCTATGTCAGCGACGGCGACCCCGACCAGGCTTTCTATTCCCCCTTCAGCCGGCTGTGGCAGCTGTCGCTCGGCGGCGTCGTCGCGACGCTGCCGCCCTCGGCGGCCGGCGCGCGGGGGCGGTCGATCCTGTCGGCTGCGGGCCTGCTGCTCATCCTTCTCTCCTGCTGGCTGATCGATCCGGGTCAGCCGGTGCCGGGCGTCAATGCCGCCATGCCGACGCTCGGCGCCGCGCTGCTGATCCGCGCCGGCCCCGAAGCACTCGTCAATCGCCTGCTTTCGATTCGCCCGGCGGTCGCGATCGGCCGCATCAGCTATCCGCTCTATCTCTGGCATTGGCCGTTGCTGTCCTTCGCCTGGATCAATGCCGATCTCGCCGATCCGTCACGGCTCGCGCGGGGCGGTTTGATCCTCGTCGCGTTCGTCGCCGCCGGCGCGACCTGGCGCTGGGTCGAGCGTCCGCTCAAGACCGTCCATCCGCTGAGGCTTCTCATGGCTATGGCGTTTGTCCTGGTTGCCGCATTGCTCGTCATCTGGAGCGGTGGTGTTCCACAGCGCGCGGTCAACCAGGATCCGCGCCGCGCCTTCGTCGCCCGTCAAAACGCGCTGCGTTTCGACGATATCGAGCACAGCGGGCTGCCGAACTGCGGCTTCATGGAGTGGCGCAGCTCGCGGATAAAGGACATGATCGATCCGCGCTGCACGCTTCCGGGCCGGCGCGGCACCTATTTCCTCTGGGGCGATTCGCACGCGCACGCGCTTGTCGTCGGCATGGTCCGCGCCGTTCCCCAAGGCATTTCGATCGCGCGCGTGGCATCGCCGGGATGCGCGGTCGACTATCCCGACACGGGGCGGGCGCCAGGATCCGGCCGGCAGGGCAAGCGCGCCTGCCGCCGCTCTAACGATTTTGCCGCCGCTGCGGTGCGCCGGCTCAAGCCCGATATCGTCTTCCTCGCGCAGGCGAGCGGCCATCAGCGCAGCGACTGGGACGCGCTGGCCCGCAGCATCCGCGCGCTTGGCGCGCGCCGCGTCGTCCTCGTCGGTCCCGTTCCGCAATGGCGCCCGTCGCTCCCGCTGGTGATCGCTCGCGCACACTGGCCATTCACCGAAGACTATATCGCGACCGGCCTCGATCGCTCGATATTGTCCACCGACGCGCTGCTGCACCGGCGCTACGACCATTCGCGCGACCTGACCTATCTCTCGCTCATCGACCGGCTGTGCGACGCGCGCGGATGCCGCGCCCGCCTCGGCGATGGCCTTACATCCTGGGATTATGGCCACCTGACCGCGCCGGCGAGCGAATATGTCGCGCGCGACATATTGACCCGTCTGGGTCTTCCGACGCGACGCACGGACATGCCGTAGCCCATCCCCTCCATTGCGTGGTTCGCCGCATTGCGCATAACCCTCCCGCATGGCGTCGATACCCTATCGCAAGGATCTCGATGGGCTGCGCTGCGTCGCCGTCCTGGCGATCGTCCTCTTCCATGCCGCCCCGACGACCTTGCCCGGCGGGTTCGTCGGGGTCGACATCTTCTTCGTCCTCTCCGGATATCTGATCACCGCCATCATCCTGCGCGAGATAGCCGAGCGACGCTTCAGCTTCGGCAGATTCTACAGCCGGCGCATCAGGCGTATCTTCCCGGCGCTCATCCCGGCGCTCGTGGCCTGCCTGGTCGCTGGCTGGTTCGTCCTCACCGCCGAAGATTACGTCATACTCGGCCGGCAGGTGGCCGCCAGCGCCGCGTTCGTTGCCAATTTCTTCTTCTGGAACCACAGCAATTACTTTGACGCCGAGGGCCAGGCCGAGCCGCTGCTGCATCTCTGGTCTTTGGGGGTGGAGGAGCAATTCTACCTCCTCTGGCCGGTGCTGGTGTACGCGATCGCCAGGACCCGGGTGAGGCCGGCGGTGGTGCTGGGCCTCCTGACCGCGATCTCGTTCGCTTATTGCATCTACCTCAGCGACGCCGATCCGGATCAGGCCTTTTACTCGCCGATTAGCCGCCTGTGGCAGCTGGGTCTCGGCGGTGTCATTGCTACCCTGCCGCCGCGCGCGGATCCTCGCTGGCGGGCGAACCTGCTGTCCGTCGCGGGCCTGGCGCTGATTTGCGTGTCGATGTGGCTGATCGATCCGGCGCAGCCGGTGCCGGGATGGAGGGCCGCCTTGCCGACGGCGGGTGCGGCGCTGCTGATCGCGATCGGCCCCGATGCCGTCGCCAACCGCCTGCTGTCGGTCAGGCCTGCAGTCTGGGTCGGCCTGATCAGCTACCCGCTCTATCTGTGGCACTGGCCCTTGCTGTCCTTCGGCTGGATCTTGAGGGATCTTGCCGATCCGACCCGCAGCCAGCGTCTCCTCCTTGTGGCTTGCGCTTTCCTCCTTGCCTGGGCGACCTGGCGCTGGATCGAGCGCCCGTTCAGGACCGCCCATCCGCTCAGGCTCGTCGCGGCGATGGCTTTTGTCCTGCTCGCCGGACTGCTGGTCATTTGGCAGGCTGGCTTTCCGGATCGGCCGGCGAACCATGACGATCGACGCAACTTCGTCGCGCATTACCAGGCGATGCGCTACGAATTTGCCGCAAGCCAGCGGTCGTGCGGCTTCCTCGACTGGCGCACGCTGCGGCAGCGCGACGATATCGAACCGATCTGCACGCTTCCGGGGACTCGGGGGACCTACCTTCTGTGGGGCGATTCGCACGCCAAGGCATTGTCGTTCGGCCTGCGAAAGACCCTTCCCGAAGGCATATCTTTGGCTCAGGTCACCAGCTTCGCTTGCGCGCCCGGTCTTCCCGATGACGGCTTGTTCTACGGACGGATGCGCGGCGGCGAAAAGCGCGCATCGTGCGTGCGGGCCAACGCGTTCGCGCTCGACCTTATCCGCCGGCTCCGCCCTCAGATCGTCTTCCTGGCCCAGCAGGGCGATCATGACCGGCGCGACTGGAACGCCTTTGCCGACCACCTGAAGCGGCTGGGCGCGCGGCAGGTCGTCCTCGTCGGACCCGTTCCGCAATGGTTCCCGTCGCTGCCCCGGATCATCGCCGGATCGCACTGGCCGCTGACCGAAGACTATATCGCTACTGGGCTGAGCCAGGACATTCTTGGGATCAATGCGGTTCTCGGGCGCCGTTATGCGCACTCCTCGCATCTCACCTATGTGTCGCCGATCGGCCGGCTGTGCGATGCGCGTGGCTGCCGCGCGAGGATCGGTAACACCCTGCTGGTCTGGGACTATGGTCATCTCACGCCCGCGGCCAGCATCCTGATCGGCAGGCTGATCATGGACCGGGTTGCGCAGCAAGTGGTCCAGCCGCCTCCGGCCACCAGCCCGATTTAACCGGGTTGACCGACTCAGCCGGGGCGGCGCAGAGCGATGGCGGCCGCCTGTTCCTGGGATATCGCTTGCCCGCGACCGTGTCGCGTTGTCGTAACGCGTTCGACCCCTTTTCTTGCAGGAGAATGGCCATGTCCGGACTAGGTCCGTTGATCGGCAAAGGCGCCGTATTTCTTGGCTCGGCAATCACGGGAGCGATCCTGCTGCCCGCGTCGGCACAGGCCGCGACCACGCCCGGAGCGCCGGCTAACGTCCAGACCGCGGAAATCTCGCCGGCGACGGCGCGGACCGCCGGGTCGGCGGCCGAGGCCTCGCTGATCGGCGCCGCAGCGGTCGCGCAGCAGACGGCCGGTGACACCTCGATCCGCCCGTTTCGGTTCCACGCGACCGATGCCCAGCTGGCGGATCTCAAGCGCCGCATCAAGGCGACGGTCTGGCCCGAGCGCGAGAACGACCCGACGCAGGGCGTGAGCCTTGCCACGATCCAGAAGCTCGCCGATTATTGGGCCAACCAGCACGACTGGCGCAAGGCGGAAGCCAGGATCAATAGCTATCCGAACTTCGTCACCAATATCGACGGCGTCGACATCCACTTCATCCAGGTCAAGTCGAAGCACCCGAACGCGCTCCCGGTCATCATCACGCATGGCTGGCCGGGCTCGATCATCGAGCAGTTGAAGGTCATCGGTCCGCTGACCGATCCGACCGCTTATGGCGGCAAGGCCGAGGATGCGTTCGACGTCGTGATCCCGTCGCTGCCGGGTTACGGTTTCTCGGGCAAGCCGAGCGTCAACGGCTGGGATCCGCAGCATGTCGCGCGCGCCTGGGCGGTGCTGATGGATCGCTTGGGCTACAGGAAATATGTCGCGCAGGGCGGCGACTGGGGCAATGCGGTGACCGAGCAGATGGCGCTGCAGCGGCCGTCCGGCCTCGTCGCCATCCACACCAACATGCCCGCGACCGTCCCCGACGATATTGCGAAGCTGCTTCCGGGAGGGCGTGAGCCAGCCGGGCTTTCCGCCGACGAAAAGCATGCCTGGGACCAGCTCGTCGATTTCTACTCGAACGGGCTCGGCTATGCCCAGGAAATGGCCGGGCGGCCGCAGACGCTCTATGCGCTCGCCGACTCCCCCGTCGGGCTCGCCGCCTGGATCATCGATCATGACATCCGCAGCTACAATCTGATCGCCCGCGTCTTCGACGGCGCGAACGAGGGGCTGACGCGCGACGATATCCTCGACAATATCACGCTCTACTGGCTGACCAATACCGCGGTCTCGTCGGCGCGGCTGTATCGCGAGAGCAAGCTCGCCTTCTTCGCGCCGAAGGGCGTGCCGCTGCCCACGGGCGTCAGCGCTTTCCGCGACGAGATCTACCAGGCGCCGGAAAGCTGGACGCGCAAGGCCTATCCGCACCTGGTCTTCTATAAAAGTCATCCGACCGGCACCCATTTCGCCGCGTGGGAGCAGCCGCAGGCATTGGTGGAGGATCTGCGCGCAACGTTCCGGTCGGTGCGCTGAGATGAGGGGCGTCGCCAGTGCCGCAGGAATTTGACCGGCGGCTTTTCCTCGGCGCGGCGGCGATCACCGTAGCGGGGCTTGGTACCGAGCCGGCGGCATCGGCTGCGGAACCAGCGCCCGCTGAACCGGTGCCTGCCGGGCCTGCGCTTGCACCGCCGCCCTCGTTCGGGCCGCCGAAGCAGGTTCAGGCCGGCGTGCTCGACGTGGGTTATGTCGAGGCCGGCCCGGCGGATGGCCCTGCGGTCATCCTGCTACACGGCTGGCCCTATGACATCCACGCGTTCGCAGACGTGGCTCCAGCGCTCGCCGACCGCGGCCTTCGCGTCATCATCCCCTATTTGCGCGGCTACGGATCGACCCGCTTCCTCGCCGCCGAAGCGATCCGCAACGGCCAGCCGGCGGCGCTCGCGCACGATGCGATCGCGCTGATGGACGCGCTCGAGGTCGATCGCGCGATCCTCGCCGGGTTCGACTGGGGCGCGCGCACGGCCGACATCGTCGCGGCTTTGTGGCCGAGCCGCGTCGCCGGACTTGTCGCGGTCAGCGGCTATCTGATCGGCAGCCAGGCCGCCGGCCAGGCGCCGCTGCCGCCCGAGGCCGAACTGCAATGGTGGTATCAGTTCTACTTCGCGACCGAGCGCGGCCGGCTTGGCTACGAAAAGAACCGCCGCGATTTCGCCCGGCTGATCTGGAAGCTCGCATCGCCGCAATGGGCGTTCGACGATGCCACCTTCGATCGCTCCGCCGCCGCGCTCGACAACCCCGACCATGTCGCGATCGTCATCCACAACTACCGCTGGCGCCTTGGCCTCGTCGCGGGCGAGCCGCGCTACGACGAACTCGAGCAAAAGCTTGCCGCCGCGCCCGCGATCGCGGTGCCGACGATCACGCTGGAAGGCGACGCCAACGGCGCCCCGCACCCGCCGCCGGCCGCTTACGTCGCCAAATTCACCGGCAAATATGAGCATCGCAACCTGACCGGCGGCATCGGCCACAATTTGCCACAGGAAGCCCCGCAGGAATTCGTCCGCGCGATCCTCGACGTTGCTTATCCTTGAATGTAAGGATGTTTTCGCTTACAATCGCGTCAAGGAAAGGCGTGTCCGATGAATGCGATCACCGTCACTTCGAAAGGCCAGATCACCCTCCGGAAGGAATTGCTGCGGCATCTCGGCGTGCGGCCCGGCGACCGGATCAGCCTGGATAAGCTGCCGGATGGAGAGATCAGGATCCGAGCGGTCCGGCCGTCGGGCAGGATCGACGCGTTCTTCGGGCTATTGAAGCGCGAAGGCCAGGCCCCGGTTTCGATCGAGGAGATGAACCGGAGCATCGAGGAGGGTTGGGCCGGCCAGTCGTGAAGATCGTTCCGGACACCAATATCCTCGTCCGGGCGGCGGTGCAGGACGATCCGGTTCAGGGCGCCATCGCGCGCAAGCTGATGCAGGAAGCCGGGCTCCTCGCAGTGACGCTCCCGGCCCTGTGCGAGTTCTGCTGGGTCCTCAGGAAAGCCTATGATTTCGAGCCGGCAAGGATCGCCGCTGCCATTCATGTGCTTTTGGACGCCGAGAATGTGGCGCTGGACCGGTCGGCCGTCGAAGCCGGTCTCGCCATGCTTGAAGCAGGCGGGGACTTCGCCGATGGCGTGATTGCCCACGACGGGCGTTGGCTCGGCGGCGAATCGTTCATAAGCTTCGACAAAGAGGCGGTTCGCCTGTTGCAGGACCGTGGCGAGGCGGCGCGCGTTCCGGCTTGAGCCAGACCCTCGCGCTGCCGCAACATTACCAATTTGTAACAAGGATTTGCCGGCGCCGGCGGCTATCTTGATTGCCTGATAATCAAGAGAGACGCCAATATGCTCAGACCCCTTATGATCCTGCCGGTCGCGATGACCGTCGCGCTCGCCCTGTCGTCGCCGGCTTCGGCCGCTGCGTGCCGAGATGCCCACGGCAAGTTCGTCAAATGCGCGAAAAAAGCGGCGCCGGTCCATTGCAAGGACGCCAAGGGCAAGTTCGTGAAGTGCAACGCGCCGGGGGCGAGGCCTGCCAGATAATAGCGGGTCAATTGTAGCCGCCGCCGCGACCATCGCGAGCTTCCGCTCGGTGGACCATGGAACCTGGGACGCGCATCGCGCTCTTTTCCGGAAACTATAATTATGTCCGCGATGGCGCGAACCAGGCGCTCAATCAACTGGTCGGCTATCTGCAGGACGTGGAGCGCGCAAAGGTCCGCGTCTATTCCCCGGTCACCGCTACGCCCGCCTTCGCGCCGGCCGGAACCCTCGTGTCGGTTCGTTCGGTGCCGTTCCCCGGCCGCCCCGAATATCGCGTCGCGCTCGGCCTGCCGCGCCCGGTTCGCGAGGATATTGCGCGGTTCGATCCGAACCTGTTCCATCTATCGGCGCCCGACTGGCTCGGGACGGGGGCACAAAGGCTCGCGCGACGGCTCGGCAAGCCGGTAGTGGCCAGCCTGCACACGCGCTTCGAAACCTATTTCGATTACTACGGGCTTGGCTGGATGCGCCGTGCTGTCGAGCGCCGCCTGTCCGGATTCTATTCGAACAGCGACATGATCGTCGTTCCGACGCCCGCGCTGCTGCGCGATTTCTCGGGCCGCTTCGGCCGCGATCGCGTTCGGCTTTGGGGACGCGGCGTCGATACGGCGCTCTTCCATCCGGGCAATCGCAGCGCCTCGTGGCGTAGGGCGCGTGGCATCGGCGACGAGGACATCATCCTTTTGTTCTTTGGCCGCCTCGTGCTCGAAAAGGGTGTCCGTGCCTTTTGCGAGACCGTCGATGCCTTGGCCGCTTCGGGACTGAGTGTGCGCCCGCTCGTCATCGGCGACGGCCCGGCGCGCGCAGAAATGGCCCGGCTGCTCCCGGCCGCAATCTTCACCGGACAGCTGGCGGGAAAGGACCTTGGCACCGCCGTCGCCAGCGCCGACATCGTGATCAACCCCAGCGTCACCGAGGCATTCGGCAATGTCGTGCTCGAAAGCATGGCCGCCGGCCTCGCGGTCGTCGCCGCCGATGTCGGAAGCGCGACCAACCTGGTGGACCACGGCGTCTCAGGGCTGCTCAGCACGCCGGGCCGCACCGCCAGCATCGCGGGCCACGTCGGGCGCCTGATCCTCGATCCCGCATTCCGGATCCGCTTGCAAAGGGCAGCCGCGGCGGCCGCGCAGGCGCACGACTGGCCCAGCGCGTCGCGCCAGGCGGTACAGGCATATGAGGTGCTTCTCGGCACGCCCCGCACCCGCCGCGAAGGCGCGTTCGTTACGTCCGATCCCTGGCTGTCGCCGGCAAACGCGGGCCTGGTTCGTTCTCCCGCTATCTTTTGACGTCTCGCGCATTACGGTGCACGTGCACTTTGAGCGGAGACGGAAATATGCGCAGGATCGTTACATCGGCCGCGGCGGCTGCCGCGCTTTCGCTCATTGGCTGCCAGGGCGGCGGAACCACGGCCGCGGACAATGCCAGCGCCGATGCATCCTCTGCCGCCGCGCCCGCCGCGACCGCGGCCGTCAGTGCGATGCCCGCCGACTGGAAGGCGACCGACGCCTGCTCGATCATCGACAAGGCCGAGATGGCGGCGGTCATGAAATCCGAGGTCACCCAGACCGCGCTCGACATGGCGTCCGAACCGGGCCCCGGCAGCGCCGGCACCTCGCAATGCACCTACACTTTGGCCGACGGCGGCAAGGCCACGGTGATGACGCGCTGGTCGCCGATCGCCGACAACAGCGCCGAAGCGATCGCCGCGACCCGCGCCGCTGCTGCCTCTTCGGTCAAGGCGTTCACCGATCGCCCTGTCGAGGACGTCCCCGGCGTCGGCAAGGCCGCGTTCCTCGTCCCCGGCATCAACCAGTTCAACGTCTTCCTCGACGATTCGCGGATGATGATCATCACGCTCGCCGATGCGCCCGCCGGCGAAGGCAAGGCGATGGCCGTCGCATTGGCGAAAAAAGCCGGCGCCTGACTCCTTCAAGGCGTCGGGGCAGAATCCTTGCAATGTGGGAAATTTCCTGAGACACGGAAACGTGGAACAAATCAGGAACCACTACGTCCCCATAAATCCCCCGCGCTTCGCACCCCCCGTTTTGCCCGAAATTTCCGAGGCCATGGCAACCGTCAATTTCATCAACTTCGTCCGCCCGCGAAAGCCCGCTGAACGAGCCCCGAATCGCCGCCGAATCGCGCCGAATCGACCGGCTTTTGGCGCTACCTGTTACGAATCCCTGGGCTCAGCCGCTCCACACCGCGCCCTCCGGCGCGCCGCGGTCCAGCTTGTCGGGCAGGGCTTCGTCGGCGGGGGTGAAGCCCAGCGACACCGAATTGATGCAATAGCGCAGGCCGGTCGGCGGCGGGCCGTCGGGGAAGACGTGGCCCTGGTGCGCGCCGCACCGTGCGCAGACGATCTCGACGCGCTCCATGCCGTAGCTGCTGTCGCGGATATTGCGCAAATGGCCGTCGGCGAACGGGGTCGTGAAGCTTGGCCAGCCGGTGCCGCTTTCGAACTTGGTGCCGGCCTTGAACAGGGGCAGGCCGCACAGCCGGCAGGTGAAGGTGCCGGCGCGCTTCTCGTCCAGGAACACGCCGCAGAACGGCGCCTCGGTGCCGTGCTGCAGCAGCACGTGCCGCTCCTCGCTGCTGAGGTCGGCCGCGAGCGCATCGAACTGTGCTTCGGTCGGGGGAGTAAGATCGAAGTCGGTCATCATGTCGTCCTTGATTGCCTGCTCGCTTATGTCGGTTCGCGGCGAGGCGATGTGAATAGGTGTCCGTCAGCCTTGGGGCAATTGCGACAGCTCCGTCAGCGTGTCGCCCAGAATCCGATGCCATCGCTTGACCCCCGGCGCGTCGCCGAGCTGGTCCTGCCTGATCTCGATCTCCGCATAAGGAAGCGATCGGGGATAGGCGTGGACCGGGATCGTGTAATCGGTTCCGTCCATCACATAGGGCTCGTTCTCGCCGATATGCAGGTCGCGGTGCTGCCGCAGGACCGCGAGCAGCGCCAGCGCGAAGCGCGTGTCGCCGCCGTCGTGCAATATACCCGCGTCCCAGGGCCGGGCGACACCGCCCATGACCGGCGTGAAGCTGTGCAGCGCCACCAGGATCGTCGGCTGTCCGCGGCGTGCTCGCTCCTCGATCTGCGCGGCGATCGCGGCATGATAAGGCGCATGGATCGCGGCGATCCGCGCTTTGCGTGCCGCGCCGTCGAGCCCGCGATTGCCGGGCACTGCGCTTCCGTCGCTCGTCTCTGGGATCGCATCGGCCGCGTCGGGCGTGCGGTTGCAGTCGATCACCAGCCGCGAAAAACGCTGGTGGACGAAGACCGCGTCCAGGCTTTGCGCCAGCATTTGCCCGAGCGATCGGACGCCGATGTCCCAGCCGATGTGCCGGCCCAGCTCGCTTGCGTCGAGGCCAAGCATTTGCAATTGCGCCGGAACCGCGTTTCCCGCATGGTCGCCGAGGAAGAGGAACGGTGAGGCGCCGGACGGATTGTCGACAAGCACCGGCGGCGGATCTTCTCCGGTCAGAAGGGCATTGTTTGTTGGGATCATTGCAAGCTGACCTTTCATGCCAATACTGACGATATCGCACGTAACCGAATACGACTATCGCCAGCCGGTCACTTTTGGCGAGCACCGGATCATGGTCAGGCCGCGCGAAAGCTACGACCAGAGGCTGATCGAAGCCGAGCTCAACATCGATCCCAAGCCGTCCGAGCTGCGCTGGCTGCACGACGTGTTCGGCAATTCGGTCGCGATCGCGCTGTTCAAGAAAAGGGCCGCGCAGCTCCGCGTCGAGAGCCTCGTCCGGATGGAGCATAATCCAATCGACAAGAAGGGGATCGAGGTCGAGGATTATGCGCGCCTCTATCCGTTCACTTACTCCTCCGAGGACATGCCCGATCTGCTGCGCTCGATCGAGCGCCAATATCTCGATCCACACCGCGTCGTCGACAAATGGGTGCGCGGCTTCATCCGCGACGACGGCCAGACCGATACGGTCGCGATGCTGGGCGAGATCACCGCGACGATCCGGCGCGAATTCGCCTATCTGCCGCGCTACGAGCCGGGCACGCAGACGCCGATCGAGACATTGCGCGCGCGCCAGGGCACCTGCCGCGATTTCGCCGTGCTGATGATGGAGGCGACGCGGGCGCTCGGGCTCGCCGCCCGGTTCATCTCGGGCTACGTCTACAATCCGACGCGAAGCGACAGCCGCGTCGGCGGGGGGAACACCCACGCCTGGGTGCGCGTATTCCTCCCTGGTTCTGGATGGGTCGAGTTCGATCCCACCAACGGCATCGTCGGCAATGCGGGTCTGATCCGCGTCGCGATCGCCCGCGATCCGATCCAGGCCGTGCCGCTTTCCGGCAGCTGGACCGGGTTTCCGGGCAGCAGCCTTGGCATGAAGGTGTCGGTGAACGTCAAGGTCGAAAAGCCGCAAAGCGCGCTGGCGGCGGCTCGCGCTTCAGGGAGTCAGTGAACATGCTTATCCGCGCCGGCTACGCGATCAGCTTCGCCGCCGAACAGTCGACGCCGATGCTGGCCCTGCTCAGCATCCATCCCTCACGGCACAAGGATCTCAAGACCGCGCACCGGATCATCACGACCCCTGAGGTCCCGATCTACGACTATCTCGACAGCATGGGAAACGTGTGTACCCGGTTCACCGTGCCGGAAGGCGGGCTGACCCTCGCCACCGATTTCATCATCGAGGATAGCGGCGACCCGGACGTGTGCGTCCTGAACGCGCGCCAGCACCCGGTCGAGGAGCTTCCGGACGACGCGCTCGTCTACCTGCTCGGCAGCCGCTATTGCGAGACCGACCGTCTTGCCGACATCGCCTGGAACCTGTTCGGTGGCGTGGAGCCCGGCTGGAAGCGCGTGCAGGCGATCGTCGACTTCACCTACAACCATATCGAATTCGGCTACGAATATGCGCGCTCGACCAAGACCGCCTGGGATGCGCACCAGGAGCAGCGCGGCGTGTGCCGGGATTTCGCCCACCTCGCGATCACTTTGTGCCGCTGCATGAACATCCCGGCGCGCTATTGCACCGGCTATCTCGGCGATATCGGCGTCCCGGTCTCGGACGCGCCGATGGATTTCTCGGCCTGGTTCGACGTCTATCTCGGCGGCCACTGGTATACTTTTGACGCGCGCCACAACCGGCCGCGCATCGGCCGCATCCTGATGGCGCGCGGACGCGATGCGACCGACACCGCGCTCACTACCGCCTTTGGCCAGGCGCCGCTGGTCCAGTTCACCGTCATCACCGACGAGGTGACCGATCAGTGAGCGATGCCCCCGCGGAATCGAACCCGCTGCTCCTGCCGTGGCCGGCCGATGCGCCACCCTTCGATCGCATCAAGCCCGAGCATTTCGTTCCGGCGCTGAAGATCGCGCTTGCCGAAGCGCTTGCGGAGATCGAGGCGATCACGTCCAACCCGGCGCCGCCCGACTTCGATAACAGCGTCGCCGCACTCGAACGGTCCGGCGCGGCATTGTCGCGCGTGCAACGCATTTTCTGGAGCCTGTCCTCGGCGCAATCCGACGATGGCATCAAGGCGATCGAATCCGAGATATCGGGGATGACTTCGCGCCATGGCAGTGCGGTCAGCCACAACCAGAAATTGTTCGCGCGCATCGCCGCCGTCTGGAAGGATCGCGAACGTCTGGAGCCCGAAGCTAAGCGGCTGACCGAGGTCAGCTACAACGGCTTCGTCCGCGGCGGCGCCGCACTGCCGCCCGAGGCGCGGACCGCGCTGGCAGCGCTGGACGAGCGTCTTTCCTCGCTCTCGGTTTCGTTCGGCCAGAATCTTCTCGCCGCGAGCAGCGAATGGGAAATGCTGGTCGACCGGGCCGATCTTGCCGGGCTTCCGGACAGCCTTTGCGAATCCGCAGGTCGCCGGGCTTCGGTGCGCGGTCATGACGGCCAATATCTGTTCACGCTCGACCGCAGCGACGTCGAACCATTCCTGGAATTTTCGGAGCGCCGCGAACTTCGCGAGTGGGTCTGGAAGGCGTTCACCGCGCTTTGCGCCGGCGGGCCGCACGACAATCGCGCCATCGCCGCGGAGATCGTCCAGCTACGCGGCCAGAAGGCGCAGATGCTCGGCTTCCGAAGTTTCGCGCATTACACCCTGGACGACAGCATGGCGCACACCCCCGAGGCGGCCGAGGGCTTGCTGATGCGCGTGTGGGCGCCGGCGCGGCTACGGGCGCTCGAAGAAAAGCTCGCGCTCCAGGCGCTCGCCGACGCCGATGGCGAGGGCGTCACGATCGAGCCGTGGGACTGGCGTTTCTACGCCGAGCGGATCCGGCGCGACCACTTTGCGATCGACGCTGCGGCGATACGCGATCATCTGCTGCTCGACGAAGTCCGCAGGGCTGGGTTCGACGCGGCCGGGCGCCTGTATGGATTGCAGTTCCAGCCGCGCGCCGACATTCCCACTTACCATCCCGACGCGGCTGCGTGGGAAGTGCGCGGCTCCGGCGGCACGCCGGTCGGCCTGCTCTACACCGACTATTTCGCGCGCAAGGAAAAGCATGGCGGCGCCTGGATGGGCAGCCTGCGCGTGCAGGAGAAGATGGACGGAGTGGTGCGTCCGATCGTCTACACGGTCGCTAATTTCGCCAAGGCCAGCGACCCGGCGGAAACGCGCGTGTCGCTCGACGAGGCGCGGACCCTGTTCCATGAATTCGGCCACGCGCTGCATGCGCTCCTGTCCGACGTCACTTATCCAAGCCTCGCGGGCACTTCGGTCGTGCGCGACTTTGTCGAATTCCCGTCCAAGCTGATGGAACATTGGATCGTCTCGCCGCAGCTGCTCAAGGGCTTTGGAATGGCGCCGGCGCTGATCGACTCGATCGAGCGATCGCAGCTGTTCGGACAGGGCTTTGCGACCGTCGAATTCGTCGCGTCGGCGATCCTCGACCTCGCGCTTCATCGCGCCGAAGAGCCGGTCCCGGATATCGTCGCGTTCGAACAATCCACACTGGCCAGGATCGAAATGCCGCCGGGCATTTTGCCGCGTCACAGCCTGCCGCGTTTCAGCCACATCTTCGACGGCGGCTATGCGAGTTCCTATTACGGCTATCTCTGGGCGGACGTGCTGGACGAAGACGCATTCGAGGCATTCGTCGAACGTGAGGACATCTTCGATCCTGAGCTTGCCGAACGCTTCCGCTCCGAAGTCCTCGCCCGCGGCGACACGCGCGATCCGCTGACCTCGTTCATCGCATTCCGCAACCGGCCGCCCCTCGAGGAGCCATTGCTGCGCTCGCGCGGACTATTGCCGAAGGCTGCCTGATCATGGACATCAAGAAAATCTCACCGGGCCGCAATCCGCCCTCCGACCTGCACGCGATGATCGAGATCCCGGTCGGCGGCGTGCCGGTCAAATATGAGCTCGACAAGGAATCCGGCGCCTTGTTCGTCGACCGGTTCCTGCACACCGCAATGTATTATCCGGCCAATTACGGCTTCATCCCGCAGACGCTGTCGCAAGACGGCGACCCGTGCGACGTGCTGGTGGTCGGCACGATGCCGGTCGTTCCCGGCGCGGTCATCCGCTGCCGTCCCGTCGGCGCGATCCTGATGGAGGACGAGGCGGGCATGGATGAGAAGATCCTCGCCGTCGCGGTCGACGATCTGCACCCTTTCTATTCGGAGGTGCGCGAATATAGCGATCTGCCGCCGCTGCTGGTCGACCAGATCGTGCATTTTTTCACCCACTATAAGGATCTCGAGAAGGGCAAGTGGGTGAAGCTGGCCAAGATCGTCGGCGCGCAGGAAGCGGGTGACCTCGTTATGGCCGCCATCGCCCGCGCCAAGGCCTCACCGTCACGTCCCGACTTGACGCAATAGCCTGCAGCGCATAAATGCCTGCCCAGGCAGCTACTGTCTGGGCAGGCTATGGGCTATTATACCGGATCCAATTTCACGCCGTGCCGGAGCATCGGCTATCTCCTCAAGCGGGCGCACAAGATGGCGCTCGGCCTCATCGAGAACCGGTTCCGCGATCAGGATATCAGCTTCTCGCAATGGGTCGCGCTCGCGCTCGTTGATGCCGGGATCACCGACACGACCGCCGGCATCGCGCGCGATCTTGGTCATGACAGCGGCGCGACCACGCGGCTGGTGGACAGTCTGCATGATCGCGGGCTGATCCAGCGCGAACGCGATCCTAGCGACCGCCGCGTCACGCGACTCACCATGACTGAGGAGGGCGATGCGGTGCGGACCGATCTGACGCCCCGCCTGATGAATTTCTGGAACGACGCGCTTGGCGAATTCTCCGCCGAAGAGGTCGACCAGGCCATGTCCTTCCTCGAAAGGCTCACGAGCCGTCTGGAAGCCATGGCCAAGGCGGAGACCAGAAAATGAGCAGACGTTGGTCGATCGCGCTTACGGCAATGCTGTTCGTGTCGGCCTGCGCTGGTCCGCTCGCCAGGCCTGAGGTTGCGGCGCTCAGCGCCGGATCGATGGGTCTCGCCGGAGCCGATACCCGTGCGATTCCGGCGCAATGGTGGCAGAGCCTCGGTGATGCGCAGCTCGACCGGATCATGGCCGACGCGCTGGCCGGCAATACCGGCCTCGAGATGGCTTTGGCGCGCGTTCGCGAGGCGCAGGCGATCCTGGGTTCGCGCCGGGCCGAAGATCGGCCGCAGGTGACGATCGACGGCCAGGAAGTCCGCAACCGGCTCAGCGAGAAATATACCATCCCGCCGCCCTATGGCGGGTCGACGCAATGGGTCGGCGACGTCGAGGCGAACCTCAGCTGGACGCTCGATTTCTGGGGCAAGCAGGCGGCCGCCATCCGCCAGGCATCGGCATTGCGCGATGCGAGCGCGCTCGATGTCGACGCAGCCCGGCTCGCCCTCACGGGCGCTGTCGCCCAGGGCTATGTCGAATTCGCGCGCGCCGATCATGTCATCGCGGTCGCCGAGGCATCGGTCGCGGAGCGGCGCAGGTCGCTGCGGCTCGTCGGCGTTCGCATCCGCAGCCAGCTTGCCAGCCAGATCGACGCCAAAGCGGCCGAGACCGAGCTGGCGCAGGCCGAACAGGCGCTCGTCCGCGCGCGCAGCGACCGGGTGCTGGCGCTTCACGCGCTCGCTGCGCTGGCGGGGCAGGGGGCCGACCGTTATGCCGATATGACATCGCCGACGCTTCATCTCGATGCGATGGTGTCGGTGCCCGGCGAACTTCCGGCCGACCTGTTGTCGCGCCGCCCGGACATCGCTGCGGCCCTGATGCGCATCGAGGCCGGCCGCCAGGGACGAGAGGTGGCACGCAAGGCCTTTTATCCCAACATCAACCTGGTCGGCCTGCTGGGCGTGCAGGCGCTTGGGCTTGGCGAATTGTTCGGAACGAGCGCCGCCACCTATGGCGCCGGTGCAGCAATCCATTTGCCGGTCTTCGATGGCGGGCAGCTTCGTTCCGAGCATGCGCGCGCGACCGCGTCGCTCGATCTCGCCGTTGCCGATTACAACGACCGCGTCGTGCGCGCGGTGCGCGAGACGGCAGATGCTCTGACCCGTGTCGGCGCCGCGGGCGACGATCTCGCGGCCCAGCGGGACATTGTCACGGGTCTTTCGGAATCGCGGCGCCTCGACGATGTCCGGGTCCGTTCGGGGTTGAGCTCGCGGCTCGACATCATCGAACCCGAATTGCGCCTGCTCGATGCACGGATCGGGCTCGTCAATCTCGAGGCGCAGGCGGCAACGAACCGGATCCAGCTGCTGGTGGCCCTGGGCGGCGATTTCACGCCGCAGGCCGGCCCGGCCGCGCCAAGTAAGAGCTAGCCACAAGGACAAAGACATGGCCGAGACCGTCAGCGCCGACGCGCCGCCCGAACCCGTCACGAACAACGCCGCACGGCGACGCTGGTTGCTGATACTCGCGGGCGCCGTGGTCGCGGCCGGCGCCTTTTACCTGATCTTCTTCGTGCTCCTCGCCAAGCCGTCCGAGAAAACCGGCGATGCCTATGTGGCCGGCGATATCGTGTCGGTGACGGCGCGCGATTCGGGCGTGATCCTCGCGCTCAATGCCGACAGCACCGAACTGGTTCGCGCAGGACAGCCGCTGATCGATCTCGACCCGGCGCGCGCCGATGCCGGGCTCGCGGCCGCCGAGGCCGAGCTGGCGCGCGCGGTGCGGAGTTTTCGTTCGGCATCGTCACAGGTCACGGGCAGCAATGCCGGGATCGTCCAGGCGCGCGCCGAGCTCGATCGCGCGCGCAACGACCTTCGCCGGCGGGCAAGCGCAGCGGCCGAGGGCGCGGTATCGGGCGAGGAGGTCGCGCATGCCCGCGACGCCGTCGCGGTGGCGGACGCCAATCTGCGGTTGGCGCAGAGCCAGCAGGTGCAGGCGCAAAGCACCGTCCAGGGTACGAACGTGATGACCAATCCGGCGGTGCTTGCAGCCATCGCCGCCTATCGCCAGGCTGCGATCACGCGCGCGCATATGCATATCGTCGCGCCGGTCGACGGCGTCGTCGGGCTGCGATCGGCCCAGCTCGGCCAGCAGGTCCCGGCCGGAACGCCGCTGATGACGATCGTGCCGCTGCACCGCTTGTGGGTCGACGCCAATTTCCGCGAGACGCAGCTCAAGGATCTGCGGATCGGCCAGCCGGCGACGATCACCGCCGATGCTTATGGCGGGAAGGCGTTGTTCCATGGCCGCATCGCCGGGATCAGCCCGGGCAGCGGCAATGCGTTCGCTTTGCTCCCTCCGCAGAATGCGAGCGGCAACTGGATCAAGATCGTGCAGCGCGTTCCGGTGCGAATCACGCTCGACAATGCCGAACTCGACAAAAGGCCGCTCCGTCTCGGGCTGTCGGTGACGGTCACGGTCGATACGTCGCAGGAGGGCCCGGCATTGATCGGCCGCCCGGCGCGACAGATTTATTCAACCCGGTCGAGCGACGGCAATGATCCCAAGGTCGAGGCGCGCATCGCCCAGATCATCGCGGCAAACCGGAGCTGACGGGAATGGCGAGCGCCGCCGCCACTCCACGCCCAATGGCGGGAATTACCCTGGCGGTAACCTCGGTCGCGCTCGCGCTCGGCACCTTCATGCAGGTGCTCGATTCGACGATCGCCAATGTCTCGCTGCCGACGATCGCGGGCAACCTCGGCGTAAGTGCCGACAACTCGACCTGGGTGATCACATCGTTCGCGGTCGCCAACGGCATTTCGGTGCCGCTGACCGGATGGCTGATGGGACGCTTCGGGGTCGTTCGGACGTTCGTCATGTCGGTGGCCTTGTTCACGCTGGCATCGTTCCTGTGCGGGATTGCCTGGAACCTGGGTTCGCTGATCATCTTTCGCGTGATCCAGGGTGCGGTGTCGGGCCCGATGATTCCCGGCAGCCAGGCCTTGCTGATCTCGATCTTCCCCCCCGAAAAACGAAGCACGGCACTCGGCATCTGGTCGATGACGACCTTCGTCGCTCCGGTCGCGGGACCGATATTGGGCGGCTATATCTGCGACAATTATCATTGGAGCTGGATCTTCCTCATCAATCTCCCGGTCGGCCTGCTGTGCGCATTGGTCTGCCGCGCGAACCTCGCCGATCGCGAGACGCCGACGCGAAAGCTTAAAATCGACACGGTCGGGCTGGGCCTGCTGGTGATATGGGTAGGGGCGCTGCAGATCATGCTCGATCTCGGCAAGAATGAGGATTGGTTCCACTCACCGATCGTCGTTGCCGCGGCGATCGTTGCCGTGATCGCCTTCCTGACCTGGGTGATCTGGGAACTGACCGACGCCAACCCAGCAGTCGACCTCAGCCTTTTCAGGCATCGCAACTTCGCATTCGGAACGCTCGCTTTCAGCCTTGGTTACGCGCTCTTCTTCGCCAACATCCTGATCCTGCCTTTGTGGCTGCAAACGCAGCTTGGCTATACGGCCTTCTGGGCCGGTCTTGTCGCGGCACCGAGCGGCGTGGTCGCAGTCCTCTTCTCGCCGCTGATGGCCCGGCTAAGCGGGAAGGTCGACGCACGCATCCTGGCGAGCGGTGCGTTCGTCGCCTTCGGGATCTCCTATCTCATGCGCGCGGGCTATACGAGTTACGGCGGCTTCTGGGATTTCACCTTCCCGCTGCTGGTGCAGGGCCTCGGCATGAGCGTGTTCTTCCTCGCGATGATCAATGTCCAGCTCGACGGTATCCCGCCTGAGTGCATTCCATCCGCGACCGGCATATCCAATTTCGCGCGCATCACCGGCGGCAGCTTCGCCGCCTCGATCATAACCACCGCCTGGGACCGGCGCGAAGCGCTGCATCAGAACCGGCTGGCCGACACGCTCCGTCCTGGTACGCCGGCCTATGACGGTGCGGTGCGAACGTTCGATGCGATGGGTGTGGGTCAACTCAAGGGCGCAGCAATCCTGACGCGCGATATGGTCGGCCAATCCTATCTTCTCGCCTCGATCGACCTGTTCTGGATCTGCGGCTGGTTGTCGTTCGCGATGATCGGCGTGATCTGGCTGACCCGGCGTCCCAAACCAATCACGGGACCCGTAGCTGCGGAGTGACGCGTGCAGCCTAGTCTCCATTTGGTGCAGCGACGCAGAGGGAGCAAGGCATTGGACGGGAGGCGGGAGATGCCTAATGAAGGCCGCAGTGGGCCATATCTAACACGTTCCTATTGTCACGACGATTGTCGCAATCCGCGAGAGAAAATTCATGGACGCATTGACCGCGCTGACGACGCGCACTTCAGCCGCGAGGCTTGGCGACGAAAAGCCATCGCGCGAACAGATCGACAAAATTCTCGACGCCGGCATGCACGCGCCGGACCACGGCCAACTTGTCCCGTGGCGGTTTGTCGTGCTTGAAGGCGAGGGGATCGAGCGGCTTGGCCAGGCGATGGCCGACGCCATGCAACGTACACGACCGAATGCGACGGCTGACGAACTCGACCGCGCGCGGGCCAAGGCGCGACGCGCCCCCATCATCATCGTCGTTGCGGCTCGCCCGGTTGACGGGAAAATTCCGGAAATCGAGCAGATCGTCGCCACCGGCGCCTGCGTGCAGAACATGTTCCTCGCCGCGCATGCGATGGGGCTTGGCGCGATGTGGAAGACCGGGGAAGCGGCCTATGATGGTGACATCAAGGTCGCGCTCGGGCTCGACCGATCCGACACCATCGTCGCCTATCTTTACCTGGGCGTTCCGCTGGTGAGGAAGCCGATGCGCGAACTGCACGCGGAACCGGTGACACGCTGGATTTCCGAAGCGTAGCGTCCCGGCGCCTTGAATTTGCGGCGCGCGACGCCGACGTGAGGCGGCACCAAAGGCGCACATGACCCTCCATTTCCCCTTCGACAACAGCTACGGCCGCCTTCCCGAGCGCTTCTACGCGCGCGTCGTCCCGACGTCCGCGACCGATCCGGCGCTGATTCGAGTCAATCGCCCCTTGGCCGAGCAACTGGGTATCGATCCCGATTGGTTGGCAAGCCCCGAAGGCGTCGAGACGATCAGTGGCAAGACGGTCGCCGAGGGATCCGATCCGCTCGCCATGGCCTATGCCGGGCATCAGTTCGGTCATTTCGTCCCGCAACTCGGCGATGGCCGCGCGATATTGCTTGGCGAGGTCGTCGACCGGACCGGCCAGCGCCGTGACATCCATCTCAAGGGATCGGGCCGCACGCCTTTCTCGCGCGGCGGCGACGGCAAGGCTGCGCTAGGCCCGGTGCTACGCGAATATGTGGTGAGCGAGGCGATGTTCGCGCTCGGTATACCTACGACGCGCGCGCTTGCTGCGGTGACAACGGGCGAAATCGTGCTGCGCGACCGGCCGCTTCCCGGCGCAGCCTTGGCGCGGGTCGCGTCGAGCCATATTCGTGTCGGCACGTTCCAGTTCTTCGCGGCGCGTGGCGATACCGAGGGGCTGAGACTGCTCGCCGATCATGTCATCGCGCGGCATTATCCGGATGCGGCCGCGGCGGAGCGTCCCTATGCCGCATTGCTCGATCATGTCGTCGGCGCCCAGGCCGAGCTTGTCGCGCGATGGCTGGCGGTGGGGTTCATCCACGGCGTCATGAACACCGACAATATGTCGATCGCCGGCGAGACCATCGATTACGGCCCGTGCGCGTTCATGGACGCCTATCATCCCGAAACCGTGTTCAGCTCGATCGACCAGCACGGCCGTTACGCTTACGGCAACCAGCCGCAGATCGCGCTGTGGAACCTGACGCGGCTCGCCGAGACCTTGCTGCCGTTGCTCGACGGGGACGAAGCGGCGGCAATCGCAGAGGCAGAGGCCGTGCTGTCGACCTATCCGCCGCGCTTCCAGCAGGCCTATCTCGCAGCCTTCCGCAAGAAGCTGGGGCTGTTCACCGAAGGCGACGAAGATGCTGCCCTACTGCAGGCGCTGCTCGATACTATGGCTGCGAACAAGGCCGACTTCACCCTGGTCTTTCGGCGCCTCGCACGTGCACAGGATGATGGCGGCGGGGAAGCGCTGCGTAGTCTGTTCGCAGACCCCGCTTCCTGCGACACCTGGCTTGAGGATTGGCGCGCGCGACTCCGCGAGGAGCCACAGTATCCGGCCGCGCGCACGGCGTTCATGGACAGCGTCAATCCCGCCTTCATTCCCCGCAATCACCGTATCGAGGCAATGATCGATGCCGCGGTTGTCGACAGGGATTTCGGGCCGTTCGAAAGCCTGGTCACACTGCTGTCGCGGCCGTTCGACGACCAGCCGGCCTTAGCCGATTACGCCGATCCGCCGCGTGACGACGAGCGCGTCTTGCAGACTTTCTGCGGCACCTGACGATCCGGTTCGCCGGTCAGGCGGCTGCCCCAAGCTTCAGGCGGTTGGACAGCGTCCGGTCGACATTGTCGAACAATATGTTCAGATCGCTCAGCCCGGCATTTTTCGCGTGGAGGCGCACGCCCTCGACCAGCCGGTGAAGCAGACGCGCAGTATCCTCGTCGAGCTGTCCCACCTCGTCGAGCCGCTTGATGAGGATCCCCGAGATCATGAGCGCGAGCAAGGCGATATGGTCAGTCTGATTTTCGGGCTGCATCTGCATCCTCCTGTGTGCTGTTGCCGCGTCGCTGGTATTCGATTCTGTAACGCAGCCGCATCGAATCCAAAAGCCGTCAGTGGCGCTTGGTTCCGGGTGAGGGGCGCCGGAAGCAGCATCGCACGATGGTGTAGCTGGCCGTCGCACCATTGGCTTCAAACCGGCGCATCACCTTGCGCATGGCCGGCAAGGCGAGCGGTCGATGGCTCGCTACAGGCGTGCCGGCGCCGATGTTGCGGAGCATATGAAGAAAGTCCGTGGCGCTGGCATAGCTCTCCACCATTTCCCGAACGTCGATCTGACCACGCACGCCGTCCAGCATGATCTTTCGCAGCGCGCTCGTGTCCGGATATTCCAGTGCGCCCGATTCGACGCCGACCTCGCGGTGCGCGCGCTTCCACTCTTCGAAGGTCCCGTCGGCGAGAGTCGTGAAGAGCAGGTAACCCCCGGGCTTCACATATTGGAACAGGCGGCGCAGGCTGCCATCCAGGTCGCCGAACCACTGCACCGTAAGGTTCGAACAGATGATGTCAAAGCATGTCGATGCGTCCAGCTGCGGCTTCTCGCCGTCCATCACGCCGTAGCGATAGCGGGCGGAGGTGCCGAGACGGGCGCGGCTGCGTTCGACCATGGCGGGGGATATGTCGGTCAGCAGCCAGCTCGCATCGCACAGGCGATCCGCCACCGAAGCGGTGACGAACCCGGTGCCGCAGCCGATCTCGAGAATATCGATTGGCGTGGGCGGTGCAATCTCGGTCAGCCTGTCGGCAAGCCACTGCGCCGCGCGACGCTGTACCACGGCATGGTCGTCATATTTCTCGGCGCGCTCGAAGGCGGCCAGAATGTCCGGTTTGGGCGCGATTGTCATGGCACCTGCGTCCGGTAACCGCGATGCAGGTCGATGAATAGATCGGCTGCTGCACCCGATCGCGCGCGGCGCAATCCCTCTTGCTGTGGACGATCGGTGGGTGCTAAGGGCCGGGGCGATCAAGGGAAGATCGATGACGAGCGTTTTGAAAAACATTGCCGGTGATATGCATGCATTGCGTGCCACGGCGGCGCTCGCAGCAGTACTTGTAGTAGCAGGCACCTTGCATAAGGGAGCGGCTGGCTCGGACTGATCATCGAAACACTTTGATGAGACCGAAAGACCCCCGCTCCCTCCGGAGCGGGGGTTTTTTTTTGTCCGGACATCCGCCGTTCTTTGCGAACGCATTTAAGGGGAATGACCATGAATGAATCGCTGGCGATTGATTTCAGACCCGGGGACGGAACCGTCCCGCGGATCCTCACGACGATCGACGATCAGGGCTTTACCCTGCTCGGTATCCGCCTGGTGCCGACGCGCGCGGGCGAGCGCGCGACGTTGCGGCTGGAGATCGGCGCAAATCCATCGGCCGCGGGCGTCCGGCGGCTCGAGCACCAGCTCGGAGCGCTCGACGGAATTATCGAGGTGATCCACTGCGCGAACGGCGGCAGCTGATACGCATCGTGCTGCTCGCCGGGTCCGCATCCGCCTGCTAAAGGCGGGCTATGCGATTTGCGCTCAAGCCTCATCCCGATACCCCTTGCGAAGCGCTGAGCGCACTTACTGTCGAGGTCCGGCGCGGCGAAGGCGCAGCGCTGGCGCTGAGCTATCATGTCGCGGGACGGATCGAGGCATTGCGGCTGCCGCAACGGGTCGTGCCGGCGCGGGGCGGCGAACTTTGGAAGCACAGCTGTTTCGAGGCGTTCGTCCGCGCGGCGGGCGATTCCTATTCGGAGCTGAATTTCTCGCCCTCCGGCCTATGGGCCGCCTATAATTTCACCGGCTATCGCAACGGCATGACCGATGCGATGACACTGCCGCCGCGCTCCAGGCTGACCAAAAGTGCCGACGCGCTTAAATTCCATGTCGACATCGACCTCCGCCATCTGCCGGGGATTTCGGCTGCGGCGGACTGGCACCTCGGGCTGTCGGCGGTGATCGAGGAAAAGGACGGCCGAATCAGCTACTGGGCGCTTGCGCATCCGCCGGGCAAGCCGGATTTCCACCATCAGGATTGCTTTGCGGTTCGACTGGACGCAGTGAACGCCGGATGAAATTCGGCATTGATCGTCTGCTCGAAGACAAGGCCTTGCGCGCGCCACTGGCCGGGAAGCGCGTTGCTTTGCTCGCGCACCCTGCCTCTCTCACTGCCGATATGGTCCATTCGCTCGATGCCCTGGCGGCGTGCGGCGACGTCACGCTCAGCGCCGCCTTCGGCCCGCAGCACGGCCTGCGCGGCGACAAGCAGGACAATATGGTGGAATCGCCGGACTTCGAGGATCCGGTGCTCGGCATTCCGGTCTTCAGCCTCTACGGCGAAGTGCGCAAGCCGACCGATCGCATGATGGACAGCTTCGACGTGCTGCTTGTCGACCTGCAGGATCTCGGCTGCCGAATCTACACCTTCATCACGACTTTGCTCTACGTGCTCGAGGCATCGGCGAAGCATGGCAAGTCGGTCTGGGTGCTCGACCGTCCCAATCCCGCCGGCCGTCCGGTCGAGGGACTTACGCTGCGCCCGGGCTGGGAAAGCTTTGTCGGCGCCGGACCGATGCCGATGCGTCACGGACTGACTCTCGGCGAGCTGGGCCATTGGTTCGTCGACACCTTCGGCCTCGACGTCGACTACCGCCTGATCGCGATGGACGGCTGGAATCCCAATGCGGGCCCCGGTTTCGGCTGGCCGATCGGCGAACGCATCTGGGTCAATCCAAGCCCCAATGCGCCAAACCCCTGGATGGCGCGCGCTTATGCGGGCACGGTGATGCTCGAAGGCACGACCCTCTCCGAGGGGCGCGGCACGACCAGGGCGCTGGAATTGTTCGGCGCGCCTGATCTCGATGCCCGCCGCCTGCTCGCCGACATGCGCGGCTTCCCGCCGCTATGGCTCGAAGGTTGCGTGCTGCGCGACTGCTGGTTCGAACCTACCTTCCACAAACATGCCGGTCAGCTGTGCAACGGCATCCAGATCCACCCCGAAGCGCCGTTCTACGACCATGATCGCTTCCGGCCCTGGCGGCTTCAGGCGCTCGCTTTCAAGGCGATCCGGAGGCTGTATCCCGACTATCCGCTGTGGCGCGATTTCCCGTACGAATATGAGCTTGGCAAGCTCGCGATCGACGTCATCAACGGCGGTCCGGCCTTGCGCTTATGGGTCGATGATAGCGGCGCTACCGCGGATGATCTCGATGCGATCACCGTTCTCGACGAACAGGCCTGGATCGAGCAGCGCCGGGACTATCTGCGCTACTGAGCGACTTGTCTCGGTTGCCAAGCCGCTGGACAGCGTCCATGAGCCAGCCATGCTTTCTCAACGGACGCGGTACACAATCCGTGCAATGCTGCACCTCGCCGACCGTTATGGCGAGGGCCCGGTGCAGCTTGGCGAAATCGCCACCGCGCAGAACATCCCGCCAAAATTCCTGACCGTGATGCTGTCGCAGATGAGCCGCGAGGGGCTTGTCGGCACGCGCCGCGGACGCGACGGTGGCTATTGGCTTGCCCGCGAACCGGGGGAGATAAGCTATGGCGAGCTGGTGCGCCTGACGCGCGGCTCGCTCGGCCTGCTGCCCTGCGCCAGCCGGCTCGCTTATGAAAGCTGCAGTCATTGCATCACCGAAGATCAATGCCGGCTGCACCGCGTCATGCTGATGGTGCGAGACGAGACTGCGCGGATATTGGATGGGCTGACGTTGGCAGACCCGATCCCGCTCCTGGCGGAAGGCGATGAGGGGCACGACGATCCTGCCCGTGCCATGGAATGAACTCTACCGAGCCACGTCTCGCTAGCCGCGTGCTGATGGGCGCGGTTGCCGGCTTTGCCGCAACGCTGGCGATGAGGGCCGTGACGCGGCGCCTCGACGGCCGCCGGGCCGCGCGCGGCGAAGCTGATGCTCCAGCGTTGGCGGTTGCAACCACAGATCGGCAATCAGACGACGTGAGGGGCGGTGATCTGCTTCACGGCGCGGCGTCGGGCGTGCTGCTCTCAGTGGCCAATCCTCAGGTCGGGCTGATCGGCGGAGCGGTGGCAGGGGTCTCGGCCTGGACGGGCAGCAAGCGAAAGCCACCGGTGCGCGGCCGCCTAATCTGGGGCGTCGCAACAGCGTTCATCTTGCGCGAAATGCTTGCGGCGCGCGCGGCGTTCGTCGCCGCGGGCGAGGGTGACGGTCCGCCCTAGTCGATGTGCTGCGCCAAATTGGGAGGATCGCTGGCGGGAAAGCTGCCATCGGCCGCTTCGTCCACCTCATCCCAATCGGCGGGGGGATCGCGCATCGCGCCGCGTCCTGCCGGACGCACGCTGCCGGTGTTTCCGACCGGACCCGGCGCGCCGCCATCTTTCAAGGCGGGTGCCGGCAGATCTTCGTCGCCTTGCGGTTCCTTGCGCCAGCGGAATACGGCGCCCAGCGCCACCGCGCAGGCAGCGCCAATGCCGGCAACCACCGCCGCCTTGGTCGCCATGCCGCCGCTTTTGCGGTTCTTCGATGTCTTGCGTGTCTGTGCCATCAGATCCTCCTGGTGATAAAGGAACACCAGAGATGGGCCGCAAGTTCCGTAGGCGGATTTGGAGCTGCGTCCGCTTCTGGGCTAGGTGCAGAGCGCGAAACGCTTCTGCCATTCCTTCGCGTTAATATCGTGGCGATAAAGACCTTACGGATCGAGTGATGAAAAAGACCGCACCCTTCGAGGCGATTCACCGCCACGGCTTCGTTCGCGTCGCCGCAGCCACGCCGGCTGCGTCTTCGGGCGACATCGCGGCCAACGTGGAGGCTGCGATCCTGCTTGCCCGCGAGGCGTCCGAGCGCGGCTGCGACCTGGCGGTCTTTCCCGAGCTAAACATCTCATCCTATGCGGTCGACGATTTGCACCTCCAGGAAGCATTCCTCGATCGGGTCGAGCAGGGGGTCGCCGCCTTCGTAAAGGCGACTGCCCGTCTGTCCCCGGTCTTCTGCATCGGTGCTCCGCTGCGTCGCAACGGGCGGCTGTACAATTGTGCCTTGGTCGTTTCGCGCGGCCGCATCCTCGGTGTGGTGCCGAAGAGCTTCCTCCCCAACTATCGCGAATATTATGAGAAGAGGTGGTTTGCTCCGGGCGTCGGCCTGACCGGGATCGATATCGCGGTCGCCGGCGAAACGGTGCCGTTCGGCACCGACCTGATATTCGCCGCCAGCGACCTCGACGACTTCATCTTCCACGTCGAGATTTGCGAGGACTATTGGGCGCCGCAGCCGCCCTCGACGGTCGGCGCACTCGCCGGCGCGCTGATCCTGTGCAACCTTTCCGCCTCGAACATCACGATCGGCAAGGCGACCGAACGCAACCTGCTTTGCGCGGCCCAGTCGGTGCGGTGCACCGCAGCCTATGTCTATGCCGCCGCAGGGCCTGGCGAGAGCACCACCGATCTTGCCTGGGATGGCCAGAGCGCGATCCACGAGCTTGGCGAATTGCTCGTCGAATCAACCCGTTTCGACGGCAATCCCGAGCTTGCGGTGGCCGATGTCGACGTCCAGCGCCTGCGGCTCGAGCGCATGCGGATGCCGACATTCAACGACAATGCGATCGCGGCGGGTCATCCTGAGTTGACCGTGCGCAGGGTGCATTTCGAGCATAAGCCGAGCAGCAAGGACATCGGCTTCATGCGCGGCCAGCGGCGGTTCCCGTTCGTTCCCAATCGGGCAGAACAGCTCGACCAGGATTGTTACGAGGCGTTTAACATCCAGGTCCAGGGCCTCGCCAAGCGCTACGCGTCCACCAACGGCCGCAACATGGTGATCGGCGTTTCGGGTGGAATCGATTCGACGCATGCGCTGATCGTGGCGGCCAAGGCCTGCGACAAATTAGGAATCCCACGCAGCAGCATCCTCGGCTTTACGATGCCCGGCTTCGCCACCGGCGACGAGACCAAGGGTAACGCCTGGGCATTGATGAAGGCGCTCGGCGTGACCGGCGAGGAAGTCGATATCAAACCGGCTGCGCGCCAGATGCTGTCCGACATGGGCCACCCGTTCGCCAGGGGCGAGTCGGTCTACGACATCACATTCGAGAATGTGCAGGCCGGGTTGCGGACCGACTATCTGTTCCGTCTCGCCAACCAGCGCGACGGTTTCGTGATCGGGACCGGCGACATGTCAGAGCTTGCGCTCGGCTGGTGCACCTATGGGGTCGGCGACCAGATGAGCCATTATGGCGTCAACGCGGGCGTGCCCAAGACCTTGATCCAGTATCTGATCCGCTGGTGCGTGAAATCGAAACAGTTCGATGCCGACACGGATGCGATCCTCGAAGCGATCCTCGACACTGTTATCTCGCCCGAGCTGGTGCCGGCCGAGGCGGGAAAGCTGCAGAGCACCGAGGACCGGATCGGCCCCTATGCGCTGCACGATTTCTTCCTGTTCCATATTTTGCGGTCGGGTCAGCCGCCGTCCAAGGTCGCATTCCTCGCCTGGCAGGCGTGGCACGACCCCGCGCTCGGATCGTGGCCGATCGACTATCCGGAGGAGCTGAAGGACAGCTACGATCTTGCAACGATCAGAAAGTGGCTCGAGGTGTTCCTGGTCCGATTCTTCCAGTCCAGCCAGTTCAAGCGGTCCGCGCTTCCGAACGCGCCCAAGGTATCGGCCGGAGGAAGCCTGAGCCCGCGCGGCGACTGGCGGGCACCTTCTGACGGGACCGCTTCTCCGTGGCTGGAAGAACTGCGCGGAGCGCTCGATAGCTGATTGCTGCAGTGGCGAAATAACGCTCGTTCGACCGTTTCGCGGGTCGGACTAACTTAAGTCAGGCATGTTGCCCGGCGCCCAGGCGGAACTCGTTACGGCAAGCAACGTTATGCCTAAGTTCCCTACTAGTTTCAGAGGCTTCCATTGATCAAACTCTCCTCCGCCTCGTCACTGGGGCACAGCATCGGTGCGTCCAGATCATACCCCGAAGAGACGCTGTTATGCTTTTCGCACTTGCGGTGGAATTTTGTTTTTCAACGACCTCAACATCTTATGAGCCGTTTCGCGCGCGATCGTCGCGTGATCTATTGGGAAGAGCCCGAGGCTGCGCGGCCTGACTTCGAGCCTGCACTAGGCGTTCGGGTCTGTGCCGAAAGCGGTGTGACCGTGGTGACGCCCTCGTTGCCGGAGGGTTTGAGCGGCGAGGAACGCGAAGCTACGCTCAAGGCGCTGCTCGACGACTTCCTGGCAGGACAAGACGCTCCGTTCCTGCGCTGGTATTACACGCCGATGATGCTGCCATTTTCGCGGCACGTTGAGTCAGCCTGCACTGTCTATGACTGCATGGACGAGCTCGCCAATTTCCGCTTCGCGCCGCCCGAGCTGCTCGGGCTCGAAAGCGAACTGCTCGCGGCCGCGGACGTCGTCTTTACCGGCGGCTACAGCCTGTACGAGGCCAAGCGCGACCGCCATCCGAACGTCCACGCCTTTCCCTCGAGCGTCGACCGCGCGCACTTCGCACGCGCCCGCGCGATTACCGCGCAGCCCAAAGACCAGGCAAAACTTCCGACCCCACGGCTCGGCTTCTACGGGGTCGTCGACGAGCGCATGGACCTGGCCCTGCTCGCCGCCTTGGCCGACTCCCATCCCGAGTGGTCGGTCGTCGTCGTCGGACCGGTCGTCAAGATCAATCCCGCCGACCTGCCGCAGCGGACCAACATCCACTACCTCGGCGGCAAGACCTATGACGAGCTCCCGGCCTATCTTGGCGGCTGGGACGTTTGCCTGATGCCGTTTGCGATCAACGATTCGACGCGCTTCATCAGTCCGACCAAGACGCCTGAATATCTGGCCGGCGGACGGCCGGTGGTTTCGACCGCGATTACCGATGTTATCCGGCATTATGGCGAAGTGCAGGGCGTGTTCATCGCGCACGATACCAACGGCTTTATCCGGGGCTGCGAAGATGCGCTCACCCTGATGCACGGCGATGGCGGCTGGTTGAAGGATGTCGACGCCAAGCTCGCCCATCTCAGCTGGGACACGACCTATGCGCGCATGGCGGGCCTGGTTCGCGAAGCGAGCAGCAAGCCCCAGACTGGACCGAGGCTGGTGAGCCGTGCCGGCAAGAAGGCGTATGACTATCTGGTTGTCGGTGCCGGCTTCGCCGGCGCGGTGCTCGCAGAACGCCTGGCAAGCCAGCATGACGCGCATGTCCTGGTGGTCGACAAGCGCCCGCACATCGCCGGTAACGCCTATGACCGGCACGACGCGGCGGGCGTGCTGATCCACCAATATGGCCCGCACATCTTCCACACCAATTCCGACGAGATCGTCGACTATCTGTCGCAGTTCACGCGCTGGCGCCCGTATGAACATCGCGTTCTCGGGCAGGTACGCGACAAGCTCGTTCCGATCCCGATCAACCGGACGACGCTGAACCTGCTGTTCGGCCTCGACCTGAAGAGCGACGAAGATGCCGCCGCCTATCTGGCCTCTCGCGCCGAGCCGGTTGATGAGATCAGGACGTCCGAGGATGTGGTGATCTCGGCGGTTGGCCGCGAGCTCTACGAACTGTTCTTCCAGGGCTATACGCGCAAGCAATGGGGCCTCGACCCGAGCGAGCTCGACAAGGCGGTCACCGCGCGCGTGCCGACCCGGACCAACACCGACGACCGCTATTTCACGGACGCGCATCAGATCATGCCCCGCGACGGTTACACCGCGATGTTTAGCGCGATGCTCGATCATCCGAACATCGATGTCCTGCTCGGCACCGACTATCATGATGTCGAGAAGGAAATCGAAGCCGGCCACGTGATCTTCACCGGCCCGATCGATGAATATTTCGACTTCCGGTACGGCAAGCTGCCCTATCGAAGCCTGCGCTTCGAGCACAGCACGGTCGATGAAGAGCAGTTCCAGCCGGTTGCCACGGTCAACTATCCCGACCCGGCGGTGCCCTACACGCGCATCACCGAATATAAGCATCTAACCGGCCAGCAGCATGCCAAGACGAGCATCACCTACGAATATCCAAGCGCGGAGGGCGACCCATATTATCCGATCCCGCGCCCGGAGAATCAGGCGCTGTTCAAGAAATATGAGGCGCTCGCAGATGCGACGCCGGGCGTGACGTTCGTCGGCCGGCTGGCGACCTATCGCTATTATAATATGGATCAGGTCGTCGGGCAGGCGCTTGCCGCCTTCCGCCGCATCGACGCGGCGCGCGCGCGCGCGGCAAGGCCGGTACGGCAGGTCTGGACCGAAGCGGCTGAGTAGAACTGTCTCCGATTTGCGGCGATCAATGTTTGTATAAGGAGCTTGTGTCGGCGTAGATCGCCGGCATGAGTCTGCTTGACCGATTTCTGAGTCGATTGATCCGCCAGGGCGAACTCGTCGTGATCGATCACGAGGGCAAACGCCATAGCGCCGGAACACGCGACCCGCGCCGCAAGCCGGTCGTCGTCCGCTTCACCGATCGCAAGGTGCTGTTCGACCTGATCCTCAACCCCAGGCTCGGCGCCGGCGAAGCCTATATGGACGGACGGTTGGTCGTCGAGGAGGGCGATATCCTCGCCTTGCTCGACCTCGTCCGCTTCAATTCGCGCTGGGAACAGCGCGGCAATAAAACGCCGATCGCGGTGCGCGGCGGTGCGGTGAAGCGCGCGATCAATCACCTTAACTGGGAACGCCGCGCGAAGCGCAATGTGGCGCATCACTACGATCTGTCGGACCGATTGTACGACCTCTTCCTCGACGCCGATCGCCAGTATAGCTGCGCTTATTACACCGATCGCTCGAACAGCCTCGAGCAGGCGCAGCTCGACAAGAAGGCGCACATCGCCGCCAAGCTCCATCTGAAGCCAAAGCAGAAGGTGCTCGACATCGGCTGCGGCTGGGGCGGAATGGCGCTTTATCTCAACCGCGTCGCCGACGTTGACGTGCTTGGCATCACTTTGTCCGAGGAGCAGTTACGGGTGGCCAGGCGCCGCGCTGAGGAAGCCGGCGTCTCCGATCGCGTCAAGTTCGAGCTGATCGACTATCGCAAGCTGCAGGGGCGGTTCGACCGGATCGTCTCGGTCGGCATGTTCGAACATGTCGGGCCGCCGCATTTCGTGACCTTTTTCAGGAAATGCCGGTCATTGCTCACTGCGGACGGCGTGATGCTGCTGCACACCATCGGCCGCTACGGCGGGCCCGGTGCCACCGACGCGTTCACCGACAAATATATCTTTCCGGGCGGTTATATCCCCGCCTTGTCCGAAGTGATCGCCGCCAGCGAGAAAGCGCGGCTGATGACCGCGGACGTCGAGACGCTGCGGCTGCATTACGGCTTCACGACCGAGGAATGGTACCGCCGCGTCAATGCGCATCGCGACGAGATAATCGCGCTCTATGACGAGCGCTTCTTCCGTATGTGGCAATTTTACCTGGCCGGCGCGACGACCACATTCCGCAACGGCGGGATGGGCAATTACCAGATCCAATATGTGCGTGACCGCAACGCGCTTCCGATCACGCGCGACTATATGAGCCAAGCCGAACAGGCGTTTCGTGCTGCTGATAGACCGGTTGTGCAGCAGGAGGTCGAAGCGCCGCTCGCCGACCCGGTCGAGGCGAAGCCGGCGGCAAAGAAGCGCGCGCCCCGCACGAAAAAGAAGGCCTGATTCTTCGCACCGCGCTTATTCGGCTGCGATCTGCGTAAACGCCTCGCGTTCCACGCGCTCTCCGCTCTGCCCCAGAAAGTCGTCGATCGCATGCTCCACCGGCCGCAGCAATATGCCGCGGTCGCTGGTCAGTGCGTTGTTCGTGCGCGGACCTTCGACCGGAAGCACCAAAGCGGGATCGTAGCCGGCTCCCGAAGCGATACGGCGCGCGAATTCATGCCAGCTCAGCGCGCCCTGATTTGCGAGATGCCAGATTCCGGCCTCGTCGTCGATCAGAAGATCCAGCGCGGCGTGGCAGAGATCGGGCACATAGGTAGGCGACACCAGAGTATCGCGGCTCGCGCGGACCGGCTCGCCGCGGGCGAGGCTTCCCAGGACGTTGCAGGCAAAATTATACCTGTCCCACGGGCCGAAGAAGGCGCTCGTCCGTATCACCAGCGCATCGCCTGCGACCTCCAGGACACTCCGCTCGGCGTCCGCCTTGCTGAGTCCATAGACACCGGTCGGGGAAACCGGGTCGTGCTCGGCATAGGGTCGTCCCAACGTGCCGTCGAAAACCAGGTCGGACGAAAATGTGACCAGCTTTATGCCAGCCTCGTAACAGGCACGCGCCAATTGCTCGGCGCCGTGCACATTGGCGCTGATGCAGCTGTTCCGCTCATGCTCGGCATCGGCGACGCGGACAAAGCCGGCGGTATTGATGATGGCCCACGGACGATAGCGCCGCAGTGCGTCGCGGACCGATGGTTCGCTGGCAATGTCGAGTTCGGCCCGGCTGGTCAGCACGAATGGCAGGCCGCGATGCTCGCAGATCCGTGCGAAGGCATTGCCGAGCGTGCCGGTGGCGCCGGTGATCAGCAGCTTGCGGCCGTCGCTTTCCAGCGTCTTGGCGTTTCCGTGCCACGGGTAGAGACGGGCCGGTCTTCGCCACCAGCCGGGCATGTCCAGCACGGGGTGATCGAATTTTTCCTGTCTCGCGAACGCTGCCGCCGCCTTCGCAATGAGCGTCGGCCGTGGCTCGGCGCCGCGTATATCGTAGGCGCCCACGTCATAGACACCGTCGTTGCGCGTCAGCAGCGAGCGCCAGTCGACATTTCCGAACAGCGACCAGAGTGTCACGGCGCGAACGTCGATGCCGTCCTTCCTTGCCGCATTTGCGGTCTGCCAGACCTCGGCAAACCAGCGCAGTTGCTCGTCGCGCGTGCAACCATGATGCACTTCTGCGATCACGATCGGCGTGCCGTAGCGCTGCCACGCCTCGCGCAGCCGCGCCGCTACGCCTGTATTGAGGTGCAGGCGACGGATACGGACCGCTTCGGCATCGACATAGCAATCGCGCCTGTTCCCGCCCGGAGCGAGGTCGGGATAGAGGTCGAGGCGGTGGTCGAGGAACCGCTCACTGGTCAGATAATGGTTGATACCGATTAGGTCGGGCCGTGCAGCGCCATCTTCGAAGGCGTGAAGCTCGGCGTCCTTCACGCCATTGTCCCGCATGATCGAATGCCATGGATGTCGGCTGTCGATCCTTCCGGCGAGCATGTCGAACGTCAGCCACCGCCGCAGATTTTCATAGCGTGCCTGGTAGCGAAGCGGTGCGGTCGAGAAGGTTTTGCCGAGATCCTCTGTCTGCAGCAGCTTCGCGGCAGGATTGACGGATCGGATCGCGCGCATTGCTCCGGCGATACCCTGGCATTGATTGACGAACGCGCGAACGAACGACCGTTCGTCGCTCCGGTGCGGATACCAGTGGCCGTAGAGCGCGCTGAAACGCGCGGTGGTCAGCGGCTCGTTGACCGGCGTCCAGGTCTCGATCCACGGGTAGCGCTCGGCAACGCGGGCGGCGAATTCGCCGAACTTGCGCGCAAAATCCGGGTCCAGCAGGTTGGTGTAGCGCGGCCCGGAGCCGTGGTGGAGCAGGCCGCCGACCACGCCGATGCCGCGCTCGCGCAGCATCGCCAGCCGTTCGTCACTTTGGGCAAAGTCCAGCCGATCGAGCCGGTCCGGGGCGATCGTCTCCCACAGCAATGGGAAGCGAACCGTGCGCACGCCAAGGTCGGCGATGCGATCCACGTCTGCCTTGCGCAGCGTGTGGCCGGTTTCCGCGGCTTCGTCGCGATAGCAATCTCCGACGCGCACGATCGTATATTCAGCTCCGCCCCAAAGCTCCACCGCTGGAACCTCGGGTGCCGTATTCACTTTAGTCATAGGTATCGCGTTCGCTTTCTGACGGACCAGTAACGAACGGCCCTCACACTGATCGAGTTCCGGACTTTCCCTCCTTTTCGACGTAGTTGGAATGGATTCTGTCCTACCGGGAGAGTGCCAGAGCAAACCGCGTGAGGCCGATAGCAATTCGGTAAACCTTCTTGTGCATAATGCTGGCCCACGACTGTGAGGCGGCCATGGGTTTGCAAAGAAGGGCGCTGAAGCTGGCGGGCGATCTTATTCCGCGTGTGCAGCGGCGCATATCCGATCAGCGCAGCGAAGAGCGCCATTGTGGGCTCGTCGATCGCGCCATGATCGATTTTCGAGGCCAGGAATATATCGTTCCGGTCATCAACATATCGTCGCGCGGGACGATGATCGAATGCGACCTCGTTCCGCGCATCGGCGAGACGATCGTGATCCGCTTCGACAATTGCTCGCGCATCCAGGCGTTCGTGCGCTGGGTTCGGGAGGGCCGGATCGGTCTCAATTTCGGCCATGAAATAGTTCTCGGCTGAAAAACGTAATCAAGACAGTGTTCAAAGGTCGCAACGAGCGATCAAATGGAGTGACAGATGGTGATCCAGGCGCAGATCGTTCCCGACCTTGAAGGCGGCGAGCCGCGGCGCCGCGCCGCCCGGGTGGAAACCGAGTCGGAAATCTCGATGCGCAAGCTTGGCTGCACTGCGGTGGATGCCCGGCTGATCAATATTTCGAGCCACGGCTTCATGGTCGAAACCGATGCCTATATCGAGCAGGGCGCGCGCGTGTGGCTGAGCCTGCCGGGCTTGCCGCGGATGAATGCGCTGATCATCTGGGCGCGCGGAAGCAAGGTGGGCGGCGAGTTTTCCGCCCCGATCGACCCGCTCGATGTCCTGCAGGTGATCGGGGAGAAATCGGGATACGCGCCGACGAACGGCTGAAGCGTTAACCAATATCCCTTTGCGGAGTCCCGCCACAGGCTGATATGATCGCGGGATGGACTTGGTCACCCGCACGTGGAACGCGTTCTGGGCCAATTTGGAGGGGCTCGCCCTGCTGGTCGGCTGGGCAGTCTGCTCTTTCGCATTCGCCTGGGCTGTTGATTCGTCGAGGATTTTTGCCAATCTGGCACCCTTCACCTGGGTGATGGCGGCGTTTGTCGGCGCTGCCCTTTCGGCCGGCATCTGGCGCCTGGGTGCGACTGCGCAGCGGCAGATGATTCGCAACCGTTATGATTCGAAGCTGTACGCGCAGAGCGGCGTGGTCGATCCGCTGGCGCGAACCTTCGAGAGCAAGCGGATCTATCTCAACGACTTCGCGCTCCCGTCACGACCATTGATCGAGAACAAGACCTTCATCGATTGCGAGATCATCGGTCCGGCCAATATCATATTGCTCGCCGGCAACTCGATTTCCGGCCAGCGCGGTCCGACCTGCGACGCGCTGGTCGTGACCGACGACTTCGAGCCGAGCAATGGCTATGCGTTCCGCAACTGCACGTTCCAGGGTTGCTCGTTCATGCGCATCACGATCCTCAGCGCGCGGGGCGAAGTCGATGCGGCGCGGCGCGGGGGCGACTGGCTGCGCTGGATCGGCTATCGCTCGGACGGGCAGAATGAACTGCTGCTCGACACGCGTCTCGCGATCGGCCTCTTTCCCGCGTCCGAGGGCGAGGCCGCCTAAGCTGCCTTAGCCCGGTCCCGCCAGGTTCAGCAGGAATGGCGGTTGCGGGATCGCCTTGGTCGCTTCGCGCAGCAGCCGCGACCAACTTGCCGACAGGTCGTTGAAGTAGACATCGTCGCGCTCGATCCGCCGCGTCAGCACCGGGATGTCGATATCAGCGGGCATGATCATCACGTCGAGAGGCCGGGCCACGGCGAGGTTCGAGCGCATCGCGCTGTCGAACGACAGGAACCCGATCTTCACTGCTTCCGCGATCGGCATGTCGAGCGAGACGGCGCGGTCGAGGATCGGGCGGCCATATTTGGTTTCGCCGATCTGGAAGAAAGGCGCTTCGCGCTGGCACTCGATGAAATTGCCGGCCGAGTAGATGAGGAACAGCCGCGGCCGCGTGTTGCCGATCCGGCCGCCGACCAGCAGTGAAACCGATCCGTTGAGATTGATCTCGGCAAGCGCCTCACCGACGCTTCGCGTGGCGACCTGGACGGCTTCGCCGATCAGCTGCGCGACTCGAAACATCGACTTGGCCGCATCGAGCGTTCGCGGGACGTCGCTTCCTTCTGCTTCTGGCAGCCCTTCCTCAAGCAATCCGACGACTGCCTGGCTCATCGAAAGATTGCCGGAACTTGCGATGAATATCTGTTTGTCCGATCCGGCGGAGACTTCCCTAAGCTTCTGATAGCAAGAGAAATTGTCGACGCCGGCATTGGTCCGCGTATCGGCGATCATGACCAGCCCTGCGTCCAGGAGCATGCCCAGGCAATACGTCATCCTCGAATTCCCTAATCCTGTGCCTGCACCTGGGCCTGCGCCTGTCCCGGGCCTCGGCCGTCGCGGACCTCGACCGCGACGCTGAGCAGCTCGGCGCCGCCGCCTGCTCTTGCACCCGCGAAGGGGGCGGCGTCCAGATAGTCCAGGCCGACCGCGACCCGGATATGCGTCTCGTCCGCGCTGATGCCGTTGGTCGGATCGAAGGCCACCCAGCCGAGATCCTCGATCCACGCCTCCGCCCAGGCATGCGCGGCCTCCTGCGCGACAGCGCCGTCACGGCGGAAGATATGACCCGAGACGTAGCGGGCCGGAATGCGGAGCAGCCGTGCCACGGCGATGAAAATGTGGGCGAAGTCCTGGCACACGCCGCGGCCGGCCGCGAACGCCTGTACGGCGGTGGTTCCGGTGTTGGTTGCATCGATATTGAAGCCCAGCCGCTCGAAGATCGCCGTCGATAGCCGGTGCACGATGTCGAGATGACTTCCGCCCTTGCCGGCGATCATGGCGGCGAACGCACTCAGCCCCTCGTCGCAGGCGGTCAGCGGCGTTGGTCGCAGGAAAACGGTCGGTGGCAGATCGCCCGGCAATCCCCTGACGACGCCGGCGCGATCCTCGGTTAGCACGGTGCCGGTCACCGCGATCGTGAGCTGTTCGAGCGGATGACCGACATAGAGCATGTGGATAACGTTGCCGAAACCGTCGCGCCCTTCGCGCAGCCGTGCGTCGCAATCCACGTCGATCCGCCAGTCGAGGACATTCTGGCCCGTGAAGCTTACCGGCGTCACGCGCAGCAGCTGGATCACGCGCCGCGGCGGCTCGGAATAGGAATAAGTGGTCCGGTAATTGACGTTGAGGCGCATCAGGAAAACCTGAACTGCTGGGCGATCGTCTGATCCTGGGCGACATTCTCGCTGATGAAACGCCGCAGGAACTCGTGAAGCCCGGACTGGAATATCCGATTTATCTCCAGCCCGTCGAACTGGCTGAGGCGCTTGCGCGCCATCCGGTCGGCTTCGCCCTGGCGGCCGCTATTGCTCGAAAGCTCGGTCATCAGCTCGACTGTCTCACGCGCACAGGCGGCGAGCGAGCGCGGCATTTCCCTGCGAAGGATCAGCAAGTCGGCGACCAGCCACGGCTTCAGCGCTTCGCGGTAGAGCAATCGATAGGCATTGCGCGCCGAAACCGTGTGGAGGATCGTCGTCCATTGCTCGCGGTCGAGCGTGCCGCCGACGTGCTCGCCCTCGGGCAGCAGCAGATAATATTTCACGTCGAGCAGCCGCGCGGTGTTGTCGCCGCGCTCGATCACCGAGCCTAGCTGCATGAACCAATAGGCCTCGGAGCGAAGCATCCGCGACAGCGCGCCCTCGAATCCGCGCGTGTCGGCGGTGAGCGTTTCGAGGAACGCCATCGTCGCCTGGATGCCGCCGAGCCCGCTTCGGCTCCTGATGTCGAGATAGGCGCGATTGATCGCTTCCCATGCCTCGCGCGTGATCGCGGCGCGCGCCGCGCGGGCATTGTCGCGCGCCGCGAAGATGCAGGACCGGACCGAATTGCGATTCTCTTCGGCTAGCGCGAGGTAGCGGTTGACCGCGGATGGCGTCAGCGCCTCATGCTTTTCGGCGAAGGATTCGGCAGCACCGACGACTGCCAGTGCGCCCTGCCACACCGAATGCTCGGAGGCGTTGCCCGACGCGCGCGTGAGCGCACTCAGCCGGATCGTCGCTTCCAGCAGCCGGGTCGTGAATTCGGCCCGCTCCATGAAGCGGCCGATCCAGTAGAGGTTCGATGCGGTGCGGGAGAGCATTCAGCCTCCGTCGCCGCGCGGGCCGAGGATGAAGCTGTCCTTGGTGCCGCCGCCCTGGCTGCTGTTGACGACCAGCGACCCCTTGCGCAGCGCCACGCGGGTCAGGCCGCCGGGAACGATCGTGACCCCGTTGCCGCCGCTCAGCACGAATGGCCTGAAGTCGACATGCCGCGGCACGATGCCCTTGTCGGTCAGCGTCGGGACCGTCGACAGCGCAAGCGTCGGCTGGGCGATATAGCGATGCGGCTCGGCCTTCAGTGCTTCTCGGAAGCGGCGGATCTCGCTGCGGCTGGCGGTCGGGCCGACCAGCATGCCGTAGCCGCCCGATCCGTCGACCAGCTTGACGACCATTTCGCCGAGATGCTCGAGCACATAGGACAAAGCCTGCGGCTCGCGGCAGCGCCAGGTCTCGACATTGGGGAGCTTCGGATCCTCGCCGGCATAATAGCGCACGATCTCGGGCATATAGCTGTAGATCGCCTTGTCGTCGGCGATGCCCGTACCGGGAGCATTTACGATCGTGACATTGCCTTTGAGATAGGCCGCCATCAGCCCCGGAACGCCGAGCATCGATTCCGGATTGAACAGCAACGGATCGAGAAACGCATCATCGACGCGGCGATAGATGACATCGACGCGGACCGGGCCGTCGGTGGTCCGCATCCATACGATATCGTCATCGACCTCGAGATCCGATCCTTCGACCAGCTCGATGCCCATATTGTCGGCGAGGAAACTATGCTCGTAGAAGGCCGAGTTGAAATGGCCGGGCGTCAGCAGGACGCAAACCGGGTCGCGGATGGCGGACGGGGCGACCGAAAAAAGCATTTCGCGAAGCTGGTCGGGGTAGGTGTCGATCGGCTGGACCGGAAGCAGGTCGAACAGCTCGGGGCACAGTCGCAGCATCGCCTCGCGGTTCTCGAGCATGTACGAAACGCCCGACGGCGTGCGCGCATTGTCCTCTAGCACGTAGAATTCATCGGGGCCGGTCCGGACCAGGTCGATGCCGCAGATATGCGCGTAGATGCCGTGCGGCGGCCGAAAACCGGCGGCCTGCAGGCAATATTGGCTGTTGGCGAGGACGATTTCGGCCGGCACCACGCCGTCGGCAATGATCTTCCGGTCACCATAGACGTCGTCGATGAACGCGTTGATCGCCTGGACGCGCTGCTCGAGGCCTGCCGACAGCGCGGTCCATTCCGACTGGCTGAAGACACGGGGGATGATATCGAACGGAATGATCCGCTCGGCCGCCTCATCTTCGCCATAGACGCTGAACGTGATGCCAAGGCTGCGGAAGGCCGATTCCGCCGCCTGCTGGCGCCGGTCGAGCTCAGTGCCCGCCGTCTCCGAAAGCCATTTTTCCAGCGCCTCGAAGCCCGGGCGCGCTTCCTTGCCCTCGCTTCTTCCCCAGAGTTCGTCGAACGCGTTGCGCGTCGCCATCAACCCCACTTCACCCAATAGTTACGCGGGAGCTTAACAACAGACGTTTGTGTTGCAATGCAAAAATGCGGCGGCAAGGCCCGCGCTGATTCCAGCGGCAGCGGTGAATCGAAAAGGGCGCCGCATCGCTGCAGCGCCCTTTCTGGTTCCGGTGAAGGCGGTCAGGCGACTTTGGTCTGTTCCGCATCCTCGGGATCGCGCAGCACATAGCCGCGGCCCCACACCGTCTCGATATAATTGTCGCCGCCGCAGGCCAGGCTCAATTTCTTGCGCAGCTTGCAGATGAAGACGTCGATGATCTTCAGTTCCGGCTCGTCCATTCCACCATAAAGGTGGTTGAGGAACATTTCCTTGGTCAGCGTCGTGCCCTTGCGGAGCGACAGCAGCTCAAGCATCGCATATTCCTTGCCGGTCAGATGGACGCGCGCGCCATCGACTTCGACCGTCTTGGCGTCGAGGTTCACTGCCAGCTTGCCGGTCTTGATCACCGATTGGCTGTGGCCCTTCGAACGGCGCACCACGGCATGGATGCGCGCGACCAGTTCGTCGCGATGGAACGGCTTGGTGACATAATCGTCGGCGCCGAATCCAAGCGCGCGGACCTTCGAATCCATTTCGCTGACGCCCGAGAGGATCAACACTGGGGTGCCGACCTTCGCGATGCGAAGCTTCTTCAGCACGTCATAGCCGTGCATGTCGGGAAGGTTCAGGTCGAGCAGGATGATGTCGTAATCATACAGCTTGCCGAGGTCCAAGCCCTCTTCGCCCAGGTCGGTGGTATAGACATTGAAGCCTTCCGATGTGAGCATCAGTTCGATGCTCTTCGCGGTCGTCGGCTCGTCTTCGATCAGCAGCACACGCATGATTAGCGCCCCTTTTCACTCTCCCGGCCCGCCGAACACGCGTTCTTTGGAGCTCGGTAATCTTCCTTAATCACGCAATAAATGAAGTTAAAAGGTTAATTTGCCGTTAAACGAGGAGCTTGCGCGATGATGTTCAAATCGTTGCGCGGCTGCAACAGCGGTGGCAGAGCGAATTTCATGTGGGAAAGCCGTGTCTTATTCATCGACGGCGAGGCGATCGTCCTCGACAAACCGGCCGGGATTGCCGTTCATCCGGGCAGCCGCACGCCCCAAAGCCTCGAGGATCATCTTCACCATCTTCGTTTCGGTTTCCAGCGTACGCCGGTTCCTGTGCATCGGCTCGACCGCGACACAAGCGGCTGCCTTTTGCTCGCTCGCAACCCGAAGGCGCTGCGCCGGTTTCAGCGCGCGTTCGAGGATCGGCTGGTCGCGAAATCCTATGTCGCCGTCCTCGACGGAGCGCTCGATGGCGACGAGGGCAGGATAGATCTGCCGCTCGCAAAGGTGTCCAGCGCCGAAGACGGATGGAAGATGATCGCCGACTCTGGAGGCAAAGCGGCGATCACGCATTGGCGCAGGCTTGGCGTAGCTAACGGCAGCACCTTGGTTCTGTTCACGCCTGAGACCGGGAGAACGCACCAGTTGCGTGCGCACGCGCTCCATGGGCTGGGTGTTCCGATCAAGGGCGACCCGCGCTACGGCTCGCCCGACGGGCCGATGCTGCTGCACGCGCTTTCGATCCGGGTCGAGCGCGGCGACAAGCCGCCGGTCGCGGCAAAGGCACCATTGCCGGCGATTTTTACCGCACAGGGATTCGGCGATGTCGAGCTCTGACGGTTACGCCTTGCCCGAGGATGCGCTTGAAGAAAGCTTTCTCGCCTCGACCGGGCCGGGCGGCCAGAACGTCAACAAGGTGGCGACCGCGGTGCAGCTGCGTCTCGACGTGTACAAGCTCGGCCTTGCCCCCGACGTCTATCTGCGCCTCAAGACATTGGCCGGGAGCCGACTCACCAGCGGCGGCGAGATCGTCATCACCGCGCGGACATTTCGCACCCGGGAAGCCAATCGCGAAGCGGCGCGCGCCCGGCTTGCCGAGTTGATCGCCAGGGCTCACGTCCGACCGGTCAAGCGGATCAAGACCAAGGCCAGCCGCGCGGCCAAGGCCAGGCGCCGCGATGAGAAGACGCGGCGCGGAACGATCAAACAGGGCCGCTCGCGCCCGGCCCCGGAGTAAGAGAATGTACGACTTCGTCATTGCGGCCGAAGACAAGGGCATCTTCTATCGCCGGCTGATCGAGGCGGCCGCCGCACTGACCGAAGGCGAGCCTGATACGATCGCGAACATGGCCAACGTCGCCGCGCTGATCTGGGATTCAGTTCCCGACCTCAACTGGGCTGGCTTTTACCGCGCCGTCGGCAACGAGCTGGTGCTCGGTCCCTTCCAGGGGCGCCCGGCCTGCATCCGCATTCCATTCGGAAAGGGCGTTTGCGGAGCGGCGGCTTCGACCCTGTCGGCACAGCGGGTCGACGACGTCCATGTCTTTCCCGGTCACATCGCCTGCGACGCTTTATCAGCGTCCGAGCTGGTCGTGCCGATCGTCGACGCCGGCGGACTGATTGCCGTGCTCGATCTCGACAGCCCGATCAAAGGACGGTTCGACGCGGACGACGAAGCCGGCTGTGTCGAATTGGCACGAATGCTCGGATCGCGCCTTCGCGGCGGTGGAAATGGCGATATCCCAGGGTTAAGACTCGATTAACCGTGCCGGAACTGCCGGCGGACAAATCGAAGCGAACTGGGGAAGCCAAATGAAGAAGCTGGCACTATTGGCCCTGGCGGCAAGCACCGCTCTTTTCTCGACCGCCGCGATCGCCGGCGGACATGGCGGTGGGGGCATGCACCACGGTGGCGGGATGCACGGCGGTGGCATGCATGGCAGCGGGATGCATCACGGGGGCTTCCACGGCAGGCATTTCTCCGGCGGTCGGTTCGGCGGCTGGGGCGGCTGGGGCGGCTGGGGCTGGGGCGGCGGCTACGGCGCTCCGGCCGGCAATTGGTGGGTCAAGATCTACCAGCAGCCCGCGCCCTGCGGCGGTTACGGCTATTGGGATGGCCGCGGCGGCGAATGGGCACGCCATGGCGACGGTCCCCCGCACGTCGAATATAATGATGGCGACGACCGGCATGGCTATTGGGACGACGAGGACGGCGACGGGCCGCCGCCGCCGCCTCCGCCCCCGCCCGGCGGATATGGCTATGCCTGCGGACCGATCGTCGTGACGGAAACGACGACGACCACGACCTGGGCGCCGGTCAGGACGCATTACGACAAGCGTGTCAAGATTGTGCGCAGGGAGGATTGCGATTGCGACGAACCGGCTCCGCCGCCACCGCCACCTCCGCCGCCACCTCCGCCGCCACCGCCACCGCCGCCACCGCCGCCCCCCGCGGCACAGGTCAGTCCTGGCGAGAGGGGATAGGGTTCACGTCGAAGGATAGGGCCGGGGCGCCGCTCCGGCCCGTCCGGCTGCGACTGCAACGCGGCTGCGCTCAGGTCACGATCTTGACGGTTCCCCACAGGATCAGCATCACGCCCGCTACACGCGCGACGATCTTGCCGCCCGGCACGAGTTTCTCTGCCGCGACCAGCGCGGCCAAAGCGGCGATCCACGCGAAGTTCATCACGCCGCCAACGAACAGCAGTGCCATCAGCAGCCAGCAGCAGCCGACGCAATAGCTGCCGTGCAGCAGCCCGAGCCGGAGCGCCCCCCACAACCCCGGCCTCCAATAGCGTGTGAGAAATTCCGTGGGCGACCGGCAGGTGAGGAGGCAGGCGTCCTTGACCGGCGACAGCTGGTAGAGGCCGGCCGCGATCAAGGTTGCGCCTGCCAGCGTCTTGTGGCCGGTCCGCAGCGTCATCGCGTCGAGCAGGCCGGCGTGCGTCGCCGCTATCTGCAGCGCCGCGGCAATCGCCGATGCGCCCAGCCAGGCGAGCAGATAGCCCGACAGGAACACGCCCGATGGCGCGATGGCGGACTGCCCGCCGCGCTGGCGCCGTACGCGCCCGTAGAGCAGGATCGCGGGTGCCGCGGACGGCAGCATCATCGCCGCCATCATCGTCCACCACATCAGGACCGTGAGGAGGACCGGCGGCGCGGCGGAGTTTTCCAATCCGCCCATGCCGGCCATCGTGCCCATTCCGCCTTTACCCGTCGGCATGCCGGCCCCGCTCAGCGTCCACCACCAGCCGAGCCCGGCAAGCAGGACGATCGCGGCAATGACGATCATCCGCTCTTTGCGGACGATTCGTTCGGTCGGGGACAGGTGGTCAGGCGCGGACGACACCGTTGCTGTCGAGGTGGATGTTGGCGAACTGGCCATAGCTGTCGCGAAGCTCGAACGGCATCGGGCCCTGCGTCCTGCTCGACGCGCTGCCGATGTCCGCGACCTCATATTCGAAGCCGTTCGGAAGCACGATCTGCGCGCGCGTCTCGGTCCCGCTCACCTTGTTGCGGATCGGTTCGCCGGTCATCTCGACATAGCCGTCGATCGTCATGCGGCCGCGCCGGCCGTCGATATCCAGCTCAAGGTCGATGTCGGTGAACACCGGCGCGTGCATGGTTTCGACGGTTGAGGCATAGACCGCGAACATCGTCGCGAACGGCGCGGTATCCTGCCCGGTCATAATCCGCAGCAGCGCGCCGCGCTGCGATTCGCTGGCGCGCTGGTCGACGAATGCAAGCGCCTCGCCATGTCCTTCGTGGATCGGTCCGGGCCATTTGAAGATCGCCGCCAGCCGTAGCCCGTCGAGGCTGGTCTCGCCATGACGGCCTTCGTCGATCTGGATTCCGGCCACCGCCCAGCAATGGCCCTTGTCGGGAAGCCCGTCGAATTGACAGTTGCAGCCATAGTCGCACGAGCAGTTGACCAGCTCGCGGCCTTTTATCTCCCAGATCGCCATCATAGCCTCCAAAAGCGTAGCTTGATGCACAGCATATCACGGACCGCATCGGTGCTGAAGGGAGCGCAAATACGGCGGCTCAAAGCCGGTCCATGCGCAGCCAGTCCTTCTTTCCCATCCACGCCTTGGACAAAGCCTGCCTGGCCGCGGCCGCCTCAAGCCTGTTGCCCTGTGCTGCTTCGCTGCGCGCCAGTCCGTAGAGCACCCAGCCGTTGTGCGGCGCCTGCACCAAGGCGTCGCGAAACGCCTGGCTGGCCTCGTCGTAGCGTCCGGCCAGGAACAGGGCCGCTCCGAGCGACTGGCGCACCGGATAATACCAATAAGGTGGCTCCTGGTAGGGGATCTTGGCTTCGAGCCTGATCGCCAGCCAATACTGCTCTGCCGCCTTCGGATAGTCTCTTAACGCGACCGCAAAGCGGCCACGCGCTACCGCCTGTGCCAGCGCCACCAGGTCGGCAGCCGGGACACCCTGCGCGATCATCCCCGCAAAGGCATCCGATTTGACCAGCGCGTCCATCGCCGCGATCTCGCCGTCGAAGCCGGCGCGGTTGCGGCTCTGGGCATAAGCCGTGGCGCGCGCATAATGGCGCATCGCGGCCGCATAGGGCAGGCGCGCGTCGGGCGCGGGCATTGCGAGGATCGCATCCGGCGCTGCAAATTGCGCCATCGCCAGATAGGGCGCCGCGTCGATCGCCTGGATCCATGCGATCTTCGCCGACGTTTCGGTATCGAGCAGGGTCTTCAGCCGGTCGGCTTCCCGAATGGCTGTGCCCATGTCGCCGGCCATTTGCGCCGATGTAACGATGAAATGGACGTTGTGTGGATAATAGCCGTAGCGCACCAGGCTATGGTCGTCCGCACTGCGGATGAACGCCTCGTCGGCGCGGACCGCGGCGACGTTGGCTCGGATCGAATCGGCGTAGCGGCCGCGCACATAATAGATATGGCCGGGCATGTGGACGAGGTGCCCCGCGCTCGGCGCGAGCGGGGTCGAAAGGCGGTCCGCCGCCGCCTCTGCACGCGCCGGGTCGCTCGCTTCGAGCAGGTGGATGTAGAGATGCGCGGCCTGCACATGCGCCGGATTGCGCGCCAGCACGGTTTCGACCAGCCGCACTGCTTCGCCGCTCCGGCCGATCGGCGTCTTCTTGTCGGCCTCCCAATAATTCCAGGGTGACGTGTCCATCACCGCTTCGGCCGCCATCACCGCGACATCGTCGTCGGCGGGAAAGCGGCGCGCCACGTCGAGCATGGCATCGGCATAGGCGCCGTCGAGCGCGGCTCGGTCCCGCGCCGGATCGCGCGAATAACGCCGCGACACGGCTTCGATCAGCGCCTGCTCCATCGGCGATGCCTTGGCCCGCAGCGCCATCGCCCGGTCCATCGCATCGAGCGCCGCACCGCGGTCGCGGTCGTCCATCGCTGCGTTGATATTGGGCCCCAGCGCCACCGCCTCGCCCCACCAGCATAAGGCGCAATCGGGGTCGAGGCGCTGCGCCATACGGAACGATCGCACCGCGCCCGAATGGTTGAAGCCATAGGTCATCAGCAGGCCCTGGCTGAAGTAGCGCCGCGCCTGGGCATTGGCCGTCGTCACCGGGAACGGTGACTTTGTGAGGTCGTCGTAGAGCGGGATCGGCAAGGCCGCGCCGGCCGGGGCGGCACTTGCCGCGCCGATCAGCAGCGCGGACGTCAGTGCGGAGCCCGCCCGCCCGCCCGCGCACAGGCTCTCGGCGATCCGCGTCGGATCGAGCGCTGCCAGCGCCGCGGACGAAAATCGCGGCGCGGAACCGAAGCTTGCCAGCGAAAGACCGATCCCCGCGATCGCCGCGGCTTTCACGAAATGACTCACGCTATATCCTTTCCCCAAAGACACAGACCGCGCAGCTTCGCGAAGCTATCATGACGGTCTGGCTGTCGCAAACGGAGAGCTACGCTCCGCTCGTGTCGCCCTATCGCCCGGTCCAATTCCAGGTCGGGCGGCCTCAATCCGGTTCAATCCGAACGGGATTGAGTATGACCGATCTCGGCCAATCCATTGGTGAGGACGAGGCGAACAAGATCGGATTGCCCTCTGGTGCCGGTCTTGGCGAAAATCTTCCTGGAATAGTTGCGCGCCGTCTCGATCGTCAGGCCCAGCATTGCCGCCGCGCCAGCCAGGCTATGTCCGTTTGCAAGCGCCACGACAAGCCGCGCTTCGCTGGGCAACAGCCCGAACAGGTCGACGAACGGCGTGGCTGCCTCCGCGGCGACATGGCATTGGCCATATAATGTGGCCGTTGCCAATGGGCGACCGGCGGACGGCGATGCCCCGCCTGTCCACGGCGCCAGGCGCACATGAATGGGAGGGTCTTGGCTTACCCAGGCGGCGCGTTCCGGGGAGGCGGGATTCGACCCGATCCAGTCGAGCGCTGCGGCGACCGCCGGTCCGGCAGCGCGGTCCTTGAAGGTCAGTCGCTCTCCCGGCCGACAGGAAAGGACATCGCTGACCGTCGAGGGCATGTCGATCCAGGCGTCCAGAACCGTGCCGGCGCGATCCAGCAGGAACCATCCAAGCGCGGTCCTGCCAGCCAGAGACGCCGTTTGCGAGGCCCGGAACCGTTCCTGCTCAAGCCGCGCGCCCGTGCGCGCGGCGGCCTGGAGAAAAGGGAAAATCCGGCGAAGCACCGCGCTGTCGGCAGCATTGAATTCGCGAGCGCCGAAGATGCCGACATGCAATGACGCGACCGTCGGAACCACGACACGCATCGCCCGGACTGATACGACGCCCAGCCGGGCGAGCGCGGCGTTGATCGTCAGTCCATCGCCGGTGTCGATGATCTCGGCCAGTTCCTCGCCGGAATAGATACGTTCGGGGCGCATCTGGTCTGCCAGAATGAAGCGCAGCGCGGCACCGTCTAGGGCCAGGCTTCTTCCGGAAGGCATCGCACTTGTGATCGCCGCCAAAGGGTCGAAGCCGGGGCCGGCGAGAATTACGGCAAAACGGGCGTCCGTCACTTCCGCGAGATGCGCCAGAAATCCGCTCCAGCCGCCTTCTCCGACCGCACCTTCCTGCAATCTGAGCAACAGTTCGACTTCGGAACTGCCGGGAAATGCCATGATAAAGCGCTTACGTCCTCCCAAATGGGAGGTCAAGTCTCGGCAAACTTTCCACACATCGGTCGAATCAAGCGGGAGCAACAGATGACGGCGCGAAAACTGACCCATCTCCAGCGATTGGAGGCCGAGAGTATCCATATCATGCGCGAGGTGGTTGCCGAGGCGCAGAAGCCGGTAATGCTTTACTCGGTCGGCAAGGATTCGGCGGTGATGCTGCATCTCGCGCGAAAGGCTTTCTATCCCTCGCCGCCGCCGTTCCCGCTGCTGCACGTCGACACGACCTGGAAATTCCAGGACATGTATCGCCTGCGCAACAAGATGGCGGCGGCTTCCGGCATGGAACTGCTCGTCTGGCACAATCCCGAGGCGCTGGAGCGCCGTATCAATCCGTTCGACCATGGGGCGCTGCATACGGACATGTGGAAGACGGAGGGCCTCAAGCAGGCGCTCGACCATTATGGCTTCGACGTGGCCTTCGGCGGAGCGCGGCGGGACGAGGAAAAGAGTCGCGCAAAGGAGCGCATCTTCTCTTTCCGTACCGCCAAGCATGGCTGGGATCCGAAAAACCAGCGTCCGGAACTTTGGAATCTCTACAATGCCCGCAAGGCGAAGGGCGAGAGCATCCGCGTCTTCCCGATATCGAATTGGACCGAGCTCGACATCTGGCAATATATCATGGCCAACGATATCGAGATCGTGCCGCTATATCTCGCCGCCAAACGCCCGACCGTGGAGCGTGACGGCTTGCTGCTGATGGTCGACGACGATCGCTTTCCGCTTAAGCCGGGCGAGCAACCGGTGATGCGCTCCGTCCGCTTCCGCACGCTTGGTTGCTATCCGCTGACCGGAGCGGTGGAAAGCGAGGCGCAATCGCTGGCCGAGGTCGTGCAGGAGATGCTGCTTACGACGACATCCGAGCGGCAGGGACGCGTCATCGACAAGGACGAGGGCGGCGCGGGCATGGAAAAGAAGAAGCAAGAGGGGTATTTCTAATGGCCGACCATGAAATCGACGAGCCTGTCTACAAGGTCGACGCGCTCGTAGCCGAGGACATCGACGCCTATCTCGAGCAGCATCAGAACAAGGAGCTGCTGCGCTTCATCACCTGCGGTTCGGTGGACGACGGCAAGTCCACCCTGATCGGCAGATTGCTCTATGATTCAAAGATGATCTTCGAAGATCAGCTTGCGGCGCTGGAGGCCGATTCGAAGCGCGTCGGCACGCAGGGGCAGGAGATCGATTTCGCGCTGCTGGTCGATGGCCTTGCCGCCGAGCGCGAACAGGGCATCACGATCGACGTCGCCTACCGCTTCTTTGCGACCGAGAAGCGCAAATTCATCGTCGCCGACACGCCCGGCCATGAACAATATACCCGCAACATGGTCACCGGCGCATCGACCGCCGACCTTGCCGTGATCCTGATCGACGCGCGCAAGGGAGTGCTCGTGCAGACACGCCGGCACAGTTATCTCGCGCATCTCATCGGCATCCGTCACATCGTGCTCGCGGTGAACAAGATGGACCTGGTGGGCTATGACCGGGCGATCTTCGATCAGATCGTCGCCGAATATTCCGATTTTGCGCGAAGCATAGGGATCGAAACGTTCACGGCCATCCCGATTTCGGGCTTTAAGGGCGACAACATCACGACGGCGCCGTCGCCCAACACGCCCTGGTATGGCGGCCCGGCGCTGATCGCCCATCTCGAAACCGTCGAGATTTCCGATGTCGCCGCGCAGGAATTACCCTTTCGGCTTCCCGTTCAATGGGTGAACCGGCCGAACCTCGATTTCCGCGGTTTCTCCGGATTGATCGCAAGCGGGTCGATAAGACCCGGCGATTCCGTACGCATCGTGCCCTCGGGCAAAACCAGCACGGTGACGAGCATCGTGACGCTCGATGGAGAGCTTTCTCAGGCCGTCGCCGGTGAATCGGTAACCTTGACCCTCGCCGACGAGATCGACTGCTCACGCGGCGACGTGATCGCGATCGCGAGTGATCCGCCGGAGGTCTCCGACCAGTTCGACGCGACGATCGTGTGGATGAACGACGAGGCCATGAAGCCTGGCCGCGCTTATCTGATGAAGATCGGCACGCAGATGGTGTCCGCCACCGTGCAGGAGCCTAAATACGAGATCAACGTCAATACGATGGAACATCTCGCCGCGAAGACATTGTCCTTGAACGCGATCGGCGTGGCTGAGGTCATCACCGACCGACGGATCGTGTTCGAACCCTACGACGCCAATCGGTCGCTGGGGGGCTTCATCCTGATCGACAAGATCAACAATGCCACCGTGGCGGCGGGCATCATCCATTTCTCGCTTCGTAGAGCGCAGAACATCCACTGGCAGTCGACGTCCATCGCCCGCCAGACGCACGCCGCGCTGAAGAACCAGACGCCGCGCGTGCTCTGGTTCACGGGGCTTTCGGGCGCCGGCAAGTCCACGATCGCCAACGAGGTTGAGAAGCTGCTCAACCTGATGAATCGTCACACATTCCTGCTCGACGGCGACAATATCCGCCATGGCCTCAACAAGGACCTTGGCTTTACCGAGAAGGACCGTATCGAGAATATCCGTCGCGTCGGCGAAGTCGCCAAGCTGATGGCGGACGCCGGACTGATCGTGATCACCGCATTCATCAGTCCGTTTCGTGCGGAGCGTCAGATGGTGCGTGAGATGCTGCAGAAAGGTGAGTTCATTGAAATTTTCGTCGATACCCCGCTCGACGTGGCCGAGAAGCGGGATGTGAAGGGCCTCTACAAGAAGGCCCGCGCAGGCGACCTCAAGAATTTCACCGGCATCGACAGTCCCTATGAGCCGCCGGAGCGCCCGGAGATACGCGTCAACACGGTCGACATGACCCCGCCCGAGGCGGCGGAGTATATCATTCGCCAGATCATGCCGCTGAAATGAGCGAGGCTATCTTGAACGACGATGCGGCGCTGGCCGCCCATCTCGCCGAATGTGCCGGACATATCCTGACCGAGGTGCGGAGGGCCGGCATTTTCGGAGAGAAGGCGCTCGGTAAGGCGGGCGACCAGACCGTCAACCAGTTCCTCGTGCATGCACTGCGGGAGACACGCGGTGCCGACGGATTGCTCTCCGAGGAAATGAAGTGCGACGGCAGCCGGCTTGCGAAGTCGCGGGTGTGGATTGTCGATCCGGTGGACGGCACGCGGGAATATGGGGAGGCTCGCGCGGATTGGGCCGTGCATATCGGCCTGGCAATCGACGGCGTGGCCACCGTCGGCGCGGTGGCGCTGCCCGATATGAACGGGGGTATGGTGCTGCGGACCGATCAGCCACGGCCGTTGCCGGCCGCGGCGGATATTCCGCGTATGGTCGTCAGCCGAACGCGCCCCGCCGCTGAGGCCCTGGCGGTGGCAGAGGAGATCGGCGCCGAATTAGTGCCGATGGGATCCGCTGGTGCCAAGGCGATGGCGGTGATCCTGGGGCAGGCAGAGATATATCTGCATTCTGGAGGCCAATATGAGTGGGACAGTTGCGCGCCCGTGGCGGTGGCAAAGGCCCATGGTCTGCATTGCTCGCGGCTCGACGGCCGTGAGCCGGTTTACAATCAGGAAGACACGTACATGCCGGATATCCTGATCTGTCGGCCCGAATATGCCCCGCGTATCTTCGCCGCGCTCGCCAGGACGGCCGCGAAGGCCGGGTGACGGATCCCTCCATCCGCGCTCGGTCGGGAAGCGGGTGGGACACGCTACTGGAGCAGCCATCCCCTCGATCTTGCTTGTACCGACGGGCCGCAAAGGGAAATATCGCGTCGAGGGTCAAATCGCGATCAAAGTTGGGGCCGACGTCCTAGACGTCCTAAGACTAGTGGCTGAGGGGAGGGCGCCATCCGACGCTCTCTTGTGCGGCTTGCGTCACGTCCAGGTTGGTCCGGCCCAGTGGGAAAGCAGCAGCCGAGGGTCCCCCGCAAGCCGCATCCGAAATGCTCCGCCGATGGAATCGGCTTTGCGAGAAGGAGAAGCTGAAAGGTATCGTGCCATATGTCCTGCGGCACTCATCCATCGTGCGTGGCCTACGCGCTGGGTTGCCTATTCGGTTGGTGGCGGCGCTGCACGACGCGAGTGTTGCCATGATTGAATGGCATTACGCGCGCTGGATTACGGATGGTCTTGAGGATCTGGCACTTAAGGCCATCGTACCTTTGATTCACACAATCATTGGCGCAGGAGATGGTAGCGGCGGCTTAAATCCCAAGGATCTTCGTGGACAAAGAAACTGCCTGCAATATACTTACGATAATATACATTGGAAATATCAGTCGCAATAGAATGCGATGCTCCCCCCGATCAGGGTTAGCCTCAAACTTTCTGGCGAAAGATCATGCAAAACTTCTGCCAGACTACCTCTGCAGATAATCAAGTCGGCAAACTGGCCGACTTCGATATCGCCCGAACAATAAAGCCGCAGCGCCGCGAACGAATCTAGCCGCTGACACGCGCCCACCGGATGGCCCGCCTCGGTCAGCCTATCGCGCGCCGCCCGCATCGCGAGCCACGGATCAGTCGGAGCATACGGCGCGTCCGAACCGCCAAGCAATGGCACGCCCGCGCGCGCAAGAGCGGCCGCAGGGTAGAGGGACGCCCAGTGCTCGGGAGGCACCTCGGCCCGATAGCGTTCGCCACGCGTGCGGATGAAGGCTGGGTTGGTCACTACGGTTAGCTTGGTCGCCGCCAGCAAGGGAACAAAAGCCGGTGACACGAGACCGCCATGTTCCACCCGGTCCCCTGGGCGCGCGCCACCTGCCAAGTCTAGCGCGGCGAGATACAGCGCCAGCTCCATCTCCGTAACGCAGTGAGCGGCCACTGCCCGACCCTGCGTCCGTGCCACTGCGATACGTCGAGCCAGGACTTCCGGCATCGGTGGATCGCGCTCGTCGATCAGCAGCTTGAGCGGACCGCGAGTATAGCCCTCGCCCGCCGGGAGTTCCTCATTCCCCATCAAGGTTAACCGCTGTGACAGCCGACCGCGCAACAGCGCAGATTCGGCCGGACCGTTGTGGCTCGTGGCATCGGTCAGCCCCACCAGTCCAACCGCAGCCAGCTCGCTCCCGAGCGAGCCGAAGTCGAGGGGGATGGAGGGCATGAAGGCGCGCATCCACGCGTCCTCGCGCCAGAACCGACCCGTTGGAAAACCATGCTCGTCTCGTTCCGCCCCCGGCGGTAAGTCCTCCGTCCCGAGCAAGGCCATGGCGTGGCTATTCAGCGCCCACAACGCGCCTGTGCGATCCGCCAGACGTAACGGGCGGACAGGCTCCCAGCGATCAAGCAACGCGGCATCGGGCAGACCCGCCACGCACTCGTCATAGTCCACTGCGCGCAGGATAGATCCGGTCGCGTTCCGAATGGCTGCCACGACCGCGCTTTCGCTCGTCAGGCCGGCCAGGTTGATCGAACACCGACGCGCCGCTGTGGCGGCAAGATGCAGATGATGATCGTGCAGTCCCGGCAACAGCAGATCGCCGCGTCCGTCAATCTCCTCGCGACCTCCCGTCAAGTCTGCTCCGATCGCAGTGATCCGCCCCTCATGGATCGCGACATCCTGCGCTTGCATTCCCCACGGGCGGACATTGCGCAGGATCAGCATTGCTTTTCTGCGGCTGCGTCAGCGGATGCCACCCGAACCATGACCATCTCGATCTATCCAGTCTGGCCCGTCATAACGACGAAGGCCGCTTCGAGGCCGATTAGCGGATCGGCCAATGCATCGCCTCGAAAATGCGGCTTGTCCGCTCTCCAGCCTACCAGAATCTGTTATGGATTGAGATTCAATAGGATTCCAAACGGCTGCGTATGAGTATTTGCCGTAAGCCGTAGCCGTCCGATGAGTCCGACGAGGAGTCGTCCTTGGTTTTCGCCCTATCTGACATTGCAGCGAGAAGACGCGGGACGGCGGGAACACAGTCTTCGCGAGGTGTTCAACGCGCTGCGCTATATCGTGAAGACGGGTGGCCGTGGCGATGAATGCCGAAGGATCTGCCACCATGGGCAGCGGTGTATCAGCAGACGCAACGCTGGCTCGCAGCAGGATGCTTCGAAGCGCTGGTGGACGCTCCATTCGGAAACTATGTAAGAAATCCCTTTTATCATGAGGCAGAGGATTCTACCGCGTTTCGATCATATCGAAGCAGAACGCTATTCTCCGATCGGGTCGCTGCCAATCGTCGTCCTCGATTTGCATGAGCCCGGCGCGGCAGTGCGCGCGCGTGAACTCGCTGACCGAAGTCTGGCAGTCGTGCTTGGGTATGATCGTCCTGGGACTTGCCCGCCAATCGACGCAACCGCATTTGACCTGTTGCTCACAACGGGCCCGGCTGCACAAAAGCCTTGGGTTTCTGTTCCGATCGCCAGGCTAGATGCCCGGATCGAGGGACTGCGCCATGCGGTCACCGCGTGCCCGATATCATCCGCCAGCCTCTGCCAGCTGTTGCGCGCGATTGATTTTCTTCCCTTTTCCCACGCCCTCACAACAGAGTCGATGGCCTATTCGATGCTGCTGGGAGGCTCGGAGTTCGCCCGCTGGCGTTCGGAAAATCCGGCGGCTGCGCCTGCTGCGGTACAAGGTCCGCTGGTCGATGTGTCGCGCTTGCTGGATCATGTGACCCTTACCTTGTCTCAGCCGCGTCGCCGCAACGCATTTTGCGCTGCCATGCGAGACGCCTTGTTCGACGCCTTGGCTGCGCTGCTTGATGACCCCACACGACCAACCGCCCTGCTCCGTGCGCACGGTTCCTGCTTCTCTACCGGTGGTGACCTCGCCGAATTTGGCAGCGCCCGCGATTTGGCCTCTGCCCATATTGTACGAAGCTTGCGGTCGTGTGCCCTGTTGATCGACCGATTGGGTGAACGCATGGAGGTTGCTGTCCATGGCGCCTGCATAGGATCGGGACTTGAAATTCCCGCAGCCGCTCGAACTCTTCGCGTCATCGGCAGCGCGTATTTTCAGCTTCCGGAAATCCACATGGGCCTGATTCCCGGCGCAGGCGGCACAGCGACGATCAGCCGGCGCATTGGGCGCCATCGCACCGGTTTTATGGCCTTGAGTGGGCTCCGGATTACTGCCGCCACAGCACTGGAGTGGGGACTGGTCGATGCGATCGAGCCGGTGCCATGACTATGGCGTCTGCCCTAGAACGCCACCTGGCGGCATGCGCCAAGGAGTTCAAAGATCTCAGCACGGCTGGGGGTCACCGCGTCGACATCGATTTTCCTGCGTTGTTCGACCGGAGTTACGCGCTCAAGCTGCAGCAGCCGGGCTTTCAGTCGGCCAATGGCAGCTGCCGGATGATACGGGCGTCGGACGCCTGGATCGCGGTAAACCTGCCCCGTGCCAGCGACATCTGGACTGTGCCGGCGTGGATTGGCTGCGAGCTGGATGCCGATCCGTGGCTTGCCATCGCGGAGGCCGCGCGTGCGCGCGCCGCGGCTGATCTGGTTGAGCAGGCACAGATCCTCGGCATTCCGGTTGCCCAGGTCGGAGAAATCGTCGCGGAAAAAGCCGAAGCCGCCTTGTCACGCCGCGGTGAGGGGCGGACAGTCCGGAAAACCCTGGGCAAGGTCATCGACTTCACCAGCATGTGGGCGGGACCCCTTTGCGGCGCGTTGCTGGCAAGTGCTGGCGCGGAGGTCATCAAGGTCGAATCGCGCGACCGCCCGGACGCCGCGCGTGATGCATCACTGCCTTTCTACACCGCGCTGAACGGGCTGAAGAAGCATATCACGATCGACCTGGCCGCAGAGGCTGATGTTGCCTGGCTTGGCGAACAGATCGCCACGACAGACATTTTCCTGACGAGTGCCCGGCCGCGCGCGTTTGCCCACCTTGGTTTGGACTCGAACCGGGTTTTCGCGGCGAATCCAAGCCTCACCTGGGTCGCGATCTCCGGATATGGCTGGCTGTCCGAGCTATCGAACCGAGTTGCTTTTGGCGACGACGCCGCGGCGGCGGGAGGGCTGGTGAATTGGAACGCCGTTCACGAACCCCATTTTTTCGGCGATGCCAGCGCAGATCCGCTTACTGGAATTGCCGCGGCGTTGGGTGCGCTCCGCGCGGTTCAACTGGGTGGAGGCTTTCTGGTCGATGCGGCGATGGCTCGCGTGGCGGCGGGCGTGGCTGCACTGGCCGCGGGATAACGAGTTCCGACAAGCGACTTCGCATTGTCGAAGCCAACTCAGCCACGGCTTCGGCGTCGGGACCGATTTCGGTTCAAGGCGGGGAGAGAGCTATGCTGTTGCACAGTGATCGGACGCCAAAGATCTCTGCCTCCGCTGCAGCGGAGGCAACATCGGCCGGCCGCGAAGCGCAGTCCGGGAGGGAGGTGAGGCGCACGGCACGGCGCTGTCGCCACTGTAAGCGGAGGAAGCCGCCACCGACCCGCTCCGCCAGGCCCGCGCATCCAAGCTCACGAGATCAGGCGCGAAGCCTCATCACCGAAATTGCGACGCCGCAACCCGAAGGCGGGGATCAATCCGAAGCCGGCAGTGCCTTGGCTTCGCGCAGACCCATCGGCCGGCCACCGATCGCAAGTGAGCTCGTGCCCGGCTTAACCGCCAACAGTTCCAAGCCACTCTCTTCATCGAAGTAGCGTTTCCCTGTCTGAATGACGCCGGCATGGGCAGGGTCCGCGGCCAAACCTTCGGGCTTGGCGGCGTCGGCAGGGACCAGAGGATGCCCGCCACACGAAACCACCTCCTCGCGACTGGCCGGTCGCACCACGACGAATTCGGCACTGCATGCTGCGCTTTTCCAGCGGGAGCCGGGCTTCAACTGCATCTTGTTCTCCGAATGAAATACGATACGATCGTGCATCGTAATGACACATCCGTCAAGCCAATGCCATGTGCATGCTGCCGCGGATTCTTCGTCGTGCCAACTCGAAGCTAACTCGTTCCGGTGTGCGTCTGGCAAATTCGATCGCCGCCGTTTTGACGCAGTGCCGGGTCGCCCTGCGTCGATTTTTCGGCGTGTACCCGTTTTTCACACCAAGCGAGGCAAGCCAGGCGGCCAAGCCTCCTCTCTCTGCCCGGCAACCACGGTTCGCCGGCGATGTGGCAAACGCGAATTTACACGGGGCCTGGTTCCTGCTTAATCACTCGGGAGCGGTCGCCATCGTTTGTTCAGGCGGCGGGTGGTCGCGATGCAGCGCTATCGGGGAAGTCTTAGTCGTTATGGGAAACGCATCGAAAGTGGACGAATCATCGGATGTGGCAAAGGCTGAGTCCCGCCATGCGCGCTCGACCCCCCTGCACCGTTCGGCGCACGTTCCCTTGAAGAAACGGGCTTTGCGCACGAAAGAGCGCATCATCGATACAGCAAAGTCGCTGTTCCTTAAGCAAGGTTATATGGCGACATCGATCGACGATATTGCAGTTGCTGCTAACGTCTCGCGCGCATCTTTTTATACCTATTTCTCATCGCGCCGCGAGATATTGATCCTTGCGGGTCACGAGGCCCGCCATGAGAGCTTGGAATTGATGGAGCGAGTGCGGCATCTTAACTTGGACGATCTGCCCAAGGAGTTTGAAGGGTGGATTAGTCGCTATTTCACTTTCTTATCAAAGCATGGCGGCTATCTGCTGACTTGGCAGCAAGCGGCGTTACAGGATAGCGAGTTCCGCGTTCTTGGAATGCGTGGTTCGAAGCGGGCGACCAACATCCTTGCAGAATCGTTCCGTTTGCTGGGATCAAAGCATTCCCATGCGGACTTGGTTATCCGCAGCCTTGCCATAAGAGCTATGCTCGATCGGTTTTGGTATCACTGGCGGATAACCAAGACGCCTCTCAACCAGAAGACTGTTCTAGAGAATTTTGCTCATATGATCGTCAATATGATCCTCAGTGACGATGTTGTCGCTGCGCCAGCCACACCAGCCAGGCGGAAAACATCGATTGGGTGATGGGTCCACCCGATGGTTGCCGCGCAGGACGCTCATTGACGGTCAGCCGGCAGGGCAAATGCCACGAGCGTCGTTCCCAGCTCGACTTGGAGGGCCGCTGATCCCCCAGCGGAGATCACGACATATTGCCGGCCGCCGACCGAGTACACGATTGGCGTAGATTGTCCGCTACCCGGCAAGGCACTTCGCCACAATTCCTCGCCCGTGCGGACGTCGAACGCGCGAATATATCCATCCTTCGATGCACCGATGAAAAGAATTCCCGATCGGGTTACGGCCGAGCCGCCGTGATTCAGCCCGCCCATCGGAAGGGGCAATGGCTGCGGCAAGCCGAGCGGCGCGCTGCCCTTTGCGGTTCCGAATGGATGGCTCCAAAGCAACCTGCCTGTCGTGAGATCTATTGCGCTCAAATGCCCATACGGGGGCGCGTTGCAGGGCGCGGCAAGTGGCGAAAGCCAGAATTTCACTGCGGCTCCATAAGGTGTGCCAAGTTGCGGGACGCCGCCGCCAATCTCCATCGCCGAGCCCCAATTGCCTTGTGGCTTCAATCCCTTTGCATTCGATTCGGCGCGAGGAATCAGGCGCAAATAAGTCCCGAGGCGATTGGAGTTGACAAACATGACACCGTGGACCGGATCGACGGTGGCACCACCCCAGTTGATCGCTCCGAACGAGCTTGGGTATAAGATCGAGGGTGTAAGGCCGGGGTGCGTATAGTCGCTGTCGTATCGTGCCTTGCGGTACTCTATCCGGCAATAGAGTTGATCAAGCGGGGTAACCCCCCACATGTCGACCTCTCTGAGGCGAGGTCCTCGGAACGAAGGCAGCGCGTTGGAGAGCGGCTGGGTTGGGGAGGGGCGCTCTTCAGGCACACCGCCACGGCTGAGCATCGGCGTTTCCGTGACGGGAAAGATCGGCCGGCCGGTAACCCGGTCGAGAACAAAAATCTCCCCGCCTTTCGTCGGCTGCACCAGTGCCTGACGGACTGTTCCGCCAACTCGCAGATCGACGAGCGTAGGTTGGGCCGGGACGTCCCTGTCCCACAGATCGTGATGCAGCGTCTGGAAAGACCACCGGACCCTTCCGGTTTCGGCGTCGAGCGCAACGACGGAACTCGAGAACTTGTCATCGAATGGTCGCCGCTGAGCGCCGAAATAGTCCGGCGTGGCGTTTCCGGTGGGCACGTAAACCAGTCCGAGCGCATCGTCCGCGCTCATCGGCGCCCAAGAGTTCGGCGTGCCTGGAGTATAGGTCTGGCCCGGCGGCGGCGCGCCGGTACGATCGGGCTGACCCATGTCCCATGCCCAGGTCAGGCGCCCGCTGATCGCGTCAAACGCGCGTACTACGCCCGAGGGCTCACCCCAATATTGCCCATCGCTGATCCAGCCCCCCACAACGATCTTGCCGCGCGCGATCGTTGGCGCCGACGTGACGCGATAATATCCCAGCGGAGCGCGCGACAGCCCTTCGCGAAGATCAACCACCCCCGCTTTGCCAAAGCCCGCGCAAAGACGGCCCGTGCGCGCGTCGACCGCAATCAGCTGCGAATTGGCATTGGCCGTGAAAATGCGTTCGGCGCATGGTGCGCCGGCTGGGGCTGTTCGGTAATAGGCGACCCCGCGACAGCCGAGGCTATAGCGGCCGCCCGATGCGTCAAAGCTCCACCGCGCTTGGCCAGTGCTGGCGTCGATCGCGGCCAGCTCATTGCTGTCGTTGCAGGTGTAAACTGTATCGTCGACCTTGATGGGTGTGCCAATCATCCCTGGCCGCGTGCCGACTTGCGCGGTCCACGCTATCGCGAGCCGGCTTACGTTGGCGGGGGTAATCTGATCCAGCGGCGAATAGCGCGAGCCGCCCGCGTCGCGCCCCCAATAGGGCCAATCGGCGGCGTTGGCGGCTTCCGCCCGGCTGGTGTGCGAGTCCACCGGAAACGGGCCTTTCCCCACCTGGAAGCGGGGATCGGCAAGGCTGGCTGGGCCAAAGGCGCCATGCAGGAGGAGCCCTGCCAAAGAGGCGACGATCACGCCCGCGACGATTGTCAGGGCAGATGCGCGGCCGCCAATCCTTCTGCGGAATGGTGCCTGATTCCAAGGCAGCAACAGCCACAAGCCTAGCAGCATCACGACCAGCAACCGCGGCAGCAACAGCCACAAATTGAAGCCAACTTCCCAAACGGCCCAAACGATGCTCCCGCCGACCACCGCCCCGTAGAGCAAGACGCCAGAATGGCGGCGCATCACGATCAGCGCAGCCGACGCGACAATGCTTGCCCCGGCGATTAGGTAGTAGAGCGATCCCCCCAGGCGGGCGAGCACGATCCCTCCGGCCAGCATTGCCAGTCCAAGCAGGGCTAGGATCGCCGCGGTCAGATACAAGAGCATCGCTGCCCAGACCGGCGTCGAATCGGTCTGAGCAGGATAAGCCTTTGCCATTTTCAATGCTTCCTCTGTGGAAGGGGCGGAGCGGCGGCCCCTGTGCAATCGCTGCCGGAACGGGACGGTCCGAGAGTCCAGGTATTCGTATCACCAACCGGCCTTCTCGTCCGCGTGTAACGCAATGCTAAGCGATCAACCCCAGCGATTGCCGGACGAAGGTTTTAACGATCTCGAAAAAGATAGCGGTTTCCCGTCGCTGCGGCTCCATGACAGGCCAATCGTGCAGCAAATCCGGAAGCATCACCGAGGTGATCGGAATGCCGATCAAGCCAAGCTGTCGCGCAAGGCTCAGCGAGTCATCCGCCAGGACTTCCGCGCTTGAGGCGAACAAGCACACCGGGGGGAGTCCATCGAGCTCACCGAGCAATGGTGAAACCAGCGGATCATCGGCCGACCAGCCCTGCAGATAGTCTGCCGCCGAGGCTTGTGCGGATGCGCTGGAGAAGAGCGGATCTGTTTTCGCGCAGCGTTCGTAGCTCTCGGCGACGATCCGCAAGTCCAGCCACGGCGAAACCAAGATCAACCCAGCCAACGCCGAAGGAGGGCTGAGGGCCGCTGCGATCGCGAGCGCCAATCCCCCACCAGCGGAATCGCCCGAAAGAATGATAGGATCCGCTTCCGGTCGGCTCGACAACTCCGTCAGGATCCCGATTACGTCGTGTACCGCATGGGGGAACGGACGTTCGGGCGCCAGCGAGTAATCCGGCAAAATCACCTGAGCCACCGCCGCTGCCGCCAGCCGGCTGCCAAATCCGACCCAATCTTTCGCCGATCCCAGGCGATACCCGCCGCCATGAAGATGAACGATCTTTGCCCCACCTGGGGCCGCCTCGCCGATAAGGCGGCACGCCACGCCGGCAATGACCTGCTCCTGCGATCCGGTTTCGCTGTTCGGTGGAGCAGCCAAGCGGCGCGCCAGCAGCGCCTCATCTGCAGCATGGCCGTCTCGCCGAGGCGGCAACGGACGCCGCAGGCTTACTGTTTTGCCAATCATCTCGTGTCTCCGCCGCGTCGTCGCCCGGCGCAAAAATACGCCATGGCCGCCCAGGGGTGATCAGGGCATGATCATCCCGCCATTCGGCCGAATAACTTGGCCCGTCACAAAACTGGACGCATCGGACGCAAGATAAAGCATGGTCATGGCGATATCGATTGGCTGGCCGACTCTGGCGAGAGGGATCATGGCGGACACTTCGGAAAATCTGCGCTCCTTAGCGACAGGATCGACTTCGCCGTTGAGGGTGCGAAAGCGGTACTCGACCATCGGAGTATCAATGAACCCGGGGGCAACGGCATTGACGCGAACGCCCGCAGGACCGGCTTCGACCGCCAACGTGCGCGTCAGCATATTCACCGCTGCTTTTGACATCGTATAGGCGGAGAGCCCGTTTGTGGGCATATCTGCGCCACTCGATGAGATATTGATAATTGATCCACGCCGTTGCGGCAGCATTTTGCGCACCGCTGCAGCGCAGGACCAGAACACGCCTTTCAAGTTGATATCGAGAATGCGGTCGAGCTCCGTTTCATCGGTCTCGGCGACCGTCATGAGCGAAATCACGCCCGCCGCGTTTGCCCATACGTCGATTGAGCCGCCGTCCGCGACAAAATCAGCGAACGCGTTGATTTCTTCCGGCTTTCGAACGTCCAGTCGCTTCGTTTCGACCTGTCCGCCGCAATCTCGGATGAGATCCGCTGTGTGCTCTAGCTCTGTCGCGTTGACATCCGCAATGAATACAGAGGCGCCAGCCTGTGCGAAAGTGATCGCTGCCTGACGGCCGATGCCCGTTGCCGCACCCACCAACGCGGCGCGGCGCCCGGCCAGTGAAAATGCCTTTGTCGGATCTTCCATTACCAGTTTCCACTCCTGATTTGTGCAAGAAGGTCGCTTCGCTGCCTATTAGCTCACGCCGGGTGGTCACTGGCCGGTGGCGGGCAGGGAGGAAGAGCAAAAGGCCACGGTCGCTATATTGAAGAATTACATAAATTTATCAGCACGTACATCCTTAATTGGCTATTTTCCGCTCGTTCCCTAGCATGTTGATACCGTGCCGACCATTTTTCACTAGTGCTAAACGAGGCCTTGACGTGGCCCCGGGCGCGGGGCCGTGCTCACTCGTCCAACGCTGGAGCCTGATTGTCGTGCATGACGAGATGGAGTCAATATGCTTTTGTTGACGAAGGTGTAAAGTATGCGGCAGATGGATCCGCTTGCGTGCATCGCACGTCCCTTCTGGGCGTGGATGACCTATCCATGATTAGATCTTGGTAAGCAAGCCTCGGTCCACCATGATGTGGCATGCAACAGGTTGCAGGAGCGCGTAGGCTTGCGCAGGCAGAACGAACAACCGAGGAGATGCGGATGACCGGAGACCAAACAGCAGCATGGAATGGCTTGGTGGAGCGTCTCCAAAAGCTTGAGGATATCAACGCCATCACCCAGCTAATCGCGTCCTACGGGCCGGTTGCTGATACGTGCGACCGCGCAGGTCTGGACCGAATCTGGCACCCTCAATCCACTTACGAGATCGGCGGCATTGGTGTTTTCCACGGGCCCCAAGGAATCGCCGATGCATTTGCCGGAGATTTCCATAGCTCAATCGTCAAAAACGGCTCAGCACATATCTCGTCGTCCCCGCACGTGGAGATCCACGGCGATAAAGCTGCGGCAAAGAATTACGGGACGCTATTCTGGAATGAGAACGGGCAGTTCATCTGCGGCCGTCTCACCGCCACCCGGTGGGAGTTTGAGCGGGGTGGGCCGGAAGGTTGGCAGGTGACCAAGCGGACGACGATTTTGCTCGACGGCCGAGACGATGCGCGGGCTCTTTTGGCCGAGCCATTATAACGATCCATTCAGATTTATGTCTTTGATCGGTGTCCCGGTCGTGCGAACACGAACCTGCAGAGGAGCTCAGGCTTCATCTCGCGCATGTGATCCGGAGAAGTAAGAGATGGAATTGGGCGCGTTTGCCGACTCACATATCTTGGCCTCGGCAGAGGATGGCGTCCTGAAAATCATCCTGAACCGCCCCGAAAAACGCAATGCCGTGAATGCGGCCATGTACGATGCGCTGGCAAACCTGCTCGCCCATGCAAAGGACAGTAATAGCACGGGTGCGGTGGCGATCCTGGCCGCGGCACCGGATTTCTGTGCGGGCACCGATCTTGCAGAGCTACGGGCCGGCAGCGGTTCGACTCCCTTCGAGGAACGGCCCGTCGGCCGCTTTCTGAAGGAACTGGTGTGGTTCGACAAGCCCCTCGTGGCGGGCGTACGCGGCCGGGCGATCGGCTTTGGCTTCACCCTCCTGCTGCATTGTGACGTGCTGCTGGTGGCCAAGGATGCCGAACTGAGCGCTCCCTTCGCGCGGCTGGGATTTGCCCCTGAAGCCGCGTCAAGCCGTCTGCTGCCGGCGCGCGTCGGCTATCGCAACGCTTTCGACATATTTGCCCGAAACACCGTGTTGATTGGCAGCGAAGCACAACGCTTCGGGCTGGCGACAGCCGTGCTCGATCCCGCCGAGGTCGATGCCGCAACGCTGGCCGAAGCGGCTGCTCTGGCCGCGCAGCCGTGGGAATCGGTACGCTCGATCAAGCGGCTGATGACCTCCCCGGACGAAACCTGGGCAACGATCGGGCGAGAGATGAAGGAATTCGAGGGGCTCAAGGCTCGTCGGAGCGATGGTGCCTTCGCCAAATCAGCCTCGCAGTCGTGACCTGCGTGGCGGACGATAGGCGCATCATGCGCCGCGGGGAACGAAGCATAAGCGCGATGGAACTGGCCTGACGTACCCCCTGCGGATTTCGGTCTTTCGCCGGATCTGGGGCGTCAGCGTGCTGTCCAATCTCGGCCTGCTGATTCTATCCGGACGTCAGATCGGCTAAGGCAGCAAGGTGCGCCTTCATGTTGCCCGTTCGGGGCAGCGAGGGCACGATGTAAATCGCCGTCGGAATGGCATAGGATACCAGCTTTGTGCGAAGGAAGGCCAGCAGCTCCTCTTCGGTCACATGCTCGTTACCGGTTGCAAGTTCGACAGCCGCTACAGGAACCTGTCCGAGCCGCCGATCATCGATGCCGCCCGCCATCGCGTCCTTTACCGCCGGGTGCTCCAGCAGCGCGTCCGTGATCGTCTCGGGAAGAACCTTGAAGCCGCCCCGATTGATCGCCTGATCAGCGCGGCCTTTCAGGAAGATAAAATCATCTTCATCCATCAGGGCGATATCGGTCGTGCGAATCCATTTCTCACCGAAGGCCGGGACCTTCGCTTCGAGCAATCCCTCCTCGCCTCTAGGCTTTTCCGCGCCGGTGTCGGGATCGACGATGCGAACCGTAACCCCTAGATAGGGCCGCCCCACGCTACCGCGCTTGGTCTTGCCAAATTCTTCGCGTAGCGCCGCCGTCCAAGAGGCGGCGGTTCCCGCGAACTCGGTGGCACCATAGGCCCAGATGACGGGAATTCCGTAAAGCTCTTCGAAACTGTCTTGCGTTTCGGGGTCAAGCGGCGCCGATCCGCCCCACACGATCTGCACGCTGCGGAAGCAATCCTTGGCAATCTGCTTGTCCAGAACCTCGCGCATGATTGCGGGCAGCATGACGATCCTGGTCGGGCGAAGCGTCTCGATCGCCTTCAGCCAGATGTCGAGCGAGAAGCGTTCAAGCAGACATACCGAGCCCGACCGCATGATACTGGCCAGAAATGGCGTCATCCCGCCAAAGCCGCTGAGCGGGAAGAACGTGATCTCGGGTTCGGGGACCGGCTCCACGCCGATGGTCATGGTTTGCAGCATGCGATCGAGCACGGTGCCAGGAAATTCGATCCGTTTGGGTTGACCGGTCGTTCCGCTTGACAAGAGGGCCAGGCTCAAGGGCCGGGGCGACGTGCGCAGCAAGGCTGTGTTGGCCGCGCCGAGCCCGGGAACAACCTCGAACTCCAGCTCCTTGCGGCTCACAAACTGCAAGCCGGCACTTCCCGTCTGCTGGGCCGCTTCGATCACCTGGGGAGACCAGTCCTCCGCGGATCCGATCACCAGAGGAAGTTTGAGTTTTTCGATATCGCGCGTGATCCCTTCGGGGGACTGCATGGTATAAATGATCGAAATTGAACGGCCCGAGGCGATCGCGCTCATGATCGCGGCGGCTTGTCCGGGACGGTTTCGGGCGAGGACGCCCACAGTCTGCAAAGAATCGATCCCGATCTCGTTCAGCATGGCTTCGAACTGCTTGGCAAAGGCCCTGATTTCACCCCAGCGGATGGTGATGTCGTCGAACATGATCGCCGGAGCGTCGTCCGGAAATTGCTCCATCTTTTCCGCCAAGCGAGCCCTGAAATCCATCGCCGAGACACCTCTTCAGTCGAAAAATGACTGTGATCAGCAGCATATATTTATGCTGATTGCAGTCATATCCTAAAAATCTTCATGCCGGCATTGTGCCCCCACCAGATTGAGGGTCGCCGGTCTATTGAGCACGTGAGCTTGGAGGCAGCAGCTGCCAAGCAGCCTCAGCCATCAATATTTTTAAACAAAGATCCCCTTACCCTCACCGCACAGGAAGCCCTGTCGCGAGATCGTTCGGATAGTTCAGGTATCTGGGAAGAGCAGACGATTGTTGTCGACGAAGAATCGCTGGTCGTATCCGGCGGGGAGTTTGTCGAGATGCTTGCGGAATTTTCCGATCGGATCGCGACTGCCTTCGAGGTGCGGATAGTCGGTGCTGAATACCCATACATCCTCGAGCCCGTAGCGGTCGATGATCCGCGGCAGGTCTTCGTGCCAGAAGGGTG